>Ga0209437_100033_pt1 | contig 512520 bp, 482 predicted proteins | sample AraplaL_Cvi_mTSA_FD_184266 | JGI IMG/M metagenome (GOLD analysis project Ga0209437, IMG submission 184266) | Arabidopsis root microbial communities from the University of North Carolina, USA - plate scrape CL_Cvi_mTSA (SPAdes) (version 2) | ecosystem: Host-associated > Plants > Roots >...
CGGTTGTCGCCGTCAGATCAAGAGCGGTGTCGTCGCGCGAGATTTTCACGGGCTCGGCTGCCTGCGCCATTCCGGCGATCAACAGCAGCATGATGGCCGCAAGCGTTGCGAACACGGCGCATAGCCGCCCGGCCATCGGCCTCGTCTGCATCAATCCGGCGATCATCGCTGGTCGTAGCTTCGGTTCGGGCCGGCATCGGCTGCCAGCCTTGAGAACATCACATGGTCGCGCCACTGACCGTTGATTTTGAGATAACCGCGCAAATGACCTTCCCGTTGGAAACCGGCTTTTTCTAGAAGCCGCATGCTACGCTCGTTATCCGGAATACAGGCTGCTTCAATACGGTGCAACTCAAGTCCGGAAAAGATATAGGGTATAACCAACCGAAGTGCGGCGAACATGTGGCCCTGACCGGAATAGCGCTCGCCCATCCAATATCCGATCATGCAGCTCTGCGCAGCACCGCGGCGAATATAGCCGATCGTTATGCCTCCAACCAGCGTCATGTTTTCCCTGAGGAAAATGAACAGCGGGATCGCCTGGCCGGAATTGTACTCCTGCTTTCCCCTGATGATGCGTGCCCGATAGGCGCCTTCCGTCAGTTCGTCATGCCGCCAAGTCGGCTCCCAGGGTTCGAGAAAGCGCCTGCTTTCGGCCCTCAGCCTGTGCCATTGGTTGAAATCGGAGTAGCGCGGCAGACGCAGCAAATATGTGTCGTCTTCGAGTTCAACCGCGTCCGGATGACGGGAGAGAAATCGAAAGACAGATTTTTGCATGCCGCCAAGCACTCCCCCGAGAATTGAACCCATCGGCTCGCGGCATGCCCCTAGCCGTTTGCGCTTTTGGAAGCGAGCGCCGGTGAGGACAGGGACATGACGATGTCTTCCATCGGTGCGAGCTCCAGCGGCCCGATCGCCGAAAGCGTCGGTACTGTATCGAAGAACAGCCGGCCGGCAAGATCGGTGAGGCGATCGATGGTGATGCCCTGCAGGCGCTCCAGCATTTCCTGGTTCGGGATGGGGCGGCCGTAGAGCATCATTTGCCGGGCGACCTGGCCGGCGCGAGCGGCCGGGCTCTCCTGTCCCATCAACAGCTGCGCACGAATCTGGGCGCGTGCGCGCTCGATTTCCTGCTGCTCGATATTGTGGGACGCCTTATGCAGTTCATCGACGATAACAGGCACCAGCTCCGGCAAGTTCTCTCCGCCTGTCGCCGCATGGATGCCGAAAATACCGGTATCGGAGAAGCCCCAATGGAAGGCATAGACCGAATAGCAGAGGCCACGGAGCTCGCGCACTTCCTGGAACAGCCGCGAGGACATGCCACCGCCGAGGATATTGGCGAGGATCTGCGAACAGTAGAAATCGCGCGTGTGATAGGCGCGGCCTTCGAAGCCGAGCAGTATCTGCGCGTCCATAAGGTCGCGCGTCTCGCGAATATTGCCGCCGATATAACGAGCAGGCTCGATAATGGGCGGAGCGGACGGTTTCGTCGGCAGGCTGGAGAAACGTTCCTCGACCTGGCGAACGAAGCTTTCATGGTCGACCGCACCGGCTGCCACCACAAACATGCGATCCGTGGTGTAGTTGCGATCCAGGTAGTGACGAATCTGTGCCGGCGAAAAGGAAACGACGGTCTCAGGCGTGCCGAGAATGGCCCGCCCCAACGTCTGTCCGCGATAGGCGACTTCGGAAAACTTGTCGAAGACCACGTCGTCAGGCGTGTCGTTCGCGGCGTTGATTTCCTGCAGGATAACCTGCTTCTCGCGTGCCAGCTCTTCCTCGTCGAAAGCGGATTCGGTCAGGATATCGGCAAGGATATCGACCGCGAGCGGCACGTGATCTTTCAGAACCCGGGCATAGTAGGAGGTGGTTTCGGTGGATGTGGCGGCGTTGACTTCGCCGCCGACATTCTCGATTTCCTCGGCGATCTGACGGGCGCTGCGCCGCGCCGTGCCCTTGAACGCCATATGTTCGAGCAGATGGGCGATCCCGTGTTCTGCTTCGGTCTCGTTGCGCGAGCCCGATTTGATCCAAACGCCGAGTGCCACGCTTTCGAGGTGTGGCATCGATTGGGTCGCTACTGTCAGCCCGGACGCGAGCCGGGTGCACTCCACTGTCATCGCTTGTCTTTCCGCGTCTGTTATTCGCCGGCCCGGGTGTGTTTGCCGATAAAGCCTTCAACAGCTTTAAGCTCCGGATCGAGAACTTCGAAACGCTCCTCCCTGGTCATCAAACCAGCAAGCCACGTCGGAAGCGCTGGGTCAATACCGGATGCGGATTTTACTGCTGCAGGGAATTTTGCCGGATGGGCGGTTGCAAGCGTCACCATAGGGCTCGTCGGACGCTCGTTTTTTTCCGCGACGAAGACGCCGATTGCCGTATGCGGATCGAGCAAATAGCCGGTATCGGCGAGGGTTTTGCGGATGGTTTCGGCCACCTGCTTCTCGCTCGTCCGTCCGGCGCGGAAATCCTTCTTGATGAACTTCAGCGCCTCTTCGCTGATCGAAAAGCCATTCGACTGCTTCAGGCTTTCCATCGCGGCCCGCACCTTGGAAGCATCGCGCCCATTGGCCTCGAACAGCAGCCGTTCGAAGTTGGAGGAAATCTGGATATCCATCGACGGCGACGTGGTTGCCTTGACCTCGCGCATTTCATAGCGGCCGGTCTTGAGCATGCGCGCGAGAATATCGTTTTCGTTGGTAGCGATGATCAGGCGCTCGATCGGCAGGCCCATGCGCTTGGCGACGTAGCCGGCAAAGATATCGCCGAAATTGCCCGTCGGCACGGTAAAGGAGATTTTCCGATCCGGGCAGCCGAGGGCAACCGCCGTTGTGAAATAATAGACCACCTGCGCCATGATTCGCGCCCAGTTGATCGAGTTGACGCCTGAAAGCCTGACCTTGTCGCGGAAGGCGGCGTCGTTGAACATGGCTTTGACGAGGTTTTGGCAATCGTCGAAATTGCCCTTGACCGCCAGCGCGTGGACGTTTGCCGCCGTGGACGTGGTCATCTGCCGCTGCTGTACCGGCGAAACCTTGCCATGCGGGAAAAGAATGAAGATATCGGTGCGTTCCCGGCCGGCAAAAGCATCGATAGCAGCGCCGCCGGTATCGCCCGAAGTGGCACCGACGATGGTCGCCCGCTGTCCGCGCTTTTCCAGCGCATAGTCCATCAGCCGCGCCAGCAACTGCATGGCGACATCCTTGAAGGCAAGCGTCGTGCCGTGGAAGAGCTCCATGACGAAGCTGTTCGGGCCGGTCTGGACAAGCGGCGCCACGGCCGGATGACGGAAGGTGGCATAGGCGTCATCGATCATGCCGCGGAAGACGTCGGCGGGGATCTCACCGTTGGTGAAGGGCGAAAGCACGGCAAAGGCGATGTCCTGATAGCTCTTGCCGCGGAACGCCCGAATTTCTTTCTTCGTCAGGGTTGGCCATTCACGGGGAACATAGAGCCCGCCGTCACGGGCAAGGCCAGCCAGGAGAGCGTCGCAGAAGCCAAGGGCAGGGGCTTCTCCCCGGGTTGAAATATAGTCCACGGTCTAGGATTCCTTTGGTCGCAAAATTGCCTGAGTGATCGGTTGAGAGAGTAGAGGAACGAAACGGTGCCGGCCTGTCTTTTTGCGCCGGATCAGCCCCGTGGTTTTCGCGTTTGCACAAGGCGCGTGGGATTGGCGCCTGCCGGCGGCGGTTTATGCCGATCTGTCGATCTCGAAAAGTGAGCCAAAACGGTGTCTACCCAATCGATTTTTCGCTGCGCCGCTGGTATAGACCATCGCCAAGTGTCATAAAAGGCCCGTTTGACGGGCTGCAGGCCGATAATATGAAATATATGGAGAGGGTGGAATTATAGTGTTTGGCAAGGTTTCGCGTCGTCTTTTCTCCGCCTCGGTTCTGGCATTGCTGACCGGTTGCAGTACCCTCGGCATCGGCGGTAGCAGTGATAAGCAGCCGGCAACCGATGTTACCGTTGCTCCGCAGGCAGGTGCTGCGAGTGCTGCTCCAGCAAACGCTGGCGGCTATGTCGTCGGCAAGTGCCCGCAGGCTGTCGTCCGCGATGAGGACTCCGTCTACCGGATATACGCCAAGGGCGCCAAGGACGATGCAAGCAAGCTGGCCTATCAGGCTTCGCTCGCCCAGGCCACGCGCCAGTGCACGTCCGACGGCACCAGCCTCGGCATTCAGGTTGTCGCACAGGGGCGCCTGGTTGCCGGCCCGATGGGTAGCTCCGGCAAGGTGACCTTGCCGATACACGTCGCCGTCATGGACAACGACAAGGCGCTCTACAGCAAGACGATCAACTTCGTCGCAGAGATTCCGCCGGGCGAAACCACGGCGCAGTTCCTGTTCACGAACAACGATATCCAGGTTGCCGGTGGCTCGGGCGGCTTCACGATCGTTCAGATCGGTTTCGATCAAGGCCCGCAGAAGCCCGCAAAGGGCGACAAGCCGGTGCGCAAGAAGCGCCACTAAGGCTTTCGATCGCGGCGCCGGCCCGGCGCTGCGAGAGCACCGTGATGATTTGAAAAGAAAAGGCCCCGCCGATCGATCGGCGGGGCCTTTTCTTTGGTTGATAATTTCGGCTGCCTTAAAGCACGCCGTCCCATTCGGCCAGAGCCATGACCACGCCCGGCAGGTCAGCCATGCGGCTGATGACGGTTTCCGCGCCGGCGTCCGTCAGCTTGTCGGCATGCGAGGGGTAGGTGTGCGATGCGCCGGTAAAGCCGATGACGCGCATGCCGGCGGCGCGCGCAGCCTGAACGCCGTGGATCGAATCCTCGACGACGATCGTGTTGGTGGGGCTGACATTCATCTGCTGGGCGCCATGCAGGAAAATGTCCGGCTTGGGCTTCACACGGTCGGCGCCGAGATCCTTGGCGGAATAGATGTGTGGCGCAAACAGTTTGATGTAGTCGACCTTGGTGAGCATCATGTCGAGACGGGCGGCGCTGGAGTTCGAGCAGATGCAGCGCGGCATCGGCAGGCGCGATAGCGCAAGCGGAACGCCCGGAATTGCCTGGACATCATTGGCAAGCCGCAGATCCAGCAGCTTTTCCGATTTGTCGAGCAGCGACGCGGAGAGTGGGATGCTTGCCTCGCGCTCGACTTCGAAGAGAATGTTGCGCCAGGTCATGCCGGCGAAGCGCTCGCCCATTTCCTCGGTGCTGATCGGGTAGCCTGCGTCGGTCAGCAATTTGGATTCGACTTCTGCCGCTATGATTTCCGAATCGACCAGAACGCCGTCGCAGTCGAAGATGATGAGGTCGAAGCCATTGCTCATGAAAATTGCTGCCTTTGGTGTGGGCTGGGTTCGGCAAGTTCCGGCGAAAACATTCGCGTCCCGGAACAGGCTCTGAAAATGACTGCCGCGCTTTACACGATGTGTCGACAAAGCTCAACCAATTGGCGGACATGGCTGGACTGCACGGATCGAAAGGGTCGAGACCGCTTCAAAAGGCTTGATGGCGTCAGCTTGTCGCTCGACATCGGCCAAGCCCGTCATTAAGGATCGATCATGGCCAAGGAGCGCGACGACACAATTGCCAGCCGCATCAGCCGGGTGCTTGCCGACCGCATCATTCGCGGAGAGCTCGCGCCCGATGCGCGTTTGCGGCAGGATCATATTGCCGAGGAGTTCGGCACCAGTCATGTGCCGGTGCGCGAGGCGTTTCGGCGGCTGGAGGCGCAGGGTCTGGCGATCAATCTGCCGCGTCGCGGCGTTCGCGTGGCGTCCTTCGATCTCAAGGAGGTGCGGGAGGTTGCGGAAATGCGTGCCGCACTGGAAGGCCTCGCCTTGAGGCACGCGGCACAGCATCTGACCCAGGCCATCCTGGATGCGGCCGAAGAGGCGACGCGGGAAGGGGATGCAGCCTCCGACGTCTATGCGTGGGAGGAGGCCAACCGCCGCTTCCATCGTCTAATCCTGGCGCCTTCCGGCATGGCGCGCCTATTGGCGGCCATCGACGATCTGCACGCCGCCAGTGCGCGCTTTCTGTTCTCCGCATGGCAATCCGGCTGGGAAAAGCGCACGGATCACGATCATCGTGCCATCCTTGCGGCCTTGCGCCAGGGGCGCACGGATGAAGCCGCCGCCATCCTGCAGAAGCATGTGCAATGGATCGGCCGTGCCCCTGTGCGCACGCCCTCCGGCTCAACTCGCGAAGCTTTCGCCATCGTCGGCTAAATGCCAAAAATTATAGATAATCCGGCATTGGCGCTCTCGTGCATTGCTTCGCGATGCGGTGGCTCCTGCCTCTTCACGTGAGATTGGTGCGGCGGCACCTTGATGGCTCCGCGCGCTAAGGCGGCGCGCAACTTCTAATTTCTCTCCATGTGGGTGATGATTCCTGCGTTTGTGTGCCGGAAATCGATTTTCACCTCTGTCGCTTGCCTCGTTTCATAAACTCGGCCATATAATATATGGGAAGCAAAAATTATCTATAATTTTTTAAAAGGAGAGACCATGTCCCTATTGCATCATCACGACGAAGCCGCCTTCGATCCGCTTCGTCTCGGTCAGCGATCCCTGGTCGCCAAATCGGTTTTTGTCCTCGCAGGAACCTTGGTGTTGGCGCTGGCATCGCAGATTTCCGTGCCGATGGTGCCGGTGCCGATCACCATGCAGACCTTTGCGGTCACGATGATCGGTGCGCTCTATGGCTGGCGCCTCGGGGCCGTCACCATTCTGGCGTGGTTGGGCGAAGCCATGGTGGGCTTCCCGGTCCTCGCCGGTGGAGCAGGGGGCATCGCGCCCTTCATGGGGCCGACAGCCGGTTATCTCGCTTCGTTCCCGATCATCGGTGCCCTCGTCGGTTTGCTTGCCGAACGTGGCTGGAGCGGTGACCGCGTCGGTCGCAGTTTTCTCGCTCATCTCTCGGCCAACATCCTCTGCCTTGCGATCGGTGGCGCATGGCTTGCCGCGTTGATCGGTGCCGAAAGAGGCTGGCTCCTCGGCGTTGCCCCCTTCATCCTTGGTGCGGTGTTAAAGTCGGCTCTCGCAGCGGCTGCGCTGAAGGCGGTCAAGACCTATGGCGGCAAGGCAAAGCTGAATTGACGGTTCGGCTTCGCGCCCATCATCTGCTCTGCATGCTGACGTTCGTCGGTGAAGGCTATACCTCAGCCTTCACCGACAACTATCGACGCATTGCCGAACGCCTGACGGCAGGGGAGGAGATCAAGCTGGTCTCCGGCCCCGACGATATCTGTGCGCCGCTGCTCGGCGAGGAGGAGCCGCATTGTTTCAAAGCGTCGATCATCGAGCGCGATGCCGCCGCCCTTGCGGACGTGGCGGCGCTTTTGGGCGAAACGATCGAGCCAGGCGCCGTATTCGTGCCCGACGCAAGTTTTCTGACAAAGCTGCGACGCAACTTCGCCGGTGGCGAGATTCGTCATGCCTGCAACGGTTGCGAGTGGGGAGATCTGTGCAGCCGCGTCGCCGGGGATAAATTCGCGGGCGTGCTGATAGGCCATGCCTGAAGTCGTCACATCGCCTTGTACGACTGCTTTGCTTAGGGCAGGCCGATTGTCTCGATGGGAAAGAGCGCCAGGAAACGGCGCTCGCCTTCCGGCGTAAAGAAGATCGAGCGGCTGTTTTCGGTCCGCCGCGCCCAACCCTTATCGAGGAAACTCGAAAGCAGCGCCTTGCCGAGGCTGCCCGCCAGATGCGCTCGTCTTTCGCTCCAATCGAGGCAAGACCGGCAAAGCGGACGGCGGTTCGAGCGCAATTCGGAGAGGTCTATGCCGATGGCACCGAGATGTGCCTCGCCATGCGGCGTCAGATTCAGACCTTCGCCCATCGCCGAAATAGCACCGGTTGCCACAAGACTGTCCAGCATCCGCACGCCATAATCGCCGGCGAGATGGTCGTAGCAGATACGCGCCTTGCGCAGCGCCGGATCCTTCGGGCCGGGACGATGGCGCAGATGGCCGCGGCCGGCGGCAAAGCCCATGATCCCTTCGAGCAACTTGCCGACGCCGTCATCCGCCAGCGTGAAATAGCGATGCCGGCCCTGTTTGCGCTGTGCCAGCAAGCCTCCTGCTTCGAGCTTGGAAAGATGAGCGCTCGCGGTCTGCAGCGTCACGCCTGCTGCTCCTGCCAGTTCCGTAGCCGTCAGGGCGCGGCCGCCCATCAGCGCCGTCAGCATGTTCGCTCGCGCCGGATCGCCGATCAGCGAGCCGATCTGGGCTATGTCTGGACCTTCCTTCATACTTCGATGGTAACCGAAGCATCTCCGTGGCGCAACGTGCGAAAACATTGCCATCAGCAAAGGAGAACATCATGATTACCTGTCTCATCCGCTATCAGATAGACCCTTTCAAGCAGGAAGCCTTCGCCGAGTATGGCAAGGCCTGGGGCCAGACCATCCCGCGCAACGGCGCCGATCTCATCGGCTATTTCGCACCGCATGAAGGTTCGCTCACGACGGCTTATGGCATCTACAATATCGAGAGCCTGGCCGCCTATGAAGCCTATCGTAAGAGCCTGGCTAGTGATTCGCTCGCCCGCGCCAATCTCGATTTCGCGCGCAAGGAGCGCTTCATCTTGCAGGAGGATCGAATTTTCCTGAAAAACGTGTCTCTGCCACATTCTCCGAGGGTATCGCCGTGATCGCAGTTATTTTCGAAGTCGTCCCGCATGCCGATGAACGGCAGCATTATCTCGACATTGCCGCAAGGCTGCTTTCCGAACTCAAAACGATCGATGGCTTTATCTCGATCGAGCGCTTCGAAAGCCTGAGCCAACCAGGCAAGTTTCTGTCGCTTTCCTTCTGGCGCGATGAGGCAGCCGTTCTCGAATGGCGAAATCGCGAGGCACACCGCGCCGCTCAAAAGGCCGGTCGTGCAACGGTTTTCGCCGATTATCGGCTGCGCGTGGCGCAAGTCCTTCGCGACTACGGCATGATGGAACGGGACGAGGCGCCTGATGACAGCCGCGCCATGCATGACAAGCCCGCCAACCTCGCAAGATAGGCTCAATCGGTGCGCGACGAATTCCCGGCGGCAACCGGGAATTCGAAAAATATGACGCCGCTTTAGTGTTTGGTAACCAAGTTAGGTAACCATAACACTCAGTTAAGAGCACCGAGTCAGCGTAACAGCGAGTATCAAATGGCGTCAGTTTTCCCGCTTGCCGACCTCAGGAAATCCCCAGTTCCGGGGTCCTGGATCGACACGATCATCAAGGGCGATTGCGTGGCCGCTCTTGAAGCACTGCCCAATCAATCCGTCGACGTCATCTTCGCCGACCCACCCTACAATCTCCAGCTCGGCGGCACGCTGCATCGTCCGGACCAGTCGCTCGTCGACGCCGTCGATGACGAATGGGACCAGTTTGCCTCTTTCGAAGCCTATGATGCCTTCACCCGCGCCTGGCTGCTCGCCTGCCGCCGCGTACTGAAGCCGACGGGCACGATCTGGGTCATCGGTTCCTACCATAACATCTTCCGCGTCGGCGCGACGCTGCAGGATCTGAACTTCTGGATTCTCAACGACATCGTCTGGCGCAAGACCAATCCGATGCCGAACTTCAAGGGACGTCGCTTTCAGAACGCGCATGAGACGATGATCTGGGCGAGCCCGAACGCCAAGGCGAAGGGCTACACCTTCAACTACGATGCGATGAAGGCTGCCAACGACGATGTGCAGATGCGCTCAGACTGGTTGTTCCCGATCTGCAGCGGCCACGAACGGCTGAAGGGCGACGACGGCAAGAAGGTGCATCCGACGCAGAAGCCGGAAGCGCTGCTCGCCCGCGTCATCATGGCCTCCTCCAAGCCAGGCGACATCATTCTCGATCCCTTCTTCGGATCGGGCACGACGGGCGCCGTTGCCAAGCGCCTCGGCCGCCACTTCGTCGGCATTGAGCGCGAGCAGGATTACATCGATGCGGCAAGCGCCCGCATTGCTGCCGTCGAGCCGCTGGGTAAGGCCGAGCTGACGGTTATGACCGGCAAGAAGGCTGAGGTCCGCGTCGCGTTCAACGTGCTGATCGAAAGCGGCCTTATCAAGCCCGGTCAGGTACTGACCGATGCGAAGCGTCGTTATAGCGCGATCGTCCGTGCCGACGGCACGGTCGCCTCCGGTGGTGACGCCGGCTCTATTCATCGCCTTGGCGCGAAGGTCCAGGGCCTTGATGCATGCAACGGATGGATGTTCTGGCATTTCGACGATGGGAGTTCCCTGCGTCCGATCGACGAACTCAGAGCCATCATCCGCAGCGATCTGGCGAAGGTGGAATAGTTTCCGCCGTCAGCTCGGGAGCGCCCTGTCGCAAGCCGCCCCACGGTTTCCCGGAGGTCTCCGATAAGATCGACGCATCCGTCTTCTTCCGTCGTGTACCTCCAGTTAGGGAAGAAGGTGAGAAGCCCAGGGCCTTACCGATGAAATATGCGGTAGGGCCCTGGGCATCTTTCGTTTGAAACCTCAGAAGTCCTGATAGTCCGTGACGTCGACGCGAACGACGCGGCCTTCCTGGTCGAAGGTGATCGTCTCTTCGCCTTCGCGGATCAGCGGCTGGCCGGTCTTGCTGTTGGTGGCGCGGACCGACCAGATAGCCCGACCGGAAAGCGGCGTCAGCGTCTCGACCAGTGAGTTGGATCCGGTCTGATCGGGATACTTGTCGAAGTAGCCGCGGAAGGCCTCCATGATCGCGTCGCGCCCGGCAAGGCTACCGACGCCGTTGGAGACATAGGTGGCGTTCTCGGCGAAGAAATTCTCGATCTCTTCATAGTTGATACGATTGATCGCGTCGTGAAACAGCTCGATGCGTTCTGCGGGATCGAAAATCATGGTTTCAAACCTTTATGCCATGGGCGGCGAGATCGCTGCGCAGCTTCTCGGCACCGGTAAAATGGACCGCATGCCAGCCGGCAGCGCGTGCGCCTTCGACGTTCGGAAGCGAGTCGTCGATGAAAATCGTCGCCGCCGGATCGAGGCCGAAACTCCTAGCATGGGTATCGTAGATCGCAACATCCGGTTTGATCAGCCCGATATCGCCCGATACCGTGACGCCGCGCGGCTTGTTGAGGAAGGGATAGCGCACCTGCGCCTCGCGGAAAGTATCGGAGGCGAAGTTCGTCAGCATGGTGACGTCGCGACCCTCTTCGATCAGCTTTTCCATGATGGCGACGCTGTCCTCATAGGCATGCGGAACCATCTCGTGCCAGTGTTTGCGGAAGGCACGAATCTGCTCTTCGCGTTCTGGGTGCTCGGCAATCAGCAGGCCCTCTGCCTCTTCCCAGGTGCGGCCGCGGTCCTGCTCGATGTTCCAGTCGTGCGTGCACACATTGGCGAAGAACCATTCGCGTTCGGCTGCGTCGGGGATGACGCGGCTGTAGGGAAGGTTCGGATCGTAGTGGATGAGAACCTTGCCGATATCGAAAACGATATGCCGTATTTCCGTCGTCATAAGTCAGTTCCTGATTTTCTGTTGCCTGATTTTTCTCGGATATGCGTTTTTACGAACGCATTGGGAATAGCCTGAGCGATCGCTTTTTTCATGACTGTTGGCAGCGCCTGCTCTTCAAGATTTGTAACCGGCTCCCACCATCCGTCATGGTTGTCTTTCCGCGAAACGGATTTTGCACGCCAGATCGACAGCCTCAGCTCAAAATGCGTGAAGACATGTGTCACGGTTCCAGCCTGCTGCCAGTCCGCCGGGAAGGGGGCTGCCTCGATACCGGTCGCGCCATCGATGCGCGCCGTCCAGCCTGTCGTCGGTACTTCGGTCATCCCGCCGAGCAGACCGCTCTCGACCCGCCGGCGCAGAAGGATTTCGCCCTCGTCACTGACGGCAATGAAGGCAGCACCTTGGCGCACGGGCTTATCCTTCTTTGCGGCCTTGACCGGAAAATGCTCGGGATCGTGTGCAGCCAGCGCCTCACAGGCGCCATTGAAGGGACAGAGCGAACAGGCGGGGCGCTTGGGCGTGCAGATCGTCGCGCCGAGGTCCATCATCGCCTGCGCGAAATCGCCTGGCCGGTCCGCGGGCGTCAGCAGGGCAACCTTCTGTTTCATCAGCGGCTTGGCGGCGGGCAGGGGCGTTGAGATCGCGTATAGCCTGGAGATGACGCGCTCGACATTGCCGTCCATCACGGCTGCCTGCCGGTTGAAGGCGATGGCTGCGACCGCGGCAGACGTATAATCGCCGATACCCGGGAGTGCCCGCAGGCCTTCCTCGGTATCGGGAAATCGTCCGCCGTGCTCGCCCGCGACCGCTTCTGCGCACTTCTTCAGGTTTCGGGCGCGGGCGTAGTAACCTAGCCCCGCCCATGCTGCCATGACATCGTCGTTGGGTGCTGCCGCCAGATCATTGACCGTGGGCCAGCGTTCCAGGAATTTCGCGAAATAGGATTTGACTGCCGGCACCGTCGTCTGCTGCAGCATCACTTCCGACAGCCAGATGCGATAGGGGTCGGGCTTGACGCCGCGCGAGGCCATCGGCGGCGAAACGCGCCAGGGCAGGTCTCGGTGATGGCGGTCGTACCAAGCAAGCAGGGAAGCGGCCGAAGGTGATTCTAAAGTCGTGGTCATGATTTGCCGCATCGAGGGGAAGTGCTCTATACTTGGCCAAGCTGCGTCGGGCGATCAAGGTCCGGAACGTACAAAGCATGCGCCGGAACCCGATTGACATGAGTTATCCCCGAAAAGGCGAGAAACAGATTTCCGAGCTGACCAACGGCATCGTCGATCCCGTGCTGGCGAAGCGCGCGGGGATCAATACGACGCTGCTGGGCTGCTGGGACGAGATCGCCGGCGAGGATTTTGCCGATTGCACACGCCCGGAAAAGATTGCCTGGGCCAAGCGCAGCGGCCCCGGCATGGACGACCGATATCAGCCAGGCGTGCTGACGATTGCCTGCGAAGGTGCCCGTGCGCTCTTTCTCACCCATGCGCAAGGTGAACTCATCCAGCGCATCAACGGCTTCTTCGGCTTTCACGCTGTTCACCAGATCCGCATCGTGCAGAAGCCGGTTTCGGTGGCTTCGAAGCGATCCCGCACGCCGCCGCCGTTGAAGGGGGAGGCCGCAAGAAAGCTTGAGAGCATGATGGATGGTATCGAGGACGAGAAAATTCGCGCGGCAATCCAGAGGCTGGGCACTGCGATGGTCTGGAAACGGCGCTGAGAGCGCTCGCCAGATAGCTCTTTGTAGACTTGTGGAAGAAATTTGAGTTGTTTGTCTTCGCCAGGTCACAATTCTTTGAAGAAAGTTGGTCAACCGTGCCTTGTTAGCGGCAACCAGCCGTTATATCGCATGGAACATTCGAAGACCTCTTTTAACGACGGGTGACTCTATGCCGATGTCCGACATGCTTTTGACCAAACGCCACCTGCTGGGCGGCTCCGCCGTTGCAGCCCTTTCGGTGGCGTTCGCTGCCTTTGCCGACACCGCATCCGCCGCGTCCGGCGACGACGCCATTCCCCCGTCGGATGGCAACGTAGACATGAACGAGGTGATGAAGCCCGGCCCGCTGCCGGAAATCGCTTTCGGCAAGGAAGATGCACCGGTCAAGATCGTCGAATACATGTCGCTGACCTGCCCGCATTGCGCGCATTTCGCCGTCACGACCTTCGACACGATCAAGCAGAAATACATCGATACCGGCAAGGTTCGCTTCATCATTCGCGAATTCCCGTTTGACCCGCGCGCCGCCGCAGCCTTCATGCTGGCTCGTTGCGCCCCGCAGGAGCAGTACATGCCGATGGTCGAGATGCTGTTCAAGCAGCAGATCGCCTGGGCTTCACCTGATGTTGACGGTCGCGCCGCATTGCTTCAGATGTCGAAACTCGCCGGTTTTACTGAGGATAGCTTCACGAAATGCTTGACGAACCAGAAGCTTCTGGATGATGTCAACTCCGTACGTGAACGCGCAGCCAAGGATTTCGGTGTCAATGCGACGCCGACCTTCCTGATCAATGGCAAGCGCTACGCAGGGGACATGTCTGTTGGTGCCATGTCGAAGCTTATCGACAGCCTGCTCTGATCCGCGCCTTTTTGAATCACAGGCGAGCGGCCGAGGTCGCACGCCTGTGACAATCCCCTTTGAACACAAGTATTTTGTCGCCACCGTCTCGGTATCTCGGACGGCGGCTTCTCGCGTTTCCTTCTCCTGCCGGTGGAGTGGGGTGCGTTCCCGATGAAGTTCAACAAGCTTAGACTCGTCGGTTTCAAATCCTTCGTAGAGCCGGGAGAATTCGTCATCGAGCGCGGCCTGACCGGCGTGGTTGGCCCGAACGGCTGCGGCAAGTCCAACCTTGTCGAAGCCTTGCGCTGGGTGATGGGTGAGAATTCCTACAAGAACATGCGCGCGTCGGGCATGGACGACGTCATCTTCTCAGGCTCGGGCAATCGTCCGGCGCGCAACACCGCCGAAGTCGGCCTTTATCTCGACAATAGTGACCGCACGGCGCCTGCCGCCTTCAACGATAGCGACGAAATCCAGGTGACGCGCCGCATCGAGCGCGAACAGGGTTCGGTCTATCGTATCAACGGCAAGGAGGCGCGCGCCAAGGATGTGCAGCTGCTTTTCGCCGACGCTTCCACCGGCGCGCGCTCTCCATCCATGGTGGGGCAGGGTCGTATCGGCGAACTCATTCAGGCAAAGCCCCAGGCGCGGCGTCAGCTGCTGGAAGAGGCGGCCGGCATTTCCGGCCTGCATTCTCGCCGCCATGAGGCCGAGCTTCGTCTGCGCGCCGCGGAGAGCAATCTCGAGCGGCTCGATGATGTGACGTCGCAGCTCGAAAGCCAGATCGAGAGCCTGAAGCGTCAGGCCCGTCAGGCGAACCGCTTCAAGATGCTTTCGGCCGATATTCGCGCCCGAGAGGCAATGCTGCTGCATATTCGCTGGGTGCAGGCCAAGGAAGCCGAAGCCGAGGCCGATAGCGCTCTCAATCAGGCAACCGTCCTGGTCGCGGAAAAGGCGCAGATCCAGATGGAGGCGGCGAAGGCGCAGGGCATCGCCAGCTTCAAGCTGCCGGAATTGCGCGACGAGGAGGCGAAAGCCGCCGCTGCCCTGCAACGCCTGCAGTTCGCACGCAACCAGCTGGAAGAGGATGCCAACCGCATCCTGCGTCGGCGCGACGAGCTGACGCGCCGGTTGGCGCAGCTTGGCGAAGATATCAGCCGCGAGGAACGTCTCGTCGCCGACAACGCGTCCATTCTCGCCAAGCTCGATGCCGAGGAGGCAGATCTCGCTGATATTCTCGCCGATTCCGGTCGGCTTGCCGAGGAAACACGCGGCGTATTCGAGGAGGCGGCTGCAAAGCTTGCCGATAGCGAACGGATTTTTTCCGCTCTGACCGCAGAGCGCGCCGAGGCTGCCGCTGCTCGCAATCAGCTCGAGCGCGCCATTCGCGATCTCGCCGACCGCAAGATGAGGCTCGAGCGCCAGGTCGATGAGGCGAACCGTGAACTTGCCGCGATTGACGAAAAGATGGCCGAGCTGCCGGACCCGGGCGAGAAGCGCGACATGGTCGAGGCGGCGGAGAGTGTTGTCGCTGACGCTGAAGCTGCTATCCAGCTTGTCGAGACGGCTCTCTCCAAGGCTCGGGAGACCGAAGCCCTGTCGCGCGGCCCGGTCGAACAGGCGCGCTCGCGGCTGAACGCGCTCGAAACAGAAGCCCGCACCATTTCCAAGATGCTGGCAGCGGGCGCCGCGTCCGGCGCATTCTCGCCCGTTGCCGAGGAACTGCGTGTCGATCGCGGCTATGAGACGGCGCTTGGTGCGGCGCTCGGCGATGATCTGGAATCCCCGCTTAATCCGCAGGCGCCGGTCTATTGGTCCGACAATGGCAGCGGCGCGACCGATCCGGCCCTGCCGGAAGAGGTGGTGCCGCTCATCACGCACGTCGGCGCGCCGGCGGCGCTGATGCGGCGCCTTCGCCAGATCGGTATCGCGGCCGCAGATGATGCACAGCGGCTGATGCCGGCGTTGAAACCGGGCCAGCGGCTGGTGACGAAGGATGGCGCGGTTTTCCGGTGGGATGGCCATGTGACCGGGGCGGATGCCCCGAGTGCAGCAGCTCTGCGGCTGGCGCAGAAAAACCGTCTTTCCGAACTGGAAGCCGAGGCTGAGCTCGCGCGCGACGTGCAGCTGGAAGCGGAAGAGCGCCTGTCTGCCGCCGCCGAGGCGATCCGGGCCGAGGAAGGGCGCTTGGCGGCTGCCCGCGATACCAGCCGGCTCGCGGCCCGCAACCTCGCCGAAGCTCGGGAAGCTTTGGCTGCTGCCGAGCGCGCATCCGGCGACCTCATCCGCCGCCGCGATGTGATTGCTGAGGCCGTCAACGGGCTGCACGAGCAGCTGGAAGACGTGACGATGCAGGACGAGAATGTCCGGATCGAGCTGGAAGATGCGCCGGATCTCGCAGGCATCGATCTGAAACTGCAGGCGCAGCAGGTGGAAGTCGCGACCGATCGCGGCGCGCTGGCCGAAGCCCGCGCCCGCCACGAAGGCCTGAACCGGGAAAATGAGGCTCGGCAACGCCGCATCCTCGCGATCCGGCAGGAGCGCGACACTTGGCGCCAGCGTGCGGCCAGCGCCGAAGAACACATTCAGACCCTGCGCGACCGCGAAGAGGAAGCGCGTGACGAAGCTTCCGAGCTTGATCTCGCGCCTGATGAGTTCGACGACAAGCGCCGTGCGCTGATGAACGAGCTGCAGAAGGCCGATGATGCCCGCCGTTTGGCTGCGGACCGTCTTGCCGAAGCGGAAGTCGTTCAGCGTGAGGCCGATCGGCACGCGGCGACAGCGCTTTCCGAGCTTGCCGAAAGCCGCGAAAAGCGCGGCCGCGTCGAGGAGCGCCTGGTGTCCGCACGGGAGCGGCGGCAGGAAAGCGAGCTGCGCATCCGGCAGGCGCTGAATGTCGAGCCGCATGAAGCGATGCGCCTGACCGGCCTTTCTGCATCGCAGACTATACCGGATCTGCGCGAGGTGGAGCGCGAGCTGGAACGGCTGAAGATGGAGCGCGAGCGCCTTGGCGCCGTCAATCTGCGCGCCGAAGAGGAAAGCAAGGAGCTGACCGAGCGGCTGCAGGCGCTGATCAAGGAGCGCGATGACGTCATCGACGCCATCAGGAAGTTGCGCGGCGCGATCCAGAGCCTCAATCGTGAGGGCCGCGAGCGCCTGATCGTGGCCTTCGATATCGTCAACGCGCAGTTCCAGCGGTTGTTCACGCACCTCTTTGGCGGCGGCACCGCCGAACTTCAGCTCATCGAGTCAGACGACCCGTTGGAAGCGGGTTTGGAAATCCTCGCCCGCCCGCCCGGCAAGAAGCCGCAGACCATGACGCTGCTGTCTGGCGGCGAGCAGGCGTTGACGGCGATGGCGCTGATCTTTGCAGTGTTTCTCACCAATCCCGCGCCGATCTGCGTTCTGGACGAAGTGGACGCACCGCTCGACGACCACAATGTCGAGCGCTATTGCAATCTGATGGACGAGATGGCTGCTTCGACCGAGACGCGGTTCGTGGTCATCACCCACAATCCCATCACCATGGCCCGCATGGATCGCCTCTTTGGCGTGACGATGGCCGAACAGGGCGTATCGCAACTCGTCTCCGTTGACCTCCAGACCGCAGAGCGGCTGCGCGAGATCGCCTGAGCCTTTCCGTCAGGAAAGAAAACTGTTCTGATATAGACAAGAAATTGCCGCCTCGGCTGCCGCACAGCCTGAAAGCGTGATAGTTTCGTTTCCGATCAACAACATGTGGCGCTCATCCGCCCGGAAGGGAAGTATGTCTGGATCTGGTGGCGGTATTTTCGATTTCCTCGGAATACTCGCCGTGCTGCTACTCGTTGCCGCCAACGGCTTTTTCGTTGCGGCGGAGTTTTCTCTGGTTTCCGTTCGCCGCAGCCGTGTGACGGAGCTGGTCGCCGAGGGGCGGATGAATGCCAAGTCGCTGCAGAAGGCGGTCGATAATCTCGACGCCAACCTGGCGGCCACGCAGCTCGGTATTACGATTTCGTCGCTCGCTCTCGGCTGGGTCGGCGAACCCGCTCTCGCCCATCTTCTCGAGCCACTTCTCGATTTTCTTCCAGGCGCATGGGCCGCGGCAAGCTCTCATGCGATCGCCGTCGCGATTTCCTTCATCATCATCACCGCACTCCATATCGTGCTCGGCGAGCTCGCGCCGAAGAGCCTGGCCTTGCAGCGCAGCGAGGGTACGGCTCTGGGCGTGGTGCGGCCGCTAGGCCTCTTCCTCTTCCTGCTGCGTCCGGCAATCACCGTGCTCAACGGCCTTGGCAATCTCGTCCTGCGGCTTTTCGGGCTGCGTCCCGGCGCCGGCGAGGGCTCGCTGCATTCGCCGGCCGAGATCAAGCTCTTGATCGCCGAAAGCCAGGAGGCCGGTCTCCTGGAGCAGGCACAACAGGATCTGGTCGAACGCATTTTCAACATCGGCAACCGCGATGTGTCGAACATCATGACGCCTCGGCTGGAGGTGGATTGGATCGATGCCGACGATACGCCGGAAGAGATGCAGAAGACCATTCGCGCGAGCCGCTTCGAACAGCTACTGGTCGCGCGCGGATCGATCGATGAGCCGCTCGGCATGGTCTTGAAGAAGGATCTTCTCGATCAACTTCTAAATGGCGAACCGCTCAATCCAATGGCCGTCATTCGCCAGCCTCTGGTCGTCCACGAATCCACCGCCGTCTTCAAGGTGCTTGAAAACTTCAAGCGCGCGCCCGTTCGCCTTGCAATGGTCATCGACGAGTATGGAAGCCTGGAAGGTATCGTCACCCAGACGGATCTGCTGGAGGCGATTGCCGGCGATCTTCCCGATATGGAAAACGAAGCGCCCGACGTCGTCGAGCGTGCCGACGGCTCCTTGCTGATGGAAGGCATGATGCCCGTATATGATGCCTTTGCGAGGCTCGGCCTGCGCGAGGGCGAGGAAGACGTCAATTTCCACACGCTCGCCGGTTTTGCTCTCTATCATCTCGGTCACCTGCCCGAGGTGGGCGAAAGCTTCATCTTCGGCGGCTGGCACTTCGAGATCGTCGACCTCGACGGCATGCGGATCGACAAGATCCTGGCTCGACGCGAATCGCAAGCCTAGGCACCGATCTGTGGGTGATGAGCCACTCGTTCGAGCCGGTCTCTTTCTCGCATCCGAAATGGCCCGCAAGCCGTGGATTCCAATCAATCGATTGAATTCCATGGCTTGTGGGTCATATTTATTGTGCAATGCAACATTCCGCCGCATTTGTCGATTTTCATTTGTCGCTCAATGAATTAAGTTCAGCCTCGGGAGTTGGACGGGACAATGACGAAGTGGGTCTATACATTCGGCGACGGCAAAGCCGAGGGCGGCGCGGGAGACTTTGAGAGGCTCGGCGGCAAAGGCGCAAACCTTGCCGAAATGTGCAGTCTTGGCCTGCCGGTTCCTCCGGGACTGACGATTGTCTGCGACGCCTGCACTTCCTATTATAAAAACGGACGCAAAGTCTCCGACGAGCTGAAGCCGCAGGTGATGCAGGGCCTCAAGCAGATGGAGGCCATTACCGGCCGCAAATTCGGCGATACGGAGCGACCGCTGCTGGTCTCCGTGCGCTCCGGCGGTCGTGCTTCCATGCCCGGCATGATGGATACCGTTCTCAACCTGGGTCTCAACGACACGACGGTGCAGGCGCTCGGCCACGATGCCGGCGACGCCCGTTTCGCCTGGGACAGCTATCGTCGCTTCATCCAGATGTATGCCGACGTCGTCATGGGTCTCGACAACGAGATTTTCGAGGAAATCCTCGAGGACGAAAAAGCCCGGTTCGGCCATGAGTTCGACACTGACCTGACCGCGGTCGAATGGCAGCACGTCGTTTCGATCTACAAGTCCGTGATCGAGGAGGAATTGGGCGAAGCCTTCCCGCAGGATCCGGAGGTGCAGCTCTGGGGTGCCGTCTCCGCTGTCTTTTCCAGCTGGATGAATGCCCGCGCCGTCACCTATCGTCATCTGCACAACATTCCGGAAGCTTGGGGCACCGCTGTCAACATTCAGGCGATGGTCTTTGGCAATCTCGGCAATTCCTCGGCAACCGGAGTCGCCTTCACCCGCAACCCGTCGACGGGCGAGAAAGAGCTTTACGGCGAATTCCTCGTCAACGCGCAGGGTGAGGATGTCGTCGCCGGTATTCGCACGCCGCAGAGCATCACGGAGGCCGCCCGCATCGCCTCGGGTTACGAGCGGCCGTCGATGGAAAAGCTGATGCCGGAAGCTTTCCTTGAGTTCCGGAGTATCTGTGCGCAATTGGAAGCACATTATCGCGACGTTCAGGATCTGGAGTTCACCATCGAGCGCGGCAAGCTCTGGATGCTGCAGACGCGATCCGGCAAGCGAACCACCAAGGCGGCGATGAAGATTGCCGTCGATATGGTCGACGAGGGGGTGATCACGGAGGATGAAGCCGTGGCTCGCATCGATCCGATGACGCTCGATCAGCTGCTGCATCCGACGATCGACCCGCGCGTTCGCCGCGAGGTCATTGGTTCGGGCCTGCCCGCTTCGCCCGGCGCGGCCACCGGCGAAATCGTGTTTACCGCCGAGGAGGCGATCGTCGCCGAGGAGGAGGGCCGTAAAGCCATCCTCGTGCGTATCGAAACCAGCCCGGAAGACATTCACGGCATGCATGCGGCCGAAGCGATCCTGACGACGCGCGGCGGTATGACAAGCCATGCGGCCGTTGTCGCCCGCGGCATGGGCATTCCCTGCGTCGTGGGCGCCGGCACCATGCGTATCGACATGCGCAACGAGAAGCTGATCGGCATCGGCGTCACCTTGACCAAGGGCGATATCATTACCATCGACGGCTCGACAGGTCAGGTACTGAAGGGCGAAGTGCCGATGATCCAGCCGGAACTGTCGGGCGATTTCGGACGCATCATGGTCTGGGCCGATCGGTCCCGCCGCATGACAGTGCGCACCAATGCCGATACGCCGGCCGATGCGCGGGCCGCCCGCTCGTTTGGCGCCGAAGGCATCGGGCTTTGCCGAACCGAACATATGTTCTTCGAGGGCGACCGCATCCACGTGATGCGCGAGATGATTCTGGCTGAAGACGAGGCTGGGCGCCGCGCGGCACTTGCCAAGCTGATGCCCATGCAGCGGCTCGATTTCACCGCCCTTTTCACCATCATGCACGGCCTGCCGGTCACAATCCGCCTGCTCGACCCGCCGCTTCACGAATTCCTGCCGAAGACCGATGAGGAGATCGCCGAGGTTGCCGGCAGCATGGGCATGGAGCCGGCGATATTGCGTCAGCGCGTTGATGCCTTGCATGAGTTCAATCCGATGCTAGGCCATCGCGGTTGTCGCCTGGCGATTTCCTATCCGGAGATCGTCGAGATGCAGGCTCGCGCGATCTTCGAGGCGGCGGTTCTTGCCGCACGCGAAACCGGCGCTCCGGTCGTGCCCGAAATCATGGTGCCGCTCGTCGGCCTGCGCTCGGAGCTGGACTACGTCAAGGCCCGGATCGACGAAGTGGCGCGCGCCGTCATGACCGAAGCCATGATGAAGATAGACTATCTCGTCGGCACGATGATCGAGCTGCCGCGCGCCGCCCTGCGTGCCCATATCATCGCCGAGGCAGCCGAATTCTTCTCCTTCGGCACCAACGACCTTACGCAGACGACCTTCGGCATATCGCGCGACGACGCTGCGGCTTTCATCCCCACCTATCAACGCAAGGGCATCATCGAGCACGATCCGTTCATCTCGCTCGATTTCGATGGGGTAGGGGAGCTGATCCGCATTGCCGCCGAGCGCGGCCGACGCACGCGCAACGACATGAAGCTGGGGATTTGCGGCGAACATGGCGGCGATCCCGCCTCGATCCATTTTTGCGAGGATATCGGGCTAGACTATGTGTCGTGCTCGCCCTTCCGCGTGCCGATTGCACGACTTGCGGCGGCGCAGGCGGCAATCAAGGCGCGCGCATGATGACGTCGATCTCGCTCGGATATATCTCGAAGGGTTGAACCGCTCGTGCGATCGTCAGCGGCGCCAGTAGCCGCGATGATAGTAGTATCCCGGGCCTCCGACGACGACCGTCGGCCCCCAGAAGAAATCATCGTTGCTTTCCATGAACGCCCGCTGATCGGCGCGTCGGCTAAGATCCTGATTCATAAGGCAATTTGCGAAATTTTCGCTGCCGCGCCGGAAGCCGTAACCGCCGCATCTGGCCTCATCGGCCGCTCGGATTTCCTCGGCCGTCTGGCACGACGAAAGCACGAAGGCGATGGCGAGGAGAGAGAGGATGGAAGCGGTGATACGCATGACTTGATGTCCCGAATGCAGATATGCAGAGACGGATTATAGCGCCGCGCGTCATGGCGCGAAAGGCTTGTCATCGCCGCAGGTTGAGAGGCCGACAGCAGCTCCGAAAAAAGTGCGCAATTGCCTTCCATCAGGAATGCGTCAGCGCGGAAATACTCTAGGCGTCTTCTTTCGGTTTTCCCGGCAGCCGTTGCAGCAAGTTCACGAAGGCATCGGCGAAGCGCAAAAGGTGCTCTGTTTCCTCATCCGGCTGCAGCAGGCGGATTTCGGCCCCATCTTCATCCAGCGCCGCAAAGAGCGTGCGCATCGTCGCATCCCCTTCCGGAATCCTGATAACCGCCAGGCGGCGGCAATCGGAGATCAGTCCTGTGGCGGGAAGATCGAACAGGAAGTCGCCGCGCACGGCGGATGCCGCCTGCCGTACGGCTTCGCAGAACGAGGGCTCGCCACCGGAAAAGCCTTCGAGGGAGAGCTCCAGTTCGAGAAGCTCAAGCGGCAGGACCGGGTCTGTAGCGTCCGCCGCGGCAATGGCCGCACTCGGTAGCGGCTGGGCGGCGATCTCTTGAGAAAGCATCGATTCCATCTCATCAAGTCCCTTCAAAGCCTCGATAAAACGCCTAAGAATGGCCTTTTTAGGGAATTTAAGCAAGCGCTCACATTTTGGGCCTATCTATCGCGGGGTTCGGTTTTGGCAAGGCGGCGCTCGCACATGGCATGACTTAAGATTTATTTTCATCATTTCTTGCTTTAAACAGGGATCACTTATCCGGGATTCGGTGCATCCGGCTTCCGATCCGACGCGCCGACGAGCCCTTGATGACCATTCGTTTCGACCGTCCCGTTTCACATGCTGCCCGCGCCGCGCGTCTCATTGCCGCCTTTGCCCTGGTGCTCTGCGGAGTGACGCTGTTCGGCCATCGCTTCGGGCCGCTGGAAATGCCTTATTTCGTGCTGCTGATGCTGATCTCAGCGGCATGTGCGGCGGTTGCGCTGCTGCTTGCGGCCATCGGTCTTGCCCAGCTTTGGCAAAGTGCCGCCTTTGGCGGTGTCTCGGCCGTCAAGGCAATCGTCTATGCCGCCGTGCCGCTTGCCATTTTCGGCTTCGGCGCCGAGCGCTATTGGAGCCGCCCGCCGATTTACGAGGTTTCGACCGATCTCAATGATCCGCCGGAATGGCTTGCGCCGCCCGATGCCAGACAGATCTGGCTGCCGCCACGCCATTTGGTAACGCAAGGGGAACGCGAAGCGCAGTTCGATGCCTATCCGGCCCTCATCAGCCGCCGATATGAAGGAGCGGCCGACCGTGTGCTCGAGGCAGTGCGCAAAGTCGCGCGAGACAATCACATCACTATCGTCAAGGCGGAAGGGGCTGATGTGGCCGATCCGAACGGCGCTGTGAAGGCCAAACGCCGCACCCGTCTTCAACACGCTGCCCCGACACAGAATGACACGGCCGTCGGCGATGTCCCGGATTTCATCCCCGTGCCGACGCCGCGTCCCTTCCGCGACGGCGTTGCCGATCTCATCCGTCAGAACACCGATGTCATCCTGCAGGGCGAGATGCGCACGCGCATTTTCGGTCTGCCGTGCGATGTGTTGATCCGGATCCGCGAGGAATCTGAGACGACGCTCGTCGATATTCGCGTCGCCTCCCGCTACGGTCAGAATGATCTTGGTGTCAGCGCCGATGCGGCAGACAGTTTTTTGAAGGCGCTCGATGCGGAATTGCTCGGCATCGCCGGCAGCTGAAGTCGTTCAGAGCGGCCGATAGGTTCCAGCCAGTGCCGGCGGGCCATCGGTCTCGACTCGACCTTTCTCGACAAGATCTTCCAGATGTGCCAGCACCGAAAGCGCCGCCGCGCCATGCAGCCGCGGGTCCGTATCGCGATAGATGGCTTTCACCATGTCGGGGATCTGCCGATCGCCGGCCTTGATGCGCTCCAGCACGGCGCGCTCGCGCATGCGGCGATGGGTTCTGAGCCCACGCATGAAGGACGCGGGCTCCGCGACCGGCCCACCGTGACCGGGCAGGAACAGCCGGTCCTCGCGGGCCAGAAGCCTCTCCAGCGAGGCCATGTAATCGGCCATCGAGCCATCCGGCGGCGCGACGATCGAGGTCGCCCAGGCCATGACGTGATCGGCGGAGAACACGATGCCGGTGCCGTCGAGCGCGAAGCAGGCGTGATTGGCGGCGTGGCCCGGCGTCAGCAGCGCCGTCATCTGCCAGCCGTCTCCGGAGACGCTTTGACCGTCGCCAAGCACGATATCCGGTTGAAACTCCATATCGGAGCTTTCGGCAAACGGATTGACTTCGCCTTGATGAAGCGGGCGCGCGGAGCGATGTGGCCCTTCGCCAACAGTGAGCGCTCCAGTCGCCTCCTTCAGCCGCTTGGCGAGCGGCGAGTGATCTCGGTGCGTATGGCTGACGAAGATATGCGTAACTTCGCGCCCCTTCAGTGCCGCCATCAGGCTGGTAAAATGCGCCTCGTTCTCCGGACCGGGGTCGATGACCGCAACGGACGAGCCGCCGACGATATAGCTGTTGGTGCCGTGAAAGGTGAACGCGCTGGGATTGTTCACCGTCATCCGCTCGATACCGGGCGCAATGGGAACAGCCCGGCCGTAAGCGGGCTCGAAGGCAAGGTCGAAGTCGGGCGTGCTCATGATTGCTTGTATTCGATTTCGATAAAGGACATCGGCTCCGAGCCGGCGTTGACGACATTGTGCTCGACACCCGCCTCGCGGCGGTAGGCGGCGCCCCGGGCGATGTCGACCCGGCGGTTGCCGGAAGGCTCCTCCAGCAGGAACTGACAATCTGTCATTGGCACGACGACATAGCCAAGGCCATGAACATGATGTCCGGTATCGGCGCCCGGCTCGAAGTCCCAGCGCGTAATGCGCACGACGGCGTCATCAAGAAGCACGGTAGGAACAGCCGGCGGTCGGGCGCGAAACTGGCTCATCGGGCCTTCTCCTTGGGATTGCAGTGCAGCAAGACCTAGCATAGCCGCCAGAAAAGCACACAGAAATATGCGTTCACGTATAACTTAGTGATTGTGGCCGGGTGCGACCTTTGCTAATCAGACGCCGATTTGGCCGATATCGAAGCCATTTCCTTTGTTGGGGCGTCGCCAAGCGGTAAGGCACCGGTTTTTGGTACCGGCATTCCCAGGTTCGAATCCTGGCGCCCCAGCCATCCATCTTCAGCGCAGTGTTTTCCGCCGATAAGGTTTCATCCAAAGGCGCCGATTTGTGCTAGCCGAAAATGACCCCGCATTTTCTGTCAGCAAATGGCCGAGGTTTGAAAACATAACAGGCGGCCCTTGCAGGCCGCCCGCTGGTATTCCTCGTGATGAAGCTTTGGCCTCAATCGGCGTCGTCGGCTTTTGCGGCCTTTTCCGTCGGCGCCAGAAGCTCTGCGCAATAAGAGGGGCCGCTGATACCGGGCTGGTCGCCGAGGATACGGACCGAACGGATCTCGTAGCTCTGGTTGGTGACGATGTCGGCCTTGCAGCTGAGGGAGCGCTTGCCGGTCGTCTTGCCTTCCTTGGTCTTGACGGTGACGTTCTTGTAGCCGCCGCGCCAGGTATAGACACGGTTGCCACCGTCGTCGCGGTCCGAGAGCGGCGGGCCGTAGGCCGCGAAGAAGCGTCCGGCGGACTGGCCTTGCCAGCGATCCTGAACGGGGTTCTTGGCGAGCAGCGGAATGACTGCTGTCTTTGTCGTCGTGGTTGTGGTGCTGCAACCGGCTAGCGCCAGCAACAGTCCCGCCGCGGTCATCATGCGGATATTCATCGTGTCGTCCTTGAGCTTCTGTCACGCATTCGGTTGCGGAAAGCCGCTCTGTCCAACGACGTTTCCACCTGTCCCGCTAAGGGCTTTAGCGCCAAAGCCGGCAAAAGAAAATTCCCATCCGCGTGTTCTAGAGGGATTTTAATCGATCTGTTGCGTCTTTTGCACGCCGGCAATTTCGGTTCCGGTTTCCTGCCGTTTTTCTAGGCAGATGCCGCTGTAATTTTTTCGTCAAAAATCAAAGCCTTTTTTTGAAATTGGTGCTTGTGCATCAAAAATGGCTGGTCTATAGAAGCGCCGCTGGTCACGGAGTGTAGCGCAGTCTGGTAGCGCACCACGTTCGGGACGTGGGGGTCGAGTGTTCGAATCACTCCACTCCGACCAGTTCTAAACACCGATCTTCCCGAAAAAATTCCAAGCCAAAACGAGATGCTCAGCCCCGACCGTTAGAATGGTTGCGCTTGATCCGCCAGCCACCATGGCGTCTTCTCGATTGCCAGCTCGGCATCCGGCTGCCGTTCGGATATGCTTTTGCAAAACCGGCTCTTTTTGTCATACAAATCACGATATACAAAGGGTGGGAGCGCGTCCGACTCGGGCATGGAATGGCTTGTGGGCGCCGATGTGGAGGGATGGAATGAGTCTTGCTGAACGAGCGGTCCAATTGGCTGGCGAAGGACATTTGCGCCGTCGGTCGCGTACCGCGATCGCTCGCAAGCTCGGGATGGCGACGGGCTTCGGCATTTTGGCCCTGAGCACCGGATTTCTCCTCGCCTCCAGCACCAATGCTCTTCGCGCCGCCGATTGCGGCAATGTCGCGGCGCCTGGCCTCGATTGGAGCAAATGCAGCAAGACCAACATCATGCTGCAGAACAGCGATTTGCACGGCGCCAATCTTGCTGGCGCTCACTTCGACAGCACGGATCTCAGCGATGCCAACCTGACGTCGGCCAACCTTGAGAAGGCGACGCTCGTGCGGGCCTGGCTGAAGAACGCCAAGGCCGATGGCGCCAACTTCAAGAGGATCGAGGCCTATCGCTCCGATTTCAGCAACGCATCCGTCAACGGCGCGTCCTTCGCGAATGCCGAGCTGCAGCGGGCCGAATTCGCCGGCGCTCAGCTTGCCAACGCAGATTTTCAGAAGGCCGAGCTCGGTCGCGCCGACTTCGACAAGGCTATTCTCTCGGATGTGAATTTCTCATTCGCCAATCTCTCCCGCGCGACGCTGGGCGGCGCTGTGATGAAGGGGCCGGTCTCCTTCAGCGGCGCCTTCCTGTATCTGGCCCGCATCGAGGGTCTCGATCTGTCGAATGCGACCGGCCTTCAGCAGGCCCAGCTCAATCTGGCCTGTGGAGACGGTTCCACCAAGCTGCCGACGTGGTTGAAGGCGCCGGCCGTCTGGCCGTGTCCGCCTGACGACCCAGACGACAAGGACTAATGTCGCTCCCGAGGGGCGTAGTACGCAAAGAAAGCGATATGTGATGTTTGCCGAGAAGACGATCCAGAGCGATAGCAAGCCCGAATTCTACCGCGAACTTGCGGACCAACTGCGGGCGCTGCTTGCCGGGGAAACGGATCCGATCGCCAACGCCGCCAACACATCGGCGCTGATCTTCCAGATGCTGCCGGATCTCAATTGGGCTGGCTTCTACTTCCTGCACGCCGACGATGAACTGGTGCTCGGACCGTTTCAGGGCAAGCCGGCCTGCGTGCGCATTGCGGTCGGCCGCGGGGTTTGCGGAACGGCGGTCGAAAGGGCGCAGTCGATCCTTGTCGAGGACGTGCATGCCTTTCCGGGCCATATTGCTTGTGACGCTGCCTCGCGTTCGGAACTGGTGGTGCCCTTGTTCCGGGATGGCCGGGTTTTCGGCGTGATCGATCTCGACAGCCCGGTTGCCGGCCGGTTCGATCCTGACGATCAGGCCGGTATCGAAGCGCTCGCGGCAATCTATGTCGCTGCCTGCGCAGCGGTTGATTGAACGCCTGCAAGGGCGGGGCGTCACGCGCGCGTGATCGATATGGCAAATCGGCCGCGTGATGCCTATATTCGGCAGGCAATCATTCCCTTAGCGCTGATCGAGCTTGATATCCGTCCCTGGTTCCTCCCCGCAGGCCTTGGCCAAGCTCGAAATGTGTGCCGACGGGCAAGGAGAACAAGAATGAGCAAATACAGCAAGACAGCAGAAGCGGTCGCCAAGCTTACCCCCGAGCAGTATCGTGTGACGCAGCAGAGCGGCACGGAGCGTCCCGGGTCGGGCGAATATCTCTACAACAAGGAGCCAGGCATCTACGTGGACATCGTCTCGGGCGAGCCGCTTTTTGCCTCGGCAGACAAATTCGATTCCGGCTGCGGCTGGCCGAGCTTCACGAAGCCGATCGAGCCCGCCAATGTCAGCGAACTCACGGATATTTCGCATGGCATGGTGCGCACGGAGGTGCGTTCGGCAAATGGTGACAGCCATCTCGGCCATGTTTTCCCTGATGGGCCTTATGACCGCGGCGGCCTGCGCTATTGCATCAATTCCGCCTCCCTTCGCTTCGTGCCGCGTGACCGCATGGAAGCAGAGGGCTATGGTGCCTATATCGACCAAGTGGAGGATGTAAGATGACAACGGAACGTGCAGTTCTCGCCGGCGGTTGTTTCTGGGGCATGCAGGATCTCATCCGCCGCTACAACGGCGTCATCTCGACGCGCGTCGGCTACAGCGGCGGCGATGTCCGCAATGCCACCTATCGCAACCACGGCACCCACGCAGAAGCGATCGATATCATTTTCGATCCGCAGAAGATCAGCTACCGCGATCTGCTGGAATTCTTCTTCCAGATCCACGATCCGAGCACGCGCAATCGCCAGGGCAATGATCTTGGCACGAGCTATCGTTCGGCGATCTTCTACGCCAGCGAAGAGCAGAAGCAGGTCGCCCTTGATACGATTGCTGACGTCGATGCTTCTGGCCTGTGGCCCGGCAAGGTCGTCACCGAGGTAGCCCCCGTCAGCGATTTCTGGGAGGCCGAGCCGGAGCATCAGGATTATCTGGAGCGTTATCCGAACGGCTATACGTGCCATTTCGTCCGTCCCGGCTGGAAGCTTCCGCGCCGGCAGGCCGACGCAGCGCAGCGTGCGGCATCTTAATGGAGAGATCGGCCGGCGCTGGCCGGCTGAGTTCCTTCCTCGGCACGTGGGAGGTGAGGCGGCGGATCATCGATCGCTTCAACGGCTCCCTGATAACTTTCGAGGGACAGGCGTTCGTAACGCCTGTCCAGTTCGAGGAGCATGGCGATACGCGCAGCGGCATTGCTACGTTGAGAAGCAGTCGCACCTATCGGCTCGATGAGGCCGACAGCGAGCTTGTCGTGCGTTTTCCCGATCTTTCGGATTTCATCCGTATCGGCGCTGCCGCAACGCAGTGCGTCATCCATCATTGTGGTCCCGATCTCTATCGGGGCCGTTTGTTCTTTCGCGCGTCCGACGCCTGGGCGGAGGCGTGGCGGGTGCGCGGGCCTAGAAAGAACTATCTGAGCCTCGCGCACTATCGACGTGTTTGACCCGAGCCTGTCCGCTGACGGAAGGCAGGCTTAGCGCGCCCGGCGCCGTGCCTGTACCGCCTTTGCCAGATCTTCCAGCGTGCGGACCGAAGTCGGCCAATCGATGCAGCCATCGGTGATGCTCTGGCCGTAGACCAGCGGCTTGCCGGGCACGAGATCCTGGCGGCCGGCAACGAGATTGCTCTCCATCATCATGCCCTTGATCCGCCGATCGCCAGCCGAAACCTGCTCCGCGACCGAAGTGACGACGAGTGGCTGATTCTCGGGGTTCTTGCTGCTGTTGGCATGGCTGGCGTCGATGATGATCCGCGGCTCAAGCCCGACTTTGAGGGACTGCTCGGCGGTCGCCTGAACGCTTGCGGCGTCATAGTTGGTTTGCTTGCCACCGCGCAGGATGATGTGGCAGTCCTCGTTGCCGCGCGTCGAAGCAATCGCCGCAAGTCCCTCCTTGGTTACTGCCGGGAAATGATGCGGCTGCGATGCGGCGACGATGGCGTCGAGCGCGATCCGCACATCGCCGTTGGTGCCGTTCTTGAAGCCGACAGGGCAGGAGAGGCCGGACGCCAGCTGACGGTGCACCTGGCTCTCGGTCGTCCTCGCGCCGATTGCGCCCCAGCTGACGAGGTCGGAGATATATTGCGGCGTGATGGTGTCGAGATATTCGCAGCCAGCCGGCAGGCCGATCTCGTTGACGTCGACCAGCAGCTTGCGGGCGATGCGCAGGCCTTCCTCGATACGATAGCTTCCGTCGAGATGCGGATCGTTGATCAGACCCTTCCAACCCACCGTCGTACGCGGCTTCTCAAAATAGACCCGCATGATGATTTCGAGATCGCCGGCGAACCGGTCGCGCTGCTTCTTCAGCCGCGCAGCGTATTCTCGCGCTGCCGCCGGATCATGGATCGAGCAGGGGCCGATGACGACGATAAGCCGGTCGTCGTTGTCGCGCAGGATATTGTGGACCGCACTGCGCGCATCGGTGACCGTGGTCGTCACCGCCTGGTCGCGGGGGATTTCATCGATGATCCGGGAAGGCGGCGTGAGTGCCGTGATTTCAAGAATGCGCAAATCGTCAGTGGAATTCAACACGGTATAGTTCCTTTTGGGGTCATACCGTGGCGACAAAAAAGCCGCCAGGTAGACTAGCGGCTGTTCGGGTCTTTGCTGTCGTGTCTTTTCTAACTACGCACAGGCCCGCCTCCGCTGAGAGCAGCGGTACGAATAAAATCGCGAGGCGTATGCGCAAATGATCGACATGCGCTGTCTCTACGACAAAAAATCCTGCTTGTCGATGAGATTGGTATCGGGAAATGGAAGAGTTCGTAGCGCGGCACCGCTTTCTCTACAAAGTGGAAATCGGTGCTCGGGTGCGCGCACGCCAAACTGGCTGGCTGCGACTGCTGCTTTGCTTCCCGCAAGGCTGTTCGCCTGCCTCGCGGCTTGCATGAATAAATTAACCCCTGTCTCGGAAAGACCGGCCCAACTTCGCTGGAAGTCGGGCCAGTCCTCATCCGATCAGGGGTCAAGTCAGATCAGATCTCGAAAACGAGTTCTTAGAACGTGCGCTGGAAGCGCAGGATACCGGCCCACTGGTCCTGATTGATGGAGTCCCAGTTGGTGTAGGATACTTCCGGCGTGATCTGCAGGTTCTTAACCGGGTTCCACTTGACGTTCGCGGTAGCAGCGAAGATCTTGGAGTCGGTGTAAGCGATCTGAGCGTTGGCCTGCAGCTTGCTGTTGATCGGAACGGTTACGCCGGTCCAGAGGGCCCAGTCACCCCAGCCGATGGTCTTGGCAGGGCCAGCACCGTTCGAGCTTGCGTACTTGTTGAGCTTGTCGCCGTTGGTGTTCCAGCCGCCCATCAAGAAGGCCTTGAAGACGCCGAAGTCGGCATCGACGCGAGCCTTGACAGCGCCTTCTTCAACGATCGAGTCGTAACCGCCTACGACCTTGAAGCCGAAGTTGCCAGCCTTGTAGCCAACACCTGCGACGACGTCCGGCAGGTAGTGGTTGGAGCTGTCTTCGCCGTTCACGCCGGTGGCGCCGGAGCCGGAGTTGGTGTCTTCGACCGAGACGACAGCCGTGAAGCCGTTGCCGGCGTCGTAGCTGTAGGTCAACTGGTTGAGTTCGTACGGGCCGTCATAGACAACGTCGTCGTTCATGACGCCGCCGGCATAGCCGATGTACGAGTTGTACTGCGAGTCAGCCTTACCGACGAGGAAGCCGCCGAGGCTGATGTTGGCGAATACCATCTTCGTGGCAGTCGCGCCGCCGTCCTGCCAGTCCCAACGCAGAACCATGTTGGTCTTCAGCGGGCCGTATTCGGTGTCGGTCGCAGTGTCGACATGGAGCTGAGCGCGGGTGTGCCACAGCGTGCCGAAACGGTCAGCCGGGTTGTAAGCATTGTACCACTTGCCTTCGGTACGGACGTAGCCGCCGATCTTGAGGCAGGTTTCCGTGCCCGGAATGAAGAAATAACCAGCGCCGTATGCGTCGCAAATACGGACGTATTCGAGCGGTTCCGGCTCAGCGGCGACGATGGCATCGGCTGCCTGAGCGCCAGAAACTGCTGCGAGAGCAGCAGCGGAGCCGAGAAGAAGGCTCTTGATGTTCATAAAAACTCCAATCCAATATAGATTGGGCATAGGCAATCGCGCCGAAAAATCGACGTGCCCTGACCCTATCCCTGTTTAAATACCCCGACTCGGGAGAAGCGGGCCCCACCCGCTTCTGGTCCTATTAAAGAGGAATTCCTGTAAAGTTATATGATATATTTTTATCAGCATGGCATTTCCGTGATTTAAAAATTTTAGTTGCACGAATGCCACATATACAAACAGAAATAGTAAGTTGGGCGTAATATTGGCTAGGTAATAGTCATTTAGCGGAACGAAGAGGTCCCGTTACTTCCTTTGGTTGCGTTGGATATACTTGAATGAGCGCCGAAGGTGCGCGCCGACGGCACCTCTGGATCGAATGCAGCCGTTTTCTGCCAAAAATACGCAAGAAAACAATGGGATAGAACGTTTTCGGAATTCAAGGGAAAGCGCCAGCGCTCCAAAGAAGTGGCGCGTTTCTAAGGTTATGCGGTTCGCTTGCCGGCGGAGGCGATGACCTTGCTCAAAACGGATCCGAGCATGATGCCCCAAAGTCCGCTGATCATGCCGACGACGATGTCGAGCGTCGAGCCGTAGTTGCCGTTTGCGAGGAAATGCGAAAGGCAAAGAACCAGCACGCTGCCAATCATCAGGAGGCAAGTGAAGGAAGGGGATTGCGGATAGGCAAGGCGCGCGAGCATGCCGGCTATGCAGAGTGCGCCGGCGCGAAAGATGTCAAATGGATTGCCGAACGCAACCTGCCAATTGAGATGCGCAAGGGTCACGGCAACGAGTGCCGCGATATAGGCCCATGCGATTATCTTCAAAAGACGGTCAGACATCATCAGGCGATGATATAGCAGCGGCGCATCCAAACGCTAGCCTTGCATCGTTTCGCAGAGCGGGCCGTATTGCATTTGGATGCGCACATTTTATGTGTTGGCGAAATATTATGTTGCGCGGCAGAAGCGATTTCGGCGCAATTCGGCCCTTTATTTGCCGCCTTGCCGTGCGCGTGTGTCGTGGGCCGGTTGGCGTTTGCACCTGAGACCGGCCCTGAATGCAGTCATGCCTTGGATATGCCGAGCGCCTCTTCTTCCTGGGGGATCGGATTTGCGTCCTCATCAATGTGGCTTGACGAGCCCCGGCCGAGGACGGTGAAAACCACGATTGCGGTGATGGCGGTAATCGCCGTCAGCACCCAAAGCAGCGAACTGAAGGCATCGCCGTAGCCCTTGATCAATGCATCGTGGCTGATCGCCGGGATACTCGATGCGGCGGCGGCAAGATTGCCGGTCACAAGCCGCTGGGCGGCAGATGAAGCCTGTTCGCCCGCATCAGCTCCGAGATTAGCCTGAATGAAGGCGGAGAGGATGGCGCTGACGACGGCAAGCGCAACCCCTTCGCCGGCGACGCGTGTCGTGCTGAAGATGCCGGTCGCCATGCCCGCGCGCTCTTTCGGAACGACACTGACGGCCAGCCCATCCATCAGGCCCCAGGGCAGGCTGATGCCGATGCCGATCGTCAGCAGCGGACCAATCAATGCCTGCGGTGCAGCCCCGGCGGTTAAATGGCTGAGCCAGAAGAGGCCGACCGCCGAAACGAGCAGGCCGCTGCCACAAATCGTTGCTGCGCTGAACCAGCGGGTCAAAAGGCCGGCGGCAATGGGCAGGATGAGAAGAGGAGCCGAAAGCGCAATCATCATCCGCCCCGCGGCGATCTCGCTCATACCCTCGATCCCCACGAAGCGCACCGGCAGGAGGATCAGAAGAACGACGAAGGCATAGGCGGGTGCTGCCGCCAGCAGCTGCACGCCCACGAAGCGCGGGTAACGGAAGAGGGTGAGATCCAGCATCGGCCTCTTTACGGAGCGCTCGATAATGCCGAAAGCAAGGAACAGCAATGCGGCACCGGCCAGCAGCGCAATAACAAGTAAATCACTCCAGCCGGTCTCCGGCGCACGCAGCACGCCATAGGTGAACAGCGTCAGCGCAAGGGTAAAGCTTAGCGCTCCCGGCCAATCGAGGCCGGCGGTATCGGGATCGCGGGATTCGCGTAGATAATAAGCGCCGAGGCCGAGAGCCAGCAGCGCCAGCACGACCACGAGAAGGAAGATCGATGGCCAGCCGAAGGCATCGATCATCAGGCCCGAAGCGATCGGGCCAAAAGCGAGGCCGACACCGAAGCTGGAGCCGACGATGCTGAACGCCCGCATGCGCGCGGTACCGTCGAATTCCTGGGCAAGAGCCGCCATGCCGCCCGAGAAGGCAGCTGCCGCGCCGAGACCTTGCAGCGCCCGCAAGATGTCGAACAGGACAATATTACCGGCAAAGGCGAGACCGGCGGAAAACAGGGCAAAGCAGCCCACGCCGGTCAGGAAGATGCGCCGGCGGCCGAAGCTGTCGGCGAGCGCGCCGGCAACCATCAGGCTGCTGCCGAAGGTGAGCATGAAGGCATTGGTCACCCAGTTGAGGGCAATCGGGCTGCCGCCGAGCGTCCGGCTAATCGCCGGCAGCGCGACGGCCGGGCCTGTGAATGTCAGGGGCATGGCTGCGGCGGCGCAGCAGACCGCCACGAGAACGAAGAATTTTTCGGTCGGACTTGCGACCTGTGTCTTGGGCGAGGTCATCGGGTTTTCCGTTGAGTTTGAGCAAGGAGACCGTGGGCATCCCTGGGAGTGGGGCGGTCGGATGCCGCTGCCCACGGCTTCGAATGACCTCAGCAAGATAGTTTTGCTGTAATCTGATGATAATGTGGCTATAACTCCACATATACCGGAAGAAAACGCTCGAATGGAATGTCCATGGATCGCCTGAGTGGCCTGAATGCTTTCGTGCGGACTGCAGATCTCGGCAGTTTCGCAGCCGCCGGTCGCGTGCTCGGCCTTTCGGCTTCCGCGGTCGGCAAGGCCGTGACCACTCTGGAACGCCAACTCGGCGTTCGGTTGCTTCAGCGCTCCACCCGCAGCATCCGTTTGACGGAAGAGGGGCGCCTCTTTCACGAGCGCTGCAGGCGCGTGCTTGACGACCTCGATGATGCCCAAGCTTCACTGGCGCAGGCGGTTGCGGTGCCGCGCGGGCGGCTGCGCGTCAGCGTACCGATCGTCAGCTATCACTTCCTCCTTCCGGTGGTGCCGGAATTCGTGACGCGCTATCCCGAGGTCGAACTCGATATCGATTTCAACGACCGCATTGTCGATATGATCGAAGAGGGCGTCGATGTGGCCATCCGCAGCGGCGATCTTCCGGATTCACGCCTGATGTCACGCACTTTGCGGCCGTTCCAGATGCTGCTTTGCGCGGCACCCTCTTATCTGGAGCGCCACGGTGTTCCCGATTGTCCGCGTGCGCTCAACGAGCATCTGGCAGTGCGCTTCCGGTTTCCGAACAGCGGCAAGCTGCAGGAGTGGCCATTGAGCTTGCCGGATGGAGAGCCGGAGCTGCGCCTGCGCACCGCCTTCTCCTGCAATAATATGGAGGCCGTGCGTGGCGCGACCGTTGCCGGGCTCGGCATCGGATGCATGCCGGACTTTCTTGTGCGGAGCTCGCTTGCCGAAGGCAAGCTGCAGACCGTCCTCGATGATTTCATCGACGAGCCCGGCCATTTCCACGTGCTCTGGCCGTCGAGCCGCCATTTGTCGCCCAAGGTCCGCGTCTTCGTCGACTTTCTCGGCGAGCGTCTATTCGCAAAGAGTTGCGATATCTTGCCCTCTGCGCCCAACGCATGAATAAGGGCTATGTTGGCTCGCCTTCAAAACACCTGCGAGATTGCCGATTGAGCTGGCGGTAGCCGCCACTTTGCCTGCGGCAGCCACGCCTCTATCACGACAGCTGCAGTTTATAACCGATATGGGTAGGCTCAAAGCCCATCCGATCGTAGAAGCGGTGTGCGTCAGGGCGCGCCTTATCGGTGGTCAGCTGCATCAAGGAACATCCGTGTGACCGGCTATAGCCGATGGCCCATTTGAACATGGCCTCGCCGATCTGTTCGTTTCGTCTTGAATGGGAAACTCGAACACTTTCGATCTGGGCACGCTTGGCCCCTCGGCGCGACAGTCCGGGGATAATCGTCAGCTGGAATGTCCCGACTACCTCACTTCCATCCTCGACAACGCACAGAAACTGATTGGGGTCAGCTTCGATCTCGGAGAATGCCTCGCGGTAACGAGCCGCATCCTCCGGCCCGCTCGTTTCCCTCGTGGCGCCCAAAATGTCATCTGCAAGCAAGTCAATTATCGTTGTCAGATCGGCGGCGGTCGCCCTGCGAAATGTCAAATCCGTCAAGCTTTGGATTCCTTGTTTCAATCGATGTCGTGCTCGAGGCAACCACGATCCGACTTCGCCTCAAGCCTATCGTAGCAATGAGTAAGCGCGATATTTCCTCTTATCCCAGAGTTTCAACCGGTGCTAAGCACCGAAAGCGGCTTCGATGGCAGCATTTGCCATATTGACCGCAAATCGAGCCGCGCGATACCAAGGCCGCCTGCAACCGCCAAGATGTGGGAACCACGATGAGCCGTTTCTGGAGTCCTGTTGTTCATTCCTTGATCCCCTATGTCGCCGGCGAGCAGCCTGCCATGAGCGATATTGCCAAGCTGAACACCAATGAAAACCCTTACGGCCCTTCTCCACTTGCGCTGGAGGCGATCTCGAGGGCGCTATCCGATTCGCTGCGCCTCTATCCGGACCCGACGGCGCGAGGACTGCGGGCTGCGATCGCTGCAAGCTATGGGCTGGACAAGGATGAGGTCTTCATCGGCAACGGATCGGACGAAGTCCTTGCACATACGTTCCAGGCGCTGCTCAATCACGAAGAGCCTCTGCTGTTCCCTGATATCACCTACAGTTTCTATCCGACCTATTGCCGTCTCTATGGCATCGAGTTTCGGGAAGTGGCTCTCGACGCCAGGATGCGGGTTCGGGTCGCCGATTACCGCCAATCCTGCGGTGCGATCATCCTGCCCAATCCCAATGCTCCCACAGGGATCGGCCTGCCCCTTGCCGATATCGAAACCCTTGTCCGCGAGCACCCTGAGCAGGTTGTCGTTATTGACGAAGCCTATGTGGATTTCGGTGGCGAAAGCGCCATTCCGCTGGTGCGCAAATACCCCAATCTCCTGGTGGTCCAGACATTTTCGAAGTCTCGCGGGCTTGCCGGGCTTCGTGTCGGCTTCGCCGTTGGGCAGAGGCCGTTGATCGAGGCACTGGAGCGCGTCAAGGATAGCTTCAACTCCTATCCCATCGACAGGCTCACCTTGGCCGGCGCCATTGCTGCCTGGGGGGATCGCGACTGGTTCGAGCGTCACCGCGCGCTGGTTATTGCGACTAGGGATCGCTTGAGTATCGCGCTCGAAACACTCGGCTTCGAGGTGCTTCCGTCTTCTGCCAATTTCGTGTTCGCAAGACACGCCAGCAAACCGGGCGCGGACCTGGCGGCGGAGCTAAGGAGCAAGGGAGTACTGATCAGGAGATTTTCAGGAGCCCGCATCAGCGACTTCTTGCGCATCTCTATCGGAACCGATGCCGAATGCGATCGGCTGTTGGCAGCGCTCGACGACATATTGCGCTGATCTGGACGAGCGCGGCACATTATTTTTAAGAAGAGGCCGATCAAAATCGGCCTCTCGTTGTTTCAATCCAAGCCGCGATCAGATGTCGCTTGCGGCATTTGCCCAGATTTCCGCTGCCTGGGAGGCTGTGACGCGGCGTACATCTGTTTCGTCGCGACGACTGGCGAAGAGTTCGCTTGCCATGATCTGCTCGGCGAGGTCGGCAGGCAGCGACAGGAGAACACGCTGGCCTTCCTTGTGGATGCCACCGACATCCGTGCGCTTGCCGGTGATCATGCCGCCGGCGATCGTGTTGTTTGTCTCTGGGTCGATCAGGATGAAGGAGCCGGTCGAACGGTTCTGGTCGTAGGGGTCGAAGACGGCGGCTTCATCGAAGGAAAGACGAACCTTGCCGATGGCGTTCATCCACAGCGCCTGCGCCGGTGCCCAAGCGCCGGTTTTCAGCTCGAGTTGCGCGATCGGCTGCACCTGGACGCGTTGGCGGCGGCTGCCGCTCTTCAGCCAATAACGCTTGCCGGGCTCGATGCCCTCGGGCTGCAGCGCCACAACTTGAGCATCGAAAGACAGGCCCGACTGCGGCTGGCTGTCGATGGCGACAATCATGTCACCGCGCGATACGTCCACCTGGCGGTCGAGAACGAGGGTGATTGCGTCGCCGGCAACGGCAGCGTTCCGCACCAGATCGAAAGTGACGATCTTGGAGACATTTGCGACCATGCCAGACGGCAGGATCATGACACTGTCGCCCGGCTTCACCGAGCCGCCGGCAACCGTGCCCTGATAACCGCGGAAGCTTTCGCCCGGGCGGGAGACGCGCTGCACGGAAAGGCGGAAGCCGACCGTCTGCGCCGAGCGAACGGTTGCCAGTTCCAGCGCCTCGACCAGCGTCGGGCCGGTGTACCAGGGCATGACGGCCTGGCCGGAATAGACGACGTTTTCGCCCTTCAGGGCCGACATCGGGATGGCGGTGATCTGCTTGACGCCGAGCGACAGCGCGAATTCGCGGAAGTCATGCGAAATCTTCTCGAAGCCGGCGCGGTCGTAATTCGTCAGGTCGATCTTGTTGACGGCCAGTACGAATTGCTTGATGCCGAGCAGCGAAGCGATGGTCGCATGGCGGCGGGTCTGTTCGAGAATGCCCACGCGTGCATCGATCAGCAGCACGGCAAGATCGGCGGTGGAGGCGCCGGTCGCCATGTTGCGCGTGTACTGCTCGTGACCGGGCGTATCGGCGACGATGAAGGAGCGGTTGTCCGTCGAGAAATAGCGATAGGCGACATCGATGGTGATGCCCTGTTCGCGCTCGGCCTGCAAACCGTCGAGCAGCAGTGCGAAGTCAGGCAGGCCGAGATCGTTCTGTTTGCCGGTGGAATCGCGTCGCAGCGTGGCAGCCTGGTCTTCCTTGACCGCCTTGGTATCCCAAAGCAGGCGACCGATCAGCGTTGACTTGCCGTCATCGACGCTTCCGCAGGTGATGAGGCGAAGCGGGCGCGAATCGCGGACGGCCTTAGCGGGTTCGGCGGCAGGCCCAACAGCGGGCAGGGCGACGACATTTGCGTTTGCGGTCATCTCAGAAATATCCTTCGCGCTTCTTCTTTTCCATGGAGCCGGACTGGTCGCGGTCGATGGCGCGGCCCTGCCGTTCGGAAACCGTGGCGATTTCCAGCTCTGCAATGATTTCTTCAAGGGTCGTGGCGGTGGAGCGGATGGCGCCGGTCAGCGGGAAGCAGCCGAGCGTGCGGAAGCGGATCAGCTCCTCGCGCTTGACCTCATCCGGCAGCAACTCCAGCCGTGGGTCGGCCGCCATGATCATCATGCCGTCGCGCTCGACAACCGGGCGCTTGGCGGCGAAATAAAGCGGCACGATGGGGATCTCTTCAGCCTGGATGTAGCGCCAGATATCGACTTCGGTCCAGTTGGACAGCGGGAAGACGCGGACGCTCTCGCCCTTGCGGATCTGGCCATTATAGACGTTCCAGAGTTCCGGGCGCTGGTTGCGCGGGTCCCAGCGATGGTCGGGCGTGCGGAAGGAGTAGATGCGTTCCTTGGCACGGGACGCTTCCTCGTCACGGCGAGCGCCGCCGAAAGCCGCATCAAACTGACCGGCATCGAGTGCGTGGCGCAGCGCTTCCGTCTTCATGATGTCGGTATAGCGAGCCGAACCATAGGTGAAGGGCGTGATATTTTCAGCCTTGCCGCGCGGATTGATGTGCTCGATCAGATCGAGATCGTACTTCTTCACGATCTCGTCGCGGAAGGTGATCATCTCGGCGAATTTCCAGCCGGTGTTCACGTGCAGGAGCGGGAAGGGGACGCGGCCGGGATAAAAGGCCTTGCGTGCCAGATGCAGAAGCACCGACGAATCCTTGCCGATCGAATAGAGCATGACAGGACGCTCGAATTCGGCCGCGACCTCGCGGAAGATATGGATGGCTTCGTTTTCCAGCGCCTTCAAATGCGGGTCGAGCGGTGGCTTGATGCTTTGTGGATTGGAGAGTTCCGTATCCAGACGGCTATCGGGCATTTATAACTCCAGAACTTTCATGTGCCCCGGCCGGGAGGCTGGCCGGAAGGAATCTATGCTTTGGCTCCCGATCGACCGGCGGCGAGGAAACGCGCTTCGGGTCGAGATCGGAGGCCAGCGGGTGTTTCATTGTGCTGCTGCAGCCTCTTCGTGGACATGCAGGCCGCATTCGCGTTTCTCGTCGTTTTCCCACCACCAGCGGCCGGCGCGCTCCGGCTCGCCCGGCTTGATGGCGCGGGTGCAGGGTTCGCAGCCGATCGAGGGATAGCCGCGTGCGTGCAGCGGGTTTGTCGGAACGCCGTTGTCTGCGACATAAGCATTCACGACATCGATGTCCCAGTCGGCAAGCGGATTGATCTTGATCAGGTTGCGCTCGGGATCGAACTCGGCGAACGGCGTATCGGCGCGATTGGCGGACTGGCCGCGACGCAGGCCGGTGATCCAGATGCTGGCGCCGGACAGCGCACGCGCAAGCGGCTTAAGCTTGCGCACACCACAACAGGCATGCCTGGCTTCGACGCTTTCATAGAAACCGTTCAGACCGTATTTTTCCGCATAGGCATCGATATCGGCCTGTTCCGGCTCGTAGCGGACAATATCGATGTCGTACTGGCTTTCCGTTTCGTCGATCAGGGCAAGCGTTTCTGGAAAGAGCCGGCCGGTCTGCAGGGTCGCGACTTCGATCGGCAGGCGGTGGTTGCCGATCTCGGCCGTGATCACCTGATCTTCTATGCCGAGCGACGTCGTGAAGACGGCACGGCCGCCGAGGCCGGCCACGAGAGACAGACGACCTGCGAGATCGAGCGATGCCAGCTGGCTGTTCAGCGTCGCTGCATCTTCAATTGAGGTAATGGCAGTCATGGGGGATCCTGTCCTGATGTTGCCGGGAGTATCGCAGCTCACACGGATGGCGGACAGAAAAATAGATTTCGAAAGGGAGTGGATGGAGAGTAAATATCTCCATGAAGCAGCGCCGATAAGGAAAAGCGACCGCCTCGGCTGTTAACCAAGGCGTTTTGCCGCCGGAAGCGGCCTTTCGGAAGCACTCAGTATGGCTAGCCATGTTTAAGTGCTTGCTTTAATGTCTATAGAAATAGTAGAGTTACACATAGCTTGTCAAACGGAAATCGGAAGTGATGCCCAAAATGATGCGTGATGGCGCATTTTAAGCTAAACTAGGGGCATAGCGACGAAGAATGACAACAAGTCTGGGTTGCTGATCTTTCCTGGCGTTGCGCCAGGGGTGTGGGTGCTTCGAAATTGCCCCCGGGACGAGGGCTGAGGAGTTCGGGAGCGGACCGGCTGAATCCATCAGCCGAACGTATCGCATGTGTGTGTGAAGCGGTTCGAAATGATTACTCAAAAAGCGAAATATGCGTTGCGGGCGCTATCTGCCCTGGCCCAGTCAGGGGCAGGCGAGCCCATGATGATTTCCGACATTGCGACCCAGCAGAAGATCCCGAAGAAGTTTCTGGAGCAGATCCTTCTCGACCTGAAGCATCAGGGTATCGTGATCAGTCGGCGCGGCAAGCAGGGCGGCTATCTCCTGCGCAAGCCGGCCGAAGAAATCACCTTCGGCGAGATCCTTCGTATCATCGACGGGCCGATCGCGCCGCTGCCCTGTCTGTCGCTCACCGCCTATCGTCGCTGTGATGATTGTGATGGTGAGCAGACCTGCGAAATCCGCCATGTCTTTGCCCGGGTCGCGGATGCGACCCGCAAGGTGTTATTCTCGACCACGATCGCCGATGCGGTTGCTCAGACTGACGGCGCCGAGGTCACAAGGCTTATGGCCTGAGGCATCTCGAGCAACGGTCTTGAGCGCCTGTCCGTTCGCAATGGCGTGAAGCCATTCCGGCCTCAGCTGGCGGCGTGTTCCTCGCCGGCTTCCTTTTCCATGGCGCGCCGCGCGCGGATGGCTGCCGCGATGAAGACACGCGACAGGCCATGATAAAGCGGCTCACGCGACAGCAGTCTCGAGGTGACATAGCCGATCATAGACACGGCCATGATCGGAATGACGGCCTGATGGTCGCCGGTCATTTCCAGGATGATGACGAAGGCGGTCATCGGCGCCTGAACCACGCCGGCGAAATAGCCGGCCATGCCGAGGATCGCGGCAAGCGCCACGCCGCCGCCGACCAGCGTCCCCACCGTGCTGCCGAAGCCCGCGCCGACGGCAAGCGAGGGCGCGAAAATGCCGCCGGGAATGCCTGAGATCATCGACAGAAAGCTGGCGAGAAGCTTTTCGACAAAGAACAGCGGCGGCAGGGCGTGGCCCTCGACCGCGCCGCGAGCCTGCTCGTAACCGGTGCCGAAGGTCTGGCCACCGGAGATGACGCCGACGGCCGCCACGACGAGGCCGCAGAGGCCGGCAAGGATCAGCATGCGCTTGAGCGGCTGCGGCTGCGCCCAGCGGCGGATACGGATGCCGGCATAGAGCGCCAGTCCGCTGAAAGTGGCGCCGAGCGCACCGCCGCCGACGCCGCAGATCAGCATGACGATCCAGTCCCGAAACATCGTCGGCGCGGTATCGGCCGTGCCGAAATAGTTGTAGCTGCCGGAAAGGCCGAGCGCGGCAAGTCCGGAAAGGATAACGGCGGTCAGAACCAGACCATTGGCGCGGGATTCATAGGTGCGGCTCATCTCTTCGATGGCAAAGACGATACCGGCCAGCGGCGTGTTGAACGCGGCCGCGATACCGGCGGCGGAGCCGGCAAGGATCAACCCCTTTGCCTGCGCCATGCCGCCGAAGCGGGCAACAGCCAGCATGAAGGACGCGCCGACCTGCACCGTCGGCCCTTCGCGTCCGATCGAGGCTCCGCTCAGAAGCCCCAATATGGTCAGCGCGATCTTGCCGAAGGCGAGCCGCAGCGACAGCAGCTTTGTGCGATCCTCGTCATGATGCAGATGCCGGGCGGCGATGGCCTGCGGAATGCCGCTTCCTTGCGAATTGGGAAACAGCGTCGCTGCGAGATAGGCCGACAACACGAAGCCGAGGGGTGTCAGCACCAATGGCAGCAGCCACATCCACTCGCCCGATTGGGTTACACCGGTAAAGGCGCGCTGCGCCAGATCGGCCAGCTTGGCAAAGCCGACGCTGATGACGCCGATAGCAAGAGCTCCCGTCCAGAACACCAGGCGCGGTCGCCACAGATTGAAAGATCCCCAGATGACGCGGGAACGGCGGAGCAGCTTGGACTTGCGGTAGATAGGGGGCATGGGACGTATGACCGGCGGATTGATGGACGGGTCTTTGCGGACTCTGTTCGGGCAATCTGCTTAAAAACGACGTCTTAAGATAGTCACACTGTCTTACAGAGCTTCACTTTGCTAGCCGTCTCTTTGCGCCGACTGTGCTGCTACGTCAACCGGCTGCAGGTGATGAGCTGTACCGATCTCAACGATCGCTCGTTTCCCAGCGCGGATTGACCCAGGGCTCCTGGTTCGAGCGCGCCAGTCTCGGCTTGCCGAGAATATGGTCGGCCGCCTTTTCGCCGGTCATGATCGAGGGGCCGTTCAGGTTGCCGTAGGTGACATGCGGGAAGATCGAGCTGTCGGCAACGCGCAGGCCGTCGACGCCGATGACGCGGGTGTCGGGATCGACCACCGCCATCGGATCGTCTTTCGAGCCCATCCTGCAGGTGCCGCAGGGATGATAGGCGCTTTCCAGATGTTCGCGCAGAAACGCATCGATCTGGTCGTCTGTCTGGACGTTTGCTCCCGGCTGGATCTCAGCGCCACGATAATCGTCGAAGGCCTTTTGCCCGAAGATTTCGCGGGTGAGACGCACGCAGTGGCGGAACTTCTCCCAGTCTTCCGGATGGCTCATATAGTTGAAGCGGATGACAGGATCGGCCTTCGGATCCGAGGAACGCAGCGTGACGTTCCCACGCGATTTCGACAGGTTATAGCCGACATGCACCTGGAAGCCGTGGCTCTTGGCCGCTGCCTTGCCGTCGTAGCTGATGGCAACAGGCAGGAAGTGGTACTGGATATCGGGCTGCTTGACGCCCGGCGCCGAGCGCAGGAAGGCACAGGCTTCGAACTGGTTTGAGGTGCCCAGCCCCTTCTTGAAGAACAGCCATTGTGCGCCGGCGATACCCTGCATGTACCAGGGCAGCCAGGAATAGAGCGATACCGGCTTCAGGCTCGTCTGCTGGAAATAGAATTCCATGTGGTCCTGCAGGTTCGCGCCGACGCCCGGACGGTCGACCTTGACCTCGATCCCCATGTCGCGGAGATGCTGGCCCGGTCCGATGCCCGAAAGCATCAGCAGCTTCGGCGAGTTGAACGAGGAGGCGGAGACGATCACCTCGCGGTTCGCCCTGATCACCTCGATCTTGCCGTCACGCTCGACTTCGACGCCGGTTGCACGGCCGTTTTCGATGACGATCTTGCGGGCAAAGCAGCGGATGAGCTGCACGTTCGGCCGCTTGAGCGCGGGCTTGAGATAGGCTGTCGCCGCGGACCAGCGCCGGCCCATCCACGTCGTCTGCTCCATCAGGCCGAAGCCTTCCTGCTTGCTGCCGTTATAATCCTCCGTCGCCTCGAAGCCCGCCTGCTTGCCTGCCTCGATGAAGGCGTGGAAGAGCGGGTTGCGAGCATCGCCCCGGCGCACATGCAGCGGGCCCTTGGTGCCGCGCCACCCCTCTTCGCCGCCATGCGAGTGCTCCATCCGCTTGAAATATGGCAGCACATCGGCGTAAGCCCAGCCCTGGGCGCCGAGCTCTTCCCAGCGATTGAAGTCTTCCGCATGGCCGCGCACATAAACCATGCCGTTGATCGAGGAGGAGCCACCGATCACCTTGCCGCGTGGCGCGGTGATGCGGCGGTTGTTGAGCTGCGGCTCTGGCTCCGAAAGATAGCCCCAATTGTAGCGATCCATGCTCATCGGCCACGCAAGTGCTGCCGGCATCTGGATGAAGGGGCCGAAGTCGCTGCCGCCGAACTCCAGAACAATAACCGAGTGCTTGCCGTCCTCCGACAGGCGCGCAGCCATGGCGGAACCGGCCGAACCCGAGCCGACGATGACGAAATCTGCCTGTTCCATGTCTATCTCCCTGTGGCCGCCGCGATCCTTCGAGGGCCGCCTTTGGCGGGCACCTCAGGATGAGGCGGGTCATCGTCCGACTTTGCTGTTGGTCACTCTCGACCTCACCCTGAGGTGCCGCCGCAGGCGGCCTCGAAGGGCGGGGGCGAGCCCTGAGCTTGCGTTAGTAAGGCGCCTGTACCGGCCCCATGCCGACATAGACGGTCTTCAGTTCTGAATAGTGCTCCAGCGCCGCCAGCGAGTTCTCGCGACCGAAGCCGGATTGCTTGGAGCCGCCGAAGGGGATTTCGACCGGGCAGAGATTGTAGGTATTGATCCACAGCGTGCCGGCTTCGAGCTGATCGACCACGCGATGGGCACGGGTAAGGTCGGCGGTGAAGACGCCGCCGGAAAGGCCGAACTCGGTGGCGTTGGCGCGGGCGATGACCTCGGCCTCGTCATCGAAGTCGAGAACGCACATGACCGGCCCGAAGATTTCCTCGCGGGCGATCGTCATGTCGTCGGTGACATCGGCAAACACGGTCGGCTGAATGTAATAGCCCTCGCCGGAGACGTTGTTCGGAATGCCGCCGCCGGTGAGCAGCGTTGCGCCTTCGGCCTTGCCCTTCTCGATGTAGGCGAGCACCTTTTCGCGCTGCGCCCAGGAGACCATCGGCCCGATCTGGGTTGCCTCATCCATCGGGTCACCGATAACCATCGCGTCGGTGCGGCTCTTCAGGCGCTTCAGGAATTCGGACTTGATCTTACTGGAGACGAAGACGCGGGTGCCATTCGAGCAGACCTGGCCCGTCGAATAGAAATTGCCAAGCATCGCGCCGCCGATGGCGCTGTCGATATCGGCATCGTCGAACACGATCAGTGGCGACTTGCCGCCGAGTTCCATGGTGACATGCTTGAGGTTGCCGGCGGCCGAAGCCGCGACCTTGCGGCCCGTCGGCACCGAGCCGGTGAGCGATACCTTGGCAACGTCAGGATGGTTGATAAGCAGCGGCCCGGTTTCGCGGTCGCCCTGAATGACGTTGTAAAGTCCCTTCGGCAGGCCGGCCTCGATGAGGATCTCGGCGATTTTCAGCGCGCCGAGCGGCGTGTTTTCCGAGGGCTTGAACACCATGGCGTTGCCGGCGACGAGGGCAGGCGCGCCCTTCCAGCAGGCGATCTGCTGCGGATAGTTCCATGCGCCGATGCCGACACAGACGCCGAGCGGCACGCGCTTGGTATAGGCAAAGTCGCCGCCGAGCGGGATATAGGAGCCATTGAGGCCGGCTGCAGCGATGCCGCCGAAGAATTCGAAGCTGTCGGCGCCCGACGTCGGGTCTGCGACGATGGTTTCCTGGATCGGCTTGCCGGTATCCAGCGTCTCCAGTTCGGAAAGCTCGCGGTTACGCTCGCGCATGATATCGGCCGCGCGCTTCAGGATGCGGCCGCGCGCCGTCGGGCTCATGGCGGCCCATTCCGGCTGCGCCCGCTTGGCGCTGGCGATCGCCTTTTCGACGATGGCTGATGTTGCCGCATGCAGGCGGGCGATCACCTCGCCGGTTGCGGGATAGATGCTTTCGATGACAGTGCCGTCGGTGTCCTCGACATATTCCCCGTCGATGAAATGCGAGGCTTTCGGTTGTGCGCGCATTATAGAACCCTCAATTCTTCGTAGGACACCATGACGTGCTCTCTGAAAGCAGGCCGTTCGGTCAGGTTTTCGTAGTAGCGCTCAAGTCGCGGATGGACCGGGCGCTGGATGTCGATGTCGAAATAGCGATAGAGAACGTGCCCGAGTTGTATGTCGGCAAGCGTCAGACTATCGCCGGCAAGGAAGCAATGCCGTCCGAGCTGCGACTCGGCGATGTCAAGCTTCGCCCCAAGCGCCGCGACGGCCGCGTTGATCGCCTTTTCGTCTTGTAGGGCAGGGGCTGTACGAACCGCATGCCAGAACACCGGGCCGGTGAAATTCAGGGCAATGTTGATCTTCGCCCATTCGGTCCATTTGTCGATCTGGGCGCGATGGCGCACATCCTTGGGCCAGAACGTATCGTCGCCATATTGCGTGGCGAGATAGCGCAGGATCGCGCCTGTTTCCCAGAGCGGCTCATCATCCCCGTCGCGCAGGACCGGGACGGTGCCGTTCGGGTTCATCGCGAGGAATTCGGGCGTGTCGGTGATGCCATACTTGAAGCCCGCATCGATGCGCTCATGGGCAAGGCCGAGTTCGCCGATGCACCACATGAGCGCCTGAACGTTGGATGATGATTTGCGGCCCCAGACGGTCAACATTGCGTCAGCCTTTCGACGCATTGAGGTTGGTCGTGAGATAGTCTTCCGTCAGGGCGATGGATGCCTCGGTGCTGATCGGCGCGGAGCGCAGGCTCTGGCGGATATAGAGGCCGTCGATCATGGCGGCTGCACCTTCGGCAATCCGCGCTGCATCGCCTGCCGGGCACAATGCCTTGAGATTGGCGACCAGATTGGAGTGCAGGCGGCGCGCATAGATGACGAGAAAGCGTCGCGTCTCTTCGGAACGCTGCGCCTCGGCATAGAAGGCGAGCCAGGCAGCGATCGTCTCAGGCGCAAACTGATCGGCCTGGAAGCTGACCCGGATGACGGCGGAGAGCTTTTCTCGCGGTGTTTTCGCCTCCCGTAGCGCCGTCACGACGCTGTCGCGCAGGCGCTGTAGGTGAACGCGGACCGTCTCGATCAGCAGCTGTTCCTTGCTGCCGAAATAGTGATGGGCAAGGGCAGGGGAAACGCCGGCCTGCTTGGCGATTTCGGACATGGTGACCGTCAGCGAGCCGTGATCGCCGATCACGCGCATCGCAGCATCCACCAGCGCCTTGCGGCGCACCGGTTCCATTCCGACTTTCGGCATGCGTCAATCTCCAGAGCTGAGGGTGACTTTATTTTTGATTGACTGATCAATCAATAAAAAAATCACTTGCGCCGCCAAGCCTCGCCGAAAAATGCGGCGCCTCTTTCCGAGTTGTATTTCTGTGTCATACTTCCACCCAGGAGGAGGTACGATCATGGTCGATGTTCTTGATGGAGTTCCCTCATCTGCAATGCGCGGCAAATGGGGCTGGTTTGTTGGCCTCGGCATATTGTTGCTGGTCTGCGGCGGCATTGCGCTCGGCAATCTGTTCATCGCCACGGTGGCATCGGTCTATTATGTCGGCGTGCTGATGCTGATCGGCGGCATCGTGCATCTGGCGCAAGCCTTTCAGGTGAGGGGATGGGAACATATCCTCTTCTGGGTGCTCAGTGGCCTGCTCTACACGCTTGCCGGCATCCTGGCCTTTACCAACCCGCTCCTGGCCTCCGCGGCGCTGACCCTGTTCCTCGCCGTCTCGTTGATCGTTGCGGGGACCTTCCGCGTCTGGGTAGGGCGCAAGGTGAAGCCTGAGCGCGGCTGGATCTGGATCGTCATCGGTGGCGTCGCGACCGCCATTGCCGGCATTGCCATCATGGTCGGCTGGCCGGTCAACAGCCTCTGGATCCTCGGGCTCTTCCTGGCGTTCGATCTGATTTTCCAGGGGTGGACGCTGGTGGTTTTCGGGCTCGTCCTTCGGCGGTAAGGGGGTTCCCAAAAGGGGTAACGAACTGCTACTTTTTGACAAGGAGCGTGAGCAGCGCTACTCTTTGCCTGCTGCCGTCTACAGCATCGGCCCGAAAATCTGATGCGTAGAGCAGAAAAGATAGAGTGTCTTTGCACGTCCGAAAGGAAGTGCGACGCTCTAGGGCGGAGCGGCGTCGAATTGATGTAGCGACGGTGTCATCATCTGGAGCGGACATGTCCGAGGGGCTTGTCGGCAGGCACCGAAGAAGGCTGCGGAATAGGTCTCCAGTGCAAATTCCGCTTGATAACGTCAAGGGAGGAATATCATGCCGATGGTAACGGTTTCCATCTCTCCGCTTCAGGCTGCCGGCATTCGCGCCGCGGTCGACACCGGCACCTATGCCTCAAGCAGCGAAGTCGTGCGGGAAGCACTTCGCATGTGGGATGCAGCGCGCAAGCGAAGCGATGTCTGCGATGTGCCAAGAGCCGCCAATGACGAGACCAGCAAGGGCGGTCGTTGTGTCGCCGACATGTTCGCAGATTATGAGGCAGAAACGCACCCGCATAATTAAGCCGGAAACGCCCGTTTCGCGTCGTGATCCATCTCGGCGTGTCTGATTTTTCGGCCGAATGAATGGTTAATATTGCTTTACCATTCACGAAACTTTCACATAGGGGAAAGGTTTCGTTGACGCTTTATGGCGCATCTTGGGTTGAAAACGCAGTAGATCCAAAATCTTACTCAAATAATTTGATCAAAAAATCCCAAGGGAGATGGGCATGTCCCTGACTGCCGCAGTCGAGCCCGGCGTATTGCGCCGGTATGCCAGCGACCAGATCGTCACTCTCGCCAAGCTCGTGATTGAAAACGCTTTTCAGCCGATCGTGGAAGCCGGCACGGGCGCCGTCTTCGGTTATGAATCGCTGATGCGCGGCCAGGAACGTATCGGCTTCGACAGCCCGATCGACATACTCGACGAAGCCGAGCGCACCGGCCAGCTTCTCGGTTTGGAACAGATGATCACCAGCCGCGCTCTGGCAAAGTTCGCCACGCTTCCCAATGCGGCTTCGGCGACGCTGTTTCTCAACCTCGATGTCCGGCTGATCCCACAGGGTGCGGCGCTGATAGACAGTCTGCTGCAGCACATGAAGAAAGCCGGAGTGACGCCATCTTCGGTCTGCTTCGAATTTTCCGAGCGCTTCGACAATACCAGCGTCCCCGAGTTCTCAGGCCTCGTTGCCAGAATGCGAAACGCCGGGTTCAAACTGGCGATCGACGATTTCGGCGTCGGTCATGGCGAAATGAAGCTGCTGTCCGACTATCCGGTCGATTATCTCAAGATCGACCGGCATTTCATCGTCGATATCGATCGCAGCGCCCGCAAGCGCCATATTCTCCGAAATCTGGTCAACATCGCCCATGTGCTCGGCACGCGGGTCATCGCCGAAGGCATCGAGACCGAAGCGGAATTCCTGACCTGCAGGGAATTCGGCGTTGATCTGGTCCAGGGCTGGTTCATTGCTCGCCCGACGGTGCTGGTCAACGAGCTGAAACAGAGCTTTCCGCACCTGCAGGATCTCGGCAAGACGGCGCGCAACAGCCAATCGCTGGACGAAATCCTCATCCGCAAGCAGATCGAGGTGCTGCCGACCATCCGCGAAAGCGACACTATCGATAGCGTCTTCGAGCTTTTTCGCCGCAATCCGCGCCGCGCTTATTTCCCCGTCGTGAATGCCAATGATGAGCCGCGCGGCATCATCCACGAGTACCAGCTGAAGGAATACATCTATCAGCCCTTCGGCCGCGACCTTCTGAAGAACAAGGTCTATGAGCGGTCGATCTCGCATTTCGTCGAGATGGCGCCGATCGTCGGCCTCGATTCCGATGCCGACACGCTGATGGCGATCTTCGCCAATATGGAAAGCAGCGATTGCCTGATCGTCACCGAAGGCACGCATTATGCCGGCATCGTCTCGGCGGCGTCGCTGATCAAGGTCATCAATGAAAAGCAGCTGAAGATCGCTCAGGATCAGAACCCGCTGACGGGCCTGCCGGGCAACAGGGCAATCCACGATTTCATGCAGGGCACCGGCCGCGACGGAGATGAAATCAGGCATTTCTGCTATTGCGACTTCGATAACTTCAAGCCCTTCAACGATGCCTATGGCTTTCATCTTGGCGATCATGCCATTTCACTGTTTGCGGCGCTGATGCGCCGCTACTTCTTTGCCGAGCGCAATTTCCTTGGCCATGTCGGCGGCGACGATTTCTTCATCGGCGTCACCGGCTGGAGCATGGGCGAGCTTCGCGAAGTCCTCGATCGCCTGCTGGCTGATTTCCATGCCGACGTTCTCGATCTTTATTCGGCTGATGATCGTGCCGCTGGTCGCATTCACGGCCACGACCGCAGCGGTGCCGAAGCGGAGTTTCCGCTGATGCGCTGCTCTATCGGCATCCTGCAACTGCCCGAGGGATTGGTGATCGATAATATCAATCGTGTCAGCACCTCCATCGCCGGTATCAAGGCCAAGGCGAAGGAGAGCAACGCCGGCGTTGCCTTCCTCGCTCTTGCCGAGACGAATTGACGCCCTCTTACAGTCCCTCCTTTTCAAGCGCCGCGCGCTCAACTATCTCCAGTGCTAAATCGGGATAGGAGATTGCGCGATGCCCTTGCCGTCTGAAATGCGTTTCGTGGATTTGCCGACCTTCGGCGGTCCTGAGGTCATGACCATAGGCCGCAAACCTCTGCCCACCTTGAAGCCGGGGGAAATCCTCGTTCGTGTCGAGGCAGCCGGCGTCAACCGGCCTGATGTGGCGCAGCGCCAGGGCACCTATCCGCCGCCGAAGGATGCAAGCCCGATATTGGGACTGGAGATTGCCGGAGAGGTTGTCGATGTTGCCCCGGGTGTAATGGAATTTGCGATCGGCAATAAGGTCTGCGGTCTCGCCAATGGCGGCGGCTATGCCGAATATTGCGTGCTGCCCGCCGGCCAGGCGCTTCGCTTTCCCAATGGCTATGACGCCGTGCGGGCCGCGGCAGTTCCCGAGACCTTCTTCACCGTGTGGGCCAATCTCTTCCAGATGGCGGGTCTCACCGAGGGGGAAAGTGTGCTGATCCACGGCGGCTCCAGCGGCATCGGCACCACGGCTATCCAGCTCGCCCGGGCTTTCGGCGCAACGGTCTACGCGACGGCTGGCTCGAAGGAAAAATGCGAAGCCTGCGAGAAACTCGGCGCGAAGCGGGCGATCAACTACAAGCAAGAGGATTTCGCCGAGGTCATCAAGGCAGAGACGGAACATGGCGTCGATATCATTCTCGACATGATCGGTGCAGCCTATCTGGATAAGAACCTCGCCTCGCTTGCTCGCGACGGATGCCTTTCCATTATTGCCTTCCTTGGCGGGGCGGTCGCGGAGAAGGCCAATCTGACGCCGATCATGGTCAAGCGCTTGACGGTGACGGGCTCGACCATGCGTCCGCGCACGGCAGAGGAAAAGCGCGCGATCCGCGATGATCTGTTGTCCCAGGTCTGGCCGCTGCTCGACGGGGGCAAGGTCGCCCCTGTCATTCACAAGGTATTCGCCTTTGATGATGTGGTCGAGGCGCATCGATTGCTCGAGACCAGCGACCACATCGGCAAGATCATGCTGAAGCTGGCTTGATCGTAAAGGACAGGACGATCGCGATCAGACCGGGGACAGCCATCAGCGCGTAGAGCCAGTGCGCGGCGGAAAGGCTGCCGGCCATGCCACCCGGATGAGTGAGGCCGGCGCCATTGACGATGACGCCGGTCAGGGCTGCGCCGAAGGCGCCGCCAAGCGACTGCGTCATCGAGATCGCCGCAGAGGCCTTGTCCTGCTCCGTCTTCCTGGCCGTGCCGATGATCCTCGTGACGAGATGAGCCCATCCCAGACCGACGCCGAAGCCCATCAGGAACATGGCGATCACGGCCGGCGCAAATGCCGCCACCTCCGAGAAGGGCGTCGCGGTTGCCAGGAACGGAATCAGCGATGCGGTGGCAGCCGTTTCCAGAATGCAGCCGGTAATGATGGCGATGGCCGCCGTCCTGCCCGTGAAAGAATTGCTGAAGAAGGCGGCGATGGTCCAGCCAAGCGCCACCAGCGCCACGAGATAACCCGAGACCAGCGGCGTCACGCCATGGAGCGTCTGCAGGAAGTAGGGGATGTAGATGTCGCTCGTCAGCACCAGCATCATCGTGAATATGGTCAGGTAGAGCCTTGCGAGTGGATTGCTGAGCATGACGGCGCCAAAGGGAAGGAGGCGTATCTCGCTCTTGCGTTCGATCAGGACCATTGTCGCGACGAGCGCGATTGAAACCGCAATCAGTATGGCCTTGTAGGAGCCGTGTTCGATCGTCCCGGCAATGCTGACGAACAGGACTGCTGCAAGCAGAAGTATGATCTGAATGAGTGGCGTTCTGGTGTCGATGCGGTCGTCCGCGACATCGGGCAGCAGCCGGCGGGCCGAAAGCGCCATAAGGACGGCCAATGGCACCAGAACAATGAAGGCTTCCCGCCAGGCGCCTCCGGCTGCGAAAAGGCCGCCGAGTGTCGGTCCGAGCACGGTCGCCACGCCCCAGATGGCGGCATAGAGCGTCGACGCCCTGCGCCACAAGGGTTCGGGATAGATAAAGCGGATGAAAGCATAGGCAAGGCCCGACAGCATGCCCGAGCCATAACCCTGAACGGCGCGGCCGATGAGCAGCACCGGCATGGTCGGCGCGATGGCGCAGGCGAGGCTGCCGATGCCGAAGGTGAGCGCTGCCGCGATATAGACGGCGCGAAGGCCCATGCCTTTCGGCCGCGTCGCAACCGTGATCGAGCCGAGCACGCCGGCCGCGACGAAGAGCGTCGTCATCCAGGAGAACAGTTCAAGGCCGCCGATATCGCGGACGATGGAAGGGGCGATGGTGGCCGTGATGTAGGATTCGACGGCATAGAGCGTGACGCCACCGCCAAGCATCAACGTTGCGGGCAGAAGCCTTGGCGAGAACAGGGTGAAGATGGTGGCCGACTTGAGGGGAGTGGAGTTTTCGATGCTGGACATCGGATGAGCCTCGGTATTTTCCTGAAAGCAGTCCCGGCAAACATGCGCAGCGGCGTGGCTTCCGGTGTTGCGTGAAGCAAGAGACGGAGCATTTCCGCGACGCGGTGTAAAAAACGGAATTGCTCTGGCGGTCGTTTATTTTCCAAGTTATAATTTGGAAAATTGCACGACGATCGAATTAAAACAAGAGATAACTTGGAAAAATGCGCCAATCACCTGCCAACAGAATTCTGATCCTGTTGAAAACCGATGGTCCGCAGCTCGCGGCTGATGTCGGCGATGCGCTGGGCATATCGTCCGAGGCCGCGCGTCAACAGCTGACGAAGATGGCGGAGGAGGGACTGGTCGAGCCCGTGGCGGAAGCAGCTTCGGGAAGAGGCAGGCCCCGGCAGCTGTGGCATCTCACCGTCGCCGGTAACCGCCAATTTCCGGACGGCCATGCGGATCTGACGGCGACGCTGTTATCGACCATGGTCAGCCAGCTGGGGCAGGGCGCCGTCGATATCGTCATCTCGGCGCGCGAAACCGAAACGCTTCGGCGCTACCGTGCACAGATCAACGTTGACGAAGATCTTCCGTCGCGCGTTGCGAGTCTGGCCGCCATTCGCACGCAGGAAGGCTATATGGCCGACCACTGGCAGGAGGATGATGGCACGCTCGTCCTGGTGGAGAATCATTGCCCGATCTGCACCGCCGCGAGCGCCTGCTCAGGCTTCTGCCGGTCGGAATTGGAGACCTTTCGTACGATACTCGACGCGCAGGTGGAGCGCGAGGAGCATATTCTGCTCGGCGCGAGGCGTTGCGCCTATCGCATCCGCGCCGCAGCTTGAGCGGTCGCTTTTTTCGCCTCGATCGGGCGTGATCGGAGATTGGCAATCCGCGGCACAGCGGCTATCAGTGGCCATCCCGCAAATCAAAGGCTGCATTCCATCATGTCAAATCCCGTCTGCGTCGAAGTCACTCGTGGCAATCTGGTCGAGAGCCGTCACCGCGGCTCCATCGTTGCGGTCGATGGCGACGGCAAGGTGGTCTTTTCGGTCGGCGATATCGACAGAGGCGTATTTCCGCGCTCCGCCTGCAAGGCAATGCAGGCCCTGCCGCTGGTCGAAAGCGGCGCCGCAGACGCCTATGGCTTCGGCAACAAGGAGCTGGCGCTCGCCTGCTCCTCCCACAATGGCGAGGACGAGCATGTTGCGCTTGCCGCTTCCATGCTGGCGCGCGCCGGCCGCGATGTCGGCACGCTGGAATGTGGCGCCCATTGGTCTTCCGATCAGAAGACCCTCATCCACCAGGCGCGCACGCTCGACAAGCCGACTGCGCTGCATAACAATTGCTCGGGCAAGCATGCCGGCTTCGTCTGCGCCTGCTGCCATCAGGATATCGATCCCAAGGGCTATGTCGGCTACGAGCACCCGCTGCAGCAACAGATCCGCGACACCATGCAGAGCCTGACCGGCGCAGTTCTCGGCCATGACAATTGCGGCACGGATGGCTGCTCGATCCCAACCTATGCAGTGCCGCTCAAGGGGCTGGCGCATGGCTTTGCCAAGATGGCAACCGGCGTCGGCCTTGAGCCGCTGCGCGCCAAGGCATCGCGCCGGCTGTTCGAGGCCTGCATGGCTGAGCCGTTTTACGTGGCTGGCACCGATCGCGCCTGCACCAAGCTGATGCAGGTTGCTCCCGGCCGCATCTTCGCTAAGACCGGCGCTGAAGGCGTGTTCTGCGCTGCGATCCCGGAACAGGGCATCGCCATCGCTCTGAAATGCGACGATGGCACCGGCCGTGCTACGGAAGTCATGGTTGCCGCAACGCTTGCGCGCTTCTTTGAGAAGGACGGTGCCGTGCATGCCGGCCTGATGGCGATCGCCAACAAGTCCTTCAAGAACTGGAACGGCATCCATGTCGGCGATATCAGGCCGGCTTCGGCCCTGACGGCCTAAATTCCCGCCAGCAGTTCGGCTTCTGGCCTACAGCATCGGCCCGAAAATCGGGACCGATTTTCGGAGAGCCTGACGCGTAGAATAAAAGAGATAGAGCGACCTTTGTGTTTCCGAAAGGAAACACGGCGCTCTATCGTGCCGGCACATGTTGCCGGACGATCTTGTATTCGTGCCAGATGAGGACCATGACGAACAGATCGAAGACGGTCAGAACAATGAGCCCGATGCTGTGCGTGTCCGTAAAGCGGTATAGCTGGTAGGCGATAAACAGCCCGAGCGCCACCAGCGATGCCGGATAGGCCCACATCTTGCCCCTCAGCAAGCCGATGACGAGCAGCACCTTCACTACACCATGGCTCAAGAGATACCAGGCGTAGAAATTCTTGGTGCTGACGGAGAAATCCTGCGCCCAGGCATGTAGGTGGCTCGCCACGAAATCCTTGGGGTCGTTGAGCCGTTCGGGCTGTACGAGCCAATTCACCAGACGCAGGATGGATTCCGTGCTCACGAGTGCCAGGATCAGGCCGCTGATGCATTCTATCAGGGCATGGGCGCCTTTCAGCAGGATGCTGATTTCGAAAATCTGGTGAATGCGGCGTTCGTTCATGTGCGACCGTAACCTGCAAGGTTTGAGCTGGACCTGATCGGCAATCGCTGCTGGGCAGGCCCTCTCAGCTTGAGATAGGATCAATCTTCGACCGGATCATGTTCGTCCACATCTAAATCCCATCGCCACGTCTTGTTCCAGCTCCTTGTGGCAAAGCTCCCTTCACGCGAGCAGAATCGGCACTTCGGCGTTGCGATAGGGCGCCAGGCTTTCCTCGGGAATATCTGACGGCACGATCAGGCCCGAGATATCAGTCATCGGCAGGATCTGGCATGGCGACGCCGCGTCTAGTTTCTCCGCTGTGCCCAGCACGTAAGTTTCCGCGGAGCATTCAGCGATATGCCGCTTGATGGCGGCTTCTTCGAAGTCGCCGGTGGAGACGCCCCGCGCCGGGTGAACGGCGGTGACGCCGAGAAAGAAAATATCGGCTCGTATGGAGGCGATCGCCGCCATGGCCGCGGCACCTGTTGCCACCATCGAGTGCTTGTAAAGCTTGCCGCCTATCAGGATGACGTCGACGGCAGGGTGATGTTCCAGCTCGCCCGCTATCGTCGGGCTGTGGGTGACGATGGTGACGGCGAGATCTTTCGGCAGGTGGCGGACGATCTCCGCGTTGGTGGTGCCCCCGTCAAGAAAGACTGTCTGCCCCGGTTCGATCATGCGTGCCGCAAAAGCGCCAAGCCGCCGTTTCTCGTCCGATGAAACGGCCTGGCGCGCCGAGAAATCCGGCAGCTCGGGCGAAAGCGGCAGCGCGCCGCCATGCACGCGCTTCAGCAGCTTCTCAGCAGCCATTTCCCGCAGATCCCTGCGGATCGTGTCTTCCGACAGGTTGAGATCATCGGCCAGGGCCTTGGCGATCACTTGGCCGTCGCGGCGCAATCGGTCGAGGATGAGGGCTTTGCGTTGGCTGGTGAGCATATTCGTTTCCGCACGAAATTTCATGAATATTCGTGAATTTATCAGAATCGATTCGACATTCAAGAAAATATGCGCATATTCGTGCAAATTCCTGCAGCGGGCAGGAGGAAAAATGGAGAAATGACATGTTGATCTTGATCGCCGGGCCCTATCGTTCCGGCACCGGGGACGATCCGAAGAAGATGGCTGAGAACCTCAAGCGTCTGGAGGAGCCGTCCTACGCCCTGTTCAAGGCTGGACATCTGCCGATGATCGGCGAATGGGTCGCTCTGCCGGTCTGGCATGCTGCCGGCGGCAAGAGCATCGGTGACGATCTTTACGAGGAGATCTTCCACCCGACCGCCGGCCGTCTGCTGCAGCTTTGCGAGGGAGTTTTGAGGTTGCCGGGCGATTCGAAGGGGGCGGACAATGATGTCCGCATCGCCCGCGAGCGCGGCATTCCCGTCTGGTACAAGCTGGAAGACGTTCCCGGCTGCGCCTGACACGCTCGCCCATCCTCATGGTTTACCCTCATGAGGATGGGCATGCATGCCCGATCGATCAAAACCTTTTGTAGAAGGTATCAGCATCGGCCACTTCCGTATTGCTCGGCTTGCCTTTAGCTTCCGGTCGGATCCAATCGAGGAACGGAACATGCTGACATTCTATTTCGCGCCCGGAAGCTGTGCTCTTGCCAGCCTCATCGCCCTGGAAGAATCCGGTCTCGCCTATGAGCCCCGGCGCCTCAACCTCGCCAATGGCGATCAGCGCCAGCCGGAGTATCTGGCCGTTAACCCCAAGGGGCGTGTGCCGGCGCTGGTCACGGACAAGGGCTTGATTACAGAAAACGTTGCGATTCTGGCTTACCTCGCCCAGATCGTGCCCGCCGCAAAGCTGGCGCCGCTCGACGATCCCTTCGCGTTCGCCCAGATGCAGGCCTTCAACAGCTATCTGTCGTCGACCGTCCATATCAACCATTCGCACAAGGGGCGTGGTTATCGCTGGACGGACGATGCCGCCGCCATCGAGACGATGAAAGCCAAGGTGCCGCAAACCATGACGGAGAGCTTCGCGCTTATCGAGGACGGTATGCTCAAGGGGCCTTGGGTGATGGGCGATCAATATACGGTCGCGGACGGCTATCTCTTCACCATCGCAAAATGGCTGCCGGGAGACGGTGTCGATCGCGACCAGTTCGCAAAGGTCAGCGCCCACTACGCGCGCATGCTCGAGCGCCCGGCTGTCAAGAAGGCGCTTGCCGTCGAAGCGGGCTGATCGCCTCAGCCGAATATTGCCAGAAGTTTTTTCGGGGCGCGGTATCGCCACGCCTCGATCAAGCGCAACTCGAGTTCCTCGTCTCCGATCATGGCGATCCGCAGGGGCAGAGCAGGCCAGCCGACATAATGATCCGTCTGGAAATAGATCTCCGGCGCCATTTCCATCAGCTGTTCCTTGCGGTCGATCGGTAAGGCCAAGACAATGGTCTCGTTATTCTTCACCGTAGCAAACGCCTTGCCGCCGACTTTGAAAGCCGGCAGGCCGTAATGTGTTCCGGGCTCAACCTCCGGCAGCCGGGCTTGAGCCACAAGACGCTGCAGCCGCTCCGCTATGGCATCCATGTCGACGTTCGTTGTCATGTCTGCGCGCGTGGATCCGGGTTCCTCTTACGCGCATTCTTCCGGCTGAACGGTTCCTTTGTCCATAGGGCGTCCAAGATTTTCCGGCATCAGCGGCAAGTCGGCCAGCTCTTCGAGCGACATTGCGGCGAGCATCGGGTGCTGTAGCGGGTCGCCGTCCCGCTTGGGGTCTTCGTCCAGCAGGTGACTGAAGAAAAGCTTCAATATAGACATGGCATGCCTCCTGAGATCTACGCATTGATGCAACCATGAGGGCATCAGCCGGTCGGGCGGCGGCAGGTTTCAATTCCATGCTGCAATAATCGCGCCGATGCCTGTCTTATTCAATTGAGAATGACGAGATGCTGATATAGATATTCTATATGCGAAATCTCAACAGCGTGCATTTGAACGGTCTTCGAGCCGTGGAGGCGGTGGGGCGGCTGGGTTCCCTGCAGGCGGCTGCGGACGAACTGGGCGTGACGATCGGTGCGGTCAGCCAGCAGGTCATAAAGGCCGAGGCGCAATTGGGCCGGCCGCTGTTCGAACGTACGCCGAAGGGCATGATGATGACCGAAGCGGGTGCGGCGGTACTGGCCCGGCTTGGAGAGGGCTTCAGGGCTTTATCGGCAGCGGTGGCGGTCGCGCAGCATAAGGATGAGAACATCCTCACCATTTCCGTTGCCCCGGTGTTCGCTGCCCGCTGGCTGGTATACCGGCTTGATCGCTTCGCCAATCGCCATCCCGATATCCGCTTGCGCATCGACGCCACCACGCGGTTGATCAATCCGGCAACGTCGGATGTCGATATCGGCATTCGGGTTGGCAACGGGCAGTGGTCGGATGTCAAACCCGAGCTGTTGTTGGCGCAGGAAGTGTTTCCGGTCGTCACACCACGGGTCGCCGCTACGCTCCGCGAGCCTGCCGATCTCCTGAAGGTGCCGGCCGTCATCGACGGCCACGCGATGTTCGGCTGGGAGGTCTGGTTGAAAGAAGCAGGCTTGTCAGGCCATGGCATGGAAGAGCGGCACATCTTCAACGACGCGTCGTTGTGCCTGGATGCTGCCATGGCGGGGCAGGGCGTGATGCTCGCCTGGCAGACGTTGGCCGCCTATGCCCTCGAGCAGAAATGCCTTGTCGATCCCTTCGGCATCCGTGCCAAGACCGGCTTCGGCCACTATTTCGTTACGGCCGAAGGTGTGCGGGAACCGAAGAAGGTCACCGCTTTCAAAGCCTGGATCCGTGAGGAAATGGAAGAGAGCATGCGTCTCTTCCGATAAAGGGTGATGCCGAAACGAGTGAGGGGATTGCGGCCGACATCATCCCCGTCTCTACTCTCTATCAGACCGGCTCTTTGCCGCGGGTAGCCTGCATGGCCTTGTAGGCGGCACGCGACTGGCAGCGTTCGATCCATGCCTTCACCGCAGGATGGGTGTCGAAGAGCTCCCGTTCCGTCTGGGCGTAGCGCAGCACTTCCGCAAGATTGAGATCGGCGACGGTGAAGCGGCCACCGACAAGATATTCCTGATTTTGCAGATGTTTTTCCAAGACGGCGAGTGGCCGCTTCAGCGAGCGGCAGGCAACGGCAATCCCGGCCTTGCCTTGCTCGCTATTCTCCTGCGCATTGTCGTAGATCCGTACGATTGCGACGCTGTGCGGCTCGACTTCGTTTGCGGCCCACATGGTCCACATGGTCATCAGCCCCTCTTCCTCGATCGTCGCGCCGGCGAGCGGGCCGCCATATTTGCGCGCGAGGTAGAGGTTGATGGCAAGCGATTCATGCATCATCAGATCGCCGTCCTTGATGCACGGGATCATGCCCATCGGATTTACGGCCACAAACTCCGGCGACAGCGTGTTGACCGGTGCATCGGCGGCGAGCGGATTGGCAAGCCGGCTGCCCTGGATGACCGGTACTGATTTGAACGCGATGCCGAGCTCCTCCGCCATCCAGTAATTGCGCGAGGCGCGCGAGCGATAGACACCGTAGATCGTCAGCATATGAGGTCTCCCAGATTCGAGTCGGCGCGACATTATTGGGCGGGTCGTGGGAGTAAAAGGCCCTGGCGCTGATATCTGCGATGAAAGCTCGTGATGGATGGGAGTGCCGTTTGCTCGCCAAGCACGAAAACATCCGTCAACCGCCCGAAATCTTTGCAAATCATGCTGCAGAGGCTTAGCCTTCGTTCAGAAATTAGCGGCGCTGCATGTTACCGTCCCATCACGGCTTTCGTCGGATGCGGTAGGAGGCATCCGGTGAAATGCATATGGGCAATCGGTGACTGCGATCTCGGGAGGAGAGCAGATGCTTGCGACCGGCGTTTCGCTAGACGACAAATATACGGCAGAGGACGGCCGCGTTTTCATGACGGGCCTGCAGGCGTTGGTACGTCTGCCCATGACCCAGATGCGGCGCGACCGCGCCGCCGGTCTCAACACGGCAGCCTTCATTTCCGGTTATCGGGGCTCGCCGCTCGGCGGCTACGACCAGCAGCTTTTGAAAGCGCAAACTTACCTCGACGCGCACGACGTCACCTTCCAGCCTGGCATCAACGAGGATCTTGCTGCAACGGCCGTTTGGGGCTCGCAGCAGGTCGGCCTCTCGCCCGGTGCCCGCAAGGACGGCGTGCTCGGCATCTGGTATGGCAAAGGCCCTGGCGTCGATCGATCCGGCGATGTGCTGAAACACGGCAATGCCGCCGGCACCTCCAGACATGGCGGCGTCCTCTGTTTTGCAGGCGACGATCACTCCGCCAAATCCTCGACTATTCCGCACCAGACCGATCATGAATTCATGTCGGCGGTCATGCCTGTCATCTACCCCTCGTCCATCCACGAGTTCCTCGAATACGGTCTGCTCGGCATCGCCATGTCGCGCTATTCCGGTTGCTGGGTCGGCATGAAGTTCATCGCTGATACGGTTGAGACGACGGCAGCCGTCGACCTCTCCGGCGAGAAGCGGCAGTTCGTACTGCCGACCGATTTCGAATTGCCGCCCGGCGGCCTCAATCTGCGCTGGCCCGATCCGCCCTTGATGCAGGATGATCGACTTCAGAATTACAAGGCCTATGCGGCCATCGCCTTTGCTCGTGCGAACCGCGTCGACGAAATTACGCACGATGTCCCCAATGCCCGCTTCGGCATCATCTCGTCCGGCAAGGCCTATGAGGATGTGCTGCAGGCGCTGCGTGAGCTCGAGATCGGTCCGAGGGAAATGGCGGCGATCGGCCTGCGTATTCTGAAGGTGCGTATGCCCTGGCCGCTTGAGCCAGAGGCGGTGCGGCACTTCTCCGAAGGGCTGGACGAGGTGCTTGTCGTCGAGGAACGGCGCGAGATCATCGAAAATCAGATCAAGCAGCAGCTGTTCAACTGGCGCTCCGACGTGCGCCCGCGCATCGTCGGAAAGTTCGACGAACACGACAAACCCTATCTCAGCCTGTCTTCGGCTTTGACCGTCGGTGCCGTTGCAAGAGCGATCGCCGGGCGCATCGTCAAACTCGATCTCGACCATGGTCTGCATGATCGCATCGCCGCCAAGCTTGCCTATCTTGCCGAGCGTGGCCAGATCAGCAGAAGCCATGTCGCGCCGCTGAACCGCACGCCGTTCTTCTGCTCCGGCTGTCCGCACAATACGTCCACCCGCGTTCCCGAAGGCAGCCGCGCCGCCGCCGGCATTGGCTGCCACTACATGGTTACCTGGATGGATCGCAACACCGAGACCTTTACCCAGATGGGTGGCGAAGGTGTGCCCTGGACCGCGATCGCCCGCTACACCGACGAAAAGCACATGTTCGTCAATCTCGGCGACGGCACCTATTTTCACTCCGGCATTCTCGCCGTCCGCCAGTCCGTCGCGGCCAAGGTCAATGTCACCTATAAGTTGCTCTACAACGATGCCGTCGCCATGACCGGCGGCCAGCAGATCGACGGCCACTTGACGCCACAACTGGTGACGAAGCAGTTGCATGATGAGGGCGTCAGGCCGATCTATCTTCTGTCCGACAATCCCGATGCCTATCGCTCCTCCGAGCTGGCGCCCGGCGTCAAGATACTCCATCGCGACCATATTGATCAGGTGATGCTGACGCTGCGCGACACCGCAGGCTGTTCGGCGATCGTCTATGTCCAGACCTGCGCGGCCGAGAAGCGCCGTCGCCGCAGTCGCGGGCTGATGGAAGACCCGGCCAAGCGAGTCTTCATCAACAAGGCCGTCTGTGAAGGCTGCGGTGATTGTTCGGTGCAATCGAATTGCATCTCAGTGGAGCCGCTTGAGACGGAATTCGGCCGTAAGCGCCAGATCAACCAGTCGAGCTGCAACAAGGATTTCTCCTGTGTCAAAGGCTTCTGCCCGTCCTTCGTAACCGTTCATGGCGGTAAGCGCCGGAAGCGGAAGGCGCTCGCCCATGCCGATATCGAAATGCCCTTGCCTGAGATTCCTGTCATCGCCGATCGCCCCTGGAACATCGCGATCGCCGGTGTCGGCGGCACGGGTATTCTGACGATCGGCGCCATCCTCGGCATGGCCGCGCATCTTGACGGCAAGGTGCCGATGATCCTCGATATGGCTGGCCTTGCCCAGAAGGGCGGCGCCGTCATGAGCCATCTGCGCATCGGCCTCAACCAGGACGACGTCACCTCGTCACGCATTGTCAACGGTGGCGCCGATCTGCTCTTTGCCGCAGACGAGGTCGTCGGTGCGTCCAAGGATGCAATCACGCTCTGCTCCCAGGCGCGCACCACGGCCATCGTCAACACTGGACTGATGCCGGTTGCCGATTTTGTGCGCAATCGCGATTTCGATTTCAAGGCCGGCTCGATCCAGCACACCATCGCAAGGACCGTCAGCGACAAATCCGTCTTCCTCGATTTCAATCGCGTCGCAACCGAGCTGACCGGCGACTCCATATCGACCAATATTCTTTTGACCGGTTTTGCCTGGCAGCGCGGCCTGCTGCCTCTGTCGCTGAAGGCGGTTGAGAAGGCGATCGAGCTAAACGGCGTCGCGGTCAAGGCCAGCCTTTCCGCCTTCTACTGGGGCCGGCTTCTGGCGCATGATCCACAGGCGGTGCAAGCTATGATCGCTGAGCCGGATGCACGCAAGACGCTGGCGGATATGGGCCTCGATGACCTCGTCAGGCATCGCAAGGCGCATTTGACAGCCTATCAGGATGCCGCGCTTGCCGAACGCTACGGCCGCTTTGTCGCTCATGCCAATGCGCTGGCAGCAAGAGAGCGCCTGTCGGACAAGGTGCCTTTCGCCGTTGCCGTGACCTATGCGCGGGTTCTGGCCTACAAGGATGAGTACGAGGTTGCCCGGCTTCTGACGGATCCCGCTTTCGAAGCGCAACTGCGCGAGGAGATGGAGGGCGATTTCAGGCTGGCGCTCAATCTTGCGCCGCCGATCCTTGGCGGCAAGGACCCGAACGGCCGGCCGAAGAAGCGTGAGTTCGGTGCCTGGATCCTGCCGGTGCTGCGCATGCTGGCTCCGCTGAAGCGTCTGCGGGGAACGGCTTTCGATCCTTTCGGCTATATGGGCGAGCGTCGGTTCGAACGCCGCCTGATTGCCGAATATGAACGGATTGCCGGTCGTGTGCTTGAGGGTTTGGGCCACGACAACGAAGCCGAAGCCCTTGCCATCCTCTCGCTGTTTGATGAGATAAGAGGCTTCGGTCCGGTCAAGGAGGAGGCCGCTCAACGGGTCATGACCAGCATTGCCGACAAGCTGGTGGCCTATGAGAAGCCGCGGGTAAAGCAACATGTGCCGGCCAATGCCGCGTGACCGAGGTGGTCGGAGCTTGAAGCAGGGACAACAAGACATACGTTCGCAAGAGGCGAGTGTTTGGGAAGCACCAGAGGAGAAGCCGGATGTTTGAAGGGGGACTGAATTTCGCGCTCGGCGAGGACATCGATGCACTGCGCGAGCAGGTGCGCCGCTTTGCCGACCGCCGCATTGCTCCGTTTGCCGACGAGATCGATCGAAACAATAGTTTCCCGATGCATCTCTGGCGGGAGATGGGTGATCTTGGCCTGCTTGGGATCACGGTCAAGGAAGATTTCGGCGGTGCCGGGCTCGGCTATCTCGCCCATACGGTTGCCATGGAAGAGATCAGCCGTGCATCTGCCTCCGTCGGCCTCAGCTATGGCGCCCATTCCAACCTCTGCGTCAACCAGATCCACCGCAACGGCACGACGGCGCAGAAGGAGCGCTATCTGCCGAAGCTGATTTCGGGCGAGCATGTGGGTGCGCTCGCCATGTCGGAACCGGGCGCCGGCTCCGATGTCGTCTCCATGAAGCTCCATGCCGAAAAGCGCGGCCATCGCTATGTGCTGAACGGCAGCAAGATGTGGATCACCAACGGTCCTGATGCCGACGTCCTCGTCGTCTACGCCAAGACCTCTCCGGATGCCGGTCCACGCGGGATCACCGCCTTTCTCATCGAGAAGGGTTTCAAAGGGTTTTCGGTCGGTCAGAAGCTCGACAAGCTCGGCATGCGCGGTTCGAATACCTCCGAGCTGATCTTCGTCGATTGCGAGGTGCCGGAGGAAAATGTCCTGGGGCAGGTCGACGGCGGCGTTCGTGTGCTGATGTCGGGCCTCGACTATGAGCGCGTTGTGCTGTCGGGCGGTCCCGTCGGCATCATGGCTGCCTGCATGGATGTGGTGTTGCCCTATGTGCATGAGCGCAAGCAGTTCGGCCAGTCCATCGGCGAGTTCCAGCTGATGCAGGGCAAACTTGCCGATATGTATGTGACGATGAATGCCGCGCGCGCCTATGTCTATGCGGTGGCAGCCGCCTGCGACCGCGGCGAGACGACCCGCAAGGATGCCGCCGGCTGCATTCTCTATTCCGCCGAGAAGGCAACGGCGCTGGCGCTCGAATGTATCCAGGCGCTCGGCGGCAACGGCTACACCAATGATTATCCTGCCGGACGGCTGTTGCGCGACGCCAAGCTCTATGAGATCGGCGCCGGCACATCCGAAATCCGGCGCATGTTGATCGGCCGCGAGTTGTTTGGCGAAACGGCCTGATTTCCAATTCTACTTTACTTGATCGGTGAGGCCGCATGACCGTCCTGAAATCAGAGATATCGACGCATTCGGAGCGCTTCCGCGACAATCGCGCCGCGTTGCTGGAGGCGATCGGCGTTGCCGAGGCTGCGGCATCGAAAGCGGCGGAAGGTGGTGGAGCGCAGGCGCGCGAACGGCATGTCAGCCGCGGCAAGATGCTGCCGCGCGATCGCGTTGCCGGCTTGATCGATCCCGCCACGCCGTTTCTAGAAATCGGCGCGACGGCGGCCCACGGAATGCACGGCGACGAGGCTCCGGGTGCCGGCCTGATTGCGGGTATCGGCCGTGTCTCCGGTCGTGATTGCATGATCGTCTGCAACGATGCCACGGTCAAAGGCGGCACCTACTATCCGGTCACGGTGAAGAAGCATCTTCGTGCGCAGGAGATCGCGGCGGAAAACAATCTCCCGTGTATCTATCTCGTCGATTCCGGCGGCGCAAACTTGCCGAACCAGGACGAGGTCTTTCCGGATCGCGATCACTTCGGCCGTATCTTCTATAATCAGGCCAATATGTCGGCGACCGGCATTCCGCAGATCGCCGTCGTCATGGGTTCCTGCACGGCGGGCGGTGCCTATGTGCCTGCCATGTCGGATGAAACCATCATCGTCGAGAAGCAGGGAACGATCTTTCTCGCCGGTCCGCCACTGGTCAAGGCGGCGACAGGGGAGGTGGTCTCGGCCGAAGATCTCGGCGGCGGTGACGTGCACACACGGCTGTCCGGCGTTGCCGACCATCTGGCGCGTGACGATGCCCATGCGCTTGCGCTCGCCCGGCAGGCGGTTGCCAATCTCAACCGTCGCAAGCCTGATGGTGTCGAGCTTCGAACGCCGGAAGCGCCGCTCTACGATCCCGAAGAAATCCTCGGCATCGTCCCCTCCGATCTGCGAACCCCCTATGACGTGCGCGAGGTCATCGCCCGCGTGGTGGACGGCTCCCGCCTCGATGAGTTCAAGGCACGCTACGGCACGACGCTGGTCTGCGGCTTTGCCCATATTCACGGTATTCCCATCGGCATCATCGCCAACAACGGCGTGCTCTTCTCGGAATCGGCGCTGAAGGGCGCGCATTTCGTCGAGCTCTGCTCGCAACGCAAGATCCCGCTGGTCTTCCTGCAGAATATCACCGGCTTCATGGTCGGCCGCAAATACGAGACCGAGGGCATCGCCAAGAACGGCGCCAAGCTGGTGACGGCTGTGGCCACGACCAAGGTTCCCAAGGTCACCATGCTGATTGGCGGCTCCTTCGGTGCCGGCAACTACGGCATGGCGGGACGCGCCTATTCGCCGCGTTTCCTCTGGACCTGGCCCAACAGCCGCATCTCCGTCATGGGGGGAGAGCAGGCGGCGGGCGTGCTCGCCACCGTGCGCGGCGAGGCGCTGGCCCGCGCCGGCAAGCCCTGGACGAAGGAGGAAGAGGCCGCCTTCAAGGCGCCGACGCTCAAGATGTTCGAAACCCAGAGCCACCCGCTCTATGCCTCGGCCCGCCTGTGGGACGATGGCATCATCGATCCGCGCAAGAGCCGCGACGTCCTGGCTCTGTCGCTTTCAGCAGCACTCAACGCGCCGATCGAAGACACGCGCTTCGGTCTGTTCAGGATGTGAGGAGACGGAGATGAAACGCGATGCCATCAATGCCAAGAATGCGCCGCAGCCGCGCGGCGGTTATGCGCAGGCGGTAAAGCTCGAGAACTTCGAGCGATTGCTCTTTGTCAGTGGCCAGGTCCCGCTGACATCGGACGATACTCTTCCAGAGGGGTTCAAGGCGCAGGCGCGCCAGGCTTGGCTCAATGTCGACGCCCAGCTGAAGGCTGCCGGTATGAGCAAGGCCGACATCGTCAAGGTCACGGTCTTTCTCGCCGACCGGCATCATACGATGGAAAACCGTGAGATCCGCGCCGAATATCTGGGGGCGCTCACGCCTGCCATGACGGTGGTGATTGCCGGTATTTTCGACACCGCCTGGCTGCTCGAAGTCGAAGTCATTGCCGCGCAATAGGATTTGCCGATGTTCTCGAAGATACTGATCGCCAATCGCGGCGAAATCGCCTGCCGGGTCATCAACACCGCAAGGCGCCTGGGCATCCGCACGGTTGCGGTCTACTCCGATGCCGATCGGGGTTCCTTGCATGTGGCCCTGGCCGATGAAGCCGTTCACATCGGACCGGCGGCGGCGAGCGAAAGCTATCTTTCGAAGGAAAAGATCGTTGCGGCGGCAAAGCGCACCGGTGCGGAGGCCATTCATCCCGGCTACGGCTTTCTCTCTGAAAACGCGGACTTTGCCGAAGCCATTGAGGCTGCAGGCCTTGTCTTTATCGGCCCGTCGCCGGCCTCGATCCGCGCCATGGGGCTCAAGGATGCCGCCAAGGCGCTGATGGAACGCGCCGGCGTGCCCGTCGTTCCCGGCTATCACGGCGATGGCCAGGAACCCGGCTTCCTGGCCGAGCAGGCCAATGGCATCGGTTTTCCCGTCCTCATCAAGGCGCGGGCGGGCGGCGGCGGCAAGGGCATGCGCCGCGTCGACCGGCCGGAGGATTTCGCCTCCTCGTTGGAGGCGGCAAAGCGCGAGGCAAAATCCGCCTTCGGTGACGATGCAGTGCTGATCGAGAAATACCTGATCAAGCCGCGGCATATCGAGATCCAGGTTTTCGGCGACAGCCACGGCAAGGCTGTTCATCTCTTCGAGCGTGATTGCTCGCTGCAGCGCCGACATCAGAAGGTGATCGAGGAGGCGCCGGCTCCCGGCATGACGGAGGAGATGCGTCGCGCCATGGGCGAAGCGGCCGTTCGCGCCGCCCGCGCCATCGATTATCGCGGCGCCGGCACGGTCGAATTCATCGCCGACGTTTCCGAAGGCCTGTCGCCGGATCGCTTCTTCTTCATGGAGATGAATACCCGTCTGCAGGTCGAGCACCCCGTCACCGAGGCAATCGCCGGCGTCGATCTGGTGGAATGGCAATTGCGGGTCGCGAGCGGCGAACCGCTGCCGAAGTCTCAGGATGAGCTCACCATAAACGGCTGGGCCTTCGAGGCTCGCATCTATGCAGAAGACCCCTCGCGCGGCTTCCTGCCGGCAACAGGCACGCTCTCGCACCTGCGTTTTCCCGCAGGCGATGTTCGCGTCGATGCGGGCGTGCGCGAGGGTGATACCATCACCCCGCACTACGATCCGCTGATCGCCAAGCTGACGGTCCATGCGCCGGATCGTCAGTCCGCCCTTGCCAAACTCACGCGCGGTCTGGAGCAGACACAGGTCGCCGGGACCACCACCAATCTCGATTTCCTCATTCGCCTCAGCCGCCAGCCGGATTTCGCCGCCGGCCACCCGGACACTGGGCTGATCGACCGTGACGTGGAGATGCTGACCTCGGCGCAGCAGCCGGACGATGCCGCTCTGGCCGTTGCTGTGATCGTCGAGGCTGGCGGTTTTGCTCAGGCGGATGGAGAGAGCCCCTGGCTTTCGCTCGGCCCCTGGCAGCTTTGGGGCGAAGCGAGCCGTCCCGTTACGTTGCACCATGACAGCGGACAGACGCATTGCCGCGTGACCGCAAAGGAAAAGGCACTTTTCAGCGTCGCGCTTGAGGGTCGCACCCTTCTGGTCCGGCTTTTGGCGGGAGAGGGAGAAGCTCGCCGTGTCGAGATCGATGGCCGCCAATCAAGCGTCACCGTGTTCGAGGCATCGAACGGCACGACCTTGTTCATGGATGGGCAAACGCATCACTTCCATCGCCACGATCCGCTCGATGGCGGCGAAGAGGTGGCCGCCGGAGGTGATCGGCTGATCGCGCCGATGCCGGGCCTCGTCAAGATCGTCCGCGTCCGCGAGGGCGATGTGGTGGCGAAGGGACAGGCGCTGATCGTCATGGAGGCCATGAAGATGGAGCTGACGCTGACGGCGATGCGCGACGGTATCGTCGAGAGCTTGAATGTTGGCGAAGGGGATCAGACCAGCGAGAGCGCTGTGCTGCTGTCGCTTCGCCCGGAGGATGCGACATGATGCAGGAGCATTCGAACCATGTCACCATCGTCGAGATGGCGCCGCGCGACGGCCTGCAGAACGAAAAGCAGCCGATCGATACCGCGCGCAAGATCGAGCTGGTCAACCTGCTTTCCGATAGCGGTTTCGACCGTATCGAAGTCACCAGCTTCGTCAGCCCGAAATGGGTGCCGCAGCTTGCCGATGCCGCCGCGGTCATGGCCGGGATAGAGCGCAGGCCGGGCGTGCGCTATGCGGCGCTCGCGCCGAACATGCAGGGCTTCGAAGCCGCAATCGTGGCCGGTGCCGATGAGGTGGCGATTTTTGCGTCGGCCTCCGAAACATTCTCACAGCGCAATATCAATTGCTCGATATCAGAGAGCATCGAGCGTTTCCGGCCGGTAGCGGCCGCAAGCCGCGACCGCGGGATTCCGCTGCGCGGCTATGTCAGCTGCGTTGTCGAATGCCCCTATGAGGGGGCCGTATCGCCGAAGAGCGTCGCCGATGTCGCCTGGCAATTGCGGGCGCTCGGCTGCTATGAAATCAGCCTCGGTGACACGATCGGCAGGGGTGCGCCGGAGGCGGTGGACAGCATGCTTGCCGCGGTTCTGGACGAACTCCCGGTTACGGCTCTCGCTGGACATTTTCACGACACGTCCGGCCGGGCGCTCGACAACATCGCCGTTGCTCTCGAGCGAGGCCTGCGTGTTTTCGATGCCGCCGCCGGTGGTCTTGGCGGCTGCCCTTTCGCCCCCGGTGCGAAGGGCAATGTCGATACCGTCGCAGTCCACGACTATTTGACGGCACATGGCTACGAGACCGGCCTCGACGAGGAAAAGCTCGCCCGCGCCGCCGCCTTTGCCCGCAGTCTCAGGAGCACTTCATGACGTCGCAAACGATCCATATCGCCATCGATGAACGCGGCGTCGCCCGCCTCACGCTGGCGCGCCCGGATAAGCACAATGCCCTCTCGGCCGAGATGATCGATGCCCTGACGTCGGCGGTCCTCGATCTTGGCAATGACAAGACGGTCCGTGTCGTCGTGCTCACGGGCGAGGGTGCAAGCTTTTGTGCGGGCGGAGATCTTGGCTGGATGCGGGCGCAGTTTGACGCGACGCGCGCTGGCCGCATGGTCGAGGCTCGCCGGCTCGCCATGCTGTTCAAGGCCATGAACGAGCTGCCCAAACCGCTGATTGCCCGTGTACACGGCAATGCATTTGGCGGCGGCATCGGCGTCCTCAGCGTCTGCGACATGGTCATCGCCGCATCGACGGCCCGTTTCGGCCTGACGGAGGTGCGTCTCGGCATCATCCCTGCCACGATCAGCCCCTATGTGGTCGCCCGTATCGGTGAGGCACATGCCCGCCCGCTCTTCCTGTCCGGCAAGATCATCGACGCGTGGCAGGCACATGCCACCGGCCTGCTGTCCCGGGTCGTTGCCGAGGAGGCGCTGGACGAGGCCGTAGAAGCCGAAATTCGCCATTTCCTGTCGGCATCTCCACAGGCTGCGGCACGCGCCAAAGCGTTGGCCCGCTCGGTCGGTAGGCCGATCACCGATGGCATGATCGACGATGTCGTCGAGCAACTGGCCGATGCCTGGGAAACCGAAGAGGCGAAGGAGGGCATTACAGCCTTCTTCGAAAAGCGGCAGCCGAACTGGCGGCAGGCTTAAACCACCCTGTTGTTCGCCAGGGTCAATTGCGGAAATTGCGAGCTTCCAGCGGAGAGATCGCCGGAGGCTGCCTTGTCCCAGCGAAAGCCCATGATCGCGGCCTTCTCCATTTCCTGGAAAATATTGTTGGAGATGACTGCCGATCCAGCACCTTCGACGACCGAGACGACGCAGCCGATGCCGGCATGGCGGACGATATTGCCTGTGGCGCTGACATTGCGAAGGTAGGGTCCCCAGCCGAGCCTCAATCCGCAGAGTGGCGCGTTTTCGATGACATTGTCTGAAATCAGCGTATCGGCTTCGGCTGATATGCCGATGCCGAGCCCCACATCCTGGGCGTAGGGCGGCGTTGCCGACAGGTTCCGAACGACATTGCCGGTGACGGTTGCGAGCCGGCCGCCATTGTCGAAGTTGGTGACGGCAATGCCGTTGGCGGCGCCATCGATCAGGTTGTTGTTGATGATCGCACCTTCGAACTCGAATTCGCAATAGATTGCCGTCTCGCCCGAGCGCAGGCACTGGTTGCCGGAGATCTGCACATTCGATGCCGAATTAGCGCGGATGGCGGAGAAGGCGCAATCGCTGATGCGGTTGCCGGAAACCTGCACGCCATCGGCACGGAAAACATTGATGCCATTGCCGTTCTGGCCCGTGCCGCCGCTATTGGCGCGGATGCGCGCTATGCGGTTGTCGGTGACGCTGCTGCCGTCTTCGCCCTTGGCCCAGCGATGGATGAGGATGCCGCCATTGCCGCAATCCTCGACGCTGTTGCCCGCCACCTGTAATCCGGTGGATTGGACGGAATAGATCCCGGCCTCCGCAGCACCGGAAATGTGGCTGCGCTCGATCCGGCCGCCGCAGCGCTCCAGTTGCAGCGCGTGCTTGCGGCTGCCTGATATCTCGCAATTGTCGATCCGTACATCGCCAACGCCGGTAAATTGCAAAAGGCCTCCGGCGTAGTCGGCCAGCCAGCGATTACCGCCATCGAGCACGAGGCCGGAAAGCTCGATGCGCTTGGCCTTGTCGGCATTCATCAGATGGCCGTCACCGCCATAGATAAGACGCGTGGCGCCGGGTACGCCGGTGATGCGCGTATTGTCGGGCAGCGTCAGGTTCGACACGGTGTAGTTACCCGGCGGCAGGAACAGCGGCGTGTTGGTGCGAGCAGCGTTGTCGATCAACGCCTGCAGTCTGCCGCTTTTCATATCACTAGTGCCTGGTGTCGTTTTATAGGCAATGGCGTCGATCGATCCACGCAGATCCGCTCCGCTTGTTCTGGCAAGCGGCGCGGCGAAGATGCCTGGCGCGAATAGGCCGGCGGTGGCCGAAGCAGCCAGTGATGCGAGGAAGGCACGGCGGTGGATCATGACGAACTCCCGAAACGGCAATGCTGAAGCAGAAATCGTGCCAGGAAAATCTGTGCCGTTTTGGCACATCTGGGGTCTCAGGCTATGGTTCGCAGGCATTTGGTGCGGCTGGACGGCGCGCGCCTTGTATTTTTCCTTAACCAATCAGGCACGGACAGCGATAGCCACTCGGCCGGTCGACGATGGAGCACTTTCTGGAAAACTGGGCAGTGGTTTCCGTCCGGAACACACGAGGAAACAAGGAGGTAGATCACTTCCGCGATTCAGAGAAAGCCGGAAACGATCTAGGGGCGACTCACCGGCCATGCTAGCTCTGCCATATGCGGATCGCGGCCTTTCAACGTCTGGCTCTTTTTGATGCCGTCGAGCAGGCGGCCGAGACCCTGACGCGCGATCTGGCTTGGGCCGAAACGCAGGGAATTGATCTCGCGCTTTTCCCCGAATGCTACCTGCAGGGGCATAGCTACGACGAGGCCATTGCCAGGCGCCGCGCGCTTTCCCTAGACGATCCCTGCTTGAACGCGCTTGTGGCTCGCTGCGCCCCGGGTAGGACGACGGCGATCGTCGGTTTTTTCGAGAAGCGGGGCGCCGCACTCCATAATAGCTCGCTGGTTGCCAAGGGAGGGCGAATCGTTGGCGTCTATGCCAAGGCCCATCCGCTCGAAAGCGGCTGCTCGCCCGGAACGGATTTCCCCGTATGGGAGGCAGGGCGCTGGCGCTTCGGCATCAATATCTGCGCTGATCTGAGATATCCTTATACAGCGCGCCGTCTGGCTCAGAAGGGCGCCGGTCTCATCTGCAATCCCATCAATCTGATGCTCAGGCCACACAAGGCGGAGAAGTGGCATAAGCCAGGCATATCGAGCCTGCAGACATGCGCCAGGCACACCGGATGCTGGGTGATGGCATCGGATGTGGTCGGCAGCAACGATGACGGTTGGGTGAGCTATGGCAGCAGCGCGATCGTCGATCCGAATGGTGTCGTCGTGGCGAAAGCCAAACCCTATAGCGAGGATGTGCTTGTTTTCGATCTGCCGGACCGGCAGCCGGAGCGCCGTCGCAATTAAAAAAGCTCCGTGATCGCTACCTAAACGCGCGAATGGCGCTATCCTCTTGAATCATGAGACCTGATCAACTGCTTTACCCCGCGCCCGAAGGGTTGTTCTGCCCGATCGGTGGCTTCTACATCGACCCCGTGCGACCGGTCGAGCGGGCGCTCGTCACGCATGGCCATTCCGACCATGCTCGCTCGGGACATGGCCATGTGCTCGCCACCCGCCAGACGCTCGATATCATGCGCATCCGCTACGGTGATAATTTTGCCGGATCGGAGCAGGCTGTTGCGTTCGGCGAAGAGGTAACGGTCAACGGCGTGAAGGTCAGCTTCCATCCGGCCGGCCATGTGCTGGGTTCGGCACAGATCGCTGTGGAGAAGGATGGGCTGCGCATCGTCGTCTCGGGCGATTACAAGCGGCGCCCCGATCCGACCTGTGCCGCCTATGTACCGGTTCCTTGCGATGTCTTCATTACCGAGGCCACCTTCGGCCTGCCGGTGTTTCATCATCCGGATCCCATGGCCGAGACACGCAAGCTTCTGGCCTCGCTTCGTCAGTTTCCGGAAAGAACCCATCTGGTCGGCGCCTATGCGCTCGGCAAGGCGCAACGCGTCATTCGGCTGCTGCGCGATGCCGGCTATGACAAGCCGATCTACATTCATGGCGCGCTGGAATCCCTGTGTGACTATTACATCAGCCAGGGTATCGCGCTCGGTGAGTTGAAGCCGGCCACCATCGAAAGCCGCGATCAGTCGATCTTCCAAGGCGCGGTCGTCGTCGGCCCGCCCTCAACGTTCCAGGACCGCTGGGCAAGGCGCTTTCACGACCCGCTGCCGGCCTTTGCCTCCGGCTGGATGATGGTGCGCCAGCGCGCCAAGCAACTCGGCGTCGAATTGCCTTTAGTCATATCGGACCATTGCGATTGGCCAGAGCTGACCGAGACCATCTCCGATCTGAAGCCGAGCGAAGTCTGGGTCACCCACGGCCGCGAAGAGGCGCTGGTACGCTGGTGCGAGCTGCAGGGCATAGCCGCCAAGCCGCTGCATCTCATCGGCTACGAAGACGAGGGCGATTGATGAAAGCTTTTGCCGACCTTCTCGACCGCTTGGTCCTGACGCCGAGCCGCAACGGCAAGCTGAAGCTGCTGACCGACTATTTCCGCGACACGCCGGATCCCGATCGCGGCTATGGCCTTGCCGCCATTGCCGGCACGCTGGAGGTGCGCAACGTCAAGCCTGCCATGCTGCGTGAACTCGTTCTGGAGCGCATGGACGACGTGCTGTTCCGCTATTCCTACGATTATGTTGGCGATCTTGCCGAGACGATCTCGCTGGTCTGGGACAAGGAGAGCGATGTCGAGCGCCCTGCCGGCGACCAGCCGAGGCTCGGCGACGTCGTGCGCCGCATGAATGCGCTGGGGCGTACCGAGGTGCGCAGTTTCGTCCGCGACCTGCTGGATCGGCTCGATACGTCGGGTCGCTTCGCTTTTCTGAAGCTTGCAACGGGCGCCCTGCGCATCGGCGTTTCGGCCCGTCTCGCCAAACAGGCGCTGGCCGAACTCGGCGGCAAGGACGTGACTGAAATCGAAACGCTCTGGCATGGTCTGCAGCCACCTTATGAAAGCCTGTTCGGCTGGCTTGAGGGGGAAGCTGAAAAGCCGATATTGGCGACGCCGGCAATCTTCCATTCCGTCATGCTTGCCAATCCGGTCGAGCCAGGCGATCTCGATGGACTCGATCCCCGCGATTTCGCGGCCGAATGGAAGTGGGACGGCATCCGTGTACAGCTTTCGCGCTCGGGAGCCACGAGCAAGCTTTATTCACGCTCGGGCGACGATATCTCCGGCGCGTTTCCCGATATCGTCGATGCAATAAGCTTCGAAGGCGTCATGGATGGCGAGCTGCTGGTCGGCGGCACGGTGCGTTCCAACAGCGCGACGCGCAGCTTCTCGGATCTGCAGCAGCGCCTCAATCGCAAGACCGTTACCGCAAAAATGCTGGAAGAGTTCCCGGCGTTCATCCGCGCCTACGATCTTCTGTTCGACGGTGTTGAGGACGTGCGCGCTCGCGGCTTTCTCGATCGGCGCGAGCGGCTGACGGAGATTGTCGAGGCAGCGCCGCACGACCGCTTCGATCTCTCGCCGCTCGTCGATTTTTCCTCATGGGAAGAACTCGATCGGTTGCGTTCGTCACCGCCAGATCCGGTAATCGAAGGCGTCATGATCAAGCGCCGGGATAGCGCCTATCTTGCCGGACGGGCCAAGGGTCCATGGTTCAAGTGGAAGCGCGATCCCTACAATGTCGATGCCGTGTTGATGTATGCGCAGCGTGGTCACGGCAAGCGGTCCAGTTACTATTCCGATTTCACCTTCGGTGTCTGGGCGACCACGCCGGAGGGTGAGCAGCTTGTGCCCGTCGGCAAGGCCTATTTCGGTTTCACCGATGCCGAACTGGAGGTGCTCGACAAGTTCGTGCGCAACAATACGGTCGACCGGTTTGGCCCGGTAAGGGCTGTCCGCGCCGATCGCGATTTCGGCTTCGTGCTGGAGGTGGCTTTTGAAGGCATCAACCGCTCCACCCGTCATAAATCCGGCGTTGCGATGCGTTTTCCCCGCATCGCCCGGCTGCGGCCCGACAAGCCGCCATACGAGGCGGATCGGCTGGAAAGTTTGATTGCGCTCATTGACGCGAAGGCTCCCGCTGTTGATGAATGAGACTGGGCGAATCCTCACCACAATGTGAGTTGGCCTTGCCTTTCGACCTGTGCAGATTCGAGCTGCGCTGGCATATTTGGACAGAGCCCATGACCACGTCTGACGACAACACATTCCGTCCCAATCGCCGCGGCGTCCTTGCGGGCCTGGCCGCTGCGCTTTTTGCGCCGAGCATCGTAAGAGCCGCCGACGACAGCACGACCGGTGGCAAGCCTGCCGATAGCAAGAATGCCGTCGCCGAGGAAAAGGCCGAGGATGCACCGCCGCTTCTGTCCGGCAACTATAGCAGGGAGCGCCGGCTATTTCGGACGGACTTGCTGAGCAAGGGACCGGCGCCGGATATCTATGAGCCGCTGGTGACGCCGCCGACCGCCGATCAGCTCTTTTATCGCAGTGGTATCGGCGGCGAGCTGGAACTCGTCTCCTGGGTATCGAAGTATACGCGCGAGCGCACGCCGAAACCGGCCGTGCTGTTCCTTCACGGCGGCAACGCCATAGGGCAGGGGCACTGGCAGCTGATGAAGCCCTACGTCGAGGCCGGCTATGTCGTCATGATCCCCTCGATGCGCGGCGAAAACGGCCAAAGGGGTAATTTCTCCGGTTTTTACGACGAGGTTGCCGATGTGTTGGCGGCGTCGAACCGACTGCGGCATCTGCCCGGTGTAGATCCGCGTCGCCTGTTTCTGGCAGGCCACAGCATCGGCGGTACGCTCGCTATGCTGACCGCGATGTCGACCAAGCGCTTCCGTGCGGCAGCGCCGATATCCGGAAATCCGGATGCCTATGCCTTCTTCAGCCGCTACCCGCAGGATATCCGTTTCAACACCAAGAACCCGCGCGAATTCCAGATGCGCTCGCCGCTCTGCTACGCACACAGCTTCAGATGCCCGATGAAGTTGTTTCATGGCACCGAGGAAGCCCATTTCGACTCGCGGCTGGCTCTGTTGGCCAAGCGAGCAACGGCCGGCGGCGTGAAAATGGATATGGAGACGGTTCCGGGCAGCCACAACTCTGCGCTGCCGGGCGAGATCGAGCAGAGCATCCGGTTTTTCGAAAGCGTGGCCGCGTAGCTCGGCCGATTGCGCAACGAGGTGCCGGACTTGTAAAGCGATGTGGCGGTGATGTCGGGACATCTGTGTTCACGGCATCTCCCGTCTTGCGACGTTTACATCGCCCATGGCAAAAATCAGGCGTTTGGCCAATCCGCGCAATATCTTCGCCGCCGACGCCAGCCTCGCTCCAGCCGCGCGGTTCATCATGTCGCCGATCCGATATGTGTTCCAACTGGTTTCCGATGATGGCCGATCTGCTGCCCGTTTCCCGTCGCCTGCTTGCTGCTGCCGCTTTGACGACTTTGTCCGCCTGCAGCATCATTCCCGATACAGGTGCGACCGATCCGGATCGGTTCGTACAGGAGACGTCGCCGATCTTCTATCGTCCGGAGGGCATCGATCCGCAGAGGGTGCATCGCCTTCCGGTGCAGCCGGTGCCGCAGTCGCGCGATCTTTTCCGCACGCAGTTCCATCAGACCTATGGTTTGCCGACCTCCAATCCCGTGCATCAGGCCATGTATGCACAGCGGAGCGAGGATGATTTCACGCTGCCGGCCATTCCCTACAAGCGCATCGATCCGCGCTTTCTGCGCCAGGAAGTGGATTACAAGACCAATGAGCGTCCAGGTACGATCATCGTCGATACAAGGGATCATTTTCTCTATTTCGTCGAGCCAGGCGGCAAAGCCATGCGATATGGCGTGGGCCTGGGTGCGGCCGGCTATGCCTGGCATGGCAGAGGCATGATCCAGTGGAAGCAGAAATGGCCGCGCTGGACGCCGCCGGCAGAAATGGTCGCTCGCGAGCCGCAGATGAAACCGTTGTCGGCTGAGCGCGGCGGCATGAATCCGGGGCCGACCAACCCGCTCGGCGCGCGTGCGCTCTACATCTTTCAGAATGGCAAGGACACGCTTTATCGCGTCCACGGTACTCCGGATTGGCAGTCGATTGGCAGGGCAGCTTCCTCCGGATGCGTGCGCATGCTCAACCAGGACGTGATAGATCTCTACAACCGAGTGCCTGCTAAGACGGAAATCGTCGTTTTGTAGCGGTATTTTACCACAAATTTTCGTGATGTTGCATAAGTGCGATAGCGGGGTGTTGCTGCGCTCTTTAGTTTTACCTCTGTCTCTGCAAACCTCTCGGGAAGCCGAATCAGCTTATGTATCGCGGGTTCTCGCTTCCTCATCAACAGGAACTATGCTGTCGACATGAGCCTTCCCTCTTCGCTATCCCGACGTAATTTCCTCACCCTAGTAGGCATCGGCGCTGCTTCCACGCTCGCTAGCTGTGCCTCCACCGTCAACAGCGGGCCCATCGTCAGCCCCGTGCAATATACCGGGTCGCCCAGGCCGTTCCGCAGCTGGTTCTCCAGCTATGACGGCGAGCAGCCAGATCCTGCCGTGATCTATGCGGCGCTGGATGACGGCGGCTTCCATATTCCGGCCGTTCCTTATCAGCAGATCGATCAACGCTTTTACCGGCAGCGCGTGGTCGACCCGACCGGCGAGGCGCCGGGCACGGTGGTCGTCAACACGACTCAGCGCATGCTCTACGTCACCGAGCAGGGCGGCACGGCCATGCGTTACGGCATCGGCGTCGGCCGCGAGGGCTTTGCCTGGCAGGGCCGTGGCGTCATTCAGTGGCGCAAGAAGTGGCCACGCTGGAACCCGCCGGATGAGATGGTTGCTCGCCAGCCTGAGCTCGTGAAGTTCTCCATCGCCAATGGCGGTATGGATCCGGGCCTGAAGAATCCGCTCGGCGCACGTGCGCTCTACATCTTCGAAGACAAGCAGGATTCGCTCTATCGCCTGCATGGCAATCCCGACTGGCGCTCCATCGGCAAGGCGGTTTCGTCCGGCTGCGTTCGCCTGCTCAATCAGGATGTCATCGATCTCTACGATCGCGTGCCTGAGCGCGCGCCGATCCTCGTGACGTCGTAGGATCACAGACCGAAAACTGGCAGGGCGCCCTTACGTGGCGCCCTTCACTGTCCAAATCGCGTCGCGATCTTTCGATTCGCTTCACGCGCTTTAGCTCTTTGAATTCACGCATGTCGTAGTCGCAAAACCGCTGCACACTTTTGCGCGACATGCTCTAGCGGCCCTACAGATATCCATTGGGATGTTGCCGAGCCGGCACCTTCACTCGGCCGCTAGATTGGCTTTCAGCCGCTGCAACTGTTCGCGTAAATCGGCGATTTCGGACATGGCGCAACCGGTGGCCTGACCGATTGCGCCCATGATCGCATCGACCTGGCATTGCATCCCGGCGCCCTTTTCCGTCAACGAAACGATCACCTGACGTTCATCTCTCGGATCGCGGGCGCGTCCGATCAATCCGGCCTGCTCCAATCGCTTCAGAAGCGGCGACAGCGTTCCTGAATCGAGATCCAGTTTTTCGCCGATCGTCTTGACCGAAAGACTGCCCCTTTCCCACAGTACAAGCATGACAAGATATTGAGGGTAGGTGAGGCCGACGCGATCGAGGATGGGCTTGTAAGCGCGGTTGAATGCGTGGGCGGCGCTGTAGACGGCAAAGCAGAGCTGCCTTTCGAGCCGCTTTTCCTCATCGGGGATTATGATCTGCCCATCGGCACTATCCGTCATCGCTGCCCTGCCGTTTCCGTGTCGGCGTCATTGTCACAAATTCACTTTGCGAAATCAAATTGCAAAAAATAAATATTGCGCACGATTAAATCGTGCTATATAAAAAATCATCCAAACCGAAGGGAGACATGACATGCCTATTCTCTACACGACCAAAGCTTCCGCCACCGGTGGCCGCGCTGGCCATGCAGTTTCCGAAAATGGCGTCCTTGACGTCACGCTGACCGTGCCGAAGGAACTGGGCGGCGACGGCGCTACCGGCACCAACCCCGAGCAGCTTTTTGCCGCCGGCTACTCCGCTTGCTTCCTGGGTGCCCTGAAATTTGTCGCAGGTCAGCAGAAGGTCAAGATTCCGGAAGATGCGAAGGTCACCGCGACCGTCGGTATCGGGCCGCGCGCAGACGGCACCGGTTTCGGCATCGAAGTGTCCCTGGCCGTTCACATTCCCGGCATGGATAAGGCTGAGGCTGAAAAGCTTGCCGCCGCCGCCCATATCGTATGCCCTTACAGCCACGCCATGCGGACGTCGACCGAAGTGCAGTTCGCGGTTGTCTGAGCCGGAACGGATGGCTGGCCGTTAGCGGCCACCTCTATCGAAAGGAGCGGTAGTCCTATCTGCCGCTCCTTTTCTTTTGCAAGAAAAGTGCTATATGTTTTCTAAGGAAAGGATATGGCCATGGCAAAAGTTCAGGCAATAGGTCAACCAATCGCTGGCGAAGCCCTTGTTATCACCAAGGCGGTGGTCAATGCGGCCGAGCGGTTGGGGGTGAATGCACGCATACTCGCGGATATTATCGGCGTTTCCGAGGCGACGGTGTCGCGCATGAAGCGGCAGGATCATCTTCTAGAGCGCGATAGCAAGCCGTTCGAGCTTGGCGTGCTCTTCGTGCGTCTCTTTCGCTCGCTGGACGCGATTGTCGGCGGGGACGAAACGGTGGCGCGGCAATGGCTGCGCAATGACAACCTCGCCTTCGGCGCAGCGCCGCTGAACAAGATCACCTCGATTTCGGGTTTGACTGATGTCCTTGCCTATCTGGACGCCCGCCGCGCTCTCGTCTGAGGCAAAGGCCATTTCCGGACGCTATTGGCGGCTGGTGGAATCGCAGCATCAGGTCTCGACGCTGAAGCTGGTGGACAATCTGGAAGAGCAGGATCTGCTCGAGCGTCTGCTGGACGAGAGCAAGCCGCGTTTACCACCGGAATGCGCCGGTCTCGACTATTTGCTTGCCACGCCCTTTCGCTATGGCGCGATCTATCCACATGGTTCTCGCTTTCGCCGGGCGGGGCGGACGCTTGGCGTCTTCTACGCCTCGGAGCAGGTGGAGACGGCTCTTGCGGAGATGAGCTTCTACAGGCTGCTCTTCTTCCGCGATTCTCCGGATACACCGCTGCCTGCCAATGCGGCGGAATATACGGCCTTTGCCGCGGCAATCACCACCAAGGGCGCTCTCGACCTGACGAAGCCGCCACTGGATCGCGATCGCCAGCAATGGACCGATCCGGTCGATTATGAAGCCTGCCAATCGCTGGCCGAAGCGGCGCGTGCGGGGGGTATCGAGGCGATCCTCTACCGTTCGGTTCGCGACCCCAGGGGTGGCCGAAACATCGCGCTCTTGACCGCAAAGGCCTTCGCTGCGCGCGAGCCGGTGGAACGCCAGACGTGGCGCATCCGTTTGTCGCGCGCGGGCGTGCAGGCGCTCTGCGAATTTCCCAGACGCCGCATCGGTTTCGAGAGGCAGGATTTCGGCGCCGATCCCCGGCTCGCGCAATAGAGCAGTTACGGGAAAATTGCGCTGCGGTTTTTTGTCTGGAATGCATCAACGGGCAGGGAAAGGCTGGCGGCCTAGAGCAAAGCCGCCAGATCGCTGCGCAACCTGTCGCCATTACCCTCTGGCAGGCGCTCTTCCAGGGCTGCATGCGTCACCTTCCAGATCGGCACGGCGGCGGCAAGCGTTGCCTTGCCCGACGGGGTGAGGCTGAGAAGCCGGGCGCGACGATCCCTAGGATTGGGCACGATATCAACCCATCCGCGCCGCTCCAGCGGCTTCAGCGCCGCCGTTAGCGTTGTCTGGTCCATCGCAAGCAGCGCCGTCACCGAGCCCATCGAGGCGGGCATCGGTCTATTCAGCGACATCATGAGGGAAAACTGGCCATTGGTCAGTCCGAATGGTCTCAGCGCTTCATCGAAGCGACGAGCCAGGGCGCGTGCGGCACGCTGCACATGCAGGCATAGGCAGGTATCCCGCACAAGTAGGGTGGTTTCGAAGGGGACTTGTATCGCGTTTGACATGCTTCATTAATATTGATATCAATATATTTGTCAAGATTTCGGGGTGTTAAGGTCGCCGGAGGAGGGCGCTTCACCATGAACCAGATCGTTTCCAGGGAAATTTGGCTAGAAGCACGCCGCCAGCTGCTCGCCAGCGAGAAAGAGGCAACGCATTTGCGCGATCGCGTCAATGCAGAGCGTTTGGCTTTACCTTGGGTCAAGGTCGACAAGAACTATATCTTCGATACGCCGGAGGGCAAGAAGACGCTCGCCGATCTCTTTGCTGGCCGCAGCCAGCTGATCGTCTATCACTTCATGCTCGGCCCCGATTGGGACGCCGGATGCCCCGGTTGCTCCTTCCTTGCCGACCACTTCGATGGCGCGCTTCCGCATCTCAACAATCACGACGTCACCCTGGTTGCTGTCTCCCGCGCGCCGCTGCAGAAGGTGGAAGCCTACAAGAAGCGCATGGGCTGGAATTTCCCCTGGGTGTCGTCCTTCGCCAACGACTTCAACTTCGACTATCACGTTTCCTTTTCGAAGGAGCAGCTTGCCGGCGAGGTAATTTACTACAACTTCACGCCGATGGATCCAGCCGAAGGCTTTGACGAGCTTCCGGGTCTCAGCTCCTTCTACAAGGACGAAGCCGGCAATATCTTCCATACCTATTCGAGCTATGCACGCGGTCCCGAGGAACTGATCGGCACGCTGATGATCCTCGATCGAGCGCCCAAGGGACGCAATGAAACCAGCACGATGAACTTCGTGCGTCGCCACGACGAATATGAGGACGCGGCGACGACGCATTCCTGCTGCGATTGACGCGCGGCGAGGCAGCCGAATGCGTGTCGGTGGGAGCAGGGGTCGAAATATTGTATTTCGTGCCTAACTAACATCTGGCGCATGCTAACGGCCGACAGGCGAAGCGAGCGACCATCGCTTCGCCGTCACGTTGATCGGCCATGATGAGCTTGCGCCGACAGCCGGCTCTGGATGAGACGGATACTTTAGCAATCATAATAGGGAGAGAGCTACCATGGCTGAGAAGGGTTATTTTGTCTGGTACGAGCTGATGACGACGGACATGAAGGCGGCCGAGGCCTTCTATAGCAAGGTCGTCGGCTGGGATGCTGCGGATGCCGGCATGCCCGAAGTCGGAATGGATTACACATTGTTCAGCGCCGGCGCAGGTCCGGTTGCTGGTCTGATGATCCTGCCGGAAGAGGCGAAGGCCATGGGCACGCCGCCGTGCTGGACCGGCTATATCGGCGTTCCAGATGTCGACGAAGCGACCAAGACGGTTGTTGGCAAAGGCGGCAAGGTCTATCGCGAGCCGATGGATATTCCGGGCGTCGGCAGGTTTTCCGTCGTCTCCGATCCTTATGGGGCGGCCTTCTGCCTGTTCACGCCGCTGCCTGGCCAGGATTGGGAGCCCGCGGCCCCCGCCACGCCCGGATATTTCGGCTGGCACGAACTTTATGCCGGCGATGGTCCGAAGGCGTTCGATTTCTACAGCGAGATGTTCGGTTGGGAACTGAGCTCCGATTTCGACATGGGGCCGATGGGCAAGTACAAGATCTTCAAGATCGGCGACCGCGACTTCGGCGGCATCATGACCAAGCCGGCGGAAATGCCTGTCGCGGCCTGGAATTTCTACATCAACGTTCCGACGATCGACGCCGCGATCACCCGCATCACCGAAGGTGGCGGCGCGATCGTCAACGGCCCGATGGAAGTCCCCGGCGGCAGCTGGATCGTCCAGGCGACCGATCCGCAAGGCGCATTCTTCTCGCTCGTCGCGCCGGTGCGGTGATTTTTACCCTCCCCTCGAGGGGAGGATTGGCCTGTAGGGTCGGGTCGGAGTGATCTGCGGTTTGCGGCATGTCACCCCGACCCTCGGCTTTGCCGCGACCTCCCGCTTGAGGGGAGGTCTCCTTTTACCGCTTGAAACTGCCGAGGATGCCGCGGACGATGGCGCGGCCGACTTGCGTTGCGACCGTGCGCGCCATGCTTTTCATCGTTGCTTCAAGGATTGTTTCGCGCTGATACCCCGAACGGCCACGGCCGACGGGCTTGTTGCTGTCTCCGCCGAAGCCGGGAAGCGTCCAGCCATCGCTTGCGCTGCCGTTCTGCTGTTCGGACGCCTTGCGCGCCCGCTCCGTCAGGATTTCATAGGCAGATTCACGATCTATCGTTTGATCGTAGACGCCCGCAACCGGGCTTGCATGCATGACGGCCCGACGTTCTGCGTCGTTAAGCGGGCCGATGCGGCCGGCGGGCGGCCGGATCAACGTGCGCTCGACGATCGATGGCGCGCCCTTGCCCTCCAGCATCGACACCAGCGCCTCGCCGGTGCCAAGCGTGGTGATGACCTCGGCGCAATTGAACGCCGGGTTGGGGCGGAAGGTGGAGGCTGCCGTCTGCACGGCCTTCTGCTCGCGCGGCGTATAAGCGCGCAGAGCATGCTGCACGCGATTGCCAAGCTGGGCCAGCACCGTTTCGGGCACGTCGAGCGGGTTCTGCGTAACGAAATAGACGCCGACGCCCTTCGAACGGATCAGCCGCACCACTTGCTCCACGCGCTCGATCAGCACTTTCGGCGCATCGTTGAAGAGCAGATGCGCCTCATCGAAGAAGAAGACCAGTCTGGGTTTTTCCGGATCTCCCACTTCGGGCAGTTCCTCGAACAGTTCCGACATCAGCCATAGCAGGAAGGTCGCATAGAGACGCGGGTTCATCATCAGCTTGTCGGCCGCGAGCACGGAAACCTGGCCGTAACCGTCGTTGCTGACCCGCATGATGTCGGAGATCTTCAGGGCCGGTTCGCCAAAGAAGTTTTCCGCGCCCTGCTGCTCCAGGACGAGCATTGCGCGCTGGATCGAGCCGACCGAGGATTTCGAGATCAGGCCGTATTTGCTGGAAAGCTCGCTGGCATTGTCACCCATATAGTTCAGCAGCGCCTGCAGATCCTTGAGATCCAGCAGCGCCAGGCCATTTTCGTCGGCGATCTTGAAGGCGATGTTGAGTACGCCTTCCTGCGCTTCGGAGGCATCCATCAAGCGTGCCAGCAAAAGCGGTCCCATCTCGGCGATGGTCGCGCGAACGCGGTGGCCCTTCTCGCCGTAGAGATCCCAGAAGATGACCGGAAACTGATCGAATTCATAAGGAGAAAGGCCGACTTCTTCGGCGCGCTTGAGCAGGAAATCCTTCGCCTCGCCCTTAACGGCAATGCCGGAGAGGTCGCCCTTGATGTCGGCGCAAAAGACAGGCACGCCGGCCTTGGAAAAGCCCTCCGCAAGCACCTGCAGCGTCACCGTCTTGCCGGTGCCGGTAGCGCCGGTAACGAGACCGTGGCGGTTGCCGAATTTCAACGTCAGGAACTCGTCCTTGTTGATGCTTTCATCCGGATTGCGGCTGGCGCCGACGAAAATCTGTCCGTCCTGCTGCGGCATGGTGTCGTCTCCTTTAGAGCATGATGCCAGAAAGTGTCATCGGTTTTCGGACGACATCATGCTCTACCTGTTTGATTCCAGAACCGGATGACTTTGGACCGATTCGATCCAAAGTCATCCGGTTCCGGGGCGGCGGCACAGCAGCTTTTTGAAGCTGCCAGAGCCGTTCATCGATTTGTGCTGACACTGTTATAAGAACTCGAATGGAGAGGGACAACCATTCGCGTCAGGGTTCCGCTTCTGGTAGAATAACGACGCCCGGCGCGGCTTGTGTCGGTTGCTTCATTGAGTTACGTTGACGTTAACGTCGTAAAGGCAGGAGGCCACAGTGAACGAAGTTATTGATCAGATCGCGACCAAAGCCGGTATCGCTCCCGACCTCGCGGAGAAAGCCGTCGGCATGATTCTCGGCTTCCTGCAGCGCGAAGCTCCGGAAGGCCCGGTTACCAAGATGATCGAGTCCTTCCCCGGCGCAACCGATCTGGTTGCTCAGTACGGCGGCGATGCCTCGGGTGGCGGCGGTCTTCTCGGCGGCCTCCTGAGCGCGGTTGGCGCCGGCGGCGGCATCATGGGCCTCGGCCAGCAGCTGATGAGCACCGGCCTCGGCATGGGCGACATCACCTCGCTCGCCAAGGAAACCGTCGCGACTGCCCGGCAATATGCCGGCAACGATGTCGTCGATCAGGTGGTGAACTCGGTTCCGGGTTTGAGCCAGTTCATCTAGTCGGTATTGTCACTACAACAAAAAGCCCCGCGATAATCTCGCGGGGCTTTTTGTTGAGATGAGGGGGCGGCATTATTCATACCCGCCCTCTGAGCCTTAGACTCTTTTACCGCTCGAGGCCCCGTCGATCTGATGCCACTTGCGACCGTCGCGTTCGATGAGTTCGTCGGCGGAAGCCGGGCCTGAGCTGCCGGGAGCATAGGGATCGGGCTTGCCGCCCTCGGCCCAAAGGTCGAGGAAGGGCTGCACGGCTGCCCAGCCTGCCTCGATGCCGTCGGCGCGCTGGAAGAGGGTCTGGTCACCGACGAAAAGTTCGTAGAACAGGCTTTCGTAGCCGGTCTGCTTCCCGATGTCGAAATTGTCCGCATAGCGGAAGTCGAGCGAAACAGGCGCGGTTTTCAGCACCAGTCCCGGTGACTTGATCGAGATTTCCATGTCCAGCCCTTCGTCGGGCTGCACCTGGATGATCAGCCTGTTCGGCGGCAGTTCGGGCTGGGTGCCGTGGCGGGGGAATTGTGCGAAGGGCACTTGGCGGAAAGTGATGACCACTTCCGTGTCGCGCGCCTTCATCGCCTTGCCGGTACGCAGATAGAACGGCACGCCCGCCCAGCGCCAGGTATCGACGAGGAGCTTCAGCGCCACGAAGGTTTCTGTGTTGCTATCGGGCGAGACATCCGGCGTCTGGGTGAAGGCCGGCAGATCGCGGCCGGCAATCGGGCCTGCCGTATAGGCGCCGCGCACGCCGTTCTGGGCTGCTTCTTCGCGCGAATAGGCACGCAGAGCTTTCAGCACCTTGCCTTTTTCATTGCGGATCGACTCCGCGTCAAAACTGTTCGGCGGCTCCATTGCCACCATCGCCAGCAGCTGGAAGAGATGGTTCGGCACCATGTCGCGCAGGGCGCCGGTCGCATCGTAGAACTTGCCGCGCGTGCCGACATCGACAAGCTCCGCCGCCGTGATCTGCACGTGATCGATATAGTTGTTGTTCCACAAGGCCTCGATCATCATGTTGGCGAAGCGCGTCGTCATGATGTTCTGGACGGTTTCCTTGCCGAGGAAATGGTCGATGCGGTAGATCTGGCTTTCGTGGACATGGTTCAGCAACCGCGCATTCAGGGCTTGCGCCGATGCGAGATCGTGGCCGAAGGGCTTTTCGATCGCGATGCGGCGGAAGGCGCCGGTCGCCTCGTTCATCAGTCCGTTTTCGGATAGCTTCTCGGCAATGTCGCCAAAGAATTGCGGCGGTACGGCGAAATAGAACGCCGCATTGGCGCTCGGTGCACTCGATAGGTAATCGGCGATCTGTTTGTAGACGGCATTCTGCGTGAAGTCGCCGGAGATGTAGCTGATGCGCTTGCGCAGGCTCTGCCACGCGGTCTGACGCTGCGGATCGTCCATGTCGCCGGAGGTCTTGAGGAAGGCTTCCAACCGCTCCAGCAGCATGTCCACGCCGCCGGTCTCGATGCCGACGCCGAGGATGTGCAGATCCTCTCCCACAAGCCCGCTGCGGGTCATGTTGATCAGCGTCGGGACGAGCAGGCGCCTGGTGAGATCGCCGGCGGCGCCGAAGATCACGAATGTCAGTGGCGGGGCGGGTGCGACGTCGGGGGTTGTCATGAGCGCTTCTCCTTGCGACGGCCATAAAGGGGGCTTCTGGACGACATCGACTATCTCCTCGGAGCTATTGCTGTTTCAGCTTTGGCTACTGATGTTCTACTGCATAATTCCTTAAACCGGAATCGATTTAAGGGCAAAATTATGCAGCAGATTTAACGTGTTACAGCGACCTTTGCGCGCCACATGTGGTGCGCGACGCTGTAGCGCCCGCCGTTGGCAGACTTTTAAGATGAGCTAGGCTGCCTATTTCTTCACGGCGATCAGGAAGAGGCGCGGGAAACGCAACAGCACCTTGCCGTCCACGAGCGGCGGATAGGCCTTCTCGATGTGCTTCAGATATTCGGCCGCGAAGGCATCGCGATGTTCGGCGCCGGCATGGTCGAAATAGGGACGAAGGCCTGTTCCCTTCACCCATTCGACGATCGCAGCGGCGTTCTCCAGCGCATGATTGTAGTTGGTGTGCCAGATATCAATGCGGGCCGATTTGCCGATCAGCCTGTTGTAGTAGACTGACGGCGCGGGAAGGGGATTGCGCCGTACGCTCTTCTTGGCGAAGGCATCGCTCCACGGGCCGCTCTTGCCGGTCTCTTCCATCATCAAATGACTTGGTTCCGTCAGGTTGTCGGGCATTTGTACCGCAAGCACGCCGCCGGGCTTCAGGCCATCCATCAGGTGGTCGAGAATATCGAGATGGTTGGGCAACCACTGAAAGACGGCGTTGGCAAAGAGGAGGTCGACGGGTGTCTCGGGACGCCAGGTGGCGAGATCGGCTTTGGCGAAGGCCGTGCCCGGCATGCGCTTGCGTGCGGCTTCCAGCATGTTGTCGTCGCTATCGAGGCCAGAGACGCCGGCGGCACCGTATCGCTCGACGATCAGTTCCGTCGAGTTGCCGGGGCCGCAGCCGAGATCGATCGCGCGCTCGACGCGCTCCAGCGGCACCTGCGCCAGGAGATCCCGCGCCGGGCGCGTGCGTTCATCCTCGAATTTCACATATTGGCCGGCAGACCATGCCATGAGCCTATCCTCTTCCTAGATTGCATATTCCAACGGTTGAATCCGGACCTTGTCGATATTTCGGCCATTGAGTTTGACCACCTCGAAGGCGAGTCGGCCAGAGTTGAAGCGCTCGCCCTCGTGCGGCAAATGGCCGAGACCCCAAAGGATGAAACCGGCAAGCGTCGAGTAGCGATCCGTCTCATCGACGAGATCGACGCCGACCAGCTTGGAGAGGTGTCGAATGTCGATCCAGCCGTCGACAGTCAGCGATCCGTCTTCGCTCTTGTCGATGGTCAGCCGCTCGTCCTCTTCGTCGGGAAATTCGCCAGCGATCGCCTCGAAGAGATCCGTTGTCGTCACCAGTCCTTCGATTTCGCCGTACTCGTCGAGGACTAGCGCCAGGGCCTGATTCTGATGGCGCAATCGCTCCATGAGTTTGAGCACGTTGATGCTCTCGTGCACGGCCAGCGGCTGACGGATCGAACGTTCCAGATCGATCTCGCCCTTTTCCATCAGGTCGCGCATCACGTCGCGGGCGCTTGCAATGCCGATGAAGTTGTCGAGGCTGCCGCGCACGACCGGGAAGCGCGAATGGCCCATCTCGATCACGCGGCGCTGTTGCTCCGCGCGCGGCTTGTCGAGATCGAGCCAGACGATATCGGTGCGCGGCGTCATGATCGAGCGGACCGAGCGATCGGCAAGCGTCAGCACGCCGTGGATCATGTCCTTCTCCTCGACGGAGAACACCTCATCGCTGACGGTGTGCTCCGCTCTTTTCTCGGCCGGCTCGCCGAGTGTTGCCTGCGGCCGCTTGGCGCCGAGAAGTCCGAGAACCGCATCGGCGGTGCGGTTGCGGATATTGCTTGGCGTGATAAGCCGCTCCTTGTTGCGGCGGGCGAGCTGGTTCAGAGCCTCAATGATGATCGAGAAGCCAATCGCCGCATAGAGATAGCCCTTCGGCACATGGAAGCCGAAGCCTTCGACGACAAGCGAGAAGCCGATCATCATCAGGAAGCCGAGGCAGAGGATGACCACGGTCGGATGTTTCGAGACGAATGCCATCAGCGGCTTCGACAGAAACAGCATGACGGCGACCGCGAAGATCACCGCGACCATCATGATGGAGAGTTCCTGCACCATGCCGACGGCGGTGATGACGCTGTCGAGCGAGAAGATCGCGTCGAGAACGACGATCTGCACGATCACCTGCCAGAAGACAGCGTGGACGAGCTTCTTCTCGCCCTGCGCCTCATGTCCTTCCAGCCGCTCGTGCAGCTCCATCGTGCCCTTGAACAGCAGGAACAGACCGCCGAAAATCAGGATAAGGTCGCGGCCCGAGAGGCTGTAGCCCCAGACCGAGATCAACGGCGTCGTCAGCGTTACGATCCAGGCGATAGAGGCGAGCAGCGCCAGGCGGATGATGAGGGCCAGCGCCAGGCCGATCATGCGCGCGGCATCACGTTGGTGCGGCGGCAGCTTGTCGGCCAGAATCGCGATGAAGACGAGATTGTCGATACCGAGAACAATCTCGAGAACGATCAAGGTAGCAAGACCGATCCAGGCGGAAGGGTCGGATAGCCAGTCGAAGATCATCAATATGCAAGTTTGGCGCCGGCCGGGATCGGCCTGCCAATTCTTTCCTTCTGTTTGTCGAGTGAGATGCCGCGCGCCATTGCCATCGCGCGGCTGGTACAGCCGTCGCTATCCGGATCGCTATTTGTCGGGCCGGCTTTCCTGGAACAGGAACTATAAGGCTCGCTTTCGGGCATGGACGGCAATCTGGACATGAAATGACATTTGCGCAAGGGCATCGGATAAATCAGTCTATCCGGATTGCATGACAGTTTTTCGAAAAAACGCCCACATCGCCCGGTTGAGCCGAGCGATCTGGGCAAATTCGGAGGTTTTATTTTCCTGGTTGGCTGGGTTCAAAATTGCGTGATGACGCTAATGCCCGTGCCTTCGGCCTTGTCCATCGACATGAGCGCCGGAACGGCCTCTTCCAGGCTTATCCTGCGGCCGATAAGCTTTTGCGGTGCGATCTTGCCGGCCGCGAGCATGTCGAGCATGGCGTCATAGCGCCACGCCTGCATGCCGTGGCTGCCATAGATTTCGAGCTCATGGCCGATCACCTGGGCCATCGGAATTTGCGGCGTCGCATAGTCGCCGAGCATGAGGCCGACCTGCACATGCCGGCCGCGGCGGCGCAGGTTCTTGATCGAGTTGAAGCAGGTTGTGGGATGGCCGAGCGCATCGATCGAGACATGCGCGCCGCCCTTGGTGATTTCGCGCACCGCTTCCGCCACATCGGCGACCGCAGCCGCATTGATCGTCGCCACGGCCCCGCATTCGCGGGCGAAGGCGAGCTTCTCTTCGGAAATGTCGATGGCGATGGCATTGGCGCCAAGGGCGCTGGCGATCATGATTGCCGAAAGGCCGACGCCGCCGGAGCCATGCACGGCGATCCATTCGCCCGGCCGCGTCTTGGCCTGATCGGCAACGGCGCGGAACGAGGTGGCGAAGCGGCAGCCAAGACTAGCGGCCGTCGCATCGTCGACCGTCTCGGGCAAGTGAACGAGATTGGTATCGGCATAGTCGATGGCGACATATTCGGCGAAGGAACCCCAATGGGTAAAGCCTGGCTGGAACTGGCTCGGGCAAACCTGCTGGTTGCCGGAATGGCACTCGGCGCAATGTCCGCAGCCGGAAACGAAGGGAACTGTGACGCGATCGCCGACCTTGAACCGCATGACGCCGCGACCCGTCGCCATCACCTTGCCGGCAAGCTCGTGGCCCGGCACATGCGGCAGCTTGATATCCGGGTCATGTCCCATCCAGCCATGCCAGTCGCTGCGGCAGAGCCCGCTCGCGCCAACGGCTATGACCACGCCGTCCTCACCGGGCGTCGGGTCGGGCAGGTTGCGTATCTCGGGCGTCGCCTCGAAAGACTCGTAGTACATCGCTTTCATCGGAGTGCTCCCTGTTTGCCTGCCGTCCGTACGGTCCATCATTTTTCCTGATGGACCCATTCGTCAAGTTGTTGTTTCGGCGCATGAAAATTGCGCTATGAATGCGGTATCAGGCGCTTTGTTGCAAATGGATTTTGCCGCGCAGTTTCTGCTTGACCCTGAGATTGCGCGGTTATTTGCTCTTCGCCAATTTAGAGAGGAAACACCCATGTCCGTCGATACGTCGCCCCGCTCCACCACCTGGACCTATGTCGAAGGAGAGTGGCTCTCCGGCAATCCGCCGCTCATCGGGCCGACCTCGCATGCCATGTGGCTCGCCTCGACGGTTTTCGACGGCGCGCGCTGGTTCGATGGTATCGCACCCGATCTCGATCTGCATTGCCAGCGCGTCAACCGCTCCGCCGTCGCCATGGGTCTGAAACCGGTCAAGACGGCTGAAGAGATCGAAGCGCTTGCCTGGGAAGGCATCAAGAAATTCGACGGCAAGACGCCGATCTACATCAAGCCGATGTATTGGGGCGAGCATGGCTCGGCCGGCAGCGTCGTCGCGGTCGATGCGGAATCGACGCGTTTTGCACTCTGCCTGTTCGAAGCGCCGCTTGGCGGCAATGGCGGCGTGACGCTCACCGTTTCGCCCTTCCGCCGCCCGTCGCCGGAAACGGCGATGACCGACGCCAAGGCCGGCTCGCTCTATCCGAACAGCGGCCGCATGATCCTTGAAGCGAAGAAGCGCGGCTTCGACAATGCGCTTGTCTGCGACATGAACGGCAACGTCGCTGAAACCGCCGCATCCAACGTCTTCATGGTCAAGGACGGCATCGTCTATACGCCGATCGCCAACCGCACCTTCCTTGCCGGCATTACCCGCGCCCGCGTCATCGGCCTGTTGCGACAGGAAGGCTTCGACGTGCGCGAGGAAACGCTCACCGTCGAGCAGTTCAAGGCCGCTGATGAGGTTTTCACGACAGGCAATTATTCCAAGGTCGTCGGGGTCAAGCGTCTGGACGATCGCGAATTCCAGGAAGGACCGGTCGCCCGCAAGGCGCTGGAGCTCTATATGGATTGGGCACACGGCCGCAGCGCCAGCGAAGAGTGAGCGCTCTATCAACGTTCTGAAGCGCCGATCCGGTGGAGCTAAGCCGTCCGCCGGATCAGTCTGCTGATGCGTTGGCTTCGAAGGCCGCCCTGTCGATCTCATAGGATGCAAACGGCTGATCGAGATATTTCGTCTCATGCCTTGCCGAGAGGCCAAGTTTTTGGGCAACTCGTATCGAAGCGACATTGCCGGGAGCGATGTCGGCAATCACATATTCGAGGCGGAGCGTAGCAAAGGCGTGGGTAAGAACCGATCTTGCGGCCTCCGTCGCAAACCCCTTGCCCCAGGCGGCTCTATTCAGCCGCCAGCCGATCTCTATTTCCGGCCCGACTGCATCCGCTGGGATCAGTAAAACCCAGCCAAGAAATTGCTGACGATTTTCCTTGGCGAAGATTGACCAATAGCCGAGGCCCGCTCCGAAATCAGCTGTGATGCGGTCCGTCATAAATAGTCGGTGCGCTTCCGGATCGTTCCACGGCCCCGGAATGAATTTCGTCACCTCCGGGTCGCGATCCATGGCGAGGCAATCCTCTATATCCTTCATAGTGCGTGGGCGCAGGATCAGCCGGTTGGTTTCAAAAGTCGGTAGCACTGTTGTTTCCCAAGGTTGTCGACGTGGTTTGCGAGATGCAAGCGAAGATCCATGGCGATAATTTAGGCACGAACTCAATCCAAAATAAGCGGCGCGAAGACAGCTTTTATGCTATTGTAGATGTGGTCGGCACAACCACTAAGGAGGCCGCCATGAAGATCTCTCTTCCTGCTTCCGTCTATCTTTTCGACTATCACGGGCTGTTCCTGCAGCTCTGCGTCGTCGCAGCGATCGGCTTCGTCATCTATTCGATGCTGTTCGGATTGACCTGGTGACATCGAAAGCAATCGAAGCCGTCTGCTCCCTTCGGGGCGCCGGATCTGGTTTGTTATGGAGTACTCGACGATGGGCCTGAGCTTTCCCAACCGCAGCCGCAGCTACGACGCTTCGGCAAACCGAATCCGTTTTACCGGTCATGACGGCATGTTCGAGGTTCCGTTTCTCGTCGATGCGGATGTTTTTCCGGGAGCCAGCACCGAAGCGGGTTATCTTGCCGCCTTCGATGCTGGACGTGATGTAATTCAGAAGGCCGCCGCGAAAGCCTACGGCTACACGCGACGACGCCTGTATATTCTGACGGCTAGCGATTTTCGCTGACGAGGCTACTCCGTTTCCTTCTTCGGGCTCACCCACCAGCAATACACGGCTCCGATGGCCAAAAGCACGCAAGTGCCGAGGAACACGGCCGGCATGCCGATATGACCGCCGACGAAACCGCCGATGACCGGGCCTGCCACCTGACCGACATATTGCGACGAGATGGAAAGGCCGAGGATGCTGCCGGTGGCCGTATCCGGAACATTGTGCCGGATGACAGCCGTGATGCAGGGCAGAAGCCCACCTAACGCAACGCCCATCAGGAAACGCAAGGCAATCAACTGCCAGGCCGAGGTCACGAAGGCCTGCGGGATGAGCAGGAGTGCGGCGACGCCAAGCGCGGCCATGATGACGCTCCAGTGGCCGATGCGGTCGGCCAGCTTGCCGAGCCAGGAGGCCGACAGGATGCTGCCGAGTGCGGCGGCGGCCATGACGACGCCCGAGACCATCGTCACCTGAGCATCGCTGACGAACTGTGCAACATAGACCGTGATGATCGGCTCGATCGACATGTTGGCCAGCATCAGCAACAGGCCGAGCGACAGCATGGCGATGACTGGACGCTTGTCCGGAATGGAGGCCCAGCTGCCGCTTGCCTTCGCCGCCTTCTTCCGCGCCGTGGATTTCTCCTCCTTGATCAGGAAGGTCGTCGCCAGGAAGGTGAAGAAGATCACGCCGCCGGCCAGCAGGAATGTGCCGCGGATGCCGATGACAGGCGGCAGCGCGCCGCCGATCAGCGGTCCCACGAGATTGCCGGCCATGATCCCGGCTGAAAGCGTGCCCAGCGCCCAGGCGGAGCGATGCTTCGGTGTTTGCGCGGCGACCAGCACCATCGATCCGGAGGCGTAACCGCCGGCAAGGCCGGTGAACAGGCGCAGCGCCACCAGCTGCCAGATATTGCCGGCCATGCCCATCAGCGAAATGGCGATTGTCATGCCGAGGCTGGCGCGCACCAGCATCAGCTTGCGGCCGTAGATGTCGCCGAGCCGCCCCCAGAGCGGCGCGACGAAGGCGGCGGCAAAGAAGGTGGCGCCATAGGCGATGCCGGACCATTGCACGATCGCGGCCTTATCGCTGACGCCGAGTTCTTCCACATAGAGCGGCAGGAAGGGGAGCAGCAGGGTCATCGCCACGATCGTGGTGAACGAGCCGACGAGGCAGATGATCAGGTTCCGCATCCAATGTGCGGTTTCCGGCTCGGCCGGTGCGGCTGCATCCCATCTCGTCTCGGTCATTTCTCGGCCTTTGCATTCAATGTGTAAAATAATTCCTGGCTGCCCGAGGCCAGAATGTGCCCCTTCGCGGCGGCGATGAGATCAGCGCGGGTGAAGAGGTCGGGAAGCTTCAGCTGGTCGACGTCGAGCGCATAGACGGTGACGTGGTAGCTGTGAACGCGCTCGTCATTCCAGGGCGGGCAGGCGCCCATATAGCCGCCATGCGGTCCGGTCTTCAAATTGCCGCCGCCGGCTCCGTTCTGTCCGCGCCGCCCATAGGCCGTGCGCTCCAGCGGCAGGCCGCCGGAGGAGGGGCCGTTTCCATCTGTGCCTTCGGCAAGGCTGGTGCGCGACGCCGGGATATCGGCCAGCACCCAATGAACGAACTCCATCCGCTTGAAATCCTTGGGGATTGCCTTGTCGGCCTTGTTGAAAAGCGAGAAATCCGCGGGAACGTCGGGGTCGACCATGGTCAGCGCGTAAGAGCGTGTTCCCTTTGGCCCCTTCGACCACGAAACCGCCAGGCTCTTGTTCGATCCAGGCGCGGATTTGTCCGTTCCCGTTGAAATGCAGGAGGCGTTTTCAGGCAGCAGCATCCGGCCGTCGCTCTCGGCGAAGGTCACTTTGAGATCGGCCGATAGCGCCGGGGTAGCGACGGCTGCGGCGATAACGGTGGCATTCAGAACGTTGAGCATGGTTTTCATGATGTTGCCCTTTCGTGTTGCGGCTCCTGTGAGCCTTCGAGGGCAGGGTCTAACAAATTCGCATCGAACGGCTGCGCACTCAAACGCTCAAAATCGAGCCGGAAACGCTCATGCGCTGCGAAGTCGATCGGCGAAGCGGCGGGGCGAGCGATAGCCGGTGGCAAGGGCGGCTTCGCGCAGCGACAGCCCGTCTTCGGCAAGCAGCGTCGTTGCCAGCGCTACGCGTTCGCTCGCCAGCACATCACGCAGCGAGGCACCTTCGCGCGACAACCGTCGCCGCAAGGTCGCATTGCTGGTGCCGAGTTCGGTGGCGATGAGATCTGCCGTCCAGGCGCGATCCGGCTGCCAGCGCACCAGCGCACGCACAGCATCGGCTGTTGTCTCGGGCGAACCGGGCAGGGCGCCGCGCATGCCGAGCACCAACAGTATTTCGAAGAGTCTGTGCTCGATCAGAGGGACTGGCATGTTGCCGCCAGCAATGCCTTCGCCAGCGTGGTCGATGGCCGCGGCCAGCAGCGGATCGAGCGGCAGTTCGGCTTGTGCTGCGATCTGGGCCGGCGGATAGGTTTTTGCGGCTCGACGCACCAACTCCTTGGGAAAGGTAATGAAGATCGCGCGGTAAACGCCGGTCTGCGGGTCGGGGTCGTTCACGACATCGCCACTCCAGCCGGCCGGCAGCACGAGCACCGTGCCGGCCGAAAAGTGCCGCTGCCGCCCCATGCTGACGATTTCCTTGGAGCCTTCGAGGATGGCGACGATTGAAACCTGCGAAAAGGCCGAGCCCGCAATGCGCTCGCGTTCGCGGGTGACGAAGGTGAAAAGCGTTGAATAGCTGCCGACGCCGGTCGGCGGAACCGTCGGACGGTTATCCTTTGCCGCCAGATGGCGCAGCTTTTCCAACATGTGATGATGAGCCTCGGACACCGCGATGGCTTCCTGCTGATTGGGGGTGTCGAGGAGTTTGGACCATGCGGGCGGCGATGCCAAGTCCGCAAACCGCCTTGTCGGTTCGCTCATCCTATGTTAAAAACTGATTGCATTATACAATCAGTTTGAGTTGTTTGACCGGAAAATGTCTCTTAGCAACAGAGGAGGCAGATCATGAACTCTCTTGAAAGTGCCCGTTGCGACACGGTTCGGCGCCTCTTTGTCGCCTATATCGCGCAGCAACCTGATCTCGTCGATCGAATGCTGACGCCGGATTTTACTTTTTCGAGCCCGCGCGACGATCATATCGACCGGAAACGGTATTTCGAACATTGCTGGCCGAAAGACAAAGCCTTCCGCGACATCCACATCGAGCATCTCGTTGCCGATGGCGATGAAGTGATCGTTGGCTATCGCGCCGAAAAAATGGACGGCGGCAGCTTCCGCAATGTCGAGCTGATCCGCTTTGCCGGCGATCGTATCGCCGAGGTGAATGTCTATTTCGGCCGCAACCTATAATAGCTGGTCCGCAATCCCTGCCATTGCTGCCGAAAGCGCCGTCGTCGGGCCGCTCATCGGCTGCGGGTAGCTTGCCGGAAGAAGACGCCCCGCATCGGTCATGGACGCCTGCGCGAAGGCGATCGTGACGGGGCCTTCGTCATGGACCGCTTTCACGGCATCGGCGATGGCGGTCAGGTAGGCCGGCAGATCACCCGCCCGGAAATGCGCCCATGCGCCCGGCACCAGGCGAACCTCGATTTCGGCACTCGTTGCCTCCGCCGCCGCTTTGAAAAGCGTTGTTGTCGGAGCTATGGTCGTTTCGACCGTGCACAGGATGATGACCTTGCCACCGGTCTTGACGGCTTCGTCCGCAAGTGTGGCGTCCGCTCGAATGATGGGCGCCATTGCGCCGGCGGCGACTTGCGACACTGCCGGGCCAAGCGTCGAGCAATTGAGCACGACGGCATCGGCGTCTTCGGCCAGATGCAGCAGGAGTGCTGCCGTTTCCGCTAAGATCTCCTCCGTCAAATGCCCCACCTTTTCGGCGGCAAGCAAGAGATCGGCGCGGACATGATGGCGCAATATGCCGGCAGGCAGCCCGAGTGCCTTCGCCGCAGCTTCGTAGACGGCAATGTTGCTCTCGGCTGTGTGTAGGCAGGCTATCGTCACGGACATTCCCCGGCATTGCAAGTTCCGGCGAAACTAGCGTCGGCGACCCTCTGTGTCGATGGTCTATCCAACTGTCTCGGGATGTGGGCCAATGCCGTCGCATTCAGTAAGGTAAATTTCTAAGTCGAGGCTATACCTAATTGAAAATAGGGCAATTTTTGCTCTCGTCTGCAACTTTTTTGGCATGTCGGCGGTTGCTCTTCCTGGCGACCGCTCCTATGTTCCGGTCACCTGCCGACCGCAATTTTCTGCCAAGAGGAGATATGACCATGGCTTTCGAATTGCCTGCACTTCCCTACGATTACGACGCTCTTTCGCCGTTCATGTCGCGTGAGACGCTCGAGTATCACCACGACAAGCACCACAAGGCCTATGTCGACAACGGCAACAAGCTCGCTGCCGAAGCTGGTCTTTCCGATCTGTCGCTCGAAGAAGTCGTGAAGAAGTCTTTCGGCACCAATGCAGGCCTCTTCAACAATGCTGCCCAGCACTACAACCACATCCATTTCTGGAAGTGGATGAAGAAGGGCGGCGGCGGCAACAAGCTGCCGGGCAAGCTCGAAGCTGCCTTCAATTCCGATCTCGGCGGCTATGACAAGTTCAAGGCCGATTTCGCCGCTGCCGGCGCCACGCAGTTCGGCTCGGGCTGGGCATGGGTTTCCGTCAAGAACGGCAAGCTCGAAATCTCCAAGACCCCGAACGGCGAAAACCCGCTGGTTCATGGTGCAGACCCGATCCTCGGCGTCGACGTCTGGGAACACTCCTACTACATCGACTACCGCAACCTGCGTCCGAAGTATCTCGAAGCCTTCATCGACAGCCTGATCAACTGGGACTACGTCCTGGAGCGCTACGAAGCCGCAACGAAGTAAGGTTTGCCGTATAGGCTGGCTTTCGCACCCGGCGTCTTGATGGCGTCGGGTGTTTTCTTATCGTCAGCCTGTATTGATGTATCCGTGGGTCGCTTGGCGTCCCAGGGAGGCCGTTCAAGGAGGCTCAATGCCGTCAGCACCGCTCTTCCGCTTTGGTGTCGTCGCCGATCCGCAATATGCCGATCTCGAGCCCAATCTGACTCTCGATCGCTATCCCGCGAACAGTCTCGCCAAGCTTGGCGCGGCGATAGAAGAGTTCAACCGGCATGATCTCGCCTTCGTCGTCACACTTGGTGACATAATCGATCGCGAATGGAAGAGTTTTGACGCGATCCTGCCCGTCTACGAGACGTTACGTCATCGCAAGCACTTTCTGCTTGGCAACCATGACTTCGCGATAGCACCCGAGCAACTCGGCAATGTACCCGCACGGGTCGGCATGCCATCCGCCTATTACGATTTCAGCCATTCCGGCTACCGCTTCATTGCGCTCGACGGCAATGAGATCAGCGTCTTCGCTCCGCCGGAAGGTGATCCAAGGAGGCAGGCGGCGAAGGAGCTGATGACGGCGCTGGAGAGTGCGAGAGCGCTCAACGGCCAACGCTGGAACGGCGCCATCGGCGACACGCAATTCGGTTGGCTTGGCGAGAAGTTGCAGGAAGCGGAGAGGGCAGGAGAGAAGGTCATTGTCATGAACCATTATCCGGTCTTCCCGGACAATGGCCACAATGCGTTGAATAGCGAGCGGGTGCTTTCGCTTCTGGCTGAACACGACCATGTCGTCGCTTATTTCAACGGCCACAATCACGCCGGCAACTTCGGCGTGTCTGACGGCACTTACTTCGTCAATTTCAAAGGCATGGTCGATACCGAAGATACCAGTGCCTATGCAATCCTCTCGGTTTATGAGGATCGTCTCGAAATTACCGGCTACGGGCGCGAAATCGATAGAACCTTGATGTTGCGCTGAGCCTTGCTCCGCAGCCATTCGCGTGTCGATCGCGTCCCTTCTGTGGTCTATGAGGCATGCGAGAAGAGGTTGTGCGGCTTTGCAGAATCCGGTCTGACGATCGGGGTTCAAGAACATCTCAAGCGTTTGCGGCGGAGGTGTTCGTCTGCCAACCGTTCACCCAGATCTGCCTGAGGCTGTCACCTTCGCCCTTGAACCAGAGTCCCGTGGGGTGGCAATCCTCGATCCGGTCGCTGCGGAAATTGCGGATGGCCTGGCGTAGCTCGCACCAGGCGACGATGTTCGCTGCCTCGGCATAGTAGATCAGCGCGATCGGACGGATGATGCGCTCCGTTGCCCGACCGAGCTCATCGCGATAGGCGAGCTCAAGTTTTTCCTCGTCGCGAATGGCACGGCGGACGAGCGCCAGGTCGATTGCGGATGCAGAGGGCGCCGCGAAACCCCAGGCGTGCAGCGCATTGGCATCGAGGGTCTGGCGCAACGGCGGCGGCACGGCGCCGGCGATCTTCGCGGTCACGCGCTTGGCCGCCTGCTTCAGTTCGGCATCGCCGGTGCGCTCCAGCAGCGCCAGCGAAAGGACGATCGCCTCCATTTCCTCTATCGAAAACATCAGTGGCGGCAGGTCGAACCCAGGTCGCAGGATGTAGCCGATGCCGCGCTCGCCTTCGATGGGCACGCGCATCGCCTGAAGGGCTGCGATGTCACGATAGACCGAGCGCACCGTCACCTCGAGCTGCGTGGCAATATCGGCTCCCGTCACCGGCCTTTTGGCCAGCCGCAGGATCTGGATGATCTCGAACAGGCGCGATGCCTTGCGCATTTCTTGCCCCAAAGATGAAGGCTACTGACAACACCCCGTCAGTTGGATCGATTTATAAGATCGTCTATCGACTTGAAAATCAATCATTTCCTCTTCTGCTTTGACAGAGAGGGCGATAGGCAACTGACATGGGTTACGCAGAAAATCTCTGGCTCTTCTTCATCCTTCTCTTAGGCATCATCATCGTGCCGGGCATGGATATGCTGTTCGTGCTTGCAAATTCCCTGACCGGCGGCAGCAATCGCGGCCTTGCCGCAACCGGCGGCATCATGCTGGGCGGCGCGGTTCACGCGCTGAACGGCGCCATCGGCATCGGCTTGCTGATGCATTTCGTGCCCATTCTCTTCAAGCCGCTGCTGATTGCCGGCGGCGTCTACATGGCCTTCATCGGCTATACGCTGATGCGCAGTTCCATCACCGTTGGCGGCGAGGGGCCTGCCGGCAGCCGCTCCGCCTGGAAGGCTTTCCGACAGGGCGCGGTCACTTGCCTGATCAATCCCAAGGCCTATCTCTTCATCTTTGCCGTCTACCCGCAGTTCCTGAAGCCGGACTACGGACCGCTGTGGATACAGGCCGTTATCATGGGAGCCATGACCGTCGCGACGCAATTTGCCGTCTATGGAGGCCTCGCCGTAACTGCCGGGCGAAGCCGGGATCTGCTGATTGCCAATCCCAGGGCGACCGCCTTTGCCGGCCGCGCCGCCGGATTGCTGCTCGTTGCGGTTTCGGTCTTCACTGTCTGGGAAGGTTTGAAAATGACGTGAAGTCCGGGGGAAAGATAAGTGTGTCGATAGCATGACACTGATTTCACTCAGCTCTCACCACTTTGTGACTTCATTGCCGGAGGGGAAACCGGCAAACATGTCGCTGTAATCATGCGCCGGGCCGCATATGCGGTCTCGATCATTGGGAAAGAGGTAGGAGAACGAAATGAAGTGGAAAGCGATTGTGGCGGCAGCGGCTTTGGCCAGCATCGCCCTGGGTTCGGTCGTTGCAGCCGATGGCACGCATGACTCCCGCATCGGGATGATGAAGAAGATCGGCGGCGCCACGGGGGCCCTCGGCGCGATTGCCAAGGGCGACAAGCCCTATGATGCCGATATCGTCAAGGCGTCGCTGACGACGATCGCAGAAACGGCCAAGGCATTCCCGGATCAGTTCAATCCGCAGAGCGACAAGGGCGACGCCGAAGTCAATCCGAAGATCTGGGACAATCTCGACGACTTCAAATCGAAGGCCGCCAAGCTTTCCACCGATGCCGAGACGGCGCTCGCCCAGTTACCCGCAGACAAGGCTGGCGTCGGCGCGACGCTGAAGACCCTCGGTGGTGCTTGCGGCGCCTGTCATCAGGCCTACCGCGTCAAGAAGGACTAGGGCATTTCCAGGAAAAGTGCGCAGCGGTTTTCCGTCCGGAATGCGCAAGAAAATGCTCTGAGCGGTAGGTCAGCCTCGTCTGACGATTGGTTTTGGCTCCGCGTCCGGTCTGCGACCGGTGCGGAGCATGTCGGTTTTGGAGCCGGAAGGGGGTAAATGTGATGGCGCGGTTTATCCGGTGGTTGCTTTGCCTCTTCGGCGTGGTCGTCCTTGGCGGCGGCGCGTTCTATGTGGTGACCGCGCCTTCGCCCTTGCCGGCAAGCCATTGGGCCAATCTCGGCGATCCCGATCTCAAGAACGGCGAGATGGTCTTCTGGGCCGGCGGTTGTACGAGCTGCCATGCGGCGTCCGGCGCTCAGGGCGACGCCAAGCTCGTGCTTTCGGGCGGTCTAGCGCTTGCTAGTCCCTTCGGCACCTTCCACGTGCCGAACATCTCGCCGGATGAAAAGGCTGGCCTCGGCACATGGACGCTCGCCGATTTCGGCAATGCGATGAAGCAGGGTGTGGGCAAACAAGGCGAGCATCTCTATCCGTCCTTCCCCTATGGCTCCTATACCCGCATGAGTGACAAGGATATCAACGATCTCTGGGGCTTCCTGAAGACGCTTCCGAAGAGCGGCAATGTCGCTCCGCCGCATGAACTGCCGTTTCCGTTCAACATCAGGCTCGCGGTGGGCGGCTGGAAGTTCCTCTATCTCAACGATCAGCCGCGCGTCGTCCTTGCCAATGCGAATGAGAAGGTCAAGCGCGGGCAATATCTTGTGGAGGGCCCGGGGCATTGCGGCGAATGCCATACGCCGCGCGACGGTCTCGGCGGCTTCGTGAGTGGCCAGTGGTTGGCGGGAGCACCCAACCCGGAAGGCAAAGGTCAGATCCCGGATATCACGCCGGGCTCGAAGGCAATCGGCGGCTGGAGTGCGGGTGACATCGCCAACTACCTCGAAACCGGCTTCACTCCGGAATATGATTCTGCCGGCGGTTCGATGGCCGAAGTCCAGCAGAACATCGCTCACCTGCCGGCAACCGACCGCGAGGCGATCGCCGCCTATCTGAAGGCGCTGCCCAAGAAATAGATTGCTGGATGCTCGGAGCGTGATGCCGAAAAGTGTTTGCGGTTTTCGGACGACATCACGCTCTACCTGACGTTTGAGCGACGGGCGAGATGGAGATGCGTTTCGTAGTGCAGTTCGAATTCGCCGCCTTGAGCGGTAATTGCATCCGCAAGCTCGGAAAGCAAAATCTCCCTCCGATCTTCAGGCAGAAGCCTGTAGCTTGAAAGGGTACGCAGCAGATCGATGTAACTGTCTGTCGTGTGCGGCCGGCTCCAGCGGTAGCAGTGATGGATCGGTGTCTCGAACCGGTCGGACTGCTTTAGCTCTGCGGCAAACGGGCCATCGGGCAGATACCAGGCCTCTACGGGCGGGCCTGCGAGTTGCGGAGCATGGCGAGCATAAATATCGACGAATATTCCTGCAAGCGGCGGCTCTAGCGGCATGGGCACGTTGCCGAAGACGGCGAACGCACCCGCAGGCACGAGGAGCGCAGCCGTTTTTGCCAAGCGCAGTTCCGGCGCAACCCAATGCAAGGATTGCGCTGCCACTATCAGCTTGGAGCCTCCCTGTTCGCCGGGCCATGCCTCGAAAGTGGTTTGCTGAAATCGCACCTGCGGATATTCCGCCAGTCTTTCGCGTGCGATTGCAATCAGTTCCGCGCCTGGATCAAGTCCGACAACGCAAAGCCCGCGGCGGGCGAAGCCTTCCGTCGCCTGCCCGGTGCCGCAGCCGATCTCAAGAACCACATCCTCGGCCTCCAGTCGGGCGAAATCGATAACGTCCGTGAACAGTTGATCGGGATAGAGCGGTCGGGCGCTGTTATAGAGGTTGGCGACGCCATCGAATGTGAACCGCTGTTCCAAGATGCACCTCCAGTTGCGGATCGAGGCGGACAGCCTTTTTTCTAGCGCATTTTCCATCAAGCTTATAGCGACGGGATTCGGCAAGGGGAGTGGGTGATCGTGGATGCATGCGTGGGGCGAAAGGTTCCCTATTTCAGCCAATGGGAAACGCCTGACATGACCCTCGCAGTCGTTGCCGAGGGCGCACGGCCGGCCTTGTTGAAGGATCCGCTCTGGGCGTCTTCCGGCGCGCGCGATATCGAGGAATACGCCCATTGGGCCGCCAATCTCTGCGGTATGGCCTGCCTGAAAATGGTGCTTGCCGCCCGGACCGGCAAAGCCGTTCCGATCATGGAGCTGGCCATGGGGTGCAGGGAATATGGCGGCTATGTCGAGGAGCCGGATGGCAGGATCAAGGGCCTGATCTACGCGCCCTTTATCCCCTTCGTCCGCGATCGCTTCGGGCTGAACGCAAGGGTCGTCACCGGGATTACCGCAGCCGATATTGCCGATATTCTCACGCAATCGGAGTTTTTCATCGCGTCAGTGCATCATTCCATTCGCTGGCCCGAGACCGAGCCGCCGACAAAGGGCGGCCATCTGGTGCTGGTGACGGCCATCAACGGAAACATGATCCGCTTCCACAATCCCTCCGGTCACGTCGATGCGACGCGCGAGAATGCGGAGATGACGCTGGAGATGTTCGCTAAATTCTTTGCAGGCCGCGGGATCGCCATCGATCACTGAAGCATTTCCAAGAGGAGCGCGTAGCGCTTTTCCGTCCGGAATGCGTAAAGCCAGAAACGCTCTGGAGATCAGTATCCGATGGCGATCCCGTTAAAGGCCGGCATCAGGCAAGAGCCTGCAGGTAGCGCATGCCGGTGACCGGCCGTGGCTTGAAATCCATGTGTTCGTAGAAGCGGTGCGCCTGGAAATTGCCCGTTGCGGCGCCGACCGAAAGGTAGCTGCAGCCGGCCTTGCGGGCGATGTCGCGGGCGCGGTCGACAAGATGCTGTCCGATGCCGTGGCCTCTATGTCCGTCGCGGACGAAGAGATGATGCAGGTCCATGCCCCGCTGCCCTTCCTGCGCCTTGTAGAGCGGCACGAGAATAGCGTAGCCGATCAATCCATCCTCGCCTTCGGCAACGAGCGCTGTGATCCATGGCAGCGGGCCGAAAAGATCGCGCTCAAGCTGCTCGGGCGTCGTGCCGGAGGGATCGCCGTGATGGGCGGCTAGAAGCCGGATCATGTCGTTGAGCTCTGGCAGGTCGCGCGGCTGTGCGTTGCGAATGGTCAGAACAGGCGGCCGAAGAAGTGAGATGTCGCTATCGTCTAGCATGGCATTTGCGTCCTTGTTTCTAAATGAGCCGTCAGGACGCTGCCGATACAACAAAGCCGCCTGACGGCGGCTTGTTGACAAAATGATCTGTCTTGGCCGCCCCTTACAGGTACAGCCAAAAATACGAGCAGGTATGGAGCGCGTGCTTGATCATGGGCGCATAGATGATCCGCTTCAGTGCATTTGTCAATGGGCCTCAATGCTCTGCTTCGCATAGCCCGTGATCGGACAGCGCCCGGATCACATAGCAATCCTCGATGCTGTGGCCGTCGCAATGCGATACGATGCGCTCAAGCTCATGCTCCAGCCGCTTCAGCTGGGCGATCTTGATACGCACATCGTCTAGATGTTCGCGGGCGATGCGGTCGGCACCCAGGCAGGGACGGTCGGGGTGCTGGCTGAGCGAGATCAGTTCCTTGATAGCATCGATCGTCAGGCCGAGATCGCGCCCGTGGCGAATGAAAGCCAGACGCTCCAGATCGGCTCGAGAATAGCGCCGCTGATTGCCCTCGCTGCGATCGGGCTCCGAGATCAGGCCCATCTGCTCGTAATAGCGGATTGTCGGCACTTTCACGCCGGTACGCTTGGATAGATCGCCGATCGTCAGCATCATCTCGTCTCCGATACCTCTAGTTTCTAGAGCTATATATGCCGCTGATCGCCCATATTTGCAAGGGCAGGGCGCAAGGCCCATCAATGCAGCCGCTGATTTCAATCGTATCATCAGTCGCGACTTTTCTCGAGGACCGGCTTCTATTGTCATATCAATAATAATATACCCCCCTATATTATAAGCGGAGATCCTGATGTCCCATACAGTTCGCCAGCAAGCCAAGTTGCTATCGCGTGTTCGTCGCCTCAAAGGGCAGATGGAGGCCGTGGAACGTGCGCTCGAGGCCGAGCGTCCATGCGGAGAGGTGCTGCAGCTTCTTGCCTCCATTCGCGGCGCGCTCACGGGGCTGACCGGTGAAATTCTGGAGGATCATCTGCATGAGCATGTGCTGCATGCGGAAAGCGAACCGGTCCGCCGTCAGGCGGTGGATGAAATATCCGATGTGCTGAAGACCTATTTGCGGTGATCAAGGCTTCGGGACGGTCAACAGGAGAGTGATGTTATGAGTATGTCTTCCGATATGAGCCACAGCCACGTGTTTCTGGGCTCCGATCATCAGCGCAACGAGCGGCGCATCTGGCTCGTCATTGCGCTGACCGCGGTCATGATGGTGGTCGAGATTGCCGCTGGCACGGTCTTCGGCTCAATGGCGCTGCTCGCTGATGGCTGGCATATGTCGACCCATGTCAGCGCCATGCTGATTTCGGCGCTTGCCTACCTCTATGCCCGCCGGCACCAGCACAATGCACGCTTTACCTTCGGCACCGGCAAATTCGGCGATCTCGCCGGCTTTGCCAGCGCCATCGTGCTGGCCCTGATCGCGCTTATCATGGGCTGGGAAAGCATTCTGAGATTGCTCAATCCGGTTGCCATCAATTTCCGCGAGGCGATCGCCATCGCTGCGGTGGGCCTGGTCGTCAATCTCGCCAGCGCCTGGCTTTTGCGCGATGATCATGATCACCATCACCACGGACATGCAGGCCACGGTCATAGCCATGGCCACCCGCATGACCATGATCACGACGACGACCACCATCAGGCGCACGGCCACGGCGGCGGCAGGGACAACAATCTTCGTTCGGTCTATATCCATGTCATTGCCGATGCGATGACCTCGGTTCTCGCCATTGCCGCCCTCCTGCTCGGCAGCCGGTTCGGCTGGACGTTCCTCGATCCCGTCATGGGTATCGTGGGTGGGTTGGTGATCCTGCAATGGTCGTGGAGCCTGCTGCGTGCCTCCGGTGCAGTCTTGCTCGATTTCATCCCGCAGGGAGAGGATCTGCCGGGCGAAATCCGCGGGGCGATCGAGACGGGTACGGACCGCATTACCGACCTGCATGTCTGGCAAGTTGGCCCCGGTCATCATGCAGCCATCGTGGCCGTGGTCACGCCCGTTTCGCGCGACCCGGCCTTCTACAAGGCGCGCCTCGCCGACATTCACGAATTGTCGCATGTCACCGTTGAAGTCACGGTCGACAAGGCGGCATAAAATCCGATAGCAATCGGGCCGGTCGGAGGCTTGCCATATTCCTCGCATAGCCCACAATCCGGTCCGATTCTGCTGGAGGCTCTTGAATGCCCATTTTGCTCACCCGTCGCCGCCTTGTGGCAGGTTCCGCGCTGCTCGTTCCCGCTCTGACGTTCGGCCCGAGCGCGCTTCTGGCCCAGACCGCCGCCGGCGCGTCGACGTCTGCGCCGGCTGCTCAGGACAATACTGCAATGCCATCTGACGGACAGGCCACGGAGGGCGATGGCGGCTCCCAGGGCAATGCGCAGCTGACCGATGATGTCGACAAGCAGCTGGCGGATCTGGAAAAGAAGACCGGTGGTCGCCTTGGCGTCTCCGTCCTCGACACCGAAACCAACATTTCGCTTGGGAATCGCGAGGAAGAGCGTTTTCCCCTTTGCAGCACCTACAAGGCGCTGGCTGCCGGTTTCGTGCTGGCAAGGGTCGATCAGGGTGTCGAAAAACTCGACCGTCGCGTCACCTACGGGAAGGATGTCGTGGTGACCTACTCTCCGGAAACCGAAAAGCATGCCGGTGCCGAAGGCATGACGGTTGCCGAATTGTGTGCTGCGGCCATCACGCTGAGCGACAATACCGCTGGCAACCTGCTGCTGGAAAGCTTCGGCGGCCCGGCGGCGCTGACCGCCTGGTTGCGCACGACAGGCGACACCGAGACCCGCCTCGATCGCAATGAGCCGGACGTCAATCAGGCGACCAAGGGCGATCCCCGCGACACCACCACACCCGATGCCATGCTGGATTCGATCGGCCTGCTGACGCTCGGCAACACGCTGTCGGAAACCTCCAGGGATCAACTGGTCAACTGGCTGGTCGGCAATACGACCGGAAACAATCGCCTGCGCGCCGGCCTGCCCAAGGAGTGGAAGATTGGCGACAAGACCGGCACGGGCAACAATGGCTCTTACGCCGATATCGCTGTCATCTGGCCGCCGGAGCGCGGGCCGGTTCTGGTGACGACTTTTGTCGCGGAAGCCACGGCAGCGTCGAAAGACGTCGAGGCTGTGTTCGCTGAAGTCAGCAAGATCGTCGTCAGCATGGTCGGGCAGTAACAGAAAATCCGGCAGATAAAACAAGGCGATGCGATCGAGATGTGAATCAGGATCGCATCGCCTTCATGTAGCGTGGCAATATGCTTAGACCAAGGATAGGGCAGAGGCTGCGCCGTCCGTTTCCTTCTCGCTGTCCGCAGCGCTGTTTCCGACGCCGAGCTTCTGCTTGATCTCCGCTGCGATCTGATCGGTGATGGCCTTCTGGTCTTCGGCCGACAATTGGCTGAAAGACTCTTCCGTCAGCCCGTGTGCTTCCAGATATTGCGCGCGGATTTTCTGCGCGGGCGTCATGTTCGCCCACTTGCTGAATTCGTCCAGGAGGTCCTGGTTGGATTTCTTGGACGAAGCCGTCTGGCTGTTGCTGTCAATGGCGCCCGATGCGTCGTCGTCTGCGCCGCTGCCGTCGGCTGCCGATGTCGACGTTGCGCCGATCTGGTTGAGCCAGAAAGCCGATGAAATGGAGGAGGGGATGCCGCTGCTGGACGCGATGGACGGTCCCTGCGATTCGTCCTGCTGCTCGCCGTCATCAGGCAGGCTGAAGGGCGTGCTGTCGTCTGAATCCCCATCCTGCTGGGTACTGCGGATCGGGGCGCTGAAATAGTTCTGGGTGCTGCCATGCACTTTCATCGTCATGTCTCCCTATGGGTTGGCGCGACGATGACTCCCCAAGCCTGTCTGGGGCTTATGTCCTCGGTTGTGTCAGGTGCCGCAGAAGGTCTGCAGCACCCGTTCCGAGGGTAAAGGTGGCTCGGCATAAGGCGCAAAGGCAGGCTGATCCTCATAGGGCTTGGCCAGCACCTGCAGCAGCGCTTCGAACAGCGAGAAATCGTCGTCCTCGACGGCCGCCTGGATCGCCTGTTCGATTCGATGGTTGCGCGGGATGAAAGCCGGGTTGACCTTCCGCATGGCATTTGCGCGTGCGCCGGACGACTGAGGGTCTCGGGCAAGGCGCTCGCGCCAGCGTTCCAGCCATGGCGCAATCGATTGTGGCTCGTGGAAGGTCGCCGTGAAATCGGTGACGTCCTCGTCGGCGGCAAGGGAGGCGAGCCGGCGGAAGGCCAGCGTGAAATCGGCGCCCTGCTGCTGCATGATCGCCAGCAGAGACTGGATCAGCTCGAGATCGCCTTCCTCCTCGTCTGTCACGCCGATCTTGGCGCGCATGCCCGAGAGCCAGTGGGCCTGAAAGCGCTCGCCATAGGCTCTAATGATAGTGTTCGCGAGTTCGATCGCGGTGTCGGCGGACGGATCGATTAGCGGAATAAGGGTCTCGCCGAGGCGCGCGAGGTTCCATTGCCCGATCGCCGGTTGATTGGCATAGGCATAACGACCATTCCGGTCGATGGAGGAAAAGACTGTCGCCGGATCGTAGCTATCCATGAAAGCACAGGGACCGAAATCGATCGTCTCGCCGGAAACGGTCATATTGTCGGTGTTCATCACGCCATGGATGAAACCGACATGCAGCCAGCGCGCGATGAGTGCGGCCTGCCGTTCTGCCACTGCTTCCAGCAGTGCAAGATAAGGATTTGTGCGGTCGCTGATGTCTGGGTAATGACGGCCGATGACATGATCGGCCAGAACCTTCAGATTGTCCGTGTCGCCGCGCGCCGCAAAAAACTGGAAGGTGCCGACGCGGATATGGCTCGCCGCGACGCGCGTGAAAACGGCGCCTGGCAGCACCTCCTCGCGGTAAACAGGCTCGCCGGTCGTCACTGCTGCCAGCGCCCGCGTTGTTGGGATACCGAGGGCGTGCATGGCCTCGCTGACGATATATTCACGCAGAACCGGACCAAGCGCCGCGCGCCCGTCACCGCGCCGCGAGAACGGCGTCGGCCCCGGGCCTTTGAGCTGGATATCGCGGCGCCTGCCGTTGCGATCCTTGACCTCGCCCAGAAGAATCGCGCGCCCGTCGCCGAGCTGCGGCACGAAATTGCCGAACTGGTGGCCGGCATAGGCCATAGCGATCGGCTGCGAGCCTGGCAGCAGCTCGTTTCCGGAGAAGATCGCCGCAGCATCGAGCCTCATGGCATCCACATCGAGCCCGAGTTCCCGCGCCAGCACCTCGTTGAATTTGATCAGCTTCGGGGCAGCGACAGGCGTCGGCACCTGGTCCGCAAAGAATTGCGGCGGGAGGCGCGCATAGCTGTTGTCGAACGGAATCGGGAGTGCCTGAAGCATTGGCGTTTCGGACGGAAGAGAGCTCATGCCACTAAAGTAGGGCTGGCGAGAGGGAGGCGCAAGACGCTTGTTCCAGGCATCTCCTGGCGGGTCGCATCAAGGTGGCGCTGCGCGTCTTTATTCCCTCTCCAGCTCGCGCGCCATCTCCGCAAGCTTCCGTACCGTGTTGAGATTTCTCGATGTGCCTGCCGTCAGCGCCGGCAGCTTCAGTTTCGAGCGTCCGGAACCATCCGGGTAATGCACATAGATTTCGCGGCCGGCGATATGCACTTCTTCGCCGCCGGGCGCCACGAGCTTGTCCAGCGCGTCCTTCGGCGGTGCGTCCGGCAGGAAGCTGACGAGCAGATAGTTTGGCTTGGCGTGCGGGAAGGGCGAATTGTCGGCCGCATTTTCCAGTTCCCGGCGGCTGCGCAGGATGACGCCGGGAGAGGCTCCCATCTTGCGCGCCAGAGCCTCCTCGAGCCGCGTCCGCACCGTCTTCTCATCTTCTTCTGAGCGAAAGAGCACGTTGCCGCTCTGGATATAGGTTTTTACGTCGGTGAAGCCGCTCTCCTCGCAGAGCGCTTTTAGCTCTGCCATCGGCAATGCGCCGGTGCCGCCAACATTGACGGCACGCAGCAAGGCAACAAAGACTGCCATTCGCTCCTCCCGGCTTCAGCCTACATTTTGCCCGCGACCTTGATGGCGAAGGAATATTCGAAGGCCACTTCCTCCAGGCGCTGGAAACGGCCGGACGCGCCGCCATGGCCGGCATCCATATTCGTTTTCAGCAGGATCGGCGCGTCGCCCGTCGTCTTGTCACGCAGCTTGGCGACCCACTTGGCCGGCTCCCAATAGGTGACGCGCGGATCGGTGAGGCCGCCAAGGGCAAGGATCGGCGGATAGGGCTTCTCGCCGACATTGTCGTAGGGGCTGTAGGCGGCGATCTGCTCATACTCTTGCTTGCTGTCGATCGGGTTGCCCCATTCCGGCCATTCCGGCGGCGTCAGCGGCAAGGTGTCGTCGAGCATGGTGTTGAGCACGTCGACGAAAGGCACGGCGGCGATGATGCCAGCGAATTTCTCCGGCGCCATGTTGGCGATCGCGCCCATCAGCATGCCGCCTGCCGAGCCGCCCTCGGCGATGATCTTCGTGTAAGAGGTGAACTTCTCCTGATTCAGATAGTCGGCCGCCGCGATGAAGTCCTTGAACGTATTGGTCTTCTTCGCCATCTTGCCGTCTTCGTACCAGGCAAAGCCCTTATCCTTGCCGCCGCGGATATGGGCGATGGCATAGACGAAGCCGCGATCTGCGAGCGACAGGCAGTTGGTGTTGAAGCCGGCAGGAATCGCGATGCCGTAAGCCCCGTAGCCGTAAAGCAGGCAGGGTGCTGAACCGTCGAGCGGCGTGTCCTTGCGGTAAAGCAGCGTCACCGGCACCTTTTCACCATCCCAGGCGGGCGCGAAGACGCGGCGGGTGACGTAGTCCGAGGGATTGTGGCCCGAGGGCACTTCCTGCGTCTTCAGCAGGGTGCGCTCGCGCGTCACCATATTGTAGTCGAACAGCTGGCTCGGCGTCGTCATCGACGAGTAGGAGAAGCGGATGACATCCGTGTCGTATTCCGCTGCCCCCTGCAGGCCGAGCGAATAGGCTTCTTCCTCGAAGGCGATGGAATGTTCCTCGCCGCTGCGACGATCGCGGATGACAATGCGCGGCAGGCCGTCCTTGCGCTCCAGCCAGATGAGGTGACGGGCATACGCCATGTGGTTGAGCAGCAACGTGCCGGGCTTGTGGGCCACCACTTCACGCCAGTTTTCCTTGCCCGGCCTGTCCGCCGGCGTCTCCATGATCTTGAAATCCTTGGCGTCGCCGTCGTTGGTGAGGATGTAGAAGACGTCGCCGCCTTCGGTGAGCTCATACTCGATCCCCGTTTCGCGCACGGCCACGATCTTCGGCTCGGCAGTCAGGTCGGAGGTCGGGATGACGCGGTATTCGCTGGTCTCGTGGTCGTGAATGTCGATGAAGATGTAATCGTCGAGCAGCGAGCCGCCGACGCCCATGAAGAAGCCGGCATCCTCCTCTTCGTGGACGAGCCGGTCTTGCGATTGCGGCGTCCCGAGAATGTGATGGTAGATCTTCGATGGACGATGGTTCTCGTCCTGCAACGTGTAGAAGAAACTCTTGCCGTCCGGCGCCCAGACGCCGCCGCCGCTGGTGTTTTCGAGGACATCCGACAGATCCTCGCCGGTCTCGAGGTTGCGGACCTTCAGCGTGAAATATTCCGAACCCTTGTCGTCATAGCCCCAGATGCCGAGGCTATGGTCGGTGGAGTGATCGAGGCCGGAAAGACGGAAATAGGACTTTCCTTCATTTTCCTTGTCGCCGTTCAGCAGCAGCTTGCGATCGTCGCCATTGCGGGCCTCGCGAAAATAGTGCGGCTGCTCGCCGCCGGTGACGAAAAGCGTGCCATAGGCATAGGGGCCGTCCTTGACCGGCACCGAGCTGTCATCTTCCTTGATGCGGCCCTTCATCTCGCCGAAGAGAACCTTCTGCAGGTCCTTCGTGTCGGCCATCGCCGCATTCATATAGGTGTTTTCAGCTTCCAGATGGGCGCGGATTTCCGGGGCCAGGATCGACGGATCCTTGAACATCGCCTGCCAATTGTCGGCGCGCAGCCACGCATAATCGTCGCTACGGCTGATGCCGTGGCGCGTATCCGTAACGGGATGTTTCGGGGCGACAGGCGGGGTGGGGAGGTTCTTGAATACAGACACGATAGCGCTTTCTATGGAGTGAAAGTCGGATGCGAAGAGAAGAGAGAGATAGAGGGCAGCTGCATGAGGTTCAATAGGGAAATCTCCCCTCAAGTTTCATGCAAGTTGGGTAAAATACTGTTGATCGACTATCGGGCCGCGCGTCTTGTAAGGCGTGCCAAGGACGCGGTAGGGCATTTCAAATGCTGCACAATTCCTCAGATCGACTGCGATGTGAGGAATTGTGCAGCGGGTAGCTCGCGGGAAAGCCGGTGGGGGAGCTGCCTTGATGAGACCACATTCTTTATCGAAGTCGATATACATTGCGTCGACATAAAGGCGGTCAAACCGCCATCCCTGATGGAACGGACGCAATCAAATCCAGAATAATGCAAAGGGACCGGTCTTCATGCTGAAACTCGTTGCCATCCTCATTCCATTGGCTGCTTTCGCCAACTCTGCCTTCGCCGTCGATCCGGCGATGAAAAAACAATTGGAAAAACTTGATCCGTCAGAGCGGATGGAGCAGGCGTGCGATGCGGAGGCGATGAAACGGATCGGCACGGACAAGACGGGGTTCAAGCCGGACAAGGTCATCGCCTATACATTCGGCGACCCCGCCATGAACCCGGATTCGATGGATGCGCCGGGCGCCGTCTTCCGCAGCAAGGGCGACTGGTATCATCTATCCTACAATTGCGTCACCGGCCCGAAACACATCCATGTCCGGGAACTGAGCTATCAGATCGGCGAAAAAGTGCCGCGCGGGGCGTGGCAGGAACACTATCTCTACGATTGACGGGCAGGCGCCGTCAGCGCGGCCTCAAGACATCGACGCGAGTGAGCTCGGACAGGATGAGCTGCTGCACGTCGGAAGGCTGGCGGCGCACCGCATCCGTGAGATCGCGCAGCGTTGCCCGCAGGCTGTGCAGCTGATCGACGAGATCCATGACGAGATCGACACCGGGCTCGTTGACGCCCATGGCATTGCCAAGGTCGAGGATGAGCTGGCCGCGGGCAATGTCGGCCTCGCGGAAATTCCTGCCCTGATCCGTCACCTCCGGTACCACCCAGCCCTGTGAGATCCAGACTTCCAGTACCGTGGTCTCGATTTCGAGGTGCAGTCGAAACTCTCTCTCGTTCATCGCTTATCCTCCCATGGTCTTTCTGGGATCTTGTGTCTTGCCGGCTTCCCATTCCGAGACGAAGCGTGTCAGCTCAGGGTCCGGTGTGTCCGGAAGGACGATCTTCAAGGAAACATAGGCATCGCCATTGTCCTTGCCGCGCACCGGTGCGCCCTTGCCCTTCAGCCGCAGCACCTTGCCGGTGTTGGAGTTCGGCTGCAGCGTCACGGTGACGGCGCCGGAGGGTGTGGGGACCCTGATCTTGCCGCCGAGCACTGCTTCCGTGAGCGAAATCGGCAGCTCCAGCCGGATGTCGTCGCCATCGCGGGTGTAGAATCGATGCGGCCGGACATGCACTGAAATCAACGCATCGCCCGCCGGTCCGCCGTTGAAGCCGGGATCGCCCTTGCCCTTCAGGCGCAGCGTCTGGCCGTCGCGTGTGCCCGGCGGTATCTGGACGTCGAGGGCCGGTCCATCAGGCAGGCTGATCTGCTTCTTCGCGCCGTTGATGGCGTCAAGAAAGTCGACCTCCATCGAATATTGACGATCTTGACCCTGCATTTGGGACTGGCCTCGGCTGCGCCGCGAGAAGAAACTGGAAAACATGTCGTCGGCATCACCGAAATCGGCAAAGCCGCCGGTGTTTTGATAGGGGCCACGCTGGCCTTCCTTGGCTGCGTAGTCGCGATAATAGTTGCGCGGTGCCTGCTCGGCGCCGCTGCTATCGATCTCGCCGCGGTCGAAACGCACACGTTTCTCCTCGTCGCCGACAATGCCATAGGCTGCCGAGACCTCCTTGAACTTGTCCTCGGCCTGCTTGTCGCCGGGGTTCAGGTCGGGGTGCAGCTTCTTGGCAAGCTTGCGATAGGCGCTTTGAATATCCTTTTGTGGGGCGTCTCGCTTTACGCCCAGTACTTCATAGGGATCGCGGCTCATGCATGTCTCTCTTCGGGAGCACGGAAAAATACGCAGATAGTGTTACGACGGCCTCATATCAATCGTAGCATAGACGCGGGCCGGTTGAAGCCCGCAACGCGATGCTCTGCAAGTTCAATGCATTTGTGATGTGAAATGGGCACGTTTGCCATATTTCCGGCGTGTTGCCGGAAGATGGCGGGCGTTCAGGCTGGAAACCTGTGGCGATGCCAGAGTTTCCCGCCAGTTTTCATTTGCTCGATCCGTTCGGTGGCTGCCCGATGAACCGCTTTTTGTTTGCGTCCGCATTTGTTTTCGTCGCAGGGACCGCTTTTGCGGCGCAGCCGGAGCAACCGCCCGCCGGCTGGCCCAAGCTGCCGCCGAAAGCACCGGCCTCGAACGTCAAGCTGGTCGAGCCGCACCTGCGCGTCGATCGGGCGGGCAAGGGCGCGCCGCGCATTGCGCTGACTTTCGATGCCTGCATGGGCAAGACCGATCCGCGCATCCTCGATACGCTGGTCGATCAGCGCATTCCGGCGACGATCTTCGTGACCGCGCGCTGGCTGCGCACCAATCCCGAAGCATTGAAGGTCTTCCTGGCTCACCCGGATCTGTTCGAGCTGGAAAACCATGGCCAGAACCATATTCCGGCCGTCGATATCCCGACCAAGGTCTACGGCATCCCCGCTGCCGGTTCGCCGGAGGCGGTTGCCCAGGAGGTCAAGGGCGGGGCGGATGCGATGATCGCGGCGGGCATTCCGCAACCACGCTGGTTCCGTGGCGCGACCGCAAAATACAGTCGCTCGTCGATCGAACAGATTCGCGGCATGGGCTATCGCATTGCCGGCTATTCGGTGAATGGCGACAGCGGCTCGCTTCTGCCGGCCAAGATGGTGGAAAAGCAGTATGCTTCCGCAAAAGACGGCGATGTCATCATTTCCCATATCAACCAGCCGACGCATGCCGCCGGCGAAGGTGTGGCGGCAAGCATCCTGGCGTTGAAGGCGAAAGGCGTTCAGTTCGTGCGCCTTCAGGACATCCCCGAAAAGGGCGATGCCGGCACGACGAACTGATCGCATGGGACACGGCCCTGCGTTATCCCGGTAGTTGCGGCTGAACTTTCTCCTCGAGGAAGAGTTCATCGACGACAGTCATGACAATCAGCGATAGCGGCAGCGCCAGCATCGCGCCGACGGCGCCCCACATCCATGTCCAGAAGATGATGGCGAAGAAGACGACGAAGGGATTGAGCTCCCACTGGCGGCCCATGACCGCTGGAAAGACCAGATTTTCCACGGCGAGATGGACGGCAAAGAAGACAATGGCCGGAGCGAGCGCAAAGACTATGTCCGAATGCGTGATGATGCCGGCGATCGCCAAAGCGATCGTCATGGCGGTGACGCCGAGAAATGGAATGAAGCTGGCAACAAAGGCGAACACGCCCCAGAGCACCGGCACGCTCAAGCCGCCGGCATAGGCGATGATCGTCATCGCGACGCCGATGCCGGCGTAGATCAAGGAGGCCGTGGCGAAGTAGAAGCCCAGCACCTGCTCTACCGCGTTGATGATCCGGATTGTCGTCAGTCGCGCCGCCCTGTTTGAGAAAGTCATGATGATCGTCTTGCGCAGGCTGATCCGGCTGACGAGAAACAGGAGCAGGGCGGCGAAGAATATCAGGATCTGAACGATGGCCGGCGTGAGATTGCTCGAAACCACGTGCAGGACGTTGCCGCTGTTCTCCAGCAGGGTATTGATCGACATCGGCCCGCTCTGGAAAGTTTCCGGCGAAATGTGCAGCCATTTGAACCGGTCGAGATAAGGCATCAGCCTGTCCGATGTTCGCTGGAAGAAATCGGGAGCCTCTTGCGCCAGCTTGGCCAGTGGCCCGGCAAGCGCATTGATGACGAGGAAGATCGCCAGTGCGACCGCCGATGACAGGAGAACGGCATTAAGGACGCGCGGTACACCGAGTTTGCTGAGTTTTTCCGCCGCCAACCCCAGGATCATGCCGACGACGACGGCAAGGGTTACCGGAATAAGAATGATCGACATCATGTAAACGCCGGCCAGCGCCAGAATAAGGAAGATACCGATGGTCGCCCACGCGGCGGCGGTATGAAGCTGACCAGTTGGCGGATTATCCGGCAGTTCGGAAAGGGCCGCGTCGCTGCCATATCCTTGCGACATGTTTCGCCCCGCGCCGGAATTCCCGTCGCGCAACCCCGATCCGCCTGGCTGCTTGCCGGCGTTTCTATCGATCTCCATGCCCTCAAATCCCCGAAGGCACGATTGCCTCGGTATTCAAACGCGAAAAAGCCCGCTCCGGTTCCGGAACGGGCTTTTGAAAGCATGCCATATGGAGCAATCAGGCGATCAGGTTGAGGCCGATTCCCCATGGATCGCGCAGCGAAATGCCGCCGTCGCGCCTTTCGGTCTTGATCTCGTGCTGGTCGAGAGCCGCCACGGCCTTGTCGAGCGAGGCGCTGTCGTTGAAGCGCAGCGTATAGTCCGAGAGACCGGTCATGTGCTCGGAGCGTACACCGGCGCCGCGGCTGTTCCATGTATTGGCGCCGAGATGATGGTGATAGCCGCCTGTCGCGAGGAAAGTCGCGCCGGGATAGCGCGCGGCCATAACCTTCATGCCGAGAACGTCGCGGTAGAAGGCGTTGGCTTCGGCAACGTCGCCGACCTGCAGGTGAATATGGCCGATCGCCGAACCGTCGACCATGCCGTCCCAGCGGTCCTGCGGGGCACTTTCATAGAGCTTCTGCAGATCGAGCCTGAGCGTCGCCATCTCCACCGTGCCGTCGTCGTGGAATGTCCATTCCTCGTGTGGTCGGTCGGCATAGATCTCGATGCCGTTGCCTTCGGGGTCGGAAAGATAGATCGCCTCGCTGACGATATGGTCCGATGCGCCCTCCAGCGCGACATTGTTGTGCGCGGCGTGACGAAGCCAGCGGGCAAGCTCGACGCGGCTCGGCAGCAGGAAGGCGGTGTGGAACAGGCCGGCCGCCGTCCGGGGCGCACGCGCGGCAGCGCGATCCGTTGTCAGGGTCAGAAGGGGGTGGCCGGCAACGCCGAGGACTTCGCCGCTCGCCGTCTTTTCGATGACCTTCAGGCCGAGCATGTCCTGGTAGAAACGTGACACCAGCGGCAGGTCGGTGACGACCAAATGCGATTGGCCGACATAGGCAGGGCGCGTCAATGCATAGGAGGGGGCGGTTTCGGTCATGGGTAGTTCCAACCTCGACAATCTTGAAAAAGGCAATGGGCTTGAAAAAGGCAACCGGCGCGGACGGCAGTGAGCCGTCAGTGACGGGCGGGAGGTTTCGCCGGTTGAATGCCTCTTCGATATCCTCGGCCCGCTGTACTTACCAAACTATATGGAGGATTCCGATTGTTCACAGAAGGCCAGAAATTGCGGATTGAGCGTTCGCTGAATGTTGACGATATGCCTCGTCGCGTTCACGAAGATTGATCGAAATGCCAGTTTGACGCAGTTGCTTCCATGTCGGCGGGATGTAAGGATCGCGTTGTTACTGAACTGGAATGCGTAAAAAATGGCCGAGTACAAAGGCATCCGTTGGGCGTATGATCGATATGAAGTGATCGCCGACAGCATCGTCAACGGCGTTGGGGTGGTGTTTGCGCTCATCGGCGCAACGGTGCTGATCTTCTACGCGACCGTTTGGAGCTCCTACGGCGCCATCGCCGCCGCCTGGATCTACGGCGTCGGCCTGGTGCTGACGCTCGGCATGTCCTTCACCTATAACCTCTGGCCGGTATCGCGGACGAAATGGTTCCTCCGGCGCTTCGACCATTCCTTCATCTACGTGCTGATTGCCGCGACCTATACGCCGTTTCTGGAGCGCGGCGCCGAGGATCCGCTGCTATTCGCCATGCTGATCGCCGTCTGGGTTTTCGCGGCATTCGGTATCGTGCTGAAATGTCTGTTCCCGGGGCGTTACGACCGGTTGGCGATCCTGCTTTACCTTGCCATGGGCTGGAGCGGCGTCATCGTGGCAAAGCCGGTCTCGATGTATATCCCCTTCGCGTCCATGCTGCTGATCATCATCGGCGGGGTGATCTACTCGCTGGGGGTCATCTTTCACGTTTGGGAAAAGCTGCGGTTCCAGAATGCGATCTGGCACGGCTTTGTGATTGCCGCTGCCGCCGTGCATTATTCGGCCGTTCTCGCCTGTTTCAGCCTGTCTCCGGAAAGCTTTTGACCACCTGCGCGGTTGGCGTGCACTTCTTGGTCGGGCGCAAGCTGCGCACCAGACGCATCACGATGGCGTCGTAGCGCTGCATGTCCGCCTTGGCATAATCCATTTCGAAGAACGCCGCTCCGCCGTTGCAAAGCGCCACACCGCGCACATAGACGATACGACCCTGTTTCGTGCCGGAAAAGCTGGCACCGCGCGAATTCGACTTCGCATAGGAGATCTTCCAACCCTGATCCCGGGCGAGCGCGACGCGAACATTGGCCTCTTCGACGAAGTCGCCTTTGGCAAGCGCCGTGCCGAAAACTTGCAGCACGGCTGATCGATCCGCTGGCGACAACGACAAGCGGTTGGTGTCCTCCGAAGGCGCCGACAGGTGGAAGTCCGATGGCAGTTCGATGGCGTAACCGAAGCCCGTATTGTCATAAGACCACCATTCGGCGGCAAACGCCGAGGCGGGGCAAAGCAGCAGGAAAGCTATCAAGCGGGCGAGCATTGCGGTTTCCGGGAGGCGGGGTCTGCAAACCGCTCAAGAATAGCGCTTTTTTCAGCGAAGATTCCATGGCGATTTTGGAAATGGCGCAAAATTAGCTCAGATTCGTTACAGCTTCATTGCAAGCCATGCAGAATTGGATGCTTTGACATCATGTTCTTGCCATTCGTGTCGAAATCACGCCTCAAAATGGTGGAACGCCTGTCCGCCAAGGGTATTGGACCCGCTCCAGCAGGTTCGCAAAGCATCGGCGGAAAAGCGATTTCAGTGGTTTACTCCCGCTTTTCGACCGTTTGCACTTGAGGCTGTCAACCCTTTCGCCTATCCCTGCACCCTAGCTCCGGCTTTGCCGGTTTCCGCATGATCGTTCAGCAGGGGGAAGGCATGGCCGGTGTCACGGGCCTGACATTCCTGGCTCTATGTCTGCCCTTCCTGGGTGCGTTGATCGCGCCCCTCGTCGTTCGGCGCGTGGAGCACAATGCGGCGTGGCTGCTGGCGCTGCTGCCCGGGCTTGCCTTCGTTCATTTCGCCGGATTCCTGCCCGATATTGCCGCCGGTAGAATTGTCCAGGGCGGTTTTGATTGGGTGCCGAGCCTCGGTCTGCGGTTTTCCTGGCTGCTCGACGGCCTGTCGCTGACCTTTGCTTTGCTCGTCACCGGCATCGGCACCTTGATCATTCTCTACGCCGGCGGCTACCTGAAGGGGCACCCGGACCTCGGGCGCTTCTTCTCCTTCATCTTTCTCTTCATGGGCTCGATGCTCGGTCTCGTCGTCTCGGACAGCTTCCTGACGCTGTTCGTCTTCTGGGAGCTGACCTCCATCACGTCTTTCCTGCTGATCGGCTTCGATCATCGTCGGGAAGCGTCGCGACGGGCGGCGCTGCAGGCTTTGGTGGTGACGGGTGGGGGAGGCCTGTTGCTGTTGGCGGGTCTGCTGCTCATCTGGCAAATCACCGGCCTCGGTTCGATGTCGGAGCTGCTGCACTCCGGCGATGTGTTGAGGGCAAGCCCGCTCTATCTCACGGCGCTGATCCTCGTGCTCGGCGGCGCTTTCACCAAGTCGGCGCAGTTTCCATTTCACTTCTGGTTGCCCAACGCAATGGAAGCGCCGACTCCGGTATCGGCCTATCTGCATTCCGCGACCATGGTGAAGGCAGGCGTCTATCTTCTGATGCGGCTCAATCCCGTCATGGGCGATACGGTGGCGTGGCAGACGATCCTGCCGGTTTTCGGTGCGGCGACACTGTTGGTAGGCACTCTGCTTGCGATCCGTCAGACCGACCTGAAACTGAAACTCGCCTATACCACTGTTTCGTCTCTTGGCCTGCTCGTGCTGCTCACCGGCTTCGGCACGGACTATGCCGTCGAAGCGGCAGTTCTCTATCTGGTGGCGCATTCGCTGTTCAAGGGCGCCCTGTTCATGGTCGCCGGCATCGTTGATCATGAGACCGGAACGCGCGACATCACGCGCCTCGGCGGCTTGCGCTCCGCCATGCCGCTGACTTTTGCAGCAGCCTTGCTCGCCGCGATCTCGATGGGCGGTTTGCCGCCAGCCTTCGGCTTTATTGCCAAGGAGGAGATCTATGCGGCATTGGCGCAGGCTTCGCCGTGGGCGATCGTTCTGACGATCGTCGCCGTCGCCGGCAACGCCCTGATGTTCGCCATCGCCTTTGCCGTGGCGCTCAAGCCCTTTGTCGGGCCACTGACAGAGACGCCGCGCCTTCCGCATGAGGCGCCGCCGCTCCTTTGGCTTGGGCCGGTACTGCTCGCGTTGCTCGGCCTCGCTTCGGCGTTGCTTTCGGGGACATGGCACGCCTACGTCACGTCGCCGATGGCCAGTGCCGTTGGTGGCAAGGAGCTGCATGTCACCGCCACGCCGATCCCGCATATCGGGCTGCCGCTCGCGCTTTCGCTGGCAACCGTGCTGATTGGTATCCTGGTCTATTGGCAGCTCGACCGTGCTCGCTTCGTCATGTCGGTCATCCTGCGGCACCTCGGGCCGGGACCGGATCGCGGCTTCGATGGCTTTATGTCCAGGTTGGTGCGGCTGTCGCATGCTGTCTCGCGCATCCTGCAGCCGGGCCGCCTGGAAATCTACGTCACTGTCACCTTCCTCTGCATCGCCGCTATGCTGCTGGCGTCGCTCGTCATTCATGGCGAACTTCCGGCAATGCCGGCATGGCCGAATTTGCAGTGGCATGAGGCAACGATTTTCCTGATTGCCGTCATCGGGCTTGCCGCCGTCGTTCTGGCGCGAGACCGGCTGACCGCTATTGTCTCGCTTGGTATTCAAGGCTTTGCGGTCGCCGTCATCTTCCTGCTGTTCGGTGCGCCGGATCTGTCCTTCACGCAGTTCATGGTCGAGACCCTGTCCGTCGTCATTCTGGCCATGGTGATGGCGAGACTGCGCCTTTCGTCGGCGGATCGCCGTCCGCCGCTGAAAATGTTTGCCCATGCCGTGCTCGCGATTGGCTGTGGGGCAGGCTTTTCACTTCTCCTGCTGAAAGCGACACAGGCTCCCTTCGATCTGACGCTGACCGCTTTCTTCGACCGTTACTCGAAGCTGATCGCCCACGGCGACAATGTGGTCAACGTCATCATCGTCGACTTCCGCGGTACGGATACGCTCGGCGAGATTGCGGTTGTCGCAATGACCGGGCTGGCGATCCTGGCGTTGATCCGCATCCGTGCGGGCGGCGAGCGCAAGCTTGCAGCCAACGATCCCGACCGTGAGGAAAACGCCGATTTTGAAAACAGAATGGAGGCGGAACGCTCATGAACACGCTGATCTTTCGGACCGCCGCTCCCTTTCTGACCGCATTGATGCTGCTCTTTTCCGTCTTCGTCCTGCTGCGCGGTCATAACGAACCGGGCGGCGGCTTCATCGGCGGCCTGATCGCCGCATCCGCCTTCGCGATCTACGGTATTGCCTGTGGGGTGACTGCTGTGCGCCGCGCCATCGTCTTTCATCCGCTGGCCATTGCCGGATTCGGCCTGTTGGCGTCGACGCTCGCAGGTTTCCTCTCCGTCTTTTTCGGTGTCCCGTTCATGACCGGGCTGTGGGTCTATCCGCATCTGTTCGGTGTGGAAGTGGCGCTTTCCACGGTGATGCTCTTCGATATCGGCGTCTATCTGGTCGTCGTCGGTGCGATCACATCGATCGCGCTTGCGCTCGAAGAGCGGGAGGTCGACTGATGGAGGCTGTCTTTGCCGTTCTTGTCGGCCTGTTCTTCTCGGCGGCGATTTATCTGATGCTGTCGAAGTTCTCGATCCGTATCATGCTCGGCATAGCCATCCTCGGCAATGCCGTCAATCTGCTGCTCTTCACCGCCGGCCGGATAACGCCCGAGGTGCCGCCCATCATTCCGCAGGGTGCGAGCACGCTCGATCTGGCTGCCGCCAATCCGCTGCCGCAGGCGTTGATCCTGACGGCGATCGTTATTTCGTTTTCGTTCCTCGCCTTTCTGCTTGTCCTGACTTACAGGGCCTATCAGGACCTCAAGACGGACGATACGGGCGAGATGCTGGCCGCCGAACCGGACGAGCGGCCGCTGCCGCCTCTGGGGTACTGACGATATGGCCGGATCAACCGATATCCCCGTCGATCTCTCCGCAGCGCTGGTGGCCGCGCCGGTGCCGCTCGGGCATTGGCTCGTCATAGCGCCGATCGCGCTATGCATCGGCCTTGGCGCCATTCTCCTGATGCTGCGCAACCGCACCGAATGGCAAGCCTGGATCGCCATTCCGGGGCTGCTGCTTTTGGTGCTCATCGATATCGCCCTGCTTGGCAAAGTTGCCAGTGAGGGAGCGGTGACCATGGTCATGGGCCGATGGCTGCCGCCCTTCGGCATTGCCTTCAGCGTCGATCTTCTCGGCGCGGCCATGGCTCTGACTGCGGCGATTGTGGCACTCGCTGCGGCCGTCTATGCTCTCGCGGAAATCGGCACCAGCGGCCGCCGTTACGGCTTTTTCCCGCTTCTGATGCTGCTGCTTGCCGGCGTCAGCGGCGCTTTCCTGACGGGAGACGTCTTCAATCTTTATGTCTGGTTCGAGGTGTTGCTGATCTCGTCTTTCGGCCTGCTGATCCTCGGTTCCGAACGGGAGCAGATCGACGGCGCGCTGAAATATGCCGTGCTGAACCTGATAGCCACCACGCTGTTTCTCGTGTCCGTCGGCTATCTCTATGCCGTGTTCGGCACGCTCAACATGGCCGATATTGCGATCAAGGCGAGGGCTGGCGGTAGCACCGCGCCGATGATGACGCTGGCCGGCTTGTTTCTGCTCGCTTTCGGCATGAAGGCGGCGGCTTTTCCCGTCAATTTCTGGCTGCCGGCTTCCTATCATACGCCGCGGATTACCGTTTCGGCGCTTTTCGCGGGCCTGCTGACCAAGGTCGGCGTTTATGCGCTTATCCGCATTCTGGTCATGCTGCTGCCGATCGAGCGTACGGAACTTGGCCCCATGATAACGGTCGTTGCCATCGCCACCATGCTGGCCGGGGTGGTGGGCGCGCTCGGGTCGACCGATATTCGCCGTCTGCTCGGCTATATCGTTATCTCAGGCATCGGCACCATGCTGGCGGGCGTCGCGCTTGGCGGTGCCGCTGGCCTCAGTGGCGCGATCTTCTATGCGCTGCACTCGATGGTGCTGATGACGGCGCTGTATCTGCTGGCGGGGCAGGCCGCCCGGCTCGGCGGCAGCTTTTCGCTGACCGCGCTCGGCGGGCTTTACCGGCGCAACGGCTGGTTCGCGGGTCTATCCTTGATACTCTTCTTCGCTGTCAGTGGCCTGCCGCCATTTTCCGGCTTCTGGCCGAAAGTCGTGCTGGTCAAGGCGTCGTTGGCGGCTGGAGCCTGGTGGCTTGCCGCGGCGATCCTGTTGGCGGGCTTCCTGACCACGATCGCCTTCGGTCGGGTCTTCCTCCTGGCTTATTGGCGACCAGCTGCGGATGAGGGGAGTATGGCTGTCGGGCCCATCAAGTGGCAGGCGGGATTGCCGCTGATTGCCCTTACGGCTCTCGTCGTCGGCTTCGGCGTGTTTCCGGAGAGCCTCTTGCAATTGACCCAGGCGGCGGCCGCCGGCCTGGAGCAGCCATCCGCCTACCTGCATTCGGTCTTCCCGCAGACAGGAGGCGCGCAATGATCCTCCTGGTCTTCAATCTGCTGCTTGCCTTCGTCTGGGTCGCCATCACCGGCAGCGCTTCCTTCATCAATCTGGTGTTTGGCTTCTTCCTTGCGGCGCTTGCGCTGGCCATCGTGCGGTCGTCCTATGGCGGTACGCTCTATCTCGGACGCATCCGCCGCATCCTGGCGCTGTTGCTGCTGTTCATAAGCGAACTTGCCAAATCGGCTTGGGCGGTCGCCGTTGCGGTCATGAGCCCGACGATGGATGTGAAGCCGGGGATTTTCGCCTTCTCCCTGACGGTCGATCGTGATTTCGAAATCACCCTGCTTGCAAACCTCATCACGCTGACGCCCGGCACCTTGTCCGCCGATGTCTCGGAGGATCGCAAGACCCTGTATGTCCACGCGCTCGACTGCTCCGATCCGGACGCTATCAGGCAAAGTATAGCCGATGGTTTCGAAAGACGGATCATGGAGGCTTTTCGATGATGGCGGCATCCGTCGTTTCGGCCGCTGCAATGGTGGCTCTCGGCATTCTGAGCCTGGCATTTCTGTTCACGGTCTATCGTGTGGTGGCCGGTCCGACCTTGCCGGATCGGATCTTGGCGCTCGACATGCTGGTGGCGATCGCGATCGGCTTCATCGCTGTCATCGCCATCAAGACCGGCTTCATGCTCTACATCGATATCGCCATTTCGCTTGGCCTCGTCGGCTTTCTCGCAACCGTTGCTTTTGCTCGCTTTGTCATCACGCAGGCGCAATCTAGTTCCGCTAAGCAGCCCCACTCGGATCAGGGCGATGACGGCGAATCGCTTGGCGGCAGAACGCGTAAACACGGCAAACGGCGCAAAGGAGGGCGTTAATGGATTTGGTATGGGCCATCGTTGTGGCCGTCATTCTGATTGCAGGCGCGCTGTCCTCGCTGATTGCGGCCATCGGTATCGTTCGCCTGCCCGATCTTTATAGCCGCATGCACGCGGCGTCGAAGGCCGGCACTGTGGGCTCGGGACTTCTCCTGCTTGCCGTCGGGATTCACTCGCAGGATTTGTCAATTTTGGCCCGAGCTTTGGCAGGGTTCGTGTTCTTTGCATTGACTGCGCCGATTGCTGCACATCTTCTCGCACGCGCCGCGCACGAGGCCGGATACAAGTTGACGGAGCCTTCCGTGCGGGACGAACTACTGTTGCAGCGGAGAATCGCGAAACGCGGGTATAGAAAGAAGGGCTAACAAACGCGGAGATTGAAGAAGAAGCAACGCAAGTTCGCCTCTTTAGTTACCTGCTTTTTTGTAGATGAATTTTTTGCAAAGAAATGTTGGGATTAAAAACTGGACATTTGGGTAAAGAGTGCTAATTCAGATTCAAGTAGAGTTCTGATGTTGAATTAGTCTCGACCGGGGTTAAGCTCTCAATGCTTTTAACTTTCCTTTGGGAAAAGCTAGGCGAAACTTTCTTCCGGTTAACGATTGGAGATCACCTTTCGCGATCGCTAATCCTAACATCAGTCGGCATTAGACGGTTTTCGTTGCGGGAAGTCTAGGGGTGGATTTCGTGCGATAGGAAATATGGCGTTATGCACCGTTTTTTGTCGGTCGCTGCTACGAATGCGAGCAGTACGCTTGTGCGGATTGCTCGGCGCTACGGGAACTTGATGATCAACAGATTTCTGAGCTGAGCGCAGATCATATAGCAACGCTGTACCTTACGCGCTCTGTGGGGGCGCGGTGCAGCAAGCAAGCCGATGAACAGGAGAACACAATGTCAGACGCGGCCCTTGGCAATGGGCAGGAGTTACTGGTTGAACTGACTGCCGACATCGTTGCGGCCTATGTCAGCAACCATGTCGTACCGGTCAGTGACCTTCCGAATTTGATTTCCGACGTACATTCCGCCTTGAGCAACACCTCCGCCCCGGCCCCTGCCGTTGCTGTCGTGGAAAAGCAGAAGCCGGCCGTATCGGTTCGCAAGTCGGTCCAGGACGACCAGATTACTTGCTTGGAATGTGGCGGCAGCTTCAAGTCGCTGAAGCGTCACCTGATGACCCATCACGGGCTCTCCCCGGAAGAATATCGCGAAAAGTGGGATCTCGCTGCCGACTATCCGATGGTGGCGCCTGCTTACGCAGAAGCACGCTCCCGCCTCGCGAAGGAAATGGGCCTCGGCCAACGCCGCAAGCGCGGCTCTCGCTAAGAGTTTCGGAAACTTCCAAAACCCGGCTTTCGAGCCGGGTTTTGTTTATGACAGCCAAGCAGGCGTCGATTCAATATGCCGGCGCACGGTTTAAAGCGAAGACGATCTAGGCCGCAGTCCTGATGCTGGCTTCTTCGCGGATGCGCTTGATCATCGAACGCAATCCATTGGCGCGCTGCGACGACAGATGCTCGACCAGCCCGATCTTTCCAAAGACGTCAAGTGCATCGAGCGCGGCAATTTCCGAAGCCGGCTTGCCGGAATAGGTGGCAAGCACGATCGCCACAAGCCCACGCACGATATGCGCGTCGGAATCGCCCTCGAAGGTCAGTATCGGGTTTTCAGGGTCTCCGGATGCATGCGTGACAAGCCAGACCTGACTTGCGCAGCCCTGCACCTTGTTTTCCAGCGTCCGTTTGTCATCGGGCAGATCGGGCAGCGCCTTGCCGAGTTCGATCACGTAGCGATAGCGATCCTCCCATTCGTCCAGGAAGGCGAAGTCGTCGATGATCTTATCAAGCGCAGTCATTGTATCTGTCCAGATTATCCGTTGATCTTGGATATAAGCGAAACGGCTGATGATTTGAACCCGCGGCAAAAAAGAACGCCGCGGGCCATGCAAGGGCTCGCGGCGCCGGGTGGGGAAGGAACGAGGCGTTTCAGGTCCGCGGGCGTGGCTTCGGCAGCGGTATGGAATTGGGCAGCCGCACCGTTCCGGTCACGACCACATCGGCCGTCTCAGTTCCCATGATGCGCTTTGCAGGCATCGGCTGCGCCGTGGCGGCAATCTGCTCCACATCCGCACGCGCCGTCGCGGCAACGTTGGCAGGGGTGTTGGACGACTGATCCTTGAAGTGGCGACCGAGCATGTCATAGGCGACGCGGGCACCGTCACCGACCTGATAGCCGAGCGCCGTCAGCGTTTCGCCGCCCTTGGCGCAGACCTCAGGTTTTTCGGTGCACATGGCGCCGACATATTGAACAACGCCCGAGGCGGCCGAAATTGCGTCGGAAACCTGCAGAGTCGCTTCGCCAGCCGGCCGCGGCCCGCCTTCGGGCTTGGCAAAGATTGGCAGGAACATGAGAACCAGCGAAAACCAGAACCCCGCTCTAATCAGAAACCACATTTTCCTGCCCATCCTCTCTGTCGGTCGGCGCAATCGCCGAATTCGGACTTCACTCGTCCGATGTGGCTTGACCCTATCCGGCAGAGGACAACATCGCTTTTCAAAACTCGGCGGCTTTTTCGGCAAATTTGATTCAAATTTTAGCTTTCCGAATTCGCACCGTACTTAGTTCAAATTGTAGCGATTGCTGTTAAGCATGTCTCGCTCTATCCGCCTGATATGCAGGGCTTTGCGGCGTCAGGCCTTGTCGCAAAAGTTAACGCGCGGCAGAAATATGAATAAAATCCGCTGCTTACCTGCTGTTAACCACAAAAAACAAAGGTCTCGCATTCTGCGCCAAAACGAGACTTTGGCGCTTTTTCGGCCAGTCGGCGAGTTCTCCCTTTATTCTTTCCTTAAGTCGCGAAGGCCTATTGTGCAGTCCAATAAGAGACCGTTTTGACGGATTGTAGTGTGCGCGTATTGAGTGACATGGCTGTCGGAGCCGTAGCCTTCGTAGACCGGGTGAGCGGAAGCTGGCTCTCCGGGACGAGTGGCAATGGCGAAGTCCGGACACAGGAGCTGGCGATCCTTCGCCGGCTTGCGCTTGCCTCCTCCGTGGCGCTTTTTGCGGTTCCCGCCGGCCTCTCCTTTATAACCAGCCCAGCCGTTGCTCTGCCTGCCGGTGTGGCGACGGTTTGCGCCGCCTTTCTGTTCTCTGCTGTCGGTAGCATCGCGCTGTCGCGCCAGCGGCCAGCCGGTCAGTCTGCAGAAGCCGTCCTCGTTGAGCATCATGATCTGATGCTGGAAGCCGCTTTCGGCCTGGTATTGCTGCTCGATCCACAGGGTAACGTCACCACGGTCGGGGGCCGTGATCGCGCGGAGTTCCTGAGCTGGATGCGCGACCCGACGGGCCGGGGTCTGATCGATCAGATCCATGTATCGGACCGAATCGTCTTCCTGCAGGCGATCGATGTGCTTCGCCAGGGCAAGGACGCCTTCTGTGTCGATCTGCGGCTGGAACGCTCCGCCGTCATCGGCAGTGACCAGCAATTCGTTCATGTTCGCGTGGAACTGACCGCGCGTCGCGACGCTGACGGGCGGTTGACCGCGATCGTCAGCCAGCTGCGGGACATTTCGCAAGACCAGCAACTGCGGGACGATGCCGCGCGCAAGACGGCGGAAGCGGAATCGGCCAATGACGCCAAGTCACGTTTCCTGGCCGCCGTCAGCCACGAGCTGCGCACGCCGCTCAACGCGATCCTCGGCTTTTCCGATATCCTCAGCGGCGAATATTTCGGCAAGCTGGAAAACAACCGCCAGCGCGAATATGTCGGCCTGATCCGCCAGTCCGGTGCGCATCTGCTGTCGGTGGTCAATACCATGCTCGACATGAGCAAGATCGAGGCCGGCCGCTATGAACTGCTGATGGAATCCTTCTCGATCGAGGACTCCATTGCGACATGTGAAGCGATGTTGGCGCTGCAGGCCAAGGAAAAGGGGCTCACCCTTTCGAGCCGCGTTCAGCGCGGTCTTGGCGATGTGGTTGCCGACCAGCGCGCCATTCAGCAGGTCCTGATCAACCTCGTCGGCAATGCGATCAAGTTCACCGATGCCGGTGGCGCGGTCACCGTGGATGCGACACTGACCGACGGTATGCTGAAGCTTTCGGTCGGCGACACCGGTATCGGCATTGCCAGCGAACGTTTGGCCTCCCTGGGGCAACCTTTCGTGCAGATCCAGAACGACTACACCCGCCGCTATGCCGGTACCGGTCTTGGCCTGTCGCTCGTCAAGGGGCTCGTTGCCCTGCATGGCGGAAGCTTCTCTATCGCCAGCGCCCCGGGCGAGGGCACGGTGATCACGATCCTTATTCCGTTCGACGGTTCGGGCGCCTCGGCCGCGCAACAGCCTGTGGATGTCAATCGTCCCGTCGATTTTCCGCCGCGTCTGAAACATACTGTGGAGATAAGTGAAGGCCGAAAAGAGGAAGGGATGGATGGCGCCGCAAAAGCGAAAATCGCCTAAGGGAAGAGGCAAGGGCAAACGCAAGCAGCCTGGGTTCGCTTCTCGCGGAGTGATGGCTCTCGGCAATCTCAGCCTGCGTGGCAGTACTGCGCTCGGCGGTCTTGGCCTTCGCGGCGCGGGCGCGTTTGCAGGTCTGCTCGGCGGCGCGGTCGGCCGGCATCCCGCCATCGCCGGCGGCATAGCTCTCTTTCTCGGTGTTTTTGGCTTCGTCACGGCGAATGCGCTCTGGTATCAGCCGGGCATCCATCCATCGCCCCTACTGCGTACCCGCGATCCCGCATCTCCCTATCAGATCCCCGGCCGCAAATCGTTCCTGCATGCGCAGCAGGCGGATGCCGGCAACGTCACGACGTTCCGCATCGAGCGGCAGGATTCGGTGGCCGCAGCCGCGCCAACCGCGGGCGGGCCTGCGGGGAAACCAACCGCCGTGCAGGCCGCGGCTCCATCGAAACTGGTTGCCGACGTCCAGGCCGAACTCATCCGCCACGGCCTTTATGACGGCGCGGCAGACGGCGTCCCCGGCTCGCGCACGACATCCGCCATTCTCTTTTTCCAGGAAGCGTCCGGCCTTGCGCAGACCGGCACGCCGACACCTGAGCTTCTGGCCGCCTTGAAGGCCAGCAATGCGGCCGGCTCCGCACCCGTGACGGCGGTCAAGGCAAGCGCGGCCGCCTTTCCCACAGAACGCCCGGTCAACGTCTCCGCGACTGCCGATGCCATCGATCCGGTTGCTGCCGCAATCCAGAACGCAGACAAAAATATGAGGACCGGCGCCGTAGCACCGAAGCCCGTGTCGAGCGATCCGGTCACCAAGCTCAATATGGTCATGCAGATCCAGAAGGGCCTAAGCAATATCGCTTACAGCAATGTCAGCATCGATGGTGTCGCCGGCGAGCAGACAAAAGCCGCCATCCGCCGATTCCAGAAGCACTATCGCTTGCAGGAGACGGGCGAGCCGAACATGGCCGTATTGAAGAAACTGCAGGATATCGGCGCGCTTTGATCCGCCGCTTCAATTGCCTCCCCGCCCGAGTGCCACTATAGCTCGATCATGAGATTGCGCAGCGACATCTTCGTATCAGCCATGACGCGCCGAATGTTCGCTCGGGGCGATTTCGCGGCTGTGGAGCGGAAGGGCGAAGAGCAGGCGGGGGCGATCTTCATCCGCCAGCGTTTCCGCGATGGCCTTGAAACCCTTTATGCTCCGGCGCCACAGAGCTTCTTCGACGGAGAAGGGGGCGGAGGGCGCCTGTTCGAGGTTCGCATCGACCGGAAGGAGCAGGAGGAGATCCGCGAGACACTCGATCGCGAGCTGAAATTCGACCCGGATCTGTGGATTGTCGAGCTGGAAACGGACGACATAGCCGATATCGTTCCGTTGGCCGAGACTCGCTCCAATCCCCTGGATTGATTTTCCGAGAGCGTTTTCGCGCCGAAGAAAAGCGGCGATTATCTATCGCTTGCCGGCCACCTTCAATTCGCGGATCGACACGGACTTGGCGCCGAATAGCGGCGTGGCCGGGCGAGGCGCGATATTGTTTTGCGGAAGATAGGTATAGCTGTCGGCTCGACGCCATGCTTCGACGCGGGCCTGGCTTTCTTCGGCATCGATGCCATCGAGCACGAGCCACGCGCGGCTGACGCTGCCGTGCCGTTCCGTCAGGTGCGGATAGAAGCGCTCAAGAGAGTAGACCGCATCCGCAATGCCCATGCCAAGGCTCACCAGCGTCACGGCCAGTTGTTGGCCGGACGTGTCGAGCATGATGCGTTCCGCAAGCCATTGGCTGGAGGAAAGTGCATCGGCGAGCGTGGTCGCAAACTGCAGAGCGTCGCGTTCACGCGCGAAGCGAACGAGCAGGGCTTCCTGCATTTCTCCAAGGCTGCGCAGGCCAAGGCGATCTCTGTCGTCCCGCGCTAGGTGACGTGCGGCCTGTTTGATCTGCATGCGCAGCGCTTCTTCGCGCGCAAACCGCTCGGCTTCGGACGTTTCGGTTTTGGCCGCGGGCAAGTTCGTTGCAGCGCCCTGCATTGCCATGCCTCGATCCGGCTCGGCCTGATGCAGGCCGACGAGCGCGTCGATCACCCGGGGTGACAGCGATGGCCTGCTGACGATCGCTCGGGCATGGGCTGCGCCCTGCGTGCGGGCAATGGTGATCAGCGTGTCGTCGTCGATCGCCTGGGAACTGGTGAGAAAAGGCGCTGCGATGGAGATCGGTTGACAGCCGATGAAAAGGGCGACGGCTTGCGGCACTGTCGGGCACTGGGAAAGCGCGGCCACGGCCTGGCGCTTTGCCTCATCCGAGGAAGCCTGGAAGACTGGCGTGAACAGTTCGGCGAACTGGCGAAGTTCCGATTTGGAAGGGTGTCCCATGCCTTCGAAACTGGTGATCGTTGCCATCAGAACCACGTCCTTTTTCCGGACTGTTGCAGGTTCTTCAAGGTCTCGAAACCGGTCACGCACGCAAACACCCATACTGATACGCAGAACAAAAACACGGGGAGCCGGATTGTCGAGCGTCGATGCCACCACACCACCTTCGGTTCGTGCCGAATGACGCTTCCCGGTAACGGGGCATCCGCGGCAGCGATTGGCGAAATGGGTATGGACACGACCGTCCTTGTCTGGCTTTCGGGAAAGACTAAGGCCGGTTGGGTTAATGGTTCGTGAAAACTTTATTAAAATCCAAATAAAAATTGCGCGTTAAGCTTGCGCGAAGGAAACGGCGATGTTTCCGCGGGATGATCGGGAGATCAGAGGCTATGGCCCGCCATAGGCCACTTTCGCCGTAGGAGTGCCTGTTTCCAAATTCAACCTATGAGGGCTTTGATTTAAGGAGGCTAGGAGACCTCGGCAGGCTTGTCCACAGGCATTTGCTCTAGCCGCGACAAGTCTCGAAAAAGCGCAAAGACTTAGATGCCTCTATGCTCGCGCAAGGCGGTCAGAAGTTTTTCCGATGTGTTGTAGCCGGATTGAAAAAGGCCAAGCGCTGCCGTCGCTGCGAACTGGGCTTCGGCGCTTTTGATGTCGATCCGCTTTTCCTGGCACCACTCATCGAGCGCGCCACGCAGGACCATGACATCCTCTGGAGAGAAGACGGAATTGCCCGTCGCAAACATGTTTCGCCCTCGATTATCCGCCTTACAATACGTTAATTTTTCGTGAGCGCAAATAATATTTGCGTGACGCTTTTATGCAACGAATTCAGGGACGGCGCTTTTTTCATCTACGTCGATATTTGAAATAAACTACTGATATTATTTTATTTTATGGAAAAACTGACGCCCGACATTTTTCCGCGATGGATGAAACCAAAGCGCCTATCGCAGCGTTAATAGACCATGACGACTCGTGCAAAGGATGGCGTGCGACGAAGATTAGCATTCTGTTAACTGCAATATGTCTGAATTCCGGTGAATGCAGCCGTTGGCAGAATGTCATCAGATGCAAGGAAGGCATGGAAACCGACATCGGAGCCCATGCCGAGGCGTTCCGGAAATGCCGCGAGAAGGCGTAAATGGTCCCGGGTCTCGACCGAGAAGGATAGGGTTGAGAAAGGGATACGCTAGCCCGCCTCAGTGGCGGGTAGGGTGAAATCAGTCGCAAGTTCATCCGTCTCGAGACGTAAATGGAGACGAGAATGGCAAAGATAATATCTCTTTCGGACTGGCGCTTACGCCAGCCGCCGCGCGTCCAGAAGGAACCGGTGGAAGCCAGGGTGTTGCTGTTTACCGGGGTGCGCTACGAGCATCTGGACACTCCTACCCATCGTCCGGGAGCTGGACCGAAGCGGGCGAAAGGCAAGTAGCACCCGTCCTTAAGACGCAGGAGGCGCGTTAGAACGCGCCCTTTGGTTGCTGAGGCGTATTGTGCTCTCACAATCGGGTCGACTGGCAGTGTAACCGTCGTCACCAGCCAATAATCAATTGTCGCCGAACTCGTCGCAGCCGGCTTGCGACAAAAATTCCCCGGCCGCATCATTGAAGCTCGCCTGCGGTGCCATCGTGCGCAGGACCGCATAGCCTTGCGTGCGCGGAGCTTCCACCAGGATTGATTGCGCAAGAGCTGGCGGCAGCGCCTTGCGTATGCCCGTCAGCTGGACCGGAGAGGCAAGCAGCAGGTCGAGCGCGCCGCCGACCGAGGTGCGGTCGCTCATGCTGAACACTTCGTTGGAAGCGGCATCATAGACGGCAAGCGACCAGAAAGGCACCTTGCCCTTTGCGGTCAGATGCACCGGCTTGTCTTCGATGTCGAAGGCGCAAACGGCGGTGCGGATATAGGGATCGGTGTTGGAGAGCCCTGCTTCGTCATCCTCGTCGTCGAGCACGTAGAAATGGTTCTCGTCGCCTTCATCCGAGACACGGGTGTAGGCATCTCGGTCGGAAAAATGCGGCAGCGACAGGATGATGACGATGTGTAGCAGCGCTGCGCCGAAAAGGCCGGTCAGAACGGCGAAAACAAATTTAAACATTGCCGCACCCGATTTTCTCGAGCTTCGGCATCGTAAGGTCGATCAGGCCGGAGCTGCTGGCTGCCGGCGAATCCAGGAGAGTCCACACCAGCCGGAAATTGCCGGTGGCGGGTAGCGCGAGCCAGTTGCCCGCCTGCGCATTCGGCGAAACGGTGATGCTGAAACTTGAGTCCGGGTTGCGCAGCACGACCCATGAATTGATGGTGGAGGGGCGGCCAGCGCCTGCTTCAATGGGCTGGCCATCATTACCGGCGATGAAGAGCGTCCAAAGGCGCGCCGGCGGCGTCTGGCCACTGATACGATAGCTGCAACTCGCGGTCAGCCTGGCGCGGCTGTCGTCGTCCGAGGCGGTAAAGACCAGCCCCTCGGCCGTGCCGTAGAGCAGCCGGCCCGCGCGGGCTCGATGCGACTTCGCGTAAGGGTCCGCATCCGCCGTCTGCATTTCCGGAAATGCCTGCCACGCGCCGAGCTTGATTGCGCCGAAACCGGATGTCGCGTTCAACGCAAAGAGCGTGAACATGATCCCGCCGCCGAAAGCGATCAGCAGCGAAAGCGCAACAAGAAAGGGAACTCGGAACACCCTGGGATCGTCCTCGTGACAAATCGATATTGATTTATTCCTGATTCTGGCGGCAGGGGGAAGGGCAGGGTGTTTCTGCGGCCGGTTATGTCGATTTTCCCAGACGGAATGACAGGACACCCGACAACCTGACGCGGGCGTCAGCCGGCCCCACGCCCATCAGCCAATTTCGATGGAAGAGCGTCCCGTTTCGAGCGATCGGCGGAAGCCGTTGGGATGTATGCTGGCAGGTCGTCCGGCTCTTGCCGGACGCTCGTTACTCCGCCGCCGCGAGCTTCTGGGCTTCGAGGGGAGCCGCCTCTTTCAGCTTTTCGCCGATATCACGCAGGATCTTCGTGGAGTCCACCGAAAGGGAACGCGGGCGCACCAGCGGTGGCAAGCCGCCATTTGCCGGATCCGCCGGCTTCTTGGCGGATGCAGTCTGAGGCTTCTGTGCGGGGAACGGATCGCTGATCCCCGGAATCGGTTTCAGCACGATGCCCTGATGGGCGTAATCCATGATCTTCTTGAAGGTCATGGCCGGAAGCGTGCCGCCGGTCATGTTGTTCGTCGAGGTATAGTCGTCGTTGCCGAACCACACGGCGCAAGTGTAATTTCCGGTGAAGCCGATGAACCAGGCATCGCGATAGGCCTGCGTCGTGCCGGTCTTGCCTCCGACGACGATACCATTGTCCAGAGCCGCCTTGCGGCCGGTGCCGATCACCGGAACCTGTGTCAGCATCTGGTTCATGTAGGAATTGGCCTTTTCGCTCAGCACGCGCTTGGCGGCCGGCTCGTCGCGAGTGAAATCGTAGAGCACCTTGCCGTCATAGCCGGTGATCTGCTCGATGCCGTGGCGTCGCGACTGCATGCCGTCGGCCGGGAAAACCGCATAGGCCGTTGCCTGATCGAGCACGGTCACTTCCGAAGTGCCGATCGGAATGGTCTTGTCGTTGCGGATCGGCGTTTCCACGCCCATGGCCTTGGCCATGTCGCGGATGGGTTGAATGCCGAGCTTTTCCTTGGCCAGGCGAACCGGGATCGTGTTGATCGATTGTGCGATCGCCGTCGTCAGCGTCACCTTGCCGGCATAGCGGTTTTCGTAGTTGTGCGGGCTCCAGTTGCCCCAGGTGATCGGCGCGTCGACGATGGTCGAGGTCGGGGTCATCCCGCTCTCCATTGCTACGGAATAGGTGTAGATCTTGAAGGAGGAGCCCGGCTGGCGCAGCGCCTTGGTCGCGCGGTTGAACTGGCTCTCGCCGTAATCGCTGCCACCGACCATGGCACGGACGGCACCGCCGTTTTCGATCATGACGCTCGCGCCCTGCTTGGCATGATAGCGTTCGCCATATTCCAGCAGGCTGGACTGAACCGAATCCTCCGCAGCCTTCTGCAATCCCATGTCGATGGTCGTGCGAACGATCAGCGAGCGCTCCGGAAAACGTGTCGCGATGCGCTGGACTTCATCGAAGGCCCAGTCGAGGAAATAATCGGGAGTTTCGATCTGGGCGCGGTCGACGACGGACGCAGGATTGCGCCTTGCGGCAATCACTTGGCCCTCGGTCATCAGCCCGCTCTGAACCAGATTGGACAGCACGTCGTTGGCCCGGGCGCGTGCCGCCGGCAAATTGACGTGCGGAGCATATTTTGCCGGTGCCTTGAACAGACCGGCGAGCATGGCTGCCTCCGCCAGATTGACGTCGGTGATGCTCTTGCCGAAATAGAATTGAGCGGCCGCCGCCGCGCCGAAAGTGCCGCCGCCCATATAGGTACGGTCGAGATAGAGACTGAGGATCTCTTTCTTGGAGAGATTGGCTTCAAGCCAGATCGCCAGGAAGGCTTCCTTGATCTTGCGGTCGATGGAGCGTTCGTTGCTGAGGAAAATGTTCTTGGCAAGCTGCTGCGTCAGCGTCGAGCCGCCCTGGACCACTCCGCCCGCTTGCGCATTCACGGTCACCGCGCGGAAGAGGCCGATGACGTCGATGCCGAAATGGTCGAAGAAACGCCGATCCTCGGTCGCAAGCACCGCTTTTATGAAATAGTCCGGCAGCTGATCGACCGGAACGGAATTCTCGTGAATGATGCCGCGATGGCCGATGACGTTGCCGTAACGGTCGAGGAAGGTAACGGCGAAGTTGCCGCGATTGCGCCAGTCGCCCTGCGTCGCCTCGAAAGCCGGCATGGCGAGCATCAACATGACGACGGAGCCGGCGGCACCCAGCGTCAGGCCTTCTCCGAGCAACTCGAAAACGATGCGTTTCCAACCACGCACGCGAAAACGGCGGAAGAAGATGGTGATCTCTTCCCAAGCTTCCGCAAGACGGAAGCCGGCGTTCCAAAGGGTGGAGTCGATCCAGGAATCGAGACGCAGGAAGAAATACCGCTTCCGGCGCCGCGGCTTGCCAGCCCCATTATCTTGTGGCGCTTCGGGCTCGGACTTTGGCCCGTTTTCTGAATTGGATGGGTCTTCCACGCTCTACTTCCCGACCACATTACAGCGCCGCGCGTCGCATATGACGCGCAAAGGTCGCTGTACTACTCAAAATCTGCAGCATATTCCTAAATCGGTTCCGATTTAGGAATATGCTGGGACATTGCGCGTTTCCTTATGGCACGCGCAGAGCCTATTATCTCATAGATCGGCGAATTGAATAATTGGTTGATTTAGAGAAAAGAACAAGAGACATGCATGCCGCAGCCCGAATTCCCCCTTGGCCGGGCGGCGAGGACGATGAAGATGACAGACGAAATACCCTTCTGGAAAAGCAAGACCCTGACGGAGATGAGTTCGTCGGAGTGGGAAAGCCTGTGCGACGGCTGTGGGCTCTGTTGTCTCAACAAGCTGGAAGAGTGGGATAGTGGCGACGTCTATTTCACCTCGATCCGCTGTAAGCTGATGGATGGCGAGAGCTGTCGTTGCACCAGCTATCCGAACCGCTGGGATTTCGTGCCCGACTGCGTGCAACTCACCCCGGAAAAGGTGCCCGAGCTGGAATGGCTGCCGCCGACCTGTGCCTACCGTCTCGTCAAGGACGGCCGCGATCTCTACTGGTGGCATCCGCTGATCTCGGGTGATCCGGAGACGGTGCACATAGCCGGCGTTTCCGCGCGGGGACGCACGGTGAGCGAAGATGATGTCAATCTCGACGACTTCGAGGACTTCGTGGTCGACTGGCCGCTGACCGTCGAAGACGATATGCTGCCTAATCCGCCGGCAAAGCCATAGATTTCGGCGCCACATTCCGCCAGGCACGCCGTACGAGCGTCTCGACCGCGTCCCCATCGGCGTGATGATGGAAGAGACGCGTCGAGCCCTTCAGACCCCATCCGCCTGGAACGGGGGAGACATGTTCCGGCATGGTCGCCAAGGCCATCCGCTGCTGATCCGGCGTCAGTTTCACGACGCAGAAATCCAGGCCCGGAAGGGTCATGAAGATCTTGCCCCGCACCCGAAAATCGCGAGTCCCGAAATGCGAGCTTTCCACGGTCTCCGGCAGGCCAAGGGCCAGCCTAACGAGTTCCTCATCTGTCATGAGGAACGATACCATGCCTGGCGACGCGCGGAAAATGGTGATGCGCGGGACCTGCGACAACGTACTCTGATGGCAGAGCGGCGCCTCTTCATTGAATTGAACGGATGCGCGTGATATCGCGCGGTGCCTTCGCCCGTGTACAAGGAAACGTCGCGTGATCCGTCATATCGTCTTCTTCACCGTTCCCGATCGCGCCAAGCTTGAAGAGGTTCGCTCGGGCCTCTCGATCCTGACGGCCATTCCGCACGCTCGCCTGCTGGAAATCGGAATGAACGTGAAGACCGATCAGCTCGGCACGGACGTCGATATTGTCGTTTATGGCGAATTCGACGACGAGGCCGCGCTTGCAGCCTATAAGGCCCATCCGAATTATCAGCGCTCGATCGAGCGCGTGCGTCCGCTGCGCGAGATGCGGATCGCCGCCGACTATGAGACATCGGTTGCCGTGCGTGAGCCGTTCTGAACGGCGTGGAAACTGCGGGCCGGCCTGCCTAGAGCATGTCGCGCAAAAGTGTGCAGCGGTTTTTGCGGCTACGACATGTGTGAAATCAAAGAGCTAAAGCGCGTGAAGCGAATCTTAGAGATCGCGACGCGCTTTAGTTATTTCAAGCGATTGTGCGCAGCGGCGGAATCGAATTGTCGGCAACCGGATTCGTCGCTTTAGGTTCTTGAATCAGCCTCTGAGGTCGCGGATTCAATTTGAAAGAAAGCCGCCTCAAGCAGTTCAAAAGACTCAAGGAAAGCAGGATGTCTTGCGTCAGCAAGACACCTTCAGGCCAATCGCATCGGCCGTGGAGGTGGGGCCGTTCGGACCGCACTCGTGCGATCAGTGATACTTGAGAATGATTAAAATTGGCTGAGTCTGCGGTTTGCTTCTGCCGCGATCAGCTATTTAGATACCGCTCGAACAGGCATTGCTACAAGATCTGACCGGAGATATGCGCGCTTGGCGCCGATCCGCCATCATCGTCGTGGTTCTACGGTCGCACATTCAATAAATTCAAACGGTTAAATCTTCTCTCGGATCCGCTGAACGTGTTGAAAACGGAAAATTACAGCCCATTCATTTGCCATTCAGACGTGTTTGGGTACATATTTGCTCAAGTTAATGTCCCTGTGGGAAGTCCGAAGCATGGCCTCATTATCAAGCATAGCAGCCGCGGCCCTTGTGGTGGCCGGCTCGACTGTTCTGCCCGCGCCGCCGACGACCCTCGTGGCCCGAGTGAGCAACGATTGCAGCGAGGCCGCAGACCAAGTTGTGGAAAAAACCGGCGGCCAGCTCCTTTCCGTGCAGCCATCCGGCGACAGCTGCATCGTAACGGTCCTTATCCAGGGCAATGGGCAACGTCCGCGCAAGGTGACGATGAAGGTGCCGATGTGAGCATGGGCATCTTGAGCCTTAAAGCTTGGTAGGGGCTCTAAAGCCTTGAATCCAACACAAATTCTTATTGTTTTCGTGATTCCACTGTAGCTCGATTTGCAGTAGCGTTTATCGAACCGGGGAAATTGGGTCCAAACATGCGCATTCTCATTGTCGAAGACGATATCAACCTCAATCGCCAACTTGCCGAAGCCTTGAAAGAGGCCGGCTACGTGGTGGATACGGCCTTTGACGGTGAAGAGGGACATTTTCTCGGCGATACCGAGCCCTATGACGCGATCATCCTTGATATCGGCCTGCCGGAAATGGATGGAATTACCGTGCTGGAAAAATGGCGCGGCGCCGGTCGCGCGACCCCTGTTCTGATCCTCACCGCGCGAGACCGCTGGAGCGACAAGGTTGCCGGTATCGACGCGGGCGCCGATGATTATGTCGCCAAGCCATTCCATGTCGAAGAGGTGCTGGCTCGCATCCGCGCTCTGATCCGCCGCGCCGCCGGCCATGCATCGTCGGAAATCGTCTGCGGTCCTGTGCGACTTGATACCAAAAGCTCGAAGGCGACGGTGGACGGCAAGCAGTTGAAGCTGACCTCCCACGAATACAGGCTGCTTGCTTATCTTATGCATCACAAGGGCGAAGTGGTTTCACGCACCGAGCTGGTGGAGCATATGTACGATCAGGATTTCGACCGTGATTCCAATACGATCGAGGTGTTCGTCGGCCGCCTGCGCAAGAAGATGGGTGTTGATCTGATCGAAACGGTCCGTGGCCTTGGTTACCGCATCCAAGCTCCGACCAATGCGAATTAAGTCGCTTACCGCGCGCGTCCTGCTGCTGACCACGCTCTGGTCGGCAGTGGCGCTGGTGGTGATCGGCCTCGTGATCTCCAATATTTATCGCAAAAGCGCCGAGCGCGGCTTTCAGGACTTGCTGCGGGCACAGCTCTCCAGCGTGATCAACTCGGTCACGATCGGGGATCAGGGTGCGCTATCAGGCAAACCGGAGCTTGGCGACCTGCGCTTCGCCCAGCCGAAGACCGGTTGGTACTGGATAGTCGAGCCTCTCGGTACCTATACCTCGGCACCGCTGGTATCGCCGTCGCTCGGCGCGTCGAACCTGCCGGTGTTGTCAGTGCTGGAGGCGCCCTTCGACAAGCTGTACCAGCGCTATTACATTGTCACGGACGCCTTCGGAAACCGCGTGCAGGTGGCTGAAACCGAAATCCAGTTTGATACGGACCATGCTGCCCGCTTTCGCGTCACCGGCAACGTCGCCGTCGTCGAGGATGATGTCCGCAATTTTTCCCACAGCCTCTATTTCGCGTTGGTCGGCTTCGGGGTTGGTAGTCTGATCGTCAACGCGCTCGCCATTCTGTTCGGCCTGAAACCTCTCGACAAGGCCCGCGCCGCGCTGGAGCGCATCCGCGCCGGCGAGAGCGAGCGCTTGCAAGGCGATTTCCCACGAGAGATCCTGCCGCTTGCCAACGAGATCAACGCCCTGATCGAGAGCAACCGGCGCATTGTCGAGCGTGCGCGCATGCAGGTCGGCAATCTCGCTCATTCGCTGAAAACGCCGATTGCAGTGCTGCTCAACGAATCCCGCGTGCTGGAGCGTTCGCATGGCGACCTGGTGAAGAACCAGGCCGAAGCCATGCAGGGGCAGGTGCAATCCTATCTCAACCGTGCCCGCATCGCGGCGCAGCGTGACTCCGTGCTTGCCCGAACGGAAGCTGAGCCGGCGCTGGAGAGGCTTGTCCGCGTCATGCGGCGACTCAACGCGGACAAGGAATTCGAACTCGCCGTCTCCCCCAATCTGGCGCTTGCCATGGAGCAGCAGGATCTGGAGGAGACGGTTGGAAACCTCCTGGAAAATGCCGCCCGTTTTGCCGAGCATAAGGTACGTCTGGTTGCAAGCGAAGCGCCGGCCGAAGTCAAGGGGATCGACCCCGCGCGCCGCCATTGGGTTGAACTGGTGGTAGAAGACGATGGGCCTGGCCTTGAGCCGGATCAGATCCGCGAGGCGATGAAGCGCGGCCGCAGGCTCGATGAGAGCAAGCCGGGCACAGGTCTTGGCCTGTCGATCGTCAGCGAGATCACCAATGAATATCAAGGCCGGTTCGAGCTGTCCCGGGGCGCGTGGGGCGGCCTTCGTGCCAGCCTAATTCTGCCGGGGTTGATGAAGGATGTTGCGTGACGCACGCCTTGATGCCAAAAGAGATTGTGGGTCATGATGATGCCGCATCGCAGTACCTATGGTTTTGCTTTTTGTTACTGGTTCGGTTGTATGAAGCTTCGTACCTTTTTCCTGGTCATTCCCTCTCTCTTCGCAGCAATTGCGCTTTCCGGTTGTTCCACCACGAGTGGCAAAGACGGTAGCGGTAGCCTGCTTTCCTCGCCGAAGCCGCCGGCGTCGGCGACGTTTATCGCGGCGCTCGATGGCGGCATTATCGACCGTACAGGCATCAAGCTCAGCGACAACGACAAGCAGCGGGCGCTGGAGGCGGAGTATCGGGCGCTGGAAAGCGCACCGCTTGGTCAGCCCGTGGTCTGGAAGGGCCGGGGTGCCAGCGGCGAGGTGGTCGCCGCAGCACCTTACCAGGTCGGCTCGCAAAACTGCCGGCAATATACCCATACCATCACCGTCGACGGCAAGCCGACGACGGGGAGAGGTGCCGCCTGCCGCAATGACGATGGCACGTGGACGCCGCTCGACTAGAGTACCATCCAGCAAAGTGTTCAGCAGTTTTCCGTTGGAAATTCGCAGGCAAACAAGAGGAATAGGCGTTTTCGCGAATCAGAAAAGCGGAGACGCACCAGCTTGCCGCGCCGCAAGGGCGCGGCCAAACGCCTCAAATCTTCGTCAGCAAGGCTTTCTCAGTTGGAATAAGCGTCCCGTTAAAGTAATGGGCGTGTATGCTGTTCTGGATTCTCGTGGCCGTTATCACGGCGGTTGTCGGCGCTGTGCTGCTCTATCCTCTTCTGCGTGGTGCGAAGGAGGCCGAAAACTGTCGTTCCGGAGAGGCAGAGGTCTATCGCGATCAGCTTCGCGAGCTGGATCGTGACTTAGCCGGCGGCCTGATCTCACAGGAAGAGGCCGGTTATGCTCGCGCCGAGATCGGCCGGCGCCTTATTGCCGTTTCCAAGGACGAGGTGATCGGAGCGAAATCGCTCGCTCGCGGCAACTATCGTCTTTCCCAGGCGTTCATCATCGCCATTCTGCCCATCGTGGGCCTCTGTCTTTATCTTGCCAACGGTAATCCCGGCCTGCCGTCGCAGCCGCTGGAAGCGCGTCTTGAGAAATCGGGAGGCGATCTCGCCATTTCCATCGTCAAGATTGAACAGCATCTGGCCAAGAACCCAGACGACGCCAAGGGCTGGGAGGTCCTGGCGCCAATCTATTTCAAGACCAATCGCATCGGCGACGCGGAGCTCGCCTATCGCAATGTCATCCGCATACTCGGGCCGAATGCCGCCCGGCTCAGCGATCTCGGCGAAGTGCTGGTGGTCAAGGCCGACGGCATCGTGACGGCCGATGCTCGCAGCGTTCTGCAACAATCGCTGGCGCTCGATGCTTCCAATCCGCGCACGCTCTTCTATCTCGCGCTGGCGCTTGAGCAGGAGGGTAAGGCCGCGGACGCGAAAACCGCCTTCGAGGCTCTGGTCAAGCAGTCGCCGCCGGATGCGCCCTGGCTTGCAGCCGTCAACGAGCATATCGTCAAAAATGGCGGTCAGCCGACGGCCCCTGCGAATGCCAACGCACCGGGCAACCCTACCGCCGAGGACGTCGCCGCCGCCAATGCGCTCAGCAGCGGCGATCGCCAGCAGATGATCCGCGGCATGGTCGAAAGCCTTGATGCGAAGCTCAAGGACGATCCGAAGAATTTCGAGGGATGGATGCGGCTGATCCGATCCTATGCGGTTCTGAACGATCGGGAGCGGGCCTCGGATGCGCTGAAGCGCGGCCTTGCGGCGTTTCCGGCCGATGGAGGAGAGGGCCAGCAGCTTCTGGCTTTGGCGAAGGAATTGGGACTGCCGACGGAGGTGAAGCAGCAATGACCCGCAAGCAGAAACGTATGGCTGTCATTGCCGGCGGCATGAGCTTCATCGCCGCCGCTGTCCTGCTTGTCCTGTTCGCCTTCAGCCAATCGGTCGCTTATTTCTACATGCCGGCGGACCTCGCCAAGACTCCCGTCAATGCGGGAACGCTGATCCGCCTGGGAGGGCTCGTCGGTGAAGGCTCGATCGTGCGTGGGCAAGGTACGCAGGTGCAGTTCGCCGTGACCGACGGCACCGATACCATCAAGGTAAAATATGACGGCATCCTGCCGGATCTTTTCCGCGAAGGGCAGGGCGTGGTGACTGAGGGCAAGTTCGAACCGGGCAGTGACGTTTTCGTTGCCGATAGCGTGCTGGCCAAGCATGATGAGCGCTACATGCCGAAGCAGGTCGCCGACAAGCTGAAGGCGGATGGAGTGTGGAAGGGCGAGGAGGCGACCCGATGATCATCGAGCTTGGACATTATGCCCTGGTGCTGGCGCTGGCGACTGCGCTTATCGTCTCCATTCTGCCCGTCATCGGCGCGCGGCGCGGCGATGTGTCGATGATGGATATTGCACCCGTCGGTTCCGTCGTCACGTTCCTGCTTGTGGCCTTTTCCTTTGGCGTCCTGACCTACGCCTATGTTGCCTCCGATTTTTCCCTGCTGAACGTCTGGGCCAATTCCCATTCGCTCATGCCGCTGATCTTCAAGATTTCCGGCGTCTGGGGCAATCACGAGGGGTCCATGATGTTGTGGCTGCTGATCCTCGTACTGTTCAGCGCGCTGGTCGCCCTGTTCGGCCGCAATCTGCCGGATGTTTTGCGTGCCAACGTGCTGGCGGTGCAGTCTTGGATCTCGTCGGCCTTTCTGGTCTTCATCCTGCTGACCTCAAACCCCTTCATTCGGCTCAATCCGGCACCGGCCGAAGGCAAGGATCTCAACCCGGTCCTGCAGGATATCGGCCTCGCGATCCATCCGCCCTTGCTCTATCTCGGTTATGTCGGCTTTTCGGTCTGCTTTTCCTTCGCCGTTGCGGCACTGCTCGAAGGCCGCATCGATGCTGCCTGGGCGCGCTGGGTTCGACCCTGGACGCTCGCCGCCTGGAGTTTCCTGACGCTCGGCATCGCCATGGGGTCTTACTGGGCCTATTACGAACTGGGTTGGGGTGGTTGGTGGTTCTGGGATCCGGTGGAAAACGCATCCTTCATGCCCTGGCTCGCCGGCACGGCGCTGCTGCACTCGGCGCTGGTCATGGAAAAGCGCGATGCACTGAAGATCTGGACGGTGCTGCTGGCGATCCTCACCTTCTCGCTCTCGCTGCTTGGCACCTTCCTCGTTCGCTCCGGCGTGCTGACTTCGGTCCATTCCTTCGCAAGCGATCCGACGCGCGGCATCTTCATCCTCTGCATTCTCCTGATTTTCATCGGCGGTGCTTTGGCGCTTTTTGCTTTCCGCGCGCCGAGGCTTGCCGCCGGCGGGCTGTTTGCGCCGATTTCGCGTGAAGGCGCGCTTGTTCTGAACAACCTCATCCTGACGGTCGCTTGCGGCACCGTCCTGACCGGCACGCTCTATCCGCTCGCGCTGGAAACCTTGACGGGCGACAAGATCTCCGTCGGGCCGCCCTTCTTCAACATGACGTTCGGCCTGCTGATGACGCCGATCCTTATCGCGGTTCCGTTTGGCCCGTTGCTCGCCTGGAAGCGCGGAGATCTGCTTGGGGCGCTGCAGCGCCTCTATGTCGTGGCGGCTCTTGCCTTTGTTGCGGGCCTCGTCCTGTTCTATCTCAAGCATGGCGGTCCGGTATTGGCCGCCCTCGGTCTTGCCGCCGGCTTCTTCATGGTCTTCGGCGCACTGGCCGATCTCTTGTATCGGGCCGGTGTGGGCAAGGTTGCCGCCGGTGTTGCGTGGCGGCGGCTGCGTGGGCTGCCGCGCTCGGCTTTCGGGACGGCGCTTGCCCATGCCGGCCTTGGCATCACGGTCCTCGGCATCGTCGCTGTGACGACGTTCGAGACGGAGAATATCACCAGCATGAAGCCGGGCGAGACGGCTGAACTCGGCGGCTACAGTCTGCGTTTCGAGGGTATGCAGCCGGCAGTCGGCCCGAACTATACCGAGGATCGCGCCCGCTTCACCGTCAGTCGCGGCGGTGTCGCCTTTGCGGAAATGTCCTCATCCAAGCGGGTGTTCACCGCCAGCCGCACGGCAACGACCGAATCCGGCATTCTGACGCTCGGACCGAACCAGCTTTACGTATCGGTCGGGGACGCCAGCAAGGATGGCGGCATGGTCGTGCGTATCTGGTGGAAGCCGTTCATCCTCTGTATCTGGATGGGTGCCCTCGTGATGGCGATCGGCGGCTTCGTGTCGCTCAGCGACCGACGCCTGCGTGTCGGCGCGCCCAGCCGGAAGGCAAAGCCCGTTCGTCCTGCCATGGAGCCGGCCCAATGAGCCGTACCCGGTCGATAGCGATGTTTGCCAGCCTCCGGCGCCTGTCCGGCTCTTTGCGGCTTTGGTTGTGCCTTGCAGCGTTTTTGACACCGCTATCGGCCTTCGCCGTCAATCCGGACGAGGTTTTGCCCGATCCAGCTCTGGAGGCGCGAGCGCGCACGATATCATCAGAATTGCGCTGCATGGTTTGCCAGAACCAGTCGATCGACGATTCCAATGCAGATCTTGCAAGAGACCTGCGCTTGCTGGTCCGCAAGCGCCTCGGCGACGGCGATACCGACCAGCAGGTCCTGGATTATGTCGTGTCGCGTTATGGCGAGTTCGTGCTGTTGAAGCCTCGCTTCACCGAGAAAACACTCATACTCTGGGGCGCGCCGATCACGCTTTTCGTCCTGGGTGGCATTGCCCTTGCCGTCTACGCCCGCCGCCGCGCAGGCAAGCCGACCGGCAAGCCTTTGAGCGCAGAGGAAGAAGCCCAGCTAAAAGAGATTTTGGGAAAGTGACGCAGACGCGTTTCCTTTCGCCTCATTGGAAACATTTCCTTACATTACGAATTTTTCATGGGGCGGACAGTTCGCCGTAAGGTCCCATGCCCTATATCTTTATCACCGCAAGTCATGGCCGGTTTGCGCCGGCAAAAATCTGACGAGAGAAGAGAAGGTAACTCGCATATGTTCAGGAATATCAAGGACACCTTGTCCCGTAGCACGGCTATGAAGGCTTCTATCGTCGCAGGCCTCGCTGTTGCTGCGCTGGCCACGGGTGTTCCCGCAGAAGTCAGCAGTTCCTATGCCGATGCCGTCAATGTCCAGGCTCCGCAGGTCCCGAGCTTCGCCAATGTGGTGGATGCCGTATCGCCGGCGGTCGTCTCGGTCCGTGTCGAATCCCGCGTCAACGCAGCTGCCGATGAAGACGACTCCTTCAGCCTCGGTCGTGGCTTCGACGACCTCCCCGACAATCACCCGCTGAAGAAGTTCTTCCGTCAGTTCGAGCAGCAGCAGGGCCGCGGCCAGCAGAAGAATTCCGAGGATGGCAAGGGTCGCCTGCGGCCGGTGGCACAGGGCTCCGGCTTCTTCGTGTCTGAGGACGGCTACATCGTCACCAACAATCACGTCGTTTCCGATGGCGCAGCCTTCGTCGTCGTTCTCAACGATGGCACCGAGCTTGACGCCAAGCTCGTGGGCAAGGATTCGCGCACCGACCTGGCAGTGTTGAAGGTCGATCCCAAGGGCAAGAAATTCACCTATGTCGGCTGGGCCGATGATGCGAAGGTTCGTGTCGGTGATTGGGTCGTTGCCGTCGGCAATCCGTTCGGCCTCGGCGGCACGGTCACCGCAGGCATCGTCTCGGCTCGCGGCCGCGACATTCATTCCGGCCCGTATGACGACTACATCCAGATCGATGCGCCGGTGAACAAGGGCAATTCCGGTGGCCCGACCTTCAACCTCAACGGCCAGGTGGTCGGCATCAACACTGCCATCTTCTCGCAGTCGGGCGGCAGCGTCGGCATCGCCTTCGCCATTCCGGCGACCACAGCCAAGGATGTCGTCACGGATCTGATCAAGACGGGCACCGTTTCGCGCGGCTGGCTCGGCGTTCAGATCCAGCCTGTCAGCAAGGATATCGCCGAATCGCTCGGCCTTTCCGAAGCAAGCGGTGCTCTGGTCGTTTCTCCGCAGGATGGTTCGCCCGGACAGAAGGCCGGCATCAAGAACGGCGACGTGGTCACGGCGGTCAACGGCGAGCCGGTCAAGGATCCGCGTGATCTGGCTCGTCGCATCGGTGCCATGCAGCCGGGCGCGAAGGTCGAGGTTTCACTCTGGCGTAACGGCAAGTCCCAGTCGGTCACGGTTGAACTTGGCACGCTGCCACTCGATCAGAACCAGGCTTCTACCGACGACAGCAACTCGCAGCAGAACCAGTCGCAGCCGTCCTCCGAAAAGGCGCTGGCTGATCTCGGCCTCACCGTCGGCCCTGCCGACGACGGCAAGGGTGTCGCGATCACCGCGGTCGATCCGGACTCCGACGCTGCCGACAAGGGCGTGAAGGAAGGCGAGAAGATCACATCGGTCAACAACCAGCAGGTCTCGAGCGGCAAGGACATTGTCAAGGTTCTCGAGCAGGCCAAGAAGGACGGTCGCACGCGCGCCCTGTTCCAGATCCAGTCCGGTGACGGCAGCCGTTTCGTCGCCTTGCCGATCAATGCTGGCTGATCCTTTCAGTCTTTAGAATGCAAGGGAAGCCGCGCAGCCACGGCTTGCGCGGCTTCCTCTTTAAGTGACGTCAACGATGACTGGCTCCAAGGCAGGTGAAAGATGACAACCGCTGGCCAACATGCCGTAGATCCTTCCGAATCCGGTTGTGCCGAGACGCCCTCGGCGGGTAATGTCGCCCACATGAAGATTCTGATCATCGAAGACGATCTCGAGGCGGCAGCCTATCTCACCAAGGCGTTTCGCGAGGCCGGCATCATTGCCGATCACGCCAGCGACGGCGAGAGCGGCCTCTTCATGGGCACTGAGAACACCTACGACGTCGCCATTATCGACCGCATGCTGCCGCGCCGTGATGGCCTTTCGGTCATCAGCGAGCTGCGCCGCAAGGGCGTTCACACGCCCGTTCTGATCCTCTCGGCGCTTGGCCAGGTTGACGATCGCGTCACCGGCCTGCGCGCCGGCGGCGACGACTATCTGCCAAAACCCTATGCTTTCAGCGAGTTGCTGGCGCGCGTGGAAGTGTTGGGGCGCCGCAAGGGAACGCCCGAGCAGGATGTTCTCTATCGCGTCGGCGATCTCGAACTTGATCGTCTGTCGCACGAGGTTCGCCGCGGCGGCAAGGAAATCCCGCTACAGCCGCGCGAGTTCCGCCTGCTGGAATATCTGATGAAGAATGCCGGTCAGGTCGTCACCCGCACGATGCTGCTTGAAAATGTCTGGGACTATCATTTTGATCCGCAGACCAACGTCATCGACGTCCACGTCTCGCGACTGCGCTCGAAGATCGAGAAGGATTTCAGCCAGCCGTTGTTGAAGACGATTCGCGGCGCCGGCTACATGATCAAGGACGAGGGATGAGTCGCTTCCGCGTCCTCTTCAAGTCGACAGCAGTCCGCCTTTCCGCCCTTTATATCCTCCTCTTTGCACTATGCGCCGCGACGCTGGTCTTCTACGTCACGGCCATGTCCGAGCGACTTCTGACCGGACAGATCCGCGATGCCGTCCAGCAGGAAGTCAGTCAGGTCAAGCGCGCATACGATATCGGCGGGCTGAACCTGCTGCTGCGCACGATGGAGCGCCGGGCTCGCCAGCCTGGCGCCAATCTCTACGTGATAGCCGGGCCCTCGGGCGATATTCTCGCCGGCAATGTCGCCTCGGTGCAGCCCGGAGTGCTCGGTCAGTCAGGCTGGACGGAGCTGCCCTTCATCTACGAGCGCTATACGGACGCCTCGAACGATCCAGAGCGCCGGCATCTCGCGATCGCCAATATCTTCATCCTCGACAATGGCTTGCGCATCCTCATCGGCCGCGACCTGGGCGAACCGGAGCGGTTCCGCGTGTTGGTGCGCCAGGCTCTGATGCTGGCACTGGCGATCATGGGTCTCGGTGCGCTGGTCATCTGGTTCGGCATCGGCCGCAACGCCCTGAAACGCATCGACCGGATGACGGATGCCAGCCGGAAGATCATGGCCGGCGACCTTTCGCAGCGCTTGCCCGTCGGCGGTTCCGGCGACGAGTTCGACCGCATGTCCGCATCGCTGAATGCGATGCTGGAGCGCATCGAAAAGCTGAACGAAGGGCTGCGGCAGGTCTCCGACAATATCGCCCATGACCTCAAGACGCCTCTGACGCGCTTGCGCAACAAGGCGGCTGATGCGCTCGATAATGCCGATAGCGCCGGCCGTCGCGTCGCGCTGGAAGGCATTATTGGCGAATCCGATCAGCTGATCCGCACCTTCAATGCGCTGCTGATGATTTCTCGCGTCGAAGCGGGCTCGGTGGCAGCCGAGATGACCGGCGTCGACCTCTCCTCCATCGTCGCCGATACGTCCGAGCTCTACGAGCCTGTGGCCGAAGAGGCGGGGCTCGCGCTGACAGCCGATATCGAATCGAATGTTGAGGTGCAGGGCAATCGTGAACTGATCGGCCAGGCGCTTTTCAACCTCATCGACAACGCCCTAAAATATGCTGCCGGCTGCCAAGGCGAACCGAAAGTGACCCTGAAACTGTCGCACAGCCATGATGCTGTGATGCTTGCCGTTGCGGATCATGGCCCGGGCATTCCGGCTCATCAGCGCGCCGATGTCGTCAAACGCTTTTTCCGGCTGGATGAAAGCCGTTCCAAACCGGGAACCGGGCTCGGCCTTGCGCTGGTGGAAGCCGTTATGGAATTGCATGGCGGTCGGTTGGAGCTCTCGGATACCGATCCCGATAGCGTCGATGCGAAGGGGCTAACGGTAACGATGATCTTCCCCATGCAGAAACAATAGGTTAATCCTGCACTAAAGCTGGATGATTTTAGGTCGAAACGACCTAAAATCTGAATCCGCTCTAGCGTCGAAGAAGTAGAGCATGATGTTGTCCGAAAACCGCTCACACTTTTCGGCATCATGCTCTATCCGATTGCTCATGGGGAGCGCTGCATGACGATGACGCAAGGCGATATGTTGCGGGACGTCCCGCCTGGGCGGCTGAGGCCGCTGAACCAGACAGAGGCGAAATCCGCGCTCGCCGATCTCAAGCAGATCGCCGCCGCAGAGCCGGCCATTGCCACCTTGCTCGCCGGCGAAAGCGCTCTGCGGGACTTTGTGGTCGCCGTCGTTGCTCTATCACCACATCTGCGCGAAACGGCCAATCTCGAACCGTCCTTGCTCGTTGCCGCAATCGAAAAGCCGTTGTCGCCGCAGATCGAGACCTTGGTCCAGCAGGCTCGCAATGCCTGGCGGCCGGCCGATGGCGAGGATCAGTCGCCTTCGGAGTCCGAGGTGATGAGCCGCCTGCGCGTCGCCAAGCGCCGTGCCTCCTTTCTTGCAGCCCTTGCCGATCTCGCGCGTATTCATGACGGCAGGACAACGACCCGTTGGCTGAGCGAGCTGGCGGAGGCCTCGATATCGGCGGCGATCGATCACCTTCTGCTGTCGTCGCACGAAGCCGGCAAGATCTCCGTGGCCGATCCCGCTGCGCCAAGCCGAAATTCCGGTCTGCTCGTGCTCGGCATGGGCAAGCTCGGGGCCAAGGAGCTGAACTATTCGTCCGACATCGACCTCGTCGTCTTCTTCGACGAGATGGCCGGCATTGTTCCCAATCCCGAAGATGCGATCGATATCTTCCCACGGCTGATGCGCCGGCTGGTGCGGATCCTGCAGGAACGTACGGCCGATGGCTATGTTTTCCGTACCGACCTGCGTCTGCGCCCCGATCCCGGCTCGACGCCGCTGGCGATCCCGGTCGACGCGGCGATGATCTACTATGAGGGCAGGGGCCAGAACTGGGAGCGTGCGGCCTTCATCAAGGCGCGACCGGTTGGCGGCGACATTGCAGCAGGCCAGGCGTTCATCCGCGATCTCGTGCCTTTCATCTTCCGCAAATATCTGGATTACGCCGCCATCGCGGACATTCATTCCATCAAGCGGCAGATCCATGCGCATAAAGGCCATGGTGCGATTGCCGTGAAAGGCCACAACGTCAAGCTTGGTCGCGGCGGCATTCGTGAGATCGAGTTCTTTGTGCAGACGCAGCAGCTGATCGCAGGCGGCCGCATGCCGACGCTGCGTAGCCGCGCGACCGAGGAAACGCTCGCCGAGCTGACCAAGGCAAACTGGATCGACGCGGAAACGCGCGACGAGCTGGCCACGGCATATTGGTTCCTGCGTGATGTCGAGCACCGCATCCAGATGGTGCGTGACGAGCAGACGCATCTTCTGCCTGAAACGGATGCAGAGCTGCGCCGCATTGCCTTCATGATGGGCTTTTCCGACGTCTCGTCTTTCTCCGAGGCCCTTGTCAGCACGCTGAAGAGGGTCGAGCGCCGCTATGCGCAGCTGTTCGAACAAGAGACGAAGCTCTCGTCCGAAACCGGCAACCTGGTTTTCACTGGGCAGGGCGACGATCCTGACACGCTCGAAACGCTGCGCCGTCTCGGCTTCGAGAGACCGTCTGACATCGCCAATGTGATCCGCACCTGGCACTATGGGCGCTATCGCGCCACGCAATCGGTGGAGGCGCGTGAGCGGTTGACGGAGCTGACACCGGAACTGTTGCGCGCTTTCGGCGAGAGCAAGCGTGCCGACAAGGCGTTGCTGCGCTTCGACAGCTTCATTTCCGGTCTGCCGGCGGGCATTCAGCTCTTCTCGCTGCTTGGGACCAACCCGGCATTGCTGTCGCTCATCGTCAACATCATGTCGTCGGCACCGCGGCTTGCCGAGATCATCGCGGCCAAGCCGCATGTCTTTGACGGCATGCTGGACCCAAGCCTGATGGCCGAGCTGCCGACGCGCGATTATCTGGCCGAGCGCCTCAAGAGCTTCCTTGCCCCGGCGAGACATTATGAGGAGACGCTCGACCTGCTGCGCATTTTCGCGTCCGAGCAGCGCTTCCTGATCGGTATTCGCCTGCTGACGGGCGCGATCGGCGGGATCATGGCGGCCCGCGCCTTCACCTATCTTGCCGATCTGATCGTCGAGGCGGCGCTGGAGGCCGTGACGAAGGAAATCCGGTCGGCGCATGGTGATTACCCTGGCGGCCGCGTTGCCGTGATCGGAATGGGTAAACTCGGCAGCTTCGAGCTCTCGGCCGGGTCCGACATCGATATTATTTTGCTCTATGACTACGACGACACAGCAGCGGAATCCTCCGGTCCTAAGCCGCTGGATGCAACGCGCTATTTCACGCGTATTACGCAGCGCCTCATCGCGGCCCTTTCGGCGCCGACGGCCGAGGGGGTACTCTACGAAGTCGACATGCGCCTGCGTCCATCCGGCAACAAAGGCCCGGTCGCCACACGCATCAACTCGTTCGAGAAGTATCAGCGCGAGGAAGCCTGGACCTGGGAGCATATGGCGCTTTCGCGCGCTCGCCTGATCTGCGGCGACGAGGAGTTCTCGCTGGATGCAGAACGGATCATCGGCGAGATCCTTTCCTCGATGAGAGATGTCGCCAAGATCGCCAAGGATGTCCGCGAGATGCGCGGGCTGATCGAGCAGGAAAAGCCGGCTGAAAGCATCTGGGATCTGAAGCTGATCCCCGGCGGGCTGATCGATATCGAATTCATCGCGCAATATCTGCGGCTGATTGCGCCGGCCCGCGGCGTCGGCATTGACGCAAATGGCCTCAGCACGGCCGAGGCGCTAAAATTGCTTGGCGGTAGCCTGATGGATCGCAACGATCTGGATGTTTGCCTGGAGGCCCTGCATCTCTACACGGAAGTGTCGCAGCTCATCCGCCTTTGCATCGACGGTACGTTCGATCCGAAAAATACCCCTTCCGGTCTGATCGAGCTTGTCTGCCGTGCCGGCGACTGCCCCGATATCCGCACGCTCGAGGCGGAGCTGAAGCGGCTGTCGAAGGCGGTGCGGAAAATATTCCAGGCAATGGTTGGAAACTGATCAACCCTGGTCGGGAATGCGGATGGCGATGACCGTGCCGATGCCTTCGCGAGAACGGATACGCATGCGGCCCTGATGCAGCACCGTGAGCGAACGTGAGATCGCAAGCCCGAGGCCGGAGCCCCCCTTGCTTTTTGCATATTGGCTCTGCACCTGCTCGAACGGCTGGCCGATCTTGCCCAAGGCCGATTTCGGGATGCCGATGCCGGTATCGGCGATGATAAGCATCACGGCGTCGTCCACCCTGCGAGTGCGAACCGCGATGCGGCCGCCGTCATTGGTGAACTTCACGGCGTTGGAGAGCAGGTTGAGCACGATCTGCTTCATCGCGCGGCGGTCGGCGCTGAGCTTGATTTCCGGGGAAATGCATTGTTCGACGAGAATGTTCTTGTTCGCTGCCGGAATGCGGGTGAAGCGCAGGCACTCTTCGATCAGCGGGGCGAGATCGACCTGCTCGCGGGAAAGCTTGATATGGCCGGCCTCGATCTTCGACATGTCGAGGATGTCGTTGATGACGTTGAGCAGATGCTTGCCGCTGTCGTGAATATCCTTGGCATATTCGTTGTATCGTGCCGAGCCGAGCGGACCGAACATCTGATCCTGCAGGATCTCCGAAAAGCCGAGGATGGCGTTGAGCGGCGTACGCAGCTCATGCGACATGTTAGCAAGGAATTCCGATTTCGCCTTGTTGGCGGCTTCGGCGCGTTCCTTTTCCGCAAGATAGTTGGTGTTGGCGGTGGAAAGCTCCGCCTTCTGCCGCTCCAGGATCTGCCGCGATGCGGAGAGGTCGTTGATGGTCGCCATCAGGCGGCGCTCGGATTCGCGAAGGCGCTCCTGATTGCGTTTCAGCTGCGTGATGTCGTTGCCGACGGAAACGAGGCCGCCGTCACGGGTACGGCGCTCGTTGATCTGCAGCCAGCGCTCGTCGGCCAGCTGTACTTCCGTCGTCTGCGAATGGTTGGAGCGACCGGGATCGACGATGCGCCGTTCGATGACGGGCCGGACTGCCGCCGCATTGACGACGGCGCGCTCGGTGCCGGGCACCAGCACATTGTCGGGCAGGCCGTAAGCCTGCTGGAAATGGGCGTTGCACATGACAAGGCGATCGTTCTTGTCCCACAATACGAAGGCCTCGGAGGTGCATTCGATTGCGTCCGCAAGGCGCTGGTCGGCTTCGGCATAGCGCTGCGCCAGCCTGTGCTGCTCCGTCACGTCCATCGCGATGCCGATCATATGCACGCGGCCGGAATTGTTGCGGATGATCTGAGCGCGGGCGCGCATCCAGACATAGTGTCCCTTGGCATGACGGATGCGCAGGATCTGATCCACCTGTCCGGCGCCGCCGCGCGTGACTGAGCGCGCCAGCAAATGCAGGCTGCTGTCGTCTGGATGCATCAGCCGCGCAGCGTCGGCAAAGGCAAGCGGCTTGTCGGCCGCCGGCAGCCCCAGCATGTCGTACATCGACCGCGACCAGAAGAATTCGCGGCTAGTGAAGTCGAAATCCCAGAGGCCGCAACGCCCGCGTGAGAGCGCCGTCTCGACGCGCAGATTGGATTCGAGGAAGATTTCATCGGCGTCCCGAGCCCGCCTTACTTGCGTGTAGTAAGCGTAGAGTATGACGAGCAGGATGGAGGAAATGCCGGCAAAGAGGGTGACGTTGAGCGTCAGCTCGTCGCGCCAGAGCTTTTCGATCTGATCCATCGACGCCGCCGACAGGACGAAATCACCCTTGTCGCCGATCAGGGAGATCGCGGCATAATAAGGCTCGCCGCCGATCATGGTTTCGATCACGCCGGCATGGTCGCCGAAGCTTCTGATGGCGGACACTTCCGGAAAGAAATCCGAGATCGACATGCCGATAAAAGCAGAGCCGGCGGCTGACGAGCCGAAAACCCGGCCGCTCGATTGCACGAGCAGAACAAATGCTCCGGTATCCAGCCGGTCCTGCGGCAGATAGGCGGCAAGTTTCCGCTCGGCGCCACCGCGGTCGCCTGCCTGAAACAGGCTGGCATCGTTCGAGAATGCGGCAGAGGCGGCGGCGATGGAAAGCGAGGTGGTGCGGCGAGCGGCGGCGGCCATCCGGCCGTGCTCTGTCACCATGCCGAAGAAATGCGAAGCCGCCACGACCATCAGGAAGGAAACAATGAGGACCGGGATGATGCGCTTGAGGATATGCTCGGTCTGCGGGAAGCGACGCGAGATCGTCTCCGCCCGTGTACCCGTTCGATCAGTAACGCCGCTATGCCAGGATTTCAGACCGTCGAAATTAACACGCAGCCGTCCATCGGCCGCGGTTGCCCGCCGCACGTCCACCATCGCTTTAGCCTTGTCCCTCGTATGATTCGCTGCGCCGCTCGCCCGAATCTGCCCTAATGAATCATTCGTGATTCGGCTTGTCCAGAGGGTGCGGTAAAACTTTCTTAACCATCTGCGATTTCGGCGCTTTCCTTACACGCAGCGGTAAGTTGCGCATATGCGGGACTCGTTGAGGCTGAAAAGGCCGATGCAAATCGGCCCTTCAGATCGGCGCGCAGAGCGATCGAAATCACTCCTTGAGGATGCGGTCGACAATATCCCGTACATCGGTCGAAAGACCGGCTGCGCGTTCGATCCGCATCAATGCCGAGCGGGCATGGTCGGCACGCACCGGCTCCAGTAGGCGCCAAGAGCGCATCGAGGTCAGGATGCGTGCCGCAAGCTGTGGATTGCGCTGATCGATATCGAGAATTTCGTCGGCCAGGAAATTGTAGCCAGCACCGTCTGCGCGGCCGAAGCCTGTGGGGTTTGCGAAGGCGAACGTGCCGAGGACCGAGCGCATGCGGTTGGGATTACTGCGCTTGAACTGCGGCGCTTCCATGAGGCGCTGGATACGCGCCAGCGCATCGGGTCCGGGAATTCCAGCTTGGATAGCGAACCATTTGTCGATCACAAGAGCATTTTTCGAGAAGCGGTCATGGAAATGCTCAAGTGCCGCCGCGGTTTCCGCTGTCTCCGGGAATTGATGCGCAAGAATGGTCAGCGCGGCGCTGAGATCGGTCATGTTATTTGCCGCGTCATAGGCGGCTTTTGCGCGGACCGGAGTGCCATCCAATTGCGACAGATAGCCCAGCGCCGCATTGCGCAGGGCCCGACGGCCGGCGCTCTCGGCATCCGGGCTGAACGGCCCTGGCGTCTGCATGCTGTCGTAGAGTGCCGCAAAGATATCCTTGCCGGCTTCGGCAATCCGCTTGAAGATAGCCTGACGCCCCGTGCGGATCGCGTCGGGGTCGTTGTTGCCGCCAAGTTCGCGGCCGATATCCGCTTCGCTTGGCAGAGCAAGCGCCTGTGCGCGGAAGGCCGGCTCGAGGCTGTCGTCGGCGGCTGCCGCCAACAATGCGCCTACGAAAGACGAATCACAGGTGATGTCGTTGCCTTGGCGTGCATCGCGAGCCGCTTGCAGCAGATTGGGCAGGCCGAGATCGATCAGCGCCTGCCAGCGCGCGAAATGATCGATCTCGAAACGCGCGATCAGCGCCAGATCCTCGACGCTCTGATTGAATTGCAGATTGATCGGTGTCGAGAAGCTGCGGTTCAGCGACAGCACCGGCCTCGATGGGATGCCGTGGAAGACGACCGTCTGCACCTTTTCCGTCAGATGCAGCACATCGTCGGTCAGTTCCGCGCCAGTTACCGATGTCGGAGCAATCGCGGTGCCGTCTGCGGCGATCAGTGCCATGCGCAGCGGAATATGCATTGGCTTCTTGGTGGTCTGACCCGGCGTTGCCGGCACCATCTGTTCGAGCGACAGCGTGAAGGTCTTACGATCCGCATCATAGGCGCAGGAGGCCGTCACGAGCGGCGTTCCGGCCTGATGATACCACAGCGAAAACTGCGTGAGATCGCGGCCGCTGACATCCTCGAAACACCTGACGAAATCTTCGATCGTAACAGCCTGGCCGTCGTGCCTCTCGAAATAGAGATCCATGCCCTTCTTGAACAGATCGCGGCCGAGCAGGGTCGCGATCATGCGTGTGACTTCGCTACCCTTCTCATAGACAGTCGTCGTATAAAAGTTATTGATTTCGCGATACTTTGTCGGCCGAACCGGATGGGCGAGGGGCCCGCTGTCCTCGGGAAACTGCTCTGATTTCAGATGGCGGACTTCCGCAATGCGCTTGACCGGGCGCGAGCGCTCGTCGGCAGAAAACTCGTGATCGCGATAGACGGTCAGGCCTTCCTTGAGGCAGAGCTGGAACCAATCGCGGCAGGTGATGCGATTGCCTGTCCAGTTGTGAAAATATTCGTGCGCGATGATGGCTTCGATATTCGCATAGTCAGCATCGGTTGCCGTCTCGGGATCGGCAAGCACGTATTTGTCGTTGAAGACGTTGAGACCCTTGTTCTCCATCGCCCCCATATTGAAGTCCGACACGGCGACGATCATGAAGATGTCGAGATCGTATTCGCACCCGAAGCGCTCTTCGTCCCACTTCATCGAGCGCTTCAGTGCATCCATGGCGTAGGCCGCGCGCGGCTCGTTGCCGTGCTCGACATAGATCTTCAGCGCCACTTCACGACCCGACATGGTCGTGAATGTGTCCTCGACAACGCCGAGGTCGCCGGCGACGAGTGCGAAGAGGTAGCTCGGCTTCGGGTGTGGATCGAACCAAGCGGCGAAATGCTTGCCTTCGCCATAGCCGGCGCCGCCGAGGAAATTGCCGTTCGACAGCAGCAGCGGGTTGGCCGCCTTGTCGGCAATGATGTTGACCGTGTAAGGGGCGAGAACGTCGGGTCGATCGGGGAAATAGGTGATGCGGCGGAAGCCTTCGGCCTCGCATTGGGTGCAGTAGATCCCGCCCGTGCGATAGAGGCCCATCAGCTGCGTGTTGGCCTCCGGATTGATGACGGTTGTGATCGTCAGTTCGAACGGCGTGCTTGCCGGAAGGCCGCGAACGGTCAGGTTCTCGGGCGTGGCTTCATATTGCTCGCCGGGCAGCTCTACCTGGTCGAGCAACAGCCCCGACAGCACCAGCTCGTCGCCGTCAAGCACCAGTGGGGCGCTCAAATCGACGCCTTCGCGGCGATGGAAGATCAGCCGCGCCTCCACCTTAGTTTCGGTGGGATGCAGATCGAAAGTAAGGTCCACGCGTTCCAGAACGAAGTCGGTAGGACGGTAATCTGCCAGATTTACGATCTGGCCGGTATCTGTTCGCATGGTCTATCCTGATCAGGCTATGCTTTTTGAGGCACAGTCCGAAGCCCTCCTCCGGACCGAAAGTCGGCGCATCATTACATCGAAATCTGAACCAAAGTTAAAGTCATATCACTACATGGAAATGTTCCGTTGTGACACAGCAAGTATTAGGGCGACGAGCTGTCGCTCTTGTCCGTTCAGGCTCCGTCCGCGGATGTATTCTGGATGCTCACGCAATCACCTACTACCTGATTTTACGGATATCCGGGCGGCATTCCTCGCATAGGGGATACATGATCATTGGGATGCCATCCTTAGAATGCATCAAGCCTGTTCCAGGAAACAGTTATTTAAAGTAAATTATTTGTTTAACCTCTTGCGGTATAAGCGCATCTACATAACTATAGCATGCTATTAGATGTCGGAATTATGATCGATTCCGGTGAATTCGTTCACAAAAATGAAACATCCTCCTTTTGTTGATACATTGAGAAGGGCACCCCAAGGAGGCCCGATTGAGTTTTTCTATCGAGCAGCTTGCTCGTCATCCTAAATTCGTGTCGTCACTGCGCTTTCTCGCAGAGGCGTTGCGAAATCGTTACGATCATGGCCCCCGAATTGCCCGTATGCTGGCCTCGCATCAACGTTGGTTGCTGACGCAGACGGCCTATGCGCTTCATCTTGAATATGATCCGGCGGTGCCGGGCTCCGGCCTGACCGTCGTCGGGCTTCGCGATCTGATCACGCAGCATCGTGTCGCCAGCCGCAATACAGTGCTCAGTTTTATCGACGAACTGCTCACCTATCGTTTTCTCACGCTGGCTCCAGGTCATGTCAAGCGGCCGCGACGCTACGTGCCGACCGAGGCCAGTCTAACGGGGATGTTCGGCTGGTGCCTGTCCAATCTGGCGACGCTCGATCTGCTGGATGACGGCAGCCGCGCCGCGGAGCTGGCTGCCTCTCCGGAATTGATGGATCTGGCGCAGCCGCGCATGGCGCGCTATTGCCTGGAAACCGACCTCTGGCGCGAGCCACCGGAATGCGTCGGTCTGTTTCTCTGGACTGAGGCGGGCGGTCTGGTCGTCGACTATATCATGTCGCAGCTGGATCTCAGCGGAGAGCCGGGTCCGCAGATCGACATCGGAAGGATCGATGCCCGCGCGCTTGCGGCACATTTCATGATATCGCGCACCCATCTGCAGCGTCTTCTCCGCAAGTCCGCCGATCGTGGAGACATAGGCTGGCATGACGAGACGAAGAAGACGCGGATGTGGATCTCGCGCGAGTTTCTGGATCAGTATTGCCAATGGCAGGCCGTGAAGCTTGCCGCGATCGACGAGGCTTTCGCCTGGGCGCGAGACGCAGCACGGCAATCCGATCAAAAGAAATGATCTTGTCGAGATGATGCCGGGTTCCGAGATCCGGCCTTTATGGGCTGATGTCTCGAGCCATCACGAAATCTGTCGTGCCGGGATGTGGACTTGGAATTCCCTATAGCGGGATGCTTGCGGCAGCAGCGCGAGCAGGGCTTGTGTTTCGGCACTCATCACCACGAAGGCTCCGCGAGCGTTCGAACTCCTCGGCTGCCCGCACGGCGGCGCCGATGTGTCCGACGGAATCGAAGAGAGTGATGAGCGAACGCAAACCCGAAGACATGATGTAATTCCTGAAAGATAGAAACGCTGAACAGAACGCGCGACTTCGCGCCCGCAGATTAGCAGGCGCGGAAATCCGCGAAAATGGCGGTCGGGCGGCCGATACGGGCCGAAACGCCAGTACCCCGGGCGGTCATCTGCTCATTGGCAGCGATGCCGAGGTTGCGATGTCCGTTTGTGGCGCGCACGGGCTCGAGGGCGCGACGCAGGGTATCAAACCCGCAGTGAATAGGGCGAAAACGTATAGTCATTGCCTTGGTTCCTTTCGAAATTCCTCCCAAGACATGCCATATATTGCAACGCAACATTGATTTTGCAATGCACAACATCGATGAACTGTCATGCCAAAATGCATGGCTCGTGTCATATTCTGTTAATGATGACGAAAATCAGCCTAATATTTCGGCGTCGATACGATTCTTGAAGGCGAGAAGATCGCTCCATGCGAGCCGCTTGTTGATGGGCGCGGTGAGCAGTTCCTGCGGATGCAGGCTGGCGATCGCCGGTATCGTTCGGCCGAGAATGTCGATTTCGCGCCATTGTCCGCGAAGTCCGTGGATCGTTTCGGCGCTTTCGAAGAAATGCCGTGCGGTGAAATTACCAAGCAGCAACAAGGCTTTCGGCTCGGCTAGCGCAATCTGCCGTTCTATGAACGGACGGCATATCTCGACTTCCGGCGCAGAGGGGGCCCGATTGCCGGGCGGCCGCCACGGAATGACGTTGGTCAGCAGGATTTCTTCTCGTCGCAGGCGGATAGCGGCCAGCATCTTGTCGAGCAGCTGTCCGGCGCGCCCGGCAAACGGCGCGCCCTCCCGATCGTCATCGGCACTCGGCATCGGGCCGATCACCATGACGCGGCCTTCCGGCGTGCCGCTGGCAAAGATCGTCGATCGGGCGCTGTTCTTGAGATTGCAGCTGTTGAACGCCTCGATCGCGGTCTTCAATTCACCGAGCGAGCGCGCGCTTTCCGCTGCGAATCGCGCTTGTTCAACCGCTTGTTCGTCGGGAATGGCCGGAGCGTTGCGTGGCGAAGCAGGCGGTGGAGCAGCGGCCGGTTTTGTGGCCTGACGGCGATCCGGCTGCGCTTTGCCCGCCTGTTGCTGTGCTTCAGGCCGCGCCTGCGCGGCCCTTGCGCCCTGCCGGGCAGCGCGCATGGCCTCGAATTCGGCGAAGCGATCCACCGGCTCCTCTTCCAGCAGCCAATCGACGCCGGCATCCGCATGGAAATGCAGAAGGGCGGCAAGTTCGGCCGGTGTGAGGTCGCTGGCGGAAATCATGGGGGAACTCTAAAGCAATTCCAGGAAAAGTGCATAGCGGTTTTCTGTTCGGAATTGCGTGAAACAAAAGATTGAGCCTTTTCACGATTCAAAGAAAAGCGAAAAGGCGTCAATCAAAGCAGCGCCGGAGCGAAAGGGCAGGGCGGCCTGCTATCTTACGCCGTCCACTGGGCGATGTCCTCGCGCTCGCCGATCAGGGCAAGCCCGTGAGCGATCGACAGCAATTCGCCGCCCGTCTCGATGCGCTCCTGGCCAAAGCGCTCGGTGAAGATGCGTCTCACGGCAGGAACAAAGGATGTGCCGCCGGTGAGGAACACTTTGTCGATGGCGTTGGGCGAGGTGTTCGTCGTCGTCAGGACATCGTCGAGAGCCCCTTCGATGCGGGCAAGATCTTCGGCGATCCAGCTCTCGAAATCGGCGCGTCGAACGCTCCGGTGGCCGGCCTTGCCGAGCGGCGGGAAATGGAATTCTGCCTCTTCCTCGGCCGAAAGCGCCATCTTCGTAGCAGATACCGCCTGATAGAGCGGATAGCCTTCATCATGCTCGACGAGATCGATGAAAGTTTCGAGCTTCTCGGGCTCGAGGCTGCTGCGCACCAGCGTCTTCAGATCGGCATATTCGCGCGAGGTCTTGAAGATCGAAAGCTGGTTCCAGCGTCCGAAATTGGCGTAATAGGAGCTGGGCATTTCCAGCAGCTTGTCGAAGCTCTTGAAGTAGCTGCCTTTGCCGATGGCCGGCGAGACGATGTTGTCGATCATCCGGAAATCGAAGTGATCGCCGGCGATGCCGACACCGGAATAGCCGATGGGGCTTGCCGTCAGCTTTCCGGCCAGGGTTTCGAAACGGATGAGCGAATAGTCCGTCGTACCGCCGCCGAAGTCCGCCACCAGTACGGTCGCGTCCTTCTTCAGATGCTGTGCGAAGTAGAAGGCGGCGGCCACGGGTTCGTAGACGTAGTGGATCTCGGGAAAGCCAAAGCGGGTGAGGGCGGCGTTATAGCGTTCCGTCGCGAGCGCCGGATCCGGATTGGCGCCGGCAAAATGTACGGGGCGGCCGGTCACGATCCGCGAAACATCGCTTGGCCAGCCTTCTCCGGCATAGGCGCGCAGACGGCGCACGAAAATCTCCATCAGATCCTCGAAACTATGGCGCTTGGCGTAGATCAGCGTGCCCTGGAAAAGTGCGCTTGCGGCAAAGGTTTTGATCGACTGGAGGAAACGGCAATCGCCCGGATTGTCGATGAACTGGCGGATGGCCGCATGACCGGCCTCGACCTTGAGCGCGGCCGCACCCAGTCCCGGATCCTTCATGAAGGAAAGCGCGGTGCGCATGCTGTCTGCCGTACCGGCGGCACTGTTGAAGGCGACTGATTGCGTCGCAGATCCGTCAGCCATTGCCAGAACCGTATTCGTGGTGCCGAAGTCGAAACCAAGCGCCCGAGCCATGCCCGCACTCCTTTCCGTTGAAATTTTATGGATTGGGGCAAAGCCCCTATGAGGCGCACGCCGCGCCCAGATCGCAAAGAGGGCGCGTCATGGCATGGCTTCGCCGCAAGTGCAAGACGCGGCGCCGGTTTTATTTCCTTACGTCGATGGAGGAGCGGGACACAGTCGGAAGGGCTTCGTTGCTTCGCTCCGCGCAAATGAAACGGGCGCCCTTCGGCGCCCGATCTTGTCATTCCGCGGCAATGGCCGACGGCGGTTCCTTGTGGTGCGGATCGTCGTCCTTGCGTCTGCCGAAGCGACCGAGGAAGTCATTCAGGCGGTTCATCTCAAGGAAGATCACCGGCGTGATGAACAGTGTCAGAAGCTGTGAGACCACGAGGCCGCCGACGACCGCGATACCGAGCGGCTGCCGAAGCTCGGAACTCGCACCGCCGCCGACTGCGATCGGCAGGGCGCCGAGCAGCGCGCAGAAGGTCGTCATCATGATTGGGCGGAAACGGCGGACGCATGCTTCATGGATTGCCTCCGCAGGCGATATTCCCGTTGTCGATCGTAGCGTTTCCAGCGCCACGTCGATCATCATGATCGCGTTCTTCTTCACGATGCCTATCAGCATCAACAGGCCGATCAACGCGATGATCGAAAGGTCGAAGCCGAAGACCTTCAGGGCAAGCAGCGCACCGAGAGCTGCGGCCGGCAGGCCCGACAGAATGGTCAGCGGATGGATGAAGCTCTCATAGAGAACACCGAGAACGACGTAGATCGTCAACACCGCTGCGAGGATCAGATAAGGCGTGCTGCCCTGCGATTGCTGGAAGATCTGCGCCGTGCCGCCGTAGGACGTGAAGATGTCCGCCGGCATGTTGATGTCCTTCTTGATCTGATCGATCCGCGCCGTGGCGTCGCCAAGCGCTTCGCCAGCCGGCAGGTTGAAGGAGACAGTGGTCGAAACGAGCTGTCCTGTCTGGTTGATGGTGACAGGGCCGGTCGTGCGCTGAACATGGGCGAAGTTGGACAGCGGAACCAGCGAGCCGTTTGACGAGGCTACGTGGATATCCTGCAGTCTCTGGTCGTCCCAGGGCTTGCTGGTGTCGAACTCGACCATCACGTCGTAGCTGTCGCCGGTGGTCTGGATCTGCGCGGCGTCATAGCCGCCGAAAGCTTCCTCCAGCGTCGTGCGCAACTGATTGTTGTTGATGCCGTATTGCGACGCCTTTTCGGTGTCGATGACGATGTTGGCTTGCAGTGCGTTGTTCTGCTCGTCCGACGCAACGTCGGTAAAGCTTGGGTCGCGACGCATGGCGTCGAGCATCTTGTTGGCCCAGAGATTGGTCTGGTCGGCACTCAGCGCCTGAATGACAAGCTGATACTGGCTGGCGGTCTGGCGGCCACCGAAGCGCAGGCTTTGCTGCGGCGTAATATAAGCCTTGAGGCCTGCTATGGTGCCGATGCTGGCGCGCAGTTCGCGCAGCGTCTGGTCCAGCGGAGGCCGCTGATCCTTCGGCTTCATTTGAACGAACATGGTGCCATTGTTCAGCGGCTGGCGGACACTGCCGCCAACGATTGACATCACGCCAGCAACGGCAGGGTTCTTCTGGACGAGCGCTGCGGCCTGGTTCTGCAGGTCACGCATTGCCGGATAGGAAATATCCTGACGCGCCTGGGTGGAGATCTGCAGGCGCCCGATATCTTCCGTCGGAAAGAAGCTCGCCGGCAGCACCATGAAGAGATAGACCGAGAGCGCTACAGAGCCGAGGAAGCAGAGCAGAACGGTGCCACGATTGCGCAGGCACCAGGCGACGCCCTTGTCGTAGCCGCGCTGGGTCAAGTCGAAACCGCGGTTGAACAGGCGCACCGGATAGGGCGGCTGGCCGTGGCCCGCCGACAGACGCGAGCTGAGCATCGGCGTGACGGTGAGAGAGACGATTGCCGATGACACGATGGCGATCGCAACCACCATGCCGAATTCGTTGAAGATACGACCGACGACACCACCCATCAGCAGGATCGGGATGAACACCGCGATCAGCGAGATGGACATGGAAATGATGGTGTAGCTGACCTCGGCCGATCCCTTGATCGCTGCCTGCAGCACCGGCATGCCTTCCTCGACATGCCGCAATATGTTTTCCAGCATGACGATCGCGTCGTCCACCACAAGGCCGACGGCGAGCGTCAATCCTAGCAGCGAGATGTTGTCGACGCTGTAGCCCAGCACATACATCATCCCGAAGGTCGAAATCAGCGATAGAGGCACGGCAAGACCGGGGATGATCGTTGCCGTCACATGGCCGGTGAAGAGATAGATGACGAGAACGACTAGGCTGATCGTCAGGAGCAGGGTGAATTTGACGTCCGAGATTGCATCCCGGATCGGCTGCGCCGAATCGTTCATGACATGCGTCTGCACCGAGGCCGGAATTTCCGCATGCAGCTGCGGCAGCTTCGCGTTGATCGCATCGACCACGTCGACGGTGTTGGCATCCGGCTGGCGCTGGATGGCAAGAATGATGGCCTGCTTGCCGTCGTACCAGGAGCCGGCATTGGTGTTCTGCACGCTATCCTGAACGTCGGCGACGTCGCTGAGGTGGATCGGCGCGCCGTTGGGGCTGGCAATGACCAGCGACTTGAACTGCGCGGCATTGGTGTTCTGGGTATTGGCATTGAGCGTCATGCTCTGCTTGCTGTTCTGCAGCGTGCCGACCGGAACCTGGCTGTTGGCATTGACGATTGCGGCGTTGACGGTGTCGATGCCGATACCGCGAGCTTGCAGCTTGTTCGGATCGACTTCGACGCGCACGGCGTAGGTCTGTGCGCCGTAAACGGTAACTTCCGCGACGCCCGGAAGGGTCGACAGCGACGGTGAAATGATGTCTTCGGCGATTTCGTCCAGCTTGCTGCGCGGCATCGTATCGCTCTGTACGGCAAGCAGCATGATCGGAGCGTCGGCCGGGTTGGTCTTCTTGTAGCCCGGCGGCGTCGTCAGGTTGTTGGGCAATTGCCGAGTCGCATTCGAGATCGCGGCCTGAACGTCGGCGGCTGCGGCGTCGATGCTTCGGTTGAGATCGAACTGCAGCACGATGCTCGTATTACCGAGCGAGTTCGTCGCCGAGATTTCACTGATGCCGGGGATGGTTTCGAACTGCTTGATCAGCGGCGTGGAAACCGAGGTCGCCATCGTCTGCGGCGAAGCACCCGTCAGCTGGGCCGAAACGTTGATGGTCGGAAAGTCCACCTGGGGCAGGGCGGCGACGGGCAGGAGCTGATAACCAGCCAGACCAGCCATGACTACACCCAGCGCCAGAAGCGTCGTCGCCACCGGTCGTTGGATACAGAATTGTGGGATCATTGCTGTGCTCCAACCGAAATCGTTTCGCTCTTCTGGCTCGACTGATCGTTGGCTGCAGCCACGTTCTCAGACTTTTCGTCGTTGAACTGTTCGACGACGGTCTGGCCGTCGATCAACTGCACCTGTCCTTCGACGACGACATGATCTCCTTCCGTCAGGCCCTTGGCAACAGCCGTAAAGCCGCCGTTCTGCCGCTCGACGGTGACCGGCGTCAGATGGACCTTGTTGTCCTTGACCACATAGGCATAGAAGCCGTCCGGGCCGGGGCTGATCGCAACAGTCGGAGCGACGAGTACAGGCTGGTTGTCGGTCAGATGAACGACGACGTTGACCGATCGGCCGGGCCAGATCGCACCGTTGGCATTATCGAATTTCGCCTTGACCAGGATGGTGCCTGAAGCGGGGTCGACGGTATTGTTGAAGAAGCTGACCGCGCCCTGGCGGGCCTTACCCTTGCTAGAGTTGGGAACGGTACTGACCGGCACGGTGCCGGCTTTCAGCGCTTCCTCCAATTCCCGCAGCTGGTTTTCCTGCATATGGAATTGAACGTAGATCGGGTTATATTGCGTGATGGTCACGATCGCCGTGCCGGGCGTAACGTAGGCGCCGGGGCTTGGGACGACATTCCCGAGACGTCCGTCATAGGGCGCGCGGATTTGCGTGTTCTCCAGCAGGACCTGGTCGGATGCGAGCTGAGCCTTGTCGGCATTGACGTCGGCGGCCGCGGTGTCGCGTGCGGCAACCGCCTGATCGACAGTCTGCTGCGTGCCGGCATTGTTGAGCAGGCTCTTGGCGCGGGTCAGAGCAGATTCGGCAGCAGCAAGCGTCGCCTGATCCTTAACGATGGTCGCCTGATCCTTGTCGACGGCGGCCTGCGCCGTGCGTGCGTCCAGCTTCGCGATCAGATCGCCGGCCTTCACCATTGCGCCGTCCTGCGCCTCGATTGAAGTAATGATGCCGGATTCCTGTGCGGCGATGGTCGTCGCATTTTGCGCTACGGCAGAGCCGGTGGCGGTGATGTCGTTCGGCAGCGATCTCTTCACCACTGCGGCAGTTTTGACGACCGAGGATACGGCCTGATGCTTTTTGCCGCCAGCCGCTACGGCTTTACTGGCATCCTTGGTTTCTGCGGAGGCCTGATCGACAAATGCGGAAAGAAAAGGAATACGGTCGCGATAGCCCCAGGCTGCAAGGGCTGCAACGACAAGAAGGCCGAGGGGAAGCCAGAATTTTTTCATATTTAAAGAACCGGTCGAAGCGAGTTGCAAAAAGCGCGATGACTCGAGGTGTATCTATTGCGTCGCACAACAAAGACGGGCTTCGCCGCAATTCATCACATCGCCGTTACCGCTAACGTTCGGTAATTCTGTCCCTATAACGTGAATTCATGAACGCTCATCCCCAGCAATCTATCACAGTTCGGCGGGACGAAAAATTAAAGCTTGGAAAGCTTTGGAATTGCTACCGCTTGTGCGGCGCAACAAATGATCAAATGACTATTTTTTGATTGCCGTCATGTAATGATTGGACAGCTGCTTGGTCGTTTCCGGCATTTATAGTGAGAAGCAGGCCCCTAACGCTCATGGTAGCCTTTGCCTATGCTCACGCAATTGTGTTGACAGGCCCCGTTTACAAAAGGGCCTGCTCTTTTCGAAGGGCGAGACGATTTAAAGCGAACGCGCGGCACCGCCATCGCAACGGACCATCGTTCCGGTCACATAGCTTGCCGGCTCGCTGCAGAGAAAGGCAGCCGTTGCCGCAAACTCCTCGACACGACCGTAACGGCCAGCCGGAATGCGCTGCTGGCGTTCAGCGCTGACATCCTCCAGGCTCTTGCCGCCACGCCGGGCAGCGGCCGTGTCCAGTTCGGCCAAGCGATCGGTCGCAATGCTGCCGGGCAGAAGCATGTTGGCGGTGATCCCGTGCGACGCCACTTCGCTGGCCAGGGTCTTGCTCCAGCCGACGAGTGCGGGACGCAGCGTATTCGAGAGTGCCAGATTGGGGATCGGCTCTACGACCCCGGATGAGGCGACGGTGAGAATGCGGCCCCAGCCTTGCGCCTTCATGGCCGGCAGCAGGGTATTGGTGAGCGTGATGATCCGCGACACCATGGTGATGAAATAGGTCTCCAGCCGGTCGGCGGTCATTTCTTCGGTCGTCCCTGGTGTCGGGCCGCCGCTGTTGTTGACGAGAATATCGATGCCTCCGAGCTTCTCGGCTACAGCCTTGCTGACGATGTCGACGAAATTTTCGTCGCTGAGGTCGGCCCATACCCAATCTGCCCGACCCTTGCCCTCGGCATTGATGGCTTGGCAATTGCTTTGGAGCCGTTCGCCGCTGCGGCCGCAGAGCAGGACGTTTACTCCCTCCCGCGCCAGCGCGACGGCGATACCGTGGCCGAGGCCCTTGGAGGAGGCGAGCACCAGCGCGCGTTTTCCCTCGATACGAAGATCCATGTCGATCACCTCTAATGCTATCCGGATTTTCCCAAGCCCTACTTATAGAGCGCCATTGGCCGCCTTTGAAAGCCGTCGGCGAGAAGAAGGTTGCAAACGCGATCCAATTATTGACGTTAACGTAAGCGTAATTTAACTTGATCGTCGGGTTGGACGAATTGGAGGATCGCCTGTCGCTTCCCGGCTCGACAATCCCTTTCCATTTTGACAAGAGATAATCAAAGCGGGGAAGATGCCCAACGGGGATGAGGCTGCGATCCGATATCATGGGATGCCGGCCAAGCGGAGAGAGTGAATGACTGACGCGAGCGAGCTGCCGGAACGCGAGAGCATGGAATTCGACGTTGTGATTGTCGGGGCAGGGCCTGCGGGCCTGTCGGCGGCGATCCGGCTGAAGCAGATCAATCCGGATCTGACAGTTGTCGTGCTCGAAAAGGGCGCAGAGGTCGGTGCGCATATTCTCTCCGGCGCAGTCGTCGATCCGATCGGCATCGATCGCCTGCTGCCCGGCTGGCGCGAAGAGGAGGGGCATCCGTTCAAGACCGAAGTCAAGGCGGATCACTTCCTGCTTCTCGGTCCTGCCGGCTCCGTCCGGCTGCCGAATGTCCTCATGCCGCCGCTGATGAACAATCACGGCAATTATATCGTCTCGCTCGGCAATGTCTGTCGTTGGCTGGCCGAGAAGGCCGAAGCGCTCGGCGTCGAGATCTATCCCGGCTTTGCCGCAAGCGAAGTGCTCTATGACGACCGGGGTGTCGTCATCGGGGTTGCCACCGGCGACATGGGGATCGAGAAGAACGGCGAGCCCGGCCCGAACTACACGCGCGGCATGGCGCTGATGGGCAAATATGTGCTGATCGGCGAAGGCGTGCGCGGCTCGCTCGCCAAACAGCTCATCGCCAAGTTCGATCTGTCGAGAGACCGCGAGCCGCAGAAATTCGGCATCGGCATCAAGGAACTCTGGGAGGTCAAGCGCGAAAACCACAAGCCGGGCCTCGTGCAGCACTCCTTCGGCTGGCCGCTCGGCATGAAGACGGGTGGCGGTTCGTTCCTCTATCATCTCGAGGACAATCTGGTCGCGGTCGGCTTCGTCGTGCACCTGAACTACAAGAACCCCTACCTCTTCCCCTTCGAGGAGTTCCAGCGCTTCAAGACGCACCCGGCCATCCGCGGCACCTTCGAGGGCGGCAAGCGCATTTCCTACGGCGCCCGCGCCATCACCGAGGGCGGTTATCAGTCGGTGCCGAAGCTCACCTTCCCGGGCGGCGCGCTCATCGGCTGCTCGGCCGGCCTTGTCAATGTCCCCCGTATCAAGGGCAGCCATAATGCGGTGCTGTCGGGCATGCTGGCGGCCGACAAGATCGCAGACGCGATCGCCGCCGGTCGCGCCAATGACGAAGTGATCGAGATCGAGAACGAGTGGCGCCAGACGGATATCGGCAAGGACCTGAAGCGGGTCCGGAACGTCAAGCCGCTCTGGTCGAAGTTCGGCACGGCGGTCGGCGTGGCACTCGGCGGGCTCGACATGTGGACGAACCAGCTGTTTGGCTTCTCCTTCTTCGGCACGCTGAAGCACGGCAAGACGGATGCGGCCTCGCTGGAGCCTGCGGCCATGCATCAGAAAATCGATTATCCGAGGCCGGATGGTGTCCTGACCTTCGATCGCCTCTCCTCGGTGTTCCTGTCGAACACCAATCATGAGGAAGATCAGCCGGTACACCTCAAGGTCGGAGACATGGCGCTGCAGGTATCGTCCGAACACGATATCTTCGCCGGCCCGTCGACGCGCTACTGTCCGGCAGGGGTCTATGAGTGGGTGGAGAAGGACGGCAAGGAAACCTTCGTCATCAACGCCCAGAACTGCGTCCACTGCAAGACCTGCGACATCAAGGACCCCAACCAGAATATCAACTGGGTACCGCCGCAGGGCGGCGAGGGGCCGGTCTATCCGAATATGTGAGATGGAATGAGTGACGTAGGGCCAAACGCTGAAACAATGCGTCTGGCCCTACGGAACCACTATCTGTACAAAGAATGCGATTAATGCCGGGCAGGCTTGCGAGCGAGTAGGCCAGTGGACAGAGCGACACCGATGCCGGTGACGATTGCCGCTGCGATCCCGGCCACGCCGATTTCCTCGCCAAGCAGCAACCCGCCGCCGATCGTGGCAAGAATGGGCGTAATCGCGGTGAAGGCTGCGGCCTGTGTGCCGCCGAGCGCCTGCACGGCAAGGCCATAGGCAAGCGTGGCGGCAAGGCCGGACAGCAGCCCCTGGCTGACGACCTGCAGGCCGATTTCCGGCAGCGGCAGCGAGGTCAGCGAGCTACCGAAGATGGCAGCCAGGCCGACATGGGTCAGGAACGACCAGACGGCGATGAGCGCGCTCGATTGCACGGCCGTTAGACCCGAGCGACGGAAGGCGTGCGTATAAGCAGCCCAAAGCAGCGCCGCGAGCGGCAGCAGCGTAAAGCCTTCCCAGGAGATCTGCACGCCGTAAAGGCTGCGTGCCAGAAGGACGACGACGCCGGCGACAATGCCGCCAAGGCCGAGCCAGCGGGTTATATCAAGCCGTTCGCGAAACAGCAGGATGCCGATGACAGCAGCGGCGAGGGGCATGGAGCCGCCGAGCAGAATTCCGGCTGAAGAGGCAGGGGTAAATTGAATGGCAAAGGTGGTTAGCTGAAAGAAGAGCGCGCCGGAGCCGCAGACCATCAGGGCCAGCAGTTTCAGCGATACGCCTTTCGGCAGCAGGCCGGTGCGCCACCAGACGGGAGCCAAAATCAGCGCTGGCACTCCGTAGCGGATCAAGCCGAGGTCGATCGTGCTCATCTGCGTCTCGGCGGTATGACGGGTCGCGAGGATCCAGTTTGCCCAGATCAATACGGTGACGATAGCGCCCGCATACCCCATCGCGGTAGATGTTGGCTTGTGTGTGGAGAGCGACAAAGCGGTCATCGACATATCCTTCCCATCCGTTCGGTTCATCTTGTGAACGAGGAAAAGATAGCGCCGAAGGTCGAGGCATGTCCTTGCTAGTTATGGCGTGAAAATCGTGCTATCAGCATTAATCCACTAATCTGAGAGGCCAAACTTCTCTATTATGCCAAAACTGGACAAATTCGATATTGCCATCCTCAACTGCCTGCAGGAGGATGCGCGCGCGACCAATGTCGAGATTGCCGAACGGGTGAATCTCTCGCCATCGCCCTGCCTCAGGCGCATTCGCAATCTGGAAAAATCGGGACTTTTGCGCGGCTATCGTGCCGATATCGATCGTAAGGAAGCCGGTCTCGGCCTCACCGTTTTCGTCGAACTCAAGGTCGGTCATCATTCGAAGGAAAATTCCGAAGCGCAGCAGGCCGCGCTGCTCGCCATTCCCGAGATCGTTGCGTGCCACTTGATTTCGGGAACGGCCGATTTTCTGGCGGAAGTCGTCGTGGCGGACCTTGCCGCTTATGAAAAGGTGATGTCGGAAAAGCTGCTGGCTCTCCCCGGGGTGGTCGATCTGCGCTCGAACTTCGCGATACGAACGATCAAGGCCAATGGCGCGCTGAAGCTGCCGACGCCGGAATAAAAAAGAAAAAGGGCCGTTGCCGGCCCTTTTGGGATGAAAATCTCGATGCCGTCAAAGCATCGTTCCGCTAAGGATCAGCAATGCCACCGAGAAGTAGATCACAAGACCTGTGACATCGACGAGCGTCGCGACGAAGGGAGCCGATGCGCTGGCCGGATCGAGCCGCAGCTTCTGCAGAACGAATGGCAGCATCGAGCCGGCAAGCGAACCGAAGGTGACGATGCCGATCAAGGCTGCAAAGACGGTCAGGGCGACCAGCTGCCAGTGCGGGCCGTAGTCGAACAGGCCGATGGTTTGCCAGAGCACGATGCGGGTGAAGCCGACGAGGCCGAGGATGGCACCGAGCACGATGCCTGTGGGAAGTTCGCGAAGCGCGACACGCCACCAGTCCGAGAGCTTGAGTTCGCCGAGCGCCAGCGCGCGGATGATCAGCGACGTTGCCTGCGAGCCGGAATTGCCGCCGGAGCTCATGATCAGCGGGATGAAGAGCGTCAGCACGACGGCCTTTTCCAGCTCGCCCTCGAAGTGCTGCATGGCGCTTGCCGTCAGCATTTCGCCAAGGAAGAGGGCTGCGAGCCAGCCGGCACGCTTACGGATCATGCCGCCGAAGCTGATCTTCATATAGGGCTGGCCGAGGGCTTCCATGCCGCCGAATTTCTGGGCGTCTTCGGTCGTATCGGCGATCATCGTGTCGATGACGTCGTCGACGGTGACGATCCCCAGCATGTGCCCCTTGTCGTCGACGACAGGCAGCGCCAGCAGATCGTGGCGGCGGATCAGGCGGGCGACATCCTCCTGCTTCATCAGCGGCGGTGCCGTGACCGGCGTGCCCTTCTGCGCGACGGTGAGAATACAGGCATCCGGCTCGCCGGTGATAAGGCGGCGCAGCGTCACGACATGCAGCAGCACATGCGTTTCGTCGTCCAGCACGTAGATGGCGTAGACGGTTTCGCGGGAGCGCTCGACCTGGCGAATATGATCGAGCGTCTGGGCGACGGTCCAGCTGGCGAGAACGCTGACGAACTCCGTCGTCATGATGCCGCCGGCTGTGCGCGGCGGATAGCCCATCAGACCCTGGATAGCCTGGCGGGCATGCTCGTCGAAGGTGGCGAAGAGCCGGCCCCGGGTGTCGACATCCATTTCGAGCAGCACGTCGGCAACGCGGTCGTTGGACATGCCGTGCAGCAGCCGTGAGGCATCTGCATTGCCCATGACTTCGAGGATAGCGTGTGCGTTGCGCAGTTCCGGCCGGTCGAGAATGCGCACGGCGCGTTCTTCCGGCATTTTGGCGAGGATGCGTGCGGCTTCGGCCACATCGAGCACATTCAGTGACTCGACGCGTTCGGCGATGGTGGCGCCGCGGTTGTTATTGATGAATGCACGAGCGGCATTGCCAGCCCGCGCGGGAAAGCTGTTGATGTTCATTATAGCTCGCCTTTCCAGTCGATCCGCCGTCGTAGCGGATCGTGGCGAGCCGACAGGAGTCGGTTAGTGCACGAATGCTACTGACGGCAAAGGCAATCGACTACTACTGTCGCTAGGCATCTAAAGATGGCTCCGGTTAATCGGCATGGAAAAGCGCTGCTCTCCATCTGGGGCAGAAGTCGCGCCGAAGGCATAAAAAGTCAAGAGGTGGAAACGGTTTAAGGCCTCATGTCGAAAGAAAAATTTGCCTGGGTGCTTGAAATTTTGTGCGGCGCAACAGGTAGCATTGCGGATGGGTCAAAACAGCGTGGCCGGACGACGAGCGCCCGGCCTGGCTTGCCCCGGATTTTGGCCGCTCAGAAGGCCGCCAGAACGATCTTGCCCTTCATCTTGCCGGTCTCGACGAGGGCATGCGCCTTCTTCAGATTGGCGGCGTTGATCGTCCCCGCAGTTTCCGTCAGCGTCGAGCGGATCTTGCCGGCGTCGACCAGCGCGGCGACCTTTGTCAGCAGCTTGTGCTGCTCGATCATATCGGCGGTGTTGAAGAGGGGACGCGTAAACATCAGCTCCCAGTGGATAGACACCGCCTTGCGCTTGAAGGGCACGATGTCGAGCGTCTTCGGGTCATCGATCAAAGCGAACCGGCCCTGCGGTGCGATGATGTCGACGATCGATGCGATGTGGTCGGAGGTATTCGTCGTGGAGAAGATGAAAGCCGGCGCGCCGATGCCAAGGGCTTCCATTTGCGGCGCAAGCGGCTTCGAATGGTCGATGACGTGATGAGCGCCGAGTTCCTTCACCCAGGCCTGTGTTTCCGGCCGGGACGCCGTGGCAATGATGGTGAGATCGGTGAGCGCGCGTGCGATCTGGATGGCAATCGATCCGACGCCCCCCGCACCGCCGATAATGAGGATGGCACTGGCGACACCGGGAACCGGGTCCTGCACCTTCAGGCGGTCGAACAGCGCTTCATAGGCGGTGATCGCGGTTAGCGGCAAAGCGGCAGCGGCCGGAAAATCCAGGCTCTTCGGCTTGGCGCCGACGATACGCTCATCAACGAGATGGAATTCGGCATTGGAGCCACCCCGATTGATTGCACCTGCGTAGAAGACCTCGTCTCCCGGCTTGAACATTGTGACTTCAGGTCCGACTGCCTTGACGATACCTGCCGCATCCCAGCCCAGGATCTTGTACTCACCTTCACCGGGAGCGACGTTGGCGCGGACTTTGACATCGACAGGGTTGACGGAAACGGCCTTCACTTCGACGAGCAGATCATGCCCCTTTGCCTCGGGCGTCGGCAGTTCGACGTCGATCAGGGATGTGTCTGCAGAAATGGGCTGCGGTTGCTTGTAGGCGACTGCGCGCATGGGAGAAGCTCCTCGGTTTGTTGCACAGTGGCTAGATGCGCATTATCCTCAGATGGCGCAAGAATGCACAATTTCTGTACGTAGGTACAAAAAGGATACTGTCGATGTCGGTTCCCCGCTCCAAACTTGTCAGGAATTTTCCGGGCTGTCCGGTCGAGGCGACGCTCAGCCTGCTCGACGGCAAATGGAAGGGCGTAATCCTGTTTCACCTGATGGAGGGAACGCTGCGCTTCAACGAGATCCGTCGCAAGCTGCCGTCGGTGACGCAGCGTATGCTGACCAAGCAATTGCGGGAGCTGGAAGAATCCGGGCTGGTTTCACGCACCGTCTTTCCGGTGGTGCCGCCGCGTGTCGATTATGCGCTGACGCCGCTGGGCGCCAGCCTTGGGCCGATCATCAAGGCCATGGCCATATGGGGCGAAGAGAATGTGTTCTGCCACGACGGCCGCCAGCAGCTGGCTTCATGCGTGACCGGTACGGCGCTCCAGAGCAACTGACAGCGCGAAGACGGCAAGACCGCCGACGGAGAGGACCGCACCGACATAGCCGGTCGCTGCCGCGGTGAAGCCCCAGAAGATCACGAGACCGCCAAGCCAGGCGCCGAGCGCGTTGGCGATGTTGAAGGCGGAGTGATTGGAGGCCGCAGCCAGCGTCTGCGCATCGGCTGCCACGTCCATCAGGCGGGTCTGCACTGCGGGGCAGGCGGCAAAACCGCAGCCGATCAGGAAGACGCAGATGCACAGCATGACGGGGTTGGCGGCGGTGAGTGCAAACAACGTCATGATGACGACATTGAAGATCATCATGCCGCCGATCGTTCCCTTGATCGAGATGTCGCCGAGGCGCGAGCCGACGATGTTACCGACATTCATGCCGATGCCGAATAGCGCAAGCACGACCGGCACCATGGCGGTGCCAAGGCCGGCGACCTCAGTCGTCGTCGTGGCGACGTAGCTGAAGATCGAAAACATGCCGCCGAAGCCGATGGCTGCGACACCCAGCGTCAGCCAGACCTGAATGCGCTTGAGTGCGCCCAGTTCGCGGGTGATGCTGGCGCCTTCCTCGACCTTGTCCTTCGGCAGGAAGAGGGCGATGAGAAGCATGGTGACGAGGCCGACGCCACCGACCATCATGAACGCTGCGCGCCATTCAAGGAGCTGGCCGAGATAGGTGGCAATCGGTGTGCCGATCAGCGTGGCGATCGTCAGGCCGAGCATGACCTGACCGACGGCTCGCACGCGGCGATGAACCGGCACCATGGAGGCGGCAACGAGCGCTGCGACGCCGAAATAGGCGCCATGCGGCAGGCCGGTGATGAAGCGCAGCACCGTGAAGCTTGCGAAGGTCGGCGCAAACGCGCTGGAAATATTGCCGGCGGCAAAGAGCGCCATCATCAGCAGGAGCAGCGTGCGGCGTGCCATCTTGGCGGCGAGCACGGCAATGATCGGCGCGCCGACGACGACGCCAAGTGCATAGGCGCTGATGACGTGGCCTGCTTGCGGCGTCGTCACGCCGAACGTATCGGCGACCTCGGGCAGGAGCCCCATGATGACGAATTCGCCTGTGCCGATGCCGAAGCTGCCGACCGCAAGAGCCAGCGTCACTAGCGCAATGGCGGTACGCGACGGCGCTTCCAGGACGGCTTGGGTATCGAGGGCGTCGACGGCAATATCGCTCACGAAAACTCCTTGGGCGGCAATCGGGTCGAAACACCGCGAATCATGCGGCGGACCCTGTATCCGGGCATTCGGCGCATCATGGGGACATAAATGGACTGAGACGGCATGGACATGCCTCAAACTGCACTATCAATGATCGTACCATTTCTGTCCTGTGCATTTTTTGCAGCGCAGTATGTCGACTGGCGCATAAGTGCGCGCCGGTGTTGCTTCCGGAGCAGGCAACGCAATGCTTGAAATCGCTTTATCCGAAACCATCTCTGTGGAAGCGCACGGGGCACAAGCCCCTTTCGAGATACAATTTGAGAGAAGACCAAGAGCCCCGATGAAGCTGATCGGCTTTTTCAATCGCGATGGCGGCACGTTCCGCACGACCGACATGGCTGCCTATGAAAAGAGGGCGGAGCAGGTGTTCCGTGACGCCGGTCACGATTTCGAGGCTGTCATCGTCGAGGGACGCAACATCGTATCGGCGATGGAGCGCGCGGCTCGACGCGACGATATTGACGGTATCGTCGCCGGCGGTGGCGACGGCACGATTTCTGCAGCTGCGGCCATAGCCTGGAAGAATGGCGTCGCCCTTGGCGTCGTCCCGGCCGGCACGATGAACCTCTTTGCCCGTTCGCTGAGATTGCCGCTCGATATCTGGCAGACGCTGAGCGTGCTGGCGACCGGCGAGGTCGACAATGTCGATATAGGCAGCGCCAATGGTCGCGCTTTTGTGCATCAGTTTTCGGCTGGTTTGCATGCGCGCCTGGTGCGCTACCGCAACAGCTACACATATCGGTCGCGCATCGGGAAGATGTCGGCCAGCACCCGGGCTGCCTTCGGCGTCATCGCCAATCCTCCCGAATTCGACGTCGATTTCGAGGCTGGCGATATCAGCGAACGCCGGCACGTCTCGGCGATCTCCGTCTCCAACAATCCCTTTGGCACCAACGCGCTGCTTTATGCCGATAGTCTGCGCAGCGGCGAACTGGGCTTCTACATGGCAAAGCCCTTGCGGCCGCTCGGCGTCGCCCGACTTGCCATCGATATGCTGCGCGGCCGGGTGCGCGACAACACGGATGTCATGGTCATGCATACGCCGGAGGTGCACCTACATTTCCCGAAGCTACGCCAGCTCGCGAATTGCGTGGTGGATGGCGAGCTTTTGCCGCTCGAGCGTGACGTGACGCTCAAAGTGCATCCCGGCGAACTGAAAGTGATGGTGCGGCAAGGCACCGCCGCCCGTGTCGAGCGCGAGGGGGCGGTCGATAGCCTCGCCGTCTGAGGCGATCAGAGGCGGGGCAGGTAGGTGCGATAATCGAAATCGGAAACCGTGCGCAGGTGGCGGATCGCTTCCTTGTGCTTCGTATCGCCGTAGAGCTTCTGATATCGCTCGCCGAAGACATCGGCGATGAACGACGAGGCGCGGAAGCGCTCGACGGCGGTGAGGAAATCATGGGTCAGCTTGGGCGCGTCGGCCGGCACGTAGGCGGGCGTTGATTCTTCGCCGGGATCGAGGTCGTTTTCCAGCCCAAGCAACATGCCGCCGAGAATTGCCGCCAGCATCAGATAGGGATTGGCGTCTGCGCCGGCGACGCGGTGTTCGATGCGGGCGGCCGGTCCGTCTTTCTCGGGAATCCGCACGGCCGTACCGCGGTGGCCGAAGCCCCAGGTGAGATCGACAGGGGCGAAAGATCCCGGCTGGAAACGGCGATAGGAATTGGCGTAAGGCGCAAAGACCAGCTGCGCATCCTGCAGCGTCTGCAGCAGCCCGGCGCAGATCGACTTCAGCTTCTTCGGCTCGCCGCCGGCCGCATCGAGGATATTGCGACCCTGAGCGTCGATGATGCTCGCATGCACATGCAGCCCGGAGCCGGCCTCATTGGTATAGGGCTTGGCCATGCAGGTCGATTTCAGGCCATGCTTGCGTGCTGCCTGCTCGGCCACACGCTTCAGCATGATGCAGTCGTCGGCGGCCGCCAGTGCATCCGGGCGATGCAGCAGATTGATCTCGAACTGCCCGGCTCCGAATTCGGCAGTCGTCGCGTCTGCCGGCAACCTTTGCGCTCTCGCATAGCCGCGCAGCGTCTCAAGATAGTCGCCGAGCAGGTCGACGGCGTCCATATCGTAACCCTGAAAGCCGTTCGGCTCGCCCCGATAGGTCAGGGCCGCCGGTGGCGAGGGAACGCCTCTTTCGCGCCAGTCTCCGGCGAGCAGATAGAATTCCAGCTCGGTCGCAACGACGGGCGTCAGGCCAAGCGAATTGTAGCGATCGAGAACGGCTGCGAGGATGGCGCGCGGGTCCTGAAAGCTCGGGCTGCCGTCGAGTTCATGCACGGTGGCCAGCACCTGCTTCGATCCAGTCGGAGCCCAGGGCATGTCGGTCAGCGTGCGCTTGTCGGCAATGCACGTCCCGTCCGGATCGCCGATCGTCAGCGACAGGCCGGTAATATCGTCATTGTCGTCGCCCCAGATATCGAGCGATTGTGTCGAGGTCGGCAGTCGCACGGCGCCCGACCACACTTTCTTCTCGGCCGAGATCGGGATTTGCTTGCCGCGCAGCCGGCCGTTCATGTCCGATATCAGCACTTCGATGCGCGCGTTACCTTCGGTTGCGATGTCGGCAGCCATGCTCTTGTAAATCCCCAATGCTCACGGCATGGTCGTAACTGATCATAGCCAGCCTTTCAATCCGACAGGAATCTTGCAGATGTCCGATACGTCAAGCCGTTCCAATCTCGCCGCCGTCGATGCTGCTCACCACCTTCATCCCTTCACGGACATGAAGAAGCTGAATGCCGATGGCACGCGGATCATCCAGCGCGGCGAGGGCGCCCATATCTTCGACAGCAACGGCAAGAAATATCTGGACGGTTTTGCCGGTCTCTGGTGCGTGAATATCGGTTACGGTCGCACCGAGATCGCCGAAGCCGCCATGCGGCAGATGAACGAGCTGCCTTACTACAATACGTTTTTCGGCACGACGACGACACCGACGACATTGCTGTCCGAGAAGGTCTGCGCCCATGCCGGGCCGCATTTCAACCATGTCTTCTTCACCAATTCCGGCTCGGAAGCCAGCGACACCTGGTTCCGCATGGCGCGCGTCTATTGGGCTGCCGTCGGCAAGCCGACGAAGAAGACCGTCATCGCCCGCAGGAACGGCTATCACGGCTCCACCGTTGCCGGCGCCAGCATGGGCGGCATGAAATACATGCACGAACAGGGCGATCTGCCGATACAGGGTGTCGTCCACATCGGCCAGCCCTACTGGTACGCCGAAGGCGGCGATCTTTCGCCGGAAGAGTTCGGCCTGAAGGTTGCCCGCGAGCTGGAAGAGAAGATCGACGAACTGGGTGAGGACAATGTCGCCGCCTTCGTCGCCGAGCCCGTTCAAGGGGCCGGCGGCGTGATCATCCCGCCATCAACCTATTGGCCCGAGATCGCACGCATCTGCAAGGCGCGGAATATCCTGCTCGTTTCGGACGAAGTCATCTGCGGCTTCGGACGTCTGGGCTCATGGTTCGGCTTTCAGCATTTCGGCGTCGAGCCCGATCTTGCACCAATTGCCAAGGGACTTTCCTCTGGATACCTGCCGATCGGCGGCGTGCTCGTCAGCGATCGCATCGCCGGTGTTTTCATCAACGAGGTCGGTGAGTTCAATCACGGCTTCACCTATTCGGGCCATCCCGTCTGCGCGGCTGCCGCTATCGAGAATCTGAGGATCATCGAGGAGGAAAGGCTGGTGGAGCGCGTCCGCGACGATATCGGTCCTTATTTCGCCAAGGCGTGGGGCAGTCTGGCGGATCACGATATGGTCGGCGAAGCCGTCAGCATCGGGCTGATGGGCGCACTGCAGCTTGCGGCGGATAAATCCACGCGCCGCCGGTTCGAAAAGCCGGATGCGGTAGGCGCGGCCGTGCGCAACCATGCCTTGGCAAACGGTCTCGTGCTGCGGGCGACCGGCGACCGAATGCTGGCCTCGCCGCCGTTCATCATCAGTCATGAGGAAGTGGATACGATGGTGCGCATTGCCCGGCAGGCGCTCGATGCCGTCTGGGCCGACATGCGCTCGTAGGCGGCGCTTCGCTTCAACCACGGCCGTGCGCCATGGAACAGCGCACGGAGGGCATGATCATGAAGTCAGCAGGCCAGCTTCGATCGGAAACTTAAACGTCCTGGTGCTCGCGGTCGAAGATCTTGCGCACGATGTAGTTCGGCGAGAGATCGTCGCGATAATAGATACGGGCGATCATTTCGGCGAGAATGCCCGTCGTGATCATCTGAACAGAGGACAAGAGCAGCACGACACCGACCATCAGCAGCGGACGGCTGCCGATATCGTCACCGAAGATGAACTTGTCGATGAACAGCCAGAACAGGATAATCGCTGCAAGCGCGCCGAGGCCGAGGCCGAGCGAGCCGAAGAAATGCCCCGGCCGCGCCTTGTAGCGCATGAAGAACATCACCGAGAGCAGATCGAGGATCACGCGGAAGGTACGCGAAATCCCGTATTTCGATGTGCCGTGCTGGCGGGCATGGTGGGTGACGGGCACTTCGCCGATGCGCGAGCTCGGCACGACGCCGGCGACCCAGGCCGGAATGAACCGGTGCATCTCGCCCATTAGCTTGACCTGCTTGATGATCGAGGCGCGATAGATCTTCAGGCTGCAGCCATAGTCGTGCAGCTTGACGCCGGTGATGCGGCCGATCAGGTAATTGGCGCACCAGGAGGGAATCTTGCGCAGGAGCAGGCCGTCCTGGCGGTTCTTCCGCCAGCCGACGAGCAGGTCCAGCTGCCGCCGCTCCAGTTCGTCGACCATCGAAGGAATATCCTTCGGGTCGTTCTGCAAGTCGCCGTCCATGGTGGCGATGAGACGGCCATTGGCGGCATCGATGCCTGCTTGCATGGCGGCCGTCTGGCCGAAATTGCGCTGCAGTTCGACGATACGCAGGATCAGCCCTTCGCGCGTCAGCGACCGGCGCGCATTGGCAAGCGTCGCATCCGTGCTGCCGTCATCGACAAGGATCAGCTCCCACGGCTTGGTGAAGTCAGTCATCGCCGTACAGATACGTTCGATCAGCGGTCCGACGCTTTCTTCCTCGTTGAAGACGGGTACGACCAGCGAAAGCTCTAGCTGGTCTGCCGCATCGGCCTGGGGGAGGGTCGACTCTGCCGTTGTCTGCAACTCTTCTTTCTCCTAAAAGACCGGCAGAACCTGCCGGACGGAACGAGCGAAACGTCCGGGCTCAGCCTCCGCTCGCATTTGGGTGCCCTAACTACATGAAGACTCCAATGGTGGCCAGTCGACAGAATTGGTTTATTCGCAATCGAATGACGCTGCTGACTCTCGCCGTTGTAGTAGCCTATGCCGCCTTCATCGAATGGTTTTGGGGCTGGAGCTCCATCCTGGCGCAATGGGGCAAGGTCGGGGTGCTGCCGATCCTTCTCGCGCTTGCGCTTCTGACCGGCACCTACGTCCTGCGCACATGGCGCATCTATGACTACTTCCCGAAGGAAACCTCGGGTCATTTCGCAGCGCTCTTCCGTGTGACACAGGTCCATAATCTTCTGAACATCATGATGCCGTTTCGTACAGGTGAGACCAGCTTTCCGGTGCTGATGCGCTCAGAATTCGGCATTCCGCTGGCGCGGGGCACGTCGGCGCTGTTCGTCATGCGGCTGCTCGACCTGCATGCACTGCTGGCGGCGGCGGGCATCGGCCTCGCGCTTGCCTCGCCCTATCATGCTCTCGCCTGGATCGTTTGGGCAATTTTCCTGCTGCTGCCCGTCCTGGGCTTTGCCTCTCGGCGTCCGCTGATCCGTCTTGCTGCCCGTGTCCTGCCGAAGAAGGCGCAGGGGCTGGTTCACGAGCTGGAGCGTGGCCTGCCGGCTAACGCCAGCGCCTTCGCGCGCGCCTGGTTGACGACCGTCGTCAACTGGTTGGTCAAGGTCGTCGTGCTTGCCTGGGCGCTCCGCCTCATGAATGTCGCCCCGCTTTCGGCAAGCTTCGGCGGCGCGCTCGGCGGCGAGCTCTCATCCGTTCTGCCGGTGCATGCGCCGGGCGGCGTCGGCACCTATCCCGCCGGCATTACCGCTGGTGCCATGGCCTTCGGAGCTTCGAGCGCGAAAGAGGCAATCGAAAACCTCGCGCAGGCCAGCATCAATGCTCATCTGCTGATCGTCGTGTCGGCGCTGACGGGAACTGCGATCGGATTGCTGGTCGGGCGCAAGCGTAGCTGAAGCGACCGTCACCGCGCGATGTCATCCAGCTCGGACAATCGCTTGCGCAGGAACGCCTGTTCCGGTGCCTGCTGGCAAAGCGCAAGCGCAGTTTCGTAGGCCCGCCGCGCTTCGTCCAATCGTCCAAACTGTTTCAGGAAATCGGCCCTCGCGGCATGGGTCAGATGATACCGTGCCATGCGCTCTTCGTGCAGCAGACCGTCGACGATGGAAAGCGCTGTAGCCGGCCCATCGCGCATGGAGATTGCCACGGCCCGATTGAGTTCGATCACAGGGGAGGGGCTGGCTATCAGCAGCAGGTCGTAGAGCGTGACAAGCTGTCGCCAGTCCGTATCGCCAGCTGTTGCAGCGCGAGCATGTTCTGCTGCGATTGCGGCCTGCAGGGCATAGCTGCCGACACTTTCCGCCGACATAGCCCTTGCCGAGAGCAACAGGCCCTCGCGGATCTGGCTGCGATCCCAAAGCGCGCGATCCTGGTCGACGAGTAGAACCAGATCGCCTGATGCGTCGGAGCGCGCAAGCCGTCGCGAATCCTGCAGCAGCATGATCGCAAGCAACCCTTCGACCTCCGGATCCGGCAACAGCTGCTGTAAAAGTCTGCCGAGCCGAATGGCTTCCGCGGCAAGATCGGCGCGCACTATCGCTGAACCGGAGGATGCGGAATAGCCTTCGTTGAAGACGAGATAGATGACGTGCAGCACCTGCGCCAACCGCTCCGGTAGCTCGGTCTTGCTGGGCACTTGATAGGGAATATGGGCGGTGCGAATGCGGTTCTTGGCGCGGACGATGCGTTGGGCGACGGTCGGTGCCGGGATCAGGAAGGCGTGGGCGATCTCTTCCGTCGTCAGCCCGCAAACCTCTCGCAGCGCCATCGCCATGCGCGCTTCGGCGGGCACGAGGGGATGGCAGCAGGTAAAAATCAGCCGCAGCATGTCGTCTTCGATCTCTTCGGCTTCTTGTGTCTCCATCGCCTCTCCCTCCGGGTAAAGGCTCTCGGCAATATCAGGGCGAGCCGCATCGAAGCGCGTCCGGCGCCTGATGTGATCGATGGCGCGGAAGCGCCCGGCAGATACGAGCCAGGCGTAAGGATTGGCCGGGATCGTCTCCTCCGCCCACTGCTGCGCCGCCGCCGCAAAGGCGTCGTGAAGCGCCTCCTCGGCTCGGTCGAAATCCCCGAGCAGACGGATCAGCGTTGCCAGTACGCGACGAGAGTGGCTGCGATAGATGTTGTCGATGGTTTGGTTCAGCGACACGGCGTCAGGATGTCTCCGCAAGGTCTCCCTGAAGGGTCAGGGTCCGCACCGGACGGATCTCGATGGCACCGTAACGCGCCGACGGGATGCGTTTGGCGATATCCACTGCGCTGTCCAGATCCGGTGCGTCAATGAGATAAAAGCCGGCCAGATATTCCTTGGTTTCCACGAATGGCCCGTCCGTGACAGAAAAGGTCTCGCCGTGTGGCTGGACAACGATCGATTTGTTTCGCAGCTCCAGCGCATCCGACACGATCAGGGTGCCGTCCCTCCGCAGGCCCTCGTCATAAACGAAATGCTCGCCGATCAGGTGGTTCATCTCGCTTTTGCTGAGGCGTCCGTCGACGTCGACGGATGTGTAGATCAGGCACAGAAACCGCATGTCTTTTTCCTTTCTAGCTATTGGTCCGGAAAGCGTATGTCGTAGGCGGCGCGAACCTCGATCATGCCGTACCGGGCGACGGGGAAGGTCGCGGCAATTTCAGTCGCTTCCTGCATGTCCTTCGCTTCGATCAGCACGAAGCCACCGAGATGCTCTTTCATTTCGGCGAAAGGACCATCGGTGACGGCGGCTTCGCCCTTGCGCACCCGGACCGTTCTGGCCTCTTGCGGCTCATACAAGGCATTGGCGACGATGATGTGGCCACTTTCGCGCAGCCGATTGTCGTTGTCGATTGAATCCTGCGTCAGCTTTCGCCCTTCCTCTTCGGAAAGCTTGGCGATCTCTGCACTCTCGAACCAGACTTGGCAAAGAAATCTCATGGTCGCCTCCTCAAGCATCCGGGCCAAAATTATAGATCGGGCGCACCTCGATTGCGCCAAGCTTGGCAAGCGGAATGCCGGCGGCAATGCGAATCGCATCGTTCAGGTCTTTCGCGTCGATCAGGATAAAGCCGCCAAGATATTCCTTGGTTTCGATGAAGGGACCATCCGTCACCGCGGTCTCGCCATTGCGGACCCGCACGGTTACTGCGGACGTCGGCGATTGCAGCGCTTCGGCATGGATCATATTGCCGCTCGCAATCAGATCGCGATCATAGCCGAGCGAATCTGAATCGAGCTTGTGCTTTTCCTCCTTGGTCATGACGTCGAGCGTCGTGCCATCGAACCAGACTTGGCAGAGATATTTCATCGCAGCGTCTCCTCTTTCAATTTGCTGATAGCCCTAGACGAGCGGCTTTCGCGCAAATCGACACTCTGATTGGCAGCATGGCAAAAATTTCCAGCGCTGTCGAAAAAGGCTGCTGTCGGTCGACCAATTCCGTCATCACGATAAGGAGAGACGGGAATGTACGGTCTGGAAGCCGCAATCGTTCATTATTGGCAAAGGAAGACGCTGTCGGAAGAGGAGCTGCTTGAGGTGGCCGATGCCGGCAGGGTGGTGTACCGCATCTGGATAGGATTTGCGGGTTTTGCTTTCCTGATCCTATGCCTGGGCTTGGGTGCGCAGCCAAGCGACGAACGGCCGCAAGTTGCGGCCGTTGCGAAGGTAAACTCCGTGCCAGTGGACGGGCAGTGAGGCAAGCGCCTCGTGACTTACTGGAATGCCGTTTCGAAGAAACTGCGCAGCTTGCGTGAATGCAGCTTTTCCGATGGCATTTCGGCCAGCTTCTGGATGGCGCGGATGCCGATCTGCAGATGCTGGTTTACCTGGGTGCGGTAGAAGGCGGTTGCCATGCCCGGCAGCTTCAGCTCGCCATGCAGGGGCTTGTCCGAAACGCAGAGCAGCGTGCCGTAGGGCACGCGGAAACGGAAGCCGTTGGCGGCGATCGTGGCCGATTCCATGTCGAGCGCCACGGCACGGGCCTGGGACAGCCGCTTGACCGGACCTGCCTGATCGCGCAGCTCCCAGTTGCGGTTGTCGATGGTGCCAACGGTGCCCGTGCGCATGATGCGCTTCAGTTCGAAGCCCTCATAGCCGGTGATTTCGGCAACCGCGGCCTCCAGTGCCACCTGAACTTCGGCCAGAGCCGGGATCGGCACCCAAACCGGCAGGTCGTCGTCGAGAACGTGATCTTCGCGCATGTAGGCGTGTGCAAGCACATAGTCACCGAGGCGCTGGCTGTTGCGCAGACCGGCGCAATGGCCAAGCATCAGCCATGCATGCGGGCGCAGCACGGCGACGTGGTCCGTGATCGTCTTAGCGTTGGACGGGCCGACGCCGATGTTGATCATGGTGATGCCGGCATGGCCCTTCTTCTTCAGATGGTAAGCCGGCATTTGCGGCAGGCGCGGCGGTGTCGTATCGCCTTCTGGCTGGCTGGAGCCTGCCTTGGTGATGATATTGCCGGGTTCGACGAACTCGGTGTAGCCGTCGCCGCCGCTCGCCATCAGGTCGCGCGCCCATTTGCAGAATTCGTCGATATAGAACTGGTAGTTCGTGAACAGCACGAAGTTCTGGAAATGCGCCGCACTGGTCGCTGTGTAATGAACCAGGCGAGCCAGCGAATAATCGATGCGCTGTGCCGTAAACGGTGCAAGCGGCGAGGGCTCGCCCGGCGGCGGGATATATTCGCCGTTGGCGATCTCGTCATCCGTGGTGTTCAGATCGGGCGTGTCGAAGAGATCGCGTAGCGGGATATCCTCGAACACCGCCGCGGATGCCTCGACATAGGCTCCTTCCCCGAAGGCGAAATGCAGCGGGATCGGCGTGGTCGACTCCGACACAACAACCGGAACGTTGTGGCTGCGCATCAGCAGCGTCAGCTGTTCCTCGAGGTAGTGTTTGAAGAGATGCGGCCGCGTGATCGTCGTCGTGTAGACGCCCGGCGCGGTGACATGGCCATAGGACAGGCGTGAATCGACATGGCCGAAGCTCGTCGTCTCGATGCTGACCTGCGGATAAAAAGCACGATAACGCGCCGTAATGGGCGCACCCTGCGCGAGCTTGGTGAAATTGTCGATCAGGAACGCCGTATTGCGGTCGTAAAGCCCCGTCAGCGCTTCGACCGCCTTGGCCGGATCATCGAAGGTCCGCGGCTGGAACGGGCTGGGGGAGGAGATGTCGAGGGGCGAAAAGGGAGAGATTCGGTTGCTCATGAGCTATTATAGAGTGTCGTTGTTAACAAGCAAACGACGTTGCAAAAGCGGGGCCTGGATTTTCTCAGCTATTTTTTGGCCGCATTCGCACCCCGGTCATCCGCGGTGCGGTGGTGTCTGTCTATTGCACCGTCGTGCAATAAGGCGCGCCGGTCTGCAGGCAGGTGAAGCTTGCCCCGAAATGCGATTGCGCGCCGCTGCGACCGGCATGTTCGACCGCAACCGAAAAGCTGAATGCGAAGACGGCCGCAAACAGCATAATAACGACAAAGCGCCGTGCGATGATCATCGAGTCCATGTTCCTGGCCCTACCGTGCCCTATACTGGACACTGTTTTGCCATGGTCAGGCTGAACGGGTGCTGAGATACCGGTTCATCCGGCGTTCAGAAATATTACCAGCTTCGAGCTGGCCCGTTTGATCCAATAGAGCGTGCTGCCGCAAAGTATGGGCGGTTTTCGGATGACATCACGCACTACTCATTTGATTGCAGACCCGCCGGTCGATGGCGGGCGGGTCGAGCAGGCATTTTTTGTGCAGAGGATTTGCTTTTAAAGCCTGGTCCAGGTCTGCGACTTGCAGAATACCTTCAGCACGCAGCCTTTCATTCTGACCGTATTGCCGCTGACCGTGCCGGAGCCGCTATAGGTCTTGTCTTCCGACGGGTCGGTAAGTTCGCCGGTGTAGGTGTCGCCTTTGCCCTGCATCTTGCCGATCCGTTTGCCGGCATATTTGCCTGTTTTCAACGTCACGCAATAGCTGTCGCCGCAGGGCGCGATGGCGGCGGTATCGCCGGCGACGGTTTTCCAGTTGCCGACGATCGGCTCTTCGGCGAATGCGGTGCCCGCGCTGACGAGCAGCGCCGCGGCTAGAATGGTCACACGGATCATATGGTTGCTCCTCCCCAGGTACCTGCCGGTTCGGTGACCGGAACTGGCGCGAGATTATCTGACGCGAACGTAAAGGTAAATATATTTTGCAGGCGTGAAATCGTGTTTTGGCGGCTCCTGTTGCCGTGCCGAAATGCTGCTTGTGATCGTCTCGGCTTTTTTCGTGGTGAACGAAGGGTTTAAATCCGGATCTTAACGAAGCGTAAAATTCGCGCAAAAGTCCTTAATTTGCAAGGGAAGCGATGTTTAACAAAAACCGAAGTTTACCAAGCATTTGTACTTTGTTTGCATCGAATTAAGCATGCATTTTAGCCGTTTTTTGAAAGCCGTCTGCGATAGTGAAGCCATCAAACGAGCGGGGCAAACCCGCCGACCGGAAGAACCGGAAAGCCGCGAATGACGGCAAGGTTCGGACGGAAAACAGGGCAGATACGAACGGAAGTAAACAGGGACAAAACCGATGGCACGCTTCGAAACACCGATGTCTGAAATGGCCATGTTGGGTGGCAATAGCGCCGATGCCCTTTGCGAGCTGGGCGTGAACTATGCGACTGGCCGGGGCTGCTCCGCAGACCTCGTTGCCGCCCATAAATGGTTGAATATCGCTGCCATCCGTGGCAGTGCGCGGGCCGCCGAGCTTCGTGCCGACGTCGCCGCAACCTTGACGAAGATGCAGCTCGCAACCGCGCTCCGCGCCGCTCGCGAGTGGATGACGACGCACTGAAGCGTGCCGCAAAGAACACGACCTGAAGACTGACCTCGAGGGAGGGGATGTCGGCGGACGACGGAGACGCCAGCCGAATGATGAAAACCGCGACCAGCCGGAACAAGGCTGGCGCGGTTTCGTCGTTTTGAACTATGCGGCCCCACTACAGTCATGCCGCCGGCGTACAACGTCGATGTGTTGGGCAATGTGGCGGTGGAGACTATCGCTCTCGCTTCAAAGTCGCTAAGGTATTGACGGTTTTAGCCAAATTCTCAGCGCGACATGACGCGCAAATCCAATGATCTGTAATATCATCGATCGACGGAAGCGCCGCTATCGTTGGAGGCGTGTCAACGCAATCATCGAAGCCGTAGAGCATGACAATAGCTGCGCAGACGCAGACCTGGCGCATGAGTCACCACCAGGCGTGACCATCGACTACGCGAGCCGGGACGACGTGTCCGTTCACGAAGCAATCCAGTGGGCGAACCAGCAGCGGTGTCCGGTAACGCTGTATATCTACGACGCGGACGACGGAACAATCTCCGCGCATTTTCACGCATGCGAAGAGCGGTTCTGGCAAGACGACATGGGCGACTTATAACTTCGCAATTCGGCAAGGCCCAGAACCGCTCAGAAGATCAGTCGATCGCCTTCAGCACCTTGGGCAGCGCTTCAGCCAAGAGATCCAGATCCTGTCTTGGTCCGACGCTGACGCGGATACACCTGTTGAGCGGGGCGACCCCCGGCATGCGGATGAAGACGGCATGCTGGATCAACCCGTCGACGATGGCACGGGCATGGACGCCGTCGCGGCCGCAATCGATGGCGACGAAGTTGGTGGCGGAGGCGAGAGGCAGCAAGCCATTGTCGCGAGCTATCGTCCCGATAACGCCGCGTGCTGCCTGGATCTTGCCGACCACCTCGGTGAGATAGGCTTGATCCTTCAACGCGGCGAGGGCGGCCGCAGTCGCGAGCCTGTTCATGCCGAAATGGTTGCGGATCTTGTCGAAGGTCAGCACCGTCTCCGGCGCGCCGATGGCGTAGCCGACGCGGGCGCCGGCAAGGCCGTAAGCCTTCGAGAAGGTGCGGGTGCGCAGCACGTTCGGCAGATCGATCAGGGCCGAAATATCAGGCAGCGAACTTGCAGGCCCGGTTTCGCTATAGGCTTCATCGAGAATGAGCAGGCAGTTTTCCGGCAGCGCGCGGGCGAAGGCGACGACCTTTTCGGCATCCCACCAGCTTCCCATCGGATTGTCGGGATTGGCGAAATAGACGAGCGGCGCATTCTCCCGTTTCACCGCCTCGAGCAACCCGTCGAGATCTTCGCGATCATTGACATAGGGCACGGTGACGAGGCGACCGCCGAAGCCGGCGACATGGAAGTTGAAGGTGGGATAGCCGCCGAGCGAGGTGACGACGGGCGTGCCGGGCTCGATAACCATGCGCGCGATCAGGCCGAGCAGGCTGTCGATGCCTTCGCCGACCGCGATATTGGCCGGCTGGATGCCGAGATGCGCCGCAAGCGCCTGCTTCAGCTCGAAATTCTCCGGATCGTTATACATCCAGATGTCGCTAGCGTGTTCACGCATGGCTGCGATGACGGAGGGCGCAGGCCCGAAGCCGTTTTCGTTGGCGCCGATGCGGGCTTTGACCGTCAGCCCGCGCTGACGCTCCAGCGCTTCGGGGCCGACGAAGGGAACAGTGGAGGGCAGGGCGCTGATCAGCGGGGTGAAGCGCGAGAAGGCGGACATGCTGGCTTGGTTTCCCGAATTCAGTTGCAAGGTGCGGCAGAATAGGCGCTTGGCGGGTGGTTGCAAGTGCAGAAAGCGCCGCTTCCGGATGGCGGCATTTGGGCGCTGCGACCGAATGAGGTGAGCTTTTCAGTTCGGTTCGGCGCTCTCTGCGTTGATGATCGCCTGAACGACAAGTGCGATGCGTTTTTCATGCATGCCGGACCTCACGCGGCCGGAACGTTCAAGCTCGGCGAGCCCGTGAAGCGCTGCCCAGAAAGTCTCGGTGACGATCTCCACATCCGTGCAGAACGGAGACACGACCGCCGTAATGGCTTCGAAACCGTCCCGAAGTTCTGCCCTCGTTTCCGCTTCTGCGAACATCAATTGGGTCGGCAGGATGAACATGGCGTCATAGAGTGCCGGGCGACTGAGTGCGAAGGCAAAGTAGCCTCTGGCAACCCTCATAAGGGCATCCCGTTGTCCGTCTGCCGCCTCCGCTGCGGCACGAAGAGCGGCTGCGAGTTCCTTGAAACCTTCCAGGGCAACTGCCGCAACGATGGCGTCCCTGCTCGCGAAATGTGAATAGAGGACGGGCTGGCTATATTCGATTTCGTTGGCCAGGCGGCGAATGGTAACAGCTTCCCATCCTTCGCTTTCCGCAATCGCACGTGCTGCCGCAACGATGCGACCCTCGCGTTCGGCCCGTTCCCGACTTTTCCGGTCTGTGACAGTCATCCCAAAAGCTCCATGTCCGAACGGCAAATACATGCTCGAACTATAGCGACGCTTGACTATCTAGCAACGCTAAGTCAATATCTAGCGACGATAGATTATATTGCAACGCTAGGAGAATTTAAAGATGGACTGGATTGTTAACGGGATCGCGCTGCTTGTGGCTCTCGCGATTATCGCGATCGGCACCGGCTATATTGCGACCCCAATGACCATGGCGCGCAGTTTTGGCATGCCGCTTCCGGAAGATGGCCCCAACATCCCTTGGTGGCTGCGCCTCAAGGGAGTTCGCGACATCGCGGCGGGATTGCTCGTGCTTGCATTTATGGTGTGGGGTGCTCAGCGGGAGATCGGCATCGTCCTTCTGGTCGAAGCGATCATCCCCATCGGCGACATGCTGCTCATTCTCGCAGCGAAAGGCTCCAGCAAAAGCGCCTTCGGCATTCACGGTCTTACGGCGGTGGTCATGCTGCTGGCTGCCATCCCCATGATGATCGGCGGGCACTGAGATGGTTCATATTCTTTCAATCTGGTTTTTGGTTGTTGCGTTCTGCGGCGCAGGTCTTGCAAACGTGATCCGTAGCTCCGCGACACGAAACGATTTCGTTCGCTGGGGCTATCCGCCCTGGTGGGGCATTGTCGCCGGTGGGGTGGAGATAGTCAGCGCCGCAATGATTGCGTTTTCTGTTAGCCCCGTCGCCGGGATAGTGCTGGGCGCTGCAACCGTCGCGGCCGCGTTGCTAAGCGTCCTGCGTAATCGGGAATATTCGCACCTTGCGCCTTTGAGCGTCTTTGTCACCTTGATTGCTCTTGCCGCGGTCTCATCTTGAGCGCTGCCGGCAAGACCCTGGTCCGACAGAAAACCGAACGCAGCCGCCAGCTGCGTTCCCAGCTCTCGCCTAATGCGCATACTTCCTCTTGCCGCCAGCGCTTCGGCGCCGACGAAAGGGGCGGTGGAGGGCAGGGTCGCGCTTGGCAAGCGTGGCACTTAAGCAGTCATTTGCAGGGATAGGTGTCCATCATGGCCTGAACGAGAACTTCGGGAAGGATGCGACCGTCGATCTTGCCCCACTCAGGGTGCTTTTGCACGTAGCCTGATACAATGTTGATGTATTGGTCGCTTTTGATGGCCAGATCGCCGGGTGCGCAATAAAGCGTCGGCCTGCCAATTGCCTTCAACTTCAGATTGGCAGCCTCAAGTCCCTTGCCAAAGCCAAGGACCATATTTTGGAGCTGCGTGTCCCCGCTCGCCATCTTGATCAAATCATTGATTGCTGGTGGCGGTGTTTCTGCTGCGTCCGTAGGCATCGTCAATGCCAGAAGCGCTATCGCGCCCACAATCAATCGCCGCATGACTTATCACTCGATAATTGCGTTAGATGGAGTGAATACAACTGCTATGGGCGGTGGTCCATCCATTTCTAGAGCAGCTCGTCCCCAGCGGTGGCGTTGGGTGCCGGTGCGCCGCAATGGATATTGGCGTGCGCGACTTGAGAACTACTGCCTCTTGCCGCGTGCAGCCAGCGCTTCGACGTTACCGATCATGAAATCGGCGCGTACGACGCGGCGCAATGTTTCTGGCTCGATCAGGTTGATGAAGCGGACATGGACTCGGTTGCCGTTGCGGCTGACTTCCGCGCAGGCGATGCGGTAGGCGAGCCCAAGGATGTTCAGATAGTAATGGCTCGGCAGACCAACCGTCGTACCGACGACAAAGCTGGCGCCGCCACGCGAGATATCGACGATCTCGGCGCTGCGGACGGAGATGCCGGTAAGGCAAGGGCGCACGGCGACGAGCCGTGCCGGTCGCTGGACGAAGAACCGTTCCCAGCTGCGCTCATAGACTTCGGATTTGACTTTCGCCAGATGCGTTGCGCGAAGCATTGTCATTCCCTGTTGAAGAACAGACCGAATTCATCTCGGTTACACCATGAACCTTGCACGGAGATTTTGCAGAAGCGTCAATTGCATCGGTAGAATTTTAACGGGTCCGCGATTTGTGCCGATTTGGGTGCATCTTGACAGCGGTATCGGCTTGGATCATACGACATCTCGGTTCGAGGCGCCTGCCGCTCGCGGATGAAAGTCCAAGGTGAAGTTCTCGCTGTTTTAGGTCACGGCCACTTGAGGCATGCTGACTGACGGTAATGCGAGCCCCGTTTCATGGTCGTAATTGCGTGCCTTAGAAAAGGCTGATCCTATGACGACGTACCCGTCCATAGATGAACTGAAGGCTCAAGCCCGGCGTCTGCGTCAGGCCATGGCCGAACGCGGCGATGACATGAGCCACGGCACCGCGCTGGAACTGATCGCAAAGCAACATGGACTGCGCGACTGGAACACGCTGTCGGCGCTTGCGGCGAAACCGAATGATGGGCCGGATGCGCCTTTCGATGTCGGCTCGGCCGTTCGCGGGCGCTATCTGAACAAGCCCTTCACGGGCAAGGTTCTGGCGATGTCGGCAAAATCCGGAGGTCTCTACAAGATCACCATTCACTTCGACGAACCGGTCGATGTGGTGGAGTTCGAGAGCTTTTCGGCATTCCGCCAGCGCATCAACGCTCAGGTCGATGCGGATGGCATTTCGCCACGCAAGACTTCGAACGGTATGCCGCATCTCGTTCTCGACATCTGACTTTCATCTTCTGCCGATAGACCGCTATCTTCGCCAATAACGAGCGATTCTGTGTGGATACCACCATGACACGTCATACCGAAACCAACATGTTCCTGACCGGCTGGCTGCCAGGTGTCTTCGCCAAGACAGCAGCGCCGATCATCATCATCACCACCGTCAGCGGCCTCTTCGCCGTCGTCGACGCCTATTTTCTCGGCGTCTATGTCGGAGCCGACGCGCTCTCGGCTGTCAGCCTCATCTTTCCAGCGCTCATGTTGCTGGTCGCGCTGCAGACGCTGGTTTCGAACGGCATGGCGAGCATTCTCGCCCGCCGCCTCGGGGCCGGAGACCGCGAAGGGGCGAAGTCCGTGTTTACGGGCGCCCATACGCTGGCGATCGCCGTCGTGGTCATCGTTAACCTCGTCTACTGGCTCGCGGCCCGGCAGTTCATTTCCGTCGCCGCGGCAGGAAACGCCGAGGTTGCCCGTTCCGGCGAGGCTTTCATGGGCGTCATGGTTGCCTTCGCGCCGATCAGCTTCTTCCTCTCGCTGCACCTCGATGGGCTGCGTTGCGAAGGAAAGCTCGGCTTCATGACGTTGGTGACGCTTGCCTCGACGCTGCTCAACATCCTGGCAAACTGGTTGCTGATAGCCGTCGCCCATTGGGGCGTGGTCGGCTCTGCCGGTGGCTCGATCATCGCGCAGTTCATCTGCCTGGCGGTCGTGATCGTCTATCGCCTGCGTCGCCCGGGCGGCCTTTGGGTCGACATGGCATCGCATGTTCGCGAGTGGCGCGGCATCTTTGCCTTCGGCGCACCGATGAGCCTCGGCTTCATCGGGATTTCCCTGAGTTCGGCTGCCATTCTCTTCAACCTGTCGATCTGGCACCAGGGGGATTATGTTGCGACCGTCGGCGCCTACGGGATCGTCACGCGGGTGATGACCTTCGCCTATCTACCGCTTCTGGGCCTGAGCATCGCGCTTCAGACCATCTCGGGCCATAATCACGGTGCGGCGCTTCCGGCTCGCGTCGGTCATAGCGTTCTCATCGCCATGATCTCGGCCCTGGTTTATTGCGCCGCCGTCGAACTTGTCGTCGAACTGCTGGCGGGGCATCTGGGCTCGATCTTTGTCGCCGATCCCCTGATCGTCGAAGAGGTTGGCCGCATCCTGCCCTGGACGATCGGCGCTTATTTCATCTTCGGCCAGGCGATCATCCTGTCGTCCTATTTCCAATCGATCGGCGATGCGAAACGCGGTGCGATCTTCGGCCTGTCACGGTCCTATCTGTTCACTCTGCCGCTGACATTCCTTCTGCCGCTCGTCTTCGGCGAACGCGGGATCTGGATGACGCCTATCTTCGCAGAGGCGGGAATGATCCTGCTCACCTGGCTCGTGCTGTCGCGCAATGCCAGGGATAGGAAATGGCGCTACGGCTTGTTGCCTGCATAGAAAGAAGAAAGGCCGCGCTTTCGGGCGCGGCCTTTTTGTATGCGTTTGTGTTAGGGGTCACTCAGGACTTGAGCAGCCATTCGTGCTCAACGGCATTGTGGAATTTCCAAATGCGCTTCGGTCCAGCCATGACGTTGAGATAGTAGAGATCGTAGCCGTGGCAGGCGGCGCAGGGATGGTAACCCTTCGGCACCAGCGTCACGTCGCCATCCTCCAGCACCATGACTTCGTCGAGCGACCGATCGTCCGTATAGACGCGCTGGAAGCCGAAACCCTGCGGTGGGTTGAGGCGGTGGTAGTAGGTCTCCTCGAGGAAGCTTTCGTTCGGGAGATTGTCCTGATCGTGCTTATGCGGAGGATAGGAAGACGTGTGCCCGCCCGGCGTGATCACCTCCACGACGAGCAGCGAATGCGCGGCACCGTCGTCTTCCGGCATGATGTTGTTGACGTGGCGGACGTTCGTGCCTTTGCCGCGCGTCACGGCCGGATGGGTGCCCGGTGGAATGGCGCGCGCCTCGTAGGAGCCGCCGCCCGGTGCCGAACATACGGCCAGCTCCAGATCGGTCTCGGCGGTTACCGACCAGCTCGAGCCGGCAGGAATATAGAGCGCATGCGGCGCGCCTTCGAAGGGACTCATGCGCCCGCCGAGCGAGCCGAAATCCTTCGTGCCTGCCTTGGCGCTCCCCTTGCCGCTGACCCAGACGAGGCAGACCTCGCGGTCGCCGGTTTCGGCCGATGCCGTCTCACCCGGCTTCAGACGGTGGAGATCGAAGCCGACATAGGTCCAGCCGGCGCTTTCGGGCGTGACGTGAGTGACTCGGCCATGGGAGCCGTCAGGTTTGACCTTGAGATTGGGCATGGGTTTTCTTCCTCCATTGCTTGGAAGCGCCCCTCGCCATCCTTCGATCGGCGAGGGGCGCTCATCTCTTGAGCAATTCCAAGAAAAGTGCGCAGCGGCTTTCCGTCCGGAATTGCTAGATAACAAAGAGTTAGAGCGTTTTCGCGATTCGAAGAAAAGCGGAAGCGCTCTGGCTATCCCTTGGGAAAGCCTTCGGTTTCCACTGTGTAGCCTGCCGCCGTCATGACGCGCATCAGCTCGGCATGGCCGATCTCGGCCATCTTCTGTGGCGGCGCCTTGCGCGGATCCTGTTCGGCTTCGACCACGAACCAGCCCTCATAGCCGTAATCGGCGAAGCGCTTGACGATGGCGCCGAAATCGAGCGAGCCGTCGCCCGGTACTGTGAACGCACCAAGCGCGACGGCATCGAGGAAGGATTGACGGCTGCGGTCCAGCCCATCGACGACGGACTTGCGGATATCCTTGACATGGACGTGGTTGATGCGGGCGTGGTGGTTGTCGATGGCGCGCAGTACGTCGCCGCCGGCAAAGGCGAGATGGCCGGCATCGAGCAGCAGCGGAATACCGGCGCCGGAATTGCGCATGAAAGCATCGAGTTCCGTTTCGGTTTCGACAACAGCGGCCATGTGATGGTGGTAGGAGAGCGGCATGCCCTGTTCGGCGCACCATTCGCCAAACTCGGTGACGCGGTGGGCATAGGCCTTCATCTCGTCATCAGAAAGACGCGGCTTGGTGGCGAGCGGCTTGGAGCGGTCGCCCTGGATCGAGCGACCGACTTCGCCATAGACGATGCAAGGCGCGTTTACGGCCTTGAACAGCTCGATCATCGGCGCGATGCGGTCCTTGTTGGCTGCAAGCTCCTCATTGACGAGGGTGCCGGAAAACCAGCCGCCGCAAAGCGTCACGTCGGCGGCGCGCAGGATCGGCAGCATTTCATCCGGATTGCTCGGGAAGCGCCGGCCCTGTTCCATGCCGGTGAAGCCGGCGCCGCGCGACTGGCGTAGGCACTCTTCCAGCGATACGTCGTCGCTGAGCTCAGGAAGGTCGTCGTTCCACCAGGCGATGGGCGACATGCCGAGTTTGGCCTTCATCAATAGTCTCCTTGAAATAGTGTCGGAGGAGCGTCTCAGCTCCTCCGGAAAAGTGTCTGACATCAGTTAGCCGATGCGCTGGGCGGCGCGGGCCTTCTCGTAAGCGGCGCGCGCCTTGTTGACCTCGGCGCGCGGGCTGACCTCAGGAACGGCGACGTCCCACCAATGGCCCCCTTCGTCCGTGGTGATCAGCGGGTCGGTGTCGATGACGATGACCGAGCTGCGGTCGTTTTTCTTGGACGCTTCGATCGCCTGTTCCAGCTCGGCGATGGAGGAAACCTTCACCGCAATAGCGCCCATGCTGGCAGCGTGCGCCCGGAAGTCGATCTCCGGCATCACCTCGAAGCGCGAGTCCTTCAGGAGGTTGTTGAAGTTCGCGCCACCTGTGGCCATCTGCAGCCGGTTGATGCAGCCATAGCCACGGTTGTCGAGCAGCACGACGGTGATCTTCAGGCCAAGCATGACCGAAGTCGCCAGCTCGGAATTCAGCATCATGTAGGAGCCGTCGCCGACCATAACGACGACGTCCTTTTCCGGATGGGCCATCTTTGCACCGAGGCCGCCGGCGATCTCATAGCCCATGCAGGAGAAGCCGTATTCCATGTGATAGCTGCCGGGCACCGTTGCCGGCCAGAGCTTGTGCATCTCGCCGGGCAGGCCACCAGCGGCGCAAAGCACGACGGTCTTCTCACCGCCGATGGTCCGTGTAACCGCACCGATCACCTGGGCGTCGGAGGGCAGGGCGGCATTCGTGGTCGCCATTGCCCGAGCGGCCGCTTCCATCCAGATCTTCTTTTCCTGCGCTGCCCTTTCGGCAAGCGCTGCCGGAGCGCGCCAGGCCAGCAGACCGGCGGAAAGCGCCTTCAGACCTTCGCGTGCATCCGTCACCAGTGGGTGACTATTGTGCTTGAGCGCGTCATAGGCCGCGATGTTGAGGCCGATCATGGCCAGCTTCTCGTTCTTGAACAGCGCCCAGGAGCCGGTCGTGAAATCCTGGCAGCGCGTGCCGACGGCGATCACCAGATCGGTGTCCTCGGCAATGGCATTCGCCGCCGAGGTGCCCGTCACGCCGACCGAGCCGAGCGCCAGAGGATGCCTTTCGTCGATGGCCGACTTGCCGGCCTGCGTCACGACCACCGGGATGCCGTGCGCTTCAGCGAAAGCCGTGAGTTCCTTGGTTGCCTGCGAATAGAGCACGCCGCCGCCGGCCAGAATGACCGGCTTTTCCGAGCGGCGGATGAGCGCGATCGCATTGGCCAGTTCGTCGGCATCCGGCTGCGGGCGACGCTGGGTCCAGACATGCTCGTCAAAGAAGCTTTCCGGATAATCATAGGCTTCGGCCTGCACATCCTGGCAGAGCGAAAGCGTCACCGGGCCGCAATCGAGGGGATCGGTCAACACCTGCATCGCGCGCTTCAGCGCCGTCATGATCTGTTCCGGGCGAGTGATGCGGTCGAAGTAGCGCGAGACCGGACGGAAGGCGTCATTCGCGGAAACGGTGCCGTCGCCGAAATCCTCAATCTGCTGCAGCACCGGATCGGGCGCGCGATTGGCAAAAACGTCGCCGGGCAGCAAGAGGACCGGGATACGGTTGACATGCGCCACGCCGGCAGCCGTCACCATGTTCAGCGCACCGGGGCCGATTGATGTCGTGCAGGCCATGAAGCGCTGACGGAAGCTCGCCTTGGCAAAAGCAATGGCAGCATGAGCCATGCCCTGTTCATTGTGAGCACGGAAGGTCGGCAATTCCTCGCGCACCTGATAGAGCGCCTCGCCGATGCCGGCAACGTTGCCGTGACCGAAGATCGCCCAGACGCCGCCGAAGATCGGCTGCTTCTGCCCATCGATGATGGTCATCTGCTTCTTGAGGAAATGCGCGACGGCCTGTGCCATCGTCAGTCGGATCGTCTTGCCCATCGGGCGCCTCCCAAATGCCGTATCTCTTCGTTTCAAGCAATTCCGGATGCAAAACCGCTATGCGCCTTTGCTGGAATTGCTCCGAAATTTCACAGGCCGCGGGTTTTGAGCCACGCCGCCGTCAATTGCCGGAAGCGGCCTGCCATGTCGGCAATCGCTTCCTCGTCGTTAATCCCGCCCGACAACCAGGCCCGTGCCACGTCGGAGAAGATCGTCCGTCCGACGGCGAAACCCTTGACCGATGGCGCAGCGAGCGTCGCCTCGAAGCTACGGATCAGCTCCTCTGCCGGCGCCTCCAGACCGAGCAGCACGATGCCCCGGCACAATGGATCATTTTTGGCGATCACGGCATCGATTTTTTTCCATGCAGCGGTCGATTCTTGCGGCTCCAGCTTCCACCAGTCCGGCTTGATGCCGAGCGCATAAAGCTCTTCCAGCGCCGTCGGGATCGTATCGTCCGTCAGCGGACCATTCTTGCTGGCGATGATTTCAACCAAAAGTTCGCGGCCAACCTTGCGCGCCGCTTCGAACAGCGTCCGCAACTTTTCCTGCTGCTCGGCCTTCAACTCCTTCGGATCGTCCGGATGGTAGAAGCACAGGCACTTGATGCAATGGCTGAGCGGCCATTCGACGAGCTGCGAGCCGATATCCTGGCTGAATTCGAATCTCAACGGCTTCGATCCCGGCAGCTCGACGGGGCGGCCGATCCAGGAGAAATTTTTTGTTGCGGCATCGAAGAAGGCATCGCGGCCGAAACGCTCGTCGATGAGCATGCCATAGCCGGGCCGGCCGTCAGCCACCCGTGCCGCCGCCTCGACGGCAAGCCTCTTGAAAGCGACTATCTTGTCGTGGCCGATGCCCAACTCATCACAGACACTGACGAGCTGCGAACGATGGTCGATCGCAAGCGCCATCAGCAGCGGGATTTCCTCGCCGCGCCGGGTCGTTGCCCAGTGAATATGGTTGATCGCCTCATCCTTGCGCAGGGCGTGGTGCTTGCTGCCGGTCTTCAAGAAGAAGTCGAGCTCGGCCCACGTCGGATATTCCGGCGAGCAGAGCAGGCGGGAAACGGCAAAGGCGCCGCAGGCATTGGCCCAGGTGGCGCAGGTCTTCAAGGGCTCGCCGCGCAGATAGCCGCGCAGGAAGCCGGACATGAAGGCATCGCCGGCGCCGAGAACGTTGAACACCTCGATCGGAAAACCCTGACCGACGATACCGGCTTCAAGATCGTCGGAAATCGGGCCATCATAGACGATGCAGCCCATAGCGCCGCGCTTGAGCACGATGACGGCGGACGAGAGACGGCGGATCTCCTTCAACGCGCCGAGCACGTCGTCTGCGCCCGACGCGATCATGATCTCTTCTTCCGTTCCGACGATCAGGTCGCAATCCGGCAGCGTCTCTTTCATTTTAGAGGACACGCGATCCGATTTCACATAGCGCTCGAAGCCTTCGGCATGGCCGGCAAGGCCCCAGAGATTCGGCCTGTAATCGATATCGAAGATCACCTTGCGGCCATTCGCCTTGGCAATGCGGATCGCCTTGCGTTGCGCCGCTTCGGTATTGGGCTTGGAGAAATGCGTGCCGGAGACGAGGACTGCGTTCGAGGACTTGATGAAGCTCTCGTCGATGTCACCTTCATCGAGCGCCATGTCCGCGCAATCGGAGCGATAGAAGATCATCGGCGAGACGCCTTCGGCTTCGACCGCCAAAAGGACGAGCGCAGTCAGGCGCTCCTTGTCCGTCTTGATCCCGTCGACGGCGACACCTTCGCGCGCGGTCTGTTCACGGATGAAACGGCCCATCTGCTCATCGCCGACGCGGGTAATGAGGCCGGATTTCAGCCCGAGCCTCGCCGTGCCGACGGCGATGTTGGCCGGACAACCGCCGACGGACTTGGCGAAGGACGCGATATCCTCAAGCTTCGATCCGATCTGCTGACCGTAAAGATCGACGGAGGATCGTCCAATGGTGATCACATCGAGTCTTGCCTCCGGCTCAGCGCCAGAATTGCCGTGTGCCATGATGTCCTCCCGTCCATGCATGACCTCTTTTGCTCTTCAGCCTGCGCCGAGATCATGCGTCATTGAAAGTGCCGGTATTCGTATCGTCCCGGTTGCGGTGGATTGGCTGGCCATTTTCTGTCGCCGCTATCCTGGTTGCAATGAAACATAGGTTCCGAGTTTTTGTCAATTCGGAATATTTATTCCATTTTGGTTTTGTCGGCTTTTGCCGCAGCTTTTCGTCGCCGCTCGGCAATGGCAACGGGGAAGGCCATGGCCAATGCCATCGATGCCGACATGGAGCGGAACCCGGCGAAATCGGTCTCGGCTACCTCGAACCAGTGTGTGGCGCAGGCGGTGAGCGGCGAGAAGGCCGAATCGGTGATGGCAATGACAGGTACATTGCGTGCAGCCAGATCCTGCGCGTGCGTTAGGCTTTCGGCGGCGTAGGGGGAAAAGCTGGCGGCAATCGCGGCATCCTTTTCCGTGGCAAAGCGAGCGATCTCGCCGTCGATACCGTTCGGTGAAGCGACGATCTGATGACGTATGTTCAGCTTCGAGAAGGCATAGGCCATATGCGCGGTGAGCGGATAGGAGCGGCGCTTGGCAATGAGATAGATCGTTTCGGCCGCCGCGAGCACGTCGACCGCGTTAGCGAAGGTCTCCGTTTCGATGGTCGCAGCGAGCTTGTTGACCGATTGGCTTGCTGCGGACAGGAAGCCGGAAAGAATGCTGGCTTCCTCATTTTCGCTCCCGGAGCGCTCGAGGGTCACCAGGCGTTCTTCGTAACTCAGCGTCCGGTCGCGCAGCCGCTCGCGGAAAATGCTTTGCAGATCGGAAAAGCCGTCATAGCCGAGGTGGTGAGCAAGGCGCACCAGCGTCGAAGGCTGGACTTCGGCGGCAGCTGCGATACTCGCCGTCGTGCCGAAGGCGATTTCGTCGGGATTGCCAAGCGCGAAGGCGGCCACCTGAGCAAGGCGCTTCGGCATGGTGTTCTTGCGCTCAATAATGTTGCTGCGCAGACTTTCGAAGTCGCGCGGCACCCTCGTCTGCGTATCGATACCGTTATCCATGCCTGTTTCCGCCATTTCGTCCCTGTAATGGAATATGTATTCCATATTTGCAAAGATAGCGGATTTCGATTCGTTCGGCACGAATATTTTTAAGTGCATAATTTAAAAAGAAAAATCACGCATTCGGCGGAAATAAGGCTATGGCTTGCAAGAGAGCACGCTTGCCAAAACGGTCTAAACATTCCAAAAATGGCTCCGCTTCGGGTGGAAGCGGAGGAGAACAGGCAGATGAAGCCACTGGGCGTTGGACTGATCGGTACGGGCTATATGGGCAAATGCCATGCGCTGGCATGGAATGCGGTCAAGACCGTATTCGGTGATGTGGCGCGACCTCGCCTTGTTCATCTGGCCGAAGCGAATGCCGATCTGGCAAAGGCGCGCGGCGATGAATTCGGCTTCGAGAAGGCGACGGCCAACTGGCGAGACCTCATCGCCGATCCCGAGGTCGATGTCGTCTCCGTCACCACGCCCAATCAGTTCCATCCCGAAATGGCCATTGCAGCTCTCGAGGCTGGCAAACATGTCTGGTGTGAAAAGCCCATGGCGCCGGCCTTTGGCGATGCCGAGCGTATGCTCGCTGCGGCCAGGGCTTCCGGCAAGGTCGCCATTCTTGGTTACAATTATATCCAGAACCCGGTCATGCGGCACATCAAGTCGTTGATCGAGGACGGCGCGATCGGTGTCGTCAATCACGTTCGCGTCGAAATGGACGAGGATTTCATGGCCGATCCGAGCGGCCTCTTCTATTGGAAGAGCGAGCTTGCCTCCGGCTACGGTGCGTTGGATGATTTCGCCGTGCATCCGCTTTCGTTACTCTGGTTTCTGTTCGGACATGTGGAGGCCGTCATCACCGATATGGTGAAGCCCTATGCCGAGCGCCCGTTGAAGGACGGCGGCAGCCGTGCCGTCGAGAACCATGATCTCGCCAATGTGCTGATGCGGCTTGGCGGCGGCGTTTCCGCCGTACTCATGGCCAATCGCTCGGCCTGGGGTCGCAAGGGGCGGATAGCTCTGCAGATATTCGGCTCCAAGGGCTCGATCTCTTATGATCAGGAGCGCATGAACGAATTCGAACTCTATCAGGCCGAGGGCAGGGATAGCGAACAGGGTTTCCGCAAGGTGCTCGCCGCGCCAGCTCACAAGCCCTACGACCGATTCATTCCGGCGCCGGGCCACGGTCTCGGCTTCAACGATTTGAAGATCATTGAATGCCGCGAGTTGATCCGCGCCATTTCCGGTGACGCTGCGTCAGTTGTCGGTTTCACAGATGGCTTGCGTATAGAGAAGTCAGTCCATGCCATGGCTCGGTCCTTCCATGAGCGGCGCTGGATCGAGATCGCTCAATAGTACTTCGGCCTAACTTTCTCCCGATCCGGGGTGCAGGGTCAGTCATGATTGACGCTTACAGATGTAGGCGTTACCCCTGAGGCCATAGGTGTGCCTGCCTGCCTCGTGCTGGCGGCACACCATATAATAACAATATGGAGAACGGATCGTGACGGGCAGATTGGTCATTGTTGGGGCCGGGCAGGCGGGTTTTGCGCTCGCAGCCAAATTGCGGGCGCTTGGTGATTCAAGGCGTATCACCATCGCGGGTGCAGAGCAGAGCCTGCCCTACCAGCGACCGCCCCTGACCAAAAAGTATCTCCTCGGCGAGATGAGTTTCGACCGGCTGCTGTTCCGCCCGGAACAATGGTACGCGGACAACAATGTCGAGATCCGTCTATCCACATGGGTTGAGCAGATCGACCGTACTGCGAAGCAGATTGTCACGCAGGATGGTTCCAGGCTGGAGTATGAGACGCTGGCGCTGGCCACCGGCTCCACGCCGCGCCGCCTTCCGCCTTCCGTCGGCGGCGCCCTGGAAGGCGTGTATGTCGCTCGTGACAAGCGCGATGCCGATCTCCTTGCCGAAGAGATGCGCCCGGGCCGCCGGGTCCTCATCATCGGCGGCGGGTATATCGGCCTGGAGGCCGCAGCAGTCGCGCGCCATCGCGGCCTTGAAGTTACCCTTATCGAAATGAGCGAGCGGATCCTGCAGCGGGTCGCGGCCAAGGAAACGGCCGATATATTCCGAGCGATCCATCAGAAACATGATGTCGTCATTCGCGAGAAGACGGGACTGAAGCAACTCGTCGGCCGTAACGGTCATGTCGTCGCTGCCGAGCTTTCCGATGGAACCACAGTCGACGTCGATTTCGTCGTGGTGGGTATCGGGGTTGCTCCGAATGACAGGCTCGCCAAGGAAGCGGGCCTGGAGGTCGGCAACGGCATTGTTGTCGATTCGTTTGCCCGCACCTCCGATCCATCCATCTTCGCCATGGGCGATTGCGTCGAACTGCCGTGGGACGGCACGCGAATCCGGCTCGAATCGGTGCAGAACGCCGTCGACCAAGCGGACGCCGCAGCCGAGATCATTGCCGGCGGCGATAAGGCCTATGATCCGAAGCCGTGGTTCTGGTCGGATCAATATGACGTGAAGCTGCAGATTGCCGGCTTCAATCTTGGCTATGACGAGACATTGCTGCGCCCAGGGGCACGTGAGGGCGCTGCCTCCGTCTGGTATTTCAAGCAGGGTCGCTTCATTGCCGTCGACGCCATAAACGATGCAAAGGCCTATGTGGCCGGCAAGAAGCTTCTGGAAGCAGGGACTACGCCGTCCAGAGCGATTCTTTCGGACCCGGCGGCAGACCTCAAGCAGCTCCTGGCTTAAAGCATGTCGCGCGAAAGTGTCGTGGCGTTTCGCGGCACGGCATGCGCAAGAGCAGAAAAGCCAACGTCGTCTCTTTAAAGCCTGGGGAATTCGGCAGCCGGCTATCGCCGATTATAGGAAAGAAGGTGGGGAAGGCGAAAAAGCGCTTGCGTCGATAAATGAATGGCCCTATCAGGGCCGCACCGGAGAGGTGGCCGAGTGGTCGAAGGCGCTCCCCTGCTAAGGGAGTATACCAGAAATGGTATCGTGGGTTCGAATCCCATCTTCTCCGCCATTTCAATCTCAGCCATGTCGCCAGCCGCCCAACATCGAGTTTGGGTCTACCTGCCCGACCACATCCTGTGATGCGCGGTCTTCCGCTTCACCGATTCCCCTCAAATTCTCTTGCTTGGTCGCGCCGTTGTCTCTCTCGAGCATCGTCTGTCGTGCGATCTCGAGAGAGACAAAACAGAATCATCCGGGTAGGTGCATCGATTCGGGACGGTGAGGTGAGTGGTCTTGGGGCGCGCTGCTACCACCGATTTGTATGGCAAGGAGCACAACTGGCGCTCCATTCATCGCTGAATCCCTTGTTTTGCAGCGCAATGGCTGTGTTGCGGCCGAATCCCGTTTCTTGGGCAATATCTGGAGCCGCCGTATAAGTGCCCGTAGATTAAGGATTTTCTTAACGAAGTCTAAACCTCTATTGCCGCGCCGCTGTCGTTTTGTGTCCTTTCGGCAACAGGGCTTACGGAAGGCTTACGCAAATCACCCTTTCCGAGAAGATGTCGATTGCGTGACAGAGCACGTCTTGTATTTTCACTCTCGGAAGCGAGGGCGATTGATCGTCCACTTCTTGAAACGCGAGGATAGGACAGGGAATACCTTCGGGTAGTTCTTATTCTCGATAAAAACTTTGACTGGAGGTCAATATGAACATCAAGAGCCTTCTTCTCGGCTCCGCTGCTGCGCTTGCAGCAGTTTCCGGCGCTCATGCAGCCGACGCTATCGTTGCTGCTGAGCCTGAGCCGCTCGAATACGTTCGCATCTGCGATGCATACGGCGCTGGTTACTTCTTCATCCCGGGCACCGAAACCTGCCTCAAGATCGGCGGCAAGGTTCGTACCGAAGGTCAGTGGTACGACCCTTACAACCCGAACACTCACTTCGGCACCAAGTGGCACACCCGTGCTGAGCTGCGTCTGCAGACGGCTTCGGACACCGAATACGGCCCGCTGAAGACCAACACCGAACTGCGTTGGGACTGGAACGACGGCAACGCAACGGCTACCAACCTGCTGCACGCCAGCATCAGCCTCGGTGGCTTCCTCGTCGGTAAGGAAGACTCTCAGTTCAACGTCTTCACCGGTTACGCCGGCGACGTCATCAACGACGACGTGGTCTATGACGGCCCGTACGAACTCAACCAGATCACCTACAACTACGATGCCGGCAACGGCTTCACGGCTGTGATCTCGGTTGAAGACAGCAACTCCGGCGCAGGTGCAACCGGCGCTAACGGCGAAGACAGCCACAACCACTACGCTCCTGACGTTGTCGCCGGTGTTGGCTTCAAGTCCGGTGCATGGGCATTCAAGGTCGTCGGCGGTTACGACTCGATCGTTGAAGAAGGCGCTATCAAGGCTCGTGTTGACGCTGACTTCGGCGCATTCTCGGCCTTCTTGATGGGCGGCTGGAACACCGATGGCAGCAAGCTCAACAAGTATGCCGGTTCCAACGGCGGTGGCGATGCAGCTACGATCGGTTGGGGTGACTGGGCTGTTTGGGGCGGTGCAAGCGTTCCGATCAACGAAAAGCTGAAGTGGAACCTCCAGCTCGCCTACACCGACAACAAGACCTTTGCCGCTACCACGAACGTCAAGTGGAACCCGGTTAAGAACCTGCTCATCGAGCCGGAAGTTTCTTACACCAACTGGGATAAGATCAACGAAGACCAGTGGGCCGGTATCCTCCGCTTTGAGCGTACCTTCTAATCTGATTTGACTTCGGTCATCTGAGATTTCTCACTTCGGTGAGGAAGAGCCCGGCCTTCTGGCCGGGCTTTTTCTATGGCACGTGAACCGTTGTGTTTCTTTTCGAGTATTGGGAAGAGAAACGTGGTCGCTTTTTGATTGTGAAATTTTCTCTCTTAATATTACCTTGTAAGTTGCGCCTTCTTTAAAAGTAATCTGAAGTAGAGCCTCGCTTCAACTGCGGCGATGTTGTGACAGTTTTGCGACGTGATTTTTGTGCAACGCACCTTTTGAAACGCGCGTCATAAATGACGATAGTTTGTATCTGATATTGCTCTGAAAAAAACGATCTGTAGGTTCCAAATCGGAAGCAAGACTTAGTTGTCTTGGTTCTCCCAGATCAGGGGTCAACTTTGAAAATCTAGGTGGGGTGGGGCGCGTCGTTTTTCTCGGCGTGAGGACTCATACCTAATTGATATTGAAACTGGAGTTTCTAATGAACATCAAGAGCCTTCTTCTCGGCTCCGCTGCTGCGCTGGCAGCAGTATCCGGTGCTCACGCAGCCGACGCTATCGTTGCCGCTGAGCCGGAGCCGCTGGAATACGTTCGCATCTGCGACGCATACGGTGCTGGCTACTTCTTCATTCCGGGCACCGAAACCTGCCTCAAGATCGGCGGCATGGTCCGTACCGAAGGCGGCTGGTACAATGCCTACAATCCAGGCCCCGGCGGCGACCGCGGCACGTACTGGCATACCCGCGCTCAGCTGAGCATCGACACTGCATCGGACACCGAATACGGTCCGCTGAAGACCAACACCGTTTACCGTTTCGACTGGAACGACGGCAACGCCACCACCACCAAGCTGCTCTGGGCTAACATCAGCCTCGGCGGCTTCCTCGTTGGTAAGCAGGATTCGCAGTACAACCTGTACACGGGTTACGCTGGCGACGTCATCAACGACGACGTGATCTATGACGGCCCGTACGAACTCAACCAGTTGACCTACAACTACGACGCAGGCAACGGCTTCACGGCTGTCGTCTCGCTCGAAGACAGCAACTCTGGTTCGGATGCTTCGTCTTACGGCGGCGCTTGGGTTCAGTCGAAGGCTAACCACTACGCTCCGAACGCTGTTGCCGGTGTCGGCTACAAGGCTGGCAACTTCGGCTTCAAGGTCGTCGGCGGTTACGACTCGATCGTTGAAGAAGGCGCTGTCAAGGCTCGTATCGATGCCGACTTCGGCGTCTTCAAGGCCTTCTTGATGGGCGGCTGGAACACGGACGGCAAGAAGCTGAACCAGTATGCCGGTTCGAACCTGAACGCATCTGCTTGCCCGGTCGGCCGTGGCGATCTCTGCGGCTGGGGTGACTGGGCTGTTTGGGGCGGCGTCAGCGTTCCGATCAACGAAAAGCTGAAGTGGAACGTTCAGCTCGCCTACACCGACAGCAAGATTTTCGAGGCAACCACGAACGTCAAGTGGAACCCGGTTAAGAACCTGCTCATCGAGCCGGAAGTTACCTACACCAACTTCGATTCTGTGAACCAGGATCAGTGGGCTGGTATCCTCCGCTTCCAGCGCAGCTTCTAATTCGGTACGCCGATACGAAGTCGACAAATTTTCCGATCTGACCTCCGATCGGAAGAGGACAGGCCCGGTTTTCCCAACCGGGCCTTTTTATTATTATGCGCGGTCCAAGTGGAGAGAGGGCCGCCTTAAGGCGCTGAGAGAAAGCTCAGGATGGCTTTCGGGATATCGTCGAGATGCAGGAGAGGGGCGTGGCCCTGGCCAACGACCGGCTTGATGACCGTGCCGGGGTGCCGGTGCGCCATATCTTCGACGGTGTGGGTGCTTAGCAGCTTGGTGTTTTCGCCGCGAATCACCATCAGCGGAATGCCGCTGAATGCTTCGAATTGCGGCCACAGGTCCGCAAGAGGCGCTTCAAGGTCAAGCGATAGCAGTTGTTGGGCGATGGCCGGGTCATAATCGGCCACGGGTTTGCCGTCGCCGAAGCTATAGATCGCGGCGGCCATGTCCCGCCAGTCGTCGTCGCTGAGCGCGGTGAATGCAGCTCCGTGGTTCTCTCGCAAAATGGCAACGGCATCGTCCCGGTCGACCGGTTTCCGGTCTCGATTGAGGTAGTCGCGGATTTCGATGAGGCCCGGCTTTTCAAGCACCGGTCCGATGTCGTTGAGAATGGCCGCTTTCAAAAGATCCGGACGGCTGGTCGCGAGCAGATGCATGACCAGGCCGCCGCGTGAGGTGCCGATGAAGACGGCTTGCGGGATGTGAAGCGCTGCGCACAGGCTAAGGACGTCCTGGGTTTCGACCACGAGATTGTAGTGGGATTTGTCCGCATCGCGTTCGGACCGGCCGCGCCCGCGCGCATCGAGCGTGAGCACCCTGTAGGGCGTTGCTGGATGATGCGCCAAGAGCATGGCCAACTGGTGGAAGTCGCGCGAATTGCGGGTCAGACCTGGCAGGCAGATGATGGGCGGCCGTGCCTGCGTTGCCTGCTCGTCGCCGGTATAGTCTCGAACATAAAGCTTCAGACCGTCCTCGGCCGCTATCGTACGAGCAAGAAAGCCGTTTTCATCATCGCTGCGCATGCATCATGCCTCGTGCTTGGGATATCACGAGAAATGTAACGTCAATCCGCCGGCTTGCACAACCTGCGCCGTGCAAGCCGGCGTGGGTTAGGTGCGGCCGTTGACGAGATCGCTGACGATATCGGTCTTCTGCCCGAGCCGAGCCTTGTAGACCTGATAGTTCTCCATGACACGCTGGACATAGTTGCGTGTCTCGGGGAAGGGGATACGCTCTATCCAGTCAATGACGTTGTCGAGCGACTTGCCGCGTGGGTCGCCATAGCGGGCGATCCATTCGGGAACCTTGTTGGGGCCGGCATTGTAGGCGATGAAGGTCAGGATGTAGGAGCCGCCGAACGTGTCGATCTGCTCGCCCAGATAGTGGGCGCCAAGCGTGGCGTTGTAGCCGGCATCCTGCGTCAGCTTTTCGGCGGAATAGGCCATGCCGTGCCGGACGGCGACAGCCTTGGCTGTCTTGGGTAGCAATTGCAGCAGGCCGCGGGCATTGGCCGAGGAGACGGCTGCCGGATTGAAGGCGCTTTCCTGGCGAGCGATGGCATAGGCAAGCGCCTTGCCGGAGCCGGAGATATTGGCGTTCTGCGGAATAACGCCGATCGGGAAGGCGAGTGCTGCCACGTCGACACCACGGCCATAGGCGATCTTGCCGATCTGCAGGGAGAGCTGATGGTTGCCGGAGCGTTCGGCCTGGGCGGCCAGCAAGGCGATTTCGCCGGGGCCGTCGAGCTGTCTCGCGAGTGCCCGGTAGAGCGCCTCTGCGCGCCAGCCATGTCCGGCTGCTTCAAGTCTCGAAATTGCCTGCACCGCTTCGCGCGCCTGGAAGCGCTGACGATCATCAGGCGAGGGGGCAGGATAGGTGACGTTCAGCGTCCGCCGGCCAAGCTTCTCTGCTGCAAGCTGGCCATAGAAGGTGCTGGGATAGGACGCTGCCTTGGCATAGAAATCCGCTGCCTTGCCGGGGCCGCCGGCTTCGGCTGCGCGACCGAGCCAATACCAGCCGCGCGATTGCGAGATCGGTCCGTTCGACACCTGCAGGATCTTGCGGAAATGGGTCGACGCACTCGCGCCATCCTGAAGGCCGCGCAGGGCGTACCATCCGGCATGGAATTCGGCCTCTCCGACATCCTGCGGGCTTTCCGCGACGCTGGCGTCGACGACGCGATAGGCATCCTTGAAGTCGCCCTGATCCACCAGCCCGCGGCTGACGATACGTTGCTCATTCCACCATTGGCCGGGGCTGACGAGGACGCCGCGATCCCGTGGCATCTGTCCGAGCAGGTTGGCGGCATCGTCATATCTGTTCTGCCGGCGTAGGTTCTTGATGCGCATGTAGAGATAGGCAGGATCCTTGCGCCATTGGGCGTCGATCGCGGCAATCAAACCATCGGCCTTGCTCGAACGGTCATTGACCGCAGCCCAGGCCTTGTAGAGCGACTGCGCTTTCCCGAGGTCGCCGAAGCGTTTCGCCTGGGCAGTACGGTCGCGGTAAAGCAGAAAGTCCATGCGCGCCTTATGATCGGCGGGTGACAAAAGTGCTGAGAATTCAGCGAGGATCTTGTCCTCGAAAGGCTTGTCCAGCGCCTCGGTGCGCCAAATCTTACGGATCAGTTTCGCAGCTTGCGAAGCGGAACCGCGAGCGACGAGCGCCCGCGACAGGATTACCGAGCCTTCCACGGTTTCCGGCTGGGTGCTGCCGAAGGCGGCGAGAATTTGTTCTGTGGACGGATTTTCGACGTAGAGCGCCCGCTCGGAGTTTGCACGGAGGCTGCCAAGGCCTGGCCAACCGACGAGTTCGCGCGCCGCGGCAGCGATTTCGCCGGAAGGAATGCCCTGCTGGCCGGAAGTCGCGATCGCCCAGGTCAAAATGTGGCGATCAAGCGTGCCTTCGCGCATGCTATTGCGGATGGCGAGCGCCTGCATCGGGTTCTTGTTGGAGAGTGCGTCCAGACCGGCCTTCAAGTCGCCGTTGAGGGGGGCTATGGCGGTGCCACGCGGTATAGAAGCCGTGTTCATAGGATCCGGCATCGACATTGCGACGTCGGCGCGGTTCGTTGTCTGCTGGCCGGAGGGTTGAGACGCAAAAGCGCCCCATGCGACCGCCAAGCCTACGGCGGTCCAGATCATCACAGGTCTTTTCATCCGGCTACTCACAAAACAATCAGGCCCTTTCCATTTGCCTAATGTAATATTAACGAAACCTTACCGGCGGTCCGACTTTCAATCAATTATCATATCGGAAACTGCCCCTCACCAATCAAAGCGCGCTTGTCCCCGTCAAGCCGGCGCTTTATGGTGCGCGGATTCATAACCATGGATTGCGGCTTAAGCATGAAGGCAGCGCCGCTAGGAGACTTGTATGTTCCAGGGGTCCATTCCCGCACTTGTTACACCCTTTACTGACGCCGGCAAGTTTGACGAGGCTTCTTTCGCCTCCCATGTCGAGTGGCAGATAAAAGAGGGTAGCCGCGGCTTGGTGCCCGTGGGCACGACGGGTGAATCGCCGACCTTGTCGCATGACGAGCACAAGCGCGTCGTCGAGCTTTGCATCGAAGTGGCGAATAAGCGCGTTCCCGTCATGGCCGGCGCAGGCTCGAACAACACGCGCGAAGCGATCGAGCTTGCCCAGCACGCCGAAAAAGTCGGTGCCAATGCCGTTCTGGTGGTCACGCCCTACTACAACAAGCCCACGCAAAAGGGTCTGTACGCCCATTTCGCTGCCGTTGCCGAAGTGGTGAAGGTGCCGATTTACATCTACAATATTCCAGGCCGCTCCGTCGTGGACATGACGCCGGAGACGATGGGTGCACTCGCCAAGGCCCATGGCAACATTGTCGGCGTGAAGGATGCGACCGGCAAGATCGAACGGGTTTCCGAGCAGCGCATCACTTGCGGCCGCGATTTCCACCAGCTCTCCGGTGAGGATGCGACCGCGCTTGGCTTCAATGCCCATGGCGGCATCGGCTGTATTTCCGTGACGGCCAATATCGCGCCGCGCCTCTGCGCGGAGTTCCAGGCTGCGACGCTTGCCGGCGATTATGCCAAGGCGCTGGAATATCAGGACCGCCTGATGCCGCTGCACAAGGCGATTTTCCTTGAGCCTGGTCTTTGCGGTGCAAAATATGGTCTTTCCCGTCTCGGCCGCATGAGCCGCAATGTCCGCTCGCCGCTATTGTCGACCCTGGAACCGGGCACGGAAGCAGCCATCGATGCGGCGATGCGCCATGCCGGCCTGCTGAACTGAGGCTGACTGCAAGTCCATTGCGCAAAAACTTCCGCGAGGCCGCTCTCTTCACAAGGAGGGCGGTCTCGCTTATTTAGAGTGCAGGAACTTGGCGCGCCCGTGGCCGCTGCCGGAATGACAAAAGAAAAGAAGAAGAATCATGGCCCCTAAAGGCAGCCAGCGCGTGGTGAACAAGATCGTGGCGGAGAACCGCAAGGCGCGTTTCAACTACGAGATCATCGACACCTATGAGGCAGGCCTCGTGCTCAAGGGCACGGAGGTCAAGTCATTGCGTGAAGGCAAGGCCAATATCGCCGAATCCTACGCCTCGGACGAAGATGGTGAGATCTGGCTGATCAATTCCTATCTGCCGGAATATCTGCAGGCGAATCGCTTCAATCATGAGCCGCGCCGCCGCCGTAAACTGTTGCTCTCCGGTCGCGAAATCGGCCGGTTGCGCTCGGCCATCAATCGCGAGGGCATGACGCTGGTGCCGCTGAAGATCTACTTCAACGATAGCGGCCGTGCGAAACTTGAGTTGGCGCTCGCCAAGGGTAAGAAGCTCCACGACAAGCGCGAATCCGAGAAGGAACGCGATTGGAACCGGCAGAAGAGCCGCCTGCTGAAAGACAACGGGTAAAATCGCAGCGAGCTTGTAGAGTACTCAGCCGCTGGGCATTTGGCCGGGAGCGATCGAATACAAGCACAGCGACGGCCAAAGCGTGAATTCAAAAGCCGCGGGTCAGGAACTACCCAGCTCTATTGCTCGGCATCGGCTTCCGTATGAGACACATCCGCGGTGCGGTGCGTACGTTCGGAAGGTTCGCGGCCGATCTCTGCTTTGAGCGATACGAGGTCGATGAAGTGATCGGCCTGGCGGCGCAGATCGTCGGCAATCATAGGCGGCTGGGTCGCCATGGTCGAAATGACCGAAACCTTGCGACCGCGGCGCTGCAACGCTTCCACCAACGTCGTGAAGTCGCCGTCGCCGGAGAAGATCACCAGATGATCGACCGTCTCGGATTGCTCCATGGCGTCGATGGCAAGCTCGATGTCCATGTTGCCCTTGATCTTGCGGCGCCCCATGGAGTCGGTAAATTCCTTCGCCGGCTTGGTGATGACCTTGTAGCCGTTATAGTCGAGCCAATCGATCAGCGGGCGGATTGAAGAATATTCCTGATCCTCGATGAGGGCGGTGTAGTAATAGGCGCGGAGCAAGTATCCACGTTTCTGGAACGCTTTCAGGAGCTTGCGATAGTCAATATCGAAGCCGAGGCTCTTGGATGCAGCGTAGAGATTGGCGCCGTCTATAAAAAGTGCAATTTTCTCGCGTGGGTCAAACATCGCTTACATATCCACTGTTACAAAAACGTAATCTTTTTATTCAAAGGTAAGCTAAAACAATGCCTTGTACAGCGTCGTAGAATAATCCGAATTACTTTATGAATTATTCATATATTCGAGATTTAGGGCACGACCAGCGATATTCCAAGCAATCTTAGGTAGAATGCATCATTTGTCTAGGGGAATTTTAGCACTTTCTGGGATGGCGCGCAGGCGCTCAAACAGGAAAAACTTGAATTTGCCATCGTTTGCTTGTATCGGCGTGCTACTCCGAGACATGATGACGACATCACGACCGCAAAGGACAGGCAATGGCCCGTGTCACAGTAGAAGATTGCATTGATAAAGTTGAGAACCGGTTCGAGCTCGTGCTGCTTGCCAGCCATCGTGCCCGCCTGATTTCGCAGGGTTCCTCGATCACCATCGACCGCGACAACGATAAGAACCCGGTCGTTGCGCTGCGCGAAATTGCCGATGAGACGCTGTCGCCCGACGATCTCAAGGAAGATCTGATCCACTCGCTGCAGAAGCATGTTGAAGTGGATGAGCCCGAGCCCGATCCGGCAAGCCTGCTGGCAACTGGCGGCGCTTCCGCTTCCAGCGAAGAAGAAGAGGATGCCCCGGAAGCCGTTACTTTCGACCAGATGTCGGAAGAAGAACTGCTTGCCGGCATCGAAGGCCTTGTTCCGCCGGAAAAAAGCGACGATTACTGATCGTCGACCTTGATGCTCCGGGCAGGAGCGATATGATGAGGGGATGCGTGCGCCGGTCAGATGACTGGCGCGCTTTTGTTTTGGCGGGAGTAGCCTTGGAATGATGCGGCAATATGAGCTTGTTGAGCGGGTGCAGAAGTACAAGCCCGATGCCAACGAGGCGCTGCTCAACAAGGCTTACGTCTACGCGATGCAGAAGCATGGCCAGCAGAAGCGCGCAAGCGGCGATCCCTATATCTCCCATCCCCTCGAAGTTGCCGCCATTCTGACCGACATGCGTCTGGACGAATCGACCATCGCGGTCGCTCTCCTCCATGACACCATCGAGGATACGACGGCGACCCGTGCCGAGATCGACGAATTGTTCGGCGAGGACATTGGTCGCCTGGTCGAGGGGCTGACGAAGATCAAGAAGATCGATCTCGTCACCAAGAAGGCGAAGCAGGCCGAAAACCTGCGTAAGCTGCTGCTCGCCATTTCCGACGATGTCCGCGTACTTCTGGTCAAGCTCGCCGATCGCCTGCACAATATGCGCACGCTCGATCACATGTCGCCGGAAAAGCGTGCCCGCATTTCCGAAGAGACGATGGAAATTTATGCGCCGCTGGCCGGCCGCATGGGCATGCAGGACATGCGCGAGGAGCTCGAAGAGCTCTCCTTCCGTCATATCAACCCGGAAGCGCACGACACGGTCACCAAGCGGCTGGAGGAGCTGTCCAGGCGCAACGAGGGCCTCGTCAAGAAGATCGAAACCGAACTGCGCGACCTCTTGGTCGCCAACGGCCTGGCCAATGCCATGGTCAAGGGTCGGCTGAAGAGCCCTTACTCGGTCTTCCGCAAGATGCAGTCGAAATCGCTCTCTTTCGAGCAGCTTTCGGACATCTATGGTTTCCGCCTTCTCGTCGACGATATTCCCTCCTGCTACCGTGCTCTTGGCATCGTGCACACCCGCTGGCGCGTCGTGCCCGGCCGGTTCAAGGACTATATCTCGACGCCGAAGCAGAACGACTACCGATCCCTGCACACCACGATCGTCGGCCCATCCAGCCAGCGCATCGAACTGCAGATCCGCACCAAGCGCATGCATGAGATCGCCGAGTTCGGTATTGCCGCCCATACGCTCTACAAGGACGGCGCAAACACCAATGGCGATGGCGATGTTCTTTCACGGGAAAGCAGCGCCTATTCCTGGCTGCGTCACACCATCGAGGCGTTGGCCGAGGGTGACAGCCCTGAAGAGTTTCTTGAGCACACGAAGCTCGAGCTGTTCCAGGATCAGGTCTTCTGCTTCACGCCCAAAGGCAAGCTGATTGCTCTGCCGCGCGGCGCCACGCCGATCGATTTCGCCTATGCCGTCCATACCAATATCGGCGACACCACCGTCGGGGCCAAGATCAACGGTCGCATCATGCCGCTGGTGACGCGATTGACCAACGGCGACGAAGTCGAAATCATCCGCTCCGGCGTGCAGGTGCCGCCTGCTGCCTGGGAAGAGATTGTCGTCACCGGCAAGGCGCGCGCCGCCATCCGTCGAGCGACCCGGCTTGCCATTCGCAAGCAATATGCCGGGCTTGGCCATCGCATCCTGGAGCGCACCTTCGAGCGCGCCGGCAAGGTATTCTCGCGGGACGCATTGAAGCCGGCTCTGCATCGCCTCGGCCAGAAGGATGTGGAAGATGCCATCGCCGCTGTCGGGCGAGGGGAGATGTCGTCACTCGACGTATTGCGCGCCGTCTATCCCGATCATCAGGACGAACGCGTAACCGTCAAGCCGGCCGGCGACGAAGGCTGGTTCAACGTTCACAGCGCCTCCGGCATGATTTTCAAAATCCCCGGCAAGAACAAGGCCGATCTCGCCGATGGCGTCGAAGCTCCGCCGATCCGCGGTCTGGCGGCCAATGTCGAGGTGCATTTCGCACCGACAGGCGCCGTCCCCGGCGATCGTATCGTCGGTATCATGGAAAAGGGTAAGGGGATCACCATATATCCGATCCAGTCGCCCATCCTGCAGCGGTTCGATGATGAGCCGGAGCGCTGGATCGACGTGCGCTGGGATTTGGATGAGGCCAACAAGTCCCGCTTTGCGGCTCGTGTGCTGATCAACGCCCTGAACGAGCCCGGCACCCTGGCGAAGGTCGCGCAGACCGTCGCTGACGTCGATGTCAATATCCGCGTTCTCAACACTGCTCGTGTCGCTGCCGACTTCACCGAGATGGCGTTGGACGTCGAAGTTTGGGATCTGCGTCAGTTGAACCAGCTTCTGGTGCAGCTCAAGGAACTCGATTGTATCGCCACCGTAAAGCGGCTTTATGAGTGACGCCATTCGGCGTCGCGGACTGATCGAGGGCAGCCTGCATATTTTGTGATCATTTTATGACCAAAAACGAGCAGCTTTCCGGATAGTTATGCGCGTAGCGCATATCTGTATCTATGTTAGAGAGCTGGTAATTAACCCTTGGCGCGCCTATCTTCTGGTCATCGAAGAAATGAAACAGAGATGAGAGAAGATAATGTTTAGCCCGATCAAGAAAATCGCCCGCGCCCTGCGCGTCCCGAGTGTCGAAGAGCGCGAAATGGCTTACCTGAATGGTTCGCATGACCGTTTTGACCTTGAATATCGTCAGCGCCAGGTCGACCGCGGTCTGTTCCGCCAGCGTTAATTGCTGCCAATACTTCCAAGTCCAGGAGGGGCGCGTAAATATTGCGCCCTTGGAGCTTCCCGATCTTGCGGGAATGCTTGCCGGAAATGAGAGGGCGTCCTTGTTTCCGTGTCTCGATTAGACGACGTTCCAAAAAGAGCCGTAGTTTCGGTTCTTAATCGGCTTGGGATGTGTTTGGCCGGTCTTGTCATGACGGCCTCCAGTGCACTAGATAAGCCGCATGCTATTTCGTCGCCGAAAACCACTGACACTGAAGGAAAAACTGCGGGAGCACATCTGGCCCCGTAAAGGTTTCGTTCGCTCTTTTCAATATTTTGGCAAGCGCCTTGTTCGCCTGGCCGCGTCGCCGCATTCGGTTGCGGCTGGTTTTGCAGCGGGGATCGTCGTGTCGTGGACGCCGTTTATCGGTGTGCATTTCGTGATGGCGATCATCATCGCCTATCTGATCGGCGGCAACGTCATCGCCTCCGCGCTCGGCTGTTTGGCTGCCGGCAATCCTATTACCTACCCCTTCATCTGGGCCTTCACCTGGGAAATCGGTCATTTGATCCTGGCGCGCGACAGCGGCAGTCAGGGCGGCGTCGATCTGCCGGCACTTTGGCACAAGGGCGATCTCCTGCAGATTTGGGACCCGGTCTTGAAGCCGATGCTGATCGGTGGCATTCCGCCCGCGATCGTCTCCGGCGTGATCGTCTATGCGCTCACCTATTACGGCGTGAAAACCTTCAAGACGCGCCGTAGGGAGCGCCTGATGGAGCGTGCCCGTGAGCGGCTGGCACTCGCCGATAACGCCTCGAGCGTCTGAAACTGACGTCGTCCGGGGCCGTCGGGAGGGCCGCATCATGATTATCGGTATAGGCAGCGATCTCATCGACATCCGTCGTGTCGAGAAGACGATGGAGCGCTTCGGCGTCCGGTTCACCGATCGCTGCTTTACGGATGTCGAGCGCGCCAAATCGGAGGGCCGCAAGAACAAAGCCGCATCCTACGCCAAGCGCTTTGCCGCCAAGGAAGCCTGCTCCAAGGCATTGGGCACTGGATTGGCGCAGGGCGTCTTCTGGCGAGATATGGGTGTCGTCAATCTGCCGAGCGGCAAGCCGACCATGCAGTTGACCGGCGGTGCGGCGGAACGGCTGAACGCTATGTTGCCGAAGAATCACCGCGCCGCCATTCATTTGACGATAACGGATGATTTTCCTCTTGCTCAGGCCTTTGTGATCATCGAAGCGCTGCCGATTGAGGGCTGAATCGCTGCTAGATGTGGCTTTTGGCGCTAGCGGCATTGCCGCGATGATTTGAAGCGAGTAGAGAGAGCCTGAATGCAAGTTGCGCCGGTGGGGTGCGAAAAAGGAACAAGACTGCGTGTCCGAGAAAGCCGTTAAACAGCAGAATGCTCTGTGGGAAAACATCAAGGTCATCGTTCAGGCACTTGTCCTGGCCATGATCATCCGCACGGTTCTATTTCAGCCATTCACCATTCCGTCAGGCTCGATGATGCCGACGCTTCTTGTCGGCGACTATATCTTCGTCAACAAGTTCGCCTATGGCTATTCGAAGTATTCGCTGCCGTTCTCGCCGAACCTCTTCAGCGGACGTATCTTCGCCAGTGAGCCCAAGCGCGGTGACGTGGTCGTTTTCCGCTTCCCGCCCAATCCGGATGTCGATTACATCAAGCGCGTCATCGGCCTGCCGGGCGACCGCATCCAGATGAGGAACGATATTCTCTACATCAATGGCCAGGCCGTACCGCGCGAGCCTCACGGCACCTTCTCGTCGGATTACAGCCAGGAGCCGGGCGATCACATCCCCGTCTACAGCGAACGGCTGGCAGATAGCGGCAAGGTCTATGATACGCTGGATCTTTCGCCGAATTCGCGTGGCGACAACACGCAGGAATACGTCGTTCCGGCCGGCCATTATTTCATGATGGGCGATAACCGCGACAATTCTGACGATAGCCGTTTCGATGTCGGTTACGTGCCGGCTGAGAACCTGATCGGTCGCGCCAGCGTCATCTTCTTCTCGCTCGGTCACGATACGTCGTTCCGCGAGATCTGGAAATGGCCAACCAACATGCGTTGGGATCGTCTCTTCAAGGTTGTCGAATGACGAAAGTGCAGGCGCTCTCGCAGGCGGATCGTGCCAAGCTTGAATCTATAATAGGCTACGAGTTTGCCGAAAGGGATCGTCTCGATTGGGCGCTGACGCATGCCAGCGCCCGCACGCACAAATCGGGTAACTACGAGCGGTTGGAATTCCTTGGCGACCGGGTCCTCGGTCTTTGCATTGCCGAGCTTCTGTTCCGCACCTTTGGGACGGCGACCGAAGGCGAGCTTTCGGTGCGCCTCAACCAGTTGGTCAGCGCCGAGACATGCGCCGAGGTCGCCGATGAGATGCAGCTGCATCTCTATATCCGCACCGGCGCCGACGTGAAGAAACTGACCGGCAAGCGCATGCTCAACGTGCGCGCCGATGTCGTCGAAAGCCTGATCGCAGCCCTTTATCTGGACGGTGGCCTCGAAGTGGCCCGCACGTTCATTCTGCGCTATTGGCAGCGCCGAGCGGTTCGGCCCGATGGGGCAAGACGCGACGCCAAGACCGAGTTACAGGAATGGGCGCACGCAAAATTCGGCGTGACGCCGGTCTACAGGGTTGATGATCGCAGCGGACCGGATCATGATCCCCGCTTCACGGTGACCGTGGCAGTGGCGGGAACCGCGCCCGAGACAGGAATTGAACGCTCCAAGCGCGCCGCCGAACAAGTGGCGGCGACGCGGATTTTGGAGCGTGAAGGTGTATGGCAGCCTCAGTCGACTGAGAAGTGACTGCCTAGAAACGACGGAAAAGATGACCAATCAGCAAGATACGCCCGCCGAAGACGGCGCGGTTGAACATAGCGGCCCGACCCATTCCGGTTTCGTGGCGCTCATCGGCCCGACAAACGCCGGAAAGTCGACGTTGCTCAATCGGCTCGTCGGCGCCAAGGTTTCGATCGTCAGCCATAAGGTGCAGACGACGCGCGCCGTCGTTCGCGGCATCGCCATCCACAACAATGCGCAGATCGTATTCATGGATACGCCCGGCATCTTCAAGCCGCGCCGTCGCCTCGACCGGGCAATGGTGACATCGGCTTGGGGCGGCGCCAAGGATGCGGACCTCATCATGCTGCTGATCGATAGCGAGCGCGGCCTGCGCGGCGATGCCGAAGCCATTCTGGAGGGACTGAAGGAAGTCCCGCAGCCCAAAATTCTCGTACTCAACAAGATCGATCGCGTTCGCCGCGAGGACTTGCTGGCACTTGCTGCGGCCGCCAACGAAAAGATCGCCTTCGACCAGACTTTCATGATCTCGGCCGAAAACGGCTCCGGTTGCGACGATGTGATGGACTATCTGGCAAAGATCTTGCCGGAGGGCCCCTGGTACTATCCTGAGGACCAGATCTCCGATCTGCCGATGCGTCAGCTCGCTGCCGAAATCACCCGCGAAAAGCTGTTTCTGCGCCTGCATCAGGAGCTTCCCTACTCGTCGCATGTCGAGACGGAGAAGTGGGAAGAGCGCAAGGATGGCTCCGTTCGCATCGAACAGGTGATCTATGTCGAGCGGGAAAGCCAGAAGAAGATTGCCCTTGGAAAGGGTGGCGAGGCGATAAAATCGATCTCGACTGCATCGCGCAAGGAGCTCTCGGAGATCCTGGAACAGCCGGTGCATCTCTTCCTCTTCGTTAAGGTGCGCGAGAATTGGGGCGACGATCCCGAGCGTTTCCGGGAAATGGGCCTCGATTTCCCGCATTAATGGAACTTTGCTCCGCTGAGTGCTTTATATTGCAACAGTTTATCGGGCGCGTCGCCTGAACTGATGCAACTCAGGGGAGCGTTCCATGGCGAAAGCCGCGACGATGCACGGGCAACGGACACCATGCCAGCAATGTCCGTTGAGGGCTCTTCCTCATTTTCGGGAATTCGAGCGCGAAGAGCTGAGTTTCATCAGCGGCTTCAAGAAGGGCGAGTTGCTCGTCGATGCGGGCGCTACGATCTTCCTGGAAGGGGCTCACAGCGCCCACCTTTTTACCATCCTGTCCGGCTGGGGCTTCCGATACAAGACGCTTGAGGACGGGCGGCGGCAGATTCTCAACTATGTCATGCCTGGCGACCTGATCGGTTTGCAAGGCTCGATCATGGGAGAGATGCAGCATTCGACGGAAGCGCTGTCGCCGGTCTCGCTCTGCGTTTTCGAGCGCACGGAATTGATGACCCTCTATAATTCCCATCCGCCGTTAGCCTTCGATCTGACCTGGATTGCGGCTCAGGAAGAGCGGATTCTGGACGAGCATCTGCTAAGCATCGGCCGTCGATCGGCAATCGAGCGGGCGGCCTATCTGCTCGCTTATCTGTATCAGCGCGCCAGCGTGCTTCACTTGTTCAACGGCAGCAAGGTCATTCCCATCACGCAGCAGCATGTTGCCGATACGCTCGGCCTCTCCGTAGTCCATACCAATAAGACATTGAAAAAGCTGGCTGCGCGCGGATTGATTCTTTGGCAGGATCGCGGCTGCAGCGTTCTGGATGCGAAGGGCCTCGCAGATGTAGCCGGTTGGCACAATCCCGATTCGGGCAAGCGGCCCTTCATTTGACGATATTTATTGTGATCGGCGACATGTCTTTTTTAAATGTCGGCCTCAACTGTACCAGCTTAGATTAATACGTCCGTCACTTTTCGACCAGTTTCATTCTTTACTAACCCCGGCGGCAAAAGCGATTGGAGCACATTGACGAGCCCATAGTACCGCAATGCAAAAAGTGCGAAGCGGGTTGTAGGCGAAGTCATGTCACAACAGACCTAGCCAGGAACGGATGGGAAACCTTCCATTCAATACGGGCCGATGATTGGCGCCGGAGGGATAGATGTGGAATTTCTTAACGGGCCTTATGGCTTGGCGCACGCATTCAGGGATGACGTTGAGATGACGCTTCAACGGGTCCTTATACTCGAAGATAATCTCATTATTGCGATGGAGGCGGAGGAAATACTGCGCCTTGTCGGGATTGGGCAGGTTGAGATTGCTTCGAATCTGGAACAGGCGGTCAACGCCATTCACTCCGATAGCTATGACTTCGCGATGCTGGACGTCAATCTGGGGGAAACGACGAGCTTCGGCTTCGCTCGTCTGCTGCTGGAGCGCGGCATCGTCTTTGGCTTCGTCAGCGGTTACTCCGATACGCTCGATTTTCCACCCGACCTGCGGCATGTGCCGCTTTTGAATAAGCCTTTCGATGAGGAAGCCATGCGCCTCTTTGTCCAGATGCTCTCGACCGCCGGAAGATCTTCCACCCCGTGACATCAGAAGACCTTTGTCCAAAGCGCTTCCGCCTCTCCTTGAAGCGTCGAAACGCTCTATCTTCTTGTCTTTAGCCATTGCGGACGGAAAACTCCTACGCACTTTTGCTGGAAATGCTCTAAACTCGAATCGAGACATGTTCTTAGGATAAGCCAGCCGATGCAGTGGCAGGACAACGCGATCATCTTGGGCGTCAAGCGCCACGGCGAGACTAGTGTCGTCGTCGAGGTGATGACGCGGTCGCGGGGGCGCCATATGGGAATGGTGCGAGGCGGCAGATCTCGTTCCATGCAGCCCGTACTGCAGGCCGGCAATCTCGTCGAAGCGACCTGGCGGGCAAGGCTGCACGAGCATCTTGGTGAGTTCCGCATGGAGCCGGTGACGCTGAGGGCGGCGCGGCTGATGGAAACCGCCACCGCCGTCTACGGTGTTCAGGCGATGGCCGCTTTGCTTCGGCTACTGCCGGAGCGTGATCCGCACCCGCATCTCTACGATGCACTCGATGTCATCTTGGAAAACCTGCAGAACCCTGCCGATGCCGGCGAGCTTTTCGTGCGCTTCGAACTCGCTGTCTTGAACGACCTCGGTTTTGGCCTCGATTTGACCGAATGCGCCGCCACTGGCGTACGTGAGGATCTGGCTTTTGTTTCGCCGAAAAGCGGGCGGGCCGTCTGCCGTGCGGCTGGCTTGCCATGGGCGGATAAGATGTTGGCGCTGCCGCCGTTTCTGACGAGCGGAGCCATGGTCGCTGCGGATGGAGATAGCCTGTCTGCGGCCTTTCGTCTGACCGGCTTCTTTCTGCATCGCCATGTCTACGAGCCTCGCGGCATACAGGTCGCCGCAGCACGCGATGGTTTCATTCAGGCGGCCATGAAGGCTGTCGTCATGATTTCGCGCGGCAATGATGCCGTGCCTTCCGATGTTGCTGCCGGGCGCTGAAAAGTCGCCGCCTGCAATGCCAATCGTCACGGTAGGTTCAGTAGAATGCGCGCGGTGCTTCGCGGCGAAGGCGTACATGAAATCAATGATTTAATGTGCTGGATGCAAAACTGGAAGGTCGCAGTTTCTGCTTCTTTGACATCTACGCATCGGCCCGAAAATCAATTCCGACTTTCGGGCCGATGCTGTAGTCGATTATCGCCGCTTGAGAGCCCAGCCTTCCGGCCGTGTCTCAAGAACCGTCACGCTATCGCCAATCTTCACCGAGCCATCGCCGCGCGGCACGGCATTCCAACCGAAAAGCGGGCCAGGAACGCGGCGGTCGGCCGACATGCGGATGCGACCCATGGCGGGCATGGGGTTCGGTACATCGCGTGAGCCGGTCTTTTGGTCTTGCGTCGTCATGATGCAGCGCGAGCAGGGCTTGACGAGATCCAGACGAATGCCGCCGACCTCGATCGCAGCCCAGCGATCCTCGGGCCATTCCTCATCGATATCGATGACGATATTCGGGCGAAAACGCTCCATGCCGACGGCGCCTTCGCCATGAGCGGCGAGATTGGCGTTGAGCGCCTTCAGCGAACCGGTGGTGGTGACGAGGATCTGATATCCATCGGCAAAGGTGACGGGCGTATCATCGCCCGCCCATTCCGGACTGGCTATGCGCTTTGCAAGCCTGTCGAAGAAGACCATCCTGACTTCGCGCCCCATCCAGGCCGACAGTGCCTTGTTGGTCTCGTCGTCGGCGACGGATGCATTGACGGCCGATTTCCAGACAACGACATCCATGCGGTTTTCGGGGTGAGGCGGCGGGACGATGATGTCGGGCTTGCCATCCATCTTGAGCCGCAGATAGGAGGGGCCAGGCTGAATGTCGATGCGGGCCAGATCCTGCAACTCCCGCTGGGTAAAGAAATGGCCGGAGGGGTCAACCAGCATGGCGCGACGATCGCCTGCCAGACCAAAGGCGTCGACGGCGGCTGATGGGATGGCGATACCGCGCGCGCTCTTGAGCGGGTAAATGAAAAGATCGCTGACGCGCATGGATAGCCCTCAGATTTCGTCGATGAACATAGCGAGCACGGTTTTCAGCCGGTCATGCCGTGCTTCTGCAAGCTTGCGCCCGGTCTCGGTCTGAAATCCATCCGCCAGTTTGAACAGCTTTGTCTCGAAATGGTCAATGGCGAAGCGCTTATCGTCGAGCGGTCGTTCTGTCGCAAGCGCATCGAAAGGATCGTAGAGAGACGAACCGAGGCGGCCTGCGATGTAGAAGCAGCGTGCGGCGCCTACCATGCCGATCGCATCCAGCCGGTCGGCATCCTGCAGCATCTTCGCTTCCGGGGTTTCGGGCGGAAGATTGGCGGAGAAGCTGTGAGTGACGATCGCGTGCGCCGTCGCGGCGATATCCTCCTCCGCCCAGCCAAGCCCCCGCAGAATGCTCGCTGCTTTCTCTGCGGCGAGCCGTGAAGCCTGCGCGCGATGTGGCGAATTCTTCTCCACGGCGACGCAATCATGCAGAAGCACGGCTGCAGCTAGAATACGGGCATTGCCGCCTTCTTCGGCCTGAATCGCCATGGCATTGCGGAAAACCCGCAGGATATGGGCGATATCGTGTGAGCCATCGTCTCCATCGGCAGCATGCGGAATGAGATCCGCAGCCAGCGTTTCGAACGGGGCAAAGGCTCGCGCCATCCTGTTGACATCCATTATCGCACATACTCCGGAATTATCTGTCGGCAGAGCAAGCTCCTACAGCATCGGCCCGAAAATCGGAATCGATTTTCGGAAAGCCTTATGTGTCGACTCGAAGAGATAGAGCGCCGTGCTTCCTTTCGGAAGCACGGCGCTCTATCGAGGGAAAGGATTCGCCGCAATCACTCCGTCGCTTTCTTGCGCGTCAGAATCTTCTGGTAGAAGAGGCCAATGCCGATCAGGACTGCGCCGAGGCCGATGAAGGAGAGGGCGCGCAGGAAACCTTCGAGGTTTGCCATGTCGATCAGGAACGCCTTGACGACGGCGATGAAGACCAGCACCGCCGAGGCGATGCGCAGGCTCCGTGCCTCGAAGCGGGCGCCAAGCCCGAGTAGGGCGATGCCGATAAGCAGCCATACGACAGAGTAGGAGTAGAGTTCGCCTTGGATGAAATCGTTCCAGAAGGGAATGTATTCCCCCTGCCAGAAGCGGCGCACCGTCAGCGTTGCCCAAGCAAAGGCCATCACGGCCGCGGCAACGGCCAGCATGCTGACATAGGGTAGGGGGCGCCGGTCTCGTGCGAGGAGCGCCAATCCGCCATAGGCGACGGCTGGGAGGAGATAGCCCAACATCAGCAGGTTGAACAGCGGGATCCGCCCGGTGCTTTCTCCCGTTACGAATGGGTTCAGTGCCAGCAGGTGCAGCGTCAGGATCATGATGACAGAGAGCGTGCCGAGCGCCATGCTGCCGTACCGGAAGACGGGGCTTGCGGCGCTAAGGTCCAGGGCCATCAGCGTTGCGGAAGCGCCGATCGCCAGCAGCGTGTAGATCGACTGTTCGCCGAGCGTCGGAACGGCGTCGTTCAGGACGCCACCGTTCATGGCATGGCGCACCAGGATGGCGATCGTCAGCAGAACGAGAAACGACGCCAATGCCTGGAGCGCGCTGCGCAGCCGGATGTTGGGAGCGCGGCGGACCATGAAGGCAGCCACGACCGCAAGGGCTGCGGGGATGCCGTATCCCGCGAGCAGCATGTTGAAGATCGGGGTGGTGCTAAGTTCGGACGGATCGACGATGGTCGGCTGCCAGGCGATGCGCGTCATGGCGACAATCAGTGCGGCGACCATTGTCCACGGCAGAACCGGCCAGTCACGCGCTCGTCCGATAAACAGATAGCCGATGCCGAGGACCGGCAGCAAGATGGTTGGTATGGCGTGATGCGCAAGCATATGCAAGGCAAACACTGAGGCCGCGAAGGAGCCGACAGCAAGAATGTTGGTCGGGAGATTCCATCCGTCGCCCGAGCGGCGGTATTGCCATTCCGCGAGCGCAAGCAGCGCGACAGTGAGCCCTATACCATAGAGGCCGTGCAGCCAGTCGAGCACCCAGTTGCCGAAATTGACGAAACTGATCGTGGCGATGGCTAGCGGCACGACGACCATGATCCCGCTCCAGAGCGCCGCGAAGGGTTTTTCATCGTCTGCAAAGCGCCGTAGAAAGAAGGTGCCGATCAGCACGAAGATTGCACCGAGGCCGAGCGATTCGTAGATCACCATGCTTTGCATGCGTGCCAGCGCATCGACGATGCTGGGGTCGAGACCATAAATCCAGTTCGTCAGCAGGCCGGAGATACCTAAGATGGCGGTGACGGCAGAGAGGATTGCGGCCCAGGCTGCATGCAGTCGGCCAGCGCCAAAGGCGGCCACCGCTGCGACGATCGCCGCGAACATGAACACGGTATCGACGACGGGATATCCGTAGAGGAGACTGTAGCCCAGCAGGCTTAGCGACACGGCAAGGGCGCCGATCGTTGCCGTCAGCGTCATGCCCAGCGGCGGCCGGGCGAGAAACGTGCCCCAGCCGCCAGAGCTGCGACGTTGCGGCGGATTGGCTTGCTCTTCCGTTTCGATGGTTGTTTCGTCTGCTGTCTCAGCTGCCTGATAGCGCCCCGGCCAGAGGAATATGGTCCCGCCGATCATGGCCAGCATCGAAAGCGTCACCGGCGTGAAATCCACGACCGGGCTGTTGGAGATGTAGAGCAGCGGCCAGATGCTGAGCAATACATTGCCAAGCGACGGGGCAATCAGCCAGCGGCGCAGCCGCGATGCAAGCAGTGTTGCGAGCCATGTCAGCACGAGATAGCCGAAGAGTATCCAGGGCCGCGGCGCTGTCGATGCGATCAGGGCGGGTGTGACCATGGAAGCGAGCAGGCCGAGGCCCGCCAGCGCCTGTCCGTGCAACAAGGATAGCGCCAGGGTGGCAAGGGAGATCAGGGCGAGCAGAACAAAGGCTGTGGCCGGCCCTATGAAGCCGTAGATGCCATGCGCCGCATAGGTCGAGCCGAACAATGCGACGACGCCCGCGGCCGTCAGCACGCCGGGCACCATCGCATTCTGGAAAGGGTTGCCGAGGACCGGCGCGGAACGGCGGCGGATAATCTCGCCCGCTGCAACAAGTACCAGTCCGAAGATCGCTGCCAGCACGAGCCGGACGCCCGGGCTCAGGAGCCCGCTCTCGATGGAATACTTGACCATGAAGATGCCACCGAAGGCGAGCGCGATGCCGCCGACCCAGACCGCCCAGCGCGCGCCAATCGTGCTTTCCAGGCTTTCTCTCGGCTTCGTCGTTTCCGGGGTTGTGATGGCGGGACCGCCGTCGGTCAGCGTGTCGATGCTCTCGCGCGCAGCGAACTGTTCTTCGATGTCATCAGTGGAAGAGGCTTCGATTACGGCTTCGCTTGCCGGGCTCTGCTCGGGTCCTGTCGGCAGCGGCGCAACATCATGTTGCATTTCCTCTGTCGCAATCGATTCGGACAGCTCTGCGGGGAGCACCTTGCCGGCAATGGCTTTTTGCAGCTCCTGCACGCGAATCTCTAGGCGCTTGATCCGTTGGTTGTATCCGAGCAGTATGAAAATGCCGGCGATTACGACGACAAGCGGCAGCAGTTCCATCAAGGCCTCTCCGTGGGCAATCCCCCGTACAATATACCAATTGGCTTGAACGGTAAGGGTCAGCTGTCAAATTCGCCCATGATTCCAGTGGATTATGTCGCACCATCGGGGGAAGGCGTGTCGGCGGAATGTTAGCTAGACCGGATTTACCGTTTGAAAATTATGGTTAATAGCCATTAACAATTCGTATTTACTGATAGAGCGAAGCAGCTTAATAACGACCCATAGTTTCAACACGAATGTATTGCGTGCAAACGACGTCGCATGAGGCGGCTCCTACCACAGGAGGTTTGTATGTCCCATGTATCTTCCGTATCCAACAGCTCTTACCCGTATCGCGGAACGCTTGCGCGTCTGGATGCCAACGGAGACGGTCTGCTCAGCGGCGAAGAACGCGAAGCTGGTCAGCGTCCCGGCATTCTCGAGGCCAATGCCAATAGCAGCACGACGGATGGTTCCAACAACGCCCTGAGCAGCCTTATGGCAAAGCTCTTGCAAATGCCGAGTGCAGACACGGCCTCTCAGGCCAAGCTGCCGGGGCACACCACGGCGTTCGATATGGATCTGATGTCGCCGATGGATGCCTATAGCAGCACCTACGGCCAGTATGATTCCGATAGCATGGCGGCCTGATAATAGCCGCTTTCATCTGATTGTTTCGAGCGGCCTGCCGGATGACGGCAGGCCGCTTTATTTGTTTGATGCAATTCACTTTCTTGTCTGCGGAACACTCGTGTCCGCAATGCGTTGGACAGCAACCACCACAGAAGGGAGACCGTTCCATGAGACGGACTATGATGATGGCTGCAATCTTGGCATTGGCTGCGGCCATGCCTGCAGCGGCCCAGAGCCAGCGAACGGCGACGGCCGATTTTGTCGGGCTTGACGGCAAGCAGGCGGGGAGGGCGACTTTGACCGAAGGTAGGTCGGGCGTGTTGATCGAGATGGAAGTCTCCGGCCTGCCGGCCAACCGCTGGGTCGCTTTCCACATCCACGAAAGCAGCAAGTGCGACCATGCGCACGGCTTCGAATCTGCGGGCGGGCACTTCAATCCGACCAACGCGGAACACGGCTTTCTCGCCGCTAAGGGACCGCATGCCGGCGACATGCCAAATCAGTATGTCGATCAGGATGGCAAGCTGCGGGCGCAGGTCTACAACGGCATGGTATCGCTGAACGGCAAGAACGGCATCCGAGGCAGGACGCTGATGATTCACGCGGAGTCGGATGATTACCGCAGTCAGCCGGTCGGCGGTGCCGGCAAGCGTCTGGCGTGTGCCGTCATCCAATAGCGGCGGCTATAGGACGCGATTCGGAACCTTGCGCTAGGCTGTGCAAAACGCCGGTTGTCTTCAGCCGGCGCGTGCCCACCGGCAATATGATTCGATGCCTGTCAATTATAGTTAATGGTGAGTTAACAGCCATCTGACCCGACGAACCAAATCCACCTATCCTATGCGCGGTTGACTAAGCGTGCCGGGGGGCAGTCGAACACGCCGATGGCGTTTGCTTAGGAGATTTGGATGAGTGGCGTTTCTTCAATTGGAAGCAGCATGACGGCTGCCTCGTACAGTCCGCTTGATAAGAACCAGGACGGCATTGTGGATGCTCAGGAATTGCAGGAGGCCGCTCAGTCGGGCCTTCTGTCGGCGAGCATTCTCAACGATGAGGACAGTGACAGCAGCAGCAGCGATCCAAGCGCCACGGACATTTTCTCTGGCAATCTGGCGTCTATGCTGCTGCAGATGCAGCAGGCAAATGCCGGGCAGTCCGGCTCTTCGGCTTCGAGCGACGGCTCGTCGGATCAATCGCCGATGGATCAATTGTTCGCCAGCCTCGACAGCGATCAGGATGGCAAGATCTCGCAAAAGGAGTTCGTCGCCGGACGGCCGAAGGATATGAGCGAAAGCGATGCCGAAAACCTGTTCGCAAGTATCGATGCGCAGGGAGCGGGTTCGTTGACGAAGGATCAGTTTGCCGAAGGTCTCGATGCGCTCAAGTCTTCCGACTCATCTGCTGCCGATATGCTGTCTTTGGAGCCGGCATCGGGCGGCAGCACGACAAGCCCGGCGACGATCGCTGAAAATGCGGCGTTCAGCGCCTTTCTGAGCGAGATGCAGGATCCGTCAAGCCTTTATCAGAATACCTACGGCCAGTATGATCCCGACCAGGCGAATAGTGCTGCCCAGGTAGGCAATGTCGCAGCTTGAGCTATGACGAAATCTGCCGATGAGGTGACGAAGGCCGCATAGAGGCGGCCCTCGTTTTTTATGCGACGTTTCCGGCCACAGACAGGGGCAGTACGAAAGGCGCATTGCCATCGGCATCCGCGCCGCGGCCGATTTCCTTGACCGCCGCGACCAACCTTCCGTTTCGCCCAAGCATATCGTCGCCAATCGCGACCAATCGAGCATTCGGTGTCGCGAACGGCGACGCCGCGCGCAGACGGCGGACGAGAGCCAGATCGTCTTGCTCGGGGTAAACGGCGAGCGCGGCGATCAGCGCCGCGGCCGGCGAGCGGGAAACGCCCATCCAGCAATGGACAAGCAGGGGCGCTGTGCGATCCCACTCGCCGGCAAAGTCGACGATGGCCCGAACATGCACCTCCTGCGGGGCAATGAGGTCACCGGTGCCGGCAAAGCTGATATCGTTCATGCTCAGCAGCAGATGCCGGTCCGCCTTGATGACGGCCGGACGATGAAAGTTCTGTTCCTTCGCCATGAGACTGATCATCTCGCGTGCACCATGGCGAACGGCCATCTCTGCGATTCGGGCGAGCGGCGACACGACAATCGCCGTCACGCGCCGATCCTCATTTCGACGCGTTGGGCTTCGATCTCTTCGAAGCGCTGCAGGAACATACGTTGGGCTTCGGTCGCCGGCATCGGCTCGATCGGCAGCATCTCCCGCGTGATGTCGCGGGGCTGCCCGAAGAATTTGCGCGCTTCTGTCGGTGTGAAGCCGGCAAGCAATGTCGCCTCGAAATAGGCCGAGACCGTATCCGCCTTCTTGATCTTTTCCTTCAGCTGCGGCGCGCAATGCGGTGGCAGGGCAAAACGGCGATAGATCGCCGCTTCCAGCCGCTTTTCCACGTCCTTGTAGCCGCCGCCGACGACTGATTTGAACGGCGAAATCATGTCGCCGATCACATATTCCGGTGCGTCGTGCAGCAGTGCAGCCAGCCATTCGTCGGGACTGGCTGGGTTGAGGTGGCGAAAGATCGCTTCCACGACGAGGCTGTGCTGCGCGACCGAAAAGGCGTGATCGCCCGAGGTTTGGCCATTCCAGCGGGCGACACGGGCAAGCCCGTGCGCAATGTCGCTGATCTCCACGTCCAGCGGCGAGGGATCCAGCAAGTCGAGCCTCCGCCCGGAAAGCATGCGCTGCCAGGCGCGCGGAGTCTTGGCCGAGCTCATGCCGAAGCCTCGTCGGCGGGGGCGGGGAAGGTGAGCCCGGACCATGCAGGGAGGGACACCGAAACTTCGATGTCTCCAGCCAGGATCGGCATCCCCGCTGCCATTGCTTCGGCTGCGCGGTCAATACGGATAATGGCAAGACCCTTGCCGCCGTCGATCGATCCCAGCGAGCCCATGGGCTTACCGCCGGCGGTCAATTCCGTCCCGGAAGCCGGGAGATCCGCACTACCGTCGACGATGACGACGCGCCTGCGTGTCGTACCGCGATGATGCATGCGCGAAACCACCTCTTGGCCGATATAGCAGCCTTTGCGGAAACCGAGGCCACCGTTCAGATCCATCAATACGTCGTGCGGAAACGCATCCTGCAGTGCGAAATCGCGATCGGAAACGGCAATGCCATTGGCAATGCGCAACTCGTCGTAACGCGCCCGGTCGTCGTGGCCGTGCTGACCCGGCGTGCGAGTGAGCATGATTCCGGCCTTGAGGAAGCGGCTGTCGCGGGGGGCTTCGCCGATCGCATCGCCCCAGGCCACCGTGACGCCTTCGACCTCAAGAGGAGTAAAATCAATCTTGGCGCGCAGGCGGTAGAGGGTGAGGCGCTTGAGCAAGCCCTCTCGCTGTGCCGCATCGGTTTCGATCAGAAAGTCCGCCCCATCCCGCCGGATCATGAAGTCGAACAGGATTTTGCCCTGCGGCGTCAGCAATGCGCCGGGGCGCACTTCGTCCGCTGCAAGCGACATAAGGTCGGTGGTGATGAGGTTGTGCAGGAACGTTTCTGCATCTGCACCAGCAACGCGGATGAAGGAACGATCTTTCAGGAATACGGCCGGCATGATGAATCCGCTGATTTGGCTTGATGAGCGTCGCGATCTTCCAGATCCGCTACCACTCCTCAAGCTATTGATTTTGCGCATGTCGCTGCCGCAAAACCGCCAGGCAGTTTCGCGCGACATGATTCATCATAAAGAGGTAGGGCCTTCGGCGGGGAACCGCAAGTTCCCCGGCAGGATCATTCGCCCGAGGTGAAGAATTTCCAGCGCCCGTCCGGCGTGATGCCGACGCGATAGAAATTGTAGCCGCCAAACTCCAGCATGTCGGCGTAATCACCGGCCGTAACAATGCGCATCAGGTCGACCTTCTCCGGCGTGGAGAGCGTCTTGATGTCTTTCTGGGCGAAATAAGGCCAGACATACATTTCGTCCGGCGTCCCCTGGCCGACATGGGCAAAGCCCGTCGACATGATATCGAGCAGGATGGACAGGATTTCGATGCCGTCAGGATCGCCCGAGAGATCGTGCAGGGTCTTGATCGGATCTTCGCCTGGGTCGTCGGCCGTAACCTGGGTCTGCTTGAGCCCACCGCCGACATTCATCAACGGTCGCAGGCGCTCGAGATCGCCCGATGCCGCCGCCTCGACGATCGCCGCACGGAGTTTTTTCACCGGCTCCGGCGCCTTGTCGATGTCGAATAGAAACTCGACCGACTTGCTGCTGGCATTCGGAGCATCGTTGCTGCTCTGGCCAGCCTGCTTGTTGATCAGCGGGTCGGGCATCGGCAGCGCATTGTTGGCTGGTGCTTCCAATGCCTGCTCGACTGGCTTTCCGGTCTTTTGCTGGCCTGAGGTGCCGTTGGCGCTTGGCAACTGAGCGGGAGGATTGAGCTCGGAGAAAGCGAGGGCCGGCAGCGGTAAGGCAGCGCTGCTCAAAAACAATGTCGCAGCTGCAAGAGAGGCAATGGAACAGCGGAACTCATTGCCTGGGAAAATACGCATCAGCAATCTCTGATTGTTATTGCAGGGTACGGTTCGGGGAGAATTCGCCGGCGAGCATGCGTTCGCGCAGTGATTCAAGCAAGGCTTCCGCGCCCTGTTCGCCCTGAATGCGAATCGTCTCGCGAATCGCATGCGCAATGGCTGCATCGGCGATGATTTCGGGCTCGATGCCGTCAGCCATACCGTCGGCCCAAGCTTCGTTCTGGTACTCCAGCGCTGCCTGCATTTTTTCATGGACGATCATGTCGTCGATTTCATTCAGGCTGGTTTCCATTGTTTCTTTCCTCGAGACGTTCATGTCCTTACCACTTGCTTAATAACTTTATCAGCCTTTTCCTAAAACGACACGGCTCGGTACGAAAAGGGGTTAATAAAACGTTAATTTCCAAAGCGTGCGGTGATTTCTGTAGCCAGTGTTGCACCTTCGTTACGGTATCGCTCTTCGGCGACCAGGGCCTGCGGGGTGCAATTCGCGTAAACCGAGGCAAATGACCGATACCCACGGTTGAATGCGGCCGTCAGGCGTTCTTTTCGCTTCGGCTCGCCCTTGGTCTCGGTATCGAGCAGTTGCTGCATGTCGCCCCGCCATCCCTCCTGCTGCTTGGAGCTGCAGAGCGTACGCAGATAGTCAATCGAGCCGAGAATCTCGGCAAGTCGGGAAAGCCGCTCGTCATAAGGCGTGGGTCGCTCGGCATCCGCACCGTCAGGCGTTTGCACCGTCGGCGCCGTCGCAGCAGGCTGCGCCACAGCGGGGAATCCGGTGGCCAGCGCTATGCAGATCAGGAGCGGTCGGCTGTAACAATGGTGAATCATGTGTTTACATGACCGAACAAGCATGACGGGAACAAGGCACCTTGCCCCCTTTTCACCCCGTTATTGTTCCTTATCGTTAATATGGCAACGCGGTGCCGCTTAGGCGGCCGCAATTCGCTCCACGCATTCAAGCACGCTTGCCGGCACCGGCAGGGTGCGAATCTCCTCCAGCGAATACCATCCGATCTCGGCGGCATCGTCGGCCGCTACCGCGACGGCATCAGTGTCGGCATCGACAAGAAAGACGGACAGCAGGAAATGGCTCGTAAGCGTTCCATCCGCCGCGTGCGAGCGCAGATCGTAGGTCTCGAACAGGCGCGGATTGCGCGCCTTTATGCCTGTCTCCTCCTCGAATTCGCGCAGCGCCGCCTGCGCAGGCGTCTCGCCCGCTTCGGCCCGGCCGCCCGGGAAGGCATACATGTCGGCGGATGGCGGTTTGCTGCGCAACACCAGCAGAAAACGGCCGTCGCGTTCGAGAATTGCGGATGAGGCAGGGCGGGGAATGGAATTCATCGGGTCGTTTCGCATTTGCATGATGAGGCTTGGAGGCAATGGCGCGATGCCACTGGTGCACGATCTCTACAGGAAACGACCCTTGCTGTCCCGTGGGAAAGCCCCTTAACTCGCCGGCTGTGGGGCGGCGATTCGAAAATGCCGAGCGGGCGGGCGACCAGAGATGATCTACGGACTGTACGTTCTTGCGGCCTTGGCCGAAATTGCCGGCTGCTTCGCCTTCTGGGCCTGGTTGAGGCTGGCAAAGCCGATCTGGTGGCTGGCACCCGGTCTGGTGTCGCTGGCGCTCTTTGCGTGGCTGCTGGCGCTGGTGCCGAGCGAGGCAGCAGGGCGCACTTTTGCGGCCTATGGCGGCGTCTATATCGTCGCGTCCATCCTCTGGCTCTGGCTGGTCGAGGGGCGGCTGCCGGACCGCTGGGATATTTCCGGTGCTGCCATCTGCCTTGCAGGCGCAGGCCTCATCCTCTTCGGTCCGCGCGGCTGAGCTTGCGCTTGACCCGGCGCTTTGCGGGTGCAACACAAGCTTCATGTGCGGACGCTTTGCTTTGACATCGACGGCGGAATACGTGGGCGAAGCGCTCGGTGTCCTGCTGAATGACGGTTTTCCGGCGCGTTACAATATCGCGCCGACCCAGCCGATCCTTGTCGTCATATCCGGCGACAGACAGCTTCCAGGCAGCAATCTGCCGGATCGCCGCGCCCTTCTGGTGCGTTGGGGTTTCACGCCTTCCTGGGTGAAGGATCCGAAGGAGTTTCCGCTTCTCATCAATGCGCGCGCCGAAACGGCCATTGGCAAGGCATCGTTCCGTGCCGCCATGCGCCACCGCCGTATCCTCATTCCGGCATCGGGCTTCTACGAATGGCATCGACCGTCGAAGGAAAGCGGCGAGAAGTCGCAAGCCTATTGGATCCGCCCGCGCAGAGGAGGCGTGATCGCCTTTGCCGGGCTGATGGAAACCTGGTCGTCGGCCGATGGTTCGGAGGTTGATACGGGCGCTATTCTGACGACTGCGGCAAATAGCACTATGCGCCCCATCCACGATCGCATGCCCGTCGTCATCCAGCCGGAGGATTTCGCGCGCTGGCTCGATTGCAAGACGCAGGAGCCGCGCGAGGTACTCGATCTCATGGCTCCGGTACAGGAAGATTTTTTCGAGGCAATCCCGGTTTCGGATCGAGTGAACAAGGTCGCCAATATGGGACCGGATCTGCAGACACCGGTAACGATCGAGCCTGCGAAGAAGTCGCTGAAGAAGTCGGATCCCGACGATGGCCAACTGAGCTTCTTCTGAGCGACCGCCATTCGGCGGCCGGCGTCGCAACAGGATTATAGTGCGCCTAGGCTGCCTGGCAGCCGGCCCACGGCACTCAAGGTCAGGCGATTTTCTTCTTGAGCGGCTTGGTCTTCAGCATGAGATGCGCTGCAAGAACGGCTTTCAGGCCGAGAGGCCGGTAAAGCTTGCTGGGATCGATCTTTGCCTGCGGTTGTGCCGGTTCGTCTTTCTTCTGCGTCATGATTTACTCCTCACCATGCTCCCCCGGAGCACTTCGCGATTCACTGTCGTGCATCGCTATCTCGTCATAAATCATGACAAATCGAAGGCGTTTTCCAATCAGCTTTTGTAAACAACGACCATATTTCGAGAGATTAGCGCGGATTCTTCGTGTGGATTCCATCTGGCGGAAGTCGCCTCGTCCGGCAAAATCGCTGAGCGGAGAGTACATATGAGGCCTCGCCGCTGCCGTCCACGCCCTCTAAATTGTTAAGGGCGACTTACAGACTTGCGGTTGCGCCATGTCGTCGCAGGAGGGCCGCAAGAGCAGTTACGGATGCCTGCTAGATGTGCCGGCCGATATCGTCGTCGGCATCGTCGACATCAGGGTCGCCCGGTCCGTTGATGGTGTAGGTGCCGTATTTTTTTGCCCAGGAGCGGGCGCCGAGCGGCAGCGACAGCAGGTAGACGACGACCGTCACCACCATCACATGCCATGTATAGCTCATCAGCAAAGCGACATAGACCATGAGGCCGAGCATCATCGGCAATACGAGGTCGCGCCTGATGCCGTTGCCTCCCGTTTTGCCGGACCAGACGGGCAAGCGGCTGACCAACAGGAAGCCGATTAGCACGGTGTAGGCTGCGCCCCAATAGGCGAAGGTTCGATCGGGTGTCAGGCCAAGGAAGCCGAGATAGACGGGCAGCAGCACCAGCATGGCGCCGGCCGGTGCGGGGACGCCGACGAAATATTCGGATTGCCAGGAGGCCTTGTGCTCGCGCTCTGCCATCACGTTGAAGCGGGCAAGCCGTAGAGCAGCGGCAATCGTATAGATCAGCGCCGCGATCCATCCCAGCGAGTGGGCCTGATCGAGCAGGAAGACATAGACGACGAGTGCCGGGGCCACACCGAAGTTGACGATATCGGCAAGCGAATCCATCTGCCCGCCGAATTTCGAGGTTGCCTTCATCAGCCGGGCAACACGCCCGTCGACGCCATCAAGGAAGGCAGCGACCAGCACGGCGGCGACGGCCAGCTCATAACGGTTCTCGAACGCAAGACGAATGCCCGTCAGGCCCGCGCAGATCGCCAGCACGGTGATCATGTTCGGCACGATCAGCCGCAGGGGGATTTCCCGGAGGCGCGGTCCGCGCGCTTCGTCGTTTGGCCCATGCGGCTCGAAAGGCGGAAAAGGCGTTTTCATCTTTCTCGTAGTCCTAGAGCAATTCCGGCAAACGTGCGAAGCAGGCTTGCCTCCGGAATTGCGTGAAAACAATGATATGGAGCATTTCTGCGGTGCCGCTCAAGCGGAAATGCTCCAGGCTCAGCTGCGGCGGCTAACGGTCGGGCTCTTTGAGGAGCCGAATTCCGCAATCACGGTTTCCCCGGCAATCGCCCGCTGGCCGATGGCGACGCGCGGCGATGCCCCCTCGGGAAGAAAAATGTCAAGGCGCGAACCGAAGCGGATCAGGCCGATGCGCTCGCCGGCGTCGAGCGGCTCGTTGGGATTGACGAAGCAAAGAATGCGGCGGGCGACGAGGCCGGCGATCTGCACCACGCCGATCTCGCCATGTTTCGTCTCGATAACGAGACCATTGCGCTCGTTCTGCTCGCTTGCCTTGTCCAGTTCGGCATTGAGAAAACTGCCCTGGCGATAGGCGATGTTGGTGATGCGGCCGCGCATCGGCGAACGGTTCACATGGCAGTCGAAGACGTTCATGAAGACAGAAATGCGCAGCATCGGCTGGCTGCCGAGATTGAGCTCCGCTGGCGGCGTCACCATCTGCACGCCGGAAACCTTGCCGTCGGCAGGAGAGATCGCAAGATCGTCATCCTGCGGCGTCATGCGCTCGGGGTCACGGAAGAAATAGGCGCACCAGAGCGTCAGGATCAGGCCGATCCAGAAGAGCGGCTTGAAGATCCAGCCAAGCACCAGCGACGCGACGAAGAACCCCGCGACGAAGGGATAGCCTTCCTTGTGCACCGGAACGATGACGTTGCGCACGCTGTTGAACAAGCTCATCTACGGCCTACTCCGTTAGGGCATCCCCGCGAAAACCGAACCCCGGTTGCCGAGCGAGAGTGTGCCAATCAAAAGACGAGAACAAGATAAGCGGTCTTGCTCTGATTACCAGTCGACGGTGACTACAGCCAAACGCCGTCATGGGCAATGCTCTAGCACCTTCGCCCCCAGCGCAATGCGTATCGGCATGGCGTGTCGGGGATCTCCAGTCCCGGAAGCCCGCCCGGTGCCAACTCGCATAACATGCAACGAAAAAGGCCGCCGTTGGAAAGCGGCGGCCTTGCACATGCTGCGATGGTTGGAAGGATCAGAGGCCGAGAGCGACGCGCAGTTCGGCCTTGGCGCCTTCGTACTCGCTCTTGTAGTCGTCATGCGTCGCGATCGTTTCGGCAATGACGGTGCCGGCGATGCGGCCGGCTTCGATGTCGGATGCATAGTGGATGCCGCCGACGACGCGGTTATGGCCGTATTCCCACGCACGAGCCATGATGGCCGCACGCTTCTCCGGAACCATGTTCGCCAGCACGATGCCCATCAGCGTACCGACCGTCGTGTGACCCGACGGATAAGAGCCGGACTTGGAGAGCGGAACGATCGGCTTCACGAGATCGCTGTAGAGATGCGGGCGCGGGCGCTTCCAGACATCCTTGGCCGGATCGACGACGGCACCTTCGGTCTCGACGACGCGATCGAAAAAGGCCGAGAACTTCGGCAGGTTGTCCTTGGTGAACTTCGGGTTGTCGATGACGTCGGAGAAGCGCCAGACATTTTCTTCAGCGTCTGCTACGGCACGGGATGCCATTTCCGGCGTACGGGTAACCTGGATCGTGAGGATTTCGCCAAGTTCAGCCTTCATCTGCGCCGAATCGTTGGCAGGAGGCGGCGGCAGGAGATTGAGGAGATTGATCTCCTTGGCATCTGCAAACGGCTTGGCATCATCGGCGAAAACGGGCGAGGCGGCGCCGATGACGAGCAGCAACGTTAAGGCTTTGGCAAAAGTACGCATTTGGGGCTCCCTATTAAGTGAGCCCCGTACCTAGCAAGCTGTCATCTCAGGTTCGTGACAGTTGGCGTGCACAAAATCTTCGCGCAATAGCTGCCCGCAAGGGCGAAGCGCTGAGCCGAAGTGATGAATAGCGTTCAGCTTGCCGGCGCCAACCGGTTGACCACGCCCAGATCGTCGTTTTCGCGCACCTGCTTCAAATGCTCTTCCGCCTGCGTCGCTTCGCGCTGGCGGCTCCACATGGAGGCATAAAGGCCGTTCTGTGCGAGTAGATCGGCGTGTGTGCCGCGCTCTGCGATCACGCCGCTCTTCAGCACAATGATTTCGTCGGCGCCGATGACGGTCGAAAGGCGATGCGCGATGACCAGCGTCGTGCGGTTCTCGGAAACCACGTCGAGGGCCGCCTGTATTTCGCGCTCTGTTGTCGTATCGAGCGCCGAAGTCGCTTCGTCGAGGATCAGGACCGGCGGGGCTTTGAGAACGGTGCGCGCGATCGCGACGCGCTGTTTCTCGCCGCCGGACAATTTGAGGCCACGCTCGCCCACTTTCGTCTCGAAGCCTTCTGGCAGATGGCGGATGAAATCGCCGATCTGGGCGATCTCCGTTGCCGCCTGCACCTCGGCATCGCTCGCGCCCGGTCGGCCGTAGCGAATGTTGTAGGCTATGGTGTCGTTGAAGAGCACGGTGTCCTGGGGCACCATGCCGATCACCTTGCGCAGGCTTTTCTGCGTGACCGTGCGCAGATCCTGGTCGTCGATGGTGATCGTGCCGCTCTGTACGTCGTAGAAGCGATAGAGCAGGCGGGACAGGGTCGATTTCCCTGCGCCGGACGGGCCGACGACAGCGACGGTCTTGCCGGCGGGCACCTCGAAGGAAATGCCCTTCAGGATCGGCCGTGCCGGATCATAGGCGAAATGCACGTCCTTGAACGAGATCGCGCCGCTGCCGATGACCAGCTCCTTGGCGTCCGGGGCGTCGACCACTTCGGGCTGGACCTCGAGCAGATCGAACATCTCCTCGATATCGGTCAATCCCTGGCGGATTTCGCGGTAGACGAAGCCGATGAAGTTGAGCGGCACGGAAAGCTGCAGCAGCATGGCGTTGATGAAGACAAAGTCGCCGACGGTATGTTGGCCATTGAGAACCGACCAGCCGGACATGACCATCATGACCGTCGTGCCAAGGCCAAAGATGACGCCTTGGCCGAAGTTCAGCCAGCCGAGCGACGTCCAGACGCCGGTCGCAGCCTTTTCGTAGCGCGCCATCGATTGATCGAAGCGCTTGGCCTCCATCTCCTCGTTGCCGAAATATTTGACTGTCTCGAAGTTCAGGAGCGAATCGATTGCCTTGGTATTGGCGTCGGTGTCGCTGTTGTTCATCGTCCGGCGGATGGAGATGCGCCAGTCGCTCGCCTTGACGGTGAACCAGATGTAGACAACGACCGTGACCGCGGTGACGGCGAGATAGGAAAAGCCATAGCCGCGCCAGAAGATGATGGCGGTCAGCAGGAACTCGATGAACGTCGGAAAGGTGTTGAGGATGGTGAAGCGGACGATCGTCTCAATGCCCTTGGTGCCGCGCTCGATGACGCGCGAAAGGCCGCCGGTCTTGCGTTCAAGATGAAAGCGCAGCGACAGCTCGTGCATATGCACGAAGGTCCGATAGGCGAGCTGGCGAACGGCATATTGGCCGACGCTCGCAAACAGCGCATCGCGGAGCTGATTGAGGCCCAGCTGGATAAGTCGGGTAATGTTCGTCGCCACGATCAGGGCGATTGCGCCGACCATGAAGGCGGGCAGAATGCCCTGCATGTCGAGCTTGCCGTTCAGCGCATCGACAGACCATTTGAAGAAATAGGGAACCAGCAACAGGAAGAATTTGGAGACCAGCAGGAAGACGGTCGCCCATACGACGCGCATCTTCAGATCCATGCGACCCGCCGGCCACATGTAGGGCCAAAGATTGACGATCGTACTCAATGGATTGCTGGAATCCGCCGATATGGTCTTCTTGCGGTCTGCCATGTCCGTCTCCGGCGAAATTGAAACAGCCGGAGATGGTCAACCATTGGGTCGGTCCGACTGAAAAAGCCTTCACGCGCAAAGGTATGGCCGTTGCATGAAGGCGATGAGGGTTGCGCGACGCTTATACCATTTTCATGCTGCATAAAAGCTTCGGCCAGGCGTTGATCGCGCCTGGCCGAAGAATGTTTTTATCGAATGAAGATGCTGAGCCTAGAGATGTTCGCCCGAGAGCCTCTTGCGATGCAGCTCCTCGGCATTCGGCAGCGCGTCCTTCGGCAGGCCGAATACCTGCCCGGGCAGAATCCGGTCCGGATTGTTGATCTTGTCCTCGTTGGCCAGATAGATCGTCGTGTAGCGTACGCCGGCGCCGTAGACGCGGCGTGAGATCTGCCAGAGCGTGTCGCCGCGGCGGATGATGACGGCGTTGGCATCCTGGGACAATGGTGCTTGCTCCACCGTCTTCGGGCCGCTCGCGCTGGACGAGACTTCGGCGTTCGGCTTTGCCGGCGCGGTTTGTGTAGGCGCGGTGATCGCCGCCATCAGCTGCTCGAGGCCGGGCAATGCGGCCCCGACCGATTTCGCATCCTTCGGCAGAGCCTGCAATACGCCGAGAGCCTTGGCAGCAGCAGTGGCTGCATCGGTCGCGGCCTTCTTCAGATCGGCAGTCGCGTTGATGGACGGGCGGAATTCCGAAAGCGATTTCAGAGCGATTTCCGTGCCAGACCGGGCGGCCGCAAGCTGTTCCGCATCCGGTTGCTTGCCGTCCGTGAAGAGACCCTTCAGGAGCGCGAAAGCTTTGCCGGCGCCTTCCTTCAGCTTGATAAGCTCGCCTTCGTCGAGAGGCACCATGCTTGGGGCTGCTGATTGCGTCTGGGCATTGGCGGCCGGCGTCTGGGCGGCGACGGTCACCTGATTGCCTTCAGGGCGCGTGAAGTTGACGCTGCCGCGCACCACAACCTTGCCTTCAGCATCGAGCACGTCGACGCGGATCTTGTGATCACCGACGGCAAGCGGCATTACGCCATCGACGACGAAGTGACCGTCTGCGCCGGCCGTGATCTCGCCGATCAGCTTGTCGTCGGCATAGGCGCGCACCTTGGCGTTCGGCTTCGTGGTGCCGGCGACGAAGATATGGTCGTTCTCGATTTCGACGGCGTTGACCATGACGTCAGGCTGCTCGTCCGTCTTGGCGGCCGGCGCATTCGTTGTGCCGGCTACAGGGTTTGCAGATGCGACGGCCGTGTCCTGCTGCTGCGGTTGCGGCTTGGCATCGGAATTTGCTGCAGCGCTGCCCTGAACGTTGGTCGCCAGCGCATTCTCTTCTGCCGATGTAACGCGACCCTGCTTGGCGGATGGAGCGGTGATGATGCGGCTTGCAGTGCCGGGCTTCGAGACCATGGCAAGAAGCTGTGTTGAATCGTCCTTCGGTACCGAGACGGTGGCGACTTCTTCCGAATTGACGGCTTTGCCGTCTTTGCCGGTGGCGCGCAGCACGAGTTCGTGGTCGCCGGGCGGCAGCGGATTGTCGAGCACTGCGGCAAAGTCGCCGCTCGGGCCGACCTTCGTCGTGGTTACGACCTTTTCGCCGTCGACGATCTCGAGCTTTGCATTCGGCTCGGCCGAGCCTGCGATCACGGTGGAGCCGTCCGGTTCCACGCGCAGCACGTCGAAGGACGGGATCGAAGATTTTGCTTCGGTCTGCGGCACTGGTTGGCCGGTCAGGGCTGCCAATGCCTTGTCGATCGCGCTGCCTGCTTCGGCGGCGTTGTCAGGCAGAGACTGAATGATGGCAAGCGCCTTGCCGGCGCCGTCCTGCGCCTTCTTCACAAGGCCGGTCGTCGTAGCATCGACCCCCTGTGGAAGCGCAAAGGCGACGATCGATTGCAGCGCGGTGGCTGCCTTGGTCTTCGCGGCTGCGAAAATATCCTGGCCCGGCGTGCTGCCGTCCTTGAAGAGGCCCTTGAGGTCGACAAGCGATGTTGCGGCGGCACTTGTCAGATCGGTCAGCTTCTTGGCGAGGTCGGCGGAATTGACGGCGCTCGATACGGCATTCTGCGTTGCTTGGGCGGTATTCTGCGCGGTCTCGCCGGCCTTCTGCGCATTTTCCTCGATGGTATTCTTCACCGTATTGCCGGCTTGATTGACGACATCGCCGATTGGGTTCTTATTGCCGTTGATGCGTGGCATCACGAAAAAGACCATCAAGAGGGTCGCAATTACCAACACCAACAGAGCCAGCCAACCGGCACGGTTCTTCATCATCATTCATCTCCACGCGGCGCAGTCGTCGCAACTCCTGAAATTGCTAGCGATTTCGCCTGTTTTTACAAGCTTTCTCAGCCATTTTCGCATGTTCCGACACAAGTTTTCCGTCGAAAAATCTTGACTGAGCATTTGCAGCATAGTTGTTTGCAGTCATGACCGACGATTCTGTGCCAATCCGATCCATCTGCGTCTATTGCGGCTCGAGGCCGGGGCGTGATTCTTCCTACATGACTGCCGGCCGCGAACTGGGCAAAAGCATAGCCGAGAATGGCTTGCGCCTGATCTATGGCGGCGGAACGAAGGGTATCATGGGCGCTGTCGCAAGCGGCGTGCTCTCAAACGGCGGTCAGGTCACCGGCATCATTCCGGAATTTCTCGTCGACATGGAAGCGACGCGCCATTCGCTGGGTCAATTGGACGAACTCATCATAACGCCCGACATGCATGCGCGCAAACATACCATGTTCGAGCGCGCCGATGCATTTGTGGCGTTGCCGGGCGGCATCGGCACGCTGGAGGAGATTGTCGAGATCATGACCTGGGGTCAGCTCGGCCGTCATGAAAAGCCGATGGTCTTTGCCAATATCAACGGTTTCTGGGACCCGATGATGGAGCTGATCCGCCATATGACGGAAGAGGGCTTCGTTCACACGGCCCATCGCGTCCAGCCTCTCGTCATCGACAAGGTGGACGATATCATCCCCGCCATCCGCAAGCATGCCGCCGAAGCCGGCGGCGACCGCGGTGGCGAAGAGGCTGTCATCTCCAAGCTGTAGCGGTATTCCGGCTGGCCGGACCTGCAAACGCAATCCGAAACCTTCGGATCAAATCCAATCAGAAGAGAGTCCGGCCATGCGTTTCCTGTTTCGCTGCGCCAGGTTGACGGTTTTGACCGTCGCCGGATTGTGGGCATCGGCTGCCGTTTTCATCTGTGTTGTGGGCGCAAGCATACCCTACGATAGGACAGATATGGCGGTCGTTTTCGGCAACGCGCTCGAGGCTGACGGCACGCCTGGCCGCGTCCTCACGTCTCGCCTTGACGTTGCGTTGAATTGCTACCGCAGCGACCAATGTGCCACCTTCTTCGTCAGCGGCGGCATCGATGGCCCCGGGCTTGATGAGGCGGCAGCGATGCGGGACTATCTGATTGCAGGCGGCGTTCCGGCAGACAGAATCGTTGTCGACAACAAGGGAGACAACACGCTGGCGACCGCTCGCAACGCCGTTGCCTACATGCGCGACCACGGGACGTCCCGCGTGATGCTGATCAGCCAATATTATCACCTGGCTAGGGCAAAGCTGGCATTCGAGCGTGCCGGCGCTTCGGACATATACGCGGCGTTTCCGCATTCATTTCAGTTGCGCGATGTCTATTCGAGTTGGCGGGAAGTGCCGGCATACGCCGTCTATGGGATCAGGCTCGCGCTGGATCCGAATTCAAAGCCGGTTTCATTCAGACCCCTGTTATATTTGCAAAGCCTCTTGGCACGCTCGGATGAACCGGGAACGTGATGTCGAGACTGCCGGTTATCGCTCCTTGCTCTGACGCAGCATCGACCAGCTGTAGAGCACAAGCCCGGCCCATATCAGCGAGAAGGCGATCATCTGCGTCGAGCCGAACGGCTCCTTGAACAGGAAGACGGCAATCAGGAAGACCATCGTCGGCACGATGTATTGCATGATGCCGATGGTCGACATCCTGAGCAGCTTTGCGCCATTGGCGAAGATCATCAGCGGCAGCGCGGTTACTAGGCCACAACCGAGCAGAAGCGCCGTATCCGACAGGCCGGTCTGGTACAGGTGGCCTTCGCCGCGCGCTTCGAGGTAGATGATGTAGAGCGTTGCCGGAATGCAGAGCAACAGCACCTCGATAAAGAAGCCCTGATTGGCGCCGACAGGCAGCGTCTTGCGGAAGAAGGCGTAGAAGCCCCAGGAAAAAGTCAGGGACAGAGAGACCCAGGGCAGGGTGCCGGCCTTGATGGTCAGGATGATGACCGCAATGGCAGCAAGGCCGATTGCGGCGATCTGCACCGGCGCCAGTCTTTCCTTGAGGAGCAGCGCTCCAAGCGCGATACTGAACAGTGGGTTGATGAAGTAGCCGAGCGCCGCATCGAGCGAATGGCCCGCACCGATCGCCCAGACATAGGTTCCCCAATTGATCGTGACGAGCATGGCGGTGAGCGACGCCATCGCGATCGTCCGAGGATTGCGGAATGCCGCCCTCACATCACGCATGCCGCCGAGCGCCAGCAGTACGGTGCCGGCGACAGGGACGGACCAGAAGATGCGGTGGGCGATAACTTCCATGGCCGGGATGTGCGCCAGCGCCTTCATGTAGAGCGGCAGGATGCCCCAGAAGAGATAGGCTGTCATCGCGTAGCCGAAGCCGCGCAGACCGTCATTGTTCTTGATTTCCGGCGTGACCGCATCGGTGGCCATAGGCTTTTTCCCGTCATTCCTTGTTGTTTGGGACGGGATTACTCCAAGGCGCGCGGCGTGGCCAATTCATTTCCTTGACGACATCGTCAAGCTTTTTGATAGTCGGCCGATCACTCCGCCGCGATCTTGCCCGCCATATGCCGGTTCTTCATTAGTTTGTAGATGACGGAATCCACCAGCGCCTGGAAGGACGCGTCGATGATGTTTTCCGAAACGCCGACCGTCCACCAGCGCACGCCGTCGCTGTCGGTGGATTCGATCAGGACGCGGGTTATGGCCTCGGTACCGCCATTGAGGATACGCACCTTGAAGTCGGCCAGTTCCAGATCGTCGATTTCGTGCTGATATTTGCCGAAATTCTTGCGCAGCGCCAGGTCGAGTGCGTTGACCGGGCCGTCACCCTCGGCGACCGACATGATGGTCTCGCCGTCGATGATGATCTTGACCACGGCTTCCGAGACGATCTTCACCCGGCCGTGGGAATCGAAACGGCGCTCGACCATGACGCGGAAGCCGTCGATCGCGAAGAATTCGGGGATGGTGCCGAGCGTGCGGCGCGCCAAAAGCTCGAAGCTCGCATCCGCGCCTTCATAGGCATAGCCCGTCGCTTCGCGTTCCTTGACGATCTGGATCAATCGGTCGAGCTTGGGGTCGTCCTTGCCCACTTCGATGCCGCGCCGTTTCAGCGCGTTGATGAAGTTCGACTTTCCGCCCTGGTCGGAAACCATGACCTTGCGGAAATTGCCGACGCTTTCCGGCGTCACATGCTCGTATGTACGGGGGTCCTTGAGCAGCGCAGACGCATGAATGCCGGCCTTGGTCGCGAAAGCCGATGCGCCGACATAGGGCGCCTGATGATCGGGCGAGCGGTTCAGCAGCTCGTCGAAGGCATGCGAAAGACCGGTGAGCCCAACGAGCCGCTCGGCGTCGATCGTCGTTTCGAAGCGCTCGCTATAAGCGCGCTTCAGCGCCAGTGTCGGGATCAGCGTCACGAGGTTGGCATTGCCGCAGCGCTCGCCGATGCCGTTCAACGTGCCCTGGATCTGCCGCACGCCGGCTTCAACGGCGGCGAGCGAATTGGCGACAGCCTGGCCGGTGTCGTTATGCGCATGAATGCCAAGACAGTGTCCGGGAACGCCGCAGGCGATGACTGCCTCGACGATGGCGCGGACCTCCTGCGGCTGCGTGCCGCCATTGGTGTCGCAGAGCACGATCCAGCGCGCGCCCGTATCATAGGCGGTCTTGGCGCAGGCCAGCGCATAGGTCGGGTTGGCCTTGTAGCCGTCGAAGAAATGTTCGCAATCGACGAGCGCTTCCTTGCCGGCGCCCACGGCCGCCTGGACGCTTTCGGCGATGCTTTCGAGGTTCTCTTCATTGGAGCAGCCGAGAGCCACCTTGACGTGATAGTCCCAGCTCTTCGCCACGAAACAAATCGCATCGGCCTTAGCCTGCAGCAGGCTGGCTAGGCCGGGATCGTTGGAGGCGGAGACACCCGCGCGCTTGGTCATGCCAAAGGCAACGAAGGAGGCGGATTTCGTGCGCTTCTGCTCGAAGAAGGCCGTGTCGGTCGGGTTGGCGCCGGGATAGCCGCCCTCGACATAATCGAGGCCGAATTCGTCCAGCATGGTGGCGATCGCAATCTTGTCCTCGACCGAGAAATCGATGCCGGGCGTCTGCTGGCCGTCGCGGAGCGTCGTGTCGAAGAGATAGATTTTTTCGCGTGTCATACTGTTTCCTCCGGCGAACCGGTTTGGTGGTGGTGTGCCCCTTATCCGTCCACGTCCGAAACCGTCGAAGAGGGGGAGACGGCCAGTCTGGGCAAGGCGCCTACTTTGCTTTCCGCAAGGCTCTGCGCCGCGCCGCGGTCATATCTTCAGTCCTTCCGCCGGCCAGATTTCCGTATCGTGATCGGGATGCTGGAACGAGATGATCCGCTCCTGCTGGGCGTAGAAATCCGGGTCCTGAAGGACTGGCTTTTCGAAGATCGTTTCCACCCAAGGCAGCCGCGAGGCGTGATTCACCTGAATCTGCGGGGCGAGATCATCGCGCTCATCGAAGGCGCCGATAGCGATTTCGAGACCACCGGGGTGGCGATAGGTCATCGGCGTGCCGCAGTTCTTGCAGAAGCCGCGCTCGATGTTGATGGAGGATTGGAAATAGGTCGGTTCGCCGCGCGTCCATTCCAGCCCTTCATCCGGCGCCGTCACCAGCGCGGAGAAGAAACTGCCGAATTGCTTCTGGCACATGCGGCAATGGCAGATCGATGGTCGGCCAAGTTGACCGCGAATGCGAAACCGCACCGCGCCGCACTGGCATCCTCCGCTTCGGGTCGCTTCAGTCATGGCGCTTCTCCTGTGGCCAGCTTTGGGTATCATGATCAGGGTGTTGATGATTGGAGTGTGCGATCGACACTGCACGTTCGGAACCATCCTCATCGGGTTCCGCCGGCAGCAGATCCAGAGAACGGAACCAGGGCATCTTTCCTGCAAGGTTCGATTGCGCAACGGGTCGGACCGCGGCTGGCTCATCCAATGAGCCAAGCGTCACATTGATGGAATCCGTGCCGGGAACGTCATAAAACAAGGGCGTACCGCAGGCGCCGCAAAAGCCGCGACGCACAAGATCGGATGAATGAAACCAAGAAGGCTCGCCACGCGTCAGCTCGAAATCGGCGCGTTTGGCATTCCCCAGTGGCAGGGCATAATTGCCGGATGCTTTCTGGCACATGCGGCAATGACATAGATGCGGATAGCCAAGTGCGCCGGCGGTGCGATACCGAACAGCGCCGCACTGGCATCCACCGCTATGGCCCGTCCTCATCGTCATTCGCCGGCCTCCGGCGGCCATGCCGCGGTATCGTGATCCGGATGCTGGTACGACGCGATTTCCAGCACGAAGGGCGCCTGTTCGGCATCCTCCTCCGTGCGGTGCCCCGGCAATAGATGCAGCCGGTCGACGAAGTCGAGTTTGGCTTCCGTTCCGTATTGCACGACGGGCGGCACCTTGGAGGGATCGTCGAAGGCGCCGGCCGCGATTGCGATGCCATCCGGCGCCTCATAAGTCAGCGGCGTGCCGCAATCTCCGCAGAAGCCGCGCTTCACATAGTTGGAGGATTGAAACACTTTCCGCTCGCCGCGTGTCCAAGTGAGATCGGCGCCGCGCGTCGAGACCAGCGGCGCGTAATAGGCTCCGAAGGCCTTCTGACACATGCGGCAATGACAGATCGACGCATCCTTCAGCTCGCCCCGTACTCGGAAGCGAACCGCGCCGCACTGACAGCCGCCGGTGTAGGTGATGCTCACCGCTTAAGCTCCCAAGTCGTGATGCGCTCGCCTGTCGCCGGATCCTTGCCGTCCTTCAGCTGAACGCCCTCAGCCAAAAGTGCATCGCGGAGCTTGTCGGCTTCAGCGAAATTCTTCGCCTTCAGCAGATCCAGGCGCTGACGCACCTTGGCGTCGATCTCTGCGACGACAGCCTCGTCGACCTCGGCCTTTTTCGGCAGCAGGCCGAGAAGATCGGCGCTGGCTGCGAAGACCGGCAGGAGGCTGGCATCGGCGTTGGCGGCTTGCGCGAGCGCATGCAGCGCCTGGATGGCGGCGACGGTGTTGAGATCGTCACCGAGGGCGGCAAGCACCGTTTCATCCGGAGAGGCCCCGCCGACGTCAGCCGCCGGCCATTTGGCGATCAACCGCTCCGCCTCTTCGAGGCGTTTCACCGAGAAGTCGATCGGCTCGCGGTAATGCGTCATCAGCATCGCAAGCCGCAGCACGTCTCCGGGCCAAGTCCGGTCGCCGAGCTTCTCAGTCTGCAAAAGCTCATAGATCGTGACGAAGTTGCCTTCCGATTTGGACATCTTGCGGCCTTCGACCTGCACGAAGCCATTGTGCATCCATAGATTCGCCATCGCATGGGTGCCGTGCGCGCAACGCGACTGGGCGATCTCGTTTTCATGGTGCGGGAAGATCAGATCCAGACCGCCGCCATGAATATCGAAGACATCGCCGAGGTAACGCCCGCTCATGGCCGAGCATTCGATATGCCAGCCTGGACGGCCGCGACCCCAGGGGCTTTCCCAGCCGGGTTCGTTCTCGTCGGAGAGCTTCCATAGCACGAAATCGCCGGGGTTTTTCTTGTGCGCTTCGACCGCCACGCGGGCGCCTGCCTGCTGCTCGTCGAGATTGCGCTTCGAGAGCTGACCGTAGTCGGCCATAGACTTGGTGTCGAAGAGCACTTCGCCGGCCGCGCGATAGGCATGGCCCTTGGCAATCAGCGTCTCGATGATCGCAATCATCTCCGCGATACTGTCGGTCGCCCGCGGCTGCACCGTCGGCTCCAGGCAGCCGAGAGCCGTTGTATCCTCGCGATACTGCCGTTCGGTCTTTTCCGTTACCAGCCGGATCGCCTCGTTCAGCGGCAGGCCAGGTTGGTCGCGCAGAGCACGCGCGTTGATCTTGTCGTCGACGTCGGTGATGTTGCGGACATAGGTGACATGGCTATCGCCATAGGCATACCGCAGTAGTCGGAAGAGCACGTCGAAGACGATGGCCGGGCGGGCATTGCCGATATGGGCGAAGTCATAGACCGTGGGGCCGCAAACATACATGCGGACGTTGTTGCGGTCGATCGGCTGGAAATCGACTTTTTCGCGCGTCAGCGTGTTGTAGAATTTCAGTTGCGGCACGGCGGCCATGTCACTCTCCCAAAAGCATAGATCCAAAAAAAATCGTTACCGGCCGGCCGGAACGTTTGTCATCTTGGATTTTGGGAGACGAAAACGGCCAGACCAGCGAAGCGCTAGCGAATAATTTTCCGGCAGATAATGCAGATAACCGTTTTCATGGCAGGCTTTATCGCGCGCCGGATGAATTTGGTCAAGTGGGCACAAAGCCTCTCCCGTGCGGGGAAAGGCTGTTTTTTATTCCGGCATCCGGTAGTCGACGAGCTTGTTCTCGCGCACAACGAAGAGCTTACCGGTTTCGGTGACATCGGCGCCCGTAAGCGGCAGGATTGCCTGAGCGACTTCGCGAGGATGCGGCAGCGTATCCGGATCTTCGCCGGGCATGGCTTGGGCGCGCATGGCGGTGCGGGTCGCGCCCGGATCGACACTGGTGATGCGCAGGGGCGTGCTTTGGGTTTCGCCCGCCCAGGTCCGCGCAAGCGCTTCGACAGCAGCCTTGGACGCGGAATAGGCACCCCAGAACGGCCGGCAGCGGTGCGCGGCGGCCGAGGACAGGATCACGGCGCGCCCGGCTTCAGAACGCATCAGCAGCGGTTCCACGGAGCGGATCAGCCGCCAGGTAGCGGTGACGTTGACGGTCATTACCTTCTCGAAGACTTTTGCTTCGATATGGCCGATCGGAGAAATCACGCCGAGTACGCCGGCATTGGCGACGAGGATGTCGAGCTTGCCCCAGCGTTCGAAGATCGAGCCGCCAAGTGCGTCGATGGCGTTCATGTCGGCGAGGTCGAAGGGAACCAGCGTTGCCGAACCGCCGACCGCCTTAATGGCATCGTCCAGCTCCTCAAGGCCGCCCACCGTGCGAGCGCAGGCGATGACGTGCGCGCCGGCCTTGGCCAGTTCCAGTGCCGTGAAATAGCCGATACCGCGCGATGCGCCCGTGACGAGGGCGATCTTGTCCTTAAGATTGACGCTCATGCTGCCTTGATCCGAAATATTGGGAAAGGAAGGGGCGAGCCGCCCCTATCGACCGTGACTTGGCTCAGCCGTTGCTGGCGAGAACGGAAAGCTTGCGAACATTACTGATGCTTTCGTTGTCGAGCAGGCGCGTGGGGTAGTCGCCGGTGAAGTAGTGGTCGGTGAATTGCGGCTGTGCATTGTTGCGCAGCTCGCCGCCGACGGCCCGGTAAAGCCCGTCGATCGACAGGAACTCCAGCGAATCGGCGCCGATGAAATCGCACATCGCCTTCAGGCTGGTATATTGATTGGCGAGCAGCTTTTCGGCGTCAGGCGTGTCGATACCGTAGAAATCCGGATAAAAGATCATCGGGCTGGCGACGCGGATATGCACTTCTCGGGCGCCGGCTTCACGGATCATCTGCACGATCTTCACCGAGGTCGTGCCGCGCACGATGGAATCATCCACGAGCACGACACGCTTGCCTTCGATGATGGCGCGATTGGCGGAATGCTTGAGCTTGACGCCGAAAGCACGGATCTGCTGCGTCGGCTCGATGAAGGTGCGGCCGACATAGTGGTTGCGGATGATGCCGAGCTCGAAAGGAATACCGCTTTCCTGCGCGTAGCCGATCGCAGCCGGCGTGCCGCCATCGGGCACGGGCACGACGACGTCAGCCTCGATCGGGGATTCCTTGGCGAGATTGATGCCCATGTTCCTGCGCGCGACATAGACGTTACGGCCGCCGACAACGGAATCGGGACGGGCGAAATAAACATATTCGAACAGGCAGAGCCGCTCCGGCTTGGCAATCTCAGGCTTGCGTGCATCGATCGTGATCGAACCGTCGGGCTGGATCTCGCAGATGACAACTTCACCGTTTTCGACGTCGCGCACGTATTTGGCGCCGATGATGTCGAGGGCGCAGGTTTCCGAACAGAAAATCGGCTTGCCGTCGAGTTCGCCCATCACAAGCGGCCGAATGCCGATCGGATCGCGGGCGGCGATCAGTTTCGTGCGGGTCATGGCGAGCATCGAATAGCCGCCTTCCATCTGGCGGATGGCATCGATGAAGCGATCGGAGGAAGATGCCTGTTTGGAGCGGGCAATGAGATGGAGAACGACTTCGGTATCCGAATTCGACTGACAGATGGCGCCGTCGGCGATCAATTGCCGGCGCATGGTCAGGCCATTGGTGAAATTGCCGTTATGCGCGATCGCGATGCCGCCGACTTCAAGTTCGGCAAACAGCGGCTGCACATTGCGAAGAACGGCATCGCCCGTCGTCGAGTAGCGCACATGGCCCATCGATCGGTCGCCGGGTAGGCGGGCGAGCGTTGCGGGATCGGTGTAGTGGTCGCCGACGAGACCCATGCGCCGCTCCGAATGGAAGCGCTGGCCGTCGAAAGAGACGATGCCGGCCGCCTCCTGGCCGCGATGCTGCAAGGCGTGCAATCCGAGCGCGGTCAACGTCGCCGCATCGGGGTGCCCCAAAATGCCAAACACGCCGCACTCTTCATGCAGCGTGTCGCCGTCGATATCATTCTCGATGGAAAGGGAATGGTTCATGGCTGCTGGCCTTTGCTCTCAACGTGGGCGGAACGGGCGGCGTCACGACTGACTATTACAATAGCTGAAAATCCGGCCGGAAAATATATCGGGCCGGATTATCGTGTTTCATGCCGCTCACATGGCGATTATCGTGCGGCAGGTCAAGCCTGTAAACGCATTGTCAATTGTTTGTCTGCGGCGCCGGTGCGTCGTCCGGCGGGGCGGTATCGTTGTCGCCACCTTGCTGTGGCTGCGACTGTTGCTGCTGCTGGTTCGGGGCGATCTTGTTGAGGATCTCCGGCGGCAGCATCGCCTGCACGTTTTCAGGGAGCGCCGATTTCAGCTTTTCAACCATCGAATCGAGGAAGGGCTTCGACTTGGCATTGTTGACCCAGTCCGGTCGGGCGGCAGGGGCGACAAGCCAGTTCCAGAAGGCAACGACGACAACCATCAGCAGCAGGCCGCGAGCCGCACCGAACAGGAAGCCGAGCGTCCGGTCGAGCGCGCCGATGCGGCTGTCGATGATGAAATCGGCGATCCGGATGGTGATGAAGGAGATGATGATCAGCGCCAGCAGGAAGATGACGCCGGCCGAAGCGATCGTCGCGATCTTGGTATCGGCCTTGTACTGAAGCGCATAGGGAAGCAGCAGGGGATAAAGATAGTAAGCGGCGACGGCCGAACCGCCCCAGCTGACGATCGAGAGAATTTCGCGCGAAAAGCCGCGAACCATGGCCAGAACGGCGGAGAATAGAAGAACGCCGATAACAATACCGTCGAAAATCGTAATGGGCATGTATAATCCACTTCAAGACTTGCCGCACCATGTGGCGGGCATCGGCCTCAGTACGAGCCTCTTCTACGTCAAGGACGGCTGAAGTATGGCTCAGTCTTCATCTTCCGCACGCTTGAGCGCGCCCTTCGACCCGGCAATGCGCGCCACCAAATCCGGCAGGCTTTCAATCTCGCTCCAGCGCCCGCCATTGACCTTCGGCAGGTCGGCGGAAGCGGCAGGCAGAAGGGCCGCGGAAAATCCCAGCTTCTCGGCTTCCTTGAGACGCTGGCCGGTGTGCGCAACCGGCCGGACGGCGCCCGACAGGCTGACTTCGCCGAAATAGACGCAATCGGCGGGCAGAGCAAGACCGGCCAAGGAGGAAACCAGTGCAGAAGCGACCGCGAGGTCGGCAGCCGGCTCGGAAATGCGGTAGCCGCCCGCCACATTCAGGTAAACATCGTGCTGACCGAGGCGAACGCCGCAATGGGCCTCCAGCACGGCGAGGATCATCGACAGTCGCGCCGAATCCCAGCCGATCACGGCGCGTCGCGGCGTGCCGAGCGACGTCGCCGCCACCAATGCCTGCACCTCGACCAGGATGGGTCGCGTGCCTTCCATGCCCGCAAACACGGCAGCGCCCGGCGATTTGGAGTTGCGCTCGCCGAGGAAAAGTTCGGACGGATTGGCCACGTCGCGCAGGCCCATGTCGGACATTTCGAAGACGCCGATTTCATCGGTCGGGCCGAAGCGATTCTTGACGGTGCGCAGGATGCGATAGTGATGCCCGCGATCGCCCTCGAAATAGAGGACCGCATCGACCATATGCTCGACGACACGCGGACCGGCGATCTGACCATCCTTGGTGACATGGCCGACCAGCACCATCGCTGCACCGGTCTGCTTGGCAAAGCGGATCATCGCCTGCACGCCGGTGCGTACCTGGGTAACCGTGCCGGGTGCCGATTCGGCGAGTTCGCTCCACAAGGTCTGGATGGAATCGATGATCACGAGGTCAGGTCGCTTGCCCTCGGCAAGCGTCGCCAGAATATCTTCTACATTGGTTTCCGCTGCCAGCATGACATCCGTATCGGCGGCCTGCAGGCGCTGCGCGCGCAGGCGAACCTGCGCCACGGCTTCTTCGCCGGAGACATAGACTATCTTGTGCCCGCGGCGTGCAAGTGCTGCCGCCGCCTGCATCAGCAGCGTCGACTTGCCGATGCCGGGATCGCCGCCGACCAACACCGCCGAGCCGCGCACGAAGCCGCCGCCTGTGGCGCGGTCGAGCTCGGAAATGCCGGTATGGATGCGCGGCGCTTCCTCGATCTCGCCCGAGAGTGACGTCAGTGTAACCGGCTTGCCCTTCCGAGGCGTCTTCGCCGGGCCGCCGCCGATCCCGCCCATGGGATCTTCCTCGACGATGGTGTTCCATGCGCCGCAGCTGTCGCACTTGCCCGCCCAGCGGTTGTGGATGGTGCCGCAGTTCTGGCAGATGAATTGTGTACGGGCCTTAGCCATAGAATGCTGTTCTCAAAGTTCAATTGCTCCGCTTTCGCGGCGAATCGCTTGGGCTGTCAGATAATGTCTTTCGCTGCCTATCAAAACTAATGATTTCCGTATCAACGGTAATCGTGCGAGCCTTTATGCCAGCCTTTTTTTGGGATGGTGACCGATGTTCGACTATTCGCTGGCCCACTGGATTGCCTTTCTGACCGCAGCAATCCTCCTCAATTTGTCGCCGGGGCCGGATATCGCCTTCATTCTCGGTCATACGATCAGAAGCGGCATGCGTTCCGGTTTTGCGGCGCTGTTCGGGATCTGGAGCGGCGCTTGCCTGCATATACTGATGGCTGCGGCGGGGCTTTCGGCGATCCTGGCCGCCTCGGCGCTAGCTTTCTCTGCCATCAAGTGGATCGGCGCCGCCTATCTGATCTGGCTCGGCATACAGGCGCTTCGCTCCAAGGGTGAGGGCGGCTGGATCAAGGAAGCCGGCAATTCGCAGTCCTCGGGTCGCATCTATCGGCAGGGCATTCTGGTTTCTCTGCTCAATCCGAAGGTTGCGATCTTCTTTCTTGCCTTCCTGCCGCAATTCGTCGTCGAAGGCGCAGGCCCGGTTTGGGCGCAGCTGCTGCTGCACGGCAGCCTGATCATCGTCGTTGCCGCCTTCATCGAGCCACCGCTCGTTCTGCTCGGCGGCCGTCTGACTGAGGCTATCAGGCGCAATCGCAGCTTAAGGCTTTGGCTGGATCGCGGGCTTGGCACTTTGCTCGTCGCGCTTGGCGTTCGCTTGGCAATCAGCGCTCGCTAGAGCGCCGACCGCAAAGTGAGCAGCAGTTTCCGCTGTTGCGGAGATGCGCCAATATCGGGCTATTCTTCGATCTCTTCCGAGATATACCGCCGCTCGTGCCTGAGACCCATGCTCGTCAGCATCTCGTAGCCGATCGTGCCGGCGGAGCGGGCCGCATCGTCAACCAGGACATTGCTGCCGAAGAGTTCGATATAGTCGCCGGCACGGACCAGGTTTTCCGGCAGGTCGGTCACATCGAAGATCGTGAGGTCCATGGTGATGCGACCGGCAACCGGGACCTTGTGTCCGGCAATGAAGCCATGGCCGGCAACCACGTCTGTCTGGCGCAGCGGCACGCCGGCGCTCGATAGGCTGCGCATGTAACCATCAGCATAACCGGCAGAGACGATCGCCAACCGGCTGTCGCGCGTCAGCCGAAGCGCGCGGCCGTAGCCCACCGTTTCCCCCGCTTTGACGGAGCGGGTCTGGATGATCCGGGCCTCCGCGGTTGCCACCGGGCGCATCGGATTGGCGATGCCGGGTATGGCCTCGCCGCCGTAAGTGGCGATACCGGGGCGGGTCAGATCGAAATGATATTCCGGCCCGAGAAGGATGCCGGCCGAATTGGCAAGGCTCGCCTCGATGCCTTCGAAGGCGGTGCTGACCTTGCGGAAGGCGTCGAGCTGCTGCCGGTTCATTGCATTGGACGGGTCGTCTCCACAGGCAAGGTGGCTCATCACGAGCACCGGTGCGAAGCTTGCCGGACGGGAGACGTCGTTGGCGAGCGCGATCGCGTCTTCCATGGGCAGACCCAGCCGATTGAAGCCCGTGTCGACCTGCAGGGCGCAGGGATAGTCGCCATATTCGGAAAGCACCGACATCCAGAAGGTCAGCTGCTCTTCCGAGGCGATGACGGGAACGAGATCGTTATCGAAGAATGTCCGCTCCATGCCTGGCCAGATGCCGCAGAGCACGAAGATCCGTGCTTCAGGTGCATAGAGGCGCAAGGTCGCGCCTTCATCCGCCGTAGCGACGAAGAAATCGCGGGCGCCGGCCGAATAAAGCGTTTCGCCGACATCCTCGATGCCGAGGCCATAAGCGTCGGCCTTGACGACGGCGGCGGTGCGGGCTCTTCCCGAACGATGAGCCATGTCGCGCCAGTTTTCGACAAGAGCGCCGAGATCGACCGTCAACCGCAGGCCGGCGGAAGCGAAAGCGTCATTGTCATCGAAATTGTCTGTCATGGAGCCGCCTTAACGAAGAAATGGCCGGAGCTACACATCAGGCTTGGCGAAAATCTGCAAGCCTGATGCGTAGATTCAAATAGGTGGAGCGGCCTTTGTGCTTCCGAAAGGAAGTACGGCGCTCTACTGTCACTCCGGCCAGGATAGTGGTCATCTATGAAAAGAAAAAGTGCTGCGGCGCACATATGCCCCGCAAAGCGCCTTCGTCAGTGTTCTTCGTATTGAATGAACGAGGAATCGGCGAGATCTGCGAAGCGGGTGAATTCCGACTGGAATGCAAGCCTCACAGTGCCTGTAGGTCCATGGCGCTGCTTGGCGATGATCACATCGGCCGTACCCTTCACGCGCTCGAACTGGGCTTCCCATTCGGCGTATTTAGGGTCGTTGATATCGCGCGGCTCGGCATTCTTTACGTAGTATTCCTCGCGGAACACGAAGAGCACGACGTCGGCGTCCTGCTCGATGGAGCCGGATTCACGAAGGTCGGAAAGCTGCGGCCGCTTGTCTTCGCGGCTTTCGACGGCACGCGAGAGCTGGGAGAGCGCTATGATCGGAACGTTCAGCTCCTTGCCGAGCGCTTTCAGGCCGGTGGTGATCTGGGTGATTTCCTGGACGCGGTTCTCGTTCGATTTTCCCGAGCCGGTCATCAGCTGAACGTAGTCGACCACCAGCACGTCGAGGCCCCGCTGCCGCTTCAGACGGCGAGCGCGCGCCGACAATTGCGCGATCGAGATACCACCGGTCTGGTCGATATAGAGCGGCACCTTCTGCATCATCATCGAGCATGCGACCAGCTTCTCGAAATCAGCGTCGTTGATGTCGCCGCGGCGGATTTTCGACGAGGAGACTTCCGTCTGCTCTGAGATGATACGGGTGGCGAGCTGCTCCGACGACATTTCGAGCGAATAGAAGCCGACGACGCCGCCGTTCTTTGCCTTGGTGGAGCCGTCTGCCTGCACTTCGCCTTCGAACGAGGCGGCGATATTATAGGCGATATTGGTGGCGAGCGAGGTTTTGCCCATGCCGGGACGGCCCGCAAGGACGATCAAGTCGGAGCGTTGCAGGCCACCCATCTTGCTGTCCAGCGAGTGGATGCCGGTGGAAATACCCGAAAGGCCGCCGTCGCGTTCTTTGGCGACCGCCGCCATGTCGATCGCCAGTGCCACCGCGTCGTTGAATGCCTGGAAGCCGCCGTCATAGCGGCCGTTTTCCGCAAGTTCGAACAGCCGGCGTTCGGTATCTTCGATCTGTGTCTGCGGCGGCATGTCGAGCGGCGCATCAAAGGCGATGTTGACCATATCCTCGCCGATGGTGATCAACGCCCGGCGCAGCGCCAGGTCGTAGATGGCGCGTCCATAGTCTTCCGCATTGATGATCGACACGGCTTCGACGGCGAGGCGAGCGAGATACTGCGCGACCGTCATGTCGCCGACCTTCTCGTCCGCTGGCACGAAGCTCTTGATGGTCACGGGATTGGCTGTCTTGCCCATGCGGATGATGTCGCCGGCGACTTCGAAGATCTTCCGATGCAACGGCTCATAGAGGTGGATCGGCTTCAGGAAGTCGGAGACGCGATAATAGGCATCGTTATTGACGAGGATGGCGCCGAGCAGAGCCTGTTCCGCCTCGATATTGTTGGGCGCTTCGCGGTAGTGCTGTTCGGCGGGAGCAATGGCGGCGAGCTTGCGCGCAGCTTCGTTCATTTTCCATCTCTTCGTGCTTTAGGATATCGACTGGTTTGCGACGATCCGTTGTCACGGTCAACAGCGCAAACGCATGAGCATGTGGAGCGTTACAAATCGGTCCGGTCTATCAACGTTGTTCCACTCGTCCACAGGGACAGATTTTCGCCCCATAAAAAATTTCTTGTGGCCACTTTGCAACGCAAGGATCGACACACGAATCACATAGGCAGTTTATTCGTGGGGATCATTTTAGCGGGGTCTTTCAAGGTGTGCATTAGCTGTTGCGGCCATCGCGCTTGAAAAATCGTGAAAATCTGTTTATTTCCTATGATTTAGGGTAGGGTGCTAATAGTATAAAGTTGCAATAATGTCCGGAACGCCATCAAGACAAGAACTTTTCGACGATCTTTTTGCATTCAATCGCAAGCTGAGGGCCGCGTTTGACGCGCTTGTTCGCGAACACGGCATGACGCTGTCTCGCGCCCGGGTTTTTCGCAAGCTCTCCCGCAGGGATGGGATTAACCAGAGGGAGCTTGCCGACGAGTTGGAACTTGAGACGCCAACGCTCGTGCGCATCCTCGATGCCATGGAGGCGCAGAATTTCATCGAGCGCCGCCCGGCTCAGTCCGACCGCCGTGCCAAGCAGATCTTTATGACCGAATCCGGAAAAGTCGTTGCCGCCGAGGTCGAGGCTCTTGCCACCGGTGTGCGTGCGGATATCTTGGAAGGAATTTCGGACGAGGATATCGGCGTAGCGCTCAAGGTTATCCGCGCGATGACGGCCAACGTCCAGAACGTGGGTAAATCATGAGGTAGCGTATGAGCGGTGATCCGGGTTCGGTCGCCAACACGGAAGCCAACGCCGTCCCCCCCGCTTCGCCGCCTATGCCGGGCTGGAAAGTGCCGCTCTATATTGCGGCATCCGTCATGTTCTTTTTGACCCAGGGGCTGGGTCTAAATCTCGCTTTTGCCAATCTCACCCAGATTCAGGGAACCATCGCGGCAACGACTACCGAATCCGCATGGCTCTCGGCCGCCTATATGGCACCCAATGTCAGTCTTGCCATCGCATTGGTGAAAATCCGCCTGCAATACGGCGTGCGTAATTTTGCCGAGGTCAGCATTCTCGGCTTCGTGCTCGCCTCGCTGCTCAATCTCTTCGTTTCGGATCTGCATTCGGCAATCGTCGTCCGCTTCTTGAGCGGCATCGCCGGCGCGCCACTCTCGACGCTCGGCTTCCTCTACATGCTGGAAGCCTTCGAGCCGGCGAAAAAAATGACCGTCGGCGTCAGTCTGGCGATGACGAATACGTTGCTCGCCGCCCCCATCACCCGCCTCGTGTCACCGTCGCTTCTCGATTATGGCGAGTGGCGTGGTCTCTATACGCTCGAGATGGCGCTGGCGCTGCTCGTGATGCCGATCATCTATCTCCTGCCGTTGACGCCGCCGCCGCGCGTCAAGGTCATCGTTCTCGGCGATATCTTCAGCTATATGCTGGTCGCGATCGGTTTCGGCTGTCTGGCTGTCGTTCTCTCGGTCGGCCGCCTCTATTGGTGGCTGGAGGTGCCCTGGCTCGGCATCGTGCTGGCGCTCGGCATTGCATCGCTCACCGCCGCCATTGTTGTCGACCTCCGACGGTCGACACCGCTGATCGACGTCCGCTGGCTCCTGCGGCCGGAAATCCTGCATCTGACGGCGATCCTGCTGATTTTTCGTCTCATTGCCGCCGAGCAGACTTATGTCGTCATGACCTTCTATCAGAGCGCCGTGGGATTGCTCTACGATCAGCTCTCCATGTTGTACTGGATCATCCTGGCGTTTTCGATCATCGGCGGGCTTATCTGTACCGTCTTCATGAGCTACGGCTTCACCTGGCAGATCCAGTTCGTCGCACTCATCCTGATGGGCGTAGGTTGTCTTATGGATGCGCAGGTCACGAACCTGACGCGGCCGGAGCAGATGTATCTCAGCCAGGCGCTTGTCGCGGCGGGCGCTGCGCTGTTCCTGCCGCCCTCCATGTCCGAGGGCTTCAAGGCAGCCATATCCAAAGGGCCGCCTTATCTGGTGACCTTCTTCGTCGTTTTTACCTTCACGCAGAGCATTGGCGGCCTCATCGGCTCGGCCTTCTACGGCACGCTCATTATCATTCGCGAGAAGTTCCATTCGGCAGTGCTGACCGAGCGCGTACTGCTGACCGACCCGCATGTGGCCGACCGCGTCAGCCAGCTTTCAGCCTCTTATGGCAAGGTGATCGGCGATAGCGCACTTCTGAAAGGAGAGGGGCTGGCGCTGCTCAGTACACAGGTGAGCCGAGAGGCCAATATGCTTGCCTATGGCGACGCATTCCTTGTTGCTGCAGCGATCGCCTTTCTGTCGCTGGTCGGGCTCATCATCCATGTCATTTATCGCTTCGTCAGAACCAGGCTTGCGGAAGATCGGTCGCAGGTCGTGACATCCAACCCATGAGGATATGAAGTAGCTCCATGTCGAGGCTCGTTCGCTCCCCAATCGAAGTCATCGCGGTTCTGGCCGGCATCGGCGGCGTCATGCTGGTGTTGTATGCCTGGCATCTGCCGCCCTTCAAAACCTCCGTCGAGACCACCGACGACGCCTATGTCAAAGGCTATGTCACCACCATCAGCCCGCAGGTCAGCGGCTATATCACCGAAGTGCCGATCAAGGACTATAAGCTCGTCAAGGAAGGCGACGTCCTCGCACAGATCGACGACCGCATCTACAAGCAGAAGGTGGCACAGGCGCGCGCGACACTTGCCGGGCAAAAGGCTGCACTCGCGAATTCGCAGCAGCAGGAACAGGCGGCCAAGGCCGGCATCGTCTCCAGCCAAGCGCAGATCGATAGCGCCAATGCCGCGCTGAAGCGTGCCCAGCTTGCCGCCGACCGCGTGACGACGTTGGTCGCCAAAGGCGTATCGACGACAAGCGATTCCGAACAGGCGCAGGCAACGCTGCAGCAGGCGCAAGCCGCGGTCAATCAGGCGAAGGCTGCGCTCGACGTCTCCCAGCAGAACCTGACCACCATCATCGTCAATCGTGCCTCGCTTGAGGCGGGTGTCAGCGGTGCGGAGGCCGCGGTACAGCTTGCCGATATCGATCTGGACAACACGACGATCCGGGCGCCTCAGGACGGGCGTGTCGGAGAGGTCGGCGTTCGCCTCGGCCAGTATGTGACATCAGGCACGCAGCTTATGGGCCTCGTGCCGAAGGACGTCTGGGTCATTGCCAATTTCAAGGAAACGCAGCTTGATGGCATGAAGCTGGACCAGCCGGCCACCATCTCCGTCGATGCGCTCGGACATCGCGAGATCAAGGGCCGTATCCAGCGCTTCTCGCCGGCGGCGGGCTCGGAATTCGCTGTCATCAAACCCGACAACGCCACGGGGAATTTCACCAAGGTTGCCCAGCGCCTCGGCGTCAGGATCAAGATCGAGGATGGTCAGCCCCTGGCGGACGAACTGGCGCCCGGCATGTCCGTTCTCGTCTCGATCGACAAGGACTCGGCCCCGCTGCCGGAGGCCAAGACTGGCGACTGACCGAAAGATACGCTTCATTCTCCGTCCGTAATAAAAAAAAGCCTGGGTCGTTAGACCCAGGCTTCTTCATTCGCAACTGTGCGAAAGCTTGAAAATCAAGCTTCGTCTTCGGCGTTGCCGTCAGCTTCCGGATCGAAGAAGTCTTCCGGACGCAGAGCGTCTTCGTCGATGCCGTAGATGGCGTCGGCAGAGGTGAGGGTTTCACCCTTGGACTGACGCTCGGCTTCTTCAGCGGAACGGGCAACGTTCAGCTCGACCTTGATTTCGACTTCGGCATGAAGAGCGATGGCAACGTCGTGCAGGCCAATAGCCTTGATCGGCGTGTTCAGGTGAACCTGGCTGCGGCCGATGTTGAAGCCTTCGGCTGCGAGGATTTCAACGACGTCACGAGCAGCGACCGAACCGTAGAGCTGGCCGGTTTCGCCAGCCGAGCGAACGACGATGAAGGACTTGCCGGCGAGAACGTCGGCAACCTTCTGGGCTTCGCTCTTGCGCTCCAGGTTACGAGCTTCGAGCGTCGAGCGCTCGGCTTCGAAACGGGCCTTGTTGGCGGCGTTGGCGCGCAGCGCCTTGCCGAGCGGCAGCAGGTAGTTACGAGCAAAGCCGTCGCGAACCTTTACGGTTTCGCCCATCTGGCCGAGCTTGGAGATACGTTCGAGAAGAATGACTTCCATTTTCTTGTTCCTTTCGATGTCAGATTTTCGTGTCGGTTGGTTTGGATGTATCGGCATTCTTGTGCGGGGTCAGCGATATCGCCTTGCGGGTATCGTAGAGGCCGAGAACAAGGATGATGAAGAGCGGCAGCGTCAGCAGGAAGGACGCGAGGTAGCAAAGCACCAGCACCGGAATGCGCCAGTCCTTGCCACGCGTGCGGTAATGCAGTGACGCGAAGCCGGAAACGATGAAGCCCGCGCCGAAGGCGCCGAGCACGGCGGCGGCAATAAGCGCCAGCACGCCGCCGAAGAAGATGACCACGATTGCCGCCAGGAAGACGAAGATCGCGTTGCGGTTCATGCGCAGCGAGGAGGGGATATCCTCGCGCGGACGAAGATTGTGCTTCGAGGCCGCAACGATGCGCGCGGCCACATAATAGGCGGCCAGCATCATCATGACCCAGATCATCCCCCAGGCGATCGGGATCGCATAGAGCATGAGCGTCTTGGTCTTCGCGATTGCCACCGGATCGAGGTCGAGCGTCGGCTGCTGCTGGCTCATGACCTTGACGTAAACGTCGACCACCTGGCTGACGAGATCGGCATTGTAGCCCATAACCGCGCCGGCGATGATGATAACGACGGCGGAAGCGGCGCATAGATGCAGCATGATGTCTGAGAGCGGATACCAGGCCATCAGGTGGTCCGGGCCGCCAAGTTCGGATGCTGGCCGTGCCAGATTGGCAAGATGGCTGAGCCATGCCGGAATCAGCGCCAATACGATGGCAAACATCCCGAAATACATCGACTGCACAACTGAGCCGACAATGCCGGCGGCCACGACGGCCGTGATGACGGCCACATTGCCCCAGCCGAGGCCGACGATCAGGATGGGAAGAGCGGAAAGCGCGCCGAAAAGAATGAACAGCAATGGCTGAAGCGTCGCGCCATACACGAGTAAGGCGGCGGTCAGACCGGCGAGTGCGCCGATGCCAAGCTCTTTTGCGTTCAACTTTTTCACGTCGCTGTCCTGCTTCATATCGAGCAGTTAGAGGATGCTTTCGGCACTCGAGCCAGAAAACCGTCCCCAACATGGGGTTTAAAGATTCCGATTCGCGCCCATCGCGAAAGGGAGAAGGGAAGGCATTGCTGCCTTCCCCTTATTCATTCTGCGTCAGGCGCTATTAAGCGACGACGTAGGGCAGCAGGCCGAGGAAACGGGCGCGCTTGATCGCCTGGGCGAGTTCGCGCTGCTTCTTCTGGGAAACGGCCGTGATGCGGGAAGGAACGATCTTGCCGCGCTCGGAAATGTAGCGCTGCAGGAGACGAACGTCCTTGTAGTCGATGCGCGGCGCATTGGCGCCCGAGAACGGGCAGGTCTTGCGGCGGCGATGGAACGGACGACGGACCGGTGCGGAGGAAACTTCAGACATTCTCAAATCTCCTTATACGCGGTCTTCGCGCGGACGGCGCGGACGGTCTTCGCGATCACCACGATCCGGGCGCGGACCACGATCGCCGAAGCTGCGCTCCGGACGGTCGCCGTCACGACGCGGACGGTCGTCACGGTCGCGCTTCTGCATCATGGCAGACGGGCCTTCTTCGTGCTTCTCGACAGCGATCGTCATGTAACGCAGGACGTCTTCGCTGATGCGCATCTGGCGTTCCATTTCCTGGATCGCAGCGGCCGGAGCATCAATGTCCATCAGGGCGTAGTGAGCCTTGCGGTTCTTCTTGATGCGGTAGGTGAGGGACTTGAGGCCCCAGTTTTCGATACGCCCGACTTTACCGCCGTTAGCTTCGATAACACCCTTGTACTGTTCTACGAGGGCGTCGACCTGCTGAGCGGAAATATCCTGTCGGGCAAGGAATACATGTTCGTAAAGAGCCATGGATAGCTTTGCCTTTCTTGCGTTGGTCTGAACCCGGTATTCGGCGGCTAAGCCTCAACGACTGCTCCTGAGAGGGGTAACCCCAAGCAAGAAAAGCGTTTCCGAGACGGTCGAGAGCGGAGACACGGGAGGCTGGAACGCTTCCGTTCCGAACGATTCCCCTCTCGGAAAACCGGCCCTCCGTTCAGCCACCAGCCAGAAGACCGGGTTGCGAACAGGGCGGCTTATACGGATTTTTGCGCGAAAGGCAAGGGGCACGGGGGAATTGGACGATTTAGACGCCCGAACCGCTATTGGAGCATTGGCGACGGCCAACGAAGCTTATGCCACCCGGCGAACCTTGTGGCGGTCTTGAAACTCATTATTCTGCGGCGCGGCAAATGTCCTGCATGAAATCGCAAGCCGCAATCGGAGCTGGAGATGACACAAGTGGCTGAACCGACCTTCGAAACGCTATCTGCCCAATGCGGCATAACCCTCCCGCCGATCCTCAGCAGGCTGCTCGAGGAGGGTAAAACAGACTATGGCAGGGACCAGGCAGACTGGAAACTGAATTGGCGCGACTACACTTTAAATGCGCAGCCAATTCTTTCTTGCGTCTATGATCTGGAATGGATCAGTGTCGACAAGGCCCTCCAAATTGTCGAAATTTGGCTGAACCCGACCTTTCAGAACGGGCGGAGATTCCTGCCGTTTGCAATATCCGGAGCAGGCGATGCCTATTGCCTGATGCCGATGGCTAATGGCGGGATCGGAGCCGGATTGGTCTGGCATGATAAAGCGCAAAGCGCGGTGGAAATGCCTTCGTTCGAAAGCTTCATTTTCAGCAAACTAGTGGAAAGCGCCGCCGATCTCGAACATCTCCTCGATGATTTCACACCCGATGAAGCGCGGCGCAGTGTCATTGTGAATATCGAGGTGATCACCCCCTATTTGCCAAGGGACTTGAGGGACGGACTGCAAATATTGATCTCCGGGGATTTGGCCGGCGACGAAAGTGATCCCAGCTTGATAACGGTGGAAACAGCCGAGACAGCCCTGAGCCTATTGCCAGCCTTCGAAAAAGAATATTTTTCAGTGGTGCCGCGCTGGGAGTGCGGCAGGCGCTAATGCTGGGCGGATGGGAAGAAAACGCGAGCGGGCGGCGATGATTGCTGAGCAATGACCGTTCAGAGCTGCGTGTTGGGGACCGCAAACTGGCGCTTGGCGTTCAAAATTCCCTGGAAATGGCTTGGGTATCGGCCGAATACCGGCGCCTGCACTCGAATTGCCTGCCGGTTACGCTACCGTCATGATACTCTCCATCAATTCCGGCCAATACGGACCATTCATGCGCATCTTTCTCGTCCGACATGGCGAATCCCTGGGCAATATCGATGACCGCGCCTACCGGCAGTTCGGTGATCACAATGTTCCGTTGACCGAATGGGGGCACCGGCAGGTGCTGCGGGCTGGCCAGGCAATCGCGACTTATCTCAAAGGCTTGCCGAATGCGGAATTGCGCAAGCTGAACGTCTGGTATTCACCCTTTCTAAGGACACGGCAGAGCAAGGATGCGCTGCTTGAAGTTTTGCCGGCCGACCTGATCGACGACGTCAGGGAGGACTATCTGTTGCGCGAACAGGATTTCGGCCTCTTCACCGAAATCTACGATCATGCCGAACAGAAGCGGAAATTCCCTGACGAATTCGAGAAATGGGCGAGGCTGCGCAATAATAACGGCAAGTTTTATGCGCGGCCGCCGGATGGAGAAAGCCGCGCCGACGTCGCCCAGCGCGTACGCCTGTTCCTGCAGACCGTCATGCACGATGCCGAAAACGGCAAGAATAATGTCATCATCGTCGGCCATGGCGTGACCAACCGCGCCTTCGAGATGAATTTCCTGCATCACCCGGTCGACTGGTTCGAGCAATCGGACAATCCGGGAAATGCCGACGTGACCTTGATCGAGGGGCGGAGTGCAAAAGGTTATAGTTCGACGCTGCTTCACAAGTCCGTGGATCGGGTGAAGGGGCAGGAAGAGCTGAAGGAGGCTTATGGTTCGGAATTGGCGATCACGCCAAAGGCGGAGCAATAACTGCTTGCAGCGGTCTATCGGACATTCGTGGCGGTGTTAGAGGCCTATGCACCGTGCCAAGCTTAATCCCGCGCAACTTTTGAAATACGCGCTGCAATCATGACTTGTGAAATGATTGGACCTATGAAAATCATGACTTGGCAGATGTCGGGGGCTTGGTTGTGAAAGTAACGAGAAAAAGCTTTACCATGGCAGGTCTTGCTTTGGGCCTTACCCTTGTTGCTCAGGGTGCAACAGCGAGACTGAGTTACGAAGTTCAAAACTTGAAAGATGGTTCTAAGTTTATCATGGTAAGCGGTCAGTTCGAAGCTGACGATGACTTGGCCATATTTCGCGATAAAGTTCTTTCCAGCCATGCATACTCCGTTAGTTTCTTTAGTGGCGGCGGAAACGTATACAAGGCCATGGAGTTTGGTCGTCTGATCCGATCTCTGGGCCTCCAAACCGTGGCTGCGCGAGGCTCGGAATGCGCCTCGGCTTGTTCCTTGTCATTTCTTGGCGGGGTAACTCGGTATGCCGAGCCGGGCGCAATCGGCGTTCACAAATCCTCGTTCGCAGACACCAGTGGAATGAGTGTCGAGCATGCCGTTGCGGCCGTCCAACAGCAAACCGCCGACGTGATTTCCTACATGAGCGAAATGGGCGTCGATCCTCTTTTGCTGCAGCTTGCCCTCAAATACGATAGCAATGATATTCGTTATTTGTCATCGAGCGAAATGACACAGTTTCGGGTGACGACGGTGTCGTTCCAAGAGGTTCATGAATCTGATGTCAAATCGCCGTCTGGTGAAGCTCAGGCACCGATTGCTGATGGACGCAAAGCGGTAAAGACGCTGAACGAGGAGCCGCCACTTCTGCAAGTTCCTGTTCCAAGAAGCGGTATCGTTCAAGATGATAGTGGGTCGGCCTTATTAAAGACCAGTCGGGATATGCGCTCCAAGACGATTGCGGCTTTTGCGAATGGAAGCGAGTTGCAGATCATGAAGAACATTGGCGACTGGTATCGCGTGTCAATCGGCAAAAAGACCGGTTATATGCGGCAGCCTTCGGTGTGGGTGCGTGAGTTTGAAGAAAATCAGTTCGGGAAACGATACATTGAAATAACCACCGAAAAGTCTTTAGAGGCCGCAATATCCCTAGCCAAGCGGTCATTTATTCCAATGGCAGTTCATTTAACCGCACAGGGGCGTTATGCTGTCACGATTGTGGGCACGTATGGGGGGAACATTGATTCCCTCGTGTTTCAGCCGTTAATTAACACCAAAAGCATCCCTCCGACCGCCTTCGTTACTTATGGCAATAATTACGTTCGCGAAATCTGCTGCAGCGCTTCTACCGCAACAGCCGAGTAAGCGGGCAAACTTGCCCGCTTATTGGTTATGACATAAATAAACCTCCACCTACGGTGGAGGACTGGACGAGTTCTACACGGTAGTTGAGAGACCTCCTGCTTGGACTGCTGGATTGGCCCAGAGTTGGAACAAGGAGGTTTTATGGATGAGCAACCGCTCTCGCATGCGACGCGGGACTGCAAGTATCACGTTGTATTTGGCAGCAAATACCGCACGAAAAGACTCTACGGGGACGTGCGGCGTGAGTTGGGAGAACTCTTACGTCGGCTGGCACAGCAGAAAGGCTGCCAGATCGAGGAGGGTCATTTGATGCCCGACCATGTGCATATGTTGATATCGATCCCGCCGAAATACTCGGTTGCGCATATTGTCGGCTTTTTGAAGGGCAAGACGGCCCTTTACGTTGCCAACAAATATGCACGCAAGCGCCGCTACAAGGGTTATCACTTTTGGGCGCGAGGGTACTTCGTATCGACGACGGGCTATAACGAGCAGGTCGTCAGACAATATATCCGTCATCAGGAAAAGGCCGACAAAGCTTCCGACTTTGCCGACCTCTTCAATCGTAGCTACTAAGCGCTAACAAAACCGCTTCTAGCGGTTCAAGCGCAGCGTTTCAAACCTCCACCTCTGGTGGAGGTCATGATTTTTGAGCCCTATCGGCACACTCTTCACATCGGCATCGGATACTTCCGGTGCACCTGCTCGATCTCGGCCAAGGCCTCCGCCGGAAGCGTGACATAAGCTGACGCGATATCGGTCTCGAGCTGCGCCATCGTCGTTGCGCCGATGATGGCCGAGGTCATGAAGGGCTTGGTCAGGCAGTAGGCGAGTGCCAGTTTGGAGGGATCGATGCCGTGCTTGGCTGATATTTCGAGGTAGGCCTTGACCGGCGGTTCCTGCAGCGGCTGCAGGCGCCCGCCAATATCCGTGTTGATCGAGCCGCGCGAGCCCGCAGGGCGTGCGCCGCCGACATACTTGCCTGAGAGGATACCGCCTGCCAGCGGCGAATAGGCAAGCAGCCCGACATCCTCGTGATGCGACAGTTCGGCCAGATCGAGGTCGAAGTGCCGGTAGAGCAGATTGTATTCGTTCTGCGTGGTGGCGACGCGCGGCAGGCCTTTTTGCTCTGAAATCGTCAGATATTTCTGGATGCCCCATGTCGTCTCGTTCGAGAGGCCGATGGCGCGGATCTTGCCGGCCTTCACCAGCGTGCCCATCGTCTCGAGGATCTCGGTGATATCGGCGATTGCCTTCTCGCGATCCTGATTGAAGGGGTTGTAGCGCCAGTTCTGGCGGAAATGGAAATGGCCGCGGTTTGGCCAGTGAACCTGATAGAGGTCGATGTAATCGGTCTTCAGCCGCTTCAGGCTGGCGTCAACGGCTGCATTGATGTTGGCGGCATCCGGCCCCTGTCCCCCTCGCAGATATTCGCGGCCGGGACCCGCGACCTTGGTGGCGAGCACGATGTCCTTCCGCTTGCCGGTCTTCTCGAACCAAGTGCCGATATATTCTTCCGTGCGCCCTTGTGTCTCGGGACCGACTGGTGTCGTCGGGTACATTTCGGCGGTGTCGAAGAAATTGATGCCCTTGCTGACGGCATAATCCATCTGCTCATGCGCCTCGGCTTCGCTATTCTGCGTGCCCCAGGTCATCGTGCCCAGACAGATCTGCGAGACGGAAATATCAGTGCGGCCTAAATTGTTATATTTCATGGGAAAACCTTGGAAAACGGCAGAAAAACCTGAGGGAGGGGATCGGGGGAATTTAGGCTCGAATTGAGCAAGCGCAAGAAGAAAATCATTCTGTTTCGCAAGCGCAAAAGCTTGTGGCTCCGGGACTTGCGCTATTGACTCCACCGCAAACAATGTCATTGGGAAGCAAAACGACCCCCAAAAGGACGCTTTATAATGACTGTTGCTTTCACATTTCCCGGCCAGGGCAGCCAAGCCGTCGGTATGGGCAAGGATCTTGCCGACAATTTCGCCGAGGCGCGCGCCGTCTTCGAAGAGGTCGATGAAGCGCTCGGTGAAAAGCTCTCCGACGTCATCTTTAATGGCCCGGAAGACAAGCTGACGCTGACCGCCAATGCCCAGCCGGCGCTGATGGCTGTGTCGATGGCGGTCATCCGCGTTCTGCAGGCACGTGGCCTCGATCTGAAGAGCAAGGTCGCCTATGTGGCCGGTCATTCGCTCGGCGAATATTCCGCGCTCTGCGCCGCCGGAACCTTCTCGCTTGGCGACACGGCGCGGCTTCTCCGTATTCGCGGCAACGCCATGCAGGCGGCTGTTCCCGTCGGCGTCGGCGCCATGGCCGCGATCATCGGGCTGGAACATGCCGATGTCGTCGCCGTCTGTGCGGAAGCATCTGCGCTGGGCGCCTGTCAGATCGCCAACGACAATGGCGGCGGTCAGATCGTCATTTCCGGCGAGAAGGCCGCGGTCGAGAAGGCTGCCGAGCTTGCGACCGCCAAGGGTGCCAAGCGCGCCATTTTGCTGCCGGTCTCCGCGCCTTTCCATTCCGCGCTGATGGCCCCGGCTGCCGAAGCGATGCGCGAAGCGCTCGCCGGCGTCGCCAAGAACAATCCGGTCGTGCCTGTCATTGCCAACGTCAAGGCGGCTCCGGTCACGAATGCCGACGAGATTGCCAGGCTGCTGGTCGAACAGGTCACCGGCCAGGTGCGTTGGCGCGAGACGGTGGAATGGTTTGCCGCCAACGATGTCACGACATTGTACGAGATCGGCGCCGGCAAGGTGCTGACGGGCCTGGCCCGCCGCATCGACAAGTCGGTCAACGGCATTGCCGTCAACAATGCTGCCGATATCGACACGGCGCTTGCCGCATTGCTCGGCTGAAAATCTAGAAGCGAGGGAAACACATGCTTGATTTGACCGGCCGCAAGGCCCTGGTAACCGGCGCATCCGGCGGCATCGGCGAAGAAATCGCCCGGCTGCTGCACAAGCAGGGCGCCATCGTCGGCCTGCATGGCACGCGTGTCGAAAAGCTGGAGACGCTGGCGTCCGAACTGGGCGATCGCGTCAAGATCTTCCCGGCCAACCTGTCGGATCGCGACGAGGTGAAGGCGCTTGGCGTCAAGGCGGAAGAGGAACTCGGCGGCGTCGATATTCTCGTCAACAATGCCGGCATCACCAAGGACGGCCTCTTCGTGCGTATGAGCGACGACGACTGGGATGCCGTTCTGGAAGTGAACCTCACTGCCGTCTTCCGCCTGACGCGCGAGTTGACCCATCCGATGATGCGCCGCCGCTATGGCCGCATCATCAACATCACCTCCGTCGTCGGTGTGACGGGCAATCCCGGCCAGGCCAACTACTGTGCCTCCAAGGCCGGCATGGTCGGCTTCACCAAGTCGCTGGCCCAGGAAATCGCTACCCGCAACGTCACGGTCAACTGCGTTGCTCCGGGCTTTATCGAAAGCGCGATGACGGGCAAGCTGAACGACAAGCAGAAGGAAGCCATCATGGGAGCCATTCCCATGAAGCGCATGGGCACGGGTGCGGAAGTCGCTTCCGCTGTTGCCTATCTCGCTTCTTCGGAAGCCAGCTACGTCACGGGTCAGACGATCCATGTCAACGGCGGCATGGCTATGATCTAAAGGAATTGCTATTGGGAGGGAACTTTCCCTCCAATAGCATGTTGAGCAACCCGGAGCCGGCTATTTTCTGGCTTTGCGACGGACTTAAACCGTGTTAAGCGGGCCATGACTGTGAACAGTCGTCCGGAAAATGCAGACGGACTGGGCCGCATTCAAGGCGCTGGACCGGATCTCAATGACGGGTTGAACGAGTTTGCCAGCGGCGTCAGGACAGATGCTGCAGGTTTGAATAGGTAGGGATGTCACAGGGCATTCTGATCAGGATATAAGGTCGAGGAAACCGACATGAGCGATATCGCAGAACGCGTAAAGAAAATTGTTGTTGATCATCTTGGCGTTGACGCCGACAAGGTTGTTGAAAGCGCAAGCTTCATCGACGATCTGGGTGCGGACTCGCTCGACACGGTCGAACTGGTCATGGCTTTCGAAGAAGAATTCGGCGTTGAAATTCCGGACGACGCTGCTGACTCGATTCTGACGGTCGGCGACGCGGTAAAGTTCATTGAGAAGGCTCAGGCCTAATCTTCTGCGCTTTTTGAAGGGGCGGGCTGCAGAGTCCGCCCTATTTCGTCCTGCTAAGCCGGACGAAGCATATTTACACGCATATCATCATAAAAAGACGGGGGTCTGCGGGCGATGAGACGTGTCGTTATCACGGGTACCGGCATGGTATCACCTTTGGGCTGCGGCACCGAGGTGTCTTGGTCGCGTTTGATCGCCGGCCATAATGGTGCACGCCTCGTGACCGAATTCGAGGTCGAAGACCTCGCTGCAAAGATTGCTTGCCGCATTCCGGTTGGCGACGGCACCGACGGCACATTCAATGCCGACGACTGGATGGAGCCGAAAGAGCAGCGCAAGGTCGACCCTTTCATCATTTACGGCATGGCAGCCGCCGACATGGCGTTGGCCGATGCCGGCTGGCATCCCAAAACGGACGAGGATCAGATCGCAACGGGCGTCATGATCGGCTCCGGTATCGGCGGTCTCGAAGGTATCGTCGAAGCCGGCTATACGCTGCGTGACAAAGGTCCGCGCCGCATCTCGCCGTTCTTCATCCCAGGACGCCTCATCAATCTCGTGTCCGGCCAGGTCTCCATCCGCCACAAGCTGCGCGGCCCGAACCATGCGGTCGTCACCGCATGCTCCACCGGCGCGCATGCCATTGGCGATGCAGCCCGGTTGATCATACTCGGCGACGCCGATGTTATGGTGGCAGGCGGTGCCGAGGCTCCGGTCTGCCGTATCTCGCTCGCCGGCTTTGCCGCCTGCAAGGCGCTCTCGACCGACTTCAACGATACTCCGCAAAAGGCTTCGCGCCCCTATGATCGCGATCGTGACGGCTTCGTCATGGGTGAGGGCGCCGGTATCGTCGTGCTGGAAGAGCTGGAACACGCCAAGGCGCGCGGCGCCAAGATCTACGCCGAAGTCGTCGGCTACGGTCTTTCCGGCGATGCTCACCATATCACCGCTCCGTCGGAAGATGGCGAAGGCGCATTCCGTTGCATGACGTCGGCGCTGAAGCGCGCTGGGCTGACGCCGGCTGATATCGACTATATCAACGCCCACGGCACCTCGACCATGGCCGACACGATCGAACTCGGCGCCGTCGAGCGGTTGGTCGGTGACGCCGCATCGCGGATTTCGATGTCGTCTACCAAGTCTGCCACGGGCCACCTGCTCGGTGCCGCAGGCGCAATCGAGGCGATCTTCGCGACCCTTGCCATTCGCGACAACATCGTTCCACCGACGCTCAATCTGGACAATCCGGAACGCGAGACCGCCATCGATCTCGTTCCGCACAAGGCTCGCAAGCGGGACGTGAATGTCGCGCTGTCGAATTCCTTTGGCTTCGGCGGCACCAATGCGTCGCTTGTCCTGCGCCGTTATGAGGCATAATAACGGCTCGTAACTGCGAAAGCGGGAGTGTTCTTCGGCAAGCCTGCGCGCCGTTCTCGAATGTTACCGGACTTGCATCCATCGCAATGATGCATCGCGGTAATGTCTGATCGGTCTAAGTCGGAGCCTCTGCGGGCTCCGCCTTATCTTCTAAACCTGTTTTTTGCCGCATTGCTTGGCCAAAGAGCAGGCAACTAGAAAAGGAAGGGATTGCCGGTGAGCGATACGAACCAGAGCAACGGAACTCCGAACGGGCAGAAGGGGCCGATCATACCCAAATCGGCAAATGAAGCCCTGCGTCCGGAGCGTGTTCCGGATCCGCCGAAGCGTTCCCGCAAAGCCCGCAGCCAGATGGTCATCTTCCTGAATTTTCTGATGACTTTGGTGGTTTTCGTTGTCGTCGCAGCAGTCGCGGGCACCTATTATGCCTTCTCGGTCTATCAGAGCCCGGGTCCGTTGACGACAAACACGAATTTCATCGTGCGCAACGGCGCCGGCCTGAACGAGATCGCCAATCGCCTGGAATCAAACAACATCATCAGCGATCAGCGTATCTTCCGTTGGCTGACGACCACCTATCTGCATGGCGAAACGCTGCGGAACGGTGAGTACGAGATCAAGGCGGGTGCCTCCATGAAGGATATCATGGAGCTGCTGAAATCAGGCAAGTCCATCCTTTATTCAGTGACGCTGCCTGAAGGACTGACCGTCCGACAGATCTTCAACAAGCTGCAGGCCGATACCGTGCTGGAAGGCGATTTGCCCTCGGCGCTGCCGCCCGAGGGAAGCCTCAGGCCCGATACCTACAAATTCACGCGCGGCACCAAGCGCACTGAAATCGTCGATCAGATGGCAGGTGCACAGAAAAGGCTGGTTGAGCAGATATGGAGCAAGCGCGATCCGAACCTGCAGCTGGCGAACACGCAGGATTTCGTGACGCTCGCTTCCATCGTCGAAAAGGAAACCGGCCTTGCGGATGAGCGTGCTCACGTTGCCTCGGTTTTCCTCAACCGTCTTGGCAAGGGCATGCGTCTGCAGTCGGATCCGACCATCATCTACGGTCTCTTCGGCGGTGAAGGAAAGCCTTCTGATCGTCCGATCTATCAGTCGGACCTGAAGAAAGAGACGCCTTACAATACCTACATCATCAAGGGTCTGCCGCCGACGCCGATCGCAAATCCCGGAAAGGATGCGCTTGAAGCCGTCGCCAATCCGTGGAAGACGCAGGATCTCTATTTCGTCGCCGACGGCACCGGCGGCCATGTGTTCGCAGCGACGCTGGAAGAGCACAATGCCAACGTCAAGCGCTGGCGCAAGCTCGTTGCCGAAAAGGGCGAAGACCCAAGTTCCATTGCTGTCGACGGACAGCCGGACGACGGCACGACTGCCCCTGGTTCTGGTGCTCAGCAGAAGAAGAAGACCAACTGATCTTGTTGCGCCATGGCTTCCATGAAGCCCATGGCGCGGTTTCACTTTACATTGATCCGTAATCCGATGATTTTCGACGGATAGGGGATAGGAATTTTCGGAGGCTTGCATGGCATTGCAGTCCATGACCGGTTTTGCCCGGCGTGAGGGAACGAGCGGGCGTGGTCGCTGGGCATGGGAGTTGCGGTCCGTAAACGGCAAGGGACTGGATGTCCGGTTGCGCCTACCGCAAGGGCTGGAGCGACTGGAGACCGATGTTCGCAAGTTGATCTCCGATCGGTTCTCCCGCGGCAATCTCCAGGTCGGTCTGTCGCTATCGGTCGAGGATAGCCGCGTCGAGGTCGTCGTGAACCAGGATGCGCTGGCAGCCGTACTCGCCTTGCGGGACCAGCTCGCCGGTGTCATCGATCCCGCGCCATTGCGGCTGGATAGCCTCATGGCGGTTCGTGGTCTGGTGGAATTCAAGGAAGCTGAGGAAAGCGAAGAAACGCTTGCCGCACGCGACGCCGATATCATGGCCGGCCTTACGGCAGCCCTTGCCGATCTTCGCGACATGCGGGGCCGGGAAGGGCAGGCACTCGGTCAGGTCTTGCTCGGCCAGGTCGCTACGATTGAGGCCCTGACGAACACAGTGGAGCGCGATCCCTCGCGCTCGCCACAGGAAATCGCAACGCGGCTGGCTGCACAGGTCGCGATGCTTCTTGAGGGATCGTCTGGCCTTGATCGCGACAGGCTTCATGCAGAAGCCGCACTTCTTGCCACCAAGGCCGATCTTCGCGAAGAGGTCGATCGCCTGAAGGCTCATGTAGCGGCAGCGCGCGATCTTATTTCGAAGGGCGGGCCAGTCGGCCGCAAGCTCGATTTTCTTGCACAGGAATTTAACCGGGAATCGAATACCATCTGTTCCAAGTCGAATGCAGCAGCGGTGACCGCTGCCGGTATCGAGCTGAAGGTGGTCATCGACCAGTTCCGCGAACAGGTCCAGAATTTGGAGTAGGCCATGAAGCCGGCAACATCCACATCCATCGCAATTGCCCGCCGGGGGCTGATGCTTGCCATCTCCTCTCCGTCAGGCGCAGGCAAGTCAACGATCGCGCGTACGTTGCTCGACAAAGACAAGCAGGTGAGCCTCTCGGTCAGCGTCACGACCCGGCAGCGTCGCCCGAGCGAGATCGAGGGCGTGCACTACCATTTCGTCTCGCAGCGCGAGTTCGAACGCCTTCGCGATTCAGATTCGCTGCTCGAATGGGCCGAGGTACATGGCAATTTCTACGGCACGCCGCGCGAGCCCGTGGAAACGGCGATGTCCGAAGGGCGCGACATGCTCTTTGACATCGACTGGCAGGGCGCACAGCAGCTGCAGGAGAAAATGCCGGCGGATGTCGTCTCCATCTTCGTATTGCCGCCAACCATGACGGAGCTGCAATCGCGTCTGCATCGTCGGGCCGAAGATTCGGAAGAGGTCATAGCGATGCGCCTCGCCAATTCGCGAGCCGAAATCGGGCATTGGCGTGAATATGATTACGTCATCATCAATGACGATTTGAACGTCGCCTTCGACGCCGTCCAGTCGATCGTCAAGGCAGAGCGGCTGCGTCGCGATCGCCGTCACGGCATGTTCGATTTCGTTCGGGATTTGCTGGAAGAGACGCCGAAGCTCTGAAATCGCCGAAGCCTCTGATCTCGATCGGAAGCTCTGACCCGATCAGAGGCAATTTGCCAACCGGCAGAACTCTTCTACGGAAAGTGTCTCCGCCCGGCGCTGAGGGTCGATATCGGCCCTGAGCAGCAGTGCTTCTCCGCCGATCGGTTTCAGGCTCTGCCGCAGCATCTTACGGCGCTGGCCGAAGGCGGCCTGCGTCACAATCTCAAGCTTTTCGACAGCGCAGGGAATGGGATTTTCCTTCGGTGTCAGATGCACCACGCTCGACGTTACCTTCGGCGGAGGCGTGAAGGCCTGCGGCGATATGTCGAAGGCCATCTGCGCTTGCGTGCGCCAGCCACAGAGCACGCCGAGACGCCCGTAATGATTGTCGTCTTCCTGTGCGACGATCCGCTGGCCGACTTCTTTCTGGAACATCAGCGTGAGCGACTGCCAGAAAGGCGGCCATTGCGCTGGCAGGAGCCAGTTCACCAGCAACTGCGTGCCGACATTGTAGGGCAAGTTGGCGATGATCTTGACTGGCCCTTGCGGTGCAAGAGCCGCAAAATCCGTCTTCAGCGCATCGCCCTCTATAACCTCGAGCCGGCCCGGATAATGATCGGCGATCTCAGCCAGCGCCGGCAGGCAACGAGCATCACGCTCGACGGCAATGACTTTGGCCGCGCCGAGCGCCAGGATCGCGCGCGTCAGGCCGCCGGGTCCGGGCCCGACTTCGAAAACGGTGACGCCTTCCAGGGAACCGGCTGTGCGGGCAACCTTCTGGGTCAGGTTGAGATCGAGGAGGAAGTTCTGGCCGAGCGCCTTGCGAGCGTCGAGGCCATGACGCTGGATCACATCGCGGAGGGGCGGCAGGCCATCGAGCGCAGCCATCAGTGGTTGTTTCCAGTCTTGCTGCTGATCTCGCTCGCCAGCTTGAGGGCGGCGATCAGGCTGGTCTCTTTGGCTATACCCTTTCCAGCAATACCAAAGGCGGTGCCGTGATCGGGCGAGGTGCGGACGAATGGTAGCCCGAGGGTTACGTTGACGGAATCGTCGAAGCCAAGCGCCTTGGCCGGGATCAGCGCCTGATCGTGGTACATGCATACGGCGACGTCGTATCGAAGGCGTGCGTCGTCATGGAACATCGTATCGGCGGGCAGGGGGCCGAAGGCATCGATCCCCTCAGCGCGGAGGATATCGATCGCCGGCCGGACGATCTCGTCGTCTTCCTTGCCGAGCGCGCCATTCTCTCCGGCATGCGGATTGAGGCCGGCAACCGCCAGGCGCGGCTTGGCAATGCCGAAACGAGTGCGCAGGTCGTGGTCTGTGATCCTGCAGGTCTCGGCAATAAGATCCGAGGTCAGCGCCTGGGGCACGTCTTTCAGGGGAATATGGATGGTAACCGGGATGGCACGGAGTTTCGGGCCGGCGAGAAGCATGACCGGCATGACCGAGTTGCCTGTCGCACGCGTTGCAAGATCTGCCAGAAACTCGGTGTGACCCGGAAAGCCGAAGCCTGCGTCATAGAGGACCGACTTTGCGATCGGATTGGTGACGATTGCCGACGTCTTGCCGCTCATGCTGAGCGAAACGCCCATTTCAATGGCGGCAATCGTGCCTCGCGCCGTATTGACGTGAGGCTCTCCCGCGACGACCGTCGCTCCACCGTCGATCGACAGAACGGGCAGAGCGTCGTGAAAGATATCGCAGGCGTCGGACGGATCAGCCTGCTTTAACGGCACGCTCAGACCCAGCTGTGAGGCCCGTGCGGCGAGAACGGCCGGGTCGCCGAGAAACAGGAAGGGTGGCAGATCAAGCTCGCTGCGGCGTAGCCAGGCCGCGAGCGTGATATCTGGTCCTATGCCTGCCGGATCCCCTTGCGTAAGCGCCAGGGGAATAGTTGGGCGCGAGGGCATTGGCCGATCAGCGATAGACGATCTGCGCCTTGGAGCGCAGCTCGTCCATGTACTTCTTGTCGTTTGCACTGACGCCCTGGGCGTTGTTTTTGCCGATGTCTTCGGCGCGGAACACAGCTGCTGCGGCGACGTCGTCATTAACCTGACGCTGCGAGCAGATGGCAATGTATTCGACGCCGCGGTCGGTAACGACGGTCGCCGTCGTGTTACCGGATGCCTTCTCAAGCAACGGCTTCCAGACTTCCGGAACATCCGGTGCGAGCACGCGGCCAAGATCTTGAACGGAAACATCCCGCATAGTTGCGGCAAAGACCTTCGCCTGGTCGCAACCCGGGAATTTGGCGCGCGATGCATCAGCTTCGGCCTTGCGCGACTTCAGAATGGCGTTGCGCTTTGCTGCCGGGACAACGAAAACCATCTGCTTCAGGAAGTATTCTGTCGTGACCGGCTTCGTCTTGTTCTCCGTCATGCGGGTGACGAGAGCGTCGTTCGACAGGCGGCTGCTTGAGCCGAAACGGGCATTGACCACGCGCGGCCAGCTCATGGAAATGGCGATATAGGATTTGAAGTGTTCAACCGTCACGCCCATTTTGTCGAGGATCTGGCTGAGCTGCTGGGTTGACATCTTGTTGCTGGCAGCAAAACGACCAAAGGCAGCATCGACTTCCGTCGTCGATACCGACATACGCAGGCGGGAAATTTCCGACCGCTTCAGCGTCTCATCGACGAGCTGTTCCTTCGCCAGTTTGTTGAGGTCGCCCTTCTGGCGCTGCAACTTCAGGAAGTTGACACGCTTGGCGATATCGCCCGATGTGATGACCTGGCTGTTGACAAGGACTTTTACCTCACTTGCCGCGAAAGCGACATCGCTGCTCGGCACGGCGAAGCTTGCCATGACCAGGGCTGCGGCTCCGAACACCAGAGCGTGAATCGGTGTCTTTCCAGAAAACATCAACTACCCCTTCCCAAAGGTCTTTCTATCGGCATGCGCCATATCGGCACGCCATAGGCGCAATACGGTAAGTTTGGGCCACATGTCTACATCAGGCGCGATGAATTGCAAAATCCTTGCGGCGAAACAATGACGCAAAGGGAATGGCGGCCTGAGTTGCAATAATAAAGCCGGCTGCGAAGCCGGCTTTATCCAATATTTTTCTATATATCAGAACGTTGCGTTCTGCACATTGCCGAGGTTGACGTCGCCCAACGTGCGGAAGGTGATGCGGGCGCCGACAGACCAGTCGCTTGCGGCCTGCGCGGTCGTATCCTTCTTGTCGAGGAACGAGATCGTGAAGATCGTGCATTCGTCCTCATATGAGAGACCGACGCCCTGACGCGTAAACTGACCGTTGTTGATGTCGTAGCTGACCGTTCCGAAAACCGACCAGTACTCCTTGAACTTGATCTGAGCGCGGGACTGAATTTCGTCCTGATTGCTTGTGAAGCCATATTGCGGTTGGGCGGCAATGTGGGTGTAGATCAATGACGTCTGGAATATGTCGTTTGCGAAGCCGACCGAGGTATCGCCGCGGCGGAAGGCGAAATCCTTCTCATCGAAGCGATAAGAGGTCGACAGCGAGATACCTTGCGGCGTGGTCAAGCCGAACATCGTGACATAGTCGGATCGGGTCGTTTCAAGTCCGGAATCCGAGCCGACACCGGCGAGGTCGGTGGTCGCAAATGAATTGCGGCCGGCCAGCTGGTAGGATTGGCCGAAGATATGCTGCAATCTGTAGCCGCTGTCGAAACTGCCGGTATAGCGCCAACCTAGATTGGCTCGCGTACCGCCTTCTACGCGGTCGAAGCCGGAGAATTTGTCACGATCGAACAGGTTGGTCGCGTCGAAGACGAAGCTCTGCGCATCCTCGTTCGGCAACCGTCCGCCAAGTTGTTCGTCCGGGCGCACGTAAATCTGCGCGATCGGTTCGAACACATGCGTGCTGTTGTTCGTCGTGATGAGGAACGGATACTTGGCTTCAAGGCCGGCGGTGACCATGCCACGCGTCGCATAGTCGCTGTTGTCATAGTTACCGGAGTAGGTGCCGGCGCCCGGCGCATTCATGTCGAGGCCGTAGACATCACCTCGAGCCGCAGCCAGCGGCGTCAACACCAGTCCCTGATCGGTGGTGAAGGTGCGCTGCCACTGCAGTTCAGTACTCAGGCGGGTATAGTCACCCTTAAGACCGAGATAACGGTCGTTGAGGCTTGAATCGCCAAGAGCGGAGGTTGCATCAAGCACGGACGTCTTGTCACGCGACAGATGCGTGAAATTCATCGTCGCCGACAGTTCGCCGCCGTAGACCGATTTCGGATCGACATAGTGATAGTCGATGCTCGGATAGACGTAGGCCTGCTGCTTTTGCGCGGTGCTGCTGTTATCCGCATCCTGGATGTTGTAATAGAAAGCGCGCGTATCAAAGTAATTGCGCTTTCCGAGCCCTGTCAAATAGGCTTGGTTGGTATGGGTGCTCTGACTGAGACCATCCAGGCCATAGGTGCGCGAGAAATTGTTATCGCTCTGCAACATCACGTCCCAGCCGAACGTCCAGCGAGGATTGATCTGGAAGTCCGCCTTGGAGGAGATCATACCGCGTGTTTTGTGTTCGGCATCGCTGGTGCCGGCGTTGAATGTGCCGGGGTCCATCTGACTAATGCCGGCAACACGCAGGGTGTGCGTGCCGTTCTCTAGACGTTGACGGAATTCGCCTTCGAGTAGCAGCCCCTGGTTGGTGAAGCCAGTAGCAGTGACCGTGGCGTCCATGCTGGGCGAGATGACGTAATAATAAGGAACTTTTATACCAACGCCGAGGCGCTGCGAGATGCTTGCCGACGGAAACAGGAAGCCCGACTTGCGCTTTACGGTGTTATCCGGAACCTCAATCCAAGGGACGTAGGCGATCGGATGGCCGAACAGCTCGAAGCGCGCATGCTCTAAGCGTATCGTATGGGTGACGCCGTTCTGGATGACACGTTGTGCTTTGACCTGCCATAGCGGCGCGCGACCTTGCTCGGAGCAGGCCATGCAAGCCGTATAGACACCCTTCGTCAGAATCATCTGCGTGCCGCCGACGCGTTCGCCCTTCTCGGCGACCATGCGGGTGTTGTCTGGCATTTCGACGCGTAGTGCGTTCACGAAGCCATCGGAAAAACTGTCGGTGACATCCATTTTGTCACCATACATGCGATTGCCGTCCGGCGTGATCAGCTCGACATTGCCGAGAGCCATCATCCGCCCGGTTTTCTGATTATATTCAACCTTTTGGGCGACCATCTTATAGCCGCCATAGTTGATTTGAACGGCACCGATTGCGGTGACGATCTGTGCATCCTTGTTATAGGTCAGTTCATTGGACGAGAGGACAAGTTTCGAGCCCTCCGGCACGTTGACCTTTACGGGAGAGGTCACAGCGCCAGTGCCGCCATTGTTGTTGCCATTATTCGACTGGGCGTACGCGACGACCGGGCTCATAACATATGCGCATGCGGCCGTGCCCGTGATCAGGGCAGCCACAATATTTCTGATACTCTCGCGGTTGCCTGCCGCCACTTAGCCGTCCTCCTGATGAAGCAGGATCGTTGCTCCGAATGCCAATGCGACGATCACGGGTACCCATGTCGCCACGAAGGGAGGAACCACTCCGCTGCTCCCGAATGCCTTTACAAGCACGGTGACAACATAAAGCACGAAGCCTGAGAGGATTCCACCCAGAATCACGGAACGCGATTGGTTGAATCTGCTGAATTTTAGGGACACAGTTGCTGCGATCAGCGTCATCGCCACAAGAAGGAGCGGCTGCGACGCAAGCGAATAAAACTGTGTTTCGAGTGCATTGGTCGAGATGCCGAAGGACCGCGCGACCTTTATTCGAGTAGAAAGATCATAAAAAGCAATGGTTTCCGGCTGCGCTAGGCGCTGGGATACGAAATCCTGTTTCAGATTCGTACGAACCTGTATCGAACTCTTGTGATCCGGTATCTCACCGGGCCGCCGTTCGATGACATTGTTAAGAAGCCAGTAACCATCTTCCAACTTTGCCGACTCCGCGTCCTGTCGGGAGATGATGTTTCCCTGTGAATCAAAGTGGATAAACACGACGCCCATCAGCGTCGTTCCATTGTCCAGAATGGCCTTCGCACCGATGATCGTGTCGTCTTTTCCGTTCGACTGACGTAGCCACGGGACGGAAAGCCGGTTGTGATAGGAGGGGTCGCCGCGCAGATCGGCTTCCATCGTTTCAGCCTGGCGCTGTCCCCAAGCTGCAATCGGGTTGATGGCGAGTGTGGTCAGCAATCCCACGCAAAAAGCGCCGACAATAAACGGCGTCATAAATTGCCAGACCGAAATACCCGCCGCGCGCGCAATGACCAGTTCACGGCGTCGGTTCAGCGCGATCAAAACTGTCATACCGACGAAAAGCGCGATAAACGGCACAGTCTGTTGCAAAATGAGCGGCAATCGGACAGCGGTCATCACGAGGCCGAGCGAAACCGTATAGCCAGGCAAGCCAGAAAGCCGGCCGGCATTTTCGCTGAAATCGACCAGGTACACAATCGAGACGACGCCGAGGAAGAACCAGAACGTCGTTACGATGTAACGGCTGAAGAAATAGCGTCCGAGTGTTCCGAAGATCATGCGCCGCTCCCGTTCGAGCCGTTCGGTGTCGTCGGGATACGGTCCTGGATTTTCTGCCTCCAATTGCTGAGGCGGTTACGGATCGTGACCGGCATAGTCATCTTGCGGTTACGCAATAGCAGAGCAGTGGCGATGAGAGCGGACAGAATGTTGATGGCGTAGAGAACGCCAACGAACTTGGGATTGCTGTCGATCTGGTTCGCTGCATAGAAATCGGCCCAGCGCAGCGCAAAGGCAATCGTCAGCGCCGACACCATCGGATGCAGCCGTGCCTCGCGATGCGAGCGCGCATCACCGGCGATCACGAGCGAGATCAAGGCAAATATAGCCGGAAGGGCCCACTCATTGAGACGACGATGCAGCTCCGAACGATAATTGCCCGGGCGCGCTTTGACGTCAGGATCATTCGGATCTGGATTGAGCAGGAAGCCGAGGCTGCGGTCGCTGGCGCGCAAGGTTGCCTGGCCGCGGCTCTGGGTCATATCCGAGAGGTCGAAGGAATAGGAATCGAACTTGATGACGGAGACATTGCCATCGGCGGTCTTGCGATGAACTTCGCCGTCTTTCATCAGCAGGGATGTGCCGCTCGGATCAACGGCGCCTTCCTTGGCATAATAGATGAGGTCGAAAGAAGGATCTCTGGAATCGACGACGAAAAGACCTTTAAGGATGCGACCTGACATGCGTTGCGAGATCTGTACATAAAGCCCGTCTTCGATACGACGGAAGTTCTTTTCTTCGATCACCGTCGAGAGCAGGTCGGCATAGGCCTCCGCCACCATCTGGCGGCCGGCGACGCGAGCCTTGGGCTCTACGACATTGTCCACGAAAAACGAAAACGCGCTGACCGCGATGGCGAGTATCATGATCGGGCGGATGATGATGCTGCGCTTGGCGCCGGCCGCTTCCATAACGGTGAGTTCGGAATCGCCGTTCATGGCAGTCAATGTCTGCGTGATGCCGATGACGAGCGCGAAAGGCAGGACAATCGGAATGATCGTCGGCAGAATAAGGGTCGCCAGCTTCGCGAACGACCCCATCGACTGGCCGCTATCCGTTACGAGATTGATACGCTGCAGGACCTGAGTGATCCAAATAATAGCGAGCACCGGCAGCAACGCCACCAGGAACATCATACCGGCACGCCGTACGATATAGGTTTCGAATAACTTCATGCCGGCCCTTAAACGCAACACTCGCCGGGCGAGCCGACAGAGATTCCATCCTCATCTACGCTGTTTGCGTTTTTTTGGCGACAACCAACTTGCGAAAAAATCGTTAATTTTCCGAGATTCTTCTGTTGTGTGTCGTTTGAGATAATGCCACCAGGGCGGTGAATACGACGAGCGAAGACAGCCAGCCAAGCACGACATCGGATAGGTAGTGGGCGCCAAAAGCCACTCTGAGCGCCGGAATCAGCAACGAAACGGCGGCAATCGGCAGCGCTACGACCGAACGCATCGGTCGTGGGATGATCAGGATCAGGCAAAATAGCCAGCCAGCCGATGCCGCTTCACCGGAAATGAACGAACAGTTGCTGACACATTTGCCAGCGAAGGAGCCGGCTTGGACGAAATCGAGGGAGCCGCCGAAGAGGTCGGTTTGCCGCGGGCGCGGCCGCCCGGAGAAGGCCTTCAGCCAAACGTTGACGATCAGGACCGGGCCGATCAGCAGCGAGCCTAGTGCGATCTTGAGATTTCTTGCTCTGAGGCTGTTGAAGGTTGCTCCATGCTGTTGCCAGCATTTGAACAGCATCCAGACGAGAACGAATGCGACAATAAATGGCAGATCGAGAAACGCTTCCCGAAGCAGACGTAAGGTTCGATCGTTGCTGTAGGGGAAAAATCCGCAGATTTGCTCGGGTTTCGGCGAAACCAGACATTGCGTCGGTGCGAAGAACAACTTCGCGACCGCAAGGTCAATTTGTGGAAAGAGCGAAAACAAGCCCAACAGACCCCACCAGAGGCAAAAAAGGCTGATGAAGGCGTCGCCGGCGTTGCGTGGGCGCAGAACTTTGGAAAAACGATCGTCGCGGTTCGGGCCGTTGGAGTCTGTGTTCAAGGTTGCCTTTCGCAGCAAAAATTAATGTCGCCGGGCTCCGCGAAATGCCAGCCTTGCCATTTTAGCGTCATTGAATGACAGGAAATTTGCGGCCGTCAATCCGCTTCCTCAGGGAATACGCCGCCAATCGCTTGTATTCCCTAATGAAACCTTCAATGATGGTTGTAGAAAAATTCGCCTGATTAACATGCGTGATTAGTGGAGCAGAGATGTCTGTGAAATTCGAGATTTCCTTCGCCAAGTCGGCTCGCCTCAGCGGTGGCCTGGCTATCCTTCTGAAAGGTACGGATGGAGACTTGCCCGCAGGCGCTGAGAGCGCCGATCCGGCCAATGTTTTCACCAGAGCCGCGCCGGTATCCGGCTTCAAGGGCAAGGCGTTGAGCAGCCTGGATATTATCGCTCCCGAAGGCGCGCCCGTCGACCGGATCATCGTTATCGGCACAGGCAAGGCGAAGGATATCAGCGCCCATGATTGGCTGAAGCTAGGCGGCAGCGCCGCCGCGAAGATTCGCAATGTCGAGAAAGTTGCCATTTTCGTCGATGCGCATGGTGTCGATGTCGGCGCCAAGCAGGCCGCGGATTTTGCCTTGGGCATGCTGCTGCGCGCCTATAGCTTCGATACCTATAAGACGAAGAAGAACGATGACGAGGAAAAGGGCAATGCTCGCAAGGCTGTGAAGGTGACTATCGTTACCCAGGACGCGGCTTCCGCCAAGAAGCTTTTCGCAGCTTCCGAGGCAATCGCCGGCGGTGTGATCCTTGCGCGCGATCTCGTCAACGAGCCGCCGAACATTCTCGGACCGGTCGAATTCGCAGCCAAGGCCAAGGAGTTGGAGAAGCTCGGCGTCGAGGTCGAAATCCTGACGGAGCGGGAGATGCGCCGGCTTGGAATGGGCGCACTGCTCGGCGTGGCGCAAGGTTCCGCTCGCCCGCCGCGTCTGGTGATCATGCAATGGAAGGGCGGCAAGGGTAAGGACAAGCCGGTGGCCTTCGTCGGCAAGGGCGTCGTGTTCGACACTGGCGGCATTTCCATCAAGCCCGCAGCCGGCATGGAGGAAATGAAGGGTGACATGGGCGGCGCGGCTGCCGTCACCGGCCTCATGCATACGCTTGCGGCTCGTGGCGCCAAAGTGAACGCCATCGGCGTCATCGGCCTGGTCGAGAATATGCCCGATGGCAATGCGCAGCGCCCGGGCGATATCGTCACGTCAATGTCCGGCCAAACGATCGAAATCATCAATACGGATGCCGAGGGCCGGCTCGTTCTCTGCGATGCGCTCTGGTACACGAACGATCGCTTCAAGCCGCAGTTCATGATCAATCTGGCGACGCTGACCGGCGCCATCCTTGTTGCTCTCGGCAATTTGCAGGCCGGCCTCTTCAGCAACGACGATACGCTGGCCGGCGAGCTGACGGCCGCAGGTCTTGTCACCGACGAGCGCTTGTGGCGCATGCCGCTCGGTAAGGACTATGACAAGATCATCGACAGCAAGTTTGCCGACATGAAGAACTCGGGCGGCCGTTATGCGGGTTCGATCACCGCTGCCCAGTTCCTCAAGCGCTTCGTCGGGGAAACGCCATGGGCGCATCTGGATATCGCCGGTACAGCGATGGGCTCGGTTCAGGATGAAATCAACCAATCCTGGGGTTCCGGCTTCGGCGTGCGCTTGCTCGACGAATTGGTTCGGGCCAACTACGAATCGTGACCTGCCGGGCTTTGTAAGATAGAAGGGGCCGCATGACAGACGTACTCTTCTATCATCTGACGGAATCGAAACTCGAGGATGCCCTGCCGCCGCTTCTCGACAAAAGCGTCGAGCGCGGCTGGCAGGTCGCCGTTCAGTTGCGCGAGCCCGCGCGGCGCGATCTTCTCGATACCCATCTCTGGACATATCGTGAGGATAGTTTCCTGCCGCATGGCACCGACGCAGAGGAGACGGCAGGCCGCCAGCCGGTTTTGCTGACGGTTTCGCCCGACAATATAAATGGCGCCACCGTGCGCTTCTTCATCGATGGCGCCGAAGTCACGGATGTCGGAGCTTATCAGCGCGTCGTGCTGATGTTCGACGGCTATGATCAGGAGCAGCTGGAAAGCGCGCGGTCCCAGTGGAAGCGCCTGAAAGGCAAAGGACATAACCTCACCTACTGGCAGCAGACGCAGGATGGCCGCTGGGAAAAGAAAGCTTGAGTGCATCCCGTCGTCTGGCGGGGAGTTGCTCTATTCGCCTTCCGAAAGGATCTTCTGAATAAAGTCCTTTTTCGCAGCAGTGTAGGCCGCGCGATCATTGGCGTATTTCGCCGCAAGCTCGACTTTTAGCGCCTCATAGGCATGTGCCAGCTCCGGTTCCCTGCGCATTCGGTCGCGAAACATGAGGAAATTGCGCCAGGTCGGTCCACCATATTCGACGACATGGACCAGATGCGTCCGGGTGTCCCCTGCAATGTCGCGGCCGAAAATATGGTCGTCGGGAACGATATTGCTGCCGGCATAGACATAACCGATGGATGCCATCGGTTCGACGCAGGCGAGGCCGTCGTCGAAACGTCGTACCCCCACCGCAATGTCGATGATCGGCTTGGCTTTGATCTCTGGAATGGAGGTGCTGCCGAAATGCTGGACATCGACGGCAAGTTCGCCGAGCGCGCGGCGAATGGCGGCCTCTTCCAGCAAATAAGCCTCGTGCCAACTTTGATTTGGCTCGGCCAGTCGGACGGATTTATGACCGACGCCGAGCCCGAAGGATTGTTCATGTTCCGATGCCATAGGCATCATCTCCGATGAGGACGATACGCTACGCTAGCACGTTGCGGATCGTATTGTCTTCACCGGGAAATGTGTATCAATCGTAAAATGCTTCGACGAATTTGCGCTTGCCGAGCATGAAGGCGTCGGCGACATGACGCAGCGGCGAGACGTCGACGTCCGAAGTTCCAGCTTTGACGATTTCGGCAAAACGGCGGTAGAGCGAAGGATATTCGGCTTCCGGCGCCGAGAAAGTCTGTTCGCCGTTGACGGAAAGCTTGGAGCCGCCATCGGCCAGAATCATCTGGCCCGCTGCCGTCTCGGCGACGATGTCCCAGCTCTGCTTGCCGGTCTGGCGCCAGTCGAATTCGGCATGGACGGGAAGGCCAGCGCCGCTCTTGAAATGCAGGTCCGCAGCGATCGGCGAATCGCGGTTCTCAGGGAATTCCAGTGTCGCGCCGGTCAGGAAAAGCGGCGGCAGGATATGGGTGACGATCGACAAGGCGTTGATGCCGGGATCGAAAACGCCGAGGCCGCCGGCCTGCCAGATCCATTCCTGGTTCGGATGCCAATGGCGGACATCTTCCTTCCAGATCACATGAGCGCTGTAGATGGTCGTTCCGGCAAGGAAGGATTTGGCCGCTTCCACTGCAGGCGCATAGCGCGAATGCCAGCTTGCAAAAAGTGAGACACCCTTAGCCTTCGCCAGGTTCTCAAGATCGGCCACTTCGCTCAAGGTTGCGCCCGGCGGCTTTTCCAGAAAGACATGCTTGCCGGCGGAAAGCGCCTTGTAGGCAGCTTCGTAGCGATATTGCGGCGGCATGCAGAGCGATACGGCATCGATCTCGGGCACGGCGTCGAGCATGGCCTCGATGGTCGTGAACGACGGAATACCCTCAACCGTACCATGGCGGCTTGCCGTGGCGATCAGTTCGAAATCTGCATTGTTCGCGATGGATGGAAGATGCTGGTCGCGGACGATCTTGCCGACGCCGACAATAGCGAGCTTGATGGTGGGCATGGTGTCTCTCGATTAGTATGATTATTTATCTGATCTTTATCAGAATGCTGTCGTCGAGCAAGGGCGGTTGATTGCAATGGGCGGCTTGTCCGCGCGCCGCCCCTGGTAACCATGCCCTTCGCCGTGTTTCCGGCATATGCGAAGCAGTGCCAAAAGATAGATCAGACACCCTTCGCTTTCACGATCGTCTCTCGCAGGAAGCTGTATCCGAACGCCGTGCGCGCCGCCAATTCGGTCGAAGCGCCATCTCCGCCATGGCCGCCCGAGCCGAATTCGCGGAAGAGCGGATGATGCCCGAGCTCCTCGAGCCGCGCCGCAAACCGTCGTGCATGGGACGGATGCACCCTATCGTCGTTGCTCGAGCTTTCAATATAGATCGGCGGATAGCTGACTTCCGAGGCCGGCTTGATGTTGTGAAGCGGCGAATAGGACCGCAAATAGTCAAGATCGGCCGCATCGTCGGGATTGCCGTATTCGTCGATCCAGGCTTTGCCAGCTGGGAAAGTATGGAAGCGTGTCATGTCGAGCACGGGTACCTGGCACCAGATGGCGCCGAAATCCTTCGGATAGCGCGTCGCCATGACGCCGGTCAGCAGCCCGCCATTGCTGCCGCCGTTTCCGGCGATTCGGGACGGTGTGGTAAAGCCGCGCGCAACGAGATCGCGGGCAACGGCGGCAAAATCCGCAAAAGCCTTGTGGCGGCCGTGTCCTTTGGCCGTGCGATGCCAGTTCGGACCGAATTCGCCGCCGCCGCGAATATAGGCCATGACATAGGCGTTGCCCTGTTCCAGCCAGCGGCCGATGACGCCGGAATAATACGGCCCGAGCGAAACGTCGAAGCCGCCATAGCCATACAGCAGCACCGGCAGTTCGCCCTTGGTCCAGCTTTTCGGCAGTGCGATATGATAGGGCACTTTCGTGCCGTCTTCGGAAGTGGCTTCCAACAGGAAGGATGTCATGCCTTCGCTGTCGAAATAGCTGGGTGCGCTGGCGATGAGCTTGAGTTCCAGCGGCTCCCGGCGATTGCTGAGGTTCAGGTGGTAGCAGGAAGGCTTCTGCACAAACCCCGAGCCATAGACCTGCAGCGTATCGTCTCCGAGATGCAGATCCGAATAAAGTGCCTGGAAGGACACGGTCTGGACGTCTGCGGGTAGCACGATTTCCTGAACTTCAGCATCCGGCTTGGTCAGATCCAGAACGAAAAGATGCGGCTCCATATTGTCGGACACGACGAAGACACACCATTCGCGCATGAGCAGGAATTGCGAAACCGATTGCCGCTCGCCGGGCGCGAACAGGATGCGTGGCGTCCCGGTCTCGCCCGGCTCAAGCGGCAGAGGTTGCAGCGCCAGGCTTCCGGCCGGTATCCGTGCGTCGGTCTTGGCAAGCCAGATGAGATGGGAGTGGTTGAAGCCGAAGTCGATGTCCTGAGGCAGATCAATCTTTCGCAACGAGCCGTCTTGATCTTCGATAAACACACTGCAACTGCTGATCTCGTGGCTGGCGGTGAAGATGCGGATCTGCCGGGCAGCGGCTTCTGTCGCCAGGCCTGCCAGCACCGGGTCGGAGACCGCGCAGGAGCCATAGATGTCGCTATCGGCTGCAGCGTAGAGAACAGGCGCGTCAGCGGGGGCTTGTCCGCGCTTTAGACGGCGGCCGACGCGCGGCCAACCGGAGCGCGTCGAGGATTCGCGGTCGATCGAGCCGAAATAGGCGATTTCGTCGCGGCTCAGCCATGTTGCGTGGCTCCGCACCGCCGGCGTATCGAAGCCGCCTTCGACGACGCTCTTCGCTTCGCAGTCGAATTCGAGCATGCGGATGGGATCGGAGCCGCCGTCGGAAAGGCAGATCAGCACCCGTGTCGGCTCCCAGGGGCAGGTGAGCGCGCCACGCCAGAGCCAAAGCTTGTTTTCCTTTGCGCAGAAGGCGTCGAGATCGAAGATCGGCTCCCAGGGAGCATCGGGCAGGGGAGCGAGATTGGCCGGTAGCCGATACCAGCGGCCGAGCGGATGATCGGCGCTGCGATGGAAATCGAACAGCCAGTTACCGCGCCGGGTCGTCGCGATCAGCCGGTCCTCACGCTCGATCATCGCCTTGATGGCGTCGCGATCCGCCTCGAACTCCGGTGTCGTCAGAAGCCGTTCGGATTCGGCATCCTTCGCGGCAACGAATTGCAGGGTTCGCGGATCGTCGTCATGTTCAAGGTGGAGGTGCATCGAGGCTCGCCATTCCATTTTTGGTGGTGATCGCCTTCAACCAAATCAAACAATAGCCGCGGAAGCAACCGTGCTTCCGCGGCTATATCGTTCTCTGGATCTATGGTGGCGATTTGCCTCAACGCACCATTGAGGTTTGGGCCTGGGCGACAAGGTTGGTCGCCGGGGTCGAGTTGCGCTTGTATTTCAGCGTAACGACCTTGTAGCCTTCCTTCTCCAGACGGGTGAGGAGGACTGGAAGCATCCGGACGGTGCGCTGATGAATGTCGTGCATGAGCACGATGCCGCGGCCGCGCTGATGAAGCTGCTTCATGGTACGCTCCACCACAGCGGCTGGTGTCGAGGTGAAGTAATCCTTGCTGTCGATATCCACGTCCATGACGATCATGTCGCGCGCGGCGATAGCGCTGCGCAGGCGCTTGGAGTCGGCGAGATAGGGGAAGCGGAAGAACGGGACATCCGTCCCGATCGCCTTGGTGACTGCATCCTTGCCGCGGGCGATCTCGGTCATGGCTGCGTCGAAAGTCATTTTGTCGAGATCGGGGTGGCGGAAGGTATGGCTGCCGATGGCGTCGCCATGCGCCAGCACCTCGCGCGCGGTCGCCGGGTGCGCCTGCGCCATTTCGCCGACCATCATGAAGGCCGCCTTGACGCCGAACTTGTCGAGCGTTGCGAGAATGCGGTCTGTCTTGCCGGGAGCAGGACCATCGTCGAAGGTCAGAATGACCTCCTTGTCAGCCAGTCTGATGTCTTTGAGTGAAGCGACTTCCAGCGTTCGGCCAGCAAGGCTGTGCGGACCGTTCAGACCATCCAGATCGCGCGTCTCCAGGTCGGCCATGAGCCACTTCTTCGGCTCCATGTCGACAGGATCGTTGGCTTTCAGTGGCTTGTGACGCGATTCCTCGGCTGCGTAACCGGTTTTGAGCGAAGCGTCGCTGGCCGGTTTCGAGGCGCATCCTCCCAACGCCAGGGACACGGCCAGGCCAGCCAAAAAAACACGGTAGTTCATGGGAATCGCTCAACACTTATTGTCAATGAAGGTTGAGCGCACTTTCCGTAATTATGGTTAATGATCGGTTAGGATCTGTCCCGAAACGGTTAAGAATTCCCCGAGATCAGCCGGCCATTGCGCTTTCGTATTCCGACGAAAGTTCCAGCCATTGTTCTTCGGCAGCTGCGAGTTTATCGGCCGCATCGGAGCGCTGCTTTGCCTTCTCCGCAGCCTTGGCGGGCGCCTTTTCATAAAGGGCAGGGTCCGCAAGTTCTGCATCAAGTGCCTGAATCAGTTTTTCAAGCTTGCCGGTCAAGGATTCGATTTCGTTGATCTTTTTCTTGAGCGGTGCGAGCGAGGCGCGGCGGTCGGCATTGAGCTTGCGCTGATCCGCCTTGGAAACGGAATCGTCGCTGCCGTTTGCCTTGGCCTTGTCATCCCTTGGCTTTGGGCTGGCAACGACCAGACTGCGATAGTCTTCGAGGTCGCCATCGAAATTCGAGACCGTGCCGTCGCGCACCAGCCACAGCCGGTCGACCGTCGCCTCGATCAGATGGCGATCGTGCGAGATGAGAATGACCGCGCCGGAATAGTCGTTCAGCGCCTGGATCAGCGCATTGCGGCTGTCGATATCGAGATGGTTGGTCGGTTCGTCGAGGATCAAAAGGTTTGGCGCATCGAAGGCGGCAAGGCCCATCAGCAGACGAGCCTTCTCGCCGCCGGACAGATCCTTGACCTGCGTGTCCATCTTCTCGGTCGCCAGGCCCATCTGCGCGACGCGGGCGCGTACCTTCGCCTCCGGCGTTTCGGGCATGCGGCGGCGCACATGCTCGACCGCGGTCTGGTTGGGAATGAGGTCGTCGAGCTGATGCTGGGCGAAAAAGCCGATCTTCAGGTTCGGAGCCAGCCTGACGTCGCCACTTTCAGCATCAAGCCGGCCGGAAATGAACTTCGCGAAAGTCGACTTGCCGTTGCCGTTCGAGCCGAGCAGGGCAATGCGGTCGTCGGCGTCGATGCGCAGGTTCAGGCGCTTCAGGATCGGCTTTTCCGGCTCATAACCGACAGCGCCGCCGCTGATGGCGATGATGGGCGAGGCGGGCTGCTTTTCGGGTTCCGGGAAGCTGAAGCCCATCACATGGTCTTCGATGACGGCAGCAACCGTTCCCATGCGCTCCAGCGCCTTGACGCGAGATTGCGCCTGCCGGGCTTTCGAGGCCTTTGCCTTGAAGCGATCGATGAAGCTCTGCAGATGCTTGCGCGCCGCGTCGTTCTTGGCTTTCGCCTTCATCTGCAGCTCGTCGGCTTCGGCCTTCTGCCGCTCGAACTGGTCATAGGAGCCGCGATAGAAGGTGAGCTTCTTCTGGTCGAGATGCACGATGGAATTGACCGCCGTGTTCAGCAGATCGCGGTCGTGCGAGATGATGATGACCGTGTGCGGATAGCGGCGGATATAATCCTCCAGCCAGAGCGTGCCTTCGAGGTCGAGATAGTTTGTGGGTTCGTCGAGCAGCAGCAGATCCGGCTCGGAGAACAATACGGCTGCGAGCGCGACGCGCATGCGCCAGCCGCCCGAGAAGGAGGAGGCCGGGCGCTTCTGCGCCTCATGGTCGAAACCGAGGCCGGCGAGGATGCTGGCGGCACGCGCTTCGGCCGAATGCGCGCCGATATCGGCAAGCCGGGTCTGGATATCGGCGATACGATGCGGATCGGTGGCGGTTTCCGCTTCCTTGAGCAGTGCCGCGCGCTCCTTGTCGGCTGCAAGCACGATATCGATCAACGGCTCCTCGGTGCCGGGTGCCTCCTGCGCGACCTGACCGATGCGGGCGTTACGCGGGATCGAGACGGAGCCGCTTTCGGCGGCGAGATCGCCGGTGATGATCCTGAAGAGCGTGGATTTACCAGCGCCGTTCTTGCCGACGAGGCCAGCCTTCGTGCCCGCCGGAAGCGTCACGCTGGCATGGTCGATGAGAAGGCGGCCGGCGATGCGGGCGGAAAGGTCTGAAATCGAAATCATGGCGCGGTTTTGGCCGAACTCGACGCCGAAGGCAAGAGTCGAAAACGCTCAGGTGATCGAGCTGCGTGCCGGCTTTTGCGGGTTGGCGCAGTTCCTGAGCCGCTCTGTCAGCTCGGTCTCATAGAGCATCAGATTGCTCAAGGATGCATTGAGACAGTCGAGGGTGGTGCTGACGTTCGCAGATTCCTCGACCTCGCGGGCAAAGTGCTGCTTCTTCATCAGTCCGTTGGCCAGTTGCTCCGCGACTTCGCGCAGCATTTCCGCCGCATCGCTTTCCGATTTCCGCGCCACCAGCCCACAATGGCTGACGAGGCGATGTTTCAGGCCGATCTCGTCGAGCCCGCTTTGCGAGGGAAGGGGGCCCAGCGCCTCAATCTCAACGGCAAGACTTCCGTCCTGGCCATAAAGCGCCTCATGAAAGAGCTGGTAGTTGCGCGGCAGGTTCTTCACCTTCAGCCGCGTCATGAAACGACCGATGACCTCGAGCTCGGTTTCCGTTTCATCGTCGTCGATAGAATATGCCGAAACGCCTGTCTGCGAGTTCTTCATGCCTGCTCATGACCATGATCTGATATATCTCGTCAATCTGCAGGCCCGCAGGTTAAGGGAACATGAACAAAATGCCCTATCTGCACTGCGTCGCAACAAAATGAGGCACCTGCTCAACGCTTGGGCGAAGGCGGGAGATGGCGGCTCGCCTCAGGCTCACATCCAGCGCGTCCCCTCGCTTCGTAGGAAGTGCAGCAGGTCCAGCACCAGCGACGGCTTGCCCATGGATGTGAGGATCGTGTGACACTGGCCACGATGATGGGTGTGATGGTTGAACATATGGGATATCGCCGCATGGAGAGGAACGGTAATGGCGCCCGGTCGCAAGATCGAGGTGTAGGTAATGTTGACGGCCAGCGCATCGGCATCGAGGGTTTCCAACCAGGTGGCGATATTTCGATCTTCCGCCTCTCGTGCGCTGCAAAGCCCTTCGAGAGTGTCGTGCAGGACGACGTCGAGTGATGCCGGCACCTTGCCGGTGCCGTTGAAACGATGCATCCATAACCGGTCTGCTATCAGCAGATGGTTCAGCGTTCCGTGGAGCGAGCCGAAGAAGGCGCCACGGTCTTCGTTGAATTCGGCATCGCTAAGCTCGGTCGCGGCATTGTAGAGCTGAACATTGGCCCAGCGATTGTAGTCGGCAAGCATCCTGAAGTGTTTGAGCATGCGGCTTCTCCCCAATGGGTGCGACGATACTGTCGCAAGGTTTGCAAATAAGTCTTCGCAGTGCCACCGAGCCGATCGCGAATCGGCCGCTCCGACTGTGACAGCGGCGTGAAATTGGGCGATCCCCCTTGTTTTCGGGCTTTGAGGCAGGTAAACACCGCCCACTTTTCTCTGATTACAAGGAACGGACCCATGGCGATTGAACGTACTTTCTCGATGATTAAGCCGGATGCAACGAAGCGCAACCTGACCGGCGCCATCACCAAGGTTTTTGAAGACAACGGCCTGCGCGTCATCGCCTCCAAGCGCGTCTGGATGAGCAAGCGCGAAGCTGAAGGCTTCTACGCCGTTCACAAGGAACGTCCGTTCTTCGGCGAACTCGTTGAAGGCATGACCTCCGGCCCGACCATCGTTCAGGTCCTGGAAGGCGAGAACGCCATCCTGAAGAACCGCGAAATCATGGGCGCCACCAACCCGGCAAACGCTGACGAAGGCACGATCCGCAAGTCCTTCGCTCTGTCGATCGGCGAAAATTCCGTTCATGGTTCGGACGCCCCGGAAACAGCTGCTATCGAAATCGCTTACTGGTTCGCAGAAACCGAAATCGTCGGCTGAATCGGCCTCTCAGCTCTTGCGCTGAACGACTTGAATTGACTCAAAGAAAGCCGGGATCACATCCCGGCTTTTTTCATGCCGGGCAGGCATTATCGTGTCCATAATCGACGCTGCCGTCACCCTTGAAGACATCGGGATTGGCGGTATAGGCGGGGCCGACCACGAGCGGTTTCGTCGGTAGCACCGTCTGATCGAGGTCGGATTTGACTTCGGTCTTGAGCGTCTGGAGCGTCTTGTTGCTGGCATCCATCAGCTTGATCGAGACGGAATAGGGGTGGTCTTTGCGCACGCAGCGCAGGTCCGGGCTTTCCAGCGTGATCTTGTCCCAGAAGGAATAGATCTTCTCGTGGATGACGAGCGGATCGCCCCCCGCCGGATTTTCGAATTCCGCAACAGCAATCGTGCCGTCGGGGATCGGGGCGATCTTCTTCAGCGTGATCATGTAGGTCGCGCTCGCCACGCGATAGTTGAACACGAAGATGCGGCCGGTAAGCTCGGTCGGACCCTGGTCGTCCTTCCTCTGGCAGCCGGACAGCGTTAGGCCGGCGACTATCCCCGCGCCGATGGCCGTCAGTATGATCCTTCGCATTGTCATGGCGCAGTCTCCTCCCTCTTGCGCCGGTAGTGCCGGCTGGCCTTGGCACGGTTGCCGCAGACCGCCATGTCGCACCAGGCGCGGCTCTTGTTCTTGCTGCGGTCGATAAAGAGCCAACCGCAGTTGCGGCATATCTTCATTCGCTCGGGATCCGGCATGGCGATGAGCCGCAGCGTCGAATGCACCGTCGCGGCATCGAGCCCATCGACCGGAGCTTGCTTCAAGACACGCGCCAATGCCGCGAGGAGCTCGGCAAGCAATGCGTCGGCGGCCTCGCCGAGAACGCGCGCACGGAAATAGCGGTCGATCGCCTCGCGCAGCGCTATGAATTCGGCTCTGTTCTCCCGCTGAATCGGTAGGATATCGCCGAAAAGCGCCCGTTCGGCGCAGAAGTTGGCGGCAGCTTTCGGAAAGCTGTCCATCTGTCCCGTTGCCTCGAAACGATCGGTCCGGCGTTCCTCATCGTGGCGCAAGATCACGCTGTTGGCGACATCGAGCGCAAGCGCGCCTCCGGAAAAGCGATGGGGGGTCCAGGAAAAGCTCATGGCAAAAATTATAACTGGTAAAATCAATTTTGCCAGTTACTATTTAAGCATTCCTCGGAGGGGTGGATGGCCTATCTTCTGCAGCAACTGGCGAATGCCGTTCCGCTCGCAGCGCTCTATGCGACGCTGGCTTTTGGCTATTCCATCGCATTCGGGGTCATGAAACGGGCCGACATCACCTATGGCGCGCTCTTCGCCTTTGCCGGACAGATGCTCGTACTCTTCACCGACGTCGGCTACACGAGAATGTATCTGATCCTTCCGGCCGCCTTCGCCTTCGGCGCCCTTGTCGCCGCCGCCTACACGTTGGGCACCAGCCTCCTCGTCGGCCGCGCAATCATGCTGCCGCTGTCGCGCAAGTCGCCGAACACGATCATCGTCGCCGCGCTCGGCATGATGATTATCCTGATGGAGACGGCGCGCTTGGCTTCGAATACGCGCAGCATCTGGTTGCCGCCCTTCCTGAACGAGGTGATTGTTTTCTGGGACAGTGGCGGCTTCCGGGTGACGCTGACCGTGATCCAGTTGCTGAACACGGCGGCGATGATCCTCGTCATCCTTGCCGGAGCCTATGTGCTTAAATGCACCGGCTGGGGCCGCATCTGGCGCGCCGTGACCGACGATGCGCTCGCCGCCGAGCTCTGCGGAGCAAGTTCCAGGCGGGTCTTCCTGCTGTCTTACGTCTCTTCCGCGCTTGTTGCGACGATCTGCGGCTTGTTGGCCACCTCCTACTACGGAACCATGGATTTCGGAGCAGGGCTGATGTTCGGGCTCAAGGTGCTGATGATTGCGGCGGTCGGAGGATATTCCGATCCGCTGAAGTCGGCGGGCGGTGCGGCGCTGCTTGGCTTGGGTGAGACGATGTGGGGCGCCTACGGCCCATTCCTCTGGCGTGACTTCGTCATTTTCGCGCTCTTGGTGCTGCTACTGGTGCTCAGCCGTCGCGAAAGGGTCATACCCTAGAGCCGGATGATTTCAGGTCTGTTCGACCTGAAATCTGAATCCGCTCTAGAATCAAGGAAGTAGAGCATGATGTCGTCCGAAAACCGCCTACACTTTTCGGCATCACGCTCCGAAGACTACTTTTGGCCTGCCCACTTGGCACGTGCCGCGTCGTCGGCATCTTTGGCCGAAATCCAGCCGCCTTCCGCCCCGTCCTTGCCATGCTCCTTCTTCCAGAACGGGGCTGAGGTTTTCAGATAGTCCATGACGAAATTGGCGCCATCGAAAGCGGCCTGCCGATGCGATGATGCTGCGATGACGAGCACGATGTTCTCGCCTGGAGAAATCTTGCCATAGCGATGGATCGCCGTCAGGCCGAGAAGCGAAAAGCGCTCTATTGCGAGGCCAGCGATGCGGCCGATCTCCGCCTCCGCCATGCCGGGATAGTGTTCGAGTTCCAGCGCGCCGAGCGTACCGCCTTCGTCGCGGCAGAGCCCGGAGAAGGTGACAACGGCTCCAATGTCGCTTCGCCCATCCGTCAGCCGGTCGATCTCCGTCTGAAGCTCGAAATCCTCATGCTGGACTTTGACGTATGGCGAAATCATCGCAATTTCCTTGTCGAGCTCTCAAAGAGTTTGCAGAAACTCCCAGCCCTTCGCTAGGGCACCCTGAGCCTGTCGAAGGGGCGTTCGTCGCTGCAATCGATTCACAGGATCGATTGCTCGGGCGTTGCCCGACCACTCCTCACCCTCCCGTCATTGGCGGGAAGAGCCCGATCTCCCGCGCGCCGGCGATGGGTTCGTCATGATCGGCGTGCTCCATATTGATGGCAACACGGATCGCTTCGGGGAATTGAAGTGCCGCCTCGTATTCTTCACCCAAGCTCTTCAAATGACTCAGAAGATCGCCGACTGTCACGACCTCGGCGGGAAGGGAGATTTCCTCTTCCGCCTTGCCGATCCGCTCACGCACCCAGGCAAAATAGACGAGTTTCGTCATTATTCCTCATCCACGACATGCTTCAGCCCGGCGCGGAAATAATCGTAGCCGGTGTAGATGGTCAGCAATGCCGCGACCCAGAGCAGCACGATGCCGATCTCCGTCGTATAGGGTAGCACCTTGTCGCCCGCCGGCCCAGCCAGCAGGAAGGCGATGGCAACGAGCTGCGCTGTCGTCTTCCATTTCGCGATGCGCGTCACGGGAACGCTGACTTTCAGCGCCGCCAGATATTCGCGCAGGCCCGAGACCAGGATTTCGCGGCAGAGGATGATGATGGCGGCCCATAGCGACCAGCCGGCGATGGTGCCGTCAGCCGCGACCAGAAGCAGGATCGCGGAAACCAGCAGCTTGTCGGCGATCGGATCCAGCATGCGGCCGATGTTTGAAGTCTGATTCCAGATGCGCGCGAGATAGCCGTCGAGAAAATCCGTAAGCGAGGCGATGACGAAGATCCACAGCGCCACCCAACGCGCGAAATCGGACCCTTCCAGCTTGCCTTCGACGAAGAAGCACAGAACGATCAGAGGGACGCAGATAATGCGACCGTAGGTGAGCAGGTTGGGAATGCTGTAAGCGCGCGAAGCCATGGAAATCGTTTCGTCTCTTTGTGCCGGCGGTTTGGTGAGCCTTTATTCAAGCCTCATCTCACCGCAGCCAATTGATTGGGCATGATCTGGTCCAAAAACCGCTTCGCACTTTTTGGCACCATCCCTAGATGATGGTTTGACCAGTCTATCGTCAACATTGTTTCTGTTTTTTCACCGCTATTGCGTGGAATTTGCGACCGCAATTTTCTATTTCGCGGCGTCCTCGTGGAAATGGTTATAGACCTGCCGCGCCACACCTTCCGATATGCCTTCGACGGCCATCAGATCGGACAGGGCGGCGCGCGAAACGGCCTTGGCGGTACCGAAATGCTGCAGCAATGCCCGCTTGCGCGACGGGCCGATGCCACCGATCTCGTCGAGTGGGTTCTTCACCATCTCCTTCTTGCGCCGGGCGCGGTGCGAACCGATCGCGAAGCGGTGTGCTTCGTCTCGCAGGCGCTGGATGAAATAGAGAACCGGATCGCGGGGCGGCAGCGTGAAACTCTCGCGTGAAGGAGCGAAGAAGCGCTCGCGCCCGGCATCGCGGTCGACGCCCTTGGCGACGCCGATGGCAATGACGCTGTCGGTGATTCCCAGTTCCTCGAGAATGGCGCGCACCGCCGTCATCTGGCCCTGGCCGCCATCGATGAGGATGATGTCGGGCCAGGCGGGGAAGGGCTGGTCGGCAGCGTCCGCGCCGGAGGCTTCCGCCGCCGCGCTGCGGTCGGGCTTGCCTTCTTCCTTCAACAGGCGTGAGAACCGCCGGGTCATGACCTCGCGCATCATGCCGAAGTCGTCGCCGGGCGTGATGTCGGTCGATTTGATGTTGAACTTGCGATACTGGCCTTTGACGAAGCCTTCCGGCCCGGCCACCACCATTCCGCCGACCGCATTCGTGCCCATGATATGTGAGTTGTCGTAGATCTCGATGCGCTGCGGCACATAAGGAAGCTGGAACGTTTCCTTGAAGCCCTCCAGCAATCGCGATTGCGACGCTGTCTCTGCAAGCTTACGGCCATGCGCCTCGCGGGCGTTGGCAACGACATGATCGACCAGATCGCGCTTCTCGCCGCGCTGCGGCACCAGGATCGCCACCTTATGGCCGGCCTTTTCGCCGAGGGCGGCCGCCAGCAGTTCGATTTCCTCAACCGTTTCCGAAAGCAGGATCTGCCGCGGTACAGGCTTGTCGTCGTAAAACTGAGCGAGGAAGGCGTTCAACACCTCGGCGCCCGAAAGCGAGGGGTCGGCTTTCGGGAAATAGGCGCGGTTGCCCCAGTTCTGACCGGTACGGAAGAAGAAGACCTGGATGCAGGAGATGCCGCCTTCGTGATGAATGGCGAAGACATCGGCTTCTTCGACGCCGGCCGGATTGATGCCCTGATGGCTCTGCACGTGCGAGAGCGCAGCCAGTCGGTCGCGAAAAACGGCGGCGCGCTCGAAATCCAGATCCTCGGCGGCGGCGTTCATTTCCTCGGCCATATGCGCCTTGACGTTCTGGCTCTTGCCGGAAAGAAAATCCTTCGCCTCCTGCACCAGCTCCGCATAGCCCGCATCGCTGATCTCATGCGTGCAGGGCCCGGAACAGCGTTTGATCTGGTAGAGCAGACAGGGCCGCGTGCGCGTTTCGAAAACGCTGTCGGCACAGGTGCGGATCAGGAAGGCGCGCTGCAGCGAATTGATGGTGCGGCCGACGGCGCCCGCCGACGCAAAGGGGCCGAAATAGTCGCCCTTGCGGGCGCGCGCGCCGCGATGCTTGAAAATGGCCGGCGCCCGCTTGTCCCCGGTGATCAGAATATAAGGAAACGACTTGTCGTCTCGCAGCAAGACATTGAAGCGCGGCCGTAATCGCTTGATCAGGTTAGCTTCCAGCAGCAGCGCTTCGGTTTCCGTGCGGGTGGTCACGAACTCCATATTGGCGGTTTCGCGCACCATGCGGGCAATGCGGTTGGAATGCACCCGGCCCATGGCGTAGTTGGCGACACGCTTCTTCAGGTTCCGCGCCTTGCCGACATAGAGCACGTCGCCGGCTTCGTTGAACATGCGATAGACGCCAGGATTGTTCGGCAGCCGCTTGACGAATTCGGCGATCAGCTCCGCGCCGCGAAGCCCGGTTTCGTTCTTGCCGCCTTCGTTCCAGTCGACGGGCGTGACAGGGGAGGCGGCGGCATCGCCCTCAAGCTCGATGTCGTCTTCTATGTCATCCGATTCGTCGTAGAGAATGCCGCCGTCGGGCAGCTTTCTTCCATTCATTCCGCACTCTCCGCCACATCAGGCGTTTCCCAGGCAAGATGCTGGCCGCCGTCGAGCGCTATCATTTGGCCCGTGATCGAGGGCGTGTCAAAAAGAAAGCGGACGGTGCGGCCGAATTCTTCGAGCCCTGGCGCCACCTTTAATATGAGGCCGTCGATCTGCGCTTGAAAGTCCTCTTCCGTCTGCCGCACGCTGCGCACTGTCGGCCCGGGGCCGATCGCATTGACGCGGATACGGGGCGCGAAACTTTGGGCCATCGTCTGGGTCGCCGTCCAAAGCGCCGCCTTCGATAATGTATAGGAGTAGAAGCGCGGGTTCAGCGCCCAGACCCGCTGGTCGATCATGTTGACGATCAGCCCTTGATAGGGCGCTGGCAGCTGCCGCGCAAAATCAGCCGCCAGAATCGACGGCGCACGCACATGCACGGCGAAATGCGCCTCGAAGGCTTCGGCGTCGAAATGCCCGGCGGAATCGCCGAGGAAAGCGGAAGCATTGTTGACGAGTAGATCGAGCGGGCCGAGCGCATTTGTGACTCGTTCGACAAGGCTTGACGTCTCGCCCAAATTTTGCAGATCCGCCTTGATCGCAATCGCCTTTCGGCCCGCTTGCTGCAATTTTGCCACAATTTCCGCGGCCTCGGCGAAGGATCGGTTGGCATGCAGCGCGACCGCAAAGCCATTAGCCGACAAATCCTCGGCGATGGCCCGGCCTATTCTTTTGGAGGCGCCCGTTATCAATGCCGTGCGTAGTTTTTCCTGGCTCAAGAGATCGCCTTTTGCTCGTCGTTACCCAATCGGTGATCATATAGGACGTCGATACACCATATGAAAAGATGCTTCGGCAGATAGCGTTCTTGAAGGCGTCTATGTAAAGCTTGAGATATATTTAGATTAAAATAAGTATACACGCTTTAACCATTGGTTATGGTTAACAATTCATCTGTTGCGATGAAGCAACATCGAAATTCAGCCATGTCTGTGCCACAATGATATCATATTTTGGCTCTTCCAATTCCTCATTTGCACTTCAATTTCAACCTCGATCCGGGAGGGATTTGTTTTAATTGCTCGTGACGCTTCGAAGTCAAAGACAGTAGACGAAGCACACGGGACTGAAAGGAGAAAAGTATGCGTACTCTCGTAACGACCCTCATGGTCTCCGCTTTCGCTCTCGGCGGCTTTACTGCAGCTCACGCTGCCGACGCTGTTGAGCAGATTCCGCAGCCGCCCGTCGCCCAGGACGTCGCTCCGCCGGTTAACAACTGGTCCGGCTTCTACATCGGTGGTGCAGGCGACTGGAACAAGGGCCACTTCACCCGTAACGGTAACGCTTACGGCTTCGGCGGCCAGGCCTTCACCGGCTACAACTGGCAGCAGGGCCAGATCGTATACGGTATCGAAGGTGATCTCGGCTACTCCGGCGCAGACGCTACCCGCAACGGTCTGACTGCAAAGAACGGCGTCAACGGCTCTGTCCGTGCCCGTCTCGGTTACGACTTCAACCCTTTCATGCTGTACGGCACGGCCGGTCTGGCTCTCGGCCAGAACAAGCTCTCCGACGCTACTTCGTCTGAAAGCAAAACGGCAGTTGGCTACACCGTCGGTGCTGGTGCTGAAACTTTCATCACCAACAACATCACGGCTCGCCTCGAATACCGTTACACGGATTACGGCAAGAAGACCTTCAACCTCGACTCCGGCAGCTTCTCGCGCGGTTACGACGAGCAGAGCGTCAAGGTCGGTATTGGCGTGAAGTTCTAATCGCTTGACGATTTGGAATGAAGAAAAAGCCGGGGTGAGAACCCCGGCTTTTTCTGTTTGTGCCCTGCGTAAGGACGATAGGCATGCGCGATCTTGCCAGGGCAGTGCGTGCCCGTGCGCCGAACGGGGCCTGCCTAGAGCATGTCGCGCAAAAGTGTGCAGCGGTTTTTGCGGCCACGACATGCGTGAGATCAAAGAGCTAAAGCGCGTGAAGCGAATCTTAGAGATCGCGACGCGCTTTAGGCCCGCGGCTTCATCGCCTGATAATCCGGGAAGTGCTTCTCGAATTTGCGCTCCCAGTCGAGCAACCCCGTATAATCCGCTTCCCATTGACCTTCGAAGCGCAGGTGCAAGTAGCCGATGAGGGCGGCGAAGGCAAAATGCCCCGCATGCAGCTTCTTGCCGATCTTCGGCGGCTCGGCGTCGAGATGGGTGAGCGCGCGCGCTACCTTCGTCCACTGCCGATCGATCCAGGGCTGATGCTGCTTTTCAAGCTCGCGAACGCGCCGTTCGTAGACGATCGACAATAGGCACTCGTTGGTACCGTCGCATAGCGCTTCGAGAACTTCGACTTCCGTGCGTTTGCTCTTCTTGGTCGGATAGAATTTGCCCTTGCGCCGATGGAAATAATGCATGATCGCGCGGCTGTCGAAAATGGCGTCGCCTTCGTCGGTCAGCAGCGTCGGGATCTTGCCGAGTGGATTGTTGTCGATGAGAAGCGTCGGCCCGGCATTCGTATCGACATGGATTTCCTCGAGCTTGATGCCGAAATGGCGTGCCGCCATGCGCACCTTGCTGGAGAAAGGGGAGGCGGGCGCGCAGAGAAGTCTCATGGATCACCTGTGGATGTGCGGAGGGGTCAGTGTTCGCTGCGCAGCCAGAAGGCGCGCTGCGAGGCGAAGCGGTCCTGCGCCAGCATGTCCTTCAGTGCCGGCAGCAGTGCGTGCAACTCGTCCTTCAATGTGAAGGGCGGGTTGACGATGATAAGGCCGGAGCCGGTCAACCCCGTAAAGCCGCGGTCGCTTTTGACGCTCAACTCGGCACAGAGCATCTTCGGAATTTCCAGCGCCTGCAGCGCTTCGTGAAACTGCTTGATCGGCGCATCCTTCTTGATCGGATACCAGAGGCAATAGGTGCCGCCCGGAAAACGCCGCCACGCCTTTGCCAATCCGTCGATCAACCGGTCATATTCGCCTTCCTCCTCGAAAGGCGGATCGACGAGCACGATGCCCCGCTTTTCTTTCGGCGGCAGATGCGCGCCGAGCGCCAGCCAGCCGTCCAGCTCGGTGATGCGAGCGTGGTGATCGCCCTCGAACAGCCGGTGAAGGCGCTGAAAATCGTCCGGATGCAGCTCCATCGCCGACAGACGGTCCTGCGGGCGAAACAGCATGCGGGCAAGCTTCGGCGAGCCCGGATATAGCCGGAGGCCGCCTTCGGGGTTCAGCTCGCGCACGGCGGCGAGATAGGGCTCCAGCAGATCTGCCACCTGCGGCACAAGCTCCGCCTCCAGCAACCGGCCGATTCCATCCTGCCACTCGCCCGTCTTCTGGGCTTCTTCGGACGACAGATCGTAAAGGCCGATGCCGGCATGCGTGTCGAGCACGCGAAATGCCTTGTCCTTGTTCTGCATGTAGCGAACGAGGCGCGCGAGGATCGCGTGTTTCAAGACATCGGCAAAATTGCCCGCGTGGTAGATGTGCCGATAGTTCATTGTCGGTGAAGTCCGCATGAATTGTTGAGATGGGCCGCATTATCTCTAGTGGCCGGACATGGCTTGAAATATACAAACATCATGAACATTGCGACCCCCATTCCAGCCAAATCGCGCATAGGCCATACGGCCTGTCCGCACGACTGTCCCTCCACCTGCGCACTGGAGGTCGATCTGACTGAAGACGGCAAGATCGGCCGGGTTCGTGGTGCGAACGATCATTCCTACACCTCGGGCGTCATCTGCGCCAAGGTTGCGCGCTATGCCGAGCGGCTTTATCACCCCGATCGGCTGATGAAGCCGTTGCGCCGAGCAGGGGCCAAGGGTGCTGGGCGCTGGCAGGAGCTTTCCTGGGATGAAGCGCTTGATGAGATTGCCGAGGCCTTCGTAAAGGCCGAGGCCAAGGATGGCAGCGAGGCGATCTGGCCCTATTTCTACGCCGGCACGATGGGCTGGGTGCAGCGCGATTCCATCGAGCGACTGCGCCACGCCAAACGCTATTCCGGCTTTTTCTCGTCGATCTGCACCAACCCGGCCTGGACCGGCTTCACCATGGCGACGGGTGTGCTGCGCGGTCCCGATCCGCGCGAGATGAGCCGTACGGATTGCGTCGTCATCTGGGGCACGAATGCTGTGGCGACCCAGGTCAACGTCATGACCCATGCGATCAAGTCCCGCAAGGAGCGCGGCGCCAAGATCGTCGTCGTCGATATCTACGACAACCCGACGATGAAGCAAGCCGACATGGCCCTGATCGTCAAGCCGGGTACAGATGCGGCACTTGCCTGCGCGGTCATGCACATCGCCTTCCGCGACGGCTATGCCGACCGCGCCTATATGGCCAAATATGCCGACGATCCCTCAGGCCTTGAGACACACCTGAAGTCGAAGACCCCGGCATGGGCGGCTGATATCACCGGCCTGTCGGTGGATGAAATCGAAACTTTCGCCAAGCTCGTGGGGGAGACCAAGAAGACCTACTTCCGTCTTGGCTATGGCTTCACCCGCCAGCGCAACGGCGCGATCGCCATGCACGCGGCAGCATCGATCGCGACGGTGCTGGGTTCCTGGCAATATGAGGGCGGCGGCGCCTTTCATTCGAACAGCGATATCTTCCGCATGGACGCGAGCGAACTGACCGGCCGCGCCATGAAGGATCAGGACATCCGCATGATCGATCAGTCGCAGATAGGCCGCGCTTTGACCGGCGATGCGGTCGCGCTTCGCCATCGTGGTCCGGTCACGGCCATGCTGATCCAGAACACCAACCCGATGAACATCGCCCCCGAACAGCGGCTGGTAAAGCGCGGCTTTGCGCGCTCCGACCTTTTCGTCGCCGTGCACGAGCAGTTCATGACAGATACGGCCGAGATGGCCGATATCGTCATCCCGGCCACCATGTTCGTCGAACACGACGACATCTATCGCGCTGGCGGGCAGAACCACATTCTCCTCGGCCCGAAGCTGGTGGAGCCGCCGACGACTGTGCGCAGCAATCTCTTCGTCATTGAGGAGTTGGCCAAACGCCTTGGCGTCGCGGACCGTCCCGGTTTCGGTTTTTCCGCCCGCGAAATGATCGACAGGGTTCTCTCGAAGAGTGGCCTGCCGGACTATGACTATTTTCTCGAGAACAAATGGTTCGACCGTCAGCCCGATTTTGACGATGCCCATTTCATCAATGGCTTCGGTCATCCCGACGGCAAGTTCCGTTTCCGCCCCGATTGGTCCAATCAGCCGGCACCGAACCGGCCGCCCGCCTCGGTCGGCTTGCTCGGTCCGCATGTCGAGCTGCCGGAATTTCCGGATCAGGTCGACGTGATCGAGGTAGCCGATCCCGAGCATCCGTTCCGGCTCGCGACCTCGCCATCGCGCAATTTCCTGAATTCGAGCTTCTCGGAAACCAAGACGTCGCGGCAGAAGGAAGGTCGTCCCGAGGTTATGGTCAACCCTGCGGACGCAGAAGCGCTCGATATTGCCCACGGCGAGCTGGTTCGCATCGGCAATTCAAGAGGGGACATCCGCCTCCACGTCCGCGTGACGACGGAAGTCAAGCCCGGTGTGCTGATCGCCGAGGGCCTGTGGCCGAACAGGGCCCATGTCGATGGCGAAGGCATCAATGTGCTCACCGGCGCCGATCCGGTCGCGCCTTATGGTGGCGCGGCTGTTCACGACAATAAAGTATGGCTCCGCAAGGATATGGCATGACTAAATTCGAAAAGGCGAAAGCCGAAATCGTCAACGAAAGGACGCTGGCGAACCAATGGACGCGGCTGAGCAGCTTCGATCTCGACTACACGGATTCGCAGGGCGAAAAGCACCGCCTGAAGCGGGAAGTCTATCAGCGCACGCCAGCCGCCTGCATCCTGCTTTATGATCCCAAGCGGGAAACGGTGGTGCTCGTCCGGCAGTTCCGCCTGCCGGCTCAGCTGCTCGGCGTGCCGGCATGGATGTTGGAAGTGCCCGCCGGTCTGCTTGACGGCGACGACCCGGAAGCAGCCATCCGCCGTGAGGCCATGGAAGAGACCGGTTTTCGAGTTCGCGATGTTCGCTTCCTCTTCAAGGCGCTGACGTCTCCGGGGGCCGTGACCGAGATCATCCATTTCTTCGCCGCCGTGATCGATACGTCCGACCGCATTGCGGCTGGTGGTGGTCTTGCCGAGGAACACGAGGATATCGAGGTCCTGGAAGTGCGTCTGTCGGATGCCATGGCGATGATCGAGAGCGGTGATATCTACGACGCAAAGACCATCATGCTGCTGCAATGGGCGACATTGAACGTCGCGAGCTTGAGGTAGACGCTGAGCGATTTGGAGCTTTGGTGAAAACACCGCTCCCCATTCATCATGCTGTCACGAATCGAGCTTACCCGGGCGTGCTGGCCGGAAACATTCGAATGTTTCCGAGCCTCCTTCGATTTGACGCTGTTTCAGGAGAAAGCCGATGTGGCTCAGCAATTTCACGCTCGTTCTTCCCAATGAAGTCGTCGAAAATGGCGCGGTGCGTGTCGAGGACGGCGTGATTGCCGAAATCCGCTCCGAGCCGGTGGAGCGGCCGACCTTCGATGGCGGCGGTCGCCTGCTGATGCCCGGCTTCGTCGATCTACACTGCGATATGATCGAGCGCGAAATCGCACCGCGGCCGAATGCAATGATGCCGATCGATTTCGGCATTCACGAGCTGGACAAGAAGCTGGCGGCAGCCGGCGTCACCACGGCCTTCGCGGCACTCTCCTTTGCGACCGAAAGCGTCTACGGCCATGTCCGTTCGCTCGAAACCACTTCGGCTGTCATCCGCGGCATCGGCAGCCTGCGCAACGAGCTGCTGATCGATCATCGCGTCCATGCCCGCTACGAAATCACCAATCTCGGCGCAGCTCCGACGCTGGAGCGGCTGCTGGAGGAGGGCTCCGTCGACATGGTCTCCCTGACCGATCACACGCCGGGGCAGGGCCAGTATAACGACATCGAAAGCTATATCCGCAGCATGTCCGAGCGTCGCTCCATGTCGCGTGAGGCGGCCGAGGAAGTCGTGGCGACACGCATCGCACAGCGTCAGGATCCGGAGATCGAACGCAAGCTTCACGACGTCGTCGCACTGTCGCTGAAGCATAAGCTTTCGCTGGCGTCACATGACGATGACAGCGCTGAGAAGGTGGCGGCAATGCACGACCTCGGTGTAACGATCAGCGAGTTTCCCGTCACTGGCCCGGCTGCCGAAGAAGCCTGCCGCCGTGGTCTCTGGACGCTCATGGGTGCGCCGAACGCGCTTCGTGGCCAGTCCATGTCCGGCAATCTCAGCGCCCTGGATGCGGCCCGTGCCGGCCTGCTCGGCGTTATCGCGGCGGATTATCACCCGGCCGCCTTCGTGCCGGCAATCTTCAAGATCGCCGAAGTTGCAAGCGGCGGCCTCCCGGCGGCAGTTGCGACCGCAACGTCCAATGCAGCTCGTTCGGCGGGTCTGTTGGATCGCGGCGAAATCGCTGTCGGCCAGCTTGCCGACCTGGTCGCCGTCGAACCCGGTTCGGTTCACCGCATTCGCGCGACCTTCCGTGGCGGCCGCATCGTCTATAGCGACGGCACGCTGCATCCGCTGATGGCGATGGCGGCTTGAAAGCTAGAGCATTTCCAGCAAGTGCGAAGCGGTTTTCCGTCCGGAATGCGTAAGAAAACAAGAAGATAGAGCGCTTCGCATTTCAAGAAAAAGCGGAAGCGCTCTAGTTTACATCACCAAGTAGTGACACGATCTGCCGCCCCTGGGCCGCAGATGCCTCGGCAAGGCTTACGGCCTTGCCACCTTCCATCATGACCTTGCCTTCCGCCACCAGCCGCAACGACTGCGGATAGATCTGGTGCTCGATCGTAAGCACGCGAGCGGCAAGGCTGTCGGCGGTGTCGCTGGTCAGTACCGGCACGGCAGCCTGGCCGACGACCGGGCCTTCATCCATGCCTTCGGTGACAAAATGCACGGTGCAGCCCGCGACGCGCATACCGGCGTCGATGGCGCGCTGATGCGTGTGCAGGCCAGGGAAAAGTGGTAGCAACGACGGATGAATATTGATGATCCGTCCTTCGTAGGCCTGGATGAAGCGGCCGGAAAGCAGCCGCATATAGCCGGCAAGGCAGATGACGTCGGGGGAGAGGGCCGCAAGCTGCGCAAGGATCGCCTCTTCATGGGCTTCCTTGCTCGCAAAATCCTTGCGCACGAAGGCAAAGGTGGCGATGCCCTCAGCGGAAGCTTTGGCCAGACCACCGGCGTCTGCCTTGTCGGAGATGACGCCGACGATCTCGGCCGGGTAGTCGGCCGCTTTCGTGGCCTTCAGAAGAGCCAGCATGTTGGAGCCGCCGCCCGAAATGAAGACGACGACGCGTTTGCGCGGCGTGGTCATAGAGCCAGCGTGCCCTTGTAGACGGTGCCGTGCGCGCCTTCTTCGCGAGCGATCATACGGCCGAGCGCAACGACCGCTTCGCCTTCGGCCTCAAGCGCGGCCTTTGCGGCTGAGACATTTTCCTGGGCGACGACGACGATCATGCCGATGCCGCAGTTGAAGGTGCGCAGCATTTCCTTGGCCTCGACGCCACCAACCTTGGCAAGCCAGGAGAAGACCGGCGGCACCTTGACAGCCGTCAGGTCGATTTCAGCGGCTAGATGCTTCGGCAGCACGCGCGGAATGTTTTCCGGGAAGCCGCCGCCGGTGATGTGAGCGAGTGCCTTGAGAGCATGTGTCTCGCGGATGGCCTTGAGCAGCGGCTTCACATAGATGCGTGTCGGTGTGAGCAGCGCTTCGCCCAGCGCCTTGCCTTCGGCGAAGGGGGCCGGTGCATCCCAGCCAAGCCCGGAGAGCTCGACGATCTTGCGCACCAGCGAGAAACCGTTGGAATGAACGCCCGAGGAGGCGAGGCCGAGAATGATGTCGCCTTCGGCAATATCGCCTGACGGCAGCAGCTGGCCGCGTTCGGCGGCGCCGACGGCAAAGCCCGCCAGATCGTAATCGCCGTGAGAATACATGCCCGGCATTTCCGCCGTCTCACCGCCGATCAGCGCACAGCCTGCATCGCGGCAGCCGGCAGCAATACCGCCGACGATCGCTGCACCCTGGTCGGGATCGAGCTTGCCGGTCGCGAAGTAATCGAGGAAGAACAGCGGCTCTGCGCCCTGAACGACCAGATCGTTGACACACATGGCAACGAGGTCGATGCCGACGGTGTCATGATAATTCGCGTCGATCGCGATTTTCAGCTTGGTGCCGACGCCGTCATTGGCGGCAACCAGCACCGGATCGGTGAAGCCTGCTGCTTTCAGATCGAACAGGCCGCCGAAGCCGCCGATCTCGCCATCCGCACCGGGCCGGCGCGTCGAGCGCACGGCGGGCTTGATCTTTTCGACGAGCAGGTTGCCGGCATCGATATCGACGCCCGCGTCGCTATAGGTCAGACCGTTTTTTCCAGACTGGCTCATGCTTCCGCCTCCGATGGCCGCCCTTCTATCGCGATAGGGCTTCGATCGGGTCGCCATTGCATGATAGGGGCCGTTATGCAAGGCGCAAGCGCTGCCACCCCTCGATTTTCCCCGCTTCACAGCACTTGGCGCCGATTTCTGCTCTCAGACTTGACCATAATTACAGCATCATCCTATGTCCTAAGCGAACGGCAGGTGGGCCGGAGCAACGGGGAAGTCGATGGAGCAAAAGGTCAGCGGAGCCAGCCTCAAGCGCCAAGTCACGTTCTGGGTGATCGTACTGGTTGCGTTCGTCAGCTTCCTTTATGTCTTCAGCACGATCCTGCTGCCGTTCATTGCCGGCATGGCAGTTGCTTATTTCCTGGATCCGGTCGCTGATCGGCTTGAGCGGTTCGGCCTCAGCCGCCTGATGGCGACGGTGGTGATCCTTTTCTCGTTCCTGCTGATCTTTGCGCTGGCGCTGACGATCTTCATTCCGATCATCATCAACCAGTTCAACGACTTCATTCAGCACATCCCGACCTATGTGCAGCAGACACAACAGCTGATCGCCAAGGCGCAGACGATGGTGCTGCCCGATTGGATCCGCAATCAGCTCGGCGCGATCAAGGACAATTTCTCCAGCATCATGTCTGAAGGCCTGAGTTTCGTCGGTGGGCTGTTCGCGCAGCTCTGGAGCTCCGGCAAGGCGCTGGTCAACGTGATCTCGCTGCTGGTCGTCACGCCGGTCGTTGCCTTCTACATGTTGCTCGACTGGGACCGGATGATCGCCAAGGTGGATGACTGGATCCCGCGCGACCACGTCGCCACCGTCCGTGAAATCGCCCGCGAGATCGATCAGGCGATTGCCGGCTTCATCCGGGGGCAGGGCTCGCTCTGCATCATTCTCGGCGTGTACTACGGCGTTGGCCTCTCGCTCGTCGGCTTGAACTTCGGCCTTCTGATCGGCCTATTCGCCGGCATGATCAGCTTCATCCCCTATGTCGGCTCGATGGTCGGCCTTGTTCTGGCCGTCGGCGTCGCGCTCGTTCAATTCTGGCCCGACTATCTCTGGGTCGGTCTGACGCTTGCCGTCTTCTTCACCGGCCAATTCCTTGAAGGCAATGTGCTGCAGCCGAAGCTCGTCGGCGAAAGCGTCGGCCTGCACCCGGTTTGGCTGATGTTTGCGCTTTTCGCCTTCGGCGCACTCTTCGGCTTCGTCGGGCTTTTGATTGCCGTTCCGGCCGCCGCTGCCTGCGGCGTTCTTGTCCGCTTCGCCCTTTCGCGGTACCTTCAGAGCGAGCTCTATCACGGACGCTCGGAGGCCGGCAGGGCCCGCAGAGCCAAGGCCGGCAAACCCGAGAATAACTAGACATGACCGATGCAAAGAACGCTGATTTGAGGCGCAGGACCGCCGAACAGCTGCCCTTGGCCTTTACACACGACCCCGCAAGCGGCCGCGACGACCTGCTCGTCGCCGATCCGTTGACGGCGGCGGTGCGGATCGTCGATTCCTGGCCGCATTGGCCGTCGCCGGTCGTCATTCTGGCCGGTCCGGTCGGTTCCGGAAAATCGCACCTTGCCAGCATCTGGAGCGAGAGATGCGATGCGACCCCAATTCATCCCGTGGCGGGTTCCGATGCCGCAATCGCCGCTGCGAACGGCCCCGTTATCTTCGAGGATGTCGATCGCCTTGGCTTCGACGATACCGAGCTTTTCCATGTCATCAACAGCGTTCGGGAAAACGGCAACAGCCTTTTGATGACGAGCCGGCTCTGGCCGATGTCCTGGCCGGTGACGCTGCCTGACCTGCGCTCCCGCTTGAAGGCGGCGACTGTGGTCGAGATTGGGGAGCCGGACGAGGAGCTGTTGTCGCAGATCATCGTAAAGCTCTTTGCCGACCGTCAGCTTTATATCGATGACAAACTCGTCCTTTATATCGTCAATCGCATGGAGCGCTCCATGAACGCAGCGCAGTTGATCGTCGATCGTCTCGACCGGCTGGCGCTGGGACGAGGAACCAGGATCACGCGCGTGCTGGCCGCTGAAGTACTGAATGAGCTGGGTAATTCCCGCCGGCCGGATTGAGTTGATACCGAACTGTCACAGTTCCGTCGTCAAACTGATATACGTGGCACAGGATTAGAAGAGGGTAGGTGGAACATGGACTCGGCACTCACGGAACATCAGGACGCCAGCCAGGGAACCTCGGAGGAGGCTCCGGTCAATCCGTTGCTGACCAGTCCCGAGCGTTTCATCAACCGTGAATTCTCCTGGCTGCAGTTCAATCGCCGCGTCCTCGAGGAAACATTGAATACGGCGCACCCGCTGCTCGAGCGTGTCCGCTTCCTCTCCATCTCCGCCGCAAACCTCGACGAATTCTTCATGGTGCGCGTTGCCGGCCTCGAGGGTCAGGTCCGCCAGAAGATTCTCGTTCGCACGCCCGACGGCAAGACGCCGGCCGAGCAGCTCGACGACATCCTGCGCGAGATCGACAACCTGCAGATGGAGCAGCAGGCTTCGCTTGCCGTCCTGCAGCAATATCTCGCCAAGGAAGACATTCTGATCGTCCGCCCGGCGGCCCTTTCAGATATGGATCGGCAGTGGCTCCACACTGAGTTCGAACAGGCCATCTTCCCGGTCCTGACGCCGCTCTCCATTGACCCGGCCCATCCGTTCCCGTTCATTCCGAACCTCGGATTCTCGATCGCGCTGCAACTGAAGAGCATGAACGGCCGTGAGCCGATGACGGCGCTGCTTCGCCTGCCGCCGGCGCTCGACCGCTTCGTTCGTCTGCCGGATGCGAGCAACGTCATCCGCTACATCACGCTCGAAGATGTGGTGAACATCTTCATCCACCGCCTCTATCCCGGCTATGAAGTGCAGGGTTCGGGTACGTTCCGCCTCATCCGCGACAGCGATATCGAAGTCGAGGAAGAGGCTGAGGACTTGGTGCGCTTCTTCGAAACCGCACTGAAGCGGCGCCGCCGCGGCTCGGTGATCCGCATCGAGACCGATTCCGAAATGCCGCTGGAACTTCGCCAGTTCGTGGTGGAATCGCTGAACGTCCCGGAAAACCGCATCGCGGTTCTGCCCGGCCTGCTGGCGCTCAATACTCTTTCCGAAATCTGCAAGGCTCCGCGCGACGATCTGCGCTTCGAGCCCTATAACGCCCGATTTCCTGAGCGCGTCCGCGAGCATGCCGGCGATTGTTTCGCCGCCATCCGCGAAAAGGATATGGTCGTCCATCACCCCTACGAATCCTTCGACGTGGTGGTCCAGTTCCTTCTCCAGGCTGCTAGGGATCCTGACGTTCTGGCGATAAAGCAGACGCTTTATCGTACCTCGAACGACAGCCCGATCGTCCGAGCGCTGATCGACGCTGCCGATCTCGGCAAGTCGGTCACGGCGCTGGTGGAGCTGAAGGCCCGCTTCGACGAAGAGGCAAACATCCGCTGGGCGCGCGATCTGGAACGTGCGGGCGTGCAGGTCGTCTTCGGCTTCATCGAGCTCAAGACGCATTCGAAGATGTCGATGGTGGTGCGCCGCGAGGACGGCAAGTTGCGGACCTATTGCCACCTCGGCACCGGCAATTACCACCCGGTCACCGCCAAGATCTATACCGACCTCTCGTATTTCACCTGCGACCCAAAGATTGCCCATGATATGGCGAATATCTTCAACTTCATCACCGGCTACGGCGAGCCGGAGCACGACATGAAGATCGCGGTGTCGCCCTACACGCTCCGCAGCCGCATCCTTCAGCATATCGAGGGTGAGATCGAGCATGCCAAGAGCGGCCAGCCGGCTGCGATCTGGATGAAGATGAATTCGCTCGTCGATCCCGACATCATCGACGCGCTTTATCGTGCCAGCAATGCGGGCGTCGAGGTCGACCTCGTCGTGCGCGGCATCTGCTGCCTGCGTCCGCAGGTGCCTGGTCTTTCGGAGAAAATTCGCGTCAAGTCGATCATCGGCCGCTTCCTCGAGCATAGCCGCATCTTCTGCTTCGGCAACGGTCAAGGCCTGCCGTCGGAGAAGGCGCTGGTCTATATCGGCTCGGCCGACATGATGCCCAGAAACCTCGATCGACGCGTCGAAACCCTGGTGCCGCTCACCAACAAGACCGTGCACGAGCAGGTGCTTTCACAGATCATGCTGGGCAATATCATTGACAATCAACAGAGCTACGAGATATTGCCGGACGGTACTTCAAGGCGCATGGAAGTGCGCAAGGGAGAAGAGCCATTCAATGCGCAGCAGTATTTCATGACCAATCCCAGCCTGTCCGGCCGAGGTGAAGCCTTGAAATCCAGTGCGCCGAAACTGATCGCTGGGCTGTTGTCGGGCCGCAACAAATAAACTGGACCTGCATGGTTGAATCAGAAGCCCAGGGGCGCCTTCCCGGTATAGCCCCTGTCTCCGTTGTCGATATCGGATCGAACTCGGTCCGTCTTGTCGTCTATGAAGGCCATTCGCGGTCTCCGACCATTCTCTTCAACGAGAAGGTGCTTTGCGGCCTCGGCAAGGGCATAGCATTGACCGGCAAGATGGATGAGGAAAGCGTGGCGCGGGCTCTCGCGGCCCTGCATCGCTTCAAGGCGCTCTCCGATCAGGCCCGCGCGTCGACCATCTATGTCCTGGCGACGGCCGCCGCGCGCGAGGCCAGCAATGGTCCGGCGTTCATCCATCAGGCGGAAACGATCCTTCAGCGCAAGGTGCGCGTGCTTTCCGGTGAGGAAGAGGCGCGCTTCTCCGCACTCGGTATCATCAGTGGGTTCTTCCATCCGGACGGTATTGCCGGCGACCTCGGCGGTGGCTCGCTGGAATTGATCGACATCAAGGATCGCGAGTTCGGCAAAGGCATCACGCTGCCGCTCGGCGGCCTGCGCCTGTCCGAATATGCCGGCGGTTCGATCGAGAAGGCGCGCGGTTTCGCGCGCAAGCACGTCAAGACGGCCAAGCTGCTGAGCAAGGGTGAGGGCCGCACCTTCTATGCGGTTGGCGGCACGTGGCGAAACATCGCCAAGCTGCACATGGAAACGCGCAAATACCCGCTGCACATGATGCAGGGCTACGAAGTGCAGCTCGACGAGATGCTGCGCTTCCTGGATCAGATCGTCGAATCCAAGGATTCGAAGGATCCGGCCCTGCAGGCAGTTTCCAAGCATCGCCGTCTGCTGCTGCCTTTCGGCGCGGTCGCCATGCGCGAAGTGCTGACGGCCATGAAACCATCCATCATTTCCTTCTCCGCCCAGGGCGTGCGTGAAGGCTATCTCTATTCACTGCTGACAGAGGCGGAGCGCCATAGCGATCCGCTCCTGGTGGCGGCGGGAGAGCTCGCCATCTTGCGTGCGCGTTCGCCGGAGCATGCCCGCGAGCTTGCGGACTGGACCGGACGGATGATGCCGTTCTTCGGGATCACCGAGACGGAGGAAGAAAGCCGTTATCGCCAGGCAGCCTGTTTGCTCGCCGACATCAGCTGGCGTGCCCATCCCGACTATCGCGGCCTTCAGGCGCTGAACATCATCGCCCATACGTCTTTCGTCGGTATCACCCATGCCGGCCGCGCATTCGTGGCGCTCGCCAACTACTATCGCTTCGAAGGCCTGCATGATGATGGCGCGACCGAGCCGCTGGCGACGATCGCCACGCCGCTCTACATCGAGCGCGCCAAGCTTCTCGGCGGTCTGCTGCGCGTCGTCTATCTGTTTTCGGCATCGATGCCCGGAATCGTCCGTAATCTGTCGTTCCGTCGTTCGACAAATCCGGATCTGGATCTCGAATTCGTGGTTCCGGCCGAATATCACGATTTTGCCGGTGAGAGGCTGGATGGGCGCCTGCAGCAGCTCGGCAAGCTCACGAACCGCCGATTGGCCTTCTGCTTCGAATAGATCTGCCTGCTCCTCGCAGGCCCAGAACCTCTCCCTGCATGGCAGGGAGAGGCGGTCTTGTCGCGGCTTACTTCGCGTTCAGGAAATCACCGACTTCGAGCAGGCTGAATTCGTTATCGTCGGCCTTGTCGACGGCGCGCCCTGCGGAGAAGGGCAGGTTGTTGTCATTGCCGATGATGATGTGCGTGGCATCGACGCGGTCGACATTCTCGATGGTGATGAAAGGCATATCATAGAAACCTTCGCCACCGCCCTGACGGCGCTTGTGATCCGGATCCTCGATGCGCATCAGGTCGATGTAGCCGATCTTGCGAACGGACTTGCCGACATTGGCATCACTGAATTCGATCTTGTAGACGCGCTTGAGTTCAGCCGGGGCCTCGAAGCAATCGGGTTTCGGCTGCTTGGGATCGGCGCAAGCCTTGTCCTTGGTGCCGGCGCCGTTATCACGCTCGATGACGAGCGCAGTCGTTTCGTCAAGCATGTTGAAATCGCCGATGGCGAGGCCCTTGTCGGCGAAGGGATAGAGCCAGCTGCGGCCGGTCCAGCTCTTGGAGGCGACGTCGAATTCGATGACGCGGATGGCCGTCTTGCCGTCGACATTCTCCACCTTGCCGTCTTCCTGGTAGATCGGGCCTTCGAGCATACCATAGAGCTTGGTGCCGTCCTTCGACATGGCGAGACCTTCAAAGCCGCCTGAGCGCTTCAGATTGAAAGCAGGCATCTTCTGCGTCGGGTTGCCCGGCAGTTGCAGCAGCGGATTGTCGGGAGACAGGACCGGCTTACCGTCAACCGTCGTGGCGAAGACATCTGTCAGCTGGCCGTTGGTGTCGAACTTCAGCAGGTAAGGACCGAATTCCTCGCCGACCCAGAAGCCGTCGGCCACCGGCTGGATCGATTCGATGTCGAAATCGGCGCCGGTCAGATAGCGCTTGTCGGCGCCTTCCATAACGATCGGGAAGGGAGCCTTCTTGTTCGGGTCGGACAGGAACAGGTTCTTGACGACTTCGACCTTGCCGCTGTCCCAATCGAATTTCAGCTGGTGCAGGAAGAGCATGGCGTCGCTGGAGTTCTGCTTGGTGCCGAAGCCATTGTCGGAGAGCGTCCAGAAGGTGCCGTCGGGCATGGTCTTGATGCCGGAGAAGCCCTGGATCGGCTGGCCGGCGAACGGCAGCTTGATGTCGGTGACGCGGGCGCCATCCTTGCCCGCAACGGATGCGAGCGCTTCGGTGCGCTTACGGTCCGGCGTGGTGAACTTGCCGGAGGTCTTCAGGAATTCCGCCGCGTCTGCAGGGGCGGCGGCGATTGTATTGGCTGGCAGGATGGCCTGCCCGACGAGCTTTGCCTTGAACTGCTGTTCGTCTGCCTGAGCCGATGCGGCAAGCAAAATGAAGAGTGCCGTGGAGGCGGAAAGAATTCTGGTCATCATGTCACCCGGTTGGTGGGATTGGCGAAACACCTCCGGCTTAACAGGTGAGCTGTGTCGGCGAATTAACGTCCAGGTGAAGGTTTGGTGACTGTGGACAACCCATAGGGTGTGAAGCCCAGGCGCGCATTGATCTGAGCATACAGCCAGAGATTTCTATGGCTTACGATCTTCCATTGGCAGTTTTCAGCGCTTGCCGGTCTTGCGTATGCAGTGCGATGACGCCGAGATGCTGATCGCGGCCGCGCACGGCATGGTCACCCAGTTCTTCCTTGATGATCGCCTCGGGAAGATCCAGCCGCCCGGCAAGATCGCTCGAAATCAGCACCTGACGCTCCAGCGTCTTGCAGAGCGACTCGAGCCTGGCGGCGGTGTTCACCGTGTCGCCGAAATAGGCGATCTTGTGGTGGTCGACACCGATTTCCGCCGTGACGATGCTGCCGCCATGCAGGGCGGCGCGAAGACGCGGCACCCTGCCGTAGGACTTCAGCCAGGTTTCCGCATTGGCCTCGATATCGTTGAGGATGTTGAAGACGCAGCGCACGCAGTTGGCGTTCTTGAGGCCTCGGCGAAGCGGCCAGGTGATGAGGGCTGCATCGCCGATATAGTCGTCGATAGCGCCCTTGTGCCGGCGGACCGGCTCGGCCATCGCTGCAAACACCGCACCCAGAAACTCTTGAGTCTTGAGGTCTCCATGTTCCTCGGCAAAGGCGGTGGAGCCGACGAGATCGATGAACAGGAAAACACGTTCCTCCTGCGTCGGGTTGCGATACCGCCCGGTCAAGAGGCTGAGGAAGACGTCGCGGCCGAGGAGTTCCCGCACGCGGCCGACGAAGATGATCACGGCAGTCACCAGGACGGCGTACAGATAGACGTCGAACTTCAGCAGAGTGAGGTCTTTCCATGAGCCATCGACCAGGCCAAGCAGCTTCAGGAGGCTGCCGGCCATCGCGTAGCCGACGCTCATCAGCAGGAAGTCGACGACGAGCGCCGAGAGGATGAAGGCAGGCGTCGGCAGGCGATGCACCCAGACGTTCAGCTTCGGCAGGATCATGCGGCGCTCGAAGGCCAGCAGCGGCATGCCGCAGAACAGCGCAAAGATTGCGCCGATATACATCGGCGCCTGCGGGAAGAACATGATGCCGTAAAGCACGCCCGTCGAGGCGACAAGCAGCGATGACAAAAGCCAGGTGCGCATTGAATGGAGAATGCCCATTCACCTTTTCCGCCGAGAAGCGACGCCTGTCATCGACGCGGGATTGCGCCGGGAAACCGAAACGTCATCGAACATAACGACTGCGTAAGACGTTCATTCCACGAGATTTGCGGCGCAATCGTGATGGCGACCAGCGTCTCGATCTGCGAATCATACGCAATCGCGAGACGCTGTGGAAGGAGAATGTCGCTATTATAGGGCGACGGTTTCGATCCGCTTTCCGACGAAGCGCAACGCCACTTGACCCTGTATCAACTGCAAGGCCGTTTCGCCGAAGAGATCGCGCCGCCAGCCGGTGAGGGCTGCGACATCCGCCTTCTCGCCTTCGGCGGCAATCTTGTCGAGGTCATCGCTATTGGCGATAACCTTCGGTGCAACGCCGTGCTTTTCGGCAATGAGCTTCAACAGCACCTTCAACAATTCAGCTGCTGCAGCCGTACCCTCCGGGGCCTGCTGATGACGCGGCGGATGCGGCATCTCGGATTTCGGCAGCGCCAGCGCCGCGTTGATGGCTTCGAGAACCGCAGCACCGGCGGCCGAACGCTCCCAGCCCTTCGGGATGGTGCGCAACCGGGCCAATGCCTCGGTATCCTTCGGTTGCTGCTGGGCGATCTCGTAGATCGCATCGTCCTTCAGCACGCGTGCGCGCGGAACGTTGCGGGAGCGGGCCTCGCGTTCGCGCCATGCCGCCACATATTTGAGAACTGCCAGCTCCTGCGGCTTGCGCAGCCGCATCTTGAGCCGCTGCCAGGCATCGTCCGGATGCAGGTCATAGGTATCGCGCGCCTCGAGGATCGCCATTTCCTCCTGTAGCCAGGAGGCGCGTCCTTCGCGCTTCAGTTGCTCGTCGAGCGAAAGATAGACATCACGCAGATGGGTCACGTCGGCAAGGGCATAGTCCAGCTGCTTTTCCGAGAGCGGCCTGCGGCTCCAGTCGGTGAAGCGCGAGGACTTGTCGATGTGGACGTTCTTGATGCGGCTAACGAGCTGGTCGTAGGAGACCGAGTCCCCGAAGCCGCATACCATTGCCGCGACCTGCGTATCGAAGATCGGATGCGGAATGAGATTGCCGCGATGGAAAATGATTTCGATATCCTGGCGTGCTGCGTGGAAAACCTTCAGCACGGCCGGATTGGCCATCAGCTCGAAAAAGGGCGCGAGGTCGAGCCCCTTGGCCAGCGGGTCGACTAATACCTCGGTGGTCGGGCTCGCCATCTGTATCAAACACAGTTCCGGCCAGAAGGTCGTCTCTCGCAGGAATTCGGTATCGATGGTAATAAAATCCGACTTGGCCAGCTCTCGGCAGGCCGCCTCCAATTGGGCGGTAGTTTCGATCATCTCAACACATTCATCGATAAAATAGTTCTTTAACTTCCTTCTCCTTTCAGCCGGATATGTCAATACTTTCGCGGACAAAGCGTTGCCGCACGCCGCTTTTGGCTGAAATTAACCGGGGGTTGTTGCTTCTTCGAAGGGTGGCTGGCGCGGAAAGCCGCATGCGGCCCTTCACTATGCCACTCGGACATAGCTGGTCATGCCCGTCTTCTGATGCTCGATGATGTGGCAATGAAGCAGCCAGTCGCCCGGATTGTCGGCGACGAAGGCGAGCTGCACTTTTTCGTCGGGCTGGATGAGATACGTATCGGACACGAACGGCTGCACTTGCCGTGTCGACGAGGAGAGGACGGTAAAACTCATCCCGTGCAAATGGATGGGGTGGCTATGCGGCGTGACGTTTTCCATATCGATGACATAGCTCTTGCCGAGCTTGAGTTCGGCAAGCGGAGCCGTAGGGTCTGGAGTATCACCCGGCCAAGGCACCTTGTTGATCGCCCAGAAACTGTAGCCGAGCGAGCCGCAAATGCTGTTGTCGGCCGTATTCTCCGCCGTGGCGCTGAGAATCAACGGCAGGTGAGTGGCGGAGCCGAGGTCCGCCTTTTGCACCGGATTGGCCTGCAGCGGAGACAGATCCCGAACATCGCGCTTCAGCGAGGCACCCACAGCGCGCAATGTCGCCAGCACCTTCGGATTGGTGCCCTTGATATCCTCGAGTTTGACGACCGCGCCTTCGGCGTCGGGCATGCGCACCGCCAGCTCCAGCCTCTGTCCCGGGCCGAGTTGCAGGAGGTCCAGCGGAAAACGCTGCGGTACGGGGTTGCCGTCGATGGCGATCACGGTCGCCTCGGCCCCATCCATCCGGAACGAGAAGATGCGCGTGACGTCGGTGATCGCCATGCGCAGCCGTACGAGGCCTCCGGAAGGGGCGTCATATTGCGGCTCCTGCTGCCAATTCGCGGTTCGGACCGTGCCATATGTGCCTGATTTGGCCGCATCGCGCGGGCGGAACTGGGCAATGAACTGGCCGTCGCCGCCAAGCCGCCAGTCACGCAGATTGAGCACCACTTCCGAATCGAAAGCGGGATCCTTGGGGTCTTCCACGACGATGACGCCGGTCATGCCGTGGCCCATCTGTTCCAGCGTGTTGCAATGTGGATGGTACCAGAAGGTGCCTGCATCGGGCGGCGTGAAGGCGTAGTCGAAATGATCGCCGGTATAGACGTAGGGCTGCGTCAGGAAGGGCACGCCGTCCATATTGTTGGGAAGGCGGATGCCGTGCCAGTGGATGGTCGTCGGATCGTCTATGCCGTTGATCAGCCGGGCCGCAAATGCCTCGCCTTTTTTCATGCGCACCACCGGCGGCATGCCTGCATCACCATAGGTTAGGACATTCTTGGTCGTTCCACCATCGGCAAAATTGGCCTCGATCTTTGCGGTCTTCATGACGCGCGGCTCAGCTGCTGCGGCGCTGCCTGCAAACTTGCCGGCGATACCGAGCCCGACACCATAGGCGCCCGCAACGGCTGAAGCTTTCAGAAGATTACGACGGGTGAGGATCGGCATGTTACGCTCCGGGGGCGAAGATATGTGGATGCCTGTTTAAAGTTGACATTGCCATTCAGCAATAGCATTCCGGTAGCCAAACTGCCGCAGCGGCTACTTGCAGGTGCCGATTGAGGCGGCGAATGCAACAGCTTTAAGTCGACTTCCGGCGTTCGAGCCTTGACAAATCGGGCGCGCCATGCGCTTTTCCGCCCGATTTTCTCGTCGGCAGGCGAGGGGCTTGCATGTCCTTTCGCCACGGCCCGCCAAGTCCAGGATATATACTATGCATCGCTATCGCAGCCACACATGCGCCGCCCTGCGCAAGTCCGACGTCGGTTCGACCGTCCGTATCTCCGGCTGGGTTCATCGCGTCCGAGATCATGGCGGCCTTCTGTTCATCGACCTGCGCGATCACTACGGCATCACCCAGGTGGTCGCCGACCCTGATTCTCCGGCCTTCAAGCTCGCGGAAACGGTTCGCGGCGAATGGGTCATCCGCATCGACGGTCTGGTAAAGGCCCGTACGGAGGACACCGTCAACAAGAACATGTCGACCGGCGAGATCGAGCTTTACGCTCAGGAGATCGAAGTCCTGTCGGCCGCCAAGGAATTGCCGCTGCCGGTTTTCGGCGAGCCGGACTATCCGGAAGATGTGCGCCTGAAGTATCGCTTCCTCGATCTTCGCCGCGAAACGCTGCACCGGAACATCGTCAAGCGCACGCAGGTCATCTCCTCTATGCGCCGTCACATGGGCGACGTTGGCTTTACCGAATACACGACCCCGATCCTGACGGCATCGTCGCCGGAAGGCGCGCGCGACTTCCTCGTGCCGAGCCGTATCCATCCCGGCACCTTCTACGCGCTGCCGCAGGCGCCGCAGCAGTACAAGCAGCTGCTGATGGTTGCAGGCTTCGACCGTTACTTCCAGATCGCGCCGTGCTTCCGCGATGAAGATCCGCGCGCCGACCGTCTGCCGGGCGAATTCTACCAGCTCGACCTCGAAATGAGCTTCGTGACGCAGGAAGACGTCTGGAACACGATGGGTCCGCTGATGACCCAGGTGTTCGAGGAATTTGCCGACGGCAAGCCGGTCACCAAGGAATGGCCGCGCATCCCCTATGACGTTGCCATCCGCAAGTATGGCTCCGACAAGCCGGACCTGCGTAACCCGATCGTCATGGAAGCCGTCACCGAGCATTTCGCCGGCTCCGGCTTCAAGGTTTTTGCCAACATGATCGCCTCCAACCCGAAGGTTGAAGTCTGGGCGATCCCGGCCAAGACCGGCGGCTCGCGCGCCTTCTGTGATCGCATGAACGCCTGGGCGCAGAGCCAGGGTCAGCCAGGTCTCGGCTACATCTTCTGGCGCAAGGAAGGCGAAAAGCTCGAAGGCGCAGGCCCGCTTGCCAAGAACATCGGCGAAGAGCGCACGGATGCGATCCGTACGCAGCTCGGCCTCGATGACGGCGATGCCTGCTTCTTCGTCGCTGGCGATCCCTCCAAGTTCTACAAGTTTGCCGGTGAAGCCCGCACCCGGGCCGGCGAAGAGCTGAACCTGGTCGATCGCGACCGTTTCGAGCTGTGCTGGATCGTCGACTTCCCGTTCTTCGAATGGAGCGAGGAAGAAAAGAAAGTCGATTTCGCTCACAACCCGTTCTCGATGCCGCAGGGCGGCCTAGAGGCGCTGCAGAACCAGGATCCGCTCACGATCAAGGCGTTCCAGTATGACGCCGTCTGCAACGGCTTCGAAATCGCCTCGGGCTCGATCCGTAACCAGTCGCCGGAAACCATGGTTGCCGCCTTCGAAAAGGTCGGCCTCAGCCAGACCGACGTCGAGGAGCGCTTCGGTGGCCTCTATCGCGCCTTCCAGTATGGTGCACCTCCGCACGGCGGCGCTGCCTTCGGCATCGACCGTATCGTCATGCTGCTGGTCGGCGCCAAGAACCTGCGCGAAATCTCGCTGTTCCCGATGAACCAGCAGGCGCAGGATCTATTGATGGGTGCTCCCTCGGCCGCAACGCCGACGCAGCTGCGCGAACTGGCCATCCGGCCGATCCCGCCGGTCAAGAAGGACTGAGCCTTTCAGGCCATATGAAAAGCAAAACCCGGCGACCGAAATCGCCGGGTTTTTTGTTTTGAGCCTGTGTGTCAGTTAGATCCCGGCATAAACGGCTTTCGCCAGATCCATCGTGAATTGCCCCCACATGCCTTCCAGTGCCGTGTTGGTCAGGGCAACCACCGTCAAGCCCTTTTCTGCGTCGACGAACCAGCTGTGGCCGTAGACGCCGCCCCATTTGATCGTGCCGGCGGAGAAGGGGACCTGGCCCGCAACAGGGTCGGTGACGACGGACCAGCCGTAGCCGAAGCCGAAACCGGCCTGCAGCGCCTGCATATGGCCGCCTGCCTGATCGGTCATCATCGTTTTGACAGTATCGGGCGAGAGCAGCGGCGCACCACCCTTGCGGATGGCGTCGAGAATAGCCAGCACATCGCTTGCCGTTCCCGCCATGCCCGCACCGCCGGAGTGGTAAGAGGCGGGATCGAATATCCGGTCGGGCGCAAACCGGATCACGCCATCGAGTATCGGAACAAGCGTACCGTCTTCCATTCGTTGCGGCTGGGGATCGCCATTCACGTAATTGGCCGAGAGGCGGCTGCGATCTCGAACCGAGAATGCCGTATCGGAAAGGCCGAGAGGCCTCATGACAAGCTCTGCGACCACATCGCCGAGCGCGCGACCGGTTTCCTTTTCGATGATGGCACCAAGCACGTCCATCGCCAGCGAGTAACGCCAGTTCTCACCAGGCGTAAAGAGAAGTGGCGCGCTGGAAAGACGCTGGAGGTTGTCAGCCACTGATCGGCCCGGTGTGTCCAGACCATCGGATACGCCAGCCCGATGATAGGGACCGTCCTGTTCCTCCGCGAAGGTATAACCCAGTCCGGACGTGTGCGTGAGGAGATGGCGAATACGGATGAGGGCCTCGGTTCCATCGGCCAGCCGCGGTCGGAAATCCGGCAACCATTTGGTGATCGGATCGTCGAGCCCGATACGGCCTTGTTCGACGAGGCGCATAGCGGCGATGGTGACGATCGGCTTGGTGACGGAGGCCAGCCGGAAGATGGCATCTTCGCGCATCGCAACGTTGTTTTCCCGATCTGCCAGACCGGCGGCGCGGGCATAGGCAAGCTCTCCGTCCCGGGCAATCAAGACCACGGTCCCGACCAGCCTCTTGTCTGCGAGAGCGGAATCGATTGCGGCGTCGACGCCTTCAGCAAGGCTGCTTTGGGTTGGGCGCGCGGAATTTTCCAGGGGAAGACTCATGGGGCAAAACCTTCTATAATCACAATGACCATTCCTGAATAACCTGGATCGAAAAATATTTCTAGAGTGACCACTGTGAAAAATAAGAAAGAGACTGAAAATTCTTCGCCGCGCAGGCGGGGACGTCCGCCTGCTTTCGACCGTGAGACTGTTCTAGCCGCGGCGCGAGACACGTTTTGGAAGCATGGCTATGACGGTTCCTCCATCGCCGATCTGACGGCGGCGATGGGCATCACGCCGCAGAGCCTTTACGCCGCGTTCGGTTCGAAGGCCGAGCTCTATCGTGAGACGCTGGATCAGTATCGGCGCATGCCACGGCCGGAGCCCGGCAATCCGTTTCAGGACAAGGTGGATACGGTCACCACCTTCGAGCGGTTTTTAACGAATTCCGCCATGATCTTCACGGCGCCGGAACACCCGAAGGGCTGCATGATCTCGACGGCCGTGCTGAACTGTGCCGAGGAAAACGAGCCGATCGCCCATCATGTCGCGTCCATGCGCCTGCAGACGCTGGATATCTTCGCAGCCCGCATCGAACGCGGCATCGCGGAAGGTGATATGCGGGCAGATGTCGATGCTCGTTCGCTCGCGCGTTTTCTCGGCGCAATCGTGCAAGGCATGTCGGTTCAGGCCCGCGACGGTGCGACCACAGACGAATTACTTGCCCTGATGTCTCATGCAATCGATGCGCTGAATAGGGTTACTATTAAGGGCAACAGAAATGAGCAATGACATAGGAAAAAATAAGAAGCCCCATATTGTCGATACATTGAAGCAGGCGAGAAAAGTAAGGGTATATCTCCTAGCCTATGCCGCGATTGGGTCTTTTATATTGTGGATGTACCCAAGCGATTGGCTCGGATTCGTTCTTGTATTTGGTTTCGGGTTTCTAGCATCCGGCCGGCTTAATAAGCTCTTCAGTGGCTCAGACTGGAATCTGCGCGAGCAAGATAACAAGGAAGGGGATATTTCAGATGATAAGCAATAACAATGTAACGTCTGAATCTCTCGGGAAGTATCGGCTGCAGTGATAGCCCTAAGCAATGGCAAAGAAAAACCCGGCGACCGAGATCGCCGGGTTTCTGGAAATGGCTCGGGAACGACGGCTTAGTCGTTCGAGGAAACCTTGAGGCCGATGACCTGCGGGATCGACTGCGGAGCGCCCATGGCAGCGCCGATGATCATCGGAACCGGAACCGGCTTGCCGGGGGCAGCCGTGACCGTCAGGCTCTTCGGATTGTCGAGATAGGCGTTGACGGCGGTCGAAACGGCGTTCTGCAGTTCCGGAACGTTGAGCTGGGCCATCATGATCGGCGTCATCGCCTTCAGCGTGTCGGCGAGCTGCTTGCCCGAGACACCCTGCTGCTTGCCGGCGAAATCAAGCGCACGTCCGGTGATCGACGCATCGTCGAAGCGGATCTTCGCGCTGTTGAAGGTCAGCTGCTGCAGGAGGCCGAGCATGGCGAGACCGGCCGACTGCTGTGCTTCCTGCTGGTTCGGGTTGGAGCGAACCGTCTTGAGTGCTTCCTGCATCGACTTGGCGAAAGCAGGTGTGTAGCCCGAAATGCTGAAGGCCAGGTTCAGCTTGCCGATATCCTTGAAGTCGAAGGAATATTCGCTGATGTCGATCGTGCCGGGGCCGATTTCCCAGCTGCCTTTCATGGCGACGGTGCCGTCGATCTGCTGCAGCTTGAGTGCTTCGATCGCTTCCTTGGCCTTCGCATCGTCGACCTTGCTGAGATCGGCCTTGATGCCGTTGATCTTGGCATCGAAGTCGAGGCCCGACTTGTCGTCGCGCTTGTTCATGGTTGCGTCGGCGCCCTCGATCGAGAACACTTCGACGTCATCCTTGGTGACGGAAACGGCGCCGGCATGGGCGCTCTTGTAGTAGAGGAGCGAGCCAAGGTCGCCCTTGGTCGCGTCAGCCGGAATTTCGACGCCATTGAGCTTAAGGTCGGTCGCGGAAACGGCGGCACCGTCCTTGTTGAAATCGACATCGGCAAAGTCGATCTCTTCGATCGTGTAGCCGCCATCCTTTTCTTCAACGCCGTCGAGGGTGATGTCACCAAGCGGAATGCTATCGTCCATGCCGGCTGCCTTGAAGCTTGCGCCCTTCAGCGTCACCGTGCTGCCGTCGATATCCACGCCTTGTGCGGCGATGGTTGCGCCCTGCTGGCCATAGATGTCGTTGATCTTCTTCAGCAGGTCGTTGCCGTCAAGCGCGAAAGCGGAGCTGGCAAAAGACAGAACGGCTGCACTGCTCAGCATCAGCCGCGTGGTCCGGTAGAAAGTCATCATGGCGTTTCCTCGTTAAGCCGGCGTCCCGGCGGGGGCGTACATAGTCAGCTTGTACTGCGGCGATTTATATTGATCTTTCTCTAAAAATCCACCGGCAAAGAGGAATATGTGCAACCGCAGCAAAATTGTAAGTGCAACCGGGTTGAATGGCGCCGGAGATGCCTTCATCCACAGGTGCTTTCCGCTGATTTCTTGCCGGGAATCGCCATCTCCGATAGTCAAGGGCCATGGGAAAAAATCTGACACCGCCGCCCGGTGACGGCGACGACAACATCGTTCCGGTCGATCTGAAGGCTGCGCTCGAAGAGCGCTATCTGGCCTATGCTCTGTCGACGATTACGCAACGCGCGCTTCCGGACGTCCGCGACGGGTTGAAGCCGGTGCATCGGCGTATCGTTTATGCGATGAGCGAGATGGGGTTGCGCCCCAACGCCGCCTTCCGCAAATGCGCCAAGATCGTCGGCGAAGTGATGGGTAACTATCACCCGCATGGCGACCAGTCGATCTACGACGCGCTGGCGCGCCTGGCCCAGGACTTCTCTCAGCGCTACACTCTGGTGAACGGCCAAGGCAATTTCGGCAATATCGACGGCGATAGTCCGGCCGCGATGCGCTACACCGAATCCAAGATGACGGCGGTGTCCGAACTGCTGCTTGAGGGCATCGATCAGGATGCGGTCGATTTCCGCGATACCTACGACGAGTCGAATTCCGAGCCGATCGTTCTGCCTGGAGCCTTCCCAAATCTCCTCGCAAATGGCTCCTCCGGCATCGCCGTCGGCATGGCAACCTCCATTCCCTCGCACAATGCCCACGAGCTTTGCGATGCGGCTCTGCATCTGATCAAGGATCGCGATGCCACCGTCGAGAAGCTGGTGGAATTGTATATTCCCGGTCCGGACTTTCCGACCGGCGGCATCATTATCGACGACCGCCAGAGCATCATCGAAAGCTATAAGACCGGCCGTGGCGGTTTCCGCGTCCGCTCCAAGTGGGAAATCGAGGATCTCGGCCGTGGCGGCTACCAGATCGTCGTCACGGAAATTCCGTTCCAGGTGCAGAAGTCCCGGCTGATCGAAAAGATCGCCGAACTGCTTATCGCGCGCAAACTGCCGCTGCTGGAAGACATTCGCGACGAATCCGCCGAGGACATCCGCGTTGTTCTCATTCCGAAGAGCCGCAGCGTCGATGCCACCATCCTGATGGAGTCGATGTTCAAGCTGACGGAGCTGGAAAGCCGCTTCCCGCTCAACATGAACGTTCTGTCCATGGGCCGCATTCCCAAGGTCATGGCGCTGAACGAGGTGCTGAAGGAGTGGCTGGACCACCGCCGCGAAGTGCTGCTGCGTCGCTCGCGTTTCCGGCTCGCCGCCATCGAGAAACGTCTCGAACTCCTCGGCGGCTTCCTGATCGCCTACCTCAACATCGACGAGGTCATCGCCATCATCCGCGAGGAAGATGAGCCGAAGCCTGTGATGATGGAACGGTTCGGGCTGACGGACAATCAGGTCGAGGCGATCCTCAACATGCGGCTGCGCTCCTTGCGCAAGCTGGAAGAGTTCGAAATCCGCAAGGAATTCGATGGCCTGACCAAGGAGAAGGCCGAGATCGAATCCCTGCTCGCGTCGGAAGACAAGCAGTGGCAGACGGTCGCCTGGGAAATTGGCGAGGTGAAGAAGAAATTTGCCAAGGCAACCGAGATCGGTCGGCGTCGCACCCAGTTTGCCGAGGCGCCCGAAGCCGACGATGCGGCAATCCTGCAGGCAATGATCGAGAAGGAGCCGATCACGGTCGTCGTCTCGGAAAAGGGATGGATCCGCGCCCTGAAGGGTCATATTTCCGATACCGCGTCGCTCACCTTCAAGGAAGGCGATGGGCTGAAGGTTGCCTTCCCTGCCCAGACGACGGACAAGATCCTGATCATCACGACGGGCGGCAAGGCCTATACGCTCGGCGGTGACAAGCTGCCGGGCGGCCGAGGTCACGGCGAGCCATTGCGCATCATGGTCGACATGGAAAACGATCAGGACGTTTTGACGGCGTTCGTCCACGATCCGCAGCGCAAGCAGCTGATTGCTTCGACGGCGGGCAATGGCTTCATCGTCGCCGAGGCGGAACTGGTCGCCAATACCCGCAAGGGCAAGCAGATCATGAACGTCTCCTATCCCGACGAAACGAAGCTTCTTGTGCCGGTCTTCGGCGATCATGCCGCAGTGGTTGGCGAGAACCGCAAGATGGTCATCTTCCCGCTGTCGCAGGTGCCTGAGATGTCCCGCGGCAAGGGCGTGCGCCTGCAGAAGTACAAGGATGGCGGCATTTCCGACATCCGTTGTTTCGTCATCGCCGATGGCCTGACCTGGGAAGATAGCGCCGGTCGCACCTTCACCAAGACCAAGGACGAACTGACGGAATGGCTCGGCGATCGTGCCGGCGCTGGCCGCGCCGTGCCGAAAGGCTTCCCGAGAAGCGGCAGGTTCTCCGGGTAAGGGGAAATAGGTGAGAACATCCTCGCCTACCAAGAAGCGCCTCTCGCATGCATTGCGGGAGGTTTCCGCAGAGACAATACCTAGGCGGCAATCGCTCGCGCTTTAACCCTTGCCTGCCAAAGCGAATGGGAGGCGAGCGCCAGGATCAGTATCGCGCCACCGGCAAGCGTCATGTTGCTTGGCGCTTCCGTGAAGATCAGCCAGACCCAGATCGGTGCCAGGATCGTTTCCAGAAGATAGAACATCGCGACTTCCGGTGCCGAAAGATAGCGGGTGCCCGTCGCAAGGCACCAGAAGGATAGAGGCATCAGCACTCCGCCATCCAGCAGGATCCAGCCTGGGTGATCGATGGAGAAGCCGCCCGGTACGACGTGATAAAGTCCCACGGCTGCGGGTAGGGCGGCTGCCAATAGCGAAGCGAAGCCCATGCCCCGGCGGGAGGCGCGGCTGATCGTTATAGCGCAGGCACTGGAAAGCGACGCGAGCACGGACAGGGCATCACCCAGCAGGTGGCCACCCTCCATGCCGTCCCCGACGATCAGTCCGACCCCGATGACCATGACCGCCATGGTGATGAAGGTCGAAACGGCAGGGCGTTCCTTGAGGAAGATCCACGAGAGCAGCGCGGTGAACATCGGGTTGAGGGCGATGATGAACACCACATTCGCCGCCGTCGTATAATAGACGGCGAGAAGAAAGCAGATCGTCGTCAGGCCATAGAAGAAGCCGACAGGAATTCCGAGCCAGCCCGGCAGCGCACCGCGCACCGAGCCAGTAACACGCCGGATGACAAAAAGGGCAGCAAGCGCGGCAACGACCGTGGCCACGCTGCGCACCGAGAGCACCGACCAGACTTCACCGCTGGCAAGCCGGATCAACGGTATGTCCATCGACAGGACCAGACCGCCGAACGTGGTCAGCAACAGGCCTTTTCTATGGTCGGAGAGATTGGCGAACATTCAGCGCGCGCTGTCTTTGTCGTCGTCGGCGCTAGGATCGAAGCGTTCCCATCCGCGCGGAGTCAGATGCTCCTGCGGCTGAAAGCGTGTCTTGTAATCCATCTTGCGCGATCCCCTGACCCAATAGCCAAGATAGACATGCGGCAATCCAAGAGCCTTCGCCCGTTTTATATGGTCAAGGATCATGAAGGTGCCAAGCGAGCGTTGATCAAGGTCGGGGTTGAAATAGGAGTAGACCATCGACAAGCCGTCGCTCATCACATCGGTCAGCGCTGCTGCCAGAAGCTCGCCCTTCGGGCGCTGTTCCAACCCGGAACCCTCTTCGCGGCGGCGATACTCGATGATGCGCGTATTCACATGCGTATCTTCGACCATGATCGCATAGTCGAGCACGGTCATGTCGGACATGCCGCCCTGCTGATGGCGGTAGTCCAGATATCGACGGAAGAGAGAATATTGTTCGCTGGAGGGCTGCGCCGGAAATTCTGTGGCGATCACATCGCTATTGGCCGCCACGACGCGCTTCATGGAACGGCTGGCCTCGAATTCCTGGGCGAGAATGCGCACAGATATGCAGGCGCGGCAGGATTCGCAGGCAGGTCGATAGGCGATGTTTTGCGAACGTCGGAAGCCGCCCTGGGTCAGGATGTCGTTCATCTCCGCCGCGCGCGGGCCGACAAGATGCGTAAAGACCTTGCGCTCCATCTCGTGCGGCAAGTACGGGCAGGTAGCCGGTGCCGTCAGGTAAAACTGCGGAGATGGCGTCGACTGCGTATTCATCTGCCGTTTATTGCCTTTCTTTCGGCATCAGTGTTTTCACAAGCATGGCCCAAGTTTGGAAAACGTCAACTATGTCCTTTGCGAAAGATCACAGTTTCCTAATTGAGCAGACAAATCAACGGCGCCCTGCGCACCGATCCGGGCGCAGGGAAGCCAGATCTCGTGAAGGATTGCCTTGGCTTTAAGCTGTGCGAGCGATGACCGTGCCGAGCAGCATGTCATGGATCAGGCGGCTGCGGTCGGTGAACAGACCTGCCAGCAGGATGAGCGGCGTCAGCACGGAGTTAAGGATCCAGAACAGCGCGAGATGAACGATCGCCGTCAGGAAATCCATGCGGCGGCCGTCGACCCGTACCATGGTGATGCCCATGGCGCGCATGCCCAGCGAAGCCTGGTAAGGACCGCCGAGGGTCCAGCCGAAATAAAGTCCCGCAACCAGGATGAAGAGTACAGGATAGAGAACGAAGCCTAGACCGAACGTCAGGATCGATACGAAGAACAACAGCACCGCCGCCGGAATGCAGAGCAGGGCGACAATGATGTAATCGACGATGAAGGCGAAGACGCGCCGGCTCAGCACGCCACTATAGGCGCGCCAGTCTTCCGGTGCTGCATAGAGCGGGCTGGGGTTCAGGCTCATCGTTTTCCTCCTTGGGGAAACATTTGCCGAACATATGGTATCAGGGCCTGCAAATACAATAAGCAGGCCGCCGACACGGTCCGAAACTATTTTTTCGCCAGCTGTCTTGCGACTTCAACGGCAAAATAGGTGAGGATGCCGTCGCAGCCGGCACGCTTGAAGGCGAGCAGGGTTTCCATCATCACTTTGTCGCCGTCGATCCAGCCATTGGCGGCGGCGGCCTTGATCATCGCATATTCGCCGGAGACCTGGTATGCGAAGGTCGGAAGGCCGAAGGCCTCCTTCAACCGCCAACAGATGTCGAGATAGGGCAGGCCGGGCTTGACCATCAGCATATCGGCGCCTTCCTCGACATCGAGTGCGGCGTCGCGTACGGCTTCGGTGCCGTTGGCCGGGTCGATATAATAGGTCTTCTTGTCGCCCTTCAGCAGGCCGCCGGTCGAGATCGCCTCGCGATAGGGGCCGTAGAAGCCGGAGCTGAACTTCGTCGCGTAGCTCATGATGCCGACGCTCTGGTGACCGGCGGCGTCAAGCGCCTGGCGGATCGCGCCGATCCGCCCGTCCATCATTTCGGAAGGCGCGATGATGTCGGCACCCGCATCCGCCTGATAGACGGCGGCGCGCGCCACCTGCTCGACCGTCTCGTCGTTGACGATTTCGTTGCCACGCAGGATGCCGTCATGGCCGTGGCTGGTGAAGGGATCGAGGGCGACATCCGTGATGACGCCGATATTCGGAACTGCCTTCTTTATCGCGGCGCTGGCAAGATTGATGAGATTGTTCTTTTCGAGACTGTTCGAGCCGGTCTCGTCGCGCAGTTCCATTTCGATGTTTGGGAACGTGGCAAGCGCGGGGATGCCGAGATCGGCCGCTTCCTTCGCTGCTTCGACGGCTTTGTCCACCGTCATGCGATTGACGCCGGGCATGGCGGGGATCGGCTCCAGAATGCCGGTGCCGGGAATGATGAAGATCGGCCAGATCAGATCGTCGACCGTCAGGCGGTTTTCCTGGACGAGGCGGCGCGTCCAGTCGGCCTTGCGGTTGCGTCGCATGCGGCGATGCCCGGTAATCTCGTCAACGAGATGCGTCTTGTTTTCCATGATGCCGCCATCCTTTTTCGTCTACTTATGGCCTGTTATATGGAGAGCGTACCTATCACGTTGTCCCCAGAATTCAAAAGCGGGCGAAAGGCCGCAGCCAAGATCTCGCTGGCGAGGCCGATGCCTCCTACGTATTGTTCGCGCATGGAACCTGATTCTTCGACCGTACCCAAGAATACGCTGACGGACATCCTGTTCGTGCTGTTCCTGCGGCTGATCGCGATCGCGTGCTTCTGGCTCGGCCTGCAATATTGGGCGATGCTCGTCGGCTACTCGCTCGATGGCCATGCCCGCTTCGATCTCCTCAATCTTCCCTGGAAGGTCGCGGGTGCCGGACTGGCTGTTGTCTTCCCGGTGGCGGCGCTCGGATTGTGGCTTACCGTATCATGGGGGCCGGTCATGTGGGTGCTGGCTGCAGGCGGTCAGGCATTGATGTATGGCGTGTGGCCGGAGGTCTTCGGATCCAATCCGCTCATTATGATCTTGCATGCCTGCGTCGCCGTGCTTTATTGCCTCTTCCGTGTGCTTCTATGGCAGGAAAAGCGGCGCCGCCGGCGGCAGCAGGTAATGGTTGATTTACCCTGAGACAGCAAGAGTTCCTGGTAAGGTGCTGTTAAGCCTGCAGTTTAAGTAGAATTTTATGTGTATTCGATAGGGTCTCACTCAAGGCGGGAAGAAAACGACACCGCCAAACAAAACAGAGTGAGGCCAAGTCATGATGAACACGAAAATCAAGCCGCAGGCAGTTGCGAATGCTCGGGACCAGCAGGTTGACGATATCCGGGCTCTCTACATGGAATCCCTCCACCTGGTCGAGCGTTTGCACCGCCGCCTGCTTGATGTAATCAAGGACGAGTTCGACCGTCAGGGTCGTGACGACGTCAACGCCGTCCAGGCACTTCTCCTCTTCAACATCGGCAATTCCGAGCTGACGGCTGGCGAACTGCGCTCGCGCGGTTTCTACCTCGGCTCCAACGTTTCCTACAACGTCAAGAAGCTGGTCGACCTCGGCTTCATCAATCATCAGCGCTCGCGCATCGACCGTCGCTCGGTTCGCATCAGCCTGACGGAAACGGGCCAGGATATCGCCGAAACCGTCGCCAAGCTCTACGACCGGCACATCGGCTCGATCGACAAGGTCGGCGGCATCGGCACCGACGAATTCACCCAGATGAACAAGCTCCTGCAGCGCCTCGACCGCTTCTGGAACGATCAGATCCTGTATCGCCTCTAAAACATGTTGCGCAAAGTGCTTAGCGGCTTTGCGATAACGACAGGCGAAGCATCAAAGGCTTAAGTGCCGATAGCGAATCTGAAAGTTCGCGATGCGCCTTCAGCAACGGCGAAGGATACGCCGTGAGACTCTCCGGTACAAGCAAGCTGGACACGTTCCCTGCGTGTCTGGCTTGAACCCGTTTAAGGCTTGTAGTTGTGCGCTTTTTGCCACGTCCTTCCTTCACCTTGCGTCACATGCAGCACGCCGCGCATTTGCGCATTGACGGCGGGGCAATACACGCTATGAACCACGCGCACTTGTGGTATTTTAGCAATTGCAGCATGGCGCGTCTTCCGTGGCGGTGTGACAAGGCAAGTTTCATGCCGGACGACACGAATTGGCCATATTGCTATGACAGCGGAAACTAACGGCAAGCGGCGTTCTCAAGTTCCGATTTTCCGACCCTCAAATCTGCACTTCGCAATATTGTGATAGTTCGTGGTGAAGTTGTTGATGGTGCCTTAAGGGAACGGGTCGTACTGAGTTGCGTTACTTGGCGCTTACTGCGCTATTTACTGCTTCCTCTCTAAGCTGCGTATGACTGAATCGCAGCGTTGAACGGTTGGGATATGTCGAAGAAAAACGGAATTGAACCCTTTTCGCGCCGCTCTTTCCTGCGGTCGGTCGCAACGTTCGGCGCTGCCGCATTGGCGGCTCCGGCCCTCGCACAGAATGCGTCTCCGCTGGAAGCGTTGATCAACGATCGTTCCCGCGGCAATTGGGATGATCAGTTCGATGCCAAGGCTGCGGCACGCACGGCAGCAGCTGTGCAGTCGAACAAGCCAATTCTTGGACCGGATTCCGTACCTAACATTCAGCAGGCGATTGCTCAGTATCAAAGCATTGTTTCCAATGGCGGTTGGCCGCAGATCAATCCCACCAGCCAGCAGCCGCTGCAGATCGGCGTCACCGATCCCGCCGTGCAGACGCTTCGCCAGCATTTGATGGTCAGCGGCGACCTGCCGCGCGAGGCGGGCATTTCCTCATCGTTCGATTCCTACGTTGACGGCGCCGTCAAGCGTTTCCAGGCTCGTCACGGCCTGCCGCCGGATGGTGTCATCGGCGATTTCACGTTAAAGGCGATGAATATTCCCGCTAATGTCCGTCTGCAGCAGCTGAACACCAATCTCGTTCGCCTTCAGACCTTCCCATCGGACCTTGGGCGTCGTCACGTTATGGTCAACATCCCCGCGACCCGCGTCGAGGCCGTGGAAGACGGTCAGGTGGCGCTGCGCCACGAAGCGATCGTGGGACGGGAATCGCGACCGACGCACATCATCAATTCCAAAATCTATGAGGTCATCCTCAACCCATATTGGACGGCGCCGCGTTCCATCATCGTCAAGGACATCATGCCGCTTATGCGGAAGGATCCGACCTACCTGAAGAGGAGCAACATCCGCCTTCTCGATGGCAAGGGTCAGGAGGTAGCGCCTGAGACGATCGATTGGAATTCGGACAAGGCGCCGGATCTGATGTTCCGTCAGGATCCGGGCAAGACGAACGCCATGGCGTCCACAAAGATCAATTTCCATAATCCGAACAACGAATACATGCACGATACGCCGGAGCAGGGCCTGTTCAACAAGCTGATGCGCTTCGACAGTTCGGGTTGTGTGCGTGTTCAGAACGTGCGTGACCTGGCGACCTGGCTGCTTGCCGACACCCCAGGCTGGCCGCGCCTGCGCATCGAGCAGGTCATTTCGACCCGGGTAAACACGCCGATCACGCTTTCGACGGAAGTGCCTGTTTATTTCGTCTATATCTCTGCCTGGAGCGCTGCAGACGGTATCGTCCAGTTCCGCGATGACATCTACAATCTCGACGGAAATTCTCAGCTGGCGCTCGATACGACACAGGGCATGGAGCAGCCGGTTCAGTAACCGGCCGTTTGCCCTCGCTGATTGCCAAAGCCGCGTCCCTGGACGCGGCTTTTTTGTCGGCTGAAGCTCCTCAGCGTAGAATGCCCAGCAAATGTCGCTGATCGTATTGCTCTCCGGCGACCCTGACGCTAATACCGTCTGCATTGCCGTTCCGGCCGTTCAGGAGCTTTCACGATGACAAATGCGTCCACCGAATCCTTCTTCAATCGCTCGCTTGCCGACACCGATCCGGACATCTTTGGAGCGATCGGCAAGGAGTTGGGTCGCCAGCGTCATGAAATCGAGCTGATCGCCTCGGAAAACATCGTCTCGCGCGCGGTGCTGGAAGCGCAGGGCTCGATCATGACGAACAAGTATGCCGAGGGATATCCGGGCAAGCGCTATTATGGCGGCTGCCAGTTCGTCGATATCGCCGAAGAGCTCGCCATCGATCGTGCCAAGAAGCTGTTCGGCGTCAACTTCGCCAACGTTCAGCCGAACTCCGGTTCGCAGATGAACCAGGCGGTGTTCCTGGCGCTGCTGCAGCCGGGCGACACCTTCATGGGTCTCGACCTGAATTCGGGCGGCCACCTCACGCATGGTTCGCCGGTCAACATGTCCGGCAAGTGGTTCAATGTCGTCTCCTACGGCGTACGCGAAGGCGACAACCTGCTCGACATGGATGCGGTCCAGCGCAAGGCCGAAGAAACCAAGCCGAAGCTGATCATCGCCGGCGGCACGGCCTATTCCCGCATCTGGGACTGGAAGCGTTTCCGCGAGATCGCCGACAGCGTCGGCGCCTACCTGATGGTCGACATGGCCCATATCGCCGGTCTCGTTGCCGGTGGCCAGCATCCGTCGCCGTTCCCGCATTGCCATGTCGCGACGACGACGACGCACAAGTCGCTCCGCGGCCCGCGCGGCGGCATGATCCTCACCAATGACGAGGATCTGGCGAAGAAGTTCAATTCGGCCGTATTCCCCGGCCTCCAGGGCGGCCCGCTGATGCATGTCATCGCCGCAAAGGCCGTGGCTCTCGGCGAAGCATTGCAGCCGGAGTTCAAGGATTACGCCGCTCAGGTCGTCAAGAACGCCAAGGCGCTCGCAGAAACGCTGATTTCCGGCGGCGTCGATGTCGTCTCCGGCGGCACCGACAACCACCTGATGCTTGTGGACTTGCGCAAGAAGAACGCCACCGGCAAGCGCGCCGAGGCCGCTCTTGGCCGCGCTTATGTCACCTGCAACAAGAACGGCATTCCGTTCGATCCCGAAAAGCCCTTCGTCACCTCGGGTGTTCGTCTCGGCACGCCGGCCGGCACGACGCGCGGTTTCAAGGAAGGCGATTTCCGCGAAATCGGCAATCTGATCATCGAAGTGCTGGATGGCCTGAAGGTTGCCAATTCCGACGAGGGTAACGCTGCCGTCGAGGCTGCCGTGCGCGAGAAGGTGGTCAAGCTCACCGACCGCTTCCCGATGTACGGTTACCTGGGCTGAGGAGGGCGCATGCGCTGCCCCTATTGCGGTACGGAAGATACCCAGGTCAAGGATTCGCGTCCGGCGGAGGATAATACCTCCATCCGCCGGCGGCGCATCTGCCCGGATTGCGGCGGTCGCTTCACGACGTTCGAGCGCGTGCAGCTCCGCGAGCTGATGGTCATCAAGAAGACCGGCCGCAAGGTGCTTTTCGATCGTGACAAGCTGGTGCGGTCTTTCGAGATCGCACTGCGCAAGCGTCCGGTCGATCGCGATCGCATCGAGCGAGCCGTTTCGGGGATCGTCCGCCGTCTCGAAAGCTCGGGCGAAACCGAAATCAGCTCCGAACAGATCGGTCTCCAGGTGCTGGAAGCGTTGAAGAGCCTCGATGACGTGGCTTTCGTACGCTATGCCTCGGTCTATCGTGATTTCTCCCATGCGGAAGATTTCGAGCACGTCATCAACGAGATCAACGCCAAGATCGCGCGCGATCCGCTGGATCCCTGACCATGACACAGCTGCCGGAAGACGAACGTTTCATGGCGGAGGCTATCCGCCTGTCGCGTGAGCATCTGGGGCTGACCTCGACCAATCCGTCGGTCGGATGTCTCATCGTCAAGGATGGTGCGGTCATCGGCCGCGGCGTCACTGCGGTTGGCGGCCGGCCCCATGCCGAGCCCCAGGCATTGGCGGAAGCCGGTGAGGCGGCGAGCGGCGCCACAGCCTATGTGACGCTCGAACCCTGCTCTCATTACGGCAAAACGCCGCCCTGCGCCGAGGCATTGATCGCTTACGGCGTGGCGCGTGTCGTCATCAGCGTCACCGACCCCGACCAGCGCGTCTCCGGGCGCGGCATCAACATGCTGCGCGCTGCCGGTATTGAAGTCGAGACAGGCGTTCTGGAGACAGAGGGTCGGCGGTCGCTCGCCGGTTACCTCATGCGTCAGACGAGAAACCGGCCCTATGTGACTCTCAAGCTTGCTGTTTCTGCCGATGGCATGATCGGCAGGGTAGGCGAGGGCCAGGTTCGCATCACCGGCGATCTCTCCAGGGCGGAAGTGCAGATGCTGCGCGCCGAGAGCGATGCCATCCTTGTCGGCATCGGCACGGCGATATCAGATGACCCGGAATTGACTTGCCGGATCCCCGGTCTGGAAAATCGCTCTCCCCTGCGCATCGTCATCGACGAACAGCTGCAGCTCCCCCTCAGCAGCAAGCTGGTGCAAACGGCGCGGAAACATCCGGTCATCGCCGTCGCCGCTCATCCGCCGTCCTTCGATGAAAACACAGATGTCGCCTTCCAGGCGCGCCGTGCAGCTCTGGATGCGGCGGGCGTTGAAGTCCTGCAATCAAATACCAGCGAGCCGGGTGAACTCCTGGAGGCGCTCGGCACGCGCGGCATCTCGTCTCTGCTGCTGGAAGGTGGCGCCAGGACCGCGCAGCGCTTTCTGGATGCGGATCTCGTCGATCGCATCCTGCTGTTTCAGGGGCCGGGCACTATCGGCAAGGGCGGTATTGAATCACCCGTCCTCAAGTCCAATATCCCCCCAAGTTTCAGGCATGTCGGCGAGAGCCGCTTCGGCGACGATCTTTGCGACGAATACGAAAGAGGTTTTTGATGTTTACCGGAATTGTCACTGACGTCGGCACGGTCGAATCCATTTCCCCCATGAACGAGGGCATCAAGCTGCGCGTTGCCACCAATTACGATCCTGCAACGATCGACATGGGTGCCTCCATTTCGCATGCCGGCGTCTGCCTGACGGTGACCGGATTGCCGGAACAGGGCAGCAACGGGCGCTGGTTCGAGGTAGAGGCCTGGGAAGAGGCGCTACGCCTGACCACGATCGGCAGCTGGGAAGCGGGCAACAAGATCAACCTCGAGCGCTCCCTCAAGATCGGCGATGAGCTCGGCGGTCATATCGTTTCCGGCCATATCGATGGCAAGGCGGAGATCCTCTCCGTGACGGCCGAAGGAGAAGCCACGCGCTTTCGCCTGCGTGCGCCGGAACATCTTGCCAAATTCGTCGCGCCGAAGGGTTCGGTCGCGCTCGACGGCACCTCGCTCACGGTCAATGCCGTCGACGGCATGGAATTCGACGTGCTGCTCATCCGGCATTCGCTTGAAGTCACGACCTGGGGCGAACGCAAGGCCGGCGACTTCGTCAACTTCGAAGTCGACACCATGGCGCGCTACGCCGCACGGCTGGCGGAATTCCCCGTCGCGCGCGAAGAGGCTTGAGTCGCAGGATCTTCAATTGCTAGGAATTTGCTCCCTGGCTCGCTTCGGTTCTCCTACCGAAGCGACTTCTCCATTAGAAAATTGATGAAGGTCTGGCCACGCTTTTGCACCTGCTGCGTGGTCACGACCCCAAAGCCCTTACGCTCGAAGAAGGGGCGGGCGGTCAGACTAGCCTCGGTGAAAATTCGCGAGAGGCCCTGTTCGCGGGCGGCTTGCTCGACCGTCGCAAGCAACAGGCTGGCAACGCCTCTTCCCTGATAGTCGGGATCGACGAACATCATATCCAGACAGCCGTCTGCTTTGAGATCCGTAAAGCCGATGGGCGTCGCACCATCCATCGCAAGCCAGGTCGGCCGGCTTGCTCGATATTGTGCCCATACTTGGCTGTCTTCGACTTTCGCCCAGGCAGCGATTTGGGCCGGGCCGTAATCTCTCGAGGCGACTTCGCGAATGGCCCGCAGAAAAATATCGATCGTGGCTTGCGCATCACCCGGTTCGTACGCCTTGATCGAGAATTCTTCGTGTGAAGCCGGCATGTCACGCCTCGTCATATCAGGCTTGACGTTCGAACATGGCGTTGGGTTTGTCTTTATAAATGACGTCGCCGATCCTGCGGAAGCCGATTTTCTCGGCCACGCGCAGAGATGACCTATTGTCGAGATCGACGATACAGGTCATGCGCCGGCCGGCGAATTGTCTGTCGGCCCAGGCAATAGCCGCGCTCATCGCTTCTGTTGCATAGCCCATGCCTTGCATCGGCGGCGTAATCCCCCAGCCGGATTCCAGCGTGCCTTCCGTCGTCGGCGTGATGTCCCGGTGCAGATCGAGAAAGCCCACTTCGCCGATCAGCTTGCCGCTTTGCCTTTCCTCGACGGCGAAAAAGCCGAAGCCGAGGTGGTGCCATAGGCCGGCATAGCGCAGCAGGCGAGCCCAAACCTGCTCGCGTGTCGGTAGTTCGCCGCCGATAAAGCGGACGAGGTCTTCATGTCGCCAGAGGGCAAGGAATTCGTCGAAATCGTCCAGCGTGTGGCCACGCAACACAAGTCGGTCGGTCGTTAACGTCGGAATGATGGTCATGGGGCTTAAAACTTTGCTGAAATAGATTTTTGACAACGCTCAATCGTCTGAGGCACCGGGCTCTCCGTCCCAGTAGTCGAGATTGGTGTCTGCGGCGCGGCCGATGGCACGGAACGTCGTCTTGCCCTCGCCATAGGTTTTGGCCAGAAACTTGCCGGAATCCGGATATTCGACGATTTCGGTTTTCGCCTTCGTGGAGATGGCGAGATAGATCAGGACGGCGGGACCGGTGTTGATCAACTGATGTGCCGTTTCCGGTCCGCCCGCGGGTGCGCCGAGCACGTCACCCTTGCTGACGGCGACACGATGATCGCCGAAGCGGTATTCGCCTTCGCCGTCGAGAATGACGAACATCTCTTCCTCGACGTGGTGATTGTGAAACGGACAGCCGGATTTGCCTGGCGGTACTTCGTTATAGCTGATCCCGAGGTTCTTCAGTCCGAGCATTGCGCCAAAGGACGTGTCGCTGCCCGCAAAGAAGCTGCCCTTCTGCCAATGCTCCAGTTCAAGTTCGCCGACATTGGCGGCGGGTATGGATTTTTTTGTCATGAAGCTCCCCCTTCGCAGGCCAGAAATTATTATCGAAGCGGTTGCGACTGCGGAAGCCACAATTTCCGCGGGGCTGCGTTCATTTCCAAATAGGGCCGGAATCGGCGCGGACCATTGAAAAACACTTGCCAAGCGCGGCCCGCCGTGGTTTGACCCGGCCTAATAAGGTGCCGCGCCCTCTCAATCCTCAGGTGATGTATGTCCAGCTCTTCGAATGCCCACATTCTTATCGTCGAAGCTCGCTTCTACGATGATATGGCCGATGCTCTGCTCGACGGTGCCAAGACCGCACTGGATGCGGCAGGCGCGACCTATGACGTCGTAACCGTGCCCGGCGCGCTGGAGATCCCGGCCGCGATCGCCATGGCGCTTGACGGTGGCGACAACGGCGGCGTTATCTATGACGGCTACGTCGCCCTCGGCATGGTCATCCGTGGCGAAACCTATCATTTCGACATCGTCGCAAACGAATCTTCGCGCGCGTTGATGGATCTGGCCGTGAGCGAGTCTCTCGCGATCGGCAATGGCATTCTGACCGTCGAGAATGACGATCAGGCCTGGGCGCGTGCGCGCCGTTCGGACAAGGACAAGGGCGGTTTCGCCGCCCGTGCGGCGCTGACCATGATCGCGCTGAAAGAGAAGTTGGGTGCATAATTCATGAGCAATCAGGATAACGAGCGACCCGCAAAGCCCGCCAATCAGCGGGGCGCAGCACGCCTCGCGGCGGTGCAGGCGCTCTATCAGATGGATATCGGCGGAACAGGCGTTCTGGAGGTGGTGGCCGAATACGAGGCGCACCGTCTCGGGCAGGAGCTGGACGGCGAGACCTATCTGAAGGCAGATGCCTCCTGGTTTCGCTCCATCGTGTCGGGCGTCGTGCGCGAGCAGACCCGTCTCGATCCGCTGATCGGCTCTGCCCTTCAGGACGACTGGGCTCTTTCGCGTCTCGACAGCACCGTCCGCGCCATCCTGCGCGCCGGCACCTTCGAGCTGCTCGACCGCAAGGACGTGCCGGTTCCGGTGATTGTCACCGAGTATGTCGAGATCGCACATGCCTTCTTTGAAGAGGACGAACCGAAGCTTGTGAATGCGGTTCTCGACCGAATCGCCAAGCAGGTTCGCGGCGACGCCAAGAAATAGGCCCGCCTGAAGGCGCGGCCCATGCCGGGTTGCGCTTTCGTTTCCTTCGTTCGCGTCTGATTTCATCTTCGAATCTTCTTTTGAACCTCCTGCGGGTGTTTTACCTGCGGGCGGTCTTGACGCGACGTTTTCCCGACATCAATCTTGCATTGCACATTGGTCGATCACCCTGGAGGAGGGGATTGGTCGATGTCGCAGGCGGCCGGGGGAGGAGTGAACCGCCGGCTTTTTTGGAGGGAAAAAGCGAAATGTCGATTCTTTTAGGAGTGATCGCATGCGGACTGCTCTCGGTCATCTATGCCGTATGGGCAACCCGGTCGGTGCTCGCTGCCGATCAGGGCAACGCCCGCATGCAAGAGATTGCCGGTTATATTCGTGAAGGAGCGCAGGCTTATCTTGCGCGTCAATATAGAACTATTGCCATCGTCGGGGTTATTGTTTTCATTGCTGCATGGCTCCTTTTGTCGTCCGAAGCCGCTTTTGGCTTCCTGATCGGCGCAATCCTCTCAGGCGCCGCAGGGTTCATCGGCATGCATGTTTCCGTGCGCGCCAATGTCCGCACGGCCCAAGCGTCGTCGCAGAGCCTGTCTGCTGGCCTCGATATCGCCTTCAAGTCGGGCGCCATCACCGGCATGCTGGTTGCGGGCCTCGCCCTGCTCGGCGTCTCCATCTACTTCTATGTACTGACCGGCATTCTCGGCCATGAGGCAGGTTCTCGTGACGTGATCGACGCGTTGGTGGCTCTCGGGTTCGGCGCCTCGCTGATTTCGATCTTCGCCCGCCTCGGCGGCGGCATCTTCACCAAGGGTGCCGACGTTGGCGGCGACCTCGTCGGCAAGGTCGAAGCGGGTATCCCCGAGGACGATCCGCGTAACCCGGCCACCATTGCCGATAACGTCGGTGACAACGTCGGCGATTGCGCCGGCATGGCAGCCGACCTGTTCGAAACTTATGCGGTTTCCGTCGTCGCGACCATGGTCCTGGCCTCGATCTTCTTTGCCGGCTCGCCGCTGCTCAATTCCGCAATGATCTATCCGCTGGCGATCTGCGGCGCCTGCATCATCACGTCGATTATCGGCACCTTCTTCGTGAAGCTTGGTGCCAATGGCTCCATCATGGGCGCCCTCTACAAAGGCCTGATTGCTACGGGCGTCCTCTCGATCATCGGTCTTGGGGCAGCCACTTCGCTGACCATCGGCTGGGGTTCGGTAGGTACCGTTGCGGGCTTTGAAGTCACCGGCACGAGGCTCTTTGCCTGTGGCATCGTTGGCCTTATCGTCACGGCGCTGATCGTCGTCATCACCGAATACTACACTGGCACGAACAAGCGGCCGGTGAATTCCATCGCCCAGGCGTCGGTCACCGGTCACGGCACCAACGTCATTCAGGGTCTTGCCGTCTCGCTCGAATCGACGGCGCTGCCGGCGATCGTCATCGTCGGCGGCATCATCGCCACCTATCAGCTCGGCGGCCTGTTCGGCACCGGCATTGCCGTTACGGCCATGCTCGGGCTTGCCGGCATGATCGTTGCGCTCGATGCTTTCGGCCCGGTAACGGATAACGCCGGCGGCATCGCGGAAATGTCGCATCTTCCGCCGGAAGTGCGCAAATCCACCGACGCTCTGGACGCGGTCGGTAACACCACCAAGGCCGTAACCAAGGGCTATGCCATCGGTTCCGCCGGTCTCGGCGCGCTGGTATTGTTCGCCGCCTATTCCAACGACCTGCAATACTTCGCGGCGCACGGCGACAAGTTCCCTTACTTCGCCAATGTCGGGACGATCTCATTCGATCTTTCCAACCCCTATGTCGTGGCCGGGTTGCTGTTCGGTGGCCTTATTCCCTACCTCTTCGGCGGCATTGCGATGACGGCCGTCGGTCGTGCCGCCAGTTCGATCGTGGAGGAGGTACGCCGGCAGTTCCGTGAGAAGCCGGGTATCATGCAGGGTACGGAGCGTCCCGATTACGGCCGCGCCGTCGATCTCCTGACCAAGGCCGCCATTCGCGAGATGATCATCCCGTCGCTGCTGCCGGTGCTTGCGCCTATTGTCGTCTACTTCGGCGTTCTGCTCATTTCCGGCTCGAAGGCTTCGGCTTTCGCGGCGCTCGGCGCCTCGCTCCTCGGGGTCATCATCAACGGCCTCTTCGTCGCCATTTCCATGACATCGGGTGGCGGTGCCTGGGACAATGCCAAGAAGAGCTTCGAGGATGGCTTCGTCGACAAGGACGGGACGCGCCATATGAAAGGCTCGGAAGCTCACAAGGCATCCGTGACGGGCGACACCGTCGGCGATCCCTATAAGGATACGGCTGGTCCTGCAGTCAATCCGGCAATCAAGATCACCAATATCGTGGCATTGCTGCTGCTCGCCATCCTCGCCGGATAAGGAAGGCGAACAGAACGAACAAAAAACCCGCGAAGCAGCGCTTCGCGGGTTTTTCTGTGAAATGGCTTCCCGGCTTATTGGCCAGGATTGAGATTGTTTAGGAAGTTCTTTGCGCCGTTCACGCCGTTGCCGCCACCCTGCAGGATCTGTTGCAGGAAGGTGATGTCGCGGCCGCCGGTCGGCGTCGTGCGGCTGATCATGTCGAAGACCCTGCCGTCCTTCAGCGTATAATTGGCTTCCTGCTTCACGATGCCGTCCTTGTCGAAATAGATCGCCAGAATGTTCTGGTCGACGAGCTTCGGCTTCATGAAGGCAGCAGCGCGGGTGCGCTTCTGAGAGATGTAGTAGAAAACCTCTCCATCGAAGGTCGCTGTGGTCGAAGGCGTACCGAGCGAGAGCAGGACCTGCTCGCGGCTCGAACCAACAGGCGCAAGCGCAAGCGACTGCGGGTCGAAGATGTAACCGTTGTTCATGACCTCACTGGTCTTGCAACCCGAAAGGCCCATGGTCGCAATCACCAGGGCGATGGCGGCAGTGCTGCTGAAAGATATGTCAGACTTGAAATACCGTCTGGTCAACGACATCTCATCTCCCCTAATGAATCAATCCGATGGCCGGACGGCCGGTGTGACCTTGCTGTGCACATCATTGTGGCCTTTCCGCGATTGGAAAGGCACAAGACGCTGTTCGGCACTCTTCATCAACAATCATTCACAACGTAACGACGGTTAAGGGCAGGAGCCTCGAAGCGGGCACAAACGGCATTGCAATTCGCGCCTGCTTCGGTAAACCAGCTTTTGCGTGGATGCAACAAGGCCAAGCAAAAACGGCGCGCTCTGAACGAGCCAATACCGGGAATTCTCATGATTTTTGGGCTCTTTCGCAAAAGAAATCACAATCAGATCATCGTCGTCAGGCAATATGAGCTTCTGACATCGACGGCGCGGCAGCCGGTTTTCTATACCGACTACGACGTGCCCGACACGGTGATGGGGCGCTTCGAATTGCTTTCCGTCGTCATGATCCTGTTTTTTCGCCGCACGCGGTCTTCCGCGACCAGCGGCCAGGAGCTTGCACAGGAAATCGTCGATGCGTTTTTCGAGGATATAGATTATTCGATCCGCGAACTCGGGATCGGCGACAACAGCGTGCCGAAACGCATGAAGAAACTGGCCGGTATGTTCTATGGGCGGCTTGAAAGTTATGCGGCTGCCATGGATGGCGAGGACCGCACCGCTCTTGCCGCCGCGCTTCGGCGCAACATCTATCCGAAAGCGGATGATGGCGCAGCGTCCATGGTCGGGCTGGCCGACTGGATGATGACGGCGGAGGCGTATCTGGCCGCTGTGCCGGAGGCGGAGCTCGCCACCGGTTCGGCGGCATTGCCGTTGCCAGTTGGGCGCGGCCAAGAGCAATAATAGGAGACAGGAATGAAAACACACGGATCCGATGAAGCACCCTTTTCCTATCTCGTGAAGGTCGGTCATATCTCCGCCAATCCTGTCGACGTGCATGTCGAAGCGGATAAGCGCGAGCTTGCCGGTCTGGCGGAACTTTGGGATGTCCTCTCCGTGGAAAAACTGGCGGCCGATATGAAGATTTCGCGCTGGAAGCGCGATGGTGTGCGGGTCAAGGGTAATGTGAAGGCGAAAATCGTCCAGGCTTGCGTCGTCACGCTTGAGCCGGTCGAGTCGGAAATCGACGAAGATTTCGAGCACATCTTCGTGCCCGAAGATTCCAAGCTGGCGCGCTCACCGTCGACCGACGCGGGCGAGATGGTGCTCGATCCGGACGGCCCGGACCTTCCGGAAACCTTTACCGGTGATACGATCGACGCCGGGGCGGTCGTTGCGGAATTCGCAGCCCTTGCCATCGATCCGTACCCGCGCAAGCCCGGCGTCGAGTTCGAAGGGCACATTGAAGATACTGGTGAAAATGACAGGAAGCCTTCGCCGTTTGCAGTTCTGAAAGACTGGAAAAAGGACTAGGCCACAGTGCTGATCGAGCACAATTCTGTTGTAACCGGGGGAGAAAACGGTATTTTGACGCCAAATTCGCCGGTCTCGGCGAAGAAAAAGGACTAGGGACGCGTGATCAGAATTTCTCTTGACCTAATGGGTGGCGACTTCGGCCCTGAGGTTGTTGTTCCCGGCGCGGCCAAGGCGCTGGATAGGCATCCCGATATTACATTCATCATGTACGGACAGAAGGATCGCTGCGAAGCGGTCCTCGCAAAATATCCCAAGCTTCGCGAAAAATCGGTCTTTCACGAATGCGAAGTTGCCATCAGCATGGATGAAAAGCCGAGCCAGGCACTTCGCCGCGGCCGCTATGTTTCCAGCATGTGGCGTTCGATCGATGCGGTGAAGGCCGGCGATGCCGACGTGGTCGTTTCCGCCGGTAATACCGGCGCGCTGATGGCGATGGCGAAATTCTGTTTGCGCACCATGGCCAATATCGAACGTCCGGCAATCGCAGCGATCTGGCCGACACTTCGGGGCGAAAGCATCGTGCTCGATGTCGGCGCCACCATCGGCGCCGATGCACAGCAGCTGCTCGACTTTGCGCTGATGGGGGGCGCAATGGCGCGCGCGCTTTTCGAGATCGAACGTCCGACCATCGGACTGCTGAATGTCGGTGTCGAAGAGATCAAGGGACAGGAAGACGTCAAGGATGCCGGCCGCCTGATTCGCGAAGCCAATCTCGAGTCGCTGGAATATTTCGGCTTCGTCGAAGGTGACGATATCGGCAAGGGTACGGTCGATGTTGTGGTCACGGAAGGCTTTTCCGGCAACATCGCGCTGAAAACGGCGGAAGGAACAGCCAAGCAGATCGGCTCCTATCTGCGCGCTGCTATGTCGCGCACGCTGCTGGCCCGCATCGGCTACGTCCTTGCCAAGGGCGCCTTCGATCTGCTGCGCGAGAAGCTCGACCCCAGCAAGGTCAATGGCGGCGTTTTCCTTGGTCTGAACGGCATCGTCATCAAGAGCCATGGCGGGGCCAATGCCGAAGCTTTCGCGGCCGCCATCGATGTCGGCTACGACATGGCCAAGAATGGCCTGACGCAGAAAATTGAAAATGATTTGAAGAAATACCATGCCAAGCGGCTGCCCCCGATTGGGCCGGAAGCGGCATGAACGACGGGATACAAGCAGAATGATCCGTTCAGTTGTTCGCGGATTTGGGGCGGCGCTCCCCAAGCGCGTCATGACCAATGCCGAGATGGAGCAGGTCGTCGATACCAGTGACGATTGGATCGTCCAGCGCACGGGCATCCGTCAACGCTATATTGCGGGGGATGACGAAACCACGGCGTCGCTCGGCGAGCGGGCGGCACGGGCGGCTCTCGCCAACGCCGGCCTGACGCCCGATGATCTCGACATGATCATCGTCGCGACATCGACGCCCGACAACACCTTTCCGGCAACCGCCGTCAACATTCAGAACCGGCTTGGCATGCATCATGGCTTCGCCTTCGATGTTCAGGCCGTATGCACCGGTTTCGTCTATGCCGTGACCACGGCCGACGCCTATATTCGTGGCGGCCTTGCCAAGCGCGTGCTCGTCATCGGTGCTGAGACCTTCTCCCGTATCCTCGATTGGACGGACCGCACGACCTGCGTTCTCTTCGGCGATGGCGCAGGCGCGCTGGTGCTCGAGGCGGGCGAGGGGAGCGGTGCCAACAGCGATCGAGGCGTGCTGGCGGCAAGCCTGCGCTCCGACGGCGCCCACAAGGAAAAGCTCTATGTCGACGGCGGCCCGTCTTCGACGGGTACGGTCGGCGTTCTTCATATGGCGGGGCGCGAAGTCTTCAAGCATGCCGTTGGCATGATCACCGACGTCATTCAGGCCGCCTTCGACGCGACCGGCGCGACGGTGGACGATCTGGACTGGCTGGTGCCGCATCAGGCCAACCGGCGCATTATCGATGGCTCCGCCAAGAAGCTTGGAATTGCTCCCGAGAAGGTTGTGATCACCGTCGATCTCCATGGCAATACTTCGGCTGCTTCCATCCCCTTGGCGATCGCAACAGCTGCCGGTGACGGGCGAATCAAGAAGGGCGATCTGGTGATGCTGGAGGCCATGGGCGGCGGCTTCACATGGGGTGCGGTGCTGCTGCGCTGGTAGCGCCGTATCTCTAAAAGCCGATTCCGAACAAGAGCTTGACCGTTTGGCGCAAGGGCAATAGTCTCGCAAGGCTTGAATAAGATTACCAATCAGTATGGGCGGGGAGCTATGACTGGCAAGACAGTGACGCGCGCGGATTTGGCGGAGTCAGTATTCCGGAAAGTCGGCCTCTCCCGCACGGAGTCGGCCGAGCTCGTCGAGACGGTGATCGATGAAATTTGCAACGCCATCGTGCGTGGCGAAACTGTGAAGCTTTCCTCCTTCGCGACGTTTCAGGTGCGCGATAAAAATGAACGTATTGGTCGTAATCCGAAGACCGGTGAGGAAGTGCCGATCTCTCCACGGCGCGTCATGACCTTCAAGGCGTCGAATGTCTTGAAGACACGAATCCTCAAGGCGCACGCCAGCCGCAAGGCGAAGGCGAGGCCGGCCAATCCTGCTTCCTGATCCATTTCAAGGATCGATTTTCCCACAGGCCGCAAGCCTTGCGCTGCGGCCTTTGTTGTTGGCTTTTCCAACGCTTTTGCAGCTTGATTGTGCGGCGGCTGCAGAGGCCACTTGAATTTCCTCTGCCAAACCGTTGAAATATGGTGATTCGTATCCCGACAAGATACGACGTCGATATCCGGTTTTGTGCGATCCGGCCCGAATGGCGCCTTACTCGCACTGTGGGAGTATGATGATGGACAAGAGCCCGGATGCATTTCGCACGATCAGCGAAGTTGCGGAAGACCTTGATCTGCCGCAGCATGTCCTACGTTTCTGGGAGACGCGTTTCCCGCAAATCAAGCCGATGAAGCGCGGCGGCGGCAGACGTTACTATCGACCCGAAGACGTCGATCTTTTGAACGGCATCCGCCACCTGCTCTACGATCACGGCTACACGATCAAGGGCGTTCAGAAGCTTTTGAAGACCAATGGCAACAAGTTTGTCATTGCGGTCGGTCACGGCGATCTCGCAAGTGTCGAAGCTTTGGCCGCGGCAGCGCAGGAGCACGCTCCCGTCGAGCCGCGCGTCAGTTCCGCCAATCCAGAAGAAGATCAGGTCGTCGGCCGTGCAAAGGCACCGATAAGCCGTCGGTTCTTCAATTTCGTGAGCGGCGACGATGGCGCGCCCGATATCTCCATCGGTAAATCCAGCGTCGGCAAGGAAGATCGGGCTTTGCTGCAAGAGACGCTCTACGATCTTCTGGAGTGCAAACGCCTCCTTGATCAGGTGCGATAGCGCCGCGACTCGCAACGCAATGATCTTACCCAACGAGATGTGTGTTTGAGCCTGCGCAACTCTGTGTGCTCAATCCTGGGTAGATTTTGAGGTGCTGGAAACCTCCCAAGACGCAACTTTGTTTCGTTGTCATGTCTTCGGATATATCTTTGTGACAAATTTGTCACGACGTTGCGCTTCTGCGTTGCATGAAATTAGTTCGGCAGCCTTCTTAACTTGCCGGGCGCAAACTGCAGGTTCAGTCTGACTGTGAAGCTTCGTTGCTTCACCCTTCGGAGAAGGGGAACAGCCAGTCAGGCTATGGAGGGGCAAGAGATTGTCTGCCGGGAGACTCCATCCCTGATGGATCGTCGAATGGAGATACCATGAACATCAAGAGCCTTCTTCTTGGCTCCGCTGCTGCGATCGTCGCAGCGAGCGCTGCCCATGCTGCAGACGCAATTGTCGCCGCCGAACCAGAGCCTCTGGAATACGTTCGGATCTGCGATGCCTATGGCACCGGCTATTTCTATATTCCCGGCACTGAGACTTGCCTGAAGGTCGGCGGCAAGGTCCGCACCGAGGGCGAATGGTTCGACGCCTATAATCCGCGTAGCAAGGTCGGCACGCTCTGGCATGAGCGCATCGAGCTCAATATCGACACTGCGACTGACACGGAATATGGCGCGCTGAAGACAAACACCATCTTCCGCTGGGAGTGGAACGATGGAGGCGCTACCTCCTCCAAGCTGCTGTTTGCCAATATCAGCCTTGCCGGCTTCACGGTCGGTAAGCTCGACTCTCAATTCAATCTTTATGCGGGCTATGCCGGCGACGTCATCAACGACGACGCAATTTATGACGGCCCTTACGAATTGAACCAGCTGACCTACAATTATGATGCCGGCAATGGCTTCACGGCCGTGATTTCGCTCGAAGACAGCAACTCCACCACCGATGGCCAGGCATCCTATGGTGCTGGCTGGTGGACGGACGACAAGTCCAACCACTATGCCCCCGATGTCGTCGCCGGCTTCGGCTACAAGACGGGCGACTGGGGCTTCAAGGTCATCGGCGGTTATGACTCGATCGTCGAAGAGGGCGCCATCAAGGCGCGCATAGATGCGAAGTTCGGCGGCGTGGAAGCCTTCCTGATGGGCGGTTGGAACACGGACGGCGACAAGCTGAACAAATATGCCGGCACCAATCAGGACATTTCCGCCTGCACGACGTCCAGCGGCGCCGTGAATGCAGCCAAATGCGGCTGGGGAGACTGGGCGGTTTGGGGCGGCGTCGGCGTTCCGATCAACGAAAAGCTGAAATGGAACCTGCAGCTCGCCTACACGGAATCGAAGATTTTCGAGGCGACCACGAACCTCAAGTTCAATCCGGTCAAGGATCTGCTGATCGAACCCGAAGTGACCTACATGCACTACGACTTTATCAAGGACGATACTGTTGCGGGCATTCTTCGTTTCGAGCGGAACTTCTGATTTGAGTTGACGTTACCGGTCTTCGTCTGCGGTTCTGCCGGCAGACGGAGGCCAGGCTAGAAAGGGCTTCGCGGCACGCGAAGCCCATGTTGTGAGGGGCATGCCGGCGGCTTTCACCCATTAATCATGATGCCAATTTCGCGCTTAGCTTGATAAGCTCGACTTGCTAAATATTACCTTTGGCTGTAATTCGATCCCTTGGGGTTGTATTATTTATGCCGGAGGGAATATGCGTATACGTGCCACTATGGCGGCGAGCCTTGTCGCCGTTTCAACCATTCTAGCGAGCTGCCAGACGCCGCAAGAATCCGCGATGAATGCCGAAATGACCTGTCAGTCTCAGGGGTTCCGCCCTGGCACGCAGCGCTATAACCGTTGCGTCGGCAGCACCTATCAGGCCAATCGCGCCCAGGCGCAGCAGGCTGAAAATCAGGCTGCCGGCCTTGCAGCCGCGGGCATTATCGGTGGCGTGCTGATCGGCGCTGCCGTCAGCGACAATCATCATCATCGCCGCTACTACGACCGGCCCTATTACCGCCGCTGCTATCGCTGCTGGTAAACGCCGCCTTCGCTCTTATCTGAACAAGACTCCGCCGCTTCAACCCGGCGGAGTTTTCATATCCGGAGCCTATCGTCAGAGCGGCGTCATTTCCTCGCGGCTGACAAGCTTCAGGCTGCGGTCCGGCTGCAGGATGTAGGTCTCGTAAACATCCTGTCCCCACTTGTTGGTGAAACGATGCTCGATGCGGCTGCCGGGGGGAGATTGGGTCAGCTTCATATGCGGCTGACCGCCATAGGTGATGCTGCCGGGGATGGGTTGCAGCGGCTCGGTCGTATTGCATGCCGCAAGCAGCGGTGCGCATACCAAAAGAGCTATTAAGGGTTTCATTGGCTTGACTTTCTGCGCCCATCCGCTGGTGCGAAAGCGTCGCACAATAAAGAAGGGACGGCATCTATGAGTGCGGCTCCAAATCACTATATAAGGTAGTATCGGCGCGCTCGGCGACAAGGTTTTCACGCAGATGTGCTTGGCGCTGCGGCCGGATTTCGAAGGAGTCGCCTATGTTTACGATTGCCAGATCGATAACTGCCGCGAGCTTTGGTTTGTTGCTGGCAGCCGGCGCTGCCATGCCGGCCGGCGCGATTACCATGCCGACATTGTCGGTGCCCGAACAGTCCGATGTCATCCAGGTTCATGATCACGGCCATGGGCATTGGCATCACCACAACCGATGGGGTGGCGGGCATCGGTTTCATGGCTCCGACAGCTATTACGATGATGATTCAGATAGCGGCGTGCTCTTCAAATCCTTCGTGACCGGCACCCTGTTCAGCTGGCAGCGCGACCGTGGTTATTACGATGGCCATGCGCGCGCCTGCGCAAGCCGTTATCGTTCCTACAATCCCGCGGACAATACCTACCAGCCGAGCCATGGGCCGAGGCAGGCATGTCGCTAGTTGGGAACTTTTTCTGAGCGAATGGATATCGCGAGAGCAGCTGGCGTGGATTCGGTGCGGCTTTTTGCATCGTCTCCATCCATCACTTCGGCCCTGTTCCATTTTTATTCTGATTGCGCGATTTTTCGCTTGCGCCGGAAATGCCGAAAGTCTAACAGGATCAAGCCGTTTCGGCAGGTCGGGGCGTAGCGCAGCCCGGTAGCGCACTTGACTGGGGGTCAAGGGGTCGCTGGTTCGAGTCCAGTCGCCCCGACCATTTATCTCCTTGAACTCCCAATCAAATTTTCAATGATTTAGTCGCACCAAGAGGATGACTGGCCAGTCCAGCGCCTTGCCAGTCCCTCGGAAACCATTTGATCGCCGATCGAGCGGCCGGCACGCATGGCGATGCGCAGCTTGCCGCCATTCAGGTCGTCGCGGCGGTTGCTGCCGGAAAGTACGAAAGTCCCGTCATTCAGAATAGCCTGCAGGCGCAGTTTCGCAGCCACCGCCTTCTGCTTCTCGCTGGGGCAGCGCGCCACCTCAACGCCCGGCACGTCGATATCGGCGAGCTGGATCCTGATGCCATCCTGCCAGAATGTATTGCCGTCCACCACGCAGTTGGTGCCCGAACCGGCGCCGCAAAGCGCGAAGCGTCCGCCGGTTTGCGCCCGCATGCCGGGGCGGTCGATCGACGGCCTGTTGATCGGCAGAGCAACGGGGATGGCGGCGGTAACCATGGGGATGGCTGCCGGCGGCACGGGGAGGGCTGTGGTCGCGCGGGGTTCCGGAATAACCGCTGCGGTCTTGATTTTTGGCTTTGCCGCCGGCGTTGGCGCTTCCTGGGCCATCTGCGGCATGCCTGCGACAGCGCCGGCATGAGCGAGCATGGAGGGCATATCCTTGCGATGTTGATAGGCGTACATGCCGGCTATCGTCGCCAGGCCGACGAAGCCCCACAGCCACATTGAGCTTCCCGTCTTGGGTTGCGGTTTCCGCCGCGTGCGTCGTTTCGCCTTAGCCATAGTATCGTCCCTCAATTGCGAGGGGATTATCGCTGCGATTTCTTACCGATCCGTTGGCTTTTCGTTCTCCAGTGACAAGGCGGAAGGATTCCTATTTCGCCGAAGTGGTCGAAAGTTTCAGCTTCACCGACATGGTCACCTGTCCGTTCACCGAGAGCCTCTGTCCCCGGCCGTCGAAGTTACTGGCGGATGTATTGCTCGACATGGCGCTGATTTCGCAGGCTTCTGCGATGGTGTCGAGCAGGGTAGAGCAGCTGCTTGCGGCGATCTTGTAGAAGGATTTCAAAGCCTTCTCCTGCTGCTCCTCGTTGCTGCCGTCCGGTACGGAGTAGGAGAGCGATATTCCCGATTGCACGGAAATATATCCGTCCGGTAGCTGGTGGGGATTGCGCAGCGGCAGATTTGGAAAGTTCTGCGCAACGGCCGGCAGCGCCACGCCGGCGAGCAGTAGGCCAAGCATAGTCGGGATCAAAAATCTGTTCATTGTCGTCTCTCCTGTTTTGCCGTTTATCGCAGACCTGGGTGAAGGCGAGGTAATTGCCTAACTTAAAATTGTATTTCCGGTCGAGACTTCCGCATAGCCAGCGAATCAGAAGCGTCTCAACAGCAAGTGCATGCGCAATTGGTTCCTTGCCAAGTCTGGGGCCGAAGCGCATAGTCCAGTGGTGTTGTAGAGTAAGAGGTGGCCGCCGAAGAGGCGTGGCGCGCTTCAACTCAAAGAACGAGACGGCGCGAATGTTGGAAACCCCCATCCATCCGAGGGATTTGCCTCTATTTTCGGACGATCTCGATCGCCTCGAGAAGGTGCTGGACACCATATGCCGTGATCGTGGGATTGATACGCGCGGCCTGCAGGCAGAGCGTCTCGGCGCATTGATCATTCAGCTTTATCGTCAGGGCGTGAAGGACGATGCCAAGCTGCTTGCGCTTGCAAGGGCTTATTTCTGACACAACCGCGTTTTTTTATGGCGTTGAATCTAATCGGTTTAAGCTGATTTCACATAGCTGCAATGATGCATTGTGGCTGTTCGAAGCGGTACTTTCACCCTATATTTGCTGCATTGCACAAAGAGAGTTCGTCTCTCGATGTCACTGATTCCCGTTCGGGACAGTGCGCGTTCGCCGTGAAAAAGCAAAAACCAAAAGCGGCGGGTGTGGATAATCTGAAAGGTCCATGATGAATTTTAAAGTTCCGAGCCGGCTTCGCCGCCTGCTTACCGACTCCGTCGAGCTGCCGCAGCTCAAGTTTCCGGTGACGCAGCCGCAAGCCCAGCCGTCGCGCCGTCGCGTCTCCACGCGTCCGGCTCCCCAGCGGCTGACCGAAATTTTGTGGTTCGGCCGCAATCCCGGTGGCCTTCGCATGCTCGAATACGTGCCGCCTGGCATCAAAGGACCCATGCCGCTCGTCGTCGTCCTGCACGGCTGCCATCAGAATGCCGAGGATTTCGATCGCGCCAGCGGCTGGTCGGCTCTTGGCCGCGAGCACGGGTTTGTCGTGCTCTATGCCGAGCAAAAGGCATCGAACAATCCCAATCTCTGTTTCAACTGGTTCCGTCCGAGCATGGTGACGCGCGATCGCGGCGAACTCGGCTCCATTCGTGAGATGATCGATTTCAGCCGCAAGGTGCATGAAATCGACGATAGCAGGATTTTTGTCATGGGCCTGTCGGCCGGCGGCGCCATGGCCTCGGCGCTGCTTGTGACCTATCCGGAACTGTTTGCTGCAGGTGCCATCATCGGCGGGCTGCCTTTCGGCGCCGCCCGCGATGCCATGTCGGCGCTCGATGTCATGAAGCGCGGTTCGACGCGCTCGGCCGACAAATGGGGCGAACTCGTTCGCGAAGCCTCTCCCGATGCTACCCGTTTTCCGGTCGTGTCCATCTGGCACGGCGACGCCGATGAGGTCGTTTCCTTCGTCAATGCGGAATCGGCCGTCGCACAATGGCTTGCCGTGCGCGAGCGTCCGCGCACCAAAGGTCGCCTGCGCCTGTTCGAAGGCGGCGAGCGTCGCGAATGGCGCGACGACTACGGCAATATGATTCTGGAACTCGTCACGCTGACCGATTTCGGACATGGCCTGCCGGTCTGTCCGCCGATCGAGGGCAGGGAGCCGGCAAACGACACCGAGCGCTACATTCTACCCGCCGCCGTTTCCGCGCCCGAGCAGCTGGTCAAGAGCTGGGGGCTGGCCGCCTGAGGCTCGCTTCTGGGCCTTTCCAAGAAAGGTGCGTGGCGGTTTTCCGTCCGGGATGCGTCAGCTCAAGACGATAGAGCATTCGCGCGGCGACGAGGACGGCTCCAAGAGAAAGCGCTCCGGCGCTTTCACAAAGCATCTCTATTCCTGCGATCGCTCAATCGTCGTTGGTCGCATTCAGATTTTCGGGCCGAATGCCGTCATTCTCAGCCCAGTGCTTGAAACGGATACCGGCGCCGCCGGTTCCGTCGCTGCCGCCTGCGAGAAAAACGATACCGTGGCTTTCCAAGGCGGTACGAACCGCGGCAAGTGCCTTCATATCCTTGGAATTGAGGTCTATCTCCAGCGCTTCGACGGTCGAGATCGGAAGCTTGCTGTCGCTGGCGAGCGCTTCCACCGTCAGTCCGAGCATGGCGCGCGCGCCGCGCAATTGTGCTGATGTGATCATGCTGTAACTCTACCGTATAAGCTTGAAAATCGGAACCGATTTCCGACGAAAATCAAGCGAGCCTAATACGCCGCGGCGTTCTGAGGCCTGATGCTTTCGGGTCTCGCAAGCGGAGCAGGGACGGGATAGCCAAGCAGGTCATAGTAGATCTGCTCGGTGGCATCGGCCATGCCGGTGAGGGTATAGCTATCCTTGCGGCTGCGCGCCTCGGCGGTGAGGCTCGCAAGCAGCTTGGGGTCGGCAAGGCGCGCCATGGTGCCGGCCAGTTCCCTCGGATCATCGCTATTGGGCACGATATAACCGTTCCTGCCATGTTCGAGTACCGTTCGCGCACCGCCGACATCGGCCAGCAACAATGGCTTACCTGCTGCTGCAGCCTCAAGCATCACATAGGACATCGCCTCGTAGCGGCTTGGCATGACGACGACATCGAAGGCCTCGATCGCCGTTACTCCCGGTATGCTGCCGTCGAGATAGACGCGCTTTTCCAGGCCGGCTGATCTGATCATATCGGTGACGACATCCGCCAACTCCCCGGTGCCGATCATGAGCAAATGCGCGTGCGGCATCTCGCTGGCGATGCGGATAAAAGCCTCGACCAGCCGCTCCGGGGCCTTTTGGCGAGTCATTCGGCCGACGAAGCCGAAAAGCAGCGCATCCTGGGGGATGCCATATCGTTTGCGGATGGCGGCGCGCTGGCTGTTCGGCGGCGCATTGACGCCATTGACGACGATGCGCAGCCGGTCTTCGGAGATACCGAGCGACAGGGCATGATTATATTCGTCTCGCGATACGCAGATTAGCTGATCCGTCAGCCAATTGCCGAGCAGGCGCTCGATGCCGCCGTAGATCAACCGGCCCTTTGAGCCGAGCGTTGGGTCCATGGTGCGAAAGGCATGCGGCGTATAGAGAACCGGGGTGTGTTTTCCCGGCAAGCGCAGTCGGGTCAGCGCACCGGCCTTCGAACTGTGACCGTGGATCAGGTCGAACGGACCTTGCTTCGAGGCGATCTTGCGCAGATGTTTCCATGCGGTGATGTCCCATGGACCTGGCGCACGTCGCATCGCGACCGGGACGACCCGGTCGAGGCCGATACCCTCCAATTCCCGAACGAAGGCAGGCTCGGCGCGCACCGGCGAATAGACGGCAGTCACCGAATGACCGCGATGCTGCATGGCCCGGCAAAGGTCGAGGAAGTGTCGCCCTGAGCCGCCGCCGCTCGGTTCGAGAACCTGCAGCATCGATAGACGCTTGATGCTGGTGCGGATATTCAACGCGCGGCCTCCTTTCCACTCAAGTCATGCTGATATTTTTGCTCGAGGGCGTTGCAGCCCCAGACGATGCCGATCAACATGTAGAAATGGCGCCAGTGGTCGGTATCGATGACGTTGCCGATGCCGACATGACCGAGAACGGCGATCCAGGCGATCATCGCGAACGGCTGCCAGGGCCGCTCCCTCAGAAGGTTGCGGAAGCCGATATAGACGGTCCAGGTGATCATGCTGACCCAGCAGAAGAAGCCGAGCCAACCATAGGTGGTCAACGCTTTCAGCCAGGTATTGTGCTCGTCTTCTTCAAACATGTGACCGAAGACCAGCGGTCCCATGCCGAAGGGGCGCTCCATCGACATCAAAAAGCCGAGGCTATGGCGCTCGAAGCGGCCGAGGTGCCTGCCGTCATAGCTCTGAACGAGTTGCGCGCGGATGGAAAACAGGTCGCTGACCTGCGGAAACTGCAGTGCGATCACAAGCAGCACGACCATGAGGATGATCGCCGCAAGCGCTATGACCAGGATGCGCAACCGGAATTTATTGCTGCGATGTTTCAGCAGCATGCAGAAGATCAGCATCGCCGATGTGAAGGCAAACAATCCCCAGGCTGCGCGCGAGAATGAAAGGAAGACGGCGAAGGCGAGAACGAGCAGGCATGCGATCCTGATTGGCGCCTTCTTCAAATCGCCGATCAGCAACCCGTGCATGAGATAGAGACTGGGCGCGGCGAGATAGGGACCAAAGACGTTCGGGTCCTGAAAAGCGCCCATGGCGCGATCGTAGCGGGTAAAGACATCGAAACCCGGGACGGCATGAAAATAGCCGAGAATGCCGAGGCTTGCGGTGATCAGCGCCGCCACCACCCAGGTATTGAAGATCAGCTTCAGCCGCTTCTGGCTGTCCTCGATGATCGCGGCGTAGAAGACGGAGCTCAGCGCAAGGAAAGTCGAGACGGCAATATAGATCGGACCGTCGAGATGGTTGCTTGCCTGCAGGTCGCGCATCTGCGTGATCGAAAACATGCCGCCGATGTTGAACGTCAGGAACAGCACCAGCAGCGGCGCGACGCCGCGGGATATTTTCAGCCCGAGAATGAACCAAGTGCCGATGAGAAAGGCGAGCCAAAGCTCATAGGGCGCGGGTTCGGCCATCACGAAGCCTGACATCAGCACTCCCAGGGTGACGCAGGCCGTGCCGACCAGTCGCAATGCCGCAAGTTGCGGCTGCGCAACGCCGGGAGGTGGGAGCTCGATCGCGGTCAATAGGCGTTTTCCGTGTTGAACAGGCTGAACGGCGTCTTGAACAGGATCTTGAGGTCGAACAGCAGCGACCAGTTCTCGATGTAGTAGAGATCGTAGGCCGTGCGGAACTTGATCTTGTCGTCGCTGTCGATCTCACCACGCCAGCCGTTGATCTGCGCCCAGCCGGTGACGCCGGGCTTGACGCGATGGCGGGCGAAATAGCCTTCGACGACATCGGCGTAGGTGCGGTTATGGCTGGCGGCGAGGACGGCATGCGGTCTTGGACCGACGAGCGAAAGGCTGCCGAGCAAGACGTTGAACAGCTGCGGTAGTTCGTCGATGGAACTCCTGCGGAGGAAGCGTCCGACGGGCGTAACGCGCGGGTCGTTCTTGGTGACGGCATTGCGCGCCGTCGGATCGCTCATATGTGTGTACATCGAGCGGAACTTGAAGACGTTGATGATCTCGTTGTTGAAGCCGTGACGCTTTTGCATGAAGAGGATCGGCCCCTTCGACGTGACTTTCACGGCGATCGCGGCGCCAAGCATGATCGGCCAGAGCAGGGCAAGGGCGAAGAGGCTGAAGAAGATGTCGAAGATGCGCTTGGCGACACCGTCCCAATCGCGGATCGGCTTGTTGAAGATATCGAGCATCGGCACCGCGCCGACATGGGAGTAGGCACGCGGCCGGAAACGCAGCTTGTTGGCATGGGCGGCCAGGCGAATATCGACCGGCAGAACCCAGAGCATTTTCAGCAGCTGCAGGATGCGATCTTCAGCGCTGCTCGGAAGAGAAATGATCAGCATATCAACCCGCGCCAGCCGGGCGAATTCGACCAGTTCCGGAACCGTCCCGAGCTTCGGATAGCCGGCGACCATCACCGGCGAGCGCTTCTCACCACGGTCGTCGAATATGCCGCAAATGCGGATATCGTTATCGGGCTGGTGTTCGAGCGCGCGGATAAGTTCCTTGGCAGGCTCGCCGCCGCCGACGATCACCGCGCGTCGCTCCATGATACCATTGCGAGCCCAATTGCGGATGCCATAGGCGAAAAGGAGCCGTGCGACGAGAAGGAACGCCGCTCCCGCCCCCAGCCAGGCGCCAAGGAGGGGCAGGGAATAGATGTCGCCCAGGCCGAAAGGAACGAGGGTCAGGGTCATGATGCCGAAGGCGACAATCCATGGCCCCAAAATTCGGTGAAGGAAGTGATGAGGCGAGCGAAGGATCGGTATTTGATAGGCATCCGCCACCTGCATGAATGCGATGGCAAGGCCGCTTACAGCGATGGTCACCGCAACTCTCGACAGGAATGGATGCTCGCTGGGCGTAGTGCCGAAAAACAGGAGCGCTAGTCCGACCGCGAGCAGCGACAGAAATTCGAACAGCCGATACTGGCCGATGATAATCGCCGGCGTCTGATTGGTTTCGCGAAATTGCTCGGCGATCTGTCGTGCATAGGGATTGAGTTCGTTGCTCGGACGATCGCCGTCAGCCTCTTCGGCACCGCGGGTGCGGATTTCCGAAGCCTGCTTGCGAAGATTGTCTAAGTTAAATTGTTCGGACTTTTCGCTAGTGTTCATGGCAACTTATCCGGTCGTTACCGGAGAAGGCCTAGCAGATATCAGCTAAGAAACACTTACAACACCTGCTTGTATTCTAATGTTCGTCACCAGAACCAAGTATATTTTGATACAGGTTCAAAGTATCCCGAGCCATCACGGGCGCCGAAAAATTTTGCCGGATTGTCTCGATATCGGGCATGTGGCGGTTGCCCCAGTCCTGTTCGGTCATGGCCTCGGCCATCACGCGGGACAGGTCGTCGGCGTCTTCGGATTTGGCCAGCGCGGCGCTGTTTTCTCCGAGTGCCTCCGGGATGCCGCCGACGCGTGAGGCAATGACGGTCTTTCCTGCCGCCAGCGCTTCCAGAACGATGTAGGGCATTGCCTCTGCGCGCGAGGGAACGACAATGTTCTGCGAGACAGCGAAGGCCTCTTGCACGCGCATGGCCGGCAACATGCCGATGCGGTGGCCAAGGCCGCGCTCGATCATCATCCGGTGGTATTTGTCCCTGTCCGGTCCGTCGCCGATCATCAGCGCCGAGAGCGGCCTGCCGATCCGCCGCTCCGTCTTGGCGAAGGCCTCGATAAACAGATCCGGACCTTTGAGATCCCGCAGCATGCCGATGTAGACAAAATGCACGGAGTCCGATCGTGTCGGGATAGAGCGGAAATCGCGCTCGCTGATGCCGTTGTAGATCAGCACCGATCGCGTGCGCGGCTTGCCGATTTTTTTCTCGTAGGCGAGCCGTTCGAAATCGCAGATGAAAATCAGGCCATCGGTCAGAAATTCAAGCATTCGCTCGAGGCTGTGCACCAACAAGCCCTGTAGCGAACCGCGTGAGAAATGCAGGCTACCGCCATGCGCAGTGTAGAGGCGGGCAATGCGATACCTGTTAACCCGCAAGATCGAGCCGAGAACGCGCGCAAGCAGGCCGCCTTTGGCGCCGTGCCCATGCAGCACATCTGGCCGCAAACTCTTGATTTTTTGATAGCTGCTCCAAAGCGTCGACGCATCGGATAGGCTGATCTGACGCCGGATCGGCAACCGGACGACACCGAGCGCGAGAAAAGGCATGATGTCATCGAACAGATGATCCTCGTGCTCTCCTCCGGTCAGGCTGTCGCAAAGGATGCCGACTTCATGTCCCGCCTTGCTTTGTTCCTCCGCCAGATCCCGGACATGGCGGAAGACCCCGCCGACGGGCGATCTGAAACAGTGAACTATGCGCAGCGGTTTTGCCATGAGTGGGCGCGGTTAGAACAACCGCTCTCTGACATAGATCGTATCGCCCGCGAGCACCGGATCGGAGATGCCGACACGGCCCGTCATGACGTGACCGTTGATCTTGCGCGTGACGTCCGCGTTGGATTGATTGGCGCGGCTGCTGAAGCCGCCGGCAACCGCGATTGCATTTTGAACGGTCATGCCCGGTACGTAGGAATATTGGCCGGGCTGGCCGACTTCACCCATGATGTAGACCGAGCGATAGCGATCGACATCGATCGAGACGTCGGGATCGCGAATATAGCCCTGTCGCAGCTTCTGGGCGATCTGGCCGGAGAGTTGCTGCAAGGTCTTGCCGCGGGCCGTGACCTGACCGACCAGAGGAAATGCGATATAGCCCGCCTGATCGACCGTATAGGTGTTGCTGAGGCCTGGCTGATCGAACACCGTTACGCGCAGCCGGTCGCCGCTGTCCAAAGTATAGGGCTGGATCGTGGCTTCGCTGAACGCCTTCGGCGCAGGCTGATAGGTGTTGCAGCCGGTGAGCGCGACGCTCATGGCTAGCATGCCGAGTGCAAGGGCGATCTTTGGCTTTGCGAAGGGCATTTCGCGCTCATTAGAAAGGGAGAAGACACTGTGGTCGTTATCAATCCGTTAGGGTTAACGGTCGGTAAAGACCAAGAGGAAAACCGGCAAAAAATTAGCGATGTCAAAAACAATGCTGCTGAAATACTATTAACGCTTGGGTTACCATAGTCGTTTACGATTAACTCCGGCTTTCTATTACGGAGTTTTTGTATATGTCCGGTGTCAACAACACCCAGCAAGATGTAGACATCGATCTTGCGCAGCTCTTTCGCGCCGTCTGGCGGCGAAGGCTGCGGGTGGTTGCAATCACTTTGGCGGGTGCCTGTCTGGCGCTTGTCATTGCCAAGGTCGTTTCTCCGGAATATCGCAGCGAAACTCGCATTCTGATCGAGGCCCGCGCGCCGGCATTCGCGACGACCTCAAGCAATGACGCCGGCTCCGCGCCGCTGCTGGACGAGCTCAATATTGCCAGCCAGGTTCAGATCCTTCAGTCGGCCGATCTGATCAAGCAGGTCATTGCCAATCTCAGGCTTTACAAGAGCCCGGAATTCGACACGTCGAGCAATGGCTCGGCGCTTTCCGATATTCTCATCAAGCTTCATCTGAAGCGTCCGCCTGCCGATAAGGCACCGGAAGAGCGGATGCTGGATGCGTTTACCGGCCGGCTGCAGGTCTACCAGATCAACTCGTCGCGTGTGATCGGCATAAGCTTCAGCTCGCGTGATCCCGCTCTTGCGGCCAGCGTGCCGAATGCTGTCGCACAGGTCTATCTGTCGATGCAGAGCGGTGCCAAGCTCGATTCCAACAGCGAGGCGACCCGCTGGCTGGAGCCGGAGATCACCAATCTGCGCGAGAAGGTCAGCGAAGCGGAAAAGAAGGTTGCGGACTACCGGTCCGCCAACGGACTTCTGCAGAGCAACCAGAACAACAATTTCGCCACCCAGCAGCTTTCCGATATTTTCACGCAGCTCGCGCAGGTGAGGGCGGACAAGGCCAATGCCGAAGCACGCTCCCAGGCCGTGCGCAATGCGCTCTCGAGCGGTCGCTCCATCGACACGCTTTCCGACGTTTCGGGATCGCAGGCCATTCAGCGGTTGAAGGCGACGGAATCCAGCCTGGAGTCGCAGATATCGGACCTCTCGACGACACTGATGGACGGCCATCCGCGCTTGAAGAGCCTGCGGGCGCAGCTTGCCGACAGCCGTCAGCAAATCAACCGCGAAACACAGAGGATCCTCGCCGGCATCGATAATGAAGCCAAGGTTGCGCAGCTGCGCGAACAGCAGTTGCTGGCGCAGGCAAATACGCTGAAGGCTGCAAGCGCCAAGGCGGGGGAGGACGAGGTCGGCCTCAACGCGCTGGAGCGCGAAGCCACAGCCGAGCGGCAATTGCTGGAGACCTATCTTGCTCGTTATCGCGAGGCAGCCTCCCGCGTCGACAAGAATTCGAGCCCGGCCGATGCCCGTGTCGTCTCGTCGGCGGTGGAGCCGGTCGACCCCGCATTCCCGAAGGTTGGCCCGATCGTCGTCGTATCCACGCTCGCAACCTTCCTTTTGACCTGCATAGTCATCATGCTGGCCGAACTGTTCAGCGGCCGTGCGTTGCGGCCGGTCGGACCGGTTAGCCGCGAGCGGAAGCCTGCCGCCAACGCTTCGCTTCCTCATCAGCCCGATACGACTGCGGAGATCGCTGCAATCGGGCGTTCCGAGGTCCCGGCAAGCATGCTGTCGGTGCCCGTGGCCGATAGCTTGGCCCGGAAGACGGAAGAGAATGCGGTCGGTGCGGAGCGCAAACCAAAGGCAACCGCGCCGAACGCGGAAGACGAAGAGGATTTTTCCATCCAATCCGTTGCCGACTATCTGATCGACAGCGGCTCGAGGCTCGCAATCGTCATATCACCGACCGGTGATGATGGCTCCACGGCGTCGGTCATGCTGGCTCGAACGATTGCCGACGCGGGACATCGCATCGTGCTCGTCGATATGACGGGAACCGGCTGCCCTTCCAAGCTCATGGCAGAGCATGGCGAGCTTCCTGGTGTCACCGACCTGCTCTGTGGGGAAACCGCTTTTGCCGATACGATCCATCCGGATCGGCTTTCCGACGCTCATCTCGTACCGCAAGGCATGAGCGACCTCGGGCGTGCGATGCGCGGAGCGGATCGCCTGGCGCTCATCCTCGACGCGCTCGGTTCGGCCTATGATATCGTTCTGGTGGAATGCGGCGCAGCCGAAGTTTCAGGCGTGGCGCGGTTGACGCGGAGCAAGGACACCGAAATCATTCTGTCCATGCCGGAGCCTGACGAAAAGCAGTTCATCTCGGCGATGACCGAATTCCAGAAGGCTGGCTACGAGCACATTATCCTGATGTCGGGATGGCGTGAGGAGCATGATCCGGATACGCGCCGCGACGCCGCCTGATCAATCCTTCTCGGCCGTATCTGCCTCCGCCGTCGCGGCGACATGCCGCGATCGCAACCTTTGGATGAAGGCGTAGACTTGCCGGTTGCTCTTGATGGCCGTCTTGGCGCGTATGATGCCGCGCTGCATCGTTGCGGCCGCATGGCCCACGGCAGAGATGGGCAAAAGTAGATCGTGCTGCGTGGTTTCCACCGGACACCAGGAGCGCTTGTAGATCTGGTCTCCGATACCGAAGTCGAAGAGGGCGACCCCTTCCTTGTGCAGTCGCTCTATCATCAGCCAGAATAGCAGCTCGCCGGGGCTTGCCTCGGCCACCAGCGACTCGTCGATCGAGGCGAACTGGCAGATGACGTGATCGCCCTTGCGCGAGAGGGCTGCGATGGCGGCCACATGGCCTTCATGCTCGCCCTTCAGCCGTAGCGCATGCATCTGCAGCGTGGCGTTGACGCTGTCGCTCTCCCGCCGGCGCAGGAGCCGATGCATTGTTGCTCGTGTCGGCGCATCGGCGAAGACGTCCGGGAGGCCTGCTTCCCTGAAGCGGATGGCCTTTTGCCGAAAGAATTGATCCAGCAAGGCATCCTGCTGATCGGGTGCCGCAATCAGATATTCATAACCGCCTTTAGCCTCGAGGATCCGGCTTTGATGCTTGAACTTCTTGCGCCGTCGCTTGGCGTTGACCTGTTTCAGGCTCGTTTCGAAATTCTCCAGGAACGGCAGCTGGAAGGCATGGTTCTGGTTTTCTATTGCGGGCAAGGAACCGAGCGGACTTGTGCGACCACGCCATTCGAGCGGAACGTTACGCAGGATGGCGAGGTCCACCTTGCCGCGCAAAGCAGAGGCCACGGCTGCCGTTTGCGCCGCAGTCAGATCGCCATTCGGCAGAAATTCCTTGGAGAACAGGCCGGTATTGATGTTGCTGTGCTGGTCCCCGATGAATTCGGCCCGCCGAACGCCACGGTTGCGGATGATTTCCAGCGGCAGGATGAAGGCGGTCCGGCCATCGATGGAACCGCGAATGATGGCGAGTGGGCGCCGGAATATCTCGACCCATGGCAGGCACCAGTCATAGCTCTGGTGCAGAGAAGCAAGATTGTCTCGCTCTAGGATGCGCCATTCGGCCTCAAGGGGCGCCATGCTGTCGAAGATCTCGACCTCTAGATCGTCATACAGCGCCGACCGCGTTTGGACATACGCATCCTGCTCGCCCGCTGCCTGAACAGTGGCGATGCCCGCGATATCTTGCGACTGTATCTGCATCCGATCCTTTCCGCATTGGCGGCATTCGGACGCAGTTTCGCGGATAGCGGTTTATCTTTGGCTTAAGATGGCACGTTTTGCCCGCACATCCTGTGGATCAAGGTTAGCGTTGCGTAAACGACCCGAACGCATCCGTCATTGCGGCCGCGGCCCGGCCATCCATTTGATGATGCCCATCGCCGGCAGCACCCATATCGTGCCGCTGAAAAGGAAGTAGAGGAAATGGACCCAGCCGGGTTGATCTCCGAGCGTGCGCACTGCAACGATCATCGCGACGATCGCATAGATTGCAACCAGCAAAACAAGCAGGATCATGCCGATGAATTTGCGCAGGCGAAGGGGCACGGATTGGATTCTCCTCTTGAGGCAACACGCCGCGACGGCATGCCGCAAACTCCCGGGACTTGTTTTGCACGCCCCTATCGGGCAAATCAACAGCCTGATCGAAGGGAGACGCCATGGCTGCCACTAATTTCACGTCGGAACAGGCTATTATGAAGGAAGTCGTCCGTCAGGATCGCAATCGCCGGGCGATCCGTCTCTGGCTTGCCTGTGTGCTGCTGGCTCTCTTCGGGCTCGTGCTGGTGGGGGGCGCGACACGGCTCACTGAATCCGGCCTGTCCATCACGGAATGGCGGCCGATCCATGGCATCATCCCGCCGCTGAACGCGCAGGAATGGCAGGACGAGTTCGATCTCTACAAGCGCATCCCGCAGTTTCAGATCCTCAACAAGGATATGACGGTCGACGAATTCAAAGGAATCTTCTGGTGGGAATGGGCGCATCGGGTGCTTGCACGCGGCATCGGCGTCATCTTCGGCGTGCCGCTGCTGTTCTTCGTGCTGACCGGCCGTGTCGAACGCAGGCTGTGGCTGCCGCTGGGCGGCATTTTTCTCCTTGGCGGGCTGCAGGGCGCAATCGGCTGGTGGATGGTCTATTCGGGTCTGGAGGCACGCACCAATGTCAGCCAGTATCGTCTTGCGATTCATCTTGTTATGGCTTGTCTGATTTTTGCTGCCTGTATGTGGTTCATGAGGGCGCTGTCCCCGCATTCGAACGAGCCGGCGCCGACCCGTTATTCGGCAAAACTGGCCGGCCTCATCGCGATCATGTCTCTGTTCCAGATTTATCTGGGCGCTCTTGTCGCCGGTCTCCATGCCGGCATGAGCTACAATACCTGGCCGCTGATGGACGGCACCATCGTCCCGGATGGCTTGCTTGTGCAGTCGCCGGGCTGGATCAATTTCTTCGAGAACCCGAAAATGGTGCAGTTCGTCCATCGCCTCGGCGCTTACGCGCTCTTCGCAGTCGTGGTCATCAATATGATCATTTCGTTGCGGGCCGCATCGCAGACGACGCATGCGCGCCGTTCGGTCGTGCTGTTCGTGCTGGTTCTCATTCAGGCGATTCTTGGGATTACTACGTTGCTGCTGCAGGTGCCGCTGCATCTGGCGCTCGCACATCAGGCTGGCGCCCTGATCGTCTTCGGCTTTGCGATTGCCAACTGGCGAGGCTTCTATGGCGAGCTGCCGCGCCAGACCTCGATTGTCGTCGGAGATTGAGGCGCACAACGCCTCAATTCATTCCTTCTACGGCATCAGGCTTTCCGAAGATCTGAAACGATTCTCGGAAAGCCTGATGCCGTAGAGCAAAAGAGATAGAACGACCCTTGTGCATCCGAAAGGATGCACGGCGCCCTAGCGGGCTGACGCGACGCTTGCTGCCGACGACATCCGCGACACGACTTTCAAGTGCTTGATTTCACCGCGCTTGAAGGCCGCGAGGAAGCGACTGTAGTCCTTGAAAACCACGCAGCCGTTCGATTCCGCACGGCCGCCTCTGAGCATGTACGTATGCGCCAGCAAGCCGTCGCGGCCATAGACGCGGCCGCCGCCTGTGGGTGTCAGGCGCAGCGCCTGAACGCCATGGAACAGGCTTTCCCGATAGGTCAGCTTATAGGTCTCAGGCGGCGTCGGGCCGGTGTTCTTGCGGTCCACATAGCGGGGATTGTCACGCATGTGGCCGAGGCCGGAATGCGCCTCCAGGCGTTCGCCGCTTGGAAGATAGACCGTCTTCGCTTCGATATCGTAGATTGCCGTACCGCTGCCGGGGCTGATGGCGGCAAAGGGATTGATGAAGGGCTTGGCCTTGCGCACGGAGCTGTCGTCCGGGTCTGCATAGGCCAGAAGCCGTGCCGGCGGCTGTGTGGGCGTATCCTTGACGGTTGCCTTGGCGACGGCGGCCGCGGCCGGAGTGTTCGGCCGCCGCATATCCTCCTCGCGGGCAGGGCGGGCCATCGGCACGACGCTCAGCACCGCTTGCGTCATCGCGATATCGGCATCCTTGGCCGGTAGCGGCGTCGCTTCCGCAATTGCCGGCAGGGCTGCGGGCGCTGCCGAAGCAACCGCAAGCGGCTGAACGGCCTTCTGTGCCGGGCCCGCCGCCGGGATCGAGGCGGCGGCATATTTCACTTGCGCCAGCGACTGCACAGCGGTGGCGAAGTTGACGGCGATCACCTTGCGCAGACGGTCGATCGTTTCGGGTGAGGCAGCGGCGACTTCGATGCGGCCGCTCTTGATGCTGGCGGCCGCGCTTTGCTCCAACTTGATCTGGGATGCCTGTTGCGTCAAAGCGCTGGCCAGTTGCGAACGAATGGTGTCCCTGCTGGCGGTCCCGGTCTGAACATCGCTCCCTGCGATCGCATAGGTCGTCCCATTTGCGGGCGCACTGGCGAAGCGGTTTTGTCCGTTCAGGGACGCGACCTGGCTGGAAAGTCGGGCAGGGCGTGCCATGGGATTCTGCGGCACGATGAAGGCTGACGCTCGTGGGGTCAGAAAGTCGTTGGTTGTCGTCGTCGCTCCGGGGAGGGACAACATCATCGACTGGGTGGTAACCAGCGTCGCGGCCACCCAGGCGAAGGCCACCACGGCGACGCCGGTGGCCAATGTGCCGGGACGGATATTGAAGGATTTTTTCAGGCGCGGGGCGTAGCCGGAGCGCGAATTGAAGTTACCGAAGCCTTCGGTGACAAACGCCATGATACTCATTATCCAAACTACACAGACACTATGCCGGCTCACAGATGCACACGCGCCTCGACGCGGAATTCGCGTCTGACCACCACATTGCCGACTGTCTGGAAGCATGCCGAATTATGGTAACCAATTCCTTTACGCTGGCTCATTCTTGGATATTCATTGAAAAAGGGATGCGTTTAACGTCCAATTCATCTCGGCCCGTGAAGCCGTTAAACGGTGAATCCGGCCGACAATAGGTCGCGCCGCATCACGGTAGATCAATTTTTCGTGTAGCGTCTGCTAATTTAGCTGGAAGGCAGAATTGTGGCTGCGGGCACTAAAATGTGCCGAATCGACGAAGGTATCAGCCTAGCAATAAGCCCGGCCAATCTATCCCTCGGAGGGTGATCGACCGGGCTTGCTGAATATTCGCTTGTGTGCCGGGCTCAGGCGCCCAGCATCAGATCCATGTTCTGAACGGCAGCACCGGAGGCGCCCTTGCCGAGATTGTCGAGCAGGGCGACCAGATTGACCTGAGCTGCGCCCGGCGTACCGAAGACGAAGAGCTTCATCGTGTCCTTGCCGGCGAGCTCGACGGCATTGATGCGCGACAGCGCACGGCTTTCATCAAGGGAGACGACCTCGACGATATCCTGACCGGCATAGTGGTTGGTGAGCGCCGCATGGATGCTCTCCAGCGTCGCGCCTTCCGCCAGGTCCTTAAGATGAAGCGGCACCTGCACGATCATGCCCTGCGGGAAGCGGCCGACGGACGGCGAGAAGATCGGCGCGCGATCGAGCAGCCCATGCGTCGTCATCTCGGGGACATGCTTGTGGGTCAGCGGCAGGCCGTAGAGGAAATGCGGTGCGCTGATCGCATCCGGATGATCCGCGTCTTCCATCTGGGCAATCATCTGCTTGCCGCCGCCGGTATAACCGGAGACGGCATTGACCGTCACGGGATAGCCGGCCGGTAGGATGCCTGCGGCGCGCAGCGGACGGATGAGGCCGATTGCGCCCGTGGGGTAGCAGCCCGGATTGGCGACAAAACGCGCATCCTTGATCTTCCGGCCCTGATTGCTGTCCATTTCGGCAAAGCCATAGGCCCAGTCGGGATGGATGCGGAACGCCGTCGAGGTGTCGATGATACGGACATTATTGTTGCCCGCCACCATTTTCACCGCTTCCTTCGACGCATCGTCGGGAAGGCAGAGAATGGCGACATCGGCGCTGTTCAGCATGTCCTCGCGCATTGCAGCATTGCGGCGCTCGGCTTCAGGAATGGACAGAAGCTCGACGTCACGGCGGTCGGCCATGCGCGTGCGGATCTGCAAGCCCGTGGTTCCGTGTTCGCCATCGATGAAGATCTTCGGTGCCATGTTATTCCTGCTCTTTCAGTAGGTTAAGAGTGTTTCCAGACTCAGTTTGCCATGGAGTTGATTCAATATGATAACAGCCGGACTTTAGCGTCCGGCCGCACGCCTTTCAGCATGAAGCCCGAGCATATACATCGCCACCGTTGCCCCCGCAATGGCGGTAATATCGGCATGGTCGTAGGCCGGCGAGACTTCGACCACGTCGGCGCCGCGGATATCGAGCTGATGCAGCCGCTGCAAGGTCGAAAGGATCTTCGCGCTGGACGGTCCCCCGGCAACCGGCGTTCCCGTGCCCGGCGCATAAGCCGGATCGAGGCAGTCGATATCGAAAGTGAGATAGGCCGGAGCGCCCTTGGTATGCGAGATGATCGCCGAGGCGATGTCGGCGGCACTCATGTCTTCGACCTGATGGCCATAGAGAACATGGATGCCGAAATCGTCCGGCGCGTGCGTGCGGATGCCGATCTGAATAGAGCGGTCCGGGTCGATCAGGCCGTCGCGCACCGCGCGGGCGACGAAGGAGCCGTGGTCGATGCGCTTGCCGTCGTCGAACCATGTATCCTGATGGGCATCGAACTGCACAAGCGCAAGCGGCCCGTGCTTTGCCGCATGCGCTTTCAGGAGGGGCCAGGTGACGAAATGATCGCCGCCGAGCGTCAGCATGAAGGCGCCGCTGTCGAGAATATCGGTTGCCTGGCGCTCGATCGCCACCGGCGTGTCCTGATGATTGCCGTAATCGAGCAGGCAATCGCCATAATCTATGACGGCCATCTCGGCGAACAGGTCGCGGTTGAAGGGATACTGCGGATCGTTGTCGAAAATAGCCGAGGCGCGCCGGATGGCCTGCGGCCCGAAGCGCGTTCCCGGACGGTTGGATGTCGCGGCATCGAAGGGAATACCCCAGACGACGGCATCGACGCCCTCGAGCGACTTGGTGAAGCGGCGACGCATGAAGGAGAGTGCGCCGGCAAAGGTTGGATCGCCGGCGGCCGAGGTCAGACTGTTCGCAGTGAAGGCGTGATCAATCGACGTGCTCGGCAAGGGTATCTCCTTTGCTCGCCTGGAAATCATAGGCCCGTTCTACCCGTCCTATGCGAACCTTATATTGTTCGTACCAGCGCTCGCGGCCAAGTTTCTGTGCAGCAAGGTGCGACACCACGTTCTTCCAGGCAAGAATGCTTTGCTCGTCCCGCCAGAAGGAGTTGGTGATGCCGAAACCATCGGCGCCTCTCGCACTTTCGAGCCCGAGACAGCCGTCCTGCTCAAGGGCGAGCTTTTCCATGCGATCTCCCATGGCGCCATAGCCATTGTCGCCTTCTGTGCGGATCGAAGCGAAGGTGACGATGTAATAGGGCGGCTGGGGAGTGGCTGCGAAACGCGATGAATTGCTGGTACTCATCATATCCCTCCGGGTGTAGTCAGATTCGGGATTTGGCTTGGAATCGCAAGCCAGGTGGTTGGGCCACTATTTGCCTGATCGAATGCTGCATTGATACGGCTTTTTCACGCAGGCGATCTGCGGCGTCGAACATGCGGCCTGTCCATCCGTCACGCGACAGTAGGAGCAGTTGTCGGTAAATTCGACACAGTCCGGGTTCGCCTGAAGAAAGTCCTTCATGCTCTGCATATCGGCTGCCTTGTCGGTAGGTGGCGGCTGCCTGGCGTCGTCGCAAAGGGCAACAGAGACGCTGGCGAGTATCAACAGGAATGTCAGAATGATTTTGGCCATTGCAATCCTCGGTATCTGCAATGCAAGTCTGCCATAAAATGGCGTGTCTTGCCCGGCAGATCCATATCATGCCGCCATAGCCAAAAGAAAAAGGCCGGGGAAACCCCGGCCTCTCCAAAATCCCGTCTCGGGCAAGCAATTAACGCTTGGAGAACTGGAACGAACGGCGTGCCTTTGCACGGCCGTACTTCTTGCGTTCGACGACGCGGCTGTCGCGGGTCAGGAAGCCGCCCTTCTTCAGGACCGAGCGCAGGCCCGGTTCGAAGTAGGTGAGGGCCTTGGACAGACCGTGGCGAACAGCACCGGCCTGGCCGGAGAGACCGCCGCCGGCAACAGTTGCAACGATGTCGAACTGGCCGTCGCGGGCAGCAGCGACGATCGGCTGACGCAGGATCATCTGCAGAACCGGACGGGCGAAATAAGCCGTGTAGTCCTTGCCGTTGACGATGATCTTGCCGGAGCCGGCCTTGACCCATACGCGGGCGACAGCGTCCTTGCGCTTGCCGGTCGCATAGGAGCGGCCGAGCGAATCGACCTTGCGGACGTGAACCGGAGCAGCAGCTGCTTCCGATACCGTGCCGAGATCCTTCAGGGAAGAGAGATCAGCCATTATCAGGCGCTCCTTACGTTCTTCTTGTTCAGCTTGGCGACGTCGAGGACGACGGGCTGCTGGGCTTCATGGGGATGGTTGGAGCCGGCGTAGACGCGCAGGTTCTTCATCTGGCGACGGCCGAGCGGGCCGCGCGGAACCATGCGTTCGACAGCCTTCTCAACGACGCGCTCCGGGAAGCGGCCTTCGATGATCTGACGAGCGGTACGCTCCTTGATGCCGCCGGCATAACCGGTGTGCCAGTAGTAAACCTTGTCTTCGTACTTCTTGCCGGTAAAGACGACCTTGTCGGCATTGATAACGATGACGTTGTCGCCGTCGTCGACGTGCGGCGTGAAGGTAGCCTTATGCTTGCCGCGCAGACGCATTGCGATGATAGAAGCGAGACGGCCAACGACAAGCCCTTCGGCGTCGATGAGAACCCACTTCTTCTCCACCTCTGCAGGCTTCTGGGAGAAGGTTGCCATGTTGCATACTCTCTTTTGAGACCCTTTGGCCCGAAGGCGTTAGGGCGTTTCTTGTTGCTTGGTTTGGCGTGCTAAATGCGTGCCAAAAAGAAAGCAGCCCGGAAAGGCTGCGATCTGTGGCGGCTTATAGAGGGAATGTGACGCTCCGTCAATATTGTCGTCTTGAGTGTCTGTAGAAAATGCCTATAAAAATCAATGGCTTATTTTGGTGGTATTTTGACACCACATATTTCAAGGCTCAGCCAAGTCGTAAAACAAGGACACCTGCGGCAATAATCGCGCCGGCGATGTAGCGCCAGATACTGGAGCGCTCTTTCAAAAAGAGGACGGAAATGACCAGCGCGAAGAGGATCGATGTCTCGCGCAAGGCCGCGACCATGGCGACCGGCGCCTTGGTCATGGCCCACAAGGCGATGCCGTAGGAGGCGATCGAACCGCCGCCGCCGACAAGTCCGCGCCACCAGTTATAGCGGATATGGGCGGCGACGGCGTTGGCGCCGCGTTGCGAGACCGCCCACGCAAACAGGAGGACGGGCGGCAGAAGCGACATCCACAGCGTATAGGATATTGAGTTGCCTGAAATCCGGGCGCCGATGCCGTCGACATAGGTGTAGGTCGCGATGACCACGGCGTTGGAAAGGGCAAGCAGGATTGCCCGCCGGCCGCCCTTTCGCGCCTCGAACGCCAGGGTCAGTATGCCGGCGCAGATCGTCATCGTGCCGATCAGGGCGCCGCCCGAAAGCGTTTCCTTCAGGATAAAGCTGCTTGTCGAGACGATGATGAGGGGCGCCACGCCGCGCATCAGCGGATAGACGAGGCCGATGTCGCCGGCGCGATACGCGGCCGCGACGAGCTGGAAATAGGCAAATTGCAGGATCGCCGAAGCGGCGATGAACGGCCAGGCCGAGGAGGCGGGCAGCGGCAGGAACGGCAGCAGGGGCAGGGCGGTGACGGCTCCGCCCGCTGAGACAAGCGCGGCGTCGAGAGACTTGTCGGTCCCGGCTTTGATGATCGCATTCCATGTCGCGTGCAGCAGTGCGCCGAAGAGGACAAGGGCGATAACGTCGAGAGACACGAAAACCTCGGAAATCAGGGGAAGGGACGCAAAAACTTGGTATTTTGTGGGAGTGAGGTTCTCATATGATCCTCAATGCATCAAAAAGCAACGAGAATGCTAGCCGGTGGCCCTGCTTCCTGCGACGATTCTCCTGAAAAAGATCGGCCGCGGAATTGTTCTCTCTATGTTCCAATAATCGCTGTGTATATTATGTTTAACTAAATTATTGTAGTATGAATCGCGAACAAACATCGCATGCCATGTGAACGCATGGGTAGAATTAGCGTTTTTTCACCTAAGGTCATCAGCGCGGGGCGCTCTGTTGCATGGACGCCCGTCGGTCATGTATGATCTTCCGGTTGATACCGTCATGATTTCTTCTCGTTATAATTGAGGCACCCTCGAGTATAGTGGAAAAAATTTCAAATACTGTAAACTATTACAGGTGACCTCTTTGGTCAGATCCGCGACGATCAGACGAATGAGCGCCTCGGTTTGAAGTACAAACCGAATTTCAAGATGATTCGTTGCGTGCGAAATTGCGCAAGTTCCAAAAATAACCGATCGGAAAGATCGGGGCGCCGTGCATCTTCTTTGCAGGCGGCCGATCTCTTGCTGTGTGATCTTTGTATTAGCTTATTCTGAATTTGAAGTGAATGAATGGAGAACAAAGGTCGTATTTCAGAAGAACATGTCCGCCCGCGCCGGCAAAGCCTGTGAAAGCGCCTCCAAAAACATGTCCAAGCGAAGCATATGACAATGCCCGCGCGGTCGTTGGAATGGCCACGATCCTGGTCGAGGACAATCAGCGGTCGTATTTAGCTGGGCAACCGATTGCGAGCCCAAACCTAGCGCACCACGATCATCGCCGGAAAATCAAATCATCGTCATCGAGATCTGTTGCCGGCCGGCATATGTAGACGGGGCAGGAGGCTCGGTCCTTCGTGGGCAGATAGTCCTGGTCGGCATAGTAGCCGAGATCGCAAGCGCCGCTGTCTGCGACATATCGATCGTAGAGCGTCATCCTGGGCGTTCTTTTGGCCGGGTAACGCATGATGACAGCCCGCTCGCGATTGATGACCGCCTTGGCTTCGGCGCAGGTCATCGACATGGAGTTATAGCGGGAAATCGCCAGTGCCGGTGTGGAAGCCGAGACAATCAGCAGGCCCAGGAGAGCGATCTTTTTCATGGGGTTAATCCTCCCAGAAATTGTTATAATGTAATATATACGCGGAAATCGCAGTTGCGGTTTCCGTATTTGCGGCAAAAACGCAAGTTTGATCGCCCAGGGAGGCTTCGTGATGAACCACGATAGTTACGACGATTCCTATATCGCCGATATCCTTTTATCCGTCAGAACCATTGCGCTCCTTGGCGCATCGCCAAACCCCGCGCGGCCGAGCAATGGCGTGATGGCCTACCTGCTGAACAGGGGCTACCGCGTCATCCCCGTCAACCCGGGGCAGGCCGGCAAGGAAATCCTCGGGCAGTGGGTCTATGCGCATCTGGCCGACATCCCCGAGCCTGTGGATATGGTCGATGTTTTTCGTGCACCGGAATATCTACGGTCGGTGGTCGAGGAAACCATCATGATCGACCCCCGTCCGCCGGTGATCTGGGGACAGCTTGGTGTACGTGACGACGCAGCGGCGGCCAGAGCCGAGGCCGCGGGCGTCAGGGTCGTCATGGATCGCTGCCCGGCCATCGAATATCCGCGGCTGGTCGCCTGATCCGACGCGGCAGTTTATCGCGCGATCTTGCTGAAAGATGGCAAGTTTTTTCCGTGAGTTGAAGCCCGCGGCAAAGTTCGCGGTTAACTTTCGTGTCGCGCCCGTTATGATCCCTCCATCGCAAAGAGAATCTGGCGGGAGGAAATATCATGCCAACAAACAACCCAGGCTTCGACACGCTCGCAATCCACGCGGGCGCGCAGCCGGATCCCACGACAGGCGCGCGAACGACGCCGATCTACCAGACCACGTCCTTCGTCTTTCAGGATGCGGATCACGCCGCAGCCCTCTTCGGCCTGCAGCAGTTCGGCAATATCTATACGCGCATCATGAATCCGACGCAGGCCGTGCTCGAGGAGCGGGTCGCGGCGCTTGAAGGCGGAACGGCTGCACTTGCCGTTGCTTCCGGCCATGCCGCGCAGCTGCTGGTCTTCCACACCATCATGCGGCCGGGTGACAATTTCATCGCCGCCAAGCGGCTTTACGGCGGCTCGGTCAATCAGTTCGGCCAATCGTTCAAGAATTTCGATTGGCGCGTTCGCTGGGCCGATCCGGCCGACCCCGCCACCTTCGAAGCGCAAATCGATGAGCGCACCCGTGGCATCTTCATCGAAAGCCTTGCCAATCCCGGTGGCACTTTCGTCGATATCGCGGCGATCGCTGCCGTTGCCCACAAGCATGGCCTGCCGCTGATCGTCGACAACACGATGGCAAGCCCCTATCTCATCCGGCCGCTGGAACACGGCGCCGATATCGTCGTCCATTCACTGACGAAGTTCCTCGGCGGTCATGGCAATTCCATGGGTGGCATCATCATCGATGGCGGCACCTTCGACTGGTCGGCATCGGGCAACTATCCGATGCTGTCGGCTCCGCGACCGGAATACAATGGCGTCGTTCTGCACTCGACCTTCGGTAATTTCGCCTTCGCCATCGCCTGCCGCGTTCTCGGCTTGCGCGATCTTGGCCCGGCAATCTCCCCGTTCAATGCCTTCCTGATCCTGACCGGCATCGAGACGCTGCCGCTGCGCATGCAGCGTCATTCCGATAACGCGATCGCGGTTGCGCGGTGGCTGAAGAGCCAGGACAAGGTGGCGTGGGTCAACTATGCCGGTCTCGAGGAAGATCCGAACCATGCGCTTCAGCAGCGCTATTCGCCGAAGGGAGCCGGCTCGGTCTTCACCTTCGGTCTGAAGGGGGGCTATCAGGCCGGCAAGGGTCTTGTGGAAGGGCTTGAGCTCTTCTCACACCTCGCAAACATCGGTGACACGCGTTCGCTCGTCATTCATCCCGCATCGACGACACACAAGCAGCTGACGGACGAGCAGAAGGTCGCAGCCGGCGCCGGCCCCGACGTCGTCCGCCTGTCGATCGGCATCGAGGATGTGAAGGATATCATTGCCGATCTCGAGCAATCGCTGGCCAAGGTCTAAGGATCGGGCTGAAAAAGACTGAAAACGCCGAGCGCGATCTTTGATGGCCAGGTGTTTCATGCTTGTGTCGTCCCCGTGGCTGCGAAAAGCAGCGGCGGGGACGATCGTTTGTTGGCCGTACACAATCGGCAGGAGGCACGTGTGACCACCTATGTGCAACTGGATATTGGCGGCGTCGAGCCGGAGTTGGGTACGCCGGCAGCAGACCGGCTCGTCTCGGGGGCTCCGATCTTCCGGACCTGGAACCTCGATGAGGCCGAGGGCGGTCTCTACGCCGGCATCTGGGAGGCGACCCCCGGGACGTGGCGGATCGTCTATGACGAGTGGGAGTACTTCCACATTCTCTCGGGCTATTCCATTGTGACGGCAGATGACGGCAAAGTCTTTCACTTGCGCGCCGGCGACCGAATGGTGTTGAAGCCAGGCTTCAAGGGGACCTGGGAAGTCATTGAAACGACTCGCAAGGATTATGTGATCCGTCTTTGAAGACCCTCTTGAATCAAAACATGAAGTTCGACTTTTCCCCGGGAAGCGCAAACCTTTCCATGTGCTTCGGCTGAGATCGTTATGCTTGCTGCAGGTTGTGTCACCGCCGCTTCATTAAACTGTCATCAAACTGAAACAATGCGTCTTTAGAGCCATTCCTGTCGCCAGGAGATTTCAGGTGGGGAGGTTCGTTTACTATGGGGACCTCGCGCCGATCTTCTGCTCGCCATCCTTTCATTCACTTGAGGAAGTGAGTCTACTATGCTTAACCTGAAACTCCGTTCGCTCTACCTGACTGCAGGCTTTATCGCGGCTATGTCCGTTTCGGCCTCGGCTGCCGATATCACGGGCGCCGGCTCGAGCTTCATCGCACCTGTTCTGTCCAAGTGGGCCGAAGGCTACAAGGCTGCGACGAACAATGTCGTCAACTATCAGTCGGTCGGTTCGGGCGCCGGCATCAAGCAGCTCCTCGACAAGACCATCGTATTCGGCGCTTCGGACAAGCCGATGAGCGACGCTGATCTCGAGAAGAACGGTATTGCCCAATTCCCGATGATCTCCGGCGGTATCGTCGTTTCCTATAACGTTGAAGGCGTAAAGCCGGGCGAACTCGTTCTCGACGGCAAGACGCTCGCCGACATCTTCCTCGGCAAGATCGCCAAGTGGGATGATGCAGCCATCAAGGCTCTGAACCCCAACGTGAAGCTGCCTTCTACCGCGATCTCTGTCGTTTATCGCGCCGACAGCTCGGGCACGACCTTCAACTTCACCGACTACCTGGCGAAGGTTTCGCCGGAGTGGAAGGAAAAGGTTGGTTCGAACACGGCAGTTGAATGGCCGGTCGGCTTCGGTGCCAAGGGTTCGGAAGGCGTTTCCACCACCGTCAACCAGACGGCTGGTTCGATCTCCTACGTTGAATATTCCTACGTCGTCGCCAACCACATCGGTTTCGCGAAGATGAAGAATGCTGCCGGCAAGGTTATCGAGCCGAGCCTGGAAACGTTCAAGGCTGCTGCTTCCAACGCCGATTGGGCCAAGGCCAAGAACTTCAACCTGATCATCACCAATCAGCCGGGCGAAAAGAGCTGGCCGATTGCAGCTTCGACCTGGGTTCTGCTCTACAAGAAGCCGGCTGATGCTGCTAAGAATGAAGAGGCGCTGAAGTTCTTCAAGTGGTCCTACGAGCACGGTCAGAAGGACGCTACTGCCCTGTCTTACCTCGCGATCCCGGAGAATGTTGCCGAGATCGTCGAGAAGTCCTGGAAGACGGACTTCGGCACCAAGTAATTTGTGCTGAATGAAAAAGTTGCGGCGGACAGGGTATTGCCCTGTCCGCCTTTCATGACGGGACAAGGGGAAATCGATGGCTGATGCGACTCAGACGGCTGGCTTCCAGGCAATGGATACCACCGCCATTACGAGAAAATTCCGGATGCAGGACCGGATTTTCTATTTCATGACGCTTGGCTCGGCTGCTCTTGTCGTGCTTCTGCTGCTGGCAATCCTTGCGGTTCTCATCATTGACGCCGTGCCGACTTTCCAGGCCTTCGGCTTTTCGTTCCTCTGGGGAACGAAGTGGAGCGCTCCCGCCGAAATCTATGGCGCCGTGCCGGCCGTGGTTGGTACCTTGGTGAGCGCACTCATCGCCATGTTGATAGCTGTTCCCCTGGGTATCGGCATCGCCATCTTCCTGACGGAGCTTTGCCCAGGTAGCCTGCGGCGCCCGATCAGTACGGCCATCGAACTTCTGGCCGGTGTTCCCTCGATCATCTACGGCATCGTCGGCCTGTTCATTCTCGTGCCGCTGATGCAGAATTATGTCCTGCCCTTCCTTATCATGACGATCGGCCAGGTGCCGGTGATCGGCCTGCTGTTCCAGCCGCCGGCGCCGGGCGTCGGCCTGTTGACGGCAAGCCTCGTTCTGGCTGTCATGATCCTGCCTTTCATCACCGCCATCGCCCGCGACGTGTTCGGCACCGTACCGCCGATGCTGCGTGAATCCGCTTACGGCATGGGCATGACCACATGGGAAGTGGCCCGCCACATCCTGATCCCCTATACACGCCGCGGTCTGGTCGGCGGCATCATGCTCGGCCTCGGTCGCGCGCTTGGCGAAACAATGGCCGTGACCTTCGTCATCGGCTCGGTGAGCCGCCTGCAATCGTCGATCATCTCGCCGTCCACCACCATTTCCGCCCAGATCGCGAACAACTTCGGCGATGCCGACGGTCTGCAATTGTCGAGCCTGATTGCGCTCGGCCTGCTCCTGTTCATCCTTTCCTTCTGCGTGCTGGCGCTGGCAAGGTGGATGATCGGCCGCGGCGACTCGCACTGAGGAAACCCCGATGGAAAATGCAATTCGTCAAAATCTCGTGTCGAGGCGCTATGGGAAGAACCGGGTGATGATGGCCTTGTGCTTTCTCGCCGCTGTCCTCGGCATATTCTTTCTCAGCGTAATCCTCGTGACCCTGGTTTTTCGCGGTGTTTCGGCGCTCAGCCTAGACGTCTTCACCATGTCGATCCCGGCGCAGGGTTCGCGCGGCGGCCTGATCAACGCAATCTACGGCACCGTGCTGGTTACGGGCTGCGCCATTCTGATCGCGGCGCCGATCGGCATTCTCGCCGGCACCTATCTGGTGGAATATGCCAACGGCTCCAAGCTGGCCGAAGCAGCCAAGTTCCTCAATGACATCCTGCTCTCTGCACCCTCGATCATCGTCGGTGTGTTCGTCTACGGCGCCGTCGTTGTGCCCATGCACGGTAACTCCGCGTTCGCCGGCATCCTCGCGCTGGCGCTGATAGCCCTTCCTGTCGTCAATCGTACGACGCAGGACATGCTGCTGCTGGTGCCCAATGCGCTTCGCGAAGCGACGGCTGCACTCGGCGCGCCGCGCTGGAAGTCCATGATGATGGTGATCTACCGTTCGGCCTGGACGGGCATCCTCACCGGTATCCTGCTGGCGGTTGCCCGCATCAGCGGCGAAACAGCACCGCTTCTCTTCACGGCCGGCTACAGCAAATTCATGAATGCGGGCCTGACCGGTCCGATCGCGACACTGCCGGTTGCCATCAACACGCTCGCCGCCGATCCCGGCGAGGATCTGAAACAACTGGCCTGGGCCGGCGCACTGATCATCACCGTCGCCATCCTTGCCCTCAACATCCTTGCACGTGTCTTGAGTGGGCGCCGCCAGTGACGCAGCCGCCGAACGATAGGAATGAGACCATGAACATGAGCGACAGCAATTTCCAGAGCGTCAATGCACAGTCGGGGAAGGACGCCGTTTCCCAGTCGGATCTCGGCCTTGCGAAACTCGACGTGAAGAACCTCGACTTCACCTATCAGAACGGTCATCGCGTTCTGAAGAGTGTGAACATGAACATCCGCAAGAATGCGGTCACCGCCTTCATCGGCCCTTCGGGCTGCGGTAAGTCCACACTGCTGCGCACCTTCAACCGGATGTATGATCTTTATCCGGGTCAGACGGTTTCGGGCGAAATCCTGCTGGACGGCCGCAATATTCTGACCAAGGACGTCGATCTCAACGATTTGCGCGCCAAGGTCGGCATGGTGTTCCAGAAGCCCACGCCGTTCCCGATGTCGATCTATGAAAACGTTGCTTTCGGCATTCGTCTCTACGAGAAGCTTTCCAAGGCAGAAATGGACGTTCGCGTCGAAGCGGCGCTGACTGAGACGGCGCTGTGGAGCGAAGTCAAGGAAAAGCTGCACCAGAGCGGACTTGGCCTTTCCGGCGGCCAGCAGCAGCGGCTGTGTATCGCCCGTGCCATTGCGCTTCGCCCTGAAGTCCTCCTGCTCGACGAACCGACCTCGGCTCTCGACCCGATCTCGACCGCGAAAGTCGAGGAGCTGGTGTCGCAGCTGAAGGGCGAGTTTACGATCGTCATCGTCACGCACAACATGCAGCAGGCAAGCCGTATCTCCGACAGCACCGCCTTCATGTATCTCGGCGAACTGATCGAATATGGCGCGACCGAGCAGATCTTCCAGGCGCCGAAGGTGAAGCGCACGGAAGACTATATCACCGGCCGTTACGGCTGAGCCGGTTCCGGGTTACCGAAGACGATTATTCGCAATGGCGCGCCGATCCGGCGCGCCATTTTGCGTTCGGAGGCGATCGCAGATCTTGCCGATTGCCACTCGTCGTTTGCGCAGCCGGCATTGGTGGTTTCGTAGGACGGCTGGAGCTGATGGAGAGACGCCAGAGCATGTCGCACAAAATCATGCGGCGTTCTTGCGGCTGCGGCATGGGTGGAATCAACGATCTGAAGCGCGTGAGGTGAAGCTGAAAGATCGAGGCGCGCTTTAATCGAGAGATGTCCCGAGAGAGCCGGGGCCTTCGCGCCAGCCGCCGGTGTGGAGGCGAGGCGGCAGGTGCGGCGAAGTCCCGGTCACATTTTCGCGAGCTTGCCCATGCGCCGCAAAGCGTGGATCTGATCTTCCAGCGTCGGCACCAGTTCGCCGATATCCGTCTTCGGGGGCGCATCCTCGGTCTTGGCGATCTCCGCCTCGCTGAAGACGATGGTGCAATTGCGCCCCGCATGCTTGGCGGCGTAAAGGGCGCGATCGGCGGAGGAAACGAGCCGATCCCAGCTCACCTCGTCGCGCGGCATGATCGCAACGCCGATGCTGACGGTCGCAGGGACCAGCGAGCGGCCGGCAAGCAGAGGAACGCGGCAGAAATCGGCACGGATGGTTTCGGCCAGCGCCTCGGCTTCCTCCCGATCGGTTATCGGCACGAAGGCGATGAACTCCTCGCCGCCCATACGGCCGAACGCGCCGTTGCGCGGTACGAATAGACGCGCGATCCGGGCAAATTCGATGAGGACGGCGTCGCCGGTCTGGTGACCGTAGCGGTCGTTGATCGATTTGAAGTGGTCGAGATCGAACAGCAGCGCGGCAAGCTTCTGCGGCTGCCGTTGCCCGTCTCCGGCCAGAATGTCGTAGCTATCCTGAAGGCCGCGGCGGTTCAGCACGCCCGTCAACGTATCGGTGATGGAGATGGCTCGCCAGCGGCGCTCGGAGCGCTCCATCAAAAGCTTCCCGTTCAGAACGATTGCGGCGATGACGAGCAGTCCGTAGCCGAGCGCTGCATAGCCGCGATAGATTTGCGCCTCTTCCAGCGAGGGCGCCCGCAAAGACGTCCAAAGCGCCGAAATGAAGCAGAAGGATGCCAGCGTCATGAAGACGACGCCGAGCTGCCCGCGCGCGGGTTCGCGCCGTCCCTCGTTGGGGCGCACGGCAAAGGCGAGCAGACTGGCGCCGACGGCGCCCGCAAGATCATAGAGGATGATGCGATTGACAAAGCTCTCGGCGACCCATGGCAGGTTTACGCCCACCAGCCAGATGGCCGGTGGCAGCAATGCCGGCCATTGGAGCTTGCGTTTGTCCATCCACCGGAAACCGGCGATCCAGGCGCTTTCGCCCATAAGAGCGACTGTATTGCCGATCTTGATGGACCACATATCCGGAACAAAGCCGCGGGCTGCCACGAGCGCAAATCCGATGGCGCTGACGGCAAAGCCCATCGCCCACATCAGGTAGGCGGGTGACTGGCGATCGTGACGCCAGGCAAGAAGGAGTATGGTTGCCAGGGTAATAGCCTCCGAGCACCAGATGCTTAGCCCTGTCGTCATGTTCAGCACGATCTGTGTCTTCTCCCTTTCCCCAGGGCAGTAGCGACGGCGCCGGAGACGCTATGGTTTCTGCCGCTGACTATCCTCATCGAATAAGGTGGCAAGTTCCTTAAATGACGTGGTAAATTTTGCCTGTGTCTCCCGTTGGGATGCTATCGCAACGGTCCTTTATGTTTCCTTCACCTTACGCCCGGGAAAAGCGGTGGGTTGTGCAGGACACCGCGCCCATACAATTGGCATTGCGAAAGCCGCGATTAGAAATCCTTTGTCAACGCTTCTTGGGGCATTACTGCTTTTTGAGGTTATGCTTTCGTGCGTCTTGAAGTGCAGGGCAGGGACACTCTATGTAGGGGTAAAGGAATTTTACTCGATTCCCGGCGTTTTCGTCGCCGGGGCAAGCTTGGTAAAGGACGCACATGAGAAATCCAGTCGATACAGCTATGGCTCTGGTGCCGATGGTTGTTGAGCAGACCAACCGCGGGGAGCGGTCTTACGACATCTATTCCCGCCTGCTGAAGGAACGCATCATTTTCCTGACCGGGCCGGTTGAGGACCATATGGCGACGTTGGTGTGCGCCCAGCTTCTCTTCCTTGAGGCCGAAAACCCGAAGAAGGAAATCGCGCTCTATATCAATTCGCCGGGCGGCGTCGTCACCGCGGGCATGGCAATCTACGATACGATGCAGTTCATCAAGCCTGCCGTTTCGACGCTGTGCATCGGCCAGGCCGCCTCGATGGGCTCGCTGCTGCTCGCCGCCGGCGACAAGGACATGCGCTTCGCAACGCCGAACTCCCGCATCATGGTTCACCAGCCGTCGGGCGGTTTCCAGGGCCAGGCTTCGGACATCGAGCGCCATGCGCGCGACATCATCAAGATGAAGCGCCGTTTGAACGAAGTTTACGTCAAGCATTGCGGTCGCACCTATGAAGAAGTCGAGCAGACGCTCGATCGTGACCATTTCATGTCCTCGGACGAGGCCAAGGAATGGGGTCTGATCGACAAGGTGCTGACGTCGCGTACCGAAATGGAAGGCGAAACCGCTTCGTGATTTATCCTCGAGGCGGTGACTTCTGCGCCACAGTTCTATCCCATTTGTGATCGAATAGGGGTTTAATGTGGAACGGAACGCGGTAATAGTAAGCATTAATGCTATGTAGCGCTTTTGTGACATGGCATTCGGCATTCGAAGGGGAATCGTTGCCACGCAGTTCCGGTTCGCCGGAATTGCGTTCAGTACCCCGAAGAGCGCCGCGATCTGCCATTAAACGAGGGGCAGGTCCGGCGGGCGCATTGAGTGGACCGCGATTTCGACTTGGAAATTGGCGGCGTGCTGGAAGGAAAGTGATATGAGCAAAGTCAGCGGCAGCAACGGCGGCGACTCGAAGAACACGCTTTATTGTTCGTTCTGCGGTAAGAGCCAGCATGAAGTCCGCAAATTGATTGCCGGGCCAACCGTCTTCATCTGCGATGAGTGCGTTGAACTCTGCATGGACATCATCCGCGAGGAAAACAAATCCTCGATGGTGAAGTCGCGTGATGGAGTTCCCACACCGCAGGACATCATCAAGGTTCTTGACGAATACGTCATCGGTCAGCGGCAGGCGAAGAAGATCCTCTCCGTTGCCGTTCATAACCATTACAAGCGTCTCGCTCACGCGTCCAAGAACGGCGATGTCGAGCTGGCGAAGTCGAACATCATGCTCGTTGGTCCGACGGGTTGCGGTAAGACCTATCTGGCCCAGACGCTCGCCCGGATCATCGACGTGCCGTTCACCATGGCTGATGCGACGACGCTGACCGAAGCCGGCTATGTCGGTGAAGACGTCGAAAACATCATTCTCAAGCTGCTCCAGGCTGCCGACTACAACGTCGAGCGTGCACAGCGTGGCATCGTCTACATCGACGAAGTCGACAAGATCTCGCGCAAGTCGGACAATCCGTCGATCACGCGCGACGTCTCTGGCGAAGGTGTGCAGCAGGCACTGTTGAAGATCATGGAAGGCACTGTTGCTTCGGTTCCGCCGCAGGGTGGCCGCAAGCATCCGCAGCAGGAATTCCTGCAGGTGGATACGACCAACATCCTCTTCATCTGCGGCGGCGCTTTCGCAGGCCTCGACAAGATCATCTCTGCCCGTGGCGAGAAGACCTCGATCGGCTTTGGCGCCACCGTCAAGGCTCCGGACGACCGTCGCGTCGGCGAAGTGCTGCGCGAGCTGGAGCCGGAAGATCTGGTCAAGTTCGGCTTGATCCCGGAATTCATCGGCCGTCTGCCCGTGCTGGCGACCCTGGAAGACCTGGATGCGGATGCGCTGATCCAGATCCTGTCTGAGCCGAAGAACGCGCTCGTCAAGCAGTATCAGCGCCTGTTCGAGATGGAAGACGTCGAGCTGACCTTCCATGAGGACGCTCTTCGCGAGATCGCTCGCCGGGCGATCGTCCGCAAGACGGGTGCTCGCGGCCTGCGCTCGATCATGGAAAAGATCCTGCTCGACACCATGTTCGAGCTGCCGGCGCTGGAAGGCGTGCGCGAAGTGGTCATTTCCGAGGAAGTGGTTCGCGGCTCCGCCCGCCCGCTTTACATCTATGCCGACCGGCAGGAAGAAAAGGCCAACGCAACGGCCTGATGCCTGCATCGGCCATCATGAATCGAGGGGCTCGTCGTCGACGGGCCCCTTTCTGTTTGAAAAGTCGTGTGCTTTGCTGATAAAGTCTTGGATAAGCTTATGGGAACGCAGTCGAAACCGGTTGTGAAGAACTCCCGCTGCGGCCATGATGGCATGATTCTGGAGCATCCGGCGGATAGGGCGCAAGCCCGGCGTTTCATCTTCGGATTTAGCTTCGCCAGCCGTGTTCGAGTAGCTGGGCTTTGGTGTTTTGTTGTTGCGTTCGTCCTCGTGAATCCGCGGGTCCGCTGTCCAACGACAGTGCGTCTTGCATGACTTGAAATAGGTAATGTGAAGCTCCACTTGTTAACCAAGTGAGAGAGCCGGCTAATCCTCCCCAGCCGGCAGAGAGCCCGGAAACGGGACGACGGAAAGGAAATAATATGACTAAGAAAACGTCTGCGGCAAAAGAGAGCATTGCCTATCCGGTATTGCCGTTGCGCGACATCGTGGTCTTCCCCCACATGATCGTGCCGCTGTTCGTCGGACGGGAGAAGTCCATTCGCGCGTTGGAAGAGGTCATGGGTTCCGACAAGCAGATCATGCTGGTCACCCAGATCAATGCCAGCGATGACGATCCCGCGCCGGATGCAATCCATAAGGTCGGCACCATTGCGAATGTGCTGCAGCTGCTGAAGCTTCCCGACGGCACCGTCAAGGTGCTGGTCGAAGGCCGTGCGCGCGCGGAGATCGACGAATACACCAGCCGCGAGGATTTCTACGAAGCCCTCGGCCATACCTTGCACGAGCCGGAAGAAGATCAGGTCGAGCTGGAGGCGCTGAGCCGCTCGGTCGTTTCGGAATTCGAGAGCTACGTGAAGCTCAACAAGAAGATTTCCCCGGAAGTGGTGGGTGCCGCCAGCCAGATCGACGATTATTCCAAGCTCGCCGATACGGTCGCTTCGCATCTGTCGATCAAGATCACCGAGAAGCAGGAGATGCTGGAAACCACCAGCGTCAAGGGCCGCCTCGAAAAGGCGCTCGGCTTCATGGAAGGCGAGATTTCGGTTCTCCAGGTCGAGAAGCGCATCCGCTCGCGCGTCAAGCGCCAGATGGAGAAGACCCAGCGCGAATATTACCTGAATGAGCAGATGAAGGCGATCCAGAAGGAACTCGGCGACGGCGACGAAGGCCGCGACGAGATGGCCGAACTGGAAGAGCGCATCTCCAAGACCAAGCTGTCGAAGGAAGCCAAGGAAAAGGCCGACGCCGAGCTGAAGAAGCTGCGGCAGATGAGCCCGATGTCGGCCGAGGCGACTGTTGTACGCAACTATCTCGATTGGCTGCTGGGCATTCCGTGGCACAAGAAGTCGAAGATCAAGACCGATCTGAACAATGCCGAGAAGATCCTCGAAGCTGATCATTTCGGTCTGGACAAGGTCAAGGAGCGCATCGTCGAGTATCTGGCCGTGCAGGCTCGCGCGACCAAGATCAAAGGCCCGATCCTGTGCCTCGTCGGCCCTCCGGGCGTCGGCAAGACCTCGCTCGCCCAGTCGATCGCCAAGGCGACCGGCCGCGAGTATGTCCGCATGGCGCTCGGCGGCGTTCGTGACGAAGCCGAAATTCGCGGTCACCGCCGCACCTATATCGGCTCGATGCCCGGCAAGGTCATCCAGTCGATGAAGAAGGCCAAGAAGTCCAACCCGCTGTTCCTGCTCGACGAAATCGACAAGCTCGGCATGGACTACCGCGGCGACCCGTCTTCGGCTCTACTTGAGGTGCTGGATCCGGCTCAGAACTCGACCTTCATGGATCACTACCTGGAAGTCGAATACGATCTGTCGGACGTGATGTTCATCACGACGGCGAACACGCTGAACATCCCTGCACCGTTGATGGACCGCATGGAGATCATCCGTATCGCCGGCTACACCGAAGACGAGAAGCGCGAAATCGCCAAGCGGCACCTGCTGCCGAAGGCTATCAAGGAACATGCGCTGCAGCCGAGCGAATTCTCGGTCAGCGACGAAGCCCTGATGGTCGTCATCGAGCAGTATACCCGCGAAGCCGGTGTCCGTAACTTCGAACGCGAACTGATGAAGCTCGCCCGCAAGGCGGTCACCGAGATCATCAAGGGCAAGACCAAGTCGATCACCGTGACGGCCGAAAACGTTCCGGACTATCTGGGCGTGCCGCGCTACCGTCATGGCGAAGCCGAACGCGAAGATCAGGTCGGTGTCGTCACCGGTCTCGCCTGGACTGAAGTCGGCGGCGTGCTGCTGACGATCGAAGGCGTGATGATGCCGGGCAAGGGCCGCATGACGGTCACCGGCAACCTGAAGGAAGTCATGAAGGAATCGATCTCGGCAGCGGCGTCCTACGTCCGCTCGCGCGCTGTCGATTTCGGCATCGAACCGCCGCGCTTCGACAAGAGCGACATTCACGTGCACCTGCCGGAAGGCGCGACGCCGAAGGATGGTCCGTCGGCCGGCGTTGCCATGGCAACCGCGATCGTCTCGATCATGACCGGCATCCCGGTTTCCAAGGATGTGGCCATGACCGGTGAAATCACGCTGCGCGGCCGCGTGCTGCCGATCGGCGGCCTGAAGGAAAAGCTGCTGGCAGCAATGCGCGGCGGTATCAAGAAGGTGCTGATCCCGGAAGAAAACGCCAAGGATCTGGCGGAGATTCCGGACAACGTGAAGAACAGCATGGAGATCATTCCGGTCTCGCGTATGGGCGAGGTGATCAAACACGCGCTCGTCCGCCGGCCGGAGCCGATCGAATGGGATGGCACTGTCGAAACGCCCGTGATCGCAACGGTCGAAGGCGTCGACGATGTGGGTGCGTCGATCGCACATTGAGGCTCTTCGCCTCAATTCTGTCGAATTGCCAGAAATGGCGAAAAGACCGGCATTTTTGCCGGTCTTTTTTGTGAAAAGCGTCCGGAAACGCTTGCTTTTCCTTGGTTTGCAGGGTTTTTGGGGGTGCGGCGGGTAAGAGCATTCCTACTTGCACCCCGCTTACTGATAAGTCGTTTCATACCAAAGAAAGGGGTGGAAACATGAACAAGAATGAGCTCGTGTCCGCAGTGGCCGAGAAGGCCGGTATCACGAAGGCTGACGCTGCTTCCGCTGTTGACGCTGTTTTCGAGACCGTCCAGGCTGAACTGAAGAAGGGCGGCGACATTCGCCTCGCCGGTTTCGGCAGCTTCACTGTTTCTCACCGTGCAGCCACGAAGGGCCGCAACCCGTCCACGGGTGCTGAGGTCGATATCGCTGCTCGCAATGTTCCGAAGTTCACGCCTGGCAAGGGCCTGAAGGACGCGGTCAACAGCTGATTTCGTTTTCACCCGCTGCGAGGTGTTAGCCTTGCGGTTGGAGAATATTAAGGGTCCGCATTGCGGACCCTTTTTTGTTTTGGGGTAGGGAGGTCGCGGGTTTGCCTGGCGGCTGCGACCGACAGGTGGAGTATTGGCAGGTTTTCTTGCTAAGAGAACTTCACGTGAGCAATTCCAGGAAAAGCCCGTGGCGGACTTGCGTACGAAATTGTGTGAAAACAAGCAGATAGAGCATGTCTGTGACTCCGTATAAAACGGAAATGCTCTAGGATATCTTCCGTATCCAACGCTGAAGCTTCAGCCGAATGTTCATCAGGGCCACCAAGACATGACTGCATCGCCTCCCTTCCTCGGCTTTCCCGATCAATTAACCGATGGCAGTACGCCTCGTGCGGTCCTATTCGGAGTCGGCCACGGCAGCACCTATCCCAACAAGGACAGCAGCGGCTATGCGCTGGCGGCTGATGCCATTCGCGCGGCAAGCCAGAGTGAGGCGCCATTGGTCGAGCATTGGGATTTCGATCTCGGCGGACCGCTGTTTGACGGCAAGCCCATCTCCTGTGTCGATGTCGGCGATGTCTCCACCATCATGCGCGACAATGTCGGCAATCGCGGGCGGATCGCGGCAAAGACACGAGAGATCCTGGCGCTGCAGGCGGTTCCGATCCTGTTCGGGAGCGACTGCTCAGTAACCATTCCCTTCCTCGATGGCTTTGCGGAGAGGGGGCCGATCTGGGTCTTGCAGATCGATGCACATATAGACTGGCGTGATGAGGTACAGGGCGAGCGCTATGGTTATTCGAGCCCGATGCGCCGGGCGAGCGAGATGCCGCATGTCGCAGGCATGGTCCAGGTCGGCCTTCGCAGCGTCGGCAGCGCGCGCATCACCGAGATCGAAGACGCGCGGCGCTATGGCAGCCGCTTCGTCACGGCTCGCGACATTCATGCGCAGGGTGTCGGAGCGGCTCTGCAGCATATTCCTGAGGGCGCGCAGGTCGTCGTTACCCTTGATTGCGACAGCATCGATCCATCGATCATGCCGGGGGTCGCTGCGCGCACGCCGGGCGGCCTGACCTACACCGAGATCATCGACTTGATCGCAGGCCTCGGCAGGCGGGCGAAGATCGCGGGCTTTGATCTGGTCGAATTCTATCCACCGACCGACATTGACGGCCTGTCGGCCAATACTGCGGCGCGCATTCTTACCAACGTAATCGGAACCATCGTCAGGCAGGTCTGACTGAAATTCTCTTCGTGAGGATGTAGGGGCCGGGCTTTCACCCGGCCTTTGTCTTTGGCTATGCCGGCCGCTTACCAGCGATGGTGAACGTGCGGCGCGATCAGCCGTTCATAGATCTCGCGCGTCGCTGCCATGACGTCGGCGGAGAGCGGCGCAAGATCTGCTGCCGCGGCATTGGCCTTGGCCTGCTCGGCATTGCGGGCGCCGGGAATGACGACCGTGACGGCATCGTTCATCAGGATCCAGCGTAGGGCGAAAGCCGCCATGCTGGCGCCGGCCGGAACCAGCTTGCGCACTTCCTCGACAGCCTGCAGACCAACTTCGAACGGAACGCCGGCAAAGGTTTCGCCAACATCAAAGGCCTCGCCGTGGCGGTTGAAGTTGCGATGATCGTCGCTGGCAAATTGGGTGTCGCGGGTGATCTTGCCGGAGAGCAGGCCGGAGGCCAGCGGCACGCGGGCGATGACAGCCACGTTCTTGCGCTTGGCTTCCTTGAAGAAGAGATGATCGGGGCGCTGGCGGAAGATGTTGTAGATGATCTGGATGCTGAGCACGCCCGGATATTCGATCGCCTTCAGCGCCTCTTCGACCTTCTCGACGCTGACGCCATATCCCTTGATCTTGCCGGCCTTCTGCAACTCGTCGAGACCGGCGAAAACTTCCGGCCGGTAGAGAACTTCCGTCGGAGGGCAATGAAGTTGCACGAGGTCAAGGCTTTCGACGCCGAGGTTCTTCAGGCTGCGATCGATGAAGCCTTCCAGATTGGCCTTGGTATAGCCGTCCGCCACATGCGGGTTGAGCCGGCGGCCGGCTTTGGTCGCCACCATCGGGCGTTCCCCGCCGCGCGCTTTCAGGACATCGGCGATGATCTTTTCGGAACGGCCATCACCATAGACATCGGCGGTATCGACGAAGGTCATCCCGGCATCGAGGGCGGCATTCAGCGCCGCGCGGCCATCGGCCTCGCTGACATCGCCCCATGCGCCGCCGATCTGCCAGGCGCCGAAGCCGACATCCGTCACGATAAAGGCTGTCCGCCCGAAAGCATGATGTCTCATGAGAAATCTCCTCGTCATAGGTGATGAAAGGTCAGCGCAGTAGCAGCCGCCCGGACCTGCGGCAAGCCGACGAAGGGCGATATCGCATCGCAATCGCGTGAGCTTGGAATATGGCAGCTTCCGTCCGCTTACGAAACCACTGGATGAAGCAAGTGACGCAGTGTTCTTTGCGCCTCCGCTTCCTTAAAAGAGGAGATCGGATTTCTGACTGCTATCGGAGCCTATGTCCTCTTTCAGCTTCATCCATGCCGCCGATCTTCATCTTGGCAGTCCCTTTCAGGGGCTGGCACTGAAGGATGCTGCCGTCGCCGCGGTCTTTGTCGAAGCCAGCCGCAAGGCCTTCTCGACGCTGGTGGGGCTGGCCATCGAAAAGCGTGTCGACTTCTTCGTCATCGCGGGCGATGTCTATGACGGCGATTGGAAGGACAACAAGATCGGCCTGTTCTTCAATCGCGAAATGGCGCGGCTGGAGCGGGCCGGCATCCCGGTCTATCTGCTGCGCGGCAATCATGACGCGGCAAGCGTGATAACGAAGACGATCACCTTACCCGCCAATGTGCACGAGTTTCCGACCGGCAAGCCTGGCAGCGTCAAGATCGATGCACTGCAGGTGGCACTGCATGGTCAGGGCTTTGCCGAACGCTCGGCGAACGACAATCTGGCGATCTCCTATCCTGCGCCGATCAATGGCTGGTTCAACATTGGCATTCTCCACACTTCGCTCACCGGCCGCGAGCCGCACGCACCCTACGCCCCGTGCTCTGTCGATGATCTCCGGTCGCGTGGCTACGACTATTGGGCGCTCGGTCACGTGCATGACTACGAAGCCGTGGCCAGAGACCCGCTGGTGATTTTTCCCGGCAACCTGCAGGGGCGCAACATTCGCGAGCGGGGCGCCAAGGGCGCGGTGCTGGTGACGGTCGAAGACGGCCGCATTGAGCATGAACGCCTGATCGTCGACGAAGCGCGCTTTGCGCAAGTCGATGTGGACGTTGGTCCCGACGACGATCAGGCGGCGATCCTGCGCGGCGTCGAGCACGCGGTACAGCCAATAGCCGACGACATGGCTGGGAGGATGACCGCGTTGCGTGTACGTCTTTTCGGCGTAACGCCGCTGCAAGGCGCCATTGCCGCCAACCGCCAACAATGGCGCGACGAAGTCGAAGCCGCGTGCCATCGCGTGCATGAGGACATCTGGCTGGAAAAGCTGGAGCTGCGGCTGGAGCCGCCGCCGACCTCCCAAATGGCGGCCGAGGGTGCACTCGATCTCCAGCAATTGCTGGCCGAGCATGCGGGAGATACCGATATCGCCGCTGATGCAACCCGCTTGGTCGACGAGATTGCGATACGTCTGCCGGGCGGGCTGGGTGCGGCGGCGACGCCGCTGGACGACAGCACGGAAGCCCTCATTGAGGAAGCGCGACAATTGCTATTGGCGCGCGGGCGGGGGGCAGTCTGACATGCGTTTCGATCGTCTCGACATTCTTCGCTACGGCGCGCTGACCGACCGCACGCTCGATTTCCGAGCCGGCGCCAAACTGCATGTCATCTTCGGGCCGAACGAGGCGGGCAAATCGTCTGCCCTCAGTGCTATTTCCGACTTGCTCTTCGGCTTTCCGTCCGCCGCCGAACAGAGCTTTCTGCACGAGCCCGGCACCTTGCGTATCGGAGCCGATATCCGGGCGCGTGACGGCGCCAAGCTGGCCTTCCGCCGCCGGCGCGGTCGCAAGAGCACGCTTCTCGCACCCGACGACAAGGAGACACCGCTTGCCGAGGATGCGCTTGCGCCATTCATCGGCAATCTGAGCCGGGATGTCTTCGAGCGCGCCTTTGGCCTCGATTCCCAGCGGCTTCGGCAAGGCGCGACGGCCATGCTGCGCAGTGGCGGCGAGATCGGCAGCCTGCTGTTTTCGGCGGCTTCCGGCCTGACCGGTCTTTCTCGGCTGCGCCAGTCGCTGGAATTGGAAGCCGATGGCATTTATGCGGCTCGCCGCTCGAAGGATCGCGGGTTCTATCAGGCGCTGGATCGCTACGAAGACGCCCGCAAGGCCGAACGCGATCATGAGCTCAAATCGGGGGACTGGAAGAAGCTGCTGGCGGAAGCAGCCGAAATCGAAGCTGAGCTTGCCGGATTGCAGGCGGAACGTCACGAGACGCGTCAGGCACTGGATCGGCTCAAGAAGTTGAAGACCTTGCAGCCCTTGCTTGCTGAAATCGATGCGGAGGGTATGGCTCTCGAGCAGCTGACAGATCTCTCAGCCATACCAGAAAGCTTTGCAGACAGGCTCGAACAAAGGCTTCGCGACAAGCAGGTAGCCGAGGAAGACATGCAACGCGTGCGCCACACAGTGACGCGCGCCGAAGATGATTTGTCCCGCATCCAGGTCGACGATGTCTTGCTGCTGATATCGGGCGATATCACGCAGCTCTTTGCCGATACCGGCAACTATCGCAGCCAGCGTCATGATCTGCCGCGTGTCGATCAGGAACTGGCGGGCTACGACGACGCCCTTGCGCAACTGGCGCGCCGGCTGGGTGTCTCAGATGCCGCAAAACTCGAAGTGCATCAGCCAAGCGATATCGATTTGTCCCGCTTGTCCGAGCTGGTAGAGCAGGGCAAGCAGCTCTCGCGTCAGCTGCAGGGGCTTGCCGAACAGGCGGAGAGCGAACGTTCCCAGCTTGCGGCGTTGGAAAGAGACAGCTTTGCCGGGCGCCTGTTTGATCCTCGGCCCTATAGCGATCAACTGGACTCGCTGGCTGCAGAGCTCACAAGCCTTGCGCGCCTCGATGCCTTGGAAACGCAGATACGTCGCGTCGAGTCGGATCTTGAGGAGGCGGCTGCTCGACTGCGGCCACCGGTCGGTGACATTTCCGCACTCTTTGCTGCGCCCTTGCCGGAGCCAGCTGAGATCGGCACCCATCGCGAGACGATCGATGCGGCAAGAGCAAGGGTTCGCGAGACAGCGGAAAAGCTGCGAACCCAAGATGATCAACTGGCGGAGATCGCGCGAGCCTTGGCGGATGCAGAGCGCGCCGGGCCGGTGGTCACGCGCGAACAGGTGGCGTCCGCGCGTGAAGATCGTGATGGCAAGTGGTCATCTATCCAGGACATGCTGGCGGATGGTCGTCCTCCCAATGCCAAGGCCATCGCCGCATTGACGGTCAGCATCGGTGATGCCGATCGGCTTGCCGATACCGTTCTCAGCGACGCCGATCGTGTCGCTCGCCACGCTGACTATCGTCTCCGTGAGGCGCGGCTGCGGCAGGAGCGCGACGATGTATCCGGCCGACTGCAACAGCATGAGAAGCTTTTAGCGGAAGCCGAGGCATCCTTTGCAGGGCTCTTCGAGCCTTGCGGCGTTGTTGCGCTAGATCCATCGACCATGCTCGAGTGGCGCCGAGGCGTCGAAGCCCTGCTGCGCCAGCGCAAGGCTCTGCGCGATCTTTTGGATGAGCGCGACGAGAATGCTCTGGCGGAAGAGCGTGTATTGCCCGCCCTGCAGGATATCGTCGAAGCCACCGGCTACAGAAGCGGGCGTCTTCCACCCGTTGCGATGGCGGAAGGTTTGCGCAAGCATTTGCGCATTGCCGCGGAGCACTGGAGTGAAAGCCGAACGCGGGAAGGGGAAATCAGCTCTGCGCGCGACCGCTTGGCACGATTTGACGAACAGCAGCAGGCGCTCGAACGGCGGCGCGCCGATTGGCGCGAGATGTTCAGCAAAGCTCTGGCTCCTCTCGACCTGCCTGATGATGCAACGCTCGACATGGCGGCGGTGGCCCTGAAGGCTTGGGAAGAGTTGCCCGACGCTCTGGCGGAGCGCGACAACAGGCTACGGCGTGTCAGTGGTATGCGACGGGACATGGCGGATTTCGAGCGGCGGCTCGCCACCCTTGTCGCCAATTCCGGTTACGAACTGGAGCACTTGCCGCCGGATGCAGCCGCCGAGGCTCTGCATAGCCGCGCCAATGCGATGCGCGGCGAATTGAAGAAGCGCGAGAGCCTTGAGGAAGATCGGCAGCGCGCGGCGGGATCGCTTGCCCGCCATGAGGAGGCGCTTGCAGCCATATTGAATGATCTTGATCAGTTGACCGCCGGTTTGCCGGGGAGCACCGATCTGCCAGTGCTGTTATCGCGTCTGCGGGAGCGTACCCGCTTGAATGTGCGATTGCTGGAAAGCCGCGATCGTTTGCGCCAGCAGGCCGAGGGGCGGGCGGAGGACGAACTCCGGCGTCAGCTTCATGATTTCGACCGGGTTGCGGCCGATCTCGAAATCGAGCGATTGACTGAAGAAGATCAGCGGCAATTCACACGACATGGCGAGCTTTCGGCCCGATTGGCGGAAAATCGGCGACAACAGCAGACGCTCGAAACCGGTGTCAGTGCCGAGTACGCGGTTTTCGACAAGCTCTCGGCCGAGCAGGAGGCCAAGGACCTCGCCCGACAATGGGTGGTCCTGAAAATTGCAGCGCGAATGCTGGCGGGCTCGATGGAATCCTATCGGGAAAAGCAGGCCGACCCGGTCATCAAACGAGCGGGTGAATTATTTTCGCAACTCACCGGAAGCCGGTTCCTGCGTCTCGTCGAAGCACATGACGAAAGCGACACATTGCAGCTCCTTGCGGAGCGCGTGGGCGGCGAGCGCGTGCCGCTCGACGGCTTGAGCGAAGGCACAGGCGATCAGCTCTATCTGGCCCTGCGACTGGCTTTCCTGGAAGATTACTCCGCCCGCAACGAGCCGGCTCCGCTAATCGTCGACGATATCTTCCAGACATTTGACGACGAGCGGGCAAGCGCCGGCCTGAAGGTGCTGGCGACGACGGCCGAACGCTTCCAGACGATCCTTTTCACGCATGAGATGAGCATCGTCGAGATTGCTCAGCGCGAAATCGGCAGCGATCTGGACCTGATCAGACTATGAGCCGTGAAGCCGGCTTCTCGGTCGGCTACGACATCGACGGAATGAACAACTGTGTCGGGACGACGATCTTCGGATCTGATTTGTTGCGACTATAGGCGGGGTTGAGTGCCCTGTCGGCGAAATTCTGCGTCGCGTGCAGCCGACGCAGGTTTTGCTTTTCCTGGTCGAAACGCTTTTTCCGCTCTCCGGATTTGTCCGATCCTCGCGACAGCGATTCATGGTGATAGAGGCAGGCAAAGGGTGTCCAGACGATGCGATAGCCGGCCTTGTGCGCACGCAGGCAATAATCGACGTCGTTATAGGCGACTGCGAAATTCTCCTCGTCGAACAGGCCGATCTTTCGCAGGCAGTCGCCGGATATCAGCATGACCGCACCGGTTACGCAGGTCATCGTGTTGCGAAGATGCAGCCGGTTCATCGGGCCGCCGAACTCTTTCGGCTTGTTCAGATACCAATGACCAGCCAATCCGCCAAAGCCGATGACCACGCCCGCGTGCTGCATCTTGTCATTCGGAAAGAGCAGCTTCGCGCCGACGATACCGGTTCCGTCATAGGCAAGGCAGGATACCATCTCTTTCAGCCAGTCAGGCTCGATCACCTCGATGTCATTGTTGAGGATCAGGTAATGTTCGCCCGTCGCCGTGCTCAGGCCGCGATTGACCGAGCGTGAGAAGTTGAAGGCTTCGGAGGCGACAGCGGCGGAAAAATTCTGATGTGATCGGCGATACCGCTCGTAGAGATTGAGCACCGCCGGATCCGTCGAACCATTGTCCACGACCAGAACTTCGAAAGTCGGATAATCCGTTTTTTCAAAGAGATCGTGAAGGATGCGCGAGATCAGATCGAAATTGTCCTTGCTGGGAATGACGATCGAGATTTTGGGCCACTCGCGAGGCGGTTCGAAGACGACGCGATGCAATGTCTTGGTCAGCGTTCCCTCGACCTGAATTGCCTGCTGTTGCCGTCCGAATCTCTCCGTCAGCGCCTTTCTCGCATTCGTGGTCGCGGCGTCCATGAATTTACGCGAGTAGGTCTTGCCATTTCGACGCCACCAGTAGGCCGGATAGGGCAGATGCAGGATGCTGTGTTCCGGAAGCCCTTCCAGATAACGCAGCAGCAGATCGTAGTCCTGCGAGCCGTCATAGCCGGTCCGAAGGTAGCCGATCTCCCGAAGGCGATCGTGGCGATAGATGGAGAAATGATTGATGTAGTTGACGCCGCTCAGCAGAACGGAATCATAGGCTGGCTTGAGCATGACGCCGGTCGGCTTCAACGTGTCGTCGACAACGAGCTCGTCGGTGTAGAGGAAATTGGCGCCCGGGTTTTGCTCCAGCGTATGCCGGATGAGCTTGAAGGCATGCGGGGCAACGACATCATCGTGGTCGAGAAAGGCAATCCATTGACCGCGGGCCTGGGATAGCCCGGAGTTGGTGGCCGCTGCGATGCCGCCATTTCGTTCGTTCAACACGAAGCGAATATTGTCCTTCGCCTGTCTCGACTTATACCACTGACGCGTTTCCGCAGATGTCGAACCGTCATCGCTCAGGATGAGCTCGGTGCCTTGTTCCGCCTGCATTTCAAAGGATCTGACGAGATCGTCCAGATACCGAGCTGGCGCATTGTAAACGGGAACGATGATGCTGAGCCAGGTTCCCGCCGTCGCCGATACGGGCGAAGCGACAAGATCGGCCGCAAGCCGATAATTGGCATCCGCATATTGGATCGTCAGGCTGGCGGCCCGCTTTCCGAATCTGAGCTTCGGTATTTTGGTCCAGTGCCGTGGCAGCTTGCCAAGATCGACGCGCTCGGCTCGGTCTCCCTTGTCGAGGAGGTGAGTTATATATTTCTCTGCCGATTTGGCGGAGGAAAAGGCTCTGACGTCGAAGCTGAATGTCGTCGGGAAGCTGGCCGGATCGGCTCGGAGCGCACAAATAGTGCCCACCGCGCCAATATCCGCCGTGATGATGAACCGGCGTGCTTCCGGCAGAGAGACGGCATCCCTCTCATGAAAACCGTGGCCGCGATTGATGTAGAACTTGGGATCTATCGGCTCATCGGTTGCGGCTATGTGAAGGACGAGTAACCTCTTTCTGACAGGCGAGAACCTGATTTCGAAGGCGGGATCATCGCCTTGCGCCTTCCATAAATTTGGATCGGCGCCGGTCACGATTTCAGGCTCAAGATCGGCGTTTGGTAAGATCTTCAATGTCATCAATTTGTTTCTATTCACGCGCCTCTAGCGCGTTGTTTAGAGAATGGCGACGTCATGTTGTGTCACTGCCGGATACAATCGAACGCCGGGAAATGTCGGTGTTGCTTGCTCTCGCATCCTGTCAATCGAGTATCGCGTGGCGTCGCGGGCGGCAAGACGGCACTCACGATCATTCACCAGTTGATCGATCGCAGCCGACCAATCTTCGACAGTATTGTCGATATGCAATTCTCCGGCGACCGCGCAGCGCGCGAAGGTCGGGCATTGCGAGAAGATGGCTGCGGCTTGCAGTCGGGTGATATCGACACGCTTGGTATCGGCACGGCTCGCATTCGTCTTTCCCGGAAGCAAGGGGACGAGGGCTATATCGGCATTCTCATGCGTCGTCCTGGCAAGATAGGCCGGCCAGGAGAGCGGAGCGACGATCGTTATTCTTGCGGGATCGATGCCCAGCCGATTCCAGCAACGCGCAAGGGCGCCGCTAGCGAAGACCTCGAAATGCAGGTTGTCATGCCGCTCCATCGCGGCCTTGACGATCGGCATGAGGAATTCATGTTCGTGACGATGAACGCCGGTCGCGTGATACACCATCTTGAGCGGCGTCACGTCTTCGATCACGGTATTTACGGGCACATTGGCGGGGTGCGCCGGCAAAGGGTTCAGGATATCGATCTCTTGGCCGGCAGTGGCAAGCGTGCGAGACAGAGCTTCGGTAGAGACCCATATATGGGTCAACAAACGATTGACCCGCGGCAAGGGACGAACAGCCAGCGTCATAAGCCGGAATTTGTAGAGCCAGCTTGCTTCTCTACCCGTCACGACGGCCCTGATGTCGTCATCGACAAAGTAAGCCACACCGGCAAGACTTTCGCGCCTTTCTTCTAGCCAGCGCAGCTGCGGCGGCTTTATGTAGCGACAGATGACGACGAAGAGGCCGTCGCTGTCGATCGCGTCAAGGGAGTCGTCGAGGCTCTTCATGATGACAGGCAATTCGGCGAGTTTGGCCCGCTCATCGAGATAGTAGCTGACTGTGGGATTCGGATATCGCGAGAGAATAAGCAGCCGCTTTGCCGCGCCTTGACGATCTCTAGCCATTGCCCTCGAAGGCTGCGGCCTGGGAAGCAATCGATAGAGAGCATCGCGCAGAACTTGCATGGACCCCACCGTGCTGCGCTAGGCGAAGCGATTTCGAAGATTTGCGAGAGCGCCGAAAGCCGCCCCCCAAATCAACAGTGTCGCGCCAAATATTCCCGACATCCAGAGCAGCCGCTGCGGATATTCCGCTTCATCCGGCAGGTCGGGGGCAAGGAATGTATCGAGATAGAGCAGCTGCTGCTTGCTGACGAATCGAACCTGCTCCAGCGTCTTCATGCTTATGGCGAACTGCTGTTCCGCAAGGGTCTGCTCAAGTTCGCGCTGAGACATGTCGACAGATACGTCGGCAAGGTTCTGTTCGGATTTGTTCTGTCCGGCGATCTGGCTGTTCAGCTGGTCCAATTGCGCCTGCTTGCTGTCGATTTCCCGCTTGAGGACGCGCATTTGCGGTGCGTTCGCCGACACGGTTCCGAGTTGCGCATTATACCTTTGCTGGAGATCGATTTGCTCTTTCCGCACCGCTGAAATGAGGTTCGTCAGGACCGTCGACGATCCTTCTACGCTGAGGACACCCGTCTGATTGCGCGCCGCCAGAAGATGGTCTCGCGCCTTCTGCAGCTGGCTCTTGGAATTCTCCAGGTTGGTCTGAGCCGTCGCAATGACATCGTGCCAGATGCGGTTGTTGACGTCGTTGACCACGCCTTCCGAGGCTTTGACGACTTCCTGCAGGACTTTCTGGGCGTCGACGGCCGAAAAAGCGCGGACCTTGACCGTGACGATACCGCTATTGGCATCGACTTTGACGGAGATCATATCCTCCCAGTATTTCAGCAGTTTTTCCGAACTCGCGTCGCTTTTGAGCCTCGCGACCGGATCGATGGACGAATCTCCATACAGCTTCTGGAAATCGACCTTGCCTTGCAGGGCCGCGACCATGTCCTTGCTTTTGATGAAATTGGTAACAATCAACGTGTCCTGGACGATCTGTGCCGCCGGCAAACCGGTGACTTTGGCGAGTTGCCCGCCGCCGAGCGCCGGCGTCGAAGACCGCACGGTAAAGCGGGTTTCCGACTGGTATTGATCGGATGCCATGAAGGTGAAGTAGCAAACCGAAGCGGCATTGGGGATGACCAGCAGCAGAATGATCGATGCGAGAATAGAACGGCCGATGATTTGTTGCATCGGCCGTGGTCGCAGACCGACCGCCTTGAACAACTGGCTCCGCCTCGACGTCGAAAAGCGCAGCTTCCGCGCCGTCACGGACAGATTGGCAGCCACACTGCGGCTGTGCTCCGTTGCGCTGAGCTCAATCGTTTTTGGCGCGTTTTCGGTATCGTGAGCCATATCGAGCCTTGCCGGCAATCCCTCGTGTTCTATCGGTTCAGTCTATAGTAGGCTTCGATCGCCTGTTCCACCTCATCGAAAACGATAAGCCTGCCGTCGACAAGCAGCATGCCCTTGTCACAATGCGTACTGATCATGCCCATACTATGAGAAACCATGATGATGTCGGAAGTCTTGCGTCTGTTTTCGAACGCAATGCGGCAACGCTCCTGAAAGCGGGCATCGCCGACGGCAAGAACCTCATCCACCAGATAGCATTCGAATTCTATGGCCATTGAAAGGCCGAACGCCAGGCGAGCACCCATCCCGGAAGAGTAGGTGCGGACGGGAGCATCAAGATAATCGCCCAGTTCCGCGAACTCTTCGACGAAGCGCGAGACCCGCCTCACATCCTCTCCATAGGCGCGCGCAACGAAATGAACGTTGGCTCTTCCTGTCATCAAAGGATTGAAGCCGCTGCTCAAGCCCAGCGGCCAGGACACACGTACGTCCTTGGCGATCTTACCCGAATTGGGCAGCATCGTTCCGGCGATCATGCGTATGGTCGTCGATTTTCCGGCGCCGTTCACGCCCAGCAGGCCATAGGAATAGCCCGACTGAAACTCGCAACTGACGCGATCAAGAATGACCTTTTTGCCAGCTTGTGTCTTGAAGAATTTCGAGACGTTATTGAAGCGGATCATGACGTGCGTTCACTCATATCCGATGGTCTTCGACGGATGCCCAGATAAGGGAAAGCGTCGCCCATGTGACGATCAGCGCAAGCAATATGATCAACGGCGTACTGACGCGGCGAGGGAAAATCGAATCCTCCGGCAATACAGGTTTGACGAACACGGCAAGATAGAGCGTCTTGCGCAGTGCTTCAGCCAGGACGGCATCATAGTTCTTTTGCGAACTTTCATACAGTTTTTGCGCAATGAGACGATCCGTGTCGAGCCTAGAATATTCGAGCAAAGCCTTCGCGAGGCTTTCATTCTCCGGCCCTGTCAGTTCGGCCTTCATCTTCTCGATTTGCGCGTCCAAGCTATCTTTGGCGAGGTTCAGCTGTTGATAGGTCGGAGAGTTCTCGGCATTGGATTGCCGCATGACGAACAAGCGGGTTTCAAATTCCATCTTCTGGGCCAGGAGGCCGGTCAGAAGCGTTCCGCTATTCTTGGCCTGCGTCTGCGGACTGAGCAGCCCTGACGCATTCTGAAATTGATTGAGCGCGACCAAGGTGTCGCCATAGGCTTTACCGCTCTTTTCGACATCCGCCTTCATGCTCCGGACGATGTCATTGCGCGCCCGCTCGGAGAGCTCGTTGATCAGCTTTTCGCTTTCGTCGATGATCGCATCTGCCAGTTTTACGGAGTCGTCCGGGGCAAAGGTCCTGACTTTCAGGGTTATGATGCCGGAGGTGACGTCAATGTAGGCGGTGACGTGGTCGTTCCAGTATTTCAGGAATTCTTCGTCGGATTGCGAAGCACTGAAACGCGTCAGAAAATCCGCATCCTGCTTTGTGAACATCGAACGGTAATCGAGTTTCGCGCCGATCCGTTTCAAGATCTCTGTCGAATGGATAAAGCTGGTAACGACATAAGCATCCTGCGAAGCGGAACGCATGTTGAGGGCGCTGGCACCTCCGCCAGCGGCAGCATCGCTGTTGTCGCTGCTGTCCGTGGTCCCTGATACGGCTCGGACGGCAAAGCGTGCTTCCGCCACATATTGATCCGAGGCAATGAAGGCATAATAGATCGAGCTCGCCACGAAAGGCAGGATAACGAGGAAGAGAAAGCCAATCAGTCTGAGCGGGGGCTTGCCGCCGGCTTTGGCTTCCGGCTCCTGTCCATCATGCACCGGCACATATTCGATCTCTTCCAGATCGTTGCGATTGCGTTGACTGGGCATCCTGCGCCGGAACAACGACGGCAGGATGTGCCGAGCCGGCCTTACCCGCAGCTGTTCCTGGACTATTGCGTCTTCGATGACTGGTTTGGGCATGTCAGCTTGCAATCGTTTCCCGCAGTGCAGATCCGCTTGGCTTCATCGCTTCGCGTACGTAATGATCGAAAATCAAATCTTCTTCGAGCATGAGCTCGGCAATATGCAATGAACGGAGCCGTGTCGCAACGTCTTCAAGGGTGCTGTGTCTTGAGGGCAGCGGGAAGTCGTCGACTGAAATTCCGAGCATCTCGCTGACGGCTCGCTGGAAATGGAGGCTGTCGGTGTCACGGCCAACGATGGCAAAGCGCGACAGAAGATCGATCGCTGTGGCGACATCCGTGCGCGTCACGGTTTGCTCCGGTATCGTCGTCGCCAACTGGCGGGTGACGGGCGAGACTAGCACTGTGCGGACATTCTGTGGCGCCTTCTTCAGCACCGTCTTCAAGGATGTCTCGTCATCGAGATTGACCTCTGCAAAATGCTCGGCCGCCGGTGCCAGGATGATCTTGTCGCGATCGCCGAAGAACGAGATCTGGGTTTTCGCCATCCGTTTGAGAAGAAATATTCGCAAGGCCAGTTCATAGTACGGGTCGGTGAGCAGAGCGATCGCCTTAAACCCCTTGTCCAGAAATTCCTCATAATTGCGCATCAGCAGGCGGCCGCTAATGTAGATCGACTGTATGGCGTTAAGATGAAACGCCTGAAGTGTCGTCTCGTGGCCGAAGCGCTCCACGGATGAAATCTCGTATTGGAAATGGCGGCCGCAATGATGGTCAAACTTGACCATCGGCAACAGTTGCGTTTCGAGCCGCACGACTTTCAGGGGTACCATCGATGAAATATGAGGCCGCCGGTAGATCAATAGTCCAGACTTGGCGTCGCGGATCGTCAGCGACGTGCGATCCGCCAGGTCTGGAATGATCGTCGTATCGAGTTTAAAGCCGACACGCCCATCTTCGTGTCGGCCCGAATCTATCGCCGCCTGCTTGACCTGATCGCAGGGCAACACCATCAACTCGCCGCTGGCGTCAGACACTCTGATCTGCGCCGTTTCCGAAAAGCCATCGGGAACCAAATAGCCCTCGATCAAATCGCCATGATCATGTTCGAGGTTAAAGAGCAAGCATATACCTCAATGACCTTGACTGACGAAGGTTACGTCGAAATTGGCTGCAGCAATCCATCATGTCATCCGTCGTATTGCCGAAGTTTTCCGGGAGCGCAAAAAATCTATCGTCCGCTTCCCGGCATATCCGCTGTGGGCGATAACAATATTATACCAAGGAAACTCGCGCAGCGATTTCATTCTTCTGCGACCGTAATCATGAAGCGCTCGGCGTGTTCCCATACAGCAATGTCAATGTTTTGTTGAGCGATCAGATCCCAGTCTATGTTCTTTGACCAAAGAAAAACGACCGTCTCGAAAACGGCCGAAAGCACATGCGTGACGCCCTCGGTAAAGGAATAGCTATCGCCGAATACCGCTATTCGCCGTTTGTCCGGTGCATTCTGATTGTACAGCCTGTAATAGGTGCCGTTGAAGTGACCCGTACGCTCCGGTTGTTCGTTGTATTCGTCTCTAACTCCGTTGTAGTTGAGCCGCAAAGTATCTTCGGCTAACGGCGTATTAAAGAAATGGATCACGAGATCGCGCGGCATGCTGCATCGTGTGACCGCAAGCCTTAGCTTCGAAAATGGCGGCGTTCCCCCGATTTCGTGCAATAGCGCCTTCATCGCGATGCAGCATCCGAAGACACTCCAATGCGAATCATGGCGAGAATAAATCGGCGCCGTTGCCGCTGCTTCCTTCAGTTCCTGCTCCGGGTAGAGCAGGCGGGCGTCCTGGCGTATGCTTTCGAGAAGCCGCCGCATCGGCCGATTCCTTCCCAACTCGTAATTCGCCTCCGGCCAGCGCTTATGGGGGAGCAGGATTTGTTTCTCCGGAAGAATGAAATTGATGAGCTGGATCTTCTCGCGCTCCGCCCGCTTTCGCCGCTCTTCAAATAGCTTGGTCCACTTTCTTGCCCAATTCCATTCGGGCTTTTCTTTGCCGTGAAACTGCGCTTCCCAATTGTTGGCGCCATTGCCGATGAACAAATAACCGTCGGCGCCAACAACGGCTACATTGCTGGCGGTTGTAATGCCGTTGCGCAGGATATCTACGGGATGTGCCTGGCGGTTGGCATCTATGTAAGCTTCGCAGCGAGCGATGCCTTCGAGGTCGAGAAATGTGGATGTTCCGGGGTCGGGTATCGCGATATCGTTCGCCCGGCTTTGGTCCGCCGTTTCTGGCTGGCCAAGCTGCTCCATAATATTCTCCATAGGTCATTTCAGGAGCAGAATTCTGTTTCCCCAACCAGATGCCCTTGGGGTGCATGTGCCGCCCCAGCTTCAGAATGTCAACCGGCGGGTACATAGTAGGTACGTCGGTGCATCGGGCATGAGAGAATATTCTCCACTCCGCTTGAAACGGTCATTTTGGCGTAAATTCACGAAATCCCGTGTCGTTGCTCTGGCCGGCTCCTTGTCGATGCTATTGATTAACGACGGTTTACCATCTTTCCAAGAATTTTAATCTAAATTCACCAAAGAGTAGCTCGATAAATTGCCTTGCGCGCATTTGGCCCCTATACACCGGTATGGTCGGGTGATTATCGGGCCACAAGTGTGTTCCGATGACCGCACCTGGTATTTTTGATTGCATTCCCAGTGTTATGGGCTTGTTGGCGGGCGCCCGTTATGCTTTTCAAAGCGTCGTTGAATTTTAAGGCATACGATGTCAGCCCAAGCCATCCGGTAATGGCGACAGCTAATAAATTTGAGGTTGTTCAGTTGATTCGTATTGGCGCTGTACTTTGCTGCGTGGCTCTGGCTGGATGTAATGCCGTTTCGAGCGAAGGGCCGCTTGCTGGCGCAATCAATAAGGATGCGGGGCAATCCAGCGCCGAACTTGGTCGCCAGAATGCCGCCGTCTTCGATATCGTCGACATCGACAGCCGTAGCGCGCGCCTGGTTTCGGACTATGTTTCTTCAACGCTTAGCCGTCGTTTTGGCATTGGCGGTGGCGTCGGACCGGTTGTCATCGGTGTTGGCGATGCTCTGAAGGTGACAATTTTCGAAGCGGGCTCGGATGGCTTGTTTTCGACGTCGCAATCCAAACAGGTATCTTTGGATATAGTCGTGCAGCCGGATGGAAAGGCCGCGATCCCCTATGCCGGGTCGGTTCGATTCGCTGGCAAAACATTGGATGAAGCCCGGAAGGGCATTCTCGCGGCTCTGGCCAGCAAGGCTGTCGAGCCCGATGTCATCGTAACCAGCATGGGAACGCCCTCTCGAACCGTCACCGTTTCCGGCGCCGTCGGCAAGCCGTCTATGGTTTCGTTGGATCTGACCAAGGAAAAGATCACGGAAGTCATCGCTAAAGCCGGTGGCCCTTCGACCCAGCCCTACGAAACCTATGTCACGCTGGTTCGCGGCAACAGAACCGGTACGGTTCTGCTCAAGTCGATCATAGAGCACCCCTCCGAAGACATTTATGTCCAGCCGGGCGATCAGATTTTCCTCGTGCGTGATCCGAGAACTTTCACGCTGCTCGGTTCCGTTCGCGGAGACGGACGTATCGAATTCGGGGCCAACGACCTCAATCTTCTCGAGGCCGTTGCCCTGGGGCATGGCGCTATCGACGACTCCAGCAACGCCAAGGGTTTCTTCCTGTTCCGATACGAAGAGCCCGATATCGTAAAAAGCCTGCTTGGTCCGGCCCGTTTCCAGGGGCTGTTGCGCAAGGGAATGGCGACAGACGCCAAGGGACGTTATCCGATTGTCTACCGCTTCGACATGTCCAATCCGGACAGCTTGATCGTCGGGCAGACATTCCCGATCAAGAGCCGCGACGTCATCTACGTGTCGCGCCATCCCTCGGTCGATCTCCGCAAATTCCTAACGATCGTTGGTACTCCGCTGGGTATCGCAGCCCAGGGAGCCGGGACGGCTGCGCTTCTGAACCAATAGTTCGGGATGGGGAGATCGAGGCGCTTTCCAAGGTTGTCACCGCCTTGGGTAGTGAATTTTGGGCGTCGGTATCTGTACGACTGGAGCGGATCAGACCTTGTTGGCGATGTGGAAATCGCCTTCAATTGTTGCGCATAGCAGCTAGTTTTACTAGGAACGTGCAGTTTGGCTTTTGCTGCTGCGTGTTCAGGTCATGGAAATGATATGTTGCACTGGTTGTTGCCGTGCCGCATAGTGGTTGCAAGTCTGGATCTTTTGATGATGGTCCTAGATTACCGCAGCGTGGACGTTGGTAGTGAAATTGCTCAGCTTTTTGTAGACATTTTTGCCGAGAGATCATGACAGTTGAGATTATCGGACGCGCAAGCGTTGCCCCCGGGGCGGGTTCGATCGAAGAGCTGCAGCTTCTGCTCAAGGAAGGGCGCAGCACGGTAGGCCGCATACCTGAGGACCGCTGGGATCTGGCGCGTTTCTGGCATCCGGCGGTCGGCGTTTCAGGAAAAACCTATAGCTACGCTGCAGGCGTCATTGATGATGTCTATGCGTTCGATCCGGCAGTTTTCGGCCTTTCGCAGCGCGAAGCCATGCAGATGGATCCGCAGCAGCGCATCCTTCTCAACGTCATATGGCGCGCTTTGGAGGATGCCAATCTGCCGATCGACGGATTCGAAGGGCAGAAGGTCGGCGTCTATATTGGAGCGTCGTCGCTCGAATACGGTAATCTGACAACCGAGGATCCTGCATCCGGCAGCCCGTATTTCATGACGGGCAACACTCTATCCATCGTTTCCAACCGTATCTCTCATATATTCGGGTTGCGAGGCCCGAGCATGACGATCGATACGGCCTGTTCTTCGTCCCTGGTTGCGCTGGATCAAGCCGTACGGGCGCTGGAATGCGGTGAGATCGATACTGCCATCGTTGGCGGCATTAATGTCCTGCTTCATCCAATGTCTTTCGTCGGTTTTGCGCAGGCGCGAATGCTCTCTCCAGAAGGGCTTTGTCGCGCTTACGATGATAACGGCCGCGGCTATGTCCGTGCCGAAGGCGGCGCGGCGATCCTGCTGCGCCGGACCGACGTGGCGCTGCGGGAAAAGGATCGCAGCTATGCCAGGATCCATGCCGTCGGTGTCAACTCCTCCGGTCGTACCAACGGCATTTCCCTGCCATCGCGCGACGCGCAGGCCGCTTTGCTGCGTTCGATCTATGAAGGCCGCAATATCGACGTCAACCGCATAGCCTTTGTGGAAGGCCATGGGACGGGAACGAAGGTCGGTGACCCCGCCGAAATCTGGGCGATCGGCGAAATCATCGGACGCAAGCGCCGCGCGCCGGTTCCTGTCGGCTCGATCAAGACCAATATCGGACATACCGAACCGGCCTCCGGGCTTTTCGGCTTGCTGAAAGCGATGATAGCGCTGGAAAACAATTTCCTGCCGGCGTCTCTGCATTTCGATCGGCCAAATGAAAATATCGACTTCGAAGGACTAAACGTTCGGATCAACACGTCCGCGATCGAACTTCTTCCTGCAAGGCAGCCGCGGTTTGCCGGCATCAACTCTTTCGGCTTCGGCGGCACGAACGCCCATGTCGTCATCAGCGATCCGGATCCGGTTGCTCCGCCTGAGCCGCAAAATCGCGGCGACGGGGTCGTCTTTGCCGTGAGTGCCCATACGGCGTCGGCGCTCTCGAAGCTGCTCGAAAGCTATAAGACCCGTCTCGGACATATGGAGCCCAAGGAGGCTCGTCAGATCGTTGCGTCCGCTGCCGCCAATCGCGAGCCGATGCGGCATCGCTTCGCGGTCCGTGCAACGGATAGTGCTGCTGTACTTGAGGCGATCGATGCGCACCTCGACGGTCGGAACTCGGCCGGGGAAGCTGGCGAAGCGCCGATGCAGGCTGCCAAGATCGCCTTCGTCTTTTCTGGCAACGGGTCGCAATGGGCAGGCATGGGCGTCGGCGCCTATCAGGAAAATCGTCATTTCCGTCAATGTTTCCAGTCTTTCAGCGCCCTGTTCGAATATTACCTCGGTGAGAAACTGACGGATATTCTGGTCGCACCGGATCTCTCGGCTAGGCTGGCTGACACCAAGATTGCCCAACCCTTGCTGTTTGCGGTTCAGGCTTCGCTCTCAGACTGTTTGTGGGCCATGGGCGTCAGGCCCGATGCCGTTTTCGGTCACTCCGTCGGTGAAATTGCTGCTGCTTACGCCGCCAAGGCGCTGACGGCAGCCGAGGCTGTTGCTATCGTCGCCAAGCGCTCGCTGCATCAGGATCTCCTTGCTGGCGAAGGCAAAATGGCCGCCGTGGTGCTCAACGAGGATGCGGCGCTCGCCTTTGCAAAATCGCATGGACTCGACAATATCTGCATTGCGGCGATCAATGCTCCAAACTCCGTGACGATTTCCGGTCCGGTTGGAGAGGTTGAGGCCTTCAGGGATGCGGCGCGGAAAGCCCACATCGTTGCCCATATCCTCGACATCAACTATCCGTTCCATCATCCGATCATTGACCGCGCCAAGGATGCCTTCCTTGCGGATCTGCCCGATGTGGCGCCGGACGGCGGGGCAGGGACCTTCATTTCGACCGTGACGGGCGAGCTGCGAGACGGGCGCCTGCTCGACGCGCAATATTGGTGGCGCAATGTACGCGACCCAGTGCTGTTCAAGGCTGGTTGTCAGGCAGCGATGGCGATGGGATGCAATCTCTTCATCGAGATTTCACCCCGTCCGATCCTGTCCAATTACGTGGCGGAAATCGCAAAGCAGGCCTCGATACAGGTTGTGTCCATCTCGACTCTGCTCCGCGAAGCTCCGGTTGCGGGCCATGATCCGGTTTCGCAGTCGTTTGCGCGCGCCGTTGCCAATGGCGCCCCGGCGCTGCGGGGACGTGGCAGTGCTGGCCGCAACGCTTTCGTCAAGTTGCCGCCGCTTCCGTTTGAACTGGTCGAACTGCGTACTCAGCCGACAAGTGATGAGATCGATATCTTTGGCCGCGACGGCAAGAGTTCATATAGCTTGCTTGGCTGGCGAACCGATCCGAATGGTTCAAGCTGGAAGAACCATATTGATGCCCAGCTGTTCGCGGATCTTGCCGAGCACGTGGTCGACGGCAAGGCAATCCTGCCGGGCAGCGGTTTTATAGAGATCGCGATTACGGCAGCGCAGCAATATTACGGTGCGGATGATGTGGAGATCGGCAATCTTGAGATCGTCCGACCGCTTGAGCTGCGTCAGGACCGCATGGTGGAACTGTCGACGATCCTATCGCCGGAAACCGGAGATATCGAGATCCGGTCACGCGAGCGTCTAAGTCATGATGACTGGACCGTTCACGCCGTCGCTCGCTGCCGCAAGCCGGTTGAGGACGAAGCGGCAGGCTCCGGCTCCGAATTGCGAAGCAAGGAACGGAAATCCGTCCTGACTTCCGAGACGACTTATGAGACGGCGGAGCGATTCGGTCTGCACTACGGTCCCAGCTTCCGGCTCCTGTCGAAGGCTGTTGCTTATGGTCACAGCGCAATCGAGGTTGATCTCAAGCCGGCGGCTCGGCCTTCGCATCTTTTCTGTGCGTACAACCTCAATCCGATGTCGGTTGATGCTGCGTTTCACGGGCTTGTCGCACTGTTCGACCAGCTTTCCGGCGATGAAACCGGCGCGCCTTATATCCCCGTTCATTTCGGCACGATCAGAGTTTTCGGCAAGGGCAGAGCGGTCGTAAAAGCTGTCATCGACATCGATCGCTTCAGCGCCAATTCGATCAAGGCACGCTTCAGCTTGCTCGACGCAAACGGCGATCGCATTGCCGTTCTCGAGGATTGCCGTTTCCGCCGAACGCAACTGCGCCGGCGTGCGACGCTCGATTCCGTTGCATTTCACTATGAAGCTGTACCCTCAGCCACTTTTGCACGCCGATTGAATGCGGATATGCGGCTGGCTGACGCTGCGGTTCCCGGCGGAGATCATTCCTCCAGTAACGCAACCCTTCTGTTCGACGCGGCGATTTACCGGGCTTGCCATGATATTGCTTTGGCAGTTGGTGGACGCGACGGCGTGGTGTCGTTTTCCGATCTCCCCGGGGAGCCGGAATTCCAGTCCTTCCTCGTCAATTGCCTCTATATTCTCGAAGATGCCGGCATAGCATCGGCGACCGATAGCGAATGGAAGATACCGCTGGAGCCGACACTGCCGCCGGTTGCCGAGCTTCTGCAGGATATCTATCGCGAGGACGCCGGCCGGGTGGCTGAGGCCGTTCTCGTCAACAATGCCTATTGTGAGACGCTTGAGCGATTGGCGGCCACGCGGCGCCACCGGCTTGGACAACAGCCCGCGGCCGCCGCACTGACCATGCCGGCCGGCGCGACATTGGAGCATGTTCTTGTTCAATCCCCATTGAGCGAAAGACGGCTTGCGCTTCTCGGCGAAGCGGTGACTGCCTCCATCGAGGTGAATCCGGGAGCCGTGAGACACATTGTTGAAATAGGTTCGGTATCGCCGGCGTTCAGCCGCCGGCTGGCGGCCATTGCGGGGCAAGCGGGTTCTAGTCTTATCATCATCGAGCCGCGCGAGCAGGCGCGCCGTGCGCTCGAGATAGCTTTCGAACGCGATCCTAATGTCGTTGTGACGGAGCCGGGAAAGCTAACGGAATCCGCCGTTGCAGATGTCCTCGTTGCATCAGGGGACCAGAGCCGGCATCTCTTGATGCACGATGACAGCATCAAGACGATCGTCCGGAAGCTCGTGGCACGCGGCGGCCAGCTGTTTCTGGCCGACCGAGCGCCGAGCGCCTTCAATGATTTCGTCTTCGGTCTGTCTGAAGGGTGGTTCGAGGACAGCCAGTCGCCGGAGTTTCCGGTGGGTCGGCTGGGCACAGTGGAGCAAATCGAGGATCTCCTTGCGGCACTGGGCTTCGCCAAGGCGCAGGTTCGTGAATTGACCTTCCCGGAAGGCAGCCTGATTGCAGCGTCAGCAGTTGCGGAGCCGCGGCCGGAAGCGATCAGCCCCGCTGAAATTTCAGAACCGCTTCTGGTCCTGTCTGAACAGGGCAGGAAGGGCATGGTTGGCCTGGACAAGCGAATTGCCGTAATCGAAGTTGGCTCGTCGCAGGCAGAGGCTGTCGATGCTCTGGAGGCGCTTGGTCCGCATCCGCATAGGATCGTCTATGTCGCGAATTCGAAGCGGGATCTCGACCCGACTGAACTCTCCCTGTCCCGGCTTTCGATATTCACCGAACTGGCGAATATCCTTTCGCAAAGCAGCGACGGCATAAGGCGCAAATTGGTCGTGGTCTCCCCGGGAGGCTCGCCCCTGGTCGATGGATCTGTTGACGTCGCCAATGCGGGTCTGTGGGCTTTTGCGCGCGTCCTTCAAAACGAATACGACGCTTTCGACCTGCACCTGTTGGATGCCGATGCGGATGACAGACGTGCCCTGACGGCGGTCGAAACCATTTTGCGGGCGGAGACCGACAACAGAGAGTGGGTTTTGGAGCGCTCGACGGGAGAGGTGCGTGAAATCCGCGCCGCCGCTGGCCCGTTCATCGCCACGGACGCGAACCGGCACGACTTCACAGCCGCGACGATCCGACAGCATGTAAGTGGTCGTCTGGACAGCATGGCTTGGGAGGAGACAAAGCTCCCTGCGCCGGAAGAAGACGAAGTCGTCATTGCCGTTGAGGCGACAGGTCTCAATTTCCGCGACGTCATGTGGGCGATGGGCCTTCTACCGGAAGAGGCATTGGAAGACGGCTTTGCCGGCGCCACCATTGGTATGGAATTTGCCGGCCGGGTGTTTGCCGTCGGAGATGGCGTCGAAGATCTGCGGGTCGGCGACAAGGTTATGGGGATTGGGCCTGCGGCCTTCTCCACCCATGTTCGTGTCCGCCGCGACGGTGTAACCAGACTGCCGGAAAAGATGAAAACCGTTGCTGCGGCGACTGTGCCGGTCGCGTTCCTGACGGCCTATTACGCGATGGTGGAACTTGGCCGCATTCAGCCGGGCGAAACGATCCTGATCCATGGGGCAGCGGGTGGCGTTGGCCTGGCAGCACTTCAGATCGCCAAGCTCAAGGGCGCCAAGGTGATTGCCACGGCCGGCACGGTCGAGAAGCGGCGTTTCCTTGAGCTGCTCGGGGCGGAGCATGTGCTCGATTCCCGATCTCTGGATTTCGTTAGCGGTGTGCGCAGGCTGACGGGCGGCGAAGGCGTCGATCTCGTTCTCAATTCGCTTTTCTCCGAAGCGATGGAGCGCAGCATCGAGCTGGTCAAACCCTTTGGGCGATTCCTGGAACTCGGCAAACGAGACTATTATTCCGATCGCAAGATCGGCTTGCGGCCGTTCCGGCGCAATGTCAGCTACTTCGGCATCGACGCCGATCAGCTGCTGGTCAATGTTCCCGATCTGACGCGCCGAATCTTCGCCGAAATCGGCCAGCTCTTTGCGGACGAAAAGCTGACCCCGCTGCCGTATCGCGCCTTCGCATATGACGAGATCGGCAATGCGTTCCGGCTCATGCAGAATGCCGGTCATATCGGCAAGATCGTCGTACGCCCCCCGGTTCCCGAGGTCGATAGCGTCCTGCCTGCGCCGGCCAAGTCCCTGCGCTTTGATTCCAAGGGCGTTTTCCTCGTCGTCGGCGGTATTGGCGGCTTCGGACTGACCGCAGCCGATTGGCTCGTCTCTAAGGGCGCGCGGCGAATCGCGCTAAGCTCGCGCCGAGGTGAAGCCGATGCCGAAACCAAGAAGGCGATGAGCGATTGGTCGAAGAAAGGCGTCGTGACGACTCTGCACGCCTGCGACGTTACCAACGAGGCCGCTGTCGAGACGCTGCTTGCTTCCATTCGTGCCGAAGGCGGACTTAAGGGCGTCATCCATGCCGCCATGGTCCTGGACGATGCGCTGCTTGCCAATCTGACGCCGGAGCGCAACCGGCCGGTTCTTGACGTCAAGATACGAGGTGCCGAAATCCTCGATCGCTTGACGCAGAAAGACCACCTGGAACTCTTCCTGCTGTTTTCGTCGGCAACGACCATGCTCGGCAATCCCGGGCAGGCAAACTATGTCGTGGCAAACGGCTATCTGGAAGGCTTGGCGCGTGCGCGGCGCGCAGCCGGCAAGCCTGCGCTTGCTGTCGGCTTCGGCGCGATTGCGGACAAGGGCTTCCTTGCCCGGAACAGCGAAGTCAACGAACTGCTCTCCAAGCGTATCGGCAAGGCTGCATTGAAAGCCCGTGACGCCTTGGAGCAGGTCGAGCGTTATATATTGGCCGACAAGGGGGCCGTCGATGCGGCCGCCGTCATGATCGGCGAAATCGATTGGAATGCCGTTCGCTTGCTGCCGATATCGGGCCGATCCCTGTTCGAGCCGCTGATGCGTCATGCCGGAAGCCATCAGTCGCTGAACGAAGGCGATAGCATCGATCTTGTGGAGCTGATCAAGGGCAAGTCGGAGGAGGAGGCACAAGCCGCTCTTCACGCGCTGGTCGCCGCCGAGATCGCTGCGATCCTTCGGGTGACCGAAGATACCGTGACACCCGACAAGGTGCTGAAGGACATCGGTCTCGACAGCCTGATGGCCATGGAACTCGGCATGAGCTTCCAGCAGAAGACCGGTTTCGATATTCCCTTGAGCGGTGTAGGTGAGGGCACGACCGTGAGCGACGTGGTTAGCCGTCTACGCGACCGCGTCATGAACCGCGGTGGCGATGGTGCGGAGGCTCCTCCGGCAATCGAGGATCAGGTGGTCGAACGCCTGACCCGCAGCCACACTGCCGAACAGGAAAAAAGGGCCATCCAGTGACCACGCAAGACGCCAATGGCGGCAGCCCGGCCGAGCAGAGCAAAAGCAGCCTGCTCGAAGAAATGCGCCGCGTCGGCCAATCCTCCGGGCGAAATCGCGCCGAGCGACTGAACCGGCAATCTCTGCCGCAGCAGCGTCAGGCGATCCGCTTCGAGGACCTGCCCGAATATAAGCGCGTCGCAACCCAGCGGATAGCGGGCGAAATGCTTGGCGTCGCCAATCCCTTCTATCGCTCGCACGACGTCGCTGCGGGTGCGACGACGCGAATTGGCGGGCGCGAATTCGTCAACTTTGCCTCCTATGACTATCTGGCTACCAATACCGACCCGCATGTGATGGCGAGCGCCAAGGAGGCGATCGATCGCTTCGGGATTTCCGCCTCGGCCAGTCGCCTCGTCGCAGGCGAACGACCGGGGCATGTCGAGCTCGAGAAGAAGCTTGCGGAAGTCTATGGCGTCGAGGCTGCAGTTTGTTTCGTCAGCGGCTACCTGACCAATGTGGCGGCGATCGGCTGCCTCATGGGGCCTCAGGATCTGGTGATCCACGATGAGTTCATCCACAACAGCGCATTGGCTGGCATCAAGCTTTCAGGCGCCGTGCGGCGGCTTTTCAAGCACAACGACGTGGAGAATCTCGAGAGCATCCTGAAGACGCTATCATCGGATTTCCGACGTATCCTCGTGATCGTCGAAGGCATCTATTCGATGGATGGCGATGTGGCCGACCTGCCGGCCCTGCTTGAGTTGAAGGCCCGCTACGGTTTCTGGCTGATGGTGGACGAAGCGCATGCGCTTGGTATCCTCGGCAAGACGGGCCGCGGCACGTTCGAACACTTCGGGCTCGATCCGCGCGATGTCGATATCTGGATGGGTACGCTGTCAAAGACGACGTCAAGCTGCGGCGGCTATATCGCCGGCAGCAGCGCGCTTGTCGATATCCTGAAAGCCGAGGCAGGCGGTTTCGTCTACAGCGTCGGTCTCTCTCCTGTTCTTGCAGCTGCCGCCATCGCCGGCCTCGATATTCTTCAGTCCGAGCCGGAACGGACACAGCGCCTCAGCCGCAACGGGCAGCTCTTCCTCGAATGTGCAAAAGAAGCTGGTCTGGATACAGGCATCAGCATCGGCCGCTCCGTCGTGCCGGTTATCGTCGGTGATTCGCTTCGTGCCGCTCAGCTTTCCAATGATCTGCTGGCCGAAGGCATCAATGTGCTGCCGATCATCCATCCGGCCGTGCCGGAAGGTATGGCGCGTCTCCGCTTCTTCATCACCTGCGATCACACCGAAGAGCAGATCCGCCGGGCCGTCGCCTTGACGGCCGCGAAACTCAAGAGCTTGGAGGACAGGAATTTCGGACTGGCCTCGCTTGACATGGAAAAGATGATGCAGTTGTTGCCGATGACGCAGACTTCGGGTGGCAAGCCATAGCATCAGGTTGGGGATTTCATGCACGTTATCGTCACCGGGGGCTCGAGCGGGATAGGTCTGGCGATAGCGAAAATCTACGCAAGCCGAGGGGAGCAGGTATCTCTCCTTGCACGCCATCCGGGGCGTCTGGAAGAGGCGCAAGCCGAGATCGCGGCGCTGCCAGGTAGTGACAGGTCGCAGATTCAGACCATATCCGTCGATGTTGCCTCCGCTGCTCAGACCTGGTCGGCGATTGAAACCTGCGAAGCGTCATTCGGGCCTTGCGATATTCTCGTTGCCTCCGCCGGGGTCGTCGAACCTGTTGCTTTCGATGCGATGCCGCCTTCCGTCTTTGACGAGCAGGTGTCGATCAATCTGCTCGGAACGGCAAATGTTGTGCGCGCGGTCTACAAGGGAATGAAAAGCCGTGGCGAGGGCAGGATCATGATGATCTCCTCCGGCGCCGCCTTGATCGGTATTTTTGGCTATACCGCCTATTGTGCCTCGAAATCCGCATTGAGCGGTTTCGCAGAAGCCTTGAGAGCGGAGGCTGGTGTCCACGGCATCCAGGTGTCTATCTGTTTCCCGCCCGATACGCTGACGCCGCAATACCGGCACGAGATCGCCATGCGGCCAGCCGAAGCTGAAATCCTGATGGGCTCCGTCAAGCCGTGGGATGCAGAGAGGGTGGCTGCAAAGATCGTTGGTGGCGTGGATCGGGGGAGGGCAAAGGTCCATTTCGGATTTTCTCTCACGATGCTTGCCTACTTCGGCCCGTTGATTAAGCCGCCGCTGATGTGGTGGTTTTCGCGAAAAACGCGAAAGATAACAGGAAAAAGACAGCCTGACCCGGCCGAGGGGGCAGACGACGGCTCTTATCATGGTAAGTAGGACGCAATAGTGATTGAGGTTGTACGGTGGGCGATGCCGGGCTTCCGGCAAGAAAATTGGCAGGTAAAGGCAAGTCAGTGAATCGGTGACCTGTCTCCAGCAGGCTCAGAAACGCTGTCACGGTCCGTAGGCATTGGATGGCGCAGTCTTGAAACTTCATGATTTTCCATTTCTTTTGACGCTTTCCTGCTTCGCGATTTCCTGTGTCGTCGTGTTTATGACCGACATTTTCGCAATGCCGGCGGCGATCAACGCGCAGAATCGTACGGAGAGAACCTGGCGGCGCCGTCTTTGCGACTGGGGCGTCAAGCTTCCCGTGATTGCATTGATCTATGCGGCCTTCTTTGCGATCTCCTGGCGCCCGATTTATAGCTGCCAGGCAGTCATCAGTTTTTTCGTTATCTTCACCGGAATTTCGCGAGCAAAATTCGAGTTTATCCGGGAGCCCCTGGTCTTTTCCGACATCGCGCTCGTGGTCGACGTCTTCAAGTACAAGGAGATCTTCTACGCGACCTCGCTGAATATCTTCTTCTGGATCATCGCCTTTGCATACGTATTCGGCCTGAGCGGCCTCTATATGTATTGGGAGCCGTCGATCCTGCCGCTTCACAATCGCGTTCTCTGGGTTCTTCTGATGATCGCCGTGGCCATTTCGCCATGGCTTGCTCTGTTCAGCAGGGTTGTCAGCGAGCCGGTCTGCCATTTCACGCAGAAATATCTCGGCCGGGTCGATGTAAAAATGGACACCGTCCGATTCGGAGCGTTCTCCTCGGTGGTTTTCCATTTCGTCATCTGGGTCGGCGTGAAACGCGAAGCGATCGTCTCTGATCTCTCGGGGCGTTTCATCTCTGCTTTGCATGAGCTTTGGGAGCATGGCGACGACGAGCCGCTGATCGTCGTATGGCAATCCGAATCCTTTATCGACCTCCGGCATTTCGGCGTCGAGAGCCTCAAGCTTCCGAACCTCGATCGGCTGCGGGAGCAGGCAGCCCAATGGGGCCGGATGACCAATGTCTTCGAAGGCGGCTATACACTGCGGACCGAATTTGCGGTGCTGAGCGGGCTGTTGCCGGAGAATGTCCATATCGACGCAAGCTATCCCTATCTGCGCGCCAGCCACTACAAGGATGTGGTCTGGCCGGCGCGGTTGAAGAAAGCTGGCTGGAAGACCCAGTTCATCCATCCCTACGATAAGACATTCTTCCTGCGTCACAAGGCTCTGCCGCAACTTGGCTTCGACCGGATGATGATGCTCGACGAGTTCGATCACAATCCGGAGCGCGATGGCCCATATGTCAGCGATCTCTCGCTGACGAAAAGCGTGATTCGCGCCATCGACGAGGACGGTACGGACAAGAATTTCATCTTCGTCGCATCCATGGCGAATCACGGTCCCTGGGAACCGGGTCGTTGCGGCGATCTGGACAATCCGGTGGATATCTACAGCGAACTGCTGATGCGTGCCGATCACGCGCTGGGCAATCTCGCACATCACCTAGACAGATTGGATCGTCCGGTCTGGTTGCTGTTCTACGGCGATCATGCGCCCCTGCTGAAGGCATTTGCCGATCCTTTTCCGGATCCGCGGACGGATTATGTCATCGTTCCGCTGGGGCGGGCCCGGGCGCATTCGCAAAAGCCCAAGCCGCCGCAGGAAGAAGCGCCCTGGAATTTCATCGGCGCAATGCTGCGCTATGCGGGCCTAAGTACCGAGGTTCCGGAATAATGGCTGACGGGCGGGGGGAGGCCGGTGATTCCCCAAAGGTATTCCTTTTCCTGCAGGGGCCATCGTCACCGCTCTTCGTCGAGACGGCCAAGGAGTTGAAGGCGGCAAGAACTCGGTGCATCCGCATCAATCTGAACGCCGGCGACTGGATTTCTTGGCGCGCGGGCGATGCAATCAATTATCGCGGCAATTTTGCCGGTTGGCGTAGCTACATCGGGCGACGAATCGAAGCCGACGGCGTCACAGATATGATTCTGCATGGCGAGGAGCGGCCCTATCATCGCGTTGCCATCGAAGAGGCGAAACGTCGAGGTGTCCGCGTCAACGTCGTCGAAATGGGTTATTTGCGACCGGATTGGGTGACGCTCGAGCGGGACGGATTGTCTTCCAACTCCCACTTCCCGACGGATCCGGCCTATATAATCAAGGCCGCGTCCAGTCTGCCTGAGCCGGATTGGAAGCGCCGTTTCAGCCAGACCTTTCGCGCGGAAGCGCTCTATGATCTCGCATACTATCTTCCCGTCGCCTTTCTATGGTTTCTCTATCCCGGCTATCGGCGCCACGGGCTCTACCATCCCTTGATGGAGTATGCCGGATGGTTGCGCAGACTGCCGGCCAGCGGCAGGCGCGCTCGCGAGGCTGAAGGCCTGATCGAGAAGCTGACTACGGGCGGCACGCGATTCTTCGTTTATCCGCTCCAGCTTCAGACCGATTTCCAGCTGCGTTCGCACTCGCCGTTCCATTGCCAGCAGGACGCCATCAGGCTGATTCTCCGCTCCTTTGCAGAAAATGCGGCTGCCGGCACGGAACTTGTCGTCAAGCTGCATCCTCTCGATAACGGGCTTGTGGATTGGAAGGCTTACATCCGGCGCATCAGCGACGGATTGGGATTGTCGCCTCGTGTCCATTTCCTGGATGGCGGCAATCTTGACCGGCTGATTGTTGCCAGCCAAGGGATGGTGACGGTCAACTCCACTGCAGCGCTTTCCGCGCTGAATGTCGGCAAGCCCGTGAAAGCGCTGGGAACGGCTGTTTACGATATCGAGGGGCTGAGCGACCATGCTCCTCTCGACCGATTCTGGCGCCACCCAGCGCCGCCGTCAGCAGAGCTTCGCGATGCGTTCGTCAGATTGCTTGCCGCTGCCGTACATGTTCGGGGCAATTTCTGTTCCAGCGACGGCGCGCGCGCGGCTGCAAAGCAGATCGCCGAAAGGTTGCTGTCGGGAACGGTCAATTTGCCCGGTGCGTATGTCGATCCGCCGCCGAGGGAAAGGCCTGTAAAGATTCACGTTGCCTGACAAATACCCGAATCGTTGTTTCTTGATCATTTCAAGTTGATTTGCGCCGGTATGGTCAATATTGCGGCAAATCATTATCTGAACTTGTAGTAATATAAGGTCGTGATTCGGCTTGAAGCCGGAAAACATCTAGTTGTTTGCGAGGGAGGAGACCTCATGGACGGCAGCAAAATGGAAAAATTCATGTTGAAAGAGTTGCTGATGATCATCGCGGCTCTTGTCGTGGTTTCCGTCGGACTCCTCGGAATCGTCATCGTAGGCAATTACTGAGCTGTAATCACAGCGATCCATGGGCGTAATTCGCCTCGGACACGACCTCGTCTCGCGTGGCCTGATCACTCTTTGATTTAGTTTGGGAAAATGGTGGGCGATGAGAGACTCGAACTCCCGACATCCTCGGTGTAAACGAGGCGCTCTACCAACTGAGCTAATCGCCCTTCAGCGAAGCGGGTCATTGCCCCGCCGCATTCGGTGGCCGTGATCTATGCGGAACGACGACAAACCGCAAGAGTGTTTGTGAAGATTTTTTGATTTTTTTGATTTTTGCACATCCTCGACGGTGGTCGTCCACATATGCCGTCCTCAAAAGGGCAGGGCCGCCACGGGACACACCGGGCTCCGATGCAATGCGTCCGGTGGGAACCTGCCATGTCAAATCGGGAGGACAGAAAACTGCGGGCAGGGTTGTCCAAAACAATTCGCATTCTGTCATCGATTTGTATTCAAACCTGCTTGACACCCAAACACGAACCCCGTAGTTAGCCGCTCATCGAACGGCGAGGGCCGCTTTGATGGGTGCGAAAGCATCCGGAATACTTGAAATGAAGTGCGGGTGTAGCTCAGTCGGTTAGAGTGCCGGCCTGTCACGCCGGAGGTCGCGGGTTCGAGCCCCGTCACTCGCGCCATTTTCAAGAAAAATTCCGGTTCTCGCACTCGGCTGAAATGCCAAACAATGCGCGGGTGTAGCTCAGTCGGTTAGAGTGCCGGCCTGTCACGCCGGAGGTCGCGGGTTCGAGCCCCGTCACTCGCGCCATTCTTTCCAAGCCTTTACAATTAAACACCAATTTATTGCGTTTGCGAAAGAGCCGTTTGGCCTTTGCGCCGATTTGTCGCGATGCCGTCGCAACATATTGATATCTACCGCTCGACAGTACTCCAAACGACAGATTCAAAAGGCTTGCGCCCGCGCTCCGGCTGCGCTAACCACGGCTTTGTTGCAACACTCTTTCGCTTGCTTGGGCATTTGCTCAGATGCGCCGCCCCGGCGCTGATCGCAGGCAGGGATGGACATGATGACTGGACTACTCAGTTCCTATATTCCGATAGCGATTTTCATTGGTATTGCCTTGGTGATTGGCCTGGCGTTGTTGATCACGCCGTTTGCCGTCGCCTTCAAGGCGCCTGATTCCGAAAAGCTCTCGGCCTATGAATGCGGCTTCAACGCATTCGATGACGCCCGCATGAAGTTCGATATCCGCTTCTACCTGGTATCGATTCTCTTCATCATCTTCGACCTGGAAGTCGCCTTCCTTTTCCCGTGGGCCGTATCCTTCGGTGCGATCGGCTGGTTCGGATTCTGGTCGATGATGGTGTTCCTCGCGGTGCTGACCATCGGCTTTATCTATGAATGGAAGAAGGGAGCCCTGGAATGGGAGTAGCCCCAAGCAACACGACGCTCGTTGCGCCGCAGCCGAAGGGGATCATCGATCCCGCAACCGGCAGGCCGGTTGGCAGCAACGACCCGTTCTTCGGCGAGATCAACAATGAACTCGCCGACAAGGGTTTTCTGGTCACCTCCACTGATGAGCTGATCAACTGGGCCCGTACGGGTTCGCTGATGTGGATGACCTTTGGTCTCGCCTGCTGCGCCGTCGAGATGATGCAGGTTTCCATGCCGCGGTACGACGTCGAACGTTTCGGTTTTGCGCCGCGCGCGTCGCCGCGCCAGTCGGACGTCATGATCGTTGCCGGCACGCTGACCAACAAGATGGCGCCTGCGCTCCGCAAGGTCTACGACCAGATGCCGGAGCCGCGTTACGTCATCTCGATGGGCTCTTGCGCCAACGGCGGCGGGTACTATCACTATTCCTATTCTGTCGTGCGCGGATGCGATCGCGTCGTGCCCATCGACATTTATATCCCGGGCTGTCCTCCCACGGCGGAAGCGCTGCTTTATGGCGTGCTTCTGCTGCAGAAGAAGATCCGGCGCACCGGCACGATCGAACGGTAAGGCAGGGGACAAGGTATTATGAGTGAAGCCCTGAACGAGCTTGCCGCCTACCTCACGGACGTTCGCAGCGCCCTGATCTCGTCGAGCGAGATCAAGTACGGCGAACTGAATGTGACGACGACGACCGAAAACGTTATCGCACTGCTGACCTTCCTGCGTGACGACGCCAAATGCGGCTTCGTCAACATGACGGATATCTGCGGCGTCGACTGGCCGCAGCGCGCCGAGCGTTTCGACGTCGTCTATCATCTGCTGTCGCCCAAGAAGAATCTTCGCATTCGCATCAAGGTTCCGGTCGGCGAGGATCAGCCTGTTCCTTCCGCCTGTGGCATCTATCCCGGCGCCGACTGGTTCGAGCGCGAGACCTGGGACATGTACGGTGTTCTCTTCACCGGTCATCCCGATCTTCGTCGCATCCTGACGGACTACGGTTTCGAAGGCCATCCGCTGCGCAAGGATTTTCCGACGACAGGTTTCGTCGAAGTCCGCTATGACGATGCCGCCAAGCGCGTCGTCTATGAGCCGGTTGAGCTGAAGCAGGAATTCCGCAATTTCGACTTTCTGTCTCCCTGGGAAGGCACGGACTACGTGCTGCCCGGTGACGAAAAGGCCAAGGTATAATTTGAAGGCGTGTGGCGGGTTTCAGCCTGCCATTCTCTGAATATCTGACAACGCGAGCATCGCCGCCATGACAGAACATAACGTTCGCAACTTCAACATCAATTTCGGCCCGCAGCATCCGGCTGCGCACGGCGTCTTGCGTCTTGTCCTTGAATTGGACGGCGAAATTGTGGAACGCGTCGATCCGCATATCGGCCTGCTGCATCGCGGCACGGAAAAGCTGATCGAGACGAAGACCTATCTTCAGGCCGTTCCGTACTTCGATCGCCTCGACTATGTCGCGCCGATGAACCAGGAACATGCCTATGCGCTTGCGGTCGAAAAGCTGCTCGGCATCGACATCCCAATCCGCGGCCAGCTGATCCGCGTACTCTATTCGGAAATCGGCCGTATCCTGTCGCATCTTCTGAACGTCACGACGCAGGCCATGGACGTCGGCGCGCTGACGCCGCCGCTCTGGGGCTTCGAAGAGCGCGAAAAGCTGATGGTGTTCTACGAGCGCGCCTCCGGCTCGCGCATGCACGCAGCCTATGTTCGTCCGGGCGGCGTTCATCAGGATCTTCCCGAGAAGCTCGTGCAGGACATCGGCGACTGGTGCGATCCTTTCCTGAAGGCACTCGACGATATCGACGATCTTCTGACCGGCAACCGCATCTTCAAGCAGCGTAACGTCGATATCGGCGTGGTCTCGCTGGAAGACTGTTGGGCCTGGGGCTTCTCCGGCGTCATGGTTCGCGGCTCGGGTGCTGCCTGGGACCTGCGCAAGGCGCAGCCCTATGAATGCTATTCCGATCTCGAATTCGACATTCCGATTGGCAAGAACGGCGACTGCTACGACCGCTACCTCATCCGTATGATCGAGATGCGCGAATCCGTTCGCATCATGAAGCAGTGCGTCAATCGCCTGCTCGGCGATGCCAAGACGGGACCGGTCTCGTCACTCGATGGCAAGGTCGTTCCGCCGAAGCGCGGTGAGATGAAGCGCTCGATGGAAGCGCTGATCCACCACTTCAAGCTTTACACCGAAGGCTATCACGTGCCGGCCGGCGAAGTTTACGCAGCCGTCGAAGCGCCGAAGGGCGAGTTTGGCGTCTATCTGGTGTCGGACGGCTCGAACAAGCCTTACCGTTGCAAGATCCGCGCGCCGGGCTATGCGCATCTGCAGGCCATGGATTTCATGTGCCGCGGCCATCAGCTCGCTGACGTTGCGGCGGTGCTTGGTTCGCTCGATATCGTGTTCGGTGAGGTGGATCGTTGATGCGAGCCTGGCAGGTGATCATTCCGGCGCTTCTGGTCGCGAGCGGGGTCTCCGCACAGCAGCCCAGCAAGACGCCGAGCCTGCCGAGCATCAACCTGCAGGGTTCGAATGCAACGAGCACGAGCCCTGCGAAAGGCGGAAAAGAGACGACGCAGGGCGGGGATTCGACCGTCGCGGATCTTCTTTCCCGCGGGTATCAGATCAAGGCCGCTGTGCCGAACGGCGGCAAGTTTGTTGTGTTTATGCAGAAAGACCAGTCGGCCTATGCCTGCGAATTTTCGTCTCTGACGAATACGCGGTGTGGGTCCTTAAACTGAGATAAGGCGTGAAAGATGTCCGTTCGTCGACTAGCCGAAGATCAATTCCAGCCTGCCGCCTTCGCCTTCAATGCGGAGAATGCGGTCTGGGCTGAAAAGACGATCAAGAAATACCCCGAGGGCCGTCAGCAGTCCGCGATCATCCCGCTGATGATGCGGGCGCAGGAGCAGGAAGGCTGGGTCACGCGACCGGCGATCGAGAAGATCGCCGACATGCTTGACATGGCTTATATCCGTGCGCTCGAAGTTGCGACTTTCTATACGCAGTTCCAGCTTCACCCGGTCGGCACACGCGCTCACGTCCAGGTTTGCGGCACCACGCCCTGCATGCTGCGCGGCGCCGAAGGGCTGATCAAGGTTTGCAAGAGCCGGATCCACGATCACGCCTTCGAGCGCAATGCCGACGGCACGCTTTCCTGGGAAGAAGTCGAGTGTCAGGGCGCCTGCGTCAACGCACCGATGGTGGTGATCGGCAAGGATACCTATGAGGATCTGACGCCGGCACGTCTCGAAGAGATCATCGATGCGTTCGCCGCAGGCAAGGGCAGTGAAGTTCCGACCGGTCCTCAGATCGATCGCGTGTTCTCCGCTCCGGAAGGCGGCTTGACGTCGCTTCTATCGGATGAAGCCCAGGCAAAGAGCGTTGCCTCCAAGGCGAAGGCTGCGGCTGAGCAACCCATTGCCGGCGCTTCGCCGGAAAAGGTCGATGCCGCCAAGAAGCCGTCGCTTGACGACAAGGATCGCCCAGCCGGCATCGAAAGGCCCGCGCAGCCCGACGACTTGCAGCTGATTTCCGGCGTTGGTCCGAAGATCGAGTCCATCTTGCATGAACTCGGCATCTTCACCTTCGCGCAGGTTGCCGGTTGGCACGAGGCCGAGCGCCATTGGGTCGACGGTTATCTGAATTTCAAGGGCCGGATCGAGCGCGACGATTGGGTCAGGCAGGCTGAGGCACTCGCTAAGGGTGGCGAAGCGGAATATATCAAGGTCTTCGGCAAGAAGCCGCGGTAAGAGGTGAAGCATGTTACAAGATCAGGATCGCATCTTTACCAATATCTACGGCCTCAAGGACAAGTCCCTGAAAGGCGCCATGTCGCGCGGCCACTGGGACGGCACGAAGCAAATCCTCGAAAAGGGTCGTGACTGGATCATCAATGAGATGAAGGCCTCCGGCCTTCGTGGTCGCGGCGGTGCAGGCTTCCCGACCGGTCTCAAGTGGTCTTTCATGCCGAAGGAAAGCGACGGTCGCCCGCATTATCTCGTCGTCAACGCCGACGAGTCCGAGCCCGGCACCTGTAAGGACCGCGACATCATGCGCCACGATCCGCATACGCTGATCGAAGGCTGCGTCATCGCCGGTTTCGCCATGGGCGCAAATGCTGCCTATATCTACGTTCGCGGCGAATACATGCGTGAGCGTGAGGCTCTGCAGGACGCGATCGACGAGTGCTACGATGCCGGATTGCTGGGCAAAAACAACAAGCTCGGCTGGGATTTTGACGTTTACGTTCATCATGGCGCCGGCGCTTACATCTGCGGCGAGGAAACTGCGCTCCTCGAAAGCCTGGAAGGCAAGAAGGGCCAGCCGCGCCTGAAGCCGCCGTTCCCGGCCAATATGGGCCTCTATGGCTGCCCGACCACCGTCAACAACGTCGAGTCCATCGCCGTTGCTCCGACGATCCTGCGTCGTGGCGCCGGTTGGTTCTCGTCCTTCGGACGCCCGAACAATGTCGGCACCAAGCTGTTCATGCTTTCCGGTCACGTCAACCGTCCTTGCACGGTCGAGGAAACCATGGGCATCACCTTCCGTGAGCTGGTCGAAAAGCATGGCGGCGGTATTCGCGGCGGCTGGGACAACCTGCTGGCCGTCATTCCCGGCGGCGCATCTTGCCCCGTCGTTCCGGCTGCCGATATCATCGACTGCCCGATGGATTTCGACGGCCTGCGTGAAGTCAAGTCGTCCTTCGGTACGGCCGCGGCGATCGTGATGGACAAGTCGACCGACATCATCAAGGCGATTGCCCGCATCTCGGCCTTCTTCAAGCATGAAAGCTGCGGCCAGTGCACGCCTTGCCGCGAAGGCACGGGCTGGATGTGGCGCGTTCTTGAGCGTATGGCACGCGGCAATGCACAGAAGCGCGAAATCGACATGCTGTTCCAGGTGACGAAGCAGATCGAAGGTCATACCATCTGTGCGCTCGGCGACGCCGCTGCATGGCCGGTACAGGGCCTGATCCGCAACTTCCGTCCCGAGATCGAAAAGCGCATCGACCAGTACACCGCAAACGCCACGAGCCGCGGCGCGGTTCTGGAAGCGGCCGAGTAAGGATCATGATGGCGAAGACCACGGATATCAAGCAGGACAGCGGAGCGGCCGATGATGCATCGGCCGAGCTCGGCCGTATCGCTGCCGATATGCTGCGGAATTCGCCTGCCATGACAATTCATCCGCTGATGGCGCATCCGGCGGCGGCGTTTGCCGCTGCGGCGGCTGTCGGTTTCGGCGTTGCATCTCAGATCGCCGGCGCCTTTTTCGGCGCGCTTCAGGCTGCGGCCGAGACTGCGAACAAGCATGTAGCCGAGCCGGACGGAAAGAATGACGTCGTCGCCGACGAAAAAACGGCGGTGAAGAAAAACGGGGCAGGGGATGCGAAGCCGGTTAAGGCCTCGCCCGTTGTCAAATCTGCGGTATCGAAGCCGGTGGCTGTAAAGCCGAAGCTTGCTGTTGCAAAGAAGGTGGCTCCGAAACCCGCTGCCGCTGTCGTGCCTTCCGCAAAGAGCAAGGCTCCTGCGAAAAGCGCAGCTAAAGTCGAAGCGCCGGCAAAGGTGGTCGCGATGGCGGCTCCTGCGCGCGGTCGCAAGTCTGTGGTGCAGGCAGACGATCTGAAGCAGATTTCGGGCATCGGTCCGAAACTCGAGCAGGTGCTGAACGGACGCGACATCAAGCGTTTCGCCGATATCGCCGCTTGGAGCGACGCCGATATCGAGCGGATCGACGCGGAGTTTGGTTTCGATGGCCGTATCCGGCGCGACGACTGGGTTGGCCAGGCGAAGGCGCAGCTGGCCAAGGGTCGGAGTTGAGTTTTTCCTCGGCTGTATCGAACTGCCGAGGAGAGTGAATGAAGGCGATGGAGATGGTACGGGCAAGCCCCGTGTGATTTCATCGCGACGCTGATCTTGCGGGGACAAGATACGGCAGAGCTTATTGGGAGCGAACCGGTGCCACGCGGCGGTCATGCCGCGCCGGTGGCAATCCGGTTTGCGATCATGAAATTGTCTGCAGCCAGGTTCGGCTGGAGACGTGACATAGGACTGAGTGGACGATGGCTAAACTGAAGATTGACGGTAAAGAGATCGAAGTTCCGGATCACTACACGCTTATCCAGGCGTGCGAGGAAGCCGGCGCCGAAGTCCCGCGCTTCTGCTTCCATGAAAGACTGTCGGTGGCCGGCAATTGCCGCATGTGCCTCGTCGAGGTAAAGGGTGGCCCGCCGAAGCCGCAGGCATCTTGCGCCATGGGCGTGCGCGATATTCGCGGCGGCCCGAACGGCGAGCTTCCGGAAGTCTTCACCAACACGCCGATGGTCAAGAAGGCCCGCGAAGGCGTGATGGAATTCCTGCTTATCAACCATCCGCTGGATTGCCCGATCTGCGACCAGGGCGGCGAATGCGACCTGCAGGACCAGGCCATGGCCTTCGGCATCGATAGTTCGCGCTATCAGGAAGACAAGCGCGCCGTCGAAGACAAGTACATCGGCCCGCTCGTCAAAACCGTGATGAACCGCTGCATTCACTGCACGCGCTGCGTCCGCTTCACGACTGAGGTTGCCGGCATTTCCGAACTCGGCCTGATTGGCCGCGGCGAAGACGCTGAGATCACCACCTACCTCGAGCGGGCAATGACCTCTGAGCTGCAGGGCAACGTCGTTGACCTTTGCCCTGTGGGAGCGTTGACCTCGAAGCCCTTTGCCTTCACGGCTCGTCCGTGGGAGCTGAACAAGACCGAATCGATCGACGTCATGGATGCGCTCGGCTCGGCGATCCGCGTTGATACCCGTGGCCGCGAAGTCATGCGCGTACTGCCTAGGGTCAACGAGCAGATCAACGAAGAGTGGATTTCGGACAAGACCCGCTTCATCTGGGATGGTCTGAAGACCCAGCGCTTGGATAAGCCCTACGTTCGCAAGGACGGCCGCCTGCAGCCTGCTACCTGGGGCGATGCTTTCGCCGCAATCAAGTCGACCGTTGCTGCCACAAGCGGTGACAAGATCGGCGCCATCGCTGGCGATCTGGCGTCGGTCGAAGAAATGTATGCTTTGTCCGAGCTTCTGAAGTCGCTTGGTTCCGAGAACCTCGACTGTCGCCAGGACGGGACGGCGCTTGATCCGTCGCTCGGCCGCGCAAGCTATATCTTCAACCCGAGCATCCAGGGTATCGAAGCTGCCGATGCGCTGCTGATCGTCGGCGCCAATCCGCGCTTCGAGGCAGCCGTACTGAATTCGCGCATCCGCAAGCGCTGGCGCCGCGGCAAGTTCCCGATCGGTGTGATCGGCGAACATGCCGACCTGCGCTACAGCTATGATTATCTCGGCGCTGGCCCGGATACTCTCGCTGATCTCGTCAGCGGTTCGCACAAGTTTGCCGACGTGCTGAAGAATGCCCAGAACCCGATGATCATCATCGGCCAGGGCGCGCTGATCCGCGAAGACGGTGCGCAGGTGCTGGCAAATGCTGCCAAGCTTGCCGCTGCCGTTGGCGTCGTCAAGGACGGCTGGAACGGCTTTGCCGTACTGCACACGGCAGCGTCCCGCGTAGGCGGCCTCGACCTTGGCTTCGTTCCTGGCGCAAAGGGCGTCGATGCGGCTGCCATGCTGTCGTCGATGGATGTCCTCTTCCTGCTCGGCGCCGATGACCTCGACTTCAGCCGCAAGGGCGCGAAATTCACCGTTTATATCGGCTCGCATGGCGACAACGGCGCCCAGAGCGCCGACGTCATTCTCCCGGCTGCTGCCTACACCGAAAAGTCGGGCACCTGGGTCAACACCGAAGGCCGCGTCCAGATGAGCAACCGCGCCGGCTTCGCACCGGGCGACGCTCGTGAGGACTGGGCTGTCATTCGCGCCCTTTCCGACGTGCTCGGAAACAAGCTTCCCTTTGATTCGCTGAGGGAATTGCGTGCGAAGCTCTATGCAGCCTTCCCGCATTTCGCCGGCATCGACGAGATTGCCGAAGCCGATAGCGCCCAAATTGCCGCACTTGCGAAAAAAGCCGGTGCGATGGGCAAATCGGCATTTGCTTCGCCGATCAAAGACTTCTATTTGACGAACCCGATAGCGCGCGCCTCGGCTGTCATGGCCGAGTGCTCGGCATTGGCCCGCAACAATTTCCAGGCTGCGGCAGAGTAAGGGCAGAGGACTATGGATTCATTCGTTTCGACCTATCTCTGGCCGGCGCTGATCATGATCGGCCAGTCTTTGCTGCTCCTGGTCTGCCTGCTGGTCTTTATCGCCTACATCCTTCTTGCCGACCGCAAGATCTGGGCGGCGGTTCAGCTGCGCCGCGGCCCGAACGTTGTCGGCCCCTTCGGCCTGTTCCAGTCCTTCGCCGACTTGCTGAAGTTCATGTTCAAAGAGCCGATCATCCCGGCCGGCGCCAACAAGACCGTGTTCCTGCTCGCACCACTGGTTTCCGTGGTGTTGGCTCTCTCCACCTGGGCCGTCGTGCCGGTGGCGCAGAACTGGGTCGTTGCCGACATCAACGTCGGTATCCTTTACATCTTGGCGATCTCGTCGCTTGAAGTTTACGGCATCATCATGGGCGGCTGGGCTTCGAACTCGAAGTATCCTTTCCTCGGCGCGCTCCGCTCCGCCGCGCAGATGGTGTCTTACGAAGTCTCGATCGGCCTCGTCATCGTCACCGTGCTTCTCTGCGTCGGCTCGCTGAACCTCACGGATATCGTGCTCTCGCAGCAGACGGGTCTCGGCACCAAGCTTGGCCTGCCGGCGTCGTTCCTCGACTGGCACTGGCTGTCGCTGTTCCCGATGTTCATCGTATTCTTCATCTCGGCACTGGCTGAAACCAACCGTCCGCCTTTCGACCTTCCGGAAGCGGAATCGGAACTGGTTGCCGGCTTCATGGTCGAATACGGTTCTTCGCCGTACATGATGTTCATGCTCGGCGAATATGCAGCCGTCGTTCTGATGTGCTCGCTCACCACGATCCTCTTCCTCGGTGGCTGGCTGCCTCCGGTCGATATCTGGATCCTGAACTGGGTTCCCGGCATCATCTGGTTCTTGCTGAAGTCGTGCCTGGTGTTCTTCATGTTCGCGATGGTCAAGGCTTTCGTGCCGCGCTACCGCTATGACCAGCTCATGCGTCTTGGCTGGAAGGTTTTCCTGCCGCTGTCGCTCGCCATGGTCGTTATTGTTGCATTCGTGCTGAAGCTGACGGGATGGGCATGATCATGTCGATCCTCGCTTCAAGCAGATTTGGAGGTTGAAGATGGCCGGAGTTTCCAACGCCGTCAGCTCGCTGTTCCTCAAGGAATTTGTCGGCGCGTTCTTTTTGTCGATGCGTTACTTCTTCAAGCAGAAGGCAACGATCAATTACCCCTTCGAAAAGGGGCCGGTCAGCCCGCGCTTCCGTGGCGAACATGCTCTGCGCCGTTATCCCAACGGCGAAGAGCGTTGCATCGCCTGCAAGCTCTGCGAAGCCATCTGTCCTGCCCAGGCCATCACCATCGAAGCCGGCCCGCGCCGCAATGACGGCACCCGCCGCACGGTGCGTTACGATATCGATATGGTGAAGTGCATTTATTGCGGCTTCTGCCAGGAGGCTTGCCCGGTCGACGCGATCGTCGAAGGGCCGAACTTCGAATTCGCCACCGAAACCCGCGAAGAACTCTACTTCGACAAGGCGCGGCTTTTGGACAATGGCGACCGCTGGGAACGTGAAATCGCGCACAACATCGCGCTGGATTCGCCGTACCGCTGAGCGGAGTTTTGAATATGCCGTGACGGGCGGCACGATTGTCGCCGTCGCGGTTGAATCTAGACCGGGGCTTTGTCGGATATAGGTCCGACCGAGCTCCATCGGGCAGGGGAAACACCTCGCTGCCCGGGGGAAGACGAAAAAGGCACCAACATGGGTCTGCAGGCTCTTTTTTTCTACATCTTCGCCTTTGTCGCTGTGGCGTCGGCGTTCATGGTCATCTCGGCGAGGAATCCGGTCCATTCGGTCCTGTTCCTCATCCTGGTTTTCTTTAACGCGGCCGGCCTCTTCCTGCTGATGGGGGCTGAATTCCTGGCGATGATCCTGCTGGTCGTTTATGTCGGCGCCGTGGCGGTTCTCTTCCTTTTCGTCGTCATGATGCTCGATATCGACTTCTCGGAGCTCAGGGCCGGCATTCTGGAATATGCACCGATCGGCGCATTGATCGGTGTCATCCTCGCCGCCGAACTCATCGTTGTCATCGGCGGCAGCGTGATCTCTCCCGAGATCGCCAAGACGGTCGCCATGCCGATCCCGGCGGTGACGACCCGCACCAATACCGCCGCCCTCGGCGACGTGCTCTATACCAACTACGTCTACTTCTTCGAGATCGCCGGCCTCGTTCTGCTGGTCGCGATGATCGGCGCAATTGTGCTGACGCTGAAACATCGCACGCACATCAAGCGCCAGAATATTTCCCAACAGGTCGCCCGCACGCCCGCGACCGCCGTCGAGGTGGTCAAGGTCAAGCCGGGGCAGGGCGTCTGAGGCGAGGCACGAGGATCAAAGGAACAAGAACATGGTCATCGGACTTTCCCACTACCTGACGGTTAGCGCCATCCTCTTCGTGCTCGGCGTCTTCGGTATTTTTCTCAACCGAAAGAACGTCATCATCATCCTGATGTCCGTCGAACTCATATTGCTCGCGGTCAACATCAACATGGTCGCCTTCTCGTCGTTCCTCAACGACATTGTCGGCCAGGTCTTCGCTCTGTTCATTTTGACCGTCGCCGCGGCAGAAGCCGCGATCGGTCTTGCAATTCTCGTCGTCTTCTACCGTAACCGCGGTTCCATCGCGGTCGAAGACGTCAACGTGATGAAGGGCTGATACAGCTATGTTCTTATATAAGGCTATCGTCTTTCTTCCCCTGATCGGCGCGATCATCGCCGGCCTTTTCGGTCGGGCGATCGGTGCCAAAGCTTCCGAATATGTCACCACGGGCCTGATGATTATCGCCGCGGTGCTGTCATGGGTCGTTTTCTTCACTGTGGCGCTCGGCCATACAGACGGTCCGATCAAGGTTGAAGTCTTGCGCTGGATCCAGTCCGGCGGCATCGATGTCTCCTGGTCGCTGCGCGTCGACACGCTGACCTCCGTGATGCTGATCGTCGTGAACTCGGTTTCGACCCTCGTTCACGTCTACTCGGTCGGATACATGCACCACGATCCGCATCGTCCGCGCTTCTTCGCCTACCTCTCGCTCTTCACCTTCGCCATGCTGATGCTGGTGACCTCCGACAACCTCGCCCAAATGTTCTTCGGCTGGGAAGGCGTCGGTCTGGCCTCCTATCTGCTGATCGGCTTCTGGTTCAAGAAGCCGTCCGCGTCGGCCGCTGCGATGAAGGCCTTCATCGTCAACCGCGTCGGCGACTTCGGCTTTGTCCTCGGCATCGCCGGCGTGTTCGTCCTCTTCGGCTCGATCAATTTCGACGTCATCTTCGGCAACGCCCAGAGCTTTGCCGCAGGGCAGGGTGGTCAGCCGGGCGATATCGTCCTCAGCTTCCTCGGCATGCATCTTGATCGTGGCCACGCGCTGACAGCGGTCTGCCTGCTGCTCTTCATGGGCGCGATGGGTAAGTCGGCACAGTTCCTGCTGCACACCTGGCTTCCGGACGCCATGGAAGGCCCGACCCCGGTTTCGGCGCTCATCCATGCCGCAACCATGGTCACCGCAGGCGTATTTCTCGTCGCCCGCATGTCGCCGATTTTCGAACTGTCGCAGGATGCGCTGACTTTCGTCACCATCATCGGCGCGATCACCGCCTTCTTCGCGGCGACCGTCGGCCTCGTGCAGAACGACATCAAGCGCGTCATCGCTTACTCGACCTGTTCGCAGCTCGGCTACATGTTCGTGGCCCTCGGCGTCGGCGCCTATGGCGCTGCTATCTTCCATCTGTTCACGCACGCCTTCTTCAAGGCTCTGCTCTTCCTTTGCGCCGGCTCGGTCATTCACGCCGTCGATGGCGAGCAGGACATGCGCCATATGGGTGGACTGCGTACGCACATCAAGAAGACCTACTGGATGATGATCATCGGTACGCTGGCCATCACCGGCGTCGGCATCCCGTTCTCGCCGATCGGTTTCGCCGGTTTCTTCTCGAAGGATGCGATCATCGCGGCTTCCTATACGTCGCATAACCCGGCCTCGGGCTTCGCCTTCACGCTGCTGGTCATTGCTGCGCTATTCACCAGCTTCTACTCCTGGCGTCTGATCTTCATGACCTTCTTCGGCAAGCCGCGCGCCTCTCACGAAGTCATGCACCATGTGCATGAATCGCCGAACGTCATGCTGATCCCGCTTTATCTGCTGGCAATCGGCGCCGTGTTCGCAGGCTGGTACTTCCACGACTACTTCGTCGGTCACGATTATGAAGCATTCTGGAAGCACGCGCTGTTCACGCTGCCGGACAACAAGATCCTCGAGGAGATGGAACATGCTCCGCACTGGGTCGAGCTCAGCCCGTTCATCGCGATGATCGTCGGTTTCGTCACCGCTTGGTATTTCTACATCAAGTCGCCGGAAACGCCGCGCAGGCTTGCTCAGCAGCAGCGTCCGCTCTACGAATTCCTGCTGAACAAGTGGTACTTCGACGAGCTCTACGACTTCCTCTTCGTCCGCTCCGCCAAGGCTCTTGGCCGCTTCCTGTGGAAGAAGGGTGACGTCGGGGTCATCGACACCATCGGCCCGAACGGCATTGCCGCCCGCGTCGTCGATGTCACCAACCGCGTCGTGCGTCTGCAGACCGGCTACCTCTATCACTATGCCTTCGCGATGCTGCTCGGTATTGCAGCCCTCGTTACCTGGATGATGCTCGGGAGTTCCCTCTGATGACCGATTGGCCTATTCTTTCAACGGTCACGTTCCTGCCGCTGGTGGGCGTCCTTCTCCTGCTGTTCACGCGGGACGATGGCCCCAACGGTCGGCGCAACATCCTGAACATTTCACTGGCAACGACGGTCTTCACCTTCATCGTGTCGCTGTTCGTCTGGATCTGGTTCGATAATGCGAATCCGGGCTTCCAGATGGTCGAAAAACATGAATGGCTGACCAGCGGCATCAGCTATCACATGGGCGTCGACGGCATCTCGATGCTGTTCGTCATCCTGTCGACCTTCCTGATGCCCTTCTGCGTGCTGGCAAGCTGGCTCTCGGTTGAAAAGCGGCTGAAGGACTACATGATCGCCTTCCTCGTCCTCGAGACGATGATGATCGGCGTATTCGTGTCGCTGGATATCGTGCTCTTCTACGTCTTCTTCGAAGCCGGCCTCATCCCGATGTTCCTGATCATCGGTGTCTGGGGCGGCAAGGATCGCGTCTACGCCAGCTACAAGTTCTTCCTCTACACGCTGCTCGGCTCGGTGCTGATGCTGCTCGCCATCATGGCGATGTATTGGCAGGCCGGTTCGACGGATATCACGACCCTTCTGGCCTACAAGTTCCCGCCGCAGATGCAGACCTGGCTATGGCTCGCCTTCTTTGCCTCCTTCGCGGTGAAGATGCCGATGTGGCCGGTTCACACCTGGCTTCCCGACGCGCACGTTCAGGCGCCGACGGCAGGCTCGGTCATCCTGGCTGGTGTCCTTCTGAAGCTTGGTGGTTACGGTCTCATCCGTTTCTCGCTCGGCATGTTCCCGAATGCGTCGGAATATTTCGCGCCGCTCGTCTTCGCCTTGTCCGTGATCGCCATCATCTACACCTCGCTGGTGGCGCTGATGCAGGAAGACATCAAGAAGCTGATCGCCTACTCGTCCGTTGCTCACATGGGCTACGTGACGATGGGTATCTTCGCGGCCAATCAGCAGGGCGTTCAGGGCGCGATCTTCCAGATGCTGTCGCACGGCATCGTCTCGGGCGCACTTTTCCTCTGCGTGGGCGTGATCTACGACCGGACCCATACCCGCGAAATCGCGGCCTATGGCGGCCTGGTCAACAACATGCCGAAATACGCCGTTGCGATGATGGTCTTCACGATGGCCAATGTCGGTCTTCCCGGCACGTCCGGCTTCATCGGCGAATTCCTGACGCTGATTGGCGTCTTCCGCGCCAACACCTGGGTTGCGCTCTTTGCCGCCACCGGCGTCATTCTGTCGGCCGCCTATGCGCTCTGGCTCTACCGCCGCGTCATTTTCGGCGCGCTGGAGAAGGAAAACCTGAAGAAGCTTCTCGATCTGTCGCCGCGTGAACAGCTGATCCTCTATCCGCTGATCGCCCTGACGATCCTCTTCGGCGTCTATCCGGCTCCGATCTTCGATGCCACGGCCGCCTCGGTGGATCTGCTGGTAAATAACTATACCGCTGCCCTGCACGCTGCGCAGAATGTTGCGCTGTCGATGAATTGATGACGGGACCTATTCGACATGACTGCTGACACAATTCTTGCAAGCCTGCATCTTTCCATTCCGGAGCTCATCCTCGCGGTCGGTGCACTTGCGTTGCTCATGATCGGCGTCTTCTCGGGCGAGCGGTCGGGACCCACGGTCACCGGTCTTGCCATTGCGGTTCTCGCAGTGGCCGGTCTCTGGATCATCTTCGTTCCGGGCGAGGGCCTTGCCTATGGCGGTGCCTATCTCGCCGACGGCTTCTCTCGCTTCATGAAGATCGTCGCGCTGGTCGGTTCGATCGTTGCGATGTTCATGAGCATGGGGCAGGCGCGCGAGCAACAGCTCGATCGCTTCGAGTTCCCTGTGCTCCTGCTGCTGGCGACCCTCGGCATCCTGCTGATGATCTCGGCGCATGACCTGATTTCGCTCTACCTGTCGCTGGAATTGCAGTCACTGGCGCTCTACGTCGTGGCCGCCATCAACCGCGATAGCTTGAAGTCGACCGAGGCCGGTCTGAAGTACTTCGTCCTTGGTGCGCTGTCTTCCGGCATGCTGCTCTACGGCATGTCGCTGGTCTACGGCTTTACCGGCCACACCACCTTCGACGCGATCGCAACCGCGCTGAGTGCCGAGACCCGCTCGCTCGGCCTCGTTTTCGGTCTGGTCTTCGTTCTCGCAGGCCTTGCCTTCAAGATCTCTGCCGTGCCGTTCCACATGTGGACGCCGGACGTTTACGAGGGCGCTCCAACCCCGGTCACCGCCTTCTTCGCGGGTGCGCCGAAGGTTGCCGCCATGGCGATCCTGACCCGTATCGTCGTCACCGCCTTCCACCCGGTGCTGGCCGACTGGCAGCAGATCATCGTGTTCATCTCGATCGCCTCGATGGTGCTCGGCGCCTTCGCCGCGATCGGTCAGCGCAACTTCAAGCGACTGATGGCCTATTCGTCGATCGGCCATATGGGCTACGCGCTGGTCGGCCTTGCAGCCGGCACCAAGACGGGCGTCTCCGGCGTCATGCTCTACATGGTCATCTACATGGTCATGACCCTCGGCGTCTTTGCCATCATCATGGCGATGCGCCGCAAGGACGGCCGTCAGGTTGAAACGATCGAGGACCTCGCCGGTCTCTCCGCGACCAATCCCTTCATGGCGGTCGTGCTGACGGCGCTGATGTTTTCGCTGGCCGGCATTCCGCCGCTGGCGGGCTTCTTCGGGAAGTACTTCGTCTTCGTCGCCGCCATCCAGGCGCATCTTTATGCGCTCGCCGTCATCGGCGTTCTCTCCTCGGTCGTCGGTGCTTACTACTATCTGCGCGTCATCAAGGTGATGTGGTTTGACGAAGCCAAGGACGAATTCACACGCACGGCTGGCTCGCTGCGCCTGGTCTTCGGCCTCTCGGGTCTGTTCGTCATCACCTATGTCTTCTTTGGCGGCGCAATCGGTGGTGCTGCCGACCTGGCAGCCGCGACGCTGTTTTGATGGCGTCTGATATGAAAAGCCGGAAGTCGCTCGACGACTTCCGGCATGATGCCCTTTCAGAGACTTCCTCTACAAATAGCGTGTGCCTGGAAAGGGCACGCTCTGGCGATGCCGGAAACCTCTGGGTGACCGCCGAGCGCCAGACCGGCGGACGTGGCCGTCGCGGCCGTCCATGGGTCTCAGAGCCCGGCAATCTCTACGCATCGCTTCTCCTGATCGACCCCGCGCCGATGGATCGTCTCGGCTCTCTGCCGCTGGCGGTGGCAGTTGCGGTGCATCATGCCGTGCGCAGCGTGCTGCCGCTTGCAGCCGAGCCGGCCGAGATCAAATGGCCCAATGACATATTGATCGGCCGCAAGAAGACCTGCGGCATTCTGATCGAAGGCGAGGCGCTGCCCGATGGGCGTTATGCGCTGGTCATCGGCATCGGTATTAATGTCACGACCATGCCGGACAATCCTATGTATCCGGTGACCAGCCTGCGCCAGCAAGGTTCCATGGTTTCGGCAGAAGAACTGTTTGCGCATCTCTATGGGGCGATGGCCGACGTGCTTCTGGTCTGGAACAAGGGCGAAGGCGTGCGCGAAATCACTGCCCGCTGGCGGGAATCTGCCTGCGGCATCGGTGAGAAGATCACCGTGAATTTGCCTGACCGGTCGATTTTGGGCCATTTCGTCGGAATCGATGATAATGGCTTGTTGATGCTCGAAACCGGGGACGGCAGGACTATGCCGATCGCGGCGGGCGATGTTTTTCTTAGATAATGGTTGGGAACGAAATGGCGAAGCAAGACGAACTGGTGTTTCTGCCACTCGGCGGCGTCGGCGAAATCGGTATGAATCTCGCTCTGTATGGCTATGGTCCGCCGGAGCACCGCCAGTGGATCATGGTCGATTGCGGCGTGACATTTCCGGGGCCGGATCTGCCAGGCGTCGATCTGGTATTGCCTGACATCCGTTTCCTGGCCAAGGAGCGCAAGAGCCTCAAGGGCATCATCATCACTCACGCGCATGAGGATCATTACGGTGCGCTGAATGATCTTTGGCCGGGTTTGAACGTCCCTGTCTATGCGTCGGGCTTTACTGCCGGCTTGCTGGAAGCCAAACGCGACTACGAAAAGACCATGGGTGAGATTCCGATCACTCCGTTCAAGGCCGGCGATCGCATCAATGTCGGTCCCTTCGAGATCGAAGGCGTCGCGGTCAACCATTCGATCCCGGAACCGATGTCGCTGATGATCCGCACGCCGGTCGGCAACGTCATCCATACTGGCGACTGGAAGATCGATCACGAGCCGTCGCTCGGGCCGTTGACCGACGAAACCCGCTTCCGTCAGCTCGGTGACGAGGGCGTGCTGGCCCTGATGTGCGATTCCACCAATGCGCTTCGTGATGGCGTCTCGCCTTCGGAGAAGGACGTTTCCGAAAGCCTGCGCAAGATCATCGAGGACGCCGAGGGGCGGGTAGCCATCACGACCTTCTCGTCGAATGTCGGCCGTATCAGGACCGTTGCCGAGGCCGCCGAAGCCGCCGGTCGCGAAGTGCTGCTCTTGGGCAGTTCGCTGAAGCGTGTCGTCGACGTCGCTCGCGATGTAGGCCTGATGGAAGGCATCAAGCCGTTCATCGCCGAAGATGAGTACGGCTATATCCCGCGCGACAAGGTCGTGGTCATCCTCACGGGTAGCCAGGGCGAGCCGCGTGCGGCGCTCGCGAAGTTGTCACGCGATGAAATGCGCAATGTCGCGCTAGCCGCCGGCGATATCGTCGTCTTCTCCTCGCGCGCCATCCCAGGCAACGAAAAGGCCATTCAGGATATCAAGAACGGCCTGATCGAGCAGGGCATACATATCGTGACGGATGCCGAGGCGCTTGTGCACGTGTCCGGGCATCCTCGCCGCAACGAACTGCAGAAGATGTATGAGTGGACGCGACCGAAGATCGTCGTTCCCGTGCATGGCGAAGCGACCCATCTGACCGCCCACAAGGAACTTGCCGAACAGAGCGGCATTTCCAGCGTACCGCGCGTGCGCAACGGCGATATATTGCGCCTTGCGCCAGGGCCGGCTGAGGTCATCGGTGAAGCGCCGCATGGGCGCATTTTCAAGGATGGCACTCTGATCGGCGATTTCGACGAGATGGGGATCGGCGAACGCAAGAAGCTTTCCTATGTCGGCCACGTCGCCGTCAATGTCGTGCTCGATGCCCGCTATGACATCGTCGGCGATCCGGATGTCGTTCCGATCGGCCTGCCGGCCTATGATGACGAGGGTGACGAGATGGAAGACACGCTGTTCGACGCCGTCGTCAGCGCCATCGAAAGCATTCCTCGCGCTCGTCGCAAGGATCTCGACATGCTGCAGGAAGCAGCGCGCCGCGCGGTGCGTGCCGCCGCCAATCAGGGCTGGGGAAAGAAGCCTCTCGTGACCGTCTTCGTTACGCGTACCGGCGGCTGACGTTCGCCATTTGAACGGGGAGGAGAGTTCCGTGCTTGGACGTATCAATCATGTCGCGCTGGCCGTTCCGGATATTGCCGCCGCCAGTCGCGCCTATCGCGAGACGCTGGGCGCAGCGGTGTCGGCTCCGCAGGCATTGCCCGAGCATGGCGTGACGGTCGTTTTCGTCGAGTTGCCAAACACCAAGGTCGAACTGCTTGAGCCGCTCGGCGAGGCCTCGCCGATCGCGGCCTTCCTCGCGAAGAACCCGGATGGCGGCATGCATCATATCTGCTACGAGGTTGCCGATATCCTTGCCGCGCGGGATCATTTATTGGCGGCGGGCGCCCGCGTGCTTGGAAATGGCGAGCCGAAGATCGGCGCGCACGGCAAGCCGGTGCTCTTCCTTCATCCGAAGGATTTCTTCGGTACTTTGATCGAGCTTGAGCAAGTGTGACATTAAAGCGCTGGATGCGCGCTTTGAAAGACAACTGCTTTGCCCCTATAAGCAACTCGGAAGAGGAGAAGACGAGCAGGCTCGTCTCCAGGGCAACTCCAGAATGAGTGCGCGGCGGCGTTCTGTTCGGAATGCTCAAAACAATGAGGTCGAGCGGTTCAGGGCTTCCTTGAGGGAGCTGGACCGTTCCGAGGGAGTACTATGGCCCAGCAGATTGCAGCAAGCTTTGCGGTTTATTTCATCATTTGGTGGATTACGCTTTTTGCCGTCCTGCCGTTCGGTTTGCGCACACAGGCGGAAGACAAGAACGTGGTTCTCGGAACCGTCGAAAGCGCTCCTACGAAGTTTCGCGCCGGAAGGGTGATATTCTTCACCACGCTGGTGTCAGCCGTCATCTATGGCGCCTGGTACATCGCCTCGCATTATTTCGGCTTGAGCATCGACTCCATTCCGAAAATCGTTCCCACTTTCGACAAGTAGCAGGATCGGAACAGCCTGTCGTAGCGCGCGAATTCCAATCGCCGCGCAATCGCCTTCAATTTGTCACACGCCTGTCATCCGCGTGAAGCAAAGAGGCAGCAGATCGTGATTGTGAGGCGTTGGCGGCTCAAATATCCAATGCTTCCCAAACAAGCAGCCGGGTAGAGTTCGCCAGAGTAAAAGCAAAAAAAAACAAGGCTATAAGCCTTGTTTTAAAGTATCGCGTGATCCTTATCCGTTACCGGGGCAGCGAGCGAGCGCGCCTAAGATCTGATCCTCCCAAGACTTGACCGCGAAACGGCAAGAATTTAACCTTCCTGCCTCTTTTGTGAGCTAAAATTAGCTCAAACATTGAGCTTTGTCATCTGTTTTTTTGCTTTTTTGCTACAGTCGCGCAGAATTTTTCTGTTGACAGCTTCTCGTCTTAAATCCTTATAAATGCGCGTTTTTTCGAAATTGTAAAAATGGGCCGCATCGCCCGCATTCCGGGGCGTTCGCCCAAATCCCCTCATAGAGAATGCGGGTTTCCTTCCTGCGCCGAAGCAGTTATGAACTGCCTTAAGTACATAAATTGCTAACGATTCCGCAAAGAGCGGATCGCCAAACCATGTGGAACAAGCGTCATGCGTCTGTCTCGTTACTTCATGCCCATTCTGAAGGAAAATCCTAAAGAGGCTGAAATCGTTTCTCATCGGCTTATGCTTCGTACAGGCATGATCCGCCAGCAGTCGCAGGGCATCTATTCCTGGTTGCCACTCGGCAAGCGCGTGCTCGACAAGGTCAACAAGATCATCCGCGAGGAGCAGAACCGTTCGGGCGCCATCGAGCTGCTGATGCCGACCTTGCAGTCGGCCGAGCTCTGGCAGGAAAGTGGCCGTTACGATGCCTACGGCAAGGAAATGCTGCGCATCAAGGACCGGCAGGACCGGCCCATGCTCTACGGCCCGACCAACGAAGAAATGGTCACCGACATCTTCCGGTCCTACGTCAAGTCCTACAAGGACTTGCCGCTGAACCTCTATCATATTCAGCTGAAGTTCCGTGACGAGATTCGTCCGCGCTTCGGCACCATGCGCTCGCGCGAGTTCATGATGAAGGATGCTTATTCCTTCGATCTCACGCAGGAAGACGCCGTTCATTCCTATAACAAGATGTTTGCGGCCTATCTGCGCACCTTCAACCGTCTCGGCCTGAGGGCCATCCCGATGCGCGCCGATACCGGCCCGATCGGTGGCAATCTGAGCCACGAGTTCATCATTCTCGCCGATACCGGCGAGTCCGAAGTTTTCTGCCACAAGGATTTCGTCAATTTCGACATTCCGGGCGAAGATACGAATTTCGATGACGTTGCGGGTCTGAAGGGCATCTTCGACAAGTGGACGTCTGTCTATGCCGCCACTTCGGAAATGCATGACGAAGCCGCTTTCAATGCCATTCCGGAAGGCGAGCGCCTGTCCGCTCGTGGTATCGAGGTTGGCCACATCTTCTATTTCGGCACGAAATACTCCGAGCCTATGGGCGCGAAAGTGCAGGGTCCCGACGGCAAGGAGCATGCTGTCCACATGGGATCTTACGGTATCGGTCCGACCCGCCTTGTTCCCGCCATCATCGAAGCATCGCATGACGAGAACGGAATCATCTGGCCGGATTCGGTCGCGCCGTTCGATGTCGTGGTGATCAACATGAAGGCCGGCGATCAGGCTTGTGACGATGCTTGCGAAACGATCTATGCCGCGCTGTCGAAAGCCGGCAAGGACGTATTGTTCGACGATCGTGACGAGCGCGCCGGAACGAAATTCGCCACGGCTGATCTGATCGGCGTCCCCGTGCAGATCATCGTCGGCCCGCGTTCGATCGCAGGCGGCGAAGTGGAACTGAAGGACCGCAAGACCGGCGCTCGCGAAACGATGACGGTCGAAGCGGCAATCAAGCGGTTGGCAGGCTGATAGCCTGTAGATAGGATGGAAGGCGAATGGCGGTGAGCGCGGCAGTGGAACAGCAGGAAAATTCGTTCAAGGCCAGCCCATCGTCTCGCCCGTTTTCCGGCTTCGAACGACTTGTGGCCTGGCGCTATCTCCGCTCCAGGCGCAAGGAAGCGTCGATTTCGGTCATCGCCGGCTTCTCGCTGGTCGGGATCATGCTCGGCGTTGCGGCGCTGATCATCGTCATGGCCGTCATGAACGGTTTCCGCGCCGAGCTTTTCAAGCAGATCCTCGGCTTCAACGGGCACGTCGTCGTGCAGCCGATCGATTCGCCGCTAAACGACTATGCTGAGCTGGCTAAGAAGTTTACTGCGGTTCCCGGCGTCACCATGGCGTTGCCGCTGGTCGAGGGTGAAACGCTCGCGTCTGGGCGCGGCGGTTCCGGCACCGGTGCCTTGGTGCGCGGCATCCGTGCCGAAGATCTGACCAAGTTGAAAACGGTTTCCGATCACATCGTTGCCGGCGACATGGTCGGCTTTGCGTCGGGGCAGGGCGTAATGGTCGGCAGCCGGCTTGCGCGCCAGCTGGGCTTGACGGTTGGCGACCAGATCACGTTGACGGCGCCCGATGGCGACGTCACGCCCTTCGGTGTCAATCCGCGCGTGAAAGCCTACACGATTTCCGGTCTCTTCGAAGTCGGCATGTCGGAATATGATTCCTCCGTCGTCTTCATGCCGCTTGAGGAAGCCCAGCTCTTTTTCAACGCTCAAGGCGTCGTCGCGAAGATCGAGCTTTTCGTCAGCAACCCCGATGACGTCGATGATCTCCGGCCAAAGATCGAGGCGGCCGCCGGCCGGCAGATATTCCTTACGGACTGGCGACAGGTGAACGAGACCTTCTTCTCGGCATTGCAGGTCGAGCGCAATACGATGTTCATGATCCTGACGCTGATCGTTCTGGTGGCGGCGCTGAACATCATCTCCGGTCTGATCATGCTGGTGAAGGATAAGGGTAGCGATATCGCCATCCTTCGCACGATGGGCGCGACGTCGGGTTCGATCATGCGCATCTTCTTCATGACGGGAGCCGCCATCGGCGTGGTAGGAACTCTTGCCGGCGTCCTGCTGGGTGTTCTCGTCTGCCTGAACATCGAATCCATCCGCCAGTTCTTTTCCTGGATTTCGGGCACGGTGATCTTCAATCCGGAGGTCTATTTCCTCAGCAAGCTGCCGGCCAAGATGAATATGAGTGAAACCATCTCCGTCGTCGTGATGGCTCTGACGCTGTCTTTCCTTGCCACGATCTTTCCGGCCTGGCGTGCCTCGCGGCTCGATCCGGTGCAGGCGTTGCGCTACGAATAAGGAATCCACATTTGATCAAACGCAACGTCGTTCTCCAGCTCTCTGGCGTGGAGCGTCATTACGGGCAGGGCGATACGCAGCTGTCGATCCTGAAGAATGCCAATTTTGCCCTGCATAGCGGCGAGATGGTGGCTCTGGTCGCTCCATCAGGTACGGGCAAGTCGACACTTCTGCATGTGGCCGGTTTGCTGGAACATCCGGATGGTGGCGAAGTGCTGATCAACGGCCAGGCATGTGAAAGCCTGTCAGACGATAAGCGTACGGCAGTCCGTCGCAGCGAAATCGGTTTCGTGTACCAGTTCCATCATCTGTTGCCCGAATTCTCGGCCCTCGAAAACATCATGATGCCGCAACTGATCTCCGGCCTCTCGCGCAAGGATGCGAGTGTTCGCGCTGCCCAGCTTCTTGATTACATGCGCATCGGCCATCGCGGTGACCATCGCCCCGCCGAACTCTCCGGCGGCGAACAGCAACGCGTTGCGATTGCCCGCGCCGTTGCCAATGCGCCTCTGGTGCTGCTGGCCGACGAGCCGACGGGCAATCTCGATCCTGCGACGGCTCATTACGTCTTCGATGCACTCGAAGCCCTGGTGCGCCAGTCCGGCCTCGCTGCGCTGATCGCCACGCACAACCACGAGCTTGCTGCTCGTATGGATCGCCGCGTGACGCTGAGTGAAGGCAAGGTGGTGGAAGTTTGATCGTCCGCTACGGAACTATCAGGCCGCCGCGATAGTCAAGCTCATACGCTTTACACCCATCCACCATGATGGCCTCGTGGCCGATAAAGTGGTCGCATCCGCCGGTACTGCGATCGACGTAACGGCCAAAGGAATGCTCGAATTGGTAATCGCCGAGGAAACGCTTTTCATCGAGATAAAGCCGTAGCAAGGCTGCCTTGATGACCATGCCGGCTCTATGCCCATCGATGAGGCCCGGTTCCACAATATGGCCGAAATAGTTCATGGCCCAAATCGGTTGGTCGTCATGCCAGACCACCTCTTGTCCGCAAAAATCCGTACCGCCGAAATAGCTGTCGAGATAACGCCACCGACCGCTTGCATAGCCGATATCATGCGAGCCGCTTCGGCAGGACGGCAGCCTCTCCCCATCGCCGACATAGGTCTCGGCCTTGGCGGTCACAATGAAATCGTTCAGCTCGGCAAGATCCGGCATGACTCTCTCCAATTTTGGTGAGTGGCCAATATGCCATCGGTCGTTAGATTTGTAAAGAACAAAAAGAGAACGAAGGCGATCACTTGCCGTTATCGCACGCCTTCTGACCGAAATCGTCCTGCCAGTCCTGGATGGTGACGTTCCGGGCTTCCGCCTTCTGGTTCTTGCCGTCTTTCGTCACCTTGCCGGTCAGCACGTTATAGTCGCAGCTGTGGCTTTCCTCGGGATTGAGCGTGTCATGGGATTCGTAGGTATAGCCTGCGACAACGAAGCTGTTATTGCGATAGGCGAGCGTTAATGTCTGCGTCCAGCGATCGCGCCCGATACTGTCGTTCTGTGAGACGATGGAGATGGAACCGTTCGGCAATGCCGAGATCGACGGTTCCTGTCCGACGATGCCGCCGGGCTCCACGCTGCCCCATATCTTGTGCGGTACGCTTGCGACCAGTTTTAGCAACGAGTGTTCGTCATCGCGCAGATAGATATAGATGCCGATCGGGTTGTCGGCGTCATCGCCCGCAGGCGGGGCCGCCAGAAGCGCGAGATCCGGCTTGCCGTCCTTGTTCCAGTCGCCGATCGCCGCATCGATGATGCGGCCCGGCGGGCTGGCGTCCTCCGCATGAGCAGTACTTGCAGCCGTAAGAAGAATGAGCGCGCAGGCAAGTGACTTCATCGTGTTCTCTCCGTTTTTCCCTGCATAAAGCCGGGTTGTTAAGGCGTCTATCGGCGGGCGGAAAAGCGGAGAATGAAATTTATTGATGCATCTATTGACTTCCGAACAAAAATAGAACAAATAAGAAACATAACGAGTAAGGAGCGCGTAAATGACCGATATCATTCGAGACGTTGCAGCATTCACCTCCATCGTGATGTTCGTTGCCAGCTTTTCTCTCATCATGATGGCGATGTGAGTTTTATCTCTGTATGCACATGCTGCTTCCGTATTTAGCCGGAGCAACTTCTGGACTTTGTCTTCCGCAATGTCGAAAATACCGCCGATTCATCTTAGCATGCGGAAGGGTACGAAATGGCGGATACGGGTAGCAGCGGTGTAGAGGTTGCGCCGATCGATGGCCTGCCGGAATTCGTCCACCTTCGTGTTCATTCGGCCTATTCTTTGCTGGAAGGCGCGCTGCCGCTCAAGAAGGTGTTGGCAAAGGCGGCCGCCGACAAGCAGCCCGCGATCGCCATTACCGATACCAACAATCTGTTTGTCGCCCTGGAATTCTCGCAGAAGGCGATGGACGAGGGCTTGCAGCCGATCATCGGCTGCCAGGTGTCGATCGACATGGAGGATGGCGGCGAGGGCGAGAAGCGTGGGCCGCAGCAGGCTCTTGCCAAGCTTCCTTCCATCGTCCTGCTCGCCGCAACCGAACAGGGTTATGAACGCCTCGTCGATCTGGTCAGCCGCGCCTACCTAGGCGGCGAAGGCAATAGTGCCGTTCACATCACGACGTCCTGGCTGGAAGAGATCGGTACAGAGGGCATGATCGCTCTTACCGGCTCCCTGGGCGGGCCGGTCGATATGGCTTTGAAAGACGGGCATGCCCCGCAAGCGCTCTCCAGGCTTCTGACGCTCAAGCGACTGTTCGGCGACAAGCTCTATGTCGAATTGCAGCGTCATGGGACCTACGACCGCCGCCACGAACACAAGATGCTTAACCTGGCTTATGAGCATGAGCTTCCGCTGGTCGCCACCAACGAAGCCTTTTTCCCGACGCGTGACGACTATGATGCACATGATGCGCTGATGGCGGTCGCACATAACGCCATCGTCTCCGACGACACGCGTTTCCGCCTGACCCCCGATCATTACCTCAAGAGCCGGGCCGACATGGCCAAGCTCTTCGCCAACCTACCCGAAGCGCTGGAAAACTCTGTCGAGATCGCCCGGCGCTGCTCCTTCGTTCTGAAGACCCGCAAGCCGATCCTGCCGCGCTTCACCGGCGCGACGGATGATGCCGAAGAGGCGGAACGTGCGGAGTCGGCGGAACTGCGTGCTCAGGCGGTTGAAGGTCTGGACCAACGCCTGGCCTCGCTCGGCATGGCGCCTGGTTACGAGGAAAAGGAATATCGCGACCGGCTGGAGTTCGAACTCAGCGTCATCGAGCGCATGAAATTTCCCGGCTACTTCCTGATCGTTGCCGACTTCATCAAGTGGGCCAAGCGGCACGATATTCCGGTCGGCCCGGGCCGCGGCTCGGGTGCGGGCTCGCTGGTCGCCTATGCTTTGACGATCACCGATGTCGATCCTCTGCGTTTCTCGCTGCTGTTCGAGCGCTTCCTCAATCCGGAACGCGTCTCGATGCCGGACTTCGACATCGACTTCTGTCAGGATCGCCGCGAAGAGGTGATCCGATACGTGCAGGCCAAATATGGCCGCGAGCAGGTGGCTCAGATCATCACTTTCGGTTCGCTTCAGGCGCGCGCCGCTCTTCGCGACGTTGGCCGCGTGCTGGAAATGCCCTACGGCCAGGTCGACAAGATCTGCAAGCTGGTGCCGAACAATCCCGCCAATCCGACGCCGCTCAGCAAGGCGATCGAGGAGGAGCCGCGTCTGCAGGAGGAGGCGGACAAGGAGCCGGTTGTCGCCCGCCTTCTCGATATCGCTCAGAAGATCGAGGGTCTCTACCGCCACGCCTCGACGCACGCGGCCGGTATCGTTATCGGCGATCGTCCGCTGTCGAAGCTGGTGCCGATGTATCGCGATCCGCGCTCCGACATGCCGGTCACCCAATTCAACATGAAATGGGTGGAGCAGGCCGGCCTCGTGAAGTTCGACTTCCTCGGCCTGAAGACGCTGACGGTGTTGAAAACGGCCGTCGATTTCGTCGCCAAGCGTGGCATCTCGATCGATCTCGCTAGCATCCCGCTCGACGACACGCCGAGTTATGAGATGCTTTCGCGCGGCGAAACGGTCGGCGTGTTCCAGGTGGAAAGTGCCGGCATGCGCAAGGCACTCATCGGTATGCGCCCCGACTGCATCGAGGACATCATCGCGCTCGTGGCGCTCTATCGTCCCGGTCCGATGGAAAACATCCCGGTCTACAATGCCCGCAAGCATGGCGAGGAGGAGATCGAATCGATCCACCCGAAGATCGATTACCTGCTGAAAGAGACGCAGGGCGTTATCGTCTACCAGGAACAGGTGATGCAGGTCGCCCAGGTTCTCTCGGGTTATTCGCTCGGCGAAGCCGACCTTCTGCGCCGCGCCATGGGTAAGAAGATCAAGGCGGAGATGGACCAGCAGCGCGAGCGTTTCGTCGATGGCGCCGTCAAGAACGGTGTGTCTAAGGGGCAGTCGGACGTTATCTTCGATCTGCTCGCCAAGTTCGCCAACTACGGCTTCAACAAGTCGCACGCGGCCGCCTACGCCATCGTCTCCTACCAGACCGCTTATATGAAGGCGCATTTCCCGGTGGAGTTCCTGGCAGCGTCGATGACGCTCGATATGGCGAACACCGAAAAGGTCAACGATTTCCGCCAGGATGCCAAGCGCCTCGGAATCGAGGTCATCGCACCGTCGGTCCAGACGTCGTTCCGTCATTTCCAGACCGGTGAAAACCGCATTTATTACGCACTGGCCGCCATCAAGGGTGTCGGCGAATCCGCGGTCGAACACATCGTCGAAGTGCGTGGCGACCAGCCGTTTGCCGGCATCGAGGATTTCTGCCTGCGCATCGATCCAAAGCAGATCAATCGCCGCGTTCTCGAAAGCCTGATCTGCGCCGGCGCCTTCGATTGCTTCGAGATCGACCGCGCCCAACTGATCGCCGGCTTGGATCGCATCATGGGTTATGCGCAGGTGGCGCAGGAAAACAAGCGCAGCGGCCAGCACGATATGTTTGGCAGCGCGGCCTCCGGGCCTGAGAAGATCTCGTTCCCTCCCTATACGCCATGGCTCGCCTCGGAGCGCCTGCTGCGCGAATTCCAAGTGCTCGGCTTTTATCTGACCGCCCATCCGCTCGACACATACAAGAGCGTGCTCGACAAGATGCGCGTGCAGCCCTTTGCCGATTTCTCCGCCGCGGTGAAGCGCGGCGCCGGCAACGGCCGCTTGGCCGGCACGGTGATTTCCAAGCAGGAGCGCAAGACGCGCACCGGCAACAAGATGGGCATCTTTGTCTTCTCGGACGCTTCCGGCCAGTTCGAAGCCGTGCTCTTCTCCGAAGTGCTCAACCAGTATCGCGACGTGCTTGAAGTCGGCAAATCCTTCGTCATCACCGCACAGGCGGACGAGCGGCCGGAAGGCATCAGCCTGCGCCTGCAGACGGCACAGTCCTTGGAGGAGAAATCGCTGCAGATGCAGAAGGCCCTGCGCGTCTACATCCGCGATGCAGGGCCGCTAAAGGCGGTCGCCGCGCATCTGAACGCCAAGGGCGATGGCCTGGTCTCCTTCATCGTCATCAAGGAGGAAGGTTCGCGTGAGGTCGAGGTGGCGCTTCCGGAGAAGTACCGCATCACGCCGGAAATCGCCGCCGCATTGCGCACGGCACCTGGTGTCATCGATGTGGAGCTTGTCTAGAGCATGTCGCGCAAAGGTGTGCAGCGGTTTTTGCGGCTACGACATGCATGAATTCAAAGAGCTAAAGCGCATGAAGCGAATCTGAAAGATCGCGACGCGCTTTAGCGCGGTTCCGCGAGAAGGGCTTCAGCCCTTCTTGCCGAGTGCGCCGCTATTGGTGATGGTGATGAAATCGGTTTCGTTGCCGGTTTCAGGGCCGACGCCGGTGTCCGAGATCGTTAGCGACGAGCCTGATGTCAATAGATCTTCGATGCGGTGCCTGATATCGTCGGGAATGGTGATGCGGCCAAGCGCCTGTCCGGCGGCATCGAGCGATTGTGATTGCTCCTCGCTGGTGATGCCGTACCGCTTCTTTGCCTTGTTGCTCAAATCCTCTTCCAGCGTCATGCCGAACCAATCGGCCTTGCCGTTGATGCGATCGATGGCATTGGCGGTGAAGAAATGCACGCCGAGTGCTTCTTGCGGCTCGGCAATGATGGCCGGCCCCTCGAAGAGAGGCTTGAAGTTCTGGCGGACCATGATCGCGCCGTTCGGCGGCTCGCCCTTGCCGGCCGCGGCATAGACCGCCTTCATCAGCGCAGGACTGACGAGGCCGCCCGTCGCCTTGATATCGTGCGCCTTCCGGAAGTCCTCGATGGCCTGCACTGTGGAAGGCCCGAGCATGCCGTCCGGCGTGCCGGTTATGAAGCCCATGTCGTTCAGCAATCCCTGCAGGTCTCGGACATTCTCTCGCAGGCCACGCCGAGTGATCAGGATGCTAAGCGGAGCAAGGTCGGCAGGCGGGGCGACGATTGCCTTCGCTGGTGGGATCTTGATCGAAGTGACGTCGTTTGTCGCCACCTGCAGCGATTGAGCCTGCGGCATGAAGCTTGCTGTCGTGGGGCGCAGCTCGATCTCTGAAAACAACGCCGGCGGTGGTGCGGCCTGCGGCTGGAAGAGCATCGAATTCTCGAACGGCTGCGGCACCAGCGGCTGATCGGCAATGACGACGTGCACGCCGCGCTCGGTCATCTGGTAGAGCGTCTTTGCAAAGGCTTTCGGCATGCGCACGCAGCCGTGTGAGGCCGGATAGTTCGGGACCGAATTGGATTCGTGCAACGCAATCCCGGACCAGGTCAGCCTTTGCATGAACGGCATAGGGGAAGCGGAATAGAGGTTTGACTCGTGATAGACCTTTTTTTCCAGAATGGAGAAGATCCCGCTCGGGGTCGTATGACCGCGCTTGCCCGTCGAGACCTTCGATGTCGCCACCACCTGGTCGCCGTCATAGACGGCAAGCGATTGCCTGTCCTTGGAGACGACGATCTGCAGGGTGCGGGCATCCGACGCAGCAAAACTCGGCTGCGAGAGGGCGGTGGCTGAAAGCAGCGCAAGCCCAATCAAGAAAAATGGCTTCATAGACACAACCAAAACGCAATACTCGTAATGACCAAGGTTAGACTTCGAAGTTTAAGGAAGACTTTCTGAAAAGAAGTGCTTTGGCTCTTCGGGCCAAAGCTTGAGGTTTACCTATCGATGAGCCGGATACGACAACGCCGAAGCAAGGTTGGCAACCCTGCCTCGGCGCTCATTCATCAAGGAAGATCCGGAGATCAATGGACGCTGGATGCTACCCAATTATGCCAGTCCTGCTCGCTGCCGTGGAAGGCATTGAGATCGATCCTGCCGTCGACGCCATGGGAGACGCCGGAGCCGGAATACTGCCAGAACACCCATTTGCGGCCGGGATAGACCTTGGACGGATGCTGGGCGACGGCGCGCAGCCAGAATGGGTAGTTGAGCAGCTCGCCGGTGAGATTGTCGCGATAGAAATCCGGCGCGGTGTAGACGATCGGACGCTGGCCATAATGCTTTTCCAGCTTGTCCATGAACACCTGCATCTTGGCCAGCACTTGCTCGCGCGAGGGGCGGCGCTTGCAGCTCGACTCGCCATTCCATTCGACGTCGATGACGGGCGGCAGAGCACCGGCTTCACGCGGAACATTGCGAATGAACCAGTCGGCCTGCTCCCCGGCGGTCCGGCACCAGTAGAAGAAGTGATAGGCGCCGTGCTTCAGGCCGGCCTGCTGGGCGGCCCGCCAGTTCTTCTTGAACATCGGGTCCAGATGGTCGCCGCCGTCGGTCGCTTTGATGTAGACGAAGTTGGCGCCCTGGGTGCGCAGCGTGTTCCAATCGATATCGCCCTGCCAGCGTGAAACGTCGACGCCATGCACGGCCAGTTTCCGCGGTGAAGTGGAGGTGCCGAAGTTGATCGGCTTGGCATCGCGGAAGCGATGGCTGTAGATCTGCATCGGCTGCTGCCGCAAGGAGCGCGGCATCGGATTGGACGGTGACAGCATGGCGAGCGGCCGCTGTAGCGGCACGGGAGCGTCGGTGTCGCTCTGGTCTGACGACGTCAGCCCTTCGGGACGCAGATTGGTCGGCATCGCCACCGCGAGCGCCTGTTGGCGTTCGACGCGCGAAACCGTTTCGCCGATCTCGACCGACGGCACCGGCCGGCCGGTCTTAGCGATGGAGCTGGTCAATTCATTCGAAGGAGGAGTGGCTCGCGCGGCTTCGCGCTCACCTCGGGCGGCACAGCCTGAAATTGTCAGGCAGGCAAGAAGAATGGTCGATACAGCCGATAGACGCATAGGAACCCGTACGCAAAACACAATCGACGGCGAATCCGCGCCGTTCGGAAGTTACAGAATTTGAGTCCTAATAGAAATTTACCAAGAAAGTTTGAATCCGAGCTTTTCGAGCTAAAGAATCGCGCGCGTCACGCGATGATTTTTGGGCGGACCAAATGTCTCTGATCGGTGATTTAAAATTAAGCCGTTGTTATTTATGGCGTTTATCGCCGAATGTGTAGCCGGTCTCAACCGTCTTGTTTCCGAATTTTTCTCGAAGCTTGTCCATTGCTGCTTCGGCCGCCGCACGCCGGGTGGCGTGTTCGTCGATCAAATCCGGCGGATCGGCGCGTCCGGCATCGCCCAGATCGGAAACTCCAATGCCGATGAGGCGGAACTTCGTGCCATCGGTTTCAGGCTCCAGCAGCCGCAGGCCGGTGCGGAAGATTCGGTCTGCCAGCTGCGTCGGATCTTCGAGCCGGCGATTGCGCGTTCGGATCTTGAAGTCGGCGGTCTTCAATTTCAGCACCACCGTCTGGCCGGCAATGCCGCTGCGCTTCAGTCGACGCGAGACCTTCTCCGCGAGATCGCGCAGGATGGGCACGAGATCGTCATACTTTGAAATGTCTTCGAAAAAAGTCGTTTCTGACGTTACGCTCTTGGCCGCTTCGTTCGGATGAACAGTACGGTCGTCGATGCCGCGCGAGAGGCGGAAAAGCCGCTGCCCGATGACGCCATAGCGACGCATGAGGTCGCCTTCCTCCATGCCCTGAAGCTGGCCGATCGTGCGAATACCGTCGCTTTCGAGCGTTGCGGCAAAGGCCTTGCCGACCCCCCATATCGTGGTGACCGACCGTGGCTCGAGAAAGGAGAGCGCTTCTTCCCGGCCGATGACCGAGAAACCGCGCGGCTTCTGCAGATCGGAAGCCACTTTGGCGAGGAACTTGCAGTAGGAAAGACCGACGGAAATGGTGATGCCGATCTCCTGTTCCACACGCTTTGCGAATTTCGCAAGGGTGCGAGCCGGAGGATCGTGGTGGAGCCGCTGGGTGCCGTCTAGCTCAAGAAAGGCTTCGTCGATCGAAAGCGGCTGCACGAGGGGCGTCAGATCCTGCATCATGCCTCGGATTTCCCGACCGATGCGGACATATTTCTCCATGTTCGGCCTGATGACAACCGCTTGAGGACAGGCCTCCAGGGCCTTGAACATCGGCATGGCCGACCGCACGCCATGAATGCGGGCGATATAGCAGGCGGTGGAGACGACGCCGCGTTTGCCGCCGCCGACGATAACCGGCTTGTCCGCCAGTTCCGGATTGTCCCGTTTTTCTATCGAGGCGTAAAACGCGTCACAATCGATATGCGCCAGCGTCAGTGCATGGAGCTCGCGATGGTAGACAAGGCGGGGGCTGCCGCAGGCTCGACAACGCGTCCGCACGGCCGATTGCTCGCTCAAGCAATCGCGACAGAAACCGGAAATCTTGTCGGGTACACTGGTCATGTAATGAGAACAAAAATTGAACATCGCCACTTTATGGTCTAACTTTGCGAGTCTCAAGCGGGAAAATATGGGAGGAGGAAGGTGTGGAGAACTTAAATGTGCGGCCGTTGACAAGGGATCGCTGGGACGATTTCGAGACGCTCTTCGGCCCGAGTGGCGCGTGCTACGGCTGCTGGTGCACGCACTTCCGTATTCCGACATCGCAACGCAAGACGATGGACGGCGATGCGAAGAAGCAGTTCATGCAGGAGCGCATTGCCGCAGGACCGCCTCCCGGCCTTCTCGGCTATCTCGATGAGCGTCCTGTTGCCTGGGTGCAGGTAGGCCCACGCGCCGAACTGCCGCAATGGAACTCCCAGAAAACGGTATCGAGCCCGCTCGATCCGGCCGATGCCGAAGATAGCTCCGTCTGGGCCGTAAGCTGCTTTTTCATGAATTCCAGAGATCGCGGCAAGGGATACAGCCATCGGATGCTGTCGGAAGCCGTGAGTTTCGCTAAGGCTGCCGGCGCGCGCCTATTGGAGGGCTGTCCGATCGAACGCACCAAACAGTCGAAGTCCGTCGGCCTCTATGTCGGTTCGCTGCGCATCTTCGAGGCCGCCGGGTTTTCAGAGGTTGCCAAACGCAAGGACGGGCGTCCGCTGATGCGCCTCGTCCTCTGATACGGGTGTTGGCTTCAGCTGACGATATGAGCCCGAAGCAGGGCCGCAGCGTGGCTCCATTCGTTTGCCTCGGGAATCCCCGCCGGTGCGGCCGGCGCCATGCGGTGAACGATGGAATCCGGCTTGAGATTGATCAGGAGGCAATCCGGAACATGCTCGCTGACCGAATGCAGATTGTGCGCCATGTCGTCGATGAAGGCGACCGGCAAGCTGCGGTTTGCATGCAGCGACCGTACGATCGGTCCCTTCGGCTGCAGCGACGCAAGCAGCGGTTGGGCAAGCCCAAGACGGTCGAGTAGGCGCCGCCGCTGAGCCCAGAACTGGGGCGGCATGGCGGTGAGGAAAACGACGTCGGCATCCTTCGAAACGTCGCCGAGCGTATCGACGGCAAGATCGAGAGGGGTCTGCCACCGCTCTTGCGCCTCGAAGAAGGAATCGATGAGCCGATGTACGTCCTTTTCCTCGAGTGCCGCTCCGTTGGCTTTGGAGACGATGTTGCCCGTCAGCCGGAAGGAGCGCGGCAGGAATTCATGGCCCTCTTCATCGAGGAATGTCAGGAAAGGCGCAAAGAAATGCAGAACGACATCATCGACATCGCAAACGACCAATGGCCGGTCGTGCAGCCGGATATGCGATACGTCGAATTCAAGCGGGGCATCCATAGTCAATATTCTCCGGAGGCGAGGCCTGGCGGCGAGAAGTGCGTGGAGGCAGCCGCAACGGCTTCGGGCGAAATGCCGCTCGCCTCGCAGAAGGCCAGCAGCGTCGGCTCGTGGTTCATCAGGAAGTCGAGCATGCCTGAGAGAAACGCAGGCTCGCCGATCGCGTCGCGCACTTGTGCGGGCGCAACGCCCGTCAGGGCCAGAAAGCGGCCGAACATGTCGGGCTCGCTGGCCAGCCAGCCGAGTACCGCAATGGCTGTCTCTTGCGGGTCCGCCGCATTCTTCTTCGGGCTCTTGAAGTTACTTTGCATTTTGAAGGGTGATTTACCTATTTTTCAACCAAATCCCGGTAATGTGCGATTCAAGTATTTGTGGAATCGGTTCCTCGCGACCCTATATTTCGAGAGAATGGATGCAATACCGGATGCAGGGACAGTTTTCCATGCCTAAGCAGGTAATGATTGTAGAAGACAATGAGCTGAATATGAAGCTCTTTCGCGATCTGATCGAGGCGTCCGGCTATACGACGATCCAGACCCGCAACGGTATGGAGGCGCTCGATCTCGCACGCAAGCATCGCCCCGACCTTATCCTCATGGATATTCAGCTTCCGGAGGTTTCCGGGCTGGAAGTTACGAAATGGCTGAAGGAAGACGATGATCTTCACGTCATCCCCGTGATCGCCGTCACGGCCTTTGCCATGAAGGGCGACGAAGAGCGCATTCGCCAGGGCGGATGCGAAGCCTATGTTTCCAAGCCGATTTCGGTGCCGAAATTTATTGAGACGATCAAAACCTATCTCGGCGACGCCTGAGCATGGGGAAGAGCTGATGACCGCACGCATTCTGGTAGTCGATGATATCCCCGCCAACGTAAAACTTCTGGAAGCGCGGCTGCTGGCCGAGTATTTCGAGGTGTTGACGGCCGAGGATGGTTTGAAGGCGCTTGCCATATGCGCGGGCACCCAGGTCGACCTCATCCTGCTCGACATCATGATGCCTGGCATGGACGGCTTCGAGGTCTGCGAGCGGCTGAAGTCCGATCCGCGTACCGCTCATATCCCAGTCGTGATGGTCACCGCGCTCGATCAGCCAGCTGACCGCGTGCGTGGCCTGAAGGCCGGGGCTGACGACTTCCTGACCAAGCCGGTCAACGATCTGCAGCTGATTTCGCGCGTCAAGAGCCTGCTTCGCCTGAAAACGCTGAGCGACGAGTTGCACATGCGCAACGAGACCGCGCGCAACTTCGGCATCGATGACCTGCTTCGCGCCGGTGAAGGCCGCGCTGACGACCTCGGGCATGTCCTGCTTGTCGATAGTCGCGCCAATTCGCAGGAGCGCATCATACGAGCGTTGAAGCCGATCGCGCAGGTGACCGCTATGTCCGACCCGCAGGCAGCCCTGTTCGAGGCGGCCGAGCGCCCGTTCGAGCTCGTTATCGTCAATTCGAATTTCGATGACTACGATCCGCTAAGGCTCTGCTCGCAGCTTCGTTCGCTGGAGCGCACGCGCTTCCTTCCGGTTCTGCTCGTCACGGAGCAGGGGGCCGACGACATGATCGTCCGTGCACTCGATCTCGGCGTCAACGACTACATTGTGCGGCCGATCGATCCGAACGAGCTGGTGGCGCGCTGCCTGACGCAGATAAGGCGGAAGCGCTACAATGATCGCTTGCGCGCCAGCGTGCAGCACACCATCGAGCTGGCCGTCACCGATGGACTTACGGGCCTGAACAACAGGCGATATCTGGACAATCATCTAAAGGTTCTTTTCGACCGGTCGCTGGCGCGGGCTCGGCCGCTCTCCGTCCTGATCGCCGATATCGATCGCTTTAAGCTGGTTAACGACACCTACGGTCATGACGCCGGCGACGAGGTGCTGAAGGAATTCGCCACACGCATCCGGTCCACCGTGCGAGGCGCCGATCTCGCCTGTCGTTATGGTGGCGAGGAATTTGTGGTTGTGATGCCGGATACGCCTGCAGACATCGCCGCCGTCGTCGCCGAGCGACTGCGCGCAGCGGTAGAAAACATGCCGGTGCGGCTGCGGGATAGCGGTGTGGCGCTTAACATCACGGCCTCCTTCGGAATATCGTCTCGTTTGACGACTGTTGAGACACCGGAGCAACTGATGAAGCAGGCCGATCAAGCTCTCTATGAGGCGAAAAGAGCCGGACGCAACAGAGTGGTCGCTTCGGCTGCCTGACCGATAATGGGCCAAACTAGGTGAATTTCCCAATGAGTATTGAGGGGAATTCCCAAGTTTTGAACAGCCCTGATGCGGTTCCGAACCTTGTGCATCGCCTATAGGTGCTTCGGCCCGGCAAAGAGATAAACTTCTCAGTTTTATTGATTATTGGAACCGCTTGCTGGTTTTGCGAGAGTGACCTCGGTTTAGGTCGAATATTCCATTATATAAAATCGTTATATTTGAGATTTTTTAATTTCGACGCAGAAGATAGGCTTCCCGTAAGTGAATTCTTATTTTTCTGTGCACATTTTCTTAAATATAAGTATTTATGATTTGCCAAAGATGCCGGGGATAAGTTTTTATTCTTGGTTGAGATTCAAGTTTGGTTTGTTAATTCTGTAAGAACATCATGTCATTTAAGACTTGAATTTTAACCATCCGAACAGACAGGTATTTTTCATCATTAAGAATTAGTTGATTTTCTTTCGATTTCGCGCGAATTTAGTCCCGTACAGAGACAGGCCCTCAGGGCTTCGAGATACCCCATGATGCTCAGGTCCGCCGCATCTCCTGGGTCGTGGGGTCGGTCGGCTGGCAGGCAAAAGATAACGGTTCCTCGTGCCGTTTTGCATGCTAGCCGGCCCCCAAATTCAAAACGCCGCTCTTCGGTTTTCGAAGGCGGCGTTTTTCTTTTGGTCAGGCAATGCGGCCGGCGTTCCGGCATATCTTGAATGGGGAAGACCATTGGGCTGTTTTGATGAAAGCAGCGCAAAACAAAAAAGGCGCTAGCCAGCAGGCTGCGCCTTCTTGAAACCCTAGGTTTAGGAAACTTACTTGATCTTCGTTTCCTTGAACTCGACGTGCTTCTTAGCAACCGGGTCATACTTGGTCTTCGTCATCTTGTCCGTCATCGTACGGCTGTTCTTCGTCGTGACGTAGAAGAAACCGGTGTCGGCCGTCGACAGCAGCTTGATCTTGATAGTGGTAGCCTTGGCCATGGTCGTCCTGCCTTTAATAAAAATGAACGCCGTGGACGGCCAGTGCGGTGGTCCACGGCGAATTCTGGGGCGAAAATACAAATCGCGCCTGAAAAGTCAACCTCTGTTGCCCATGAAAAGCAGTCGTATCCCCGAAAGCAGGACATAAAGACCGAAGAAAAATGCCACAGCCCAGGCAAAGCCGCTCGGATTGGCCAGATCCATCGCCGTGCCGATCGCCGGTGGCCCGAGAACCATGCCGATCGCATAACAGAAAACGAAGGCAGCATTGGCCGCCACGAGATCGACGCCGGTGAGCCGCGTGCCGAGATGGCTGAGGCCGACCGTGTACATGCCTGAAACGCAGCCGCCCCAGAAGAGCAGGATGATGGCGAGAAGGATCCAGTTGGATGCCAGCAGCGGCAGAAGAAGCGCGCCGACAAGGCCGATGGTGGCCATGATCGAGAGCAGGGGCCGCTTGTCGCGCATACGGTCGGCGAGCAGTCCCAGTGGGATCTGAAACACGAAATTGCCGACGCCCATGACGGTCAGGAGCAGCGCCGCCTGCGATTCGTTGAAACCTAGCCGCGTCGCATAGCTGGTAAACAGCGAGCCGCCGCCGACGGTAACGGCGCCGAAGACGAATACTGCCGCAGTCGCGGTCGGCACCAGGAAGATATAGCGTACGAAATGCAGTTCAGGCTTCTCGTCGACGGGCGGGCTTTCGTTGCGCGCGATGAAGATCGGAATGGCGGCGGCCAGGATGATGCAGGCGCCGATGATGAAGGGCATGATCCCTTCGCTGCCGACGAGCGAGAAGAGCAGGGGACCTGCGGCAAAGCCAAGCGAGAATACGGTAGAGTAAAGGCCGAGCACAAAGCCGCGTTTGGACGGAGGTGAGGCGGCGTTGATCCAGAATTCCGACAGGATGAAGAGCGTCGTCGTCGATCCGTGGAAGATGATGCGCAGCGGGAACCACAGAAGCAGGTTCTCCGCGTAGTAGAAGCCCAGCGAGCTCAATGCGGAGAGCACCACTGCCCAGATCATGGTCTGTATGACGCCGAAGCGATGCGCGAGTTTGGTGGTGATGATGGCGGCGAGCATGGCCGCTACGCCCATCATAGCCGTGTTGAGGCCGATCAGGCTTGAGGAAACGCCGCGCTTCTCCAGAATGATGCTGAGAAGCGGCAGGCCCAACCCAATGGCAATGCCCACGGCCGATACGGACGCGATGGCGGCGACGAGCGAGGGCCAGTGAATTTCTTCGACATGGCCGGCCTTGCCGTTCGTCGGTTCAAGCATAAACGGATCCTTGGGGCACATGGCTGGCGAATCGATCGAAACGTGGAACACAGAAAGCCACGGCTCGGCCAATTTCAGGTGACGGGTCGGCTTTCATGAGATCGGTTATTCCCCCAGAATGATCCATTCGACGCCCGGCATGTTCAGACAAGAAATGCCGCTCGTGTCAAGCCGTTGCCGGTAAAGCAATTCCTGCGAATCACGAATATGCGGCAAATCGATAGAGCATGATCCCGAAAAGTGTATGCGGTTTTCGGACGACATCATGCTCTACTTCTTGGTTCCTAGAGCGGATTCAGATTTTAGGTCGATCAGACCTAAAATCATCCGGCTCTAGCGGTTTCGGATGGGTGGGCGCAGCAATACGGAGAGGCCGCGATTTCTTTCGCGGGCATGGGACATAGGCTGACCGGCATGCTCACGATCGGCCGTTTCCCTGGTCCCATTCGTCCGGACTGTCGTCATGGCCGCCGAAGCCATGCATGCGCAGCGCCCATTGCAGGCCGATAACGCCGCCTTTGATGGGCTGTATGATCGCGAGCGCCGCAATGACGGTAATCGGCCCCCATATGGCCAGATGCACCCACATCGGCAGCTTGAAGGCCATGTCCGTCATCATGTAGCCGCCAACGACGATATGGCCGAGAACGAAGATCACAATATAAGGCGGCAGGTCGTCTGCCCGCTGATGGAAGATTTCTTCGCCGCATACGGCGCAACTTTCGACCGGTTTCAGGAAGGCACCGAAGAGCTTACCCGTGCCGCAACGCGGGCAGCGATTGAGCATGCCGCGGACAATCGATCGACCGAGCGGGCGCTCGCTTTGATCAGTGCCGCCGTAGCGGATGGGAGAATCGGATGGACTGCCCGTCATGAATGCTCTTCCTTCTTGCCGGCGACCTTCCTCTATCGGCGGCCGCGCGGCGGTCTGGTCCCGGGCGTCTTGCGCGCCTGGCCCTTGTTGCGGCGGGTCGCCTTGTGGAAGGAGCGCACCGCCGTCGGCATCGGCCGCCCGTCGCTCAGCATTTCGAAGCGCAGCGCTCCGGCCAGCGGCACGGCTTCTGCCAGCCTTACGGTCACGTCGTCGCCAAGACGGAAGCCGAGCCCGGTCTTCTCTCCGGTCAGCGCCTGATGCGCTTCGTCGTAGATGAAGTAATCGGTGCCGAGCGTAGATATAGGGATGAAACCGTCGGCGCCATAGTCGGGCAGGGTGACAAAAAGTCCCGATTTGGTGACGCCGCCAACGCGGGCCTCGAATTCCGCGCCGACCTTGCCCGCCAGGTGATGGGCGATCAATCGGTCCACCGTTTCGCGTTCGGCGGCCATGGCGCGGCGCTCGAATGTGGAGATCTCGGCGGCGATATCGTCGAGCGATGCCTCCTCGTCCGGCGTGATGCCGCCTTCGCCGAGGCCGAGCGAGCCGACCAGTGCGCGATGCACGATCAGATCCGCATAGCGGCGGATCGGCGAGGTGAAGTGGGCGTATTTCATCAGGTTCAGGCCGAAATGCCCGATGTTATCCGGGCTGTAGATCGCCTGGCTCTGTGAGCGCAGCACCATCTCGTTGACCATGGTCTGATGCGGCGTGCCCTCAGCCTTTTCGAGAATGCCGTTGAAGCTGTTGGCTCGCACATTACCACCCTTGGCAAGCGATATGCCGAGCGTCGCCAGGAATTCGCGCAGGATCTCCTGTTTGGCGAGTGTTGGGCCATCGTGGATGCGGTAGATCAGCGCCTGCTTCCGCTTTTCGAGCGTCTCGGCTGCCGCGACGTTGGCCTGGATCATCATCTCTTCGATGAGCTTGTGCGCATCGAGGCGCGGCGGCACGAAGACGCGATCGACCGTGCCGTCGGGCTTCAGCAGAATCTTGCGTTCGGGCATGTCGAGCTCGAGCGGCTGACGCCGGTCGCGGCCCTTCTTCATGATGTTATAGGCGTGCCAGAGCGGCTTGAGGATCGGCTCCAGCATCGGTCCGGTCTTGTCGTCGGGCTGGCCGTCGATTGCTGCCTGCGCCTGCTGGTAGGAGAGTTTGGCGGCGCTCTTCATCATGATGCGATGGAAGGTATGGCCGGCCTTGCGACCTTCCCTGGAGAAGATCATCCGCACGGCAAGAGCAGGGCGGTCGACACCTTCCTTGAGCGAGCAGAGGTCGTTGGAGATGCGCTCGGGCAGCATCGGCACGACGCGGTCGGGGAAATAGACCGAGTTGCCGCGCTTCAAGGCTTCGCGGTCGAGCGGCGAATTCGGGCGCACATACCAGGAGACGTCGGCGATGGCGACGGTGACGATCACGCCGTCGGGATTGTCGGGCGAGGGGTCCATTTCGGCATAGACGGCGTCGTCATGGTCCTTGGCATCGGCTGGATCGATTGTTATCAGCGGCAGACTGCGCCAGTCCTCGCGGTGGGACATAGTCGCGGGCTTGGCCGCATCGGCCTCCGCAATGACTGCAGGCGGAAACACATGCGGGATGCCATGCGCATGGATAGCGATCATCGAGATCGCCTTCTCCGAGGCGACGGAACCGACGACCGACAGTACCTTCGCCCGGGGCAGGCCGAAACGACCAAGGCGGGCCACTTCGACCTCGACCAGATCGCCGTCCTTGGCGCCGCCGGTATAATCGGGGTCGATCACCATTTCTTCCCCGCGCCGCTCGATCGGCATCAGCCGGCCACCGCCGCCGGGCGTTTCGCGGAAAACGCCCATGGAGGCGCCCTGCCGCTTGTCCAGAACCTTGATGATGCGGGCCGTATAGGCCGGGCCGCCGCGATCCGTTGCCGCGAAAATCTTCGCGAGAATGCGGTCGCCCATGCCGGCGACGGGCGCCTTGCCCTTGCCGTTGCGGCCTGCCGGCGAGGAGGATTGCTTGATCATGACAGCCGGAGCGACGCCGTTTTCGTCGGCCCATTCGGCAGGACGCCCGATCAGCATGCCATCCTTGTCGCGCGTGGTGATATCGAGAACGGCGATCGGTGGCAGCGCGCCGGGGCGGATGAGCGACTTGCGGCTCTTCTGCACCATGCCTTCTTCTTCGAGCTCACGCAGAAGGTTCTTCAGCGCGACGCGGCTTTCGCCCTTCAGCCCAAAGGCTCTGGCAAGCTCGCGCTTGGAAGCCTGTTCCGGATGGTCGGCGATGAAGCGTAGAATGACCTCGCGGGGCGGCAACGTGCCGTGGATGATTGCCATCATCGGCTCGGCGTCACCGCTTGCCTTACCGGCGCGACCGGGTTTGCCGGTGCGTCGTTCCGACGATGGGTTCCTGCCGCGCGGTTCTCTGCTCACTCTGCACTCTTCTTTTTCGCTGCCGTTTTGGCCGCAGGCTTCTTCGCAGCAACCTTCGGCTTGGCGGTCGTTTTCGTCGCTTTTGCGCCGGCGGCCGCGGTCTTCGCCTTGGCCGGCGCCTTCTTGGTGGTGCCGCCACTCTTACCGGCCTTCGCGGCGATCAGAACCAGGGCTTCCTCAACCGTGATCGCCTGCGGGTCCGTGCCTTTCGGCAGGGTAGCGTTGACCTTGCCCCAGTTGACATAGGGGCCATACTTGCCGTCGCGGACCGTGATCGAGCCGCCGCCGTCCGGATGTTCGCCGAGATCCTTCAGTGCTGCCGGCGTGCCGCGTGCTCTGCCGCCGCCCGCCTTGCTCTGCTTTTCGGCAATCAGCGTCACGGCGCGGTTCAAGCCTACGGTGAAAACGTCTTCCACGCTTTCGAGATTGGCGTAGCTGCCGTCATGCAGCAGGAAGGGGCCATAGCGTCCGATGCCGGACGAGATCATCTTGCCGCTTTCCGGGTGCTTGCCGATATCGCGTGGCAGCGAGATCAAAGCCATCGCCTTTTCATAGTCGATCTCTTCGGGCTTCCAGCCCTTCGGCAGTGAAGCGCGCTTTGCATCCTTGCCGTCGCCGCGTTGGATATAGGGTCCGAAACGGCCGGACCGCAGCGTCAGTTCTTCGCCGGTAACCGGATCCTGACCGAGCGCCTTTGGCTCGTTCAAGCCGTTGGATTCGGCTTCCGCGCCGCCTTCGGAAGAAAGCTGGCGGGTGTAGTTGCACTCCGGATAATTCGAGCAGCCGACGAAGGCGCCGTATTTGCCGAGCTTCAGCGACAGGTTGCCGGTGCCGCAGACCTGGCAGATGCGCGGATCGCTGCCGTCTTCGCGCTTGGGGAAGACCAGCGGCGCCAGCGCTTCGTTCAGCGCGTCGAGCACGTTGGTAACGCGCAGTTCCTTGGTATCCTCGATCTGCGCGAAGAAATTGGTCCAGAAGTCGCGGAGCACGTCCTTCCAGTTCAATTCGCCGGCGGAAATACGGTCGAGCTTCTCTTCCAGTTCGGCAGTGAAATCATATTCGACGTATTTGGTGAAGAAGCTTTCGAGGAAGGCCGTTACCAACCGGCCCTTGGCCTGCGGCAGCAGTTTGCGCTTGTCGATCGTCACATAGTCGCGGTCACGCAGCGTCGCGAGCGTCGCGGCATAGGTGGAGGGACGGCCAATGCCGAGCTCTTCCATTTTCTTGATCAGCGACGCCTCAGAGTAACGCGGCGGCGGCTCGGTGAAATGCTGCGTCGAGTTGATCTTCTGCTTGGCGAGGTTTTCGCGCGCATTGATCTCCGGCAGACGGCCATCTTCGTCATCGGCATCGTCGCTCTGCTCGCCGTCTTCCTTCTGGTCGGTATAGGCGGCGATGAAGCCGTCGAAGCGGATCACCGAGCCGACCGCGCGCAAGCCGGCCTTCTTGCCGGCATTGTCGGCAAGGATTTCGACGGTGGTGCGCTCGATCTCGGCCGATGCCATCTGGCTGGCGATGCCGCGCTTCCAGATCAGGTCGTAGAGCCGCAGTTGGTCGGCGTCGAGGAACTTGCGGACGCGGTCCGGCGTGCGGTCGAAATCGGTCGGGCGAATGGCTTCGTGCGCTTCCTGGGCGTTCTTCGCCTTGGTCGAGTAGAAGCGTGCCTTCTCCGGCAGGTAGCGGTTGCCGAATTGATCGGCGATGGCATGCCGTGCCGCATCGATCGCTTCCGGCGCCATCTGAACGCCGTCGGTACGCATATAAGTAATGAGACCGACCGTTTCGCCGCCGATATCGACGCCTTCATAAAGCTTCTGCGCGACCTGCATCGTGCGCGAGGCCGAGAAGCCGAGCTTCGAGGAGGCGGCCTGCTGCAGCGTCGATGTCGTGAAGGGCGGTGCCGGGTTACGCTTGACCGGCTTTGCCTCGACGCTGTCGACGACATAGGCGGCGCCTTCGAGGAGTGCCTTCAGCTTGCCGGCTTCTTCGCCGTTGCCGATTGCGCGCGGCTGCAGGCGCTTGCCGTCGGCAGCAACGAGGCGTGCCTCGAATTCATCGCCGCGCGGCGTCTTCAGAATCGCCGAAAGGTTCCAGTATTCTTCAGAAATGAAGCGCTCGATCTCGGATTCGCGGTCGCAGACGAGGCGAAGTGCGACGGACTGCACGCGACCGGCCGAACGGGCGCCCGGCAGCTTGCGCCACAGGACCGGCGACAGATTGAAGCCGACGAGATAGTCGAGCGCGCGGCGGGCGAGATAGGCATCGACCAGCGGCACATCGATATCGCGCGGATCGGCCATCGCGTCGAGCACGGCCTTCTTGGTAATGGCATTGAAGACGACGCGCTTCACCGGCTTGCCGTTGATGACACGCTTCTTATTGAGGAGGTCGAGCACATGCCAGGAGATCGCTTCACCTTCGCGATCCGGGTCGGTCGCGAGGAACAGGGCGTCGGACGATTTCACCGCGTCGGCGATGTCCTTCATGCGCTTTTGCGAAGCGCCATCGACTTCCCAAAGCATTTCGAAATCCTGATCCGGCAGCACTGAACCGTCTTTGGCGGGCAGGTCACGCACATGGCCGAAGGAAGCAAGAACCTTATATCCGGGTCCCAGATATTTGTTGATTGTCTTGGCCTTGGCAGGCGATTCCACCACTACAACATTCATCATTAAGTCTCTGAATAAGAGGTCGCGCCTAAGCAAGGCGCGGAAGAAACCGGGTTTTTCCGTCTTCTCGGCTCTCCGACATGGACAGGGAATTCGTCGCGGTCAAGAGGCGAAGGCAATTTTTGCCATCGACGCGGCGATGCGAAGCTTAGAATTGGTATGCGTGTCACAGTTTTCAATCCAGCATGGAGATCGACACCAGCCCGCCGGGATGGCGATGCAGCCGGCCGGCCATGTCCAGTTCGAGCAAAACAGAGTGAACGGCCGATATCGGCAGGCCGGTGTGGCGGACGATATCGTCAATCTCGACCGGTGTCGGACCGAGCGCCTCGACGATGTGATCGCGCTCGGCATCGTCTGGCGGCACGGAGATCGGTTTGCTTCGCTCGACCGGCGCTTCCGGTGGGCGGGGATGAAAGAGATCGGGCTCTGCCATCGGTCGCAGCGCTTCGACGATATCGTCCGGCTTCGTCACGATCATCGCCCCGTCCTTGAGCAATCCGTTCGTCCCTTCGCAGCGCGGATCGAGCGGTGAGCCGGGAACGGCAAAGACAAGCCTGCCGAACTCTCCGGCGAGCCGCGCTGTGATCAGCGAACCGGAACGCGTTGCCGCTTCGACGACAACGATGCCGAGCGAGATGCCGGCAATGAGGCGATTGCGGCGCGGGAAGTCACGAGCGCGCGGCTCCCAGCCGAACGGCATTTCGCTGACGGCAAGGCCGTTGCCGTCCCAGATCTCGTTCAGCAGGCCGATATTCTCGGGCGGGTAGGGCTGGTCCAATCCGCCCGCCATAGCGGCCATGGTGCCGGTCGCGAGGCTGGCGCGATGCGCTGCCGTATCGATGCCGCGTGCCAGGCCGGAGACCACGGCATATCCGGCTTCACCGCAGGTACGCGCAATCATGGCAGTGAATTTGGCGCCGCTGATTGAAGAGTTTCTTGAACCGACCACGCCGATCGACGGCCGCGTCGCTGTTGTTATGTTGCCCTTGACCGCAAGAAGCGGCGGCGCTCCGTCGATTTCGCGAAGGGCGGGAGGATAGTCCGGTTCCCCTATACCGACAAAGCGTGCGCCGAAGCGATGCACCGCCTCAAGCTCCCGCACGACGTCGCGCTCGTCGGCGATACGGACGGCGCGCGTCGAACCGCCACGCTGCGAAAGCTCCGGCAGCATGGCAAGCGCCGCCTCGGCGGAGCCGTAGTGATTGATGAGGTCGCGGAAGGTGGACGGGCCGACATTGTCGGAACGGATGAGCCTGAGCCAGGCGATCCTTTGTTTTTCGGTCAGCGCAACTCCGGTTCGTCTTGCGCTGCCTGCGTCCATTACCCCTTCGCTCCGATCTTGCTTTCCGTCCCGGTGGTGAGGCGGGCAATGTTGGCCCTGTGCTTGTACCAGGAAATAATGGTCATCAACGCCATGGCGGCGGCGATCTTATCGACGCCCAATATCCACAATACAACCGGGATGACAAGGGTTGCAACCAGCGCGGAAAGTGAGGAATAGCGGGTGGTGAAGGCGATGACCAGCCAGATGATGGCGAAGATCAGAGCCATCAGCGGCGCCAGGCCAAGCAGGATGCCGAGATAGGTCGCCACACCCTTGCCACCCTTGAAGCCGATCCAGACCGGGAAGATATGGCCGATGAAGGCGGCAAAGCCGGCCAGTACGCCGGCATCCTCGCCAAAGAAGTGTGCGACGATCAGGACTGCGGCCGTGCCCTTGAAGGCGTCGAGCAGAAGGGTCGCTGCAGCGAGCCCCTTGTTGCCTGTACGCAGAACATTGGTCGCGCCAATATTGCCGGAGCCGATATTGCGCACATCTCCGAGCCCGGCCATGCGCGTCAACAACAGGCCGAAGGGAATGGAGCCGAGCAGGTAGCCGATGACGAGGGCGGCCAGCGCGGTTTGCGGGGAAAGCTGCCAAGTCCAGAAGTCCGCCATCACGTCTTGTTCTCCGTAAGCTCCGGGCCTGTCCTAGAGGCTATGAACCAGCTTGCCGGCAACATAGGTTGCCACGGCGCGGCCGCTCATTCTCGCATCCTCAAAGGGTGTATTCTTCGAGCGCGACAGAAGCATGTCTTTTGCGACAAGCCAAGGCTCGTCGAGATCGACAAGTGCAATATCGGCCTTGGCGCCGGGCTTCAGCGTGCCCGCAGCGAGCCCGAAGATCTGTGCCGGCCGCGTTGAGAGCGCATCGACGAGACGCATCAGACTGACCTGTCCGCTGTGATAAAGCCGCAGCGCTGCCGGAAGCAGCGTTTCCAGCCCAACGGCACCGTTTTCCGCTTCGCCGAAAGGCAGCCGCTTGGTATCGACATCCTGCGGATCATGCGAGGAGACGATGATGTTGATCGTGCCATCGGCCAGAGCTTCGATCATACCGGTGCGGTCGTCTTCGGAGCGCAGCGGCGGATAGAGTTTGAAGAAGGTCCGATACTCGCCGATGTCGTTCTCGTTGAGCGCGAGATTGTTGATCGAAATGCCGCAGGTAACCTTGGCGCCGCGTGCGCGGGCGAGGCGGATGGCCTCGGCCGATTCCGGCACGGAGATCATGGCTGCGTGATAATGGCTGCGCGTCAGCGCCGCGATGCGCAGGTCGCGCTCCAGCGGGATCAATTCCGCTTCCTTCGGAATGCCCGAGAGGCCGAGCCAGCTCGCCAGCAAGCCTTCATGCATGACGCCGTTTGCGCCGAGATACTTGTCGCGCGTCTCGCAGGAGATGACGGCCCCGAATTCGCGCGCATAGGTCATCAGACGGCGCAGAACCTGGCTGTCGTGGACGCTGGAATGGGCGTCGGTGAAAACAACCGCGCCGGCTTCCCGCAGCAGGCCGATCTCCGTCATTTCCTCGCCGGCGAGACCCTTGGTGAGGGCCGCAGCCGGATAAACATTGACGACGGCCGTATCCCGCGCCGTCTTCCGGACGAACTCGACAAGCGCAATATCGTCGATGACCGGATCCGTGTCCGGCATCATAATGAAGGAGGTCACGCCGCCTGCCGCTGCCGCGCGACTGGCGGAAGCGATGGTTTCACGATGTTCACCGCCGGGCTCCCCGACATGCACGCGGGCATCGACCAATCCGGGAATGGCGACGAGGCCGTTGCAATCGCGAACGGTAGCGCCCTTGGGAGCTCCGTGGTTCTTTGCATCCTTGCCGGAGGCAACGATCACGCCGTCTTCGACAACGATCGTGCCGACTTCGTCGAGATTACGCGAGGGGTCGATGATGCGGACATTCTGGAGGACGATCGAGTTGCTCATGCGCCGGCTCCCTCGCTGCGAGGTCCTTGGTTTTGTGAAACGAGCAGTGTCTCCATGACGGCCATGCGCACGGCGACGCCCATCTCCACCTGTTCGGCGATGACGCTCTGCGGACCGTCGGCGACCTCCGAAGCGATTTCCACGCCGCGGTTCATCGGACCGGGATGCATGACGAGCGCATCCTCCTTGGCGACCTTGAGGGTCTCGGCGTCGAGTCCGTAGAAGTGATAGTATTCCCGCACCGAAGGCACGAAGGCGCCGGACATGCGTTCACGCTGCAGCCGCAGCATCATCACGACATCGGCATCCTTCAGTCCTTCCTTCATCGAATGGAAGACTTCGACGCCCATATCGGCAATGCCGGCTGGCAGAAGCGTCGCAGGCGCGACGACGCGGACGCGCGCGCCCATGGCATTCAGGAGCAGGATGTTGGAGCGGGCAACGCGCGAATGCAGCACGTCGCCGCAGATCGCGACGATGATGCGCGAAAGTTTGCCCTTGGCGCGGCGGATCGTCAGCGCATCGAGCAGAGCCTGGGTCGGATGCTCGTGCTGGCCGTCGCCGGCATTGACCACGGAGCAGGAGACCTTCTGGGCCAGCAGCGCGGCAGCGCCGGCGCTCGAATGGCGAATAACGAGCACGTCGGGCCGCATCGCGTTCAGCGTCATCGCCGTATCGATCAGCGTCTCGCCCTTTTTGACGGAGGAGTTGCCGACCGACATGTTCATCACATCGGCGCCGAGCCGCTTGCCGGCCAGCTCGAAGGAAGCTTGGGTGCGTGTCGATGCTTCGAAGAAGAGATTGATTTGCGTGAGGCCGCGAAGCGTCGACGTCTTCTTCTCGCGCTGGCGGCTTATCTTGACCGCTTCGTCCGCCTTGTCGAGAAGATAGCTTATATCCTGCTCGGTGAGGCCTTTGATGCCGATGAGGTGGCGGTGGGGAAAGAAGACCATGGACCTGCCCTCTGAATGTCGTCAGGGGGTCTATAGAGAGGGAGCGCGAAAGGGGCAAGCGCGCGCATGCGAAGAGCCTGCTTGTTCCCCATGCAATTTCGCCCGAATCCCGCTACAGCACCTATGCTGTTAGGAGACAAAACTTCCGGTTTCCTTTTGCAACCCTCTTGCTCTAAAAGCGAAATATGACCCAACCGACCCGGACTGACGACCCATTTGCCGATCTGAACCAGCCGAGCCTCTGGTCCGGCATCAATGCCTATCGTTCCGATCCGTTGATTGTCGATCTGACCTCCGGCCTGCCGCGCTCGATTCGCGAAGATCTGGAGCAGCTCGGCCGTTTCGTCACTTCGCACGAGGCGCAGGAACTGGCACGCATGGCGAACCAGGGCACGCCGCAATTGCGCACGCACGGCCCGCGTGGCGAACGTCTCGATGTGGTCGAATTCCATCCGGCCTGGCACGCGCTGATGCGCCGCTCCATGGCATCAGGCCTGCACTCCTCGATCTGGGATGCGCAAGCCGATCCGGAAGCCAAGGGGCAGTCGCACAAGGTACGCGCCGCGCGCTTCTATCTGACGGCACAGCTCGAATGCGGCCATCTCTGCCCGCTGACGATGACCAGCGCCTCCGTGGCAGCCATGATGGCCTCTCCGGCCGTTCAGAAGGATTGGGCGCCGAAGGTTCTCTCGCGCAAATATGATTCGTCCAACAAGCCCGCCATGCAGAAGACTGCCGTTACCATCGGCATGGGCATGACGGAGAAGCAGGGCGGCACCGATGTGCGCGCCAACAAAACGAGCGCCGAAAAGGTGAGCGACGGAATCTACCGGCTCTCGGGCCATAAATGGTTCATGTCGGCGCCGATGAGCGATGCCTTCATCATGCTTGCCCAGACCAAGGACGGCATGGGCTGCTTCCTCGTGCCGCGGCTGCTCGAGGATGGTTCCGCCAACGGCCTGCATTTCCAGAGGCTGAAGGACAAGCTCGGCAACCGGTCGAACGCTTCCTCGGAAGTCGAGTTCACCGATACGTTCGGTTTCCTGCTCGGGGCGCCCGATGGCGGTATCCGCACGATCCTCGATATGGTGACGCTGACGCGGCTCGATTGCGCGCTGGCCTCCGCCGGCATCATGCGAGCGTCGCTCGCCGAAGCCGTGCATCATGCACGCGGCCGCAGCGTCTTCGGCAAGATGCTGGTTCAGCAGCCGATCATGACGCGCGTGCTCGCAGACATGGCGCTCGACGTCGCCGCCGCGACTGCACTTGCCTTCCGCCTGGCGGAAGCGTTCGACAAGGCAAGCGGCAGCAGCGAAGACGCCGCCTATGCCCGCGTCATGACGCCGGTTGCCAAATACTGGTGCTGCAAGATCGCACCGGCTCTGATCTATGAAGCCATGGAGTGCATCGGCGGCAGCGGCTACATTGAGGAGCGTCCGATCGCCCGTCATTATCGTGAGGCTCCCGTCAACGCGATTTGGGAAGGCTCCGGCAATGTCATGGCGCTCGACGTTCTGCGCGTGTTGAACCGTGGCAAGGACCTGTTCGAAACCGTGTTCGCCGGCCTTGCCCGCGATCTCGGACCTGCCGGCAAGAAGACCATCGAAGTCCTGCGCGCAGCCATGGCGCTTTGCGAGCAGGATGAGGGCGCTGCCCGCTTGCTGGTCGAGCAGATGGCGCTCGCAGCCGGTGCCGCCGAGCTTTATCGCCTTGGTGCAGGCAAGATCGCCGATGCTTTCATTGAAACCCGACTGGCCGGTGGCTGGCGTGCGACCTACGGCATGCTCGATGCACGCTTCGACGCCAGCTACATCGTCGATCTCCTGTATCCGCCGGCGACGTAACCATGGCTTCCATTCGAAACGTTCGATCCGAGGATATCGACCAGCTCTACGCCATCTCGCTCTCGACGGGCGATGCCGGCAAGGATGCGACGCCGCTCCACCGCGATGGTCGCCTGATCGGGCACATTTATTCCGCACCCTACGCCGTACTTCTTCCCGAACAGGTTTTCGTCGCCGAGGATGAGCAGGGTGTTTTCGGCTATATTGCCGGTGCCTTCGACACGATCGGCTTCGATGAACGGCTTGAGCGCGAATGGTGGCCGGCATTGCGCCAGCGCTATGCCGATCCGGCAGGCGATCCGTCGCTATGGGATGCGGATCAGCAGCGGATATCGGCAATCCATCATCCCAAGCATGCGCCCGCGATCCTCGTCGAGCGGTTCCCGGCGCATATTCATATGAATCTGCTGCCGCGCGCCCAGGGCAAAGGCGTGGGCACGGCATTGCTGGATCGCTGGCTCGAGAATGCCCGGGCCAACGGCATCAAGGGCGTTCATCTCGGCGCCAACTCCGGCAATCACGGCGGCATTCGCTTCTGGTCGTCGCGCGGTTTCGTGCCCGTCGAGCTGCCGCCAGGCGTGGCGTCCGAAACGACCGTATGGTTTGGTCAGTTTCTCTAATCTGTGGATTCGCCGGCTTGGGCGATATCGCCACCCTTCGCGTTGTTGTTCAGGCGGGCTCTACTTGCTAATCACCGATCGGTGACAGATTGGAGGCGAGTCGATGGCCGTTGCAAATGCAGCCGTTAAAATCCCGTTTGAGGCACCTGCTCCGGAAAAACGGGTGCGCAACCGCGCCGCAACCGAGCAGGCGATTCTTGATGCCGCCAAGCGCTTGCTGGCGGAGGAGGGGTTCCAGAATTTCGGTATCAACGCCGTGGCGCGCGGCGCCGGCTGCGACAAGCAGCTGATCTATCGCTATTACGGCGGTCTCAACGGCCTTGTGGAAGCCATCGGTACGGATCTCGGAAGCTGGGTCAAGGATCGCATTCCCGACGATACCGGCGGCATGTTCCTGCTGACCTATGGCGACCTTATGGAGCGGCTCTCGATGCTGTTTCTCGATGCCTTGCGCGCCGACCCGCTGATGCGCCGCATCGTTGCCTGGGAAGTGTCCGAAAGCAGCGAGCAGGTCCGTCGCCTTTCGGAAGCGCGCTCGAAGGCGCTCGCCGGCTGGATCGAGCGCATGCGCGGCTCGCTGGTGCCACCGAAGGGTGTAGATGCCCAGGCCGTCAACGCCATGATCTTTGCGGCCATCCAGCATATCGTGCTTGCCTCGGCGGTCAGCGACCAATGCGCCGGTCTTCCCTTGAAGAACGGCAAGGACTGGGAGAAGGCAGCAATCGCCCTGAAGCGGATCGTACGTGGCGTCTACGGCTGATGCCGCTCACCAGAGCACGATGCCGAAAAGTGTACGCGGTTTTCGGACGACATCATGCTCTACTTTTCGATTCTGGAGCGGATCCAGATTTTATGTCGGACAGACCTAAAACCATCCGGCTCTAAAGCGCGTCACGATCTCTAAGATTCGCTTCACGCGCTTTAGCTCTTTGATTTCACGCGTGTCGTAGTCGCAAAACCGCTACACACTTTTGCGCGACATGCTCTAGGGGAGGGATATCCACAAGCCCGCCCGGCCGTTAACCTTAACAAATGGTTTACGTTGCGCCTCAGTGGTTAACTCGTCAGTGTGAGGAGACGATTAGTTAACCATCAAGCGTGCAGCCATGGGGTCGAAACCCGCAAAATTAGTGTTTCTGGTTACGGCGATGATGTTCTTCGCCGTGCTCGCACTAGATATAACGCTGCCCGCAATGGTGTTGAGCGCCATGGCGCTGTCGAACTGGCTCGTCCTTTCGACTGGCACGACGCAATTTCAGCGTCGAAGAGGTACCGCATGAAGTGGTTGTTGATTTGCTGGGCCGCCCCGGTCTCTTTCCTCGGGGCATGGTATTATCTGTCGTACTACGACATGAGCTTCGGCATATTCATGCTGACGCGGCAGGGGCACGATCTGGTCTTCGACATCTACGGCAAGATCCTCGGCATTCCACCTGAGACCATCCCGCCGCTCGTTGCCCGCGCCATCGCCTTCGATAGTCTGCTTGTGTTCGCGATCTTCGGCTTTCGACGCCGCGCCGCCATTATTAGGTGGTGGAAGCGCCGTCAGGAGGCGTCGGGATCCGTCAAGGTAGCCCTGCCGAGCGCCGACAGCCTGTCCAACGCTCCCTGAAGAATGAAGCTCGCCGCTGCCGAGTCGATGCGCTCGGCACGCTTGGCACGCGAAACGTCCATTTCCAGAAGCGCCCGTTCGGCCGCGACCGTTGAAAGCCGCTCGTCCCAGAAAACGAAGGGCAGGGCGGTCTTTTCCGACATGCTGCGCACGAAGGCGCGCGTTGCCTGCACGCGCGGCCCGGCTGAGCCATCCATATTGATCGGAAGCCCTATGACGAAGGCCGCGACCTTTTCCTTCTCGGCGAAGGCAAGCAATGTTTCGGCGTCCTGCGTGAACTTTACCCGCTTGATGACGGGGCGCGGCGTCGCAAAGCGCCGGCCGAGGTCGGACATGGCAAGGCCGATCGTCTTGGTGCCGAGATCGAGCCCGGCAACGGCCTGACCGGGCAGGAGCATCACGGCTAGGTCTTCGATGGTCAGCGTCGTCATCGGGGTCTCGCTCCTGTCAAAACAAATTGAAGCCAAAGCCGCTTTTCTTTGCGATGGTTTCGGATATCTCCTAGAACATTTCCAGCAGAAGCACACAGCGGTTTTGCGTGCGGAAATGCGGAAGAGCAAATCGAAGGAGTGTTTCCACCGGAAATGCTCCGGACACCGGCATTCCATTTCAAAACAAGTGCTAAGGAGCAATCCAATGAAGATCACCTGGCTCGGCCACGCCGCTTTTCGTATTGAAACGGCCAAGGCAAAAATATTGATCGATCCTTTCCTGACTTACAATTCTTCCTTTGCCGCTGCCGGCCTCAACATCAAGGATGCAGCCGAAGGCGTGACGCATATCCTGCTGACGCATGGCCATGCCGACCATGTCGGCGACACGGTTCAGATCGCCAAGGATACGGGTGCGGTGGTTCTCGCCAATGCCGATCTTGCCTCCTGGCTCAGCACCAAGGGCGTCGAAAAGCTGGAAATGGGCAATACCGGCGGCACCGTCGGTCTCGGCAGTTTCTCCGCCACCTTTACCAATGCGCTGCACTCCTCAGCCCAGATCACCGAGGACGGCGTTTCCCATGCGCTCGGCAACCCGAACGGCCTGATGCTGCATTTCGACGACGAGCCGACGCTGTTTCATATGGGCGATACCGACATCTTCTCGGATATGGCTCTCATCAATGAACTGCATCAGCCCGATATCGGCATCCTGCCTGTCGGAGACCGCTTCACCATGGGCGGTGCCGTAGCCGCGCTCGCCTGCCAGCGCTTCTTTAACTTCAAGACCGCCATTCCCTGCCACTACGGCACTTTCCCGATCATCGATGCGACCCCGGAAAAGTTCATCGCCGGCATGGAAGGCTCCAAGACCGCAGTTGCCGCGCCGAAGGTTGGCGAGAGCGTTTCTGCCTAACGATACCCGTTGCGTATGGCGGACATGGCCTTTATAGCGAGTGAGAAAAATCCTATCCGGAGAATGCCATGTCCGTCGATCTCGCCACCGTCAAACGCGTCGCCCATCTTGCCCGCATCGCCGTCAATGAAGACGAAGCGCAGCGGATGATGGGCGAGCTGAACGGCATTCTGGGCTTCGTCGAGCAGCTCTCCGAAGTGAATGTCGATGGCGTCGAGGCGATGACCTCGGTGACGCCGATGGCAATGAAGAAGCGCACCGACGAAGTCACAGACGGCAACAAGGCCGCCGACATCGTTGCGAACGCACCGAATACCGATCAGAATTTCTTCCTGGTGCCCAAAGTCGTCGAATAACGGTTCCTGCCGAGCCCTTTCCGACCCGTTGCCCAATTCCAGATCTGAAGCGAAACAAAATGAGCGAACTGACCAGCCTGACCATTGCCGAAGCCCGCGACAAGCTGCGCGCCAAGCAGATCACCGCCACCGAACTGACCGAGGCCTATATCTCGGCGATCGATGCCGCCAACGGTCAGATCAATGCCTATATCGCTGTCACGCCCGACAAGGCGCGCGAGATGGCCAAGGCCTCGGATGCACGCCTCGCCGCCGGCAATGCCGGTGCGCTCGAAGGCATTCCGCTGGGGATCAAGGACCTGTTCGGCACCGAAGGCATCCATACCCAGGCCTGCAGCCACATTCTCGACGGCTTCAAGCCGCGCTATGAATCGACCGTTACGCAGAACCTCTGGAACGACGGCGCAGTCATGCTGGGCAAGCTCAACATGGACGAGTTCGCCATGGGCTCCTCCAACGAGAGCTCCTACTACGGCCCGGTCATCAACCCCTGGCGCGCCGAAGGCACCAACCAGCAGCTCGTTCCGGGCGGCTCGTCGGGCGGTTCGGCCGCTGCCGTTGCAGCCCATCTCTGCGCTGGCGCCACCGCCACCGACACCGGCGGCTCCATCCGCCAGCCGGCCGCCTTCACCGGCACCGTTGGTATCAAGCCGACCTATGGACGCTGCTCGCGCTGGGGCATCGTTGCCTTCGCCTCGTCTCTCGACCAGGCCGGCCCGATCGCCCGCGACGTACGCGACGCCGCCATCCTCCTGAAGTCGATGGCAAGCGTTGATGCCAAGGACACAACCTCCGTCGACTTGGCCGTGCCGGATTACGAAGCCTCGCTCGGCCAGTCGCTGAAGGGCATGAAGATCGGCATCCCGAACGAATATCGCGTCGACGGCATGCCGGAAGAGATCGAGACGCTGTGGCAGCAGGGCATCGCCTGGCTGAAGGATGCCGGCGCCGAGATCGTCAACATCTCTCTGCCGCACACGAAGTACGCGCTGCCGGCCTATTATATCGTCGCGCCCGCCGAGGCCTCTTCGAACCTTGCCCGCTATGACGGCGTTCGCTACGGCCTGCGCGTCGATGGCAACAATATCGTCGACATGTATGAAAAGACGCGCGCTGCCGGCTTCGGCCAGGAAGTAAAGCGCCGCATCATGATCGGCACCTATGTTCTGTCGGCCGGCTATTACGACGCCTACTACCTGCGCGCCCAGAAGGTCCGCACGCTGATCAAGCGCGATTTCGAACTTGCCTTCAATGCCGGCGTCGATGCGATCCTGACGCCCGCCACGCCGTCTTCTGCCTTCGGTATCGCCGACGAGGATCTCGCGTCCGATCCGGTGAAGATGTACCTCAACGACATCTTCACGGTGACGGTCAACATGGCCGGTCTGCCCGGCATCGCCGTCCCCGCCGGCCTCGACTCGAAGGGCCTGCCGCTCGGCCTGCAGCTCATCGGCAAGCCGTTCGAAGAAGAAACCCTCTTCAAGACCGCCCACGTCATCGAACAGGCCGCCGGCAAGTTCACGCCAGCGAAGTGGTGGTAAGCTCACGATCCACGGCGGCATGAGTGGCTTGATGAACGACCTCGTCGTGCTGCGCCGCGTTTGACACCAACTATTGGAAGGGCCGCCCGGAAATCCGAGCGGCCCTTTTTGCAGGTGTCAATATTCCGCCCGAACGCCATCACACTTTAGACCGAAATACGATCATAAATTGCAGCGGGCCGCTTGGTCCCGTTCTCTGCAACCGAATCGGAAGGTCTCTTCATGCTCAAGCAAGTCACGGCGATCCTGCTCCTTGGCGCGTCTTTTCCAGCGATTTCGCTGGCGGCTGACAATGGGGCTATTCGATCCATAACCCTGTCTTCGGGCGGTCTGGCCCAGGTTTCGCGATCGGCCGATGTCAATAGCGACGGCGTGATCCGGATCGAGGTGCCGCTCGATCAGGTCGACGACATCCTGAAGAGCCTTGTGGTCAATGGGGCTGCGGGTTCGGTGGCCGGCATGGCGCTGGCGGGTCCGCACCCCTTGCAGGAAACCTTCAAGGGCCTGCCATTCAGTCTGGAGGCGCTCTCCTCCGTGCCGTCGCTACTGACGTCAATGCAGGGCGCCAAGGTGGCGGTCACCAGCGGTGGCAAGACCGTTGAAGGCAGCATTCTCGGGATAGAGGCAAGAAAGGCCGACGAGAAGGCGACGGCTTATCTGCTGACCGTCATCGACAAGGATGGCGCCGTGGAGACGCTGACGCTCGGCGAGGACGCGTCAGTCCGGTTTGATGACCCGGACACAAGAGCAAAGCTCGCAAAGGCGACGGCCGCCATCGCCCGAGGCAAGAACGACCGCACCCGCGCCATCGATATCAGGGTGAATGGTGCGAAGAGCAGCGGCGATATAGGCCTCACCTATGTCGTGCCGTCTCCCATTTGGAAGACGGCCTATAAGGTTGTCATCGACGGAAAAGACAAGGCGCGCCTGCAGGCATGGACGGTGCTGGAAAATGCCAGCGGCGAGGATTGGAAAGGCATCAAGCTGACGCTGACCTCGGCCGAACCGGTGACGCTGAAGCAGGGCCTGCACCAGCTTTATTGGAGAGAGCGGCAGGAAGTGCCTGTCAACACGGCGTCCAATAATGTCCTCGGTCCTGATAGTGGCGATCTGTCCAACAGGCGGCATCTGGCCTCGAGTATAGAAGCGCCGGCAATGCCCGCTCCGCGACGGGCTATGAAGAGTATAGACGGAAAGATGGCCGACGCCCCGGCCTATGCGACCGACGAATTGGCAGGGGCGGGAGAGTCGATGCAAATTGCCGCCGGAAATCCAGCCGCTGCGACGGAAAGCGATATCTCGGCTACCTTCGAACTTCCGGGAACTTACGATCTCGCCAATGGCGACACTTTGTCGGTGCCGATCATGGATGCGGATGTGGAGGCCGACATGGTGGACATGTATCGGGCCGGCAGCAGCTTGCGCAATCCCATCGCCGCGGTCATGCTGAAGAACACCACGGGCGTCAGCATGCCGGCGGGAATTCTGACATTGTACGACAGCAAGGCCGGCTACATCGGCGACTCCCAACTCTCGGCGTTGCCGAAGGACGATACGCGCCTCGCCAGTTTCGCGACCGATCGCAAGGTTTCGATCAGCGAACAGCAGACCCCAAAGGAGGAAATCGCCTCCCTGAAGGTTGCCGACGGCGTCATGAACGCCACCGTCAAATATCGCCAGACGACGACATACACCGTATCGGGCGCGCTTGACGGCGAAAGGACGGTTATCATCGAGCATCCGATCAGAGATGGCTGGTCGTTCTCCTCGGCTGAAAGCTTCGGCAAGACGGCAACGCATCAGCGGCTCAAGGCGGTCGTGCCGGCAGGCGCGGAAAAGGTGCTGACGGCGGTCGACGAGCAGCTTCAGAGCAACAGCTATGCGCTTGTCGATGTCGAGCCGGATATGCTGCTCGGCTGGTCGGCCTCGACCAATGACAAGGCGCTCACGGATAAGCTGAAAGAGCTTGCCGACGCGCGCAAAAGGCAGGTCGCCGTCCAGAACGAATTGGCGAGCCTCGATAGTGAAATCGAGAAAACCGTCAATGAGCAGGAGCGGATAAGACGCAATCTCGGCGCCGTACCGGATAAAAGCGATCTGCAGAAGCGCTATTTGAAAGCTCTGGCGGATAGTGAGGATCAGATCGCCTCGATGAACGAAAGGCGCGATACGGTGCAACAGGAAAGCGATCGCAGGGGCGATCGGGTCACGGAGATCATCAGGACATTCTGAACGCCAGTCGCTTTCTCATGTGAGCAACATAAATCGGTGAGAGCCGCCCATCGGGCGGCTCTCACGCTTTTTCTACCTGTTGTCCAGCTGAGATCGCACCAGCCGCAATCCCTTGTCGCTGATGCGGTAGGGATGGCCGTCGGTGGATTTGATGGCCTTGAGGCGTTTCAGCCTTCGAAAAAGCTCAATGTCGAAACCGGGATAGACCCAGCCGTCGCGCGTGTAGCAAAAGACGGTTTCGATCTTCTTGTTTTCGGTGCGTTCGATTTCGATGCGCCCGCCTTGAGCGAGCAAGTGCAGGATGCGCTGTTCAGCGCGGGAAATGTCCATTGTTGTCTGAATCCGTCAAGCGCCCGAGAGGACGCATAAAAACGATCCGAAGCTTCCCTTAGGGGAAGTCGGGGCTTCGTTTTTTCAGGCCCGGCACGCAAGGAGACTTGCGGGCGAGGCCTTTACCGGGACAGACAAAAGGTGGACATAAAAACTCCGTTGAGACGCCGTGTGTAAAACAGGTTGCGCTCGGCAGTCAAGCTTCAACCGCATCGATCGCCGGCGTTGCGAGGCCTGTCTCTGAATCTCGCCGCTGGAAAAAGCGGTGTCCAGGTGCTTTACTAGCTGAAATAGCGGGGGCTAGATGATCCACATTCGCAATGCTCATGAGGGTGAAACCGAGGTGTTGGCGAGTATAGGTCTGCGCTCCTGGCAGAAGGCCATGGGCGCGATTGGTGGCACCGGCGAGCTGCTGGAAGGCGCAAGCGAGGCCTTTTCGAATTTCACCCGCAATCTCTGGCTGACGATCACGGTCATCGAGCTGAATGGCGAAGCGGTGGGATGGGCCGCGCGCGAGGCGCTCGACGAGGCGATCTCGGATTTCTGGATCGACCCTGATTTTGAAAGGCGCGGCCTTGGGTCCGCGCTTCTGGCGCGGATCGAGCAGGATGTGCGCGAGCAGGGGCTGGAAAAAATTTCGCTGCAGAGCCATGCCGGAAACACCGATGCCATCGCCTTCTTCAAGGCGCGTGGCTATGGGATCCACTGGTTGTCGATCGTCTACTCGCCGAAGCTTGACAGCGATGTCCCGACTGTCGGACTTTCGAAATGGCTGGTCGAGGAGAGCGACGGCGCTTACGGACCGGGCATATAGCGTGCCAGTGACGCCGAAAGCCTTGCGCCATCACGCCAATTGCTCTACCTCACAAAGTTCAGAAGAACAGCATTTCAAGAGCTTCCAATGACCCTTGTCGACGTCCGTACGCCAGATCCGAAACGCTTCATTCCCGGTGCCACCGGCGATTGGGAAATCGTTATCGGCATGGAAGTCCATGCCCAGGTGCTGAGCAATTCCAAGCTCTTCTCCGGTGCCTCGACCGAGTTCGGCAAGCCGCAGAATTCCAACGTCTCACTCGTCGATGCCGCCATGCCCGGCATGCTGCCCGTCATCAACGAGGAATGCGTCAAGCAGGCCGTGCGCACGGGTCTCGGCCTGAAGGCACAGATCAACAATCGTTCGATCTTCGACCGCAAGAACTATTTCTATCCCGACCTGCCACAAGGCTATCAGATCTCGCAGTTCAAGGATCCGATTGTAGGCGAAGGCAAGATCGTCATCTCGCTGGGGCCGGATCGTCAGGGTCAGTTCGAAGATATCGAGATCGGCATCGAGCGTCTGCATCTGGAACAGGATGCGGGCAAGTCTTTGCATGACCAGCATGCTACGATGTCCTATGTCGATCTCAACCGCTCCGGCGTCGCGCTGATGGAAATCGTCTCCAAGCCGGACATCCGCTCGGCTGACGAGGCGAAAGCCTATATGACCAAGCTGCGCTCGATCGTGCGCTATCTCGGCACCTGCGACGGCAACATGGACGAAGGCTCGATGCGCGCCGACGTCAACGTCTCCGTGCGCCGTCCGGGCGGCGAGTTCGGCACGCGTTGCGAAATCAAGAACGTCAACTCCATCCGTTTCATCGGTCAGGCGATCGAATACGAAGCACGCCGGCAGATCGGCATTCTGGAGGATGGCGGCACGATCGACCAGGAAACCCGCCTGTTCGATCCGAACAAGGGCGAGACGCGATCGCTGCGCACCAAGGAAGATGCGCATGACTACCGCTATTTCCCGGATCCTGACCTGCTACCGCTCGAATTCGACGATGCCTTCGTCAACGAGCTAGCCAAGCATCTGCCTGAGCTGCCGGACGACAAGAAGGAGCGCTTCGTTCGCGAACTCGGCCTTTCGATCTACGACGCATCCGTGCTCGTCTCGGAAAAGGCGATCGCCGACTATTTCGAAGCGGTCGCTGCCGGCCGTGACGGCAAGATGGCGGCCAACTGGGTCATCAACGACCTGTTGGGTGCTCTGAACAGAATCGGCAAAGACATTGAAGAGACTCCGGTTTCGCCCGCCCAGCTCGGCGCGATCATCGACCTCATCAAGGCCGAGACCATCTCCGGCAAGATTGCCAAGGATCTGTTCGAGATCATCCTCACCGAGGGTGGCGATCCCGCCGAGATTGTCGAGACCCGCGGCATGAAGCAGGTGACCGACACCGGCGCCATCGAAAAGGCCGTCGACGAAATCATCGCCGCTAACCCGGACCAGGTTGCCAAGGTCAAGGCAAAGCCGACCCTTGCCGGCTGGTTCGTCGGCCAGGTGATGAAGTCCACGGGCGGCAAGGCAAACCCGCAGGCCGTGCAGGCGCTGGTCAAGGCCAAGCTCGGCATCGAAGAGGAATAGCAGGTGTTCTTCGTCCGCACCGCCGGCGAGCAGGATCTGGAAAAGGTCCGTGCTCTGCTGCGCGAAACCTGGCATGCGACCTACGACCATATCTATGGGGCGGAAAAGGTCAGCGAACTGCACGCTTCCTGGCACTCGCCAGCAGCGCTGAAGGCCCGGCTGGCGAACAAGAATTCCGAATTCCTGGTTGCCGATGACGGCCGGGCGATCGGCGGCATGGGCTATGCCGCCATGTCCAAGGAGATGACCAAGACGGTCACGCTCCACATGCTCTATGTCAGCCCCCGCCATCAGCGCCAGGGTATCGGTCGCGATATCTTCGCCGAACTGGAAACATGCTTTCCGGATGCTGAAATCATGCGCCTCGAGGTCGACCCGCAAAACGAGCCTGCAATCGCCTTCTACAAGGCGCATGGCTTTGTCGAAGTAGGCCGTTCGGACAATAGCGGGCAGGGGCAATCGGGTTTGCCGACGCTGATATTCGAGAAGCCGTTGGCAGGGCACTGAAAGAATAGACGAGATCATTCATGGAAGATGCCCGGTTAGCAATCCGCGAAGCGAAAGAATCCGATCTTCCCTCCCTGATCGACCTTTTTGCTGCCGACGCCATGGGCGGCCATGGCGACACGACTGACCCCTCTGCTTACGACGACTATCTGCGTGCGTTTCGCACTATTGCCGCATCTTCCGACCAGACGCTCTATGCTGCCGAACTTGGTGGTGAGATTGTCGGCACGTTCCAGACGATCGTTGTGACCTCGCTGCACGCTAGGGGATCTTCCGCCATGATAATCGAGTCCGTACAAACACGGACGGAACTGCGCGGGCAGGGGATCGGCGCCGCGATGATCAATTTCTGCATCGACGAGGCAAAAGGCCGCGGCATGAAGATGGTACAGCTAACCTCGAATGCGGTACGTAAGGACGCACACCGCTTCTATGAGAGACTGGGTTTCAAGCCGACCCATCTCGGCTTCAAGATGACATTGAAATGAACCAGTTTGCCTGCTGGAATCACTGGACAAGCCGGTCCGGTGGCGGCATAAGCAAACGACTGAATTCTGGTATCGCTCGCCTTTCAGCGGGTATCGAGGAAAAGACATGTGGAATCTCATCGTACAAACCTTCACCTGGTGGAATGGTCAGACCATGGGGACGCGCTTTGCGACCTGGCGGTTTGGCAAGCGTGTCGGCGAGGATGAGCTTGGCAACGTCTATTACGAAGGCGGCATGTCCTCTTACGGTCTCCCCAAGCGTTGGGTGATCTACAAGGGTTATGCCGAAGCCTCGTCTATTCCTCCGGGCTGGCACGGCTGGATGCATCACCGCACCGACGTTCCGCCGAGCAAGGACAAGTACGTCGCCAAGGAATGGCAGAAGGATCATCGCGCCAACCAGACTGGCACGCCGCAGGCTTACCGTCCGCCGGGCTCTCTGGCCGTTGCCGGCGAGCGTCCGCGCGTGACCGGCGACTACGACGCCTGGACCCCCGGTAACTGAGCACGCCCATTGTAACTGAGCAAGAAGGCCCGGCTCGTCCTTTGGCCACAATTTGGCTTTAGGCGCGACATAAGCCGGCTCTTGCTCGGCGCTTTGACCGAGACCAAGCGGAGATTGGCGGATATGACGGTTTTCACGCGGAGCGCTTCTTTGCGTGCAATATCGGGAGCAGGCGTCGCTCTCCTTGTCGGCATCATGTTGGCCCCTTCAGCCGAGGCGGCCCGTATCGCCAATCCCGTTGCTGTATTTTCCGGCCTCGACAAGATCACCGGCCGCATCACCACCTTCGATGTGTATGTCAACGAAACCGTGCAATTCGGCGCGTTGCAGGTAACGCCGCGCGCTTGCTACTCGCGAGACGACACCGAGCAGCAGAAGGTTGATGGCTTCGTCGAGGTCGATGAGATCACCCTTGATCGCCGTATCCGCCGCATCTTCACCGGTTGGATGTTTGCAGATAGCCCTGGCCTCAACGCCGTAGAGCATCCGATATATGACGTCTGGCTGAAGGAGTGCAAACAGAAGTCCGACGTCCCCGCGCCGGATACTGCCGGCGCGAAGTGATCGATTTCAAGATTTAACGTGAAGTAACCGCCCGCGGGAGCCTTGCTCCCGCGGGCGAAGTTTTTACAACCCTTCCCGATGGATCGCGGCACTTCCGATCGCGTGGCGATCGACGGCATCCGATAGGTCGAGAATGATCCTTGTGCCGTCCTTAGGCCTGTTGCGCAGAACGATGTCGTGATTCGGATGAGCCTTCAGCTTGCCTCCATCGTGGAGAGCCTGAAGCCTCGAGCGTGAGATCGACAGTTCCGACGCTAGCAAGCGGTCGAGGCGAAGGTTGGCGGAAAATTCGGCCACCACCTCGATTTCGAGGGCTGTCCAAGTGCTCGCCTCACTGATCCATTCTTTTGAAACGACCGCATCTGGCGGCTCCTCGATGCGCTTTGTTTTCCGTTTCAGGGCCTCGACATCGAATTCCTGTTTGCGAACCCAATTCGGATCACTGCGCTGCAGTGCCTCCAGCGTGGCGGGGGAGAGATCGCGAAGGTTTCGGCGCTCGAAGAGCGTTCTGTTCCATGTCTTATCGCAATGTAAGCATTTGTAGATCAGCCAGGCATCGAGTTTTCGGCCATTGGCATTGAGCCTGACCTTGCCGCTCGATTTGAAGGGTTTGAAGCATCCGCAAGTGCTGCAGGCGATCCATGGCTGCGGCGCAGTCTGGGGACAAATGGTCCATCGGACCCGAAGAATATTGCACATACCGTCTTGGTCTTCCGTTTGGAAGTCCACCAAGCTGGCGATAAGACTAGCCCGTCAGGGCACGGCATGGCGATGTATGCGGGACGGCTGAAGAGCTGAGACAGCAATGGCTGCGCAGGGCGCGTTGGAACAATGCCAAACCGGTCTCAGGCCACCACCCGATGGACATGAATAAGCATCGGACGACGGCTTGTCGCCCCGACGCATTGGGTGAAACTGGATGAGACCGGTAGTTACAAAGGCAAAGTAAAACCTCGACGCGCAAATGCTCTTCGCGTGGAGCGATAGCAAATAACAACCACAGTTTGAAGCCTCTGGAGGGCTTCCGCTTTGAATAGAGCCGTGAAAATGCTCGATTTCTTTGTTTCCAGGCAATTCCGGACACAAAACCGCCGCGCGCTTTTGCTGGGACTGCTCCAAAGTCCGTCAGGAGTTGTTTTCGCTGTCCGTCTTGTCCTTGCGACGAAACAGGCCGAGAATCTTGCGGCCGGCGGCGACCACACCCGCCAGAACGACGATCAGGCCCTTCTTCAGCGCGAGGAGGGCTACGCCAAAACTCTTGAAGAAGCCGAGAACGATGGCAAGGAATCCGAGCTTCGCTGCGATTTTTACGCCGGCGCCGGCTGCGATCATGCCCGCCATGCTGTAGGCCGCGATCTTGTCGCCGTTGACAAAGTCGGCATAGCGTTTGCCACTGTCGTATTGCACGGTATTGATGACGTTCGGAATGGCGGCATTGATCTGTTGTAGCTGGTTAAGCCCGGCAATGAACTCAAGCTCGGTGACGCCCTCGCGCCCGAGAACGCGGACGGAGTAGTTCAGCGTATGCTCGCCGTTCGCATCCTTGCCGAAGATCAGGTCGCGGGCCCAGTGCAGGGCATGGCTCGCCTTGTCGTAATGCGGTGGTTCAGCCCAGCCGACGAGGGTGATCGGATCGTAGCCTTGTTGCTCGCGTTCCGGATTCTCCTCCTTGATAGCATCCTGGATTTGCTTCAGCAGAGCGTTGTAATCCGTCTCGGCTGCATCGTCGTCGGAGACGTGGCCGCTGTCTTCATAGTCGATCAGTGCGCCCCATGACTGCTGGTCGATCGGCGAGTACTTTGCGGGAAAGATCATGCCGAGCGTGGAGCTTGCGGCATTCTCGGGATTGCCCCAGAGCTGTACCAGCACCTTTCTCGCGTCATTCGGACTGAGATAGTAGAATTGATCCGAAACATTCAGCGTTGCATTTGCCGAGGAAAGCTTGATTGCGCCTTGCTGGAAGTTCAGCTGCTTCAGCACCGTGCCTTGCGGCCCGGCCGGCGGCTCGACCCCGAACATGTCGTGAAAGGATTTGGCATCGGCCTGCGTTGCTAAGGCCCAAGCTGCGAGAGCGATGATTGCAAGATGGTTCTTCAATATTCTACCTCCGGATGTCGAGGCGAACTTAGGGCGATCTTGATCGGAATCAATTCGCCCAAAGAGAATATCAACCGCTAAAAAAGCTCAGATTGGGCGATTCCATCGCTTTTTCGAGTATCCTTGCGTAGTCGTCCTTCGGCATGTCGATCGCGCCGAACGTCTTCAGGTGTTCGGTAGTGAACTGGGTGTCCAGAAGCGTAAAGCCGCGTTGCCGCAGGCGCTCGACCAGGTAGACGAGGCAGATCTTGGAAGCGTCCGTGCGGCGGGAGAACATGCTCTCGCCGAAGAAGGCCGAACCCAGTGATACGCCATAAAGACCACCAACCAGCGTGTCGCCTTCCCATGCCTCGACGGAATGCGCATGGCCGAGATGATGGAGGACGCCGTAAAGCGAGCGGATGGTGTCGTTGATCCAGGTGCTCGGTCGACCGCTCGTCTGTTCGGCACATGCCGCTATCACGCCCTCGAAATCCGTATTGAAGCGGATATCGAAGGGCTTCTGACGGATCTTCTTTGCCAGGCTTTTGGATATGTGGAACGTATCGAGCGGGATGATCCCCCGCAGCTCCGGCTCGACCCAGAAAATCTCGGGGTCGTCAGCTGATTCTGCCATCGGGAAAAGCCCGATGGAATAGGCGCGCAGCAGTATCTCCGGAGTAACACCGGGACGTTTGCCGCGCGCTCCGGGCACAGGCTAGGCCGAGGTCTTGGCCAGGTAGTCTTCCAGCCAATGGATATCGTAATCGCCGTTGGCGATATCCTGGTTGGAGACCAGATCCTGGAACAGCGGCAGGGTGGTCTTGATGCCGTCGACGACGAACTCGTCGAGTGCGCGACGCAGACGCATCATGCATTCGACGCGGGTGCGGCCGTGCACGATCAGCTTGCCGATCAGGCTGTCGTAGTAGGGCGGGATCCGGTAGCCCTGATAGGCGCCGGAATCGATACGTACGCCAAGACCGCCGGGCGCATGAAAGTGCGTGATCGTGCCGGGCGAGGGGACGAAGGTGCGTGCATCTTCGGCATTGATGCGGCATTCGATGGCATGGCCATGGAAATGCACTTCATCCTGCGTCACCGAAAGACCGCCGCCGGAGGCAACGCGGATCTGTTCGTGCACGAGGTCGATGCCGGTAATGGCTTCCGTCACCGGATGCTCCACCTGCAGGCGAGTGTTCATTTCGATGAAGTAGAACTCGCCGTTCTCGTAGAGGAACTCGATGGTACCGGCACCGCGATACTTCAGCTTCTTCATGGCGTCGGCGCAGATCTGGCCGATCCTCATGCGTTGTTCGACGTTGAGGGCCGGGGAATTGGCTTCTTCCCATACCTTCTGGTGACGGCGCTGCAGTGAGCAGTCGCGTTCGCCGAGATGGATGGCGTTGCCTTCACCGTCGCCGAACACCTGAACTTCGATATGGCGCGGCGTGCCGAGATACTTTTCCATGTAGACGGATTCGTTGCCGAAAGCCGCAGCCGCTTCCGTGCGAGCCGTCGACCAGGCTTCGATCAGGTCTTCTTCCGTGCGTGCGACCTTCATGCCGCGGCCGCCGCCGCCGGCAGTTGCCTTGATGAGCACCGGATAGCCGATTTCGCGTGCCGTCTTCAGCGCTTCGGCTTCGGTCTTCACTTCGCCATCGGAGCCGGGAACGACCGGGATGCCGAGCTGCTGTGCGGTGGTCTTGGCGGTAATCTTGTCGCCCATGATGCGGATATGGTCCGCCGTCGGGCCGATAAAGGTAATGCCGTGCGCCTCGAGAATATCGGCGAACTTGGCGTTTTCCGAGAGGAAACCATAGCCGGGATGCACAGCGTCGGCGCCGGTGATCTCACAGGCGGCAACGATCTGGTGGATGTTGAGATAGCTTTCACGCGACGGCGGCGGGCCGATGCAAACGCTTTCATCCGCAAGCCGAACATGCATCGCGTCAGCGTCGGCGGTGGAGTGCACCGCAACGCTCGCAATGCCGAGCTCCTTGCAGGCGCGCAGCACGCGCAGAGCGATCTCTCCGCGATTGGCTATGAGAATCTTCGAAATCATGGGCATGGGCTTACTCGATGACTACGAGGGCTTCGCCGTACTCGACAGGGCTTCCGTCCTGAACGACGATTTCGGTTACCGTGCCGGACTTCGGCGCAGGGATCTGGTTCATCGTCTTCATCGCTTCGATGATGAGGAGGGTCTGGCCTTCCTTGACGACCGAGCCGACCTGAATGAAGGCGGCCGAGCCCGGAGCCGGCGCCAGATAGGCAGTGCCGACCATCGGTGCGCTGACGACGTTGTCAGGATTGCGCGTCTTGCCTGCCGGGGCTGCTGTTGCGGCAGCCGGTGCTGCGGCGGCAGGAGCAGCAAAGGCAGCGGGAGCCGCGATCGGAGCCTGCACATACTGCATGTTGCCTGCGCGAGACACACGAATGCGCAGATCTTCCTGTTCGACTTCGATCTCCGTCAGATCCGTGTCGTTGAGAATGTTGGCGAGGTCGCGAATGAGCGCCTGGTCGATACCCGATTTCTTTTCAGCCATAGGATTTCTTGCCCTGTATTTTTGTTATTGGGTGATGGATTTCAGCGCATGGAGCGCCAGGATGTAACTATGAGGTCCGAAACCGCAGATCACGCCCTTTGCGGCGGGCGCGATCATCGATTTGTGCCGGAATTCTTCGCGTGCGTGGATATTGGAGATATGCACCTCCACCACGGGAATGGAAATCGCGCGGATAGCGTCGTGCAGCGCGATCGACGTATGCCCGTAGGCGCCGGGATTGATCGCGACGCCGGCAGCCTTGTCGCCTGCCTCGTGCATCCAGTCGACCAGTACGCCTTCGTGATTGCTCTGGCGGAAATCGACGATGAAGCCCAGGCTTTCGCCCACGGACTTGCAGTCTGCTTCGATATCCTGGAGCGTCTTGCCGCCATAGATGCCCGGCTCGCGCTTGCCGAGAGCATTCAAATTGGGTCCGTTGAGGACAAAAATAGTTTGCGCCATCAGTGGTTCCGTCAAAGTACAGCGCAACCTATAGACTCCCGAGGCCTCATAGGAAAGCCCCGGAGCGTAGGTTGCGCGTCTCTAGATGTGGAAACGCCGCGATTTTGGCATTTTTGAGCCTCGTCCAAATAGACGGGATTTCGGTTATGCCCCGAATGCGGCGCAAGACGCCGGGATAAAGGCGTCAGCAGGAGGTCTTGCCGCAGCTGCGGACGTTGGCGATCTTCTCCTTTATGGCCTCAAGCCCGATGGCGCCGGAAATGGTTTCGTTGCCAATGACATAGGCCGGAGTGCCCGTCACGTTGAGATCGGTTGCAAGCTGATATGTTGCCTTGATCATGTCGTTGTTGGGGCTTTTCGCCATTTCCGTACGAAGCGCCGCTTCGGTGACGCCGAGCGATGTCCCGACTTCGATAGCGCTGTCTTCCGATGCGCGGCCGTCGCTGCTCAAAAGCTTATGATGGAACTCCGCATATTTTTCCGGAGCGAGCTTGCGGAAGGCGTCCGAAACGCGCGATGCAGCGACCGAATCCGCTCCGAGGATCGGGAGTTCCTTCAGCACGAAGCGTATATCCTTGTCCTGCTTCAGCAGCTTGTCCATGTCGCCAAGTGCGTGTCGGCAATAGGTGCAGTTGTAGTCGAAGAATTCCACTACCGTTATGCTGCCCTTCGGATTGCCGATCGCGACATCGTCCTTGGAGTTGAAGATGGCATCCTTGTTTTGGGTGATCACTTGGGCCGATTGAGCAAGGCGGGCTTCGTCCTGCTTCTTTTCAAGCGAGGCCTGCGCGTCCAGCAGGACTTCCGGATGATCGACGAGGTATTCCTTGATGAATTCGCCGATTTCCTTCTTTTGCTGCTCGTCCAGCGCGGCGGCGGGCTGGATCGCGGCGAAGGATGCTGTGAGGGCAATCGCCGAAACCGTCAGCAGGCTCTTGAAAGAAAAGGTCATTGGGTCCTCGTTTGATTCATGCGGAGACTTCATTCTCGGATGCGGCATAGCACCGTCGGGTTAACATCCGCAAATATGGATCGGCAATTTACGGCGTATGCCTATTTCCAGAAACAGGAATTTTCACGGCAAAGCCGCAATCGCAGGATTGTGAACGCACCGATATTGCGGCAAATGTCGCAGGACGATCCGATCCGAGAGAGAATTGATCTTGTTTTCCCTATCCAAGCGCAGCGATGTCGAACCCTTCCACGCCATGGATGTGCTGGCCGAGGCGACGCGACGCCGCCAAGCCGGGCATCCGGTCATTTCGATGGCAGTCGGCCAGCCGTCCTATCCGGCGCCGCAGGCGGCTCTGGAGGCTGCGCGTGCGGCCCTCGATCACGGCCGGATCGGCTATACGGATTCTCTCGGGACACTGGCACTGCGTCAGGCGCTCTCCGCGCACTACAAGACGCGCCACGGGCTTTCGATTGACCCGAAGCGCATCGCGATAACGACCGGATCGTCGGCCGGTTTCAATCTTGCGTTCCTGACCCTGTTCGACGCCGGCGACAGCGTCGCTATCGCTCGCCCCGGCTATCCTGCCTATCGCAACATCCTTGGCGCATTGGGCCTCGATGTCGTGGAAGTGCCGGTGACGGAAGAGACACAGTTCACACTGACGCCGGAAAGCCTCGAGGCAGTGCAGACGACGAGCGGCAAGCGTCTGAAGGGCGTGTTGCTGGCAAGCCCCGCAAATCCGACAGGCACGGTGACGGGTAGGGCGGAGCTGAAGGCGCTCGCGGATTATTGCGCGGAGCGTTCGATCGCCTTCATCTCCGATGAGATCTATCATGGGCTCACCTTCGTCGGTGAAGAGACGAGCGCGCTGGAACTGACGGACGAGGCGATCGTCATCAACTCCTTCTCGAAATACTATTGCATGACAGGCTGGCGCATCGGCTGGATGGTTCTTCCGGAGCGGCTGGTGCGACCCGTCGAGCGCGTTGCCCAGAGCCTTTATATCTCCGCGCCCGAACTTTCCCAGATCGCCGCCGAGGCCGCGCTCGGAGCCGGTGCCGAGCTCGATGTTTATCGCGAGAGCTATGGTCGCAACCGCGATTTCCTGATGCGCCGCCTGCCGGAGATCGGCTTTCACATCGCATCGCCAATGGACGGTGCTTTCTACGCCTATGTCGATGTCAGCCGCTTCACCAATGACAGCATGGTGTTTGCGCGCAAGATGCTGGCGGAAATCAATGTCGCTGCCACGCCTGGCCTTGATTTCGATCCCGTCGAAGGGCATCGGGTGATGCGGATCTCCTACGCAGGCTCCAACGCCGAGATTGAAGAGGCCACCGAGCGTATGGCCGCCTGGCTGAAATAGAATCCCTGATCAATGGGTTGCGCTTGCTTGCGAAAGTGATTTCGCAGGCCGCGAACATCGTTTCCCGCGTGTGATCTCTGGACTGGAGCGGCCGGGCGTTCATGGAAGCGCTTAGAGCGCCGTGCTTCCTTCGGAAGCACAAAGGTCGCTCTAACCTCTTGAATCTACGCATTGGCCCGAGAATCGATTCCGATTTTCGGGCCAATGCTGTAGCGCTCCATGCCGCTGCCTTGCGCATTTCCGGACGGGGAGGCTGCCTGGCGCCTTCGCCCGGAATTGCTCTCATCGCTTTGCCGAAACGAAAATCCGGCCGCGTCGCCACGGCCGGATTACAATCAATCAGTCTCTAGTTGCGGCTCTCAGAAGAAACCGCGGCGCTGCCACCAGCCAGCCTTCTTGGGCTTGTTCGGCTCTCCGTCGCCATCGCCACTCTCGTTGGTGCGATTGGACGTGACGACCGGCGCGGAGGATGCAACGTTCGACTCGCGGTTGGCGCGTGCCGGCTTGGCTGCTTCTTCGGCGGTTTCAGGAGCGGCAGGCTCGCTGGCTGTATCCAGCGTCTGCACGATCTCGGCGACCGTCTCGGTTTCGACATCAGCCACGGCCGCTACGTCTTCAACCGGCGTTTCGACCGGAGAGGCCTCGGCAGCTGCAGCCTTCGGCTTCCGGCGGCTGCGGCTCTTGGCAGGCTTGACGTCTTCCGTAACGGTGGCCGCGGTCTCGACTGCTGCCATGGCCGGCTGGGCCTCGACGGCAGCTTCGCCTTCGGAAACGGCGATTTCCGCGACTGTTACAGCGACTTCTTCTCCACCCTCTGCATTGGCTTCGGCAGCCTCGCCGGTTTCGGAGTCACCTTCGCTGCCGGCATCCTGTTCGCTGCCCTCGTTTTCACGATTGCGGCGACCGCCCCGCTTGCCGCGACGGCGGCGCTTGCGCTTCTGCTGTGCATCATCGTCGTTGCCGGATGCATTGGCATCGGTATCGGCATCATCGTCACTTTCGTCGCCATCTTCCCCGTCTTCGGAAGCGTCCGCAACGGATGCATCATCGGAGGAGGCGCCGGCCTGGGCATCATTGCCACGACCGCGACGGCGACGGCGGCGCTTGCGCTTGCGGCCACCTTCATTGTTTTCAGAACGGGCGACCGGCTGCTGTTCGCTGCTTGCAGCCTTTTCTTCCAGCTCTTCGTCTTCTTCCTCATCCGCCTCGATAACGATATCGTCGTCATCGTCATCAGGGATGGCTGCGAAGTTGAACAGGGTTTCGATCTTCACCGGATTGGCAACCGGCTCGCCACGATCGATCGCGAAATGCTGATTGCCGACGGCATTGTCGGCATCGATGACGATGGCGACACCAAAACGGTTCTCATAATCGATGATCGTCTGGCGCTTGTGGTTGAGCAGATAGAGCGCGATATCCGGCGTTGTACGCACGGTGATGTCGTGCGTCGTGTTCTTGAGCAGATATTCTTCGATCCCGCGCAGAACGTGCAGGGCAACGGAAGACTGCGAACGCACATGGCCGGTGCCGCCGCAATGCGAGCAGATCTGCGTGGTGCTTTCCAGAACCGATGCACGGATGCGCTGGCGCGACATTTCCAGAAGGCCGAAATGCGAGATGCGGCCAACCTGGATACGGGCGCGATCGTTCTTCAGGCATTCCTTCAGCTTCTTCTCGACAGCGCGGTTGTTGCGCTTTTCTTCCATGTCGATGAAGTCGATGACGATCAGGCCGGCCAAGTCGCGCAGGCGCAGTTGCCGCGCGATTTCCTCGGCCGCTTCCAGGTTCGTCTGAAGCGCCGTGTCCTCGATCGAATGCTCGCGGGTCGAACGGCCGGAGTTGACGTCGATCGAAACCAGCGCTTCCGTCTGGTTCATGATCAGATAGCCGCCCGAACGGAGCGTCACCTGCGGCTGCAGCATCCGGTCGAGCTGTGCCTCGATGCCGGAGCGCGAGAAGATTGGGTGAATGTCGCGATAGGGCTGAACCACCTTGGCGTGGCTCGGCATCAGCATCTTCATGAAGTCTTTCGCTTCACGATAGCCTTCTTCGCCGGCAACGATGACTTCGCCGATATCCTTGTTGTAGAGGTCGCGGATCGAGCGCTTGATCAGGCTGCCTTCCTCGTAGACGAGGCAGGGAGCGGTCGAGGCGAGCGTCAGCGTGCGGACGTTCTCCCAAAGGCGCATCAGATATTCGAAGTCGCGCTTGACCTCGACCTTGGTGCGGTTCGCACCGGCGGTACGCAGGATGACGCCCATGCCTTGCGGCACTTCGAGCATCTTGGCGATTTCCTTCAGGCGCTTGCGGTCCTGCGGATTGGTGATCTTGCGGGAAATGCCGCCGCCGCGTGCCGTGTTCGGCATCAGGACCGAGTAACGGCCAGCGAGCGACAGATAGGTGGTCAGCGCAGCGCCCTTGTTGCCGCGCTCTTCCTTCGCCACCTGCACGAGCAGAATCTGCCGGCGCTTGATGACTTCCTGAATACGGTACTGCTTGCGCGGCTTGCGCTGCACGCGGTCCGGAACTTCTTCCATTGCGTCTTCGGCGCCAACGGATTCGATCACTTCTTCTTCATGGTCGTGATCGTCATCGTCGTCGTCATCGTGACGGCGCTTGGACGTCGTGACGTCCTCGGAGATCGAATCGGTTTCGACCATCGCAGCCATCGAACCCGAGGAGCCTTCCTCGTCTTCGCTCGGCGCGTCGACCGTCGCGGTGGCTTCCGGGGCGGGGGCCTCTTCGGCGGGCGCTTCCGCTACCGCCTTCTTGCGGCTGCGGCGCGGCTTCGCCTTCTTCGCGGGCGCTGCGTCTTCGGCAGGTGCTGCCGCCTCAACGGCAGGGGCCTCTTCCGCAGTTGCGGCGGGCGCTTCCGCTTCTTCGCTCTCCTTGGAAACGATGCCGATGTCGGGCTGTTCCTGCTGGGAAAGATCGAGCGCGGTTTCGACATGCTCGACATCGTCGTCGCGGCGATGCTCTTCGGCTTCCGCCTTCAGAAGCGCCTGCCGGTCTGCAAGGGGGATCTGGTAGTAGTCGGGGTGAATTTCGGCAAAGGCCAGGAAGCCGTGCCGGTTACCGCCGTAGTCGACGAAAGCCGCCTGAAGCGAAGGCTCGACCCGCGTTACTTTTGCGAGATAGATGTTGCCGCGTATCTGCTTCTTGTGCTGGGACTCGAAGTCAAATTCTTCTATGCGGTTCCCGCGAACGACAACGACGCGCGTCTCTTCCTCGTGAGACGCATCGATAAGCATTTTGTCTGCCATGAAAGCTGTGCTCCTCGGCGCAGGCAATCGGAAGGGGGCCTGCCTGTCGCATGGACAGGCCGGGTGTGTTCCGCAGTTGCTGCACCGGATAATGAAAGTCGCGATTGGTTATTCGGAGATGACAGCATCCAGACGGCAACCGGGGCACTACTTCCCTGGGGTCTGTTCACTTTTTGAAAAAGCTGCTGCGGTGACATCCGTAACCAAGCGAGATCGACTATGCCTTAGACCCACAAGACTGGGCCCGATGAATGTGCTCTCTAAAGAGCGTTTGGTGGCTCTCCACCGATGAACTTCCCGTTTGAAACCGGAAATTCAGATATCCACTGTTTGGAGCAGAAGTACTGCAGACGTCGGATGAATGCCGCTTATGGCGCCTGGTACTCGAGGCGGCTGCCGTTGCGACGACTCTATCCCGTCAACACTTCTACCCTAATATGCGTTGTATGTTTTATCTGTCACAATAGCAAGGGAAAAGCCAAGTATGCCATAATATTGATGGATTCCTCGGATGAGGAGGACGAGGGAGGATCCGTTGCGATTCTCTCCCAGGCGCATCGTCAGCTGGCGCCCATCACGTCAAACCTGGTTCCCGTTATTGGGACTTCAAAAACAACGTCGAAACCAATATGGGGCGCGTTGGACACTTGTTAAAGGGATTGCGGCATGCGGTGGAGAGTGGCGTGAGGGCTTTGCGTTCTGCGATGACGGCCTTCGCCCTTGTTATGGTTGTGGCGTTTGCGCCATTCAACCCGGCCTTCGCCGCGAGCGATCCCATGCTCGCCTATGGCGCGCGCATTGCAGGCGATGACGCCCGCACGCGCATCGTCATCGACATGGATCGCGAACCGACCTTCACCGTGCACTATCTCAACAATCCGGTTCGCGTTGTCGTCGACCTTCCGGCGACCGCATTCGGTTTTCCCGCCGCCGATCTCAAGCCGGCCGGCCTCTTCAAGGATATCCGCTACGGCACAATGGACGCCAACAGCGCCCGCATCGTGCTGACGGCCAAAAAGCCGGTGAAGCTGGTCATGGCCAAGACCCAGACCGATGAGGGAGGGAAGGGGCATCGCCTCGTGCTCGATGCGGAGATGCTGCCGGCCGAGCAGTTTGCCGAGCTCGTGAAGCAGCAGAGCTGGACGGCTACCGACACCGCCAAGGACGTCGGCCCCGTCGATCCGACGCAGAAGGCCGACCCTAATACGTTCCTCGTGGCGGTTGACGCTGGTCATGGCGGCATCGACGCCGGTGCGACCGGCACCGACGGCGCCACGCAGGAAAAGGATATCACGCTAGCCTTCGCGAAGATTTTCGCCGACAAGTTGAACGCGCAGCCCGGTATCAAGGCGTTTCTGACCCGCGACAAGGATCAGTATCTCTCCCTTTCCGAACGGGTGACGATCGCCCGGCAGAATCACGCCTCTCTCTTCATCTCGCTACACGCCGATACGCTGAAGCAAAAGGATATCCGTGGCGCAACCGTCTATACGATCTCGGACAAGGCTTCGGATCGTCTCGCCAGCGAGGTGGCCGACCGCGAAAACGACTCCGACCGCATCGCCGGAACAGAGGCCCAGGCACAGCCGGCCGCCGTCGCCGACATTCTGATGGATCTCACCCGCCGCGAGACGCAGGCCTTCTCCATTTCGCTGGCGCAGGACGTGCTGTCCTCGTTCAACGGCCAGGTTTCCATGATCAACAATCCGCATCGCCACGCTGGTTTCCAGGTGTTGACGGCGCCGGATGTGCCTTCGATCCTTCTCGAACTCGGCTTTCTCTCCAATAAGGAAGACGAGAAACTGTTGCTTGACGCCGATTGGCGGCAAAAGGTTGCCGATCGGCTGACGGAAGCCGTGAAGCAGTACCGCGTTTCTATCATCGCAAACGGCGGCTAGCGGCGTCAGTCGTGGCTTCCGTGTAACAGCGGTGGACTTTGGAATTGAATGAAGCTGGGAATACGGGAGCGAAGCCCTATTTTGCTCACATTCCCGCCTTTACAGCGAAGTATCATTCGCTCACGAGTGCCGCGCGGCTTTATCCCATTGCCGTCTTGCATTAACGCCGTGAGCGTGCAAAACGCCCGTCAGTATGCGATGATCTCGCTATATGGCGCATGAAGAACAAGCACCGGTAGTATCAAATGATCAGACTGATTGGATATTTCTTTGGGCTAGGTTGCCTCCTGTTTCTGGGTGTGGCCGCCGCTGCCGCGATCTATCTGAGCGTCGTCTCCAAGGAACTCCCGGATTACGAGGTGCTGGCGAAATATGCGCCGCCAGTGACGACGCGCATCCATGCAGGCAACGGCGCGCTGATGAAGGAATACTCGCGCGAGAACCGGCTTTTCGTGCCAATCCAGGCCATTCCCGACCGCGTCAAGGCCGCTTTCCTTTCGGCTGAAGACAAGAATTTCTACAACCATCCCGGCGTCGATGTCGGCGGCCTCATTCGCGCCGTTGCGGTGAATCTGCAGAATATCGGTTCCGGTCGCCGCTTCGTCGGCGCATCGACCATTACACAGCAGGTCGCCAAGAACTTCCTGCTTTCCGCCGACCAGACCTTCGACCGCAAGATCAAGGAAGCGATTCTGTCCTTCCGCATCGAGCAGGCCTACAGCAAGGACAAGATCCTTGAACTGTATCTCAACGAGATTTACTTCGGCCTCAATTCCTACGGTATCGCTGGCGCGGCGCTGACTTATTTCGACAAGTCGGTCAACGAGCTGACCATCGCCGAATCGGCTTATTTGGCATCGCTGCCGAAGGGGCCTGCGAACTACAATCCCTTCCGTCGCGCCGAAGCAGCGCTGACCCGCCGCAACTGGGTGATCGACCGTATGGTCGAGAACGGCTATGTGAGCCAGAGCGACGGTGAAGAAGCGAAGAAGCAGCCGCTCGGCGTCGTTCCGCCGAAGAGCGGCCCGTCGCTTTTCGCTTCGGACTACTTCGCCGAAGAGGTTCGTCGCCAACTGATCGATCAATATGGCGAAAAGACCCTTTATGAAGGCGGCCTCTCCGTTCGCACCTCGCTTGATCCGCAGATGCAGCTTGAAGCCCGCAAGGCATTGCAGGACGCATTGGTCGATTACGACCAGCGTCGCGGCTATCGCGGCCCGATCAAGCAGATCGCCACCGCGCAGGACTGGGGTGCCGAACTCGCCAAGGTTCCTGGATTGAGCGATGTTCCCGAATGGCAGGTGGCCGTCGTCCTGTCAGTCTCCGATCAGGAAGCGGATATTGGATTGCAGCCGCGTGTCGACGCCGGAGGCAAGGTTTCGCCGGACCGAAAGCGCGGCACGATTGCCGCCGCCGATATGCGCTGGGCATTCCGGGCGGCGAGCGGCGGCAAGGTTGCCAAGTCGCCGAACGGCGTGCTGAGCGCCGGTGACGTGGTTTTCGTGCAAAAGACCGGTAGCGCCGACTCGACCACCTATCGTCTGCGCCAGCCGCCTAAGGTGCAGGGCGGTCTGGTCGCCATGGATCCGCATACCGGCCGTGTGCTTGCCATGGTTGGCGGCTTCTCCTATGCGCAATCCGAATTCAATCGTGCCACGCAGGCCAAGCGCCAGCCGGGCTCCTCGTTCAAGCCTTTCGTCTACGCGGCTGCAATGGACAACGGCTATACGCCGGCCTCGGTCATTCTCGACGATCCGCTGCAGATCACCCTCAGCAACGGTGATGTCTGGAAGCCGACCAACTATGAGGGCGAGGGCGGTGGCGTCCATACGCTGCGCTTCGCCATCGAGAAGTCTCGCAACTTGATGACGGTTCGCCTCGCGTCCGACATGGGCATGCCGCTTGTCGCCGAGTATGCCGAGCGCTTCGGGATCTACGATCATATGAACCCCGTTCTCGCCATGTCGCTAGGCGCCGGCGAAACGACCGTCTTGCGCATGGTTTCGGCCTATTCTGTCATTGCCAACGGCGGCAAGCAGATCAAGCCGACGCTGATCGACCGCATTCAGGATCGCTACGGCAAGACCATCTTCAAGCATGAGGAGCGCGTCTGCGACACCTGCAACGTCAGCGCCTGGCAAAATCAGGACGAGCCGGCCGTCGCCGACAACCGCGAACAGGTTCTCGATCCGATGACCGCCTATCAGGTCACGTCGATGATGCAGGGCGTCATCATCCGCGGTACGGCTGCAGGCAAGATCAAGCTCAACACCGATGTTGCCGGTAAGACGGGCACCACCAACGACGAGAAGGACGCCTGGTTTGTCGGTTTCACGCCGAGCCTCGTCGCCGGTCTTTATATCGGTTACGATACGCCGACCCCGCTTGGCCGCGGCGGCACCGGCAGCGGCCTTGCTGCGCCGGTCTTCAACGAATTCATGCAGGCCGCAACGAAGGATGAGCCGCCCGAGAAATTCCAGGTTCCGGCCGGCATGACGATGGTGGCCGTCAATCGCGCCACCGGCATGGCGGCGCAGCCGGGCGATCAGGGCGCCATCATGGAAGCCTTCAAGCCCGGTACGGGTCCGGCCACCAGCCTGCAGGTCATTGGCGGTGGGGAAGCAGCCCAGGTCGCGCCGGAGGAAATTCTGCGGACCTCGCCGCAGGCAAACCAGGCGGTCACCTCCGGAGCCGGCGGCCTCTTCTGACCCATTCCAAATTGCCTGAGGGACATGCCGCGGGGCTTTACACCGGCGGCATGTATATTTATGTCACCAGCACTCTTTGAATTGGACCGCCGTTCGCTTTGAGCGGCGAAATGAAGAAACAGGATCATGAGAGCCGAAATCGAGAAAATAGTCGACGAAACCAAGCAGGCTATCACCCTGCTGAGGAGGCATCTTTGACTGGGACCAGGCCGTAAGACGACTGGACTGGTTGAACAATAAATCAGAGGATCCGACCCTCTGGAACGATGCCGCCGAAGCGCAGAAGCTGATGCGTGAGCGCCAGCAGCTTGATGATGGCATTAGCGGCGTGCGCGCTCTCGAGCAGCAGCTTGCCGACAATGTCGAGCTGATCGAGCTTGGCGAAGAAGAAGGCGACGCCGACGTCGTGCGCGAAGCCGAAGACGCACTCAAGGCCTTGAAGGCGGAAGCGGCGCGTCGGCAGGTTGAAGCGATGCTCTCGGGCGAAGCCGATTCCAACGACACCTACCTCGAAGTTCACTCGGGCGCCGGCGGCACCGAGAGCCAGGACTGGGCGAACATGCTTTTGCGCATGTATACCCGCTGGGCCGAACGCCAGCGTTTCAAGGTGGAACTGCTCGAAGTGCATGACGGCGAAGAAGCCGGCATCAAGTCGGCGACGCTGTTGGTCAAGGGACACAATGCCTATGGCTGGCTGAAGACCGAATCGGGCGTACATCGCCTGGTGCGCATCTCGCCCTATGACAGCAATGCGCGTCGTCATACGTCTTTCTCGTCGATCTGGGTCTATCCGGTCGTCGACGACTCGATCCAGATCGAGATCAACGAAAGCGATTGCCGAATCGATACCTACCGTTCGTCCGGCGCCGGCGGCCAGCACGTCAACACGACCGATTCGGCCGTGCGTATCACGCACATTCCGACCGGCATCGTCGTGCAGTGCCAGCAGGAGCGCTCGCAGCACAAGAACCGCGCCAAGGCGTGGGACATGCTGCGCGCCCGCATGTACGAAGCGGAACTGATGAAGCGCGAGGAGGCCGCCAACGCCGAGGCCGCGTCCAAGACGGATATCGGCTGGGGCCATCAGATCCGCTCCTACGTCCTGCAGCCTTACCAACTGGTCAAGGATCTGCGGACGGGCGTCGCGAGCACCGCTCCGGGCGATGTGCTTGACGGCGATCTCAACGAGTTCATGGAAGCCGCTCTGGCGCACCGTATCAGCGGCGCGGCCGATGCCGTGGTCGATGATGTCGATTAAGATCGAAGCGAACTAAAAAAAGCCCCGGAGACGGGGCTTTTTTATTGGCGTCGCGAGCGATGCAGGCAGCAATTTTCAATCCGAAAACTGCTCCGCGAGGATTCTGTCTGACCAGGACCCGTCAGGATCGGACAGGATGCGTGCCGTTGTATCTTCACTCTGCATGATCCGAACCCCGAGCACCGACTTGACCTCGGTATTGTCGGCAGCCGCATTGACCGGGCGCTTTTCCGCTTCGAGCACGGTGATATCCACCGTCACCTTGTTCGGCAGCAAAGCGCCGCGCCAACGGCGAGGACGGAAGGCACTGACGGGCGTCATGGCCAGCAGTGGCGCTTCCAGCGGCAGGATGGGACCGTGGGCGGAAAGATTATAGGCGGTGGAGCCCGCCGGGGTCGTCACCATCAGCCCGTCGCAAATAAGCTCCGGCAGGCGGACGCGACCGTCGATCTCGACCTTCAGCTTTGCCGTCTGGTAAGACTGGCGAAACAACGACACCTCGTTGATCGCGAGCGCAACGCAGCTGCTGCCATCCGCATTGCGTGTGGTCATCTGCAACGGATGAAACGCATTTTCGACGGCCGCTTCGATGCGTTCCGCCAAACCATCCGTTCGGTAGTCGTTCATCAGGAAGCCGATCGAGCCGCGATTCATACCGTAGACGCGTTTGCCCGTATTCATGGTCTTGTGCAGCGTCTGCAGCATGAAGCCATCGCCACCGAGCGCCACGACGATATCCGCCTCTTCCTGGTCCGTCTGACCATAGAGGCGAATCAGCTCTTCCTGAGCCTCCTGTGCTTCGGGAGTGGGCGAGGCGAGAAAGCAGACGGATTGAAAATGACGCGACATGCCATGTCCTTTGAATGATCGTACTAGGTAATGATATTCCCCCTATGCGACAAGACGTTTTGTAAAGACTGGTAAATCCCGCCCTGGCTCGTGAGTGGGGATACTGAAGAACGTGGCGTATTTTCTCTTTACAGGAGATCAAAATCTGCTACTTGGCATGCCAGTGTGCCCTTGTAGCTCAGTTGGTAGAGCACCTGATTTGTAATCAGGGGGTCGCGGGTTCGAACCCTGCCGGGGGCACCACTTTTTTCCCAGGAACTTGATCGTCATACCGCCTGCGCTATGGAAATGCAGCAGTCGCAGACTAATATGTGGATGCCGATGCCTTCCTGGTGTCCCCTACGATCTTCAACATAAATCGCGCCCTTGGAAAAACATGACCAGCAAGCCGAAGAAACCCAAACTCGAACATTCCGAACTCTCGGGCGAGTTCACCGATGACGACGTCACCGTTTTGGTCGATATCTTTCGTCCGGCCGGCACCAATGGCGACTGGCGGATGGAAGTCATTACGCCGGAAGAAGATTTGATCGAATGGGAAGAACCTTTCGCGACCGATCGCGAGGCTTTCGACGAGTTCCTGGCGACGGTTGCGCGTGATGGCATCCGGTCGTTCTTCGACGACGCGGATCCTGCAGTTCACTGAGGCTGCTTCTGTGTCTCGTCCGTTTCGATAGGGCAAGTCCAGGAAAACTGCGCAGCGGTTTTCCGCCTGGAGCGCGAGAGAACAGGCTGCGGCATTTTTGGGCTTCAAAGGACGCAGATGTGCGTCTGCTCCTTCCGTTCCCTACTGAATCTTCTGTCTGACGGCTGTGAGAAGCAGGCGCATTTACACTTTCTGAAATCGGCATACACTTCTCCCGTCGAAGGCGGGTGAGGATACGTTCATGCGCGAGACAGTGAGATATCTTGTTTGGGGATTGGCGCTTGTTGTCGTCGCGGTTGCCGCAAGCACGTCGGTCCTGGCCGGCGAAAACTGCTACTGCAAGAATACGGACGGAAAGCAGCATGCCGTGGGCGAAGTCGCCTGCATGACCGTAGGCGGCAAGAGCTATCTCGCGCAATGCGAGATGAACCTCAACGTCACCTCATGGTCGAAGCTGCAGGACGGATGCCCGATCACCGAGATGTCGCCTTGGCGTCAATCTCCGTGGCGTGTGACGCCGATCGCGATCAGGTGAATGGATCGGCTTTCACGCGACGGCAGATATGTCAGAAATGATGCCGGTTTACAGCGGAGGGGCTACAACGACCCCTGCGCGTGATATTTGACGCGTAGGGGTCGTTGTAACAATTTAAGCCTGTATCCACTGGATTGCGTTAGCCCCACAGCCAAGTGTGTTTCCCCGACGCAAAGTTTCGGCCGCCGCTCGGCAATCGGCAGCCTGCTATTTGCGCTTCAGCAGCAGCGGTTCGCCTTCTTCCTCGTCGGATTTCTGGAATGTGCCGTCCGGCTTCATGTCGAAGGAGAGCGAGGAGCCGTCGCTGCCCAACATGACCAGTCCGAAACCTTCCGCCGCCCAGAGCGAGAGCTTGAGATCGTCGATTTCGCTGGCACAGTCTCCGGTCGGTGACATTTTCGCGGTGGCATCCGGATCCTTATCGGTCGTCAGAGTGACGTCGCAGACGGGTTTCCCGTCCGGGCGCTGGATGCGCCAGGCTCCGGCGAGACTCGCGACGGTCGGCACATGGTCGACGTCTCCCAAGGCCGGAAGAAGCCAGGTCGGGTCGCCGCTCTCGCTCTCCCACGGAGAGCCTTCTTCCTGCTGAAACCGAAGGAGCATCTGGCCTGCGCCATCCATGATGGCAAGCGAGCCGTCGTCGGCGAAGTTCCACGCGCCGGCCTTGGAAAGAGCGGGCAGGGGTGTTGCGCAGGCATCAGCCCCGGTAATGCCATAGCCGCCGGTAACCGGGTTGGTATCGAAGGTCAGCCGGCATCCCTTGGCGCCGCTTTCAGGCGCCAATAGCCATGCACCCGCCTGCGCCTTGATAAGTTCGTCATCGGCAGCGCGTGCCGGTTGACCCATAGCGAGAGCAAGGGCGACGGAAGCCGCCGCTAGACCAAGAACACGGATCAAAGCAAATTCCCCCAACTGGTCGCGGCAGCCTCGGCGCCGCTAGATTTTCAGATAGGATCGCGCCGCGTAAAGCGCGATCGCAGCTGCGTTCGAGACATTGAGTGATTTTATGGCGCCCGGCATATCGAGCCGTGCCAGCGCGTTGACCGTTTCCCGCGTTTTCTGGCGAAGCCCCTTGCCTTCCGAGCCGAGCACGAGCGCGACCTTCTCGCCGCTGAACGTGCCTTCAAGCGGTGCCGGACCTTCCGAATCAAGGCCGATCGTCGTGAAGCCGAGCCGATGCAGCTCGCCGAGCGCATCAGCAAGATTGGTGATCTGTATATAAGGTATCAGCTCAAGCGCCCCGGAGGCGGATTTCGCCAATACGCCTGATTCGGTCGGGCTATGGCGCTGGGTGGTGATGACAGCGCCAGCATCGAAGGCCACGGCCGAGCGCATGATCGCGCCGACATTGTGCGGATCAGTCACCTGATCGAGAACGAGCAGCAACGGGCTACCCTTCAACGCTTCGAGGCGGCGAACGGGCAGGGGACGCGTCTCCAGCATCACGCCCTGGTGGATCGCTTCAGGGCCCAGCACCTTGTCGATATCCTGCGGCGAGACGATCTCGACAGGAATACCGAGCGAATCGACCGGACCGATTTCCAACCGCACCAGCGCATTCTGCGTCGTCGACAGCTTGATATTCTTGCGCTCGGGATTGCTAAGAGCCGCGCGCACCGTGTGCAGGCCATATAAGAGGACCTGGTCGGGCGCGAGCGCCGGCGGCTTCCAATCGTCTGCGCCGGCCCGCTTGCGCTTCTGCGGTGCTGGCGTCGGAATTTCACCGCGCTCGCGTTTTGCGTCGCGATGGGCGCGGCGCAGGGTGGCATAGTGCGTGTCCTTGGCGGACTTGTCGCCGGCGGTATTGTCTGGGCCGGAGCGGCCGGATGTTTTATCTTTGCTCATGCGGCTTTATAACCAGCGGCTTCCTGGGCGCATAGTCCTCTTTCGGCGGCGGACTTTTCCCACAGGCTGAAATTTTTTCGTCATTTTTGCGAATTCCTTGTGTTGACAGAAGGAATTCGTCCGGTCATATACGCGGCGCAGACGACGGCGGCGACGCCAACATCTAGCAAGCTTGGTCGCAAGATCCAGTCGGAATACTGGAGGGATGCCCGAGTGGTTAAAGGGGACGGACTGTAAATCCGTTGGCTCAGCCTACGTTGGTTCAAATCCAACTCCCTCCACCATTCCGGACCGGATCTTGACCACCCGCGGGTATAGCTCAATGGTAGAGCAGCAGCCTTCCAAGCTGAATACGCGGGTTCGATTCCCGCTACCCGCTCCAGCTCTTTCAGCCATTTAGCAAAATCCCACGCCACAGCTTGCCAGTCGGCTTTGTTTGACCGGCTTTCGATGCGAGCCTCAACGAATCGCTGGCTGCTCGCCAATCTATCGCCCTATCGCCGCGGCTATGCCGGCGCGCTTTTGCCGCGGTATGGGTCGCCAAATACCGGGCATCGTCAAGCGACCCCGTTGCCTCGACAGCATCGGAAACAGCTCCGGCTTCCGAATCTATCGACCAAACACTCGATGGAACGCCGGCAGCATCCCTCCACTGGTACACGGCTATTGAGCCGGAACGAGCGGGAATGCCGTGACGGAGAAACCGCCGATACCCTGATAGCCCGATCGGCATAACTGTCGGTCGGGCTGTACATTTGCAGCCGCAAGTGCCTCAACCTATGGAACTGCGGAGGGCCATCGCCGGCAGAGGAGCCGGTCGATGATCAGATGGATGGAAGGCACCGAGCGTAGCTACGGTTGCGATAATAGTAATCGTGATGGTCGATGCGACAATGCCCTTAAATCTGCTTTTTGATTTCCGTCTAATCCAGAAAAATATGACTCCGATAACGAAGCCATGAATCCACAGAACCACTACTTCACCTAGTGACGCCGCGAGCAACCTGACAAGGGATCCGTTTGCAACTGTGACAACGGTGGGAAGGTTGCCCGCGGCCAACACGAAGTTCATGACTATGTCCGCGAGATAGGCGATCAGAAAAATTATAAACGAAAATCTTGCCACTTGAGGTTCTCACATATCGAGCGCGCGCCAGAATAGGCGATCACCGATAAGCAAAGGTGAAGTATTCAAGTAAAAATGCAATCTTAGCGATCAATGCGTTCGCGTCATATGCTGCGGACGGCTTTCAATTGGAGGCAAAGAGGTGAAGCCGGAAATCACCAAAGAATGGTTTAACCGCGCTCACCGCCGTGACGGCAACATGCAGCCGAATTTGGCTGCCTAACCCATTCTGAAGGGAGCGGGTATTTCGACTTATTCCCGGTGACAAGACTATGGCTTCTTTCGTGACAGAAGATGCCGTGCTGCCGTTCCGGGCTTACATGCCCGCACAAGCGCCACTGACTCCCCTTCTTTGCGTATTTGACATGAAGGGTTGCTTATATCAGCGCGAGCGATACATATTGCTCAGGCAACCGAAACGGGAGAGCGCAAATGGGTATCTTCGATAAGATCAAGGGTGCAATCTGGGGACAGGCAAAGGCTGCCGAGGCTGCTCCTACACCGACCACCACCGCTGCAACTGCCAATCCGGCGAATGCGCCGACGCCGGCTTCTTCTTCCACCACGGCGGCAACGTCGCCGGCGACCAGCGCGCCATCGGCTCCGGTGGACATCGCCTCGATCCTCGACGCAGCCGTCAAGAAGAGCGGGCAGAAGCTCGACTGGAAACATTCGATCGTCGATCTGATGAAGGCGCTCGGCATGGATGCGAGCCTTTCCGAGCGCAAGGAACTGGCGCAGGAACTGGGCTATACCGGCGATTCCGGTGATTCCGCCAAGATGAATGTTTTCCTTCACAAGGCACTTCTGCAGAAGCTTGCCGACAATGGCGGCAAGGTGCCGGCCGATCTTCTGGACTGATAGCGTCAAGCATTGGTGAACGGCATCTGCCGGCCTCAACCGGTAAAGCGTCGCGATCGGTGACGATCCATAGCCGTTTAATTATTTCGCGCCCTTTCCCAGCGGGAGAGGGCGCTTTGTTTTGACGGCTATTCCATTTGCAAGGATGCTTTCATCCCGGCGCCCGCCACTGGAATTCTTGTCCGCGCTTCCCTATCTAAGCGACTGAACCGGCAAATGCTTTTTTGTCTTTCCGGATCGGTCGGCGAATCTTGCGCGGCGAAGGAAAGTCGAAGGTCGGGGGTCCTCGGCCAGCGGCAAAGCTTCGCCCGGAATGGCCCCTGTAATTAAGTCTTGCGCAAACGCGACGAAAGCCTTAAACGGCGGCACTAAACCGGTTCGCCGGGGTCACTCATTACGTTCATAGGAAGCATTCAAATGGCAAAGAGTAAGTTTGAGCGCAATAAGCCTCACGTCAACATTGGTACGATTGGGCACGTTGACCACGGCAAGACGTCGCTGACAGCAGCGATCACGAAGTACTTCGGCGAGTTCAAGGCGTA